>Ga0256406_1000004_pt1 | contig 477159 bp, 422 predicted proteins | sample RumenRJG_03DNA_FD_185986 | JGI IMG/M metagenome (GOLD analysis project Ga0256406, IMG submission 185986) | Bovine rumen microbial communities from Lethbridge, Alberta, Canada - RJG_03 | ecosystem: Host-associated > Mammals > Digestive system > Stomach > Rumen | place: Canada: Alberta... | reverse complement strand
GTCTACACTCATTAGCTTAAACTCCGCTCTGTATGCGTAAGCATACAGTAGCACGGTTTTAGCTGTATCTGTAGTCAGCGAGTCTTATAAGGTATGATACTCCTTATAAGAAGCACGCGACTTTAGTCGTGTGAGGCTTCACTTGAAAACAGATTCGAATCAGTATGTTTTAAATTGATATTTTTTGTTGATTTTTATTGCTGAGCCGAATATAATGTATTTGAACAGTTATTATGTTCAGTTTAAGTGCTTTGCTACTTTGAATGCAAACCTTTAATTTAAGTGCTTCGCAGCTTTGAATGCGAACCTTTAATTTAAGTGCTTCGCAGCTTTGAATGCGAACCTTTAATGCAGGAAGATAATTATTTTATCTTCCTGTTTTTTTATACGATGGAGGTTTTAATGAATTTTTACTTTATAGATGAAGAATACATTAAGTTTTTAAAAAGATATGAAAAAGAAAAAAGAGGCATTACAAAGGTACCAAATATTCGGTATTCAGATCGTAACAAGTTTGCATTTGGTGCTGTGATGCATATTAATGGTTTTCATTACTATGTTTCCGTTTCGTCTTTTGATGATAAAAAGTACAGACTTTTACTTTATAAAGAGTACAAGTTTTGCTTGAATAATTCAGAGAAGATCCATGAGAAGGCAAAAAAAATATATGAAATGGTTTGTGCAAATCGTAAACAAAAATTAACTGAAAACAGTTGTGATTTTCATATTTTGGAAGACGGCTGCATGGAATATATAAAAAAATATTCGAGATGATAAAAATTTATTGTTGACATGAGATAAATTCATCATTATAATGAATTCAACTCAAGCGAGAAGATCTTCCCGTTTTTGCGAAAGAGTGCAAAAGCGGGATTTTTTGCGGAGTTGGCCGCTCGTCATCAGCTGCGTATCAAGAGATGACGGCGGAGTCACAGAATCGGTTTCAGTAAAGTGATATGCCATATTTGATTTAATGGCTGACGCAGAGAAAAGAAGTATATGAAAGATAAGATATGCGAAAAAATACTTGAATCGTATTCAGGTTATTATGATATTGAATGCAACGAGGCATTCGGTTCTGCCGGATCTCCCTCGGAAGATCCGGTACTTTATTCTCTGGTAGCCAGAATGGAACTTCATATCAAAGAATCTTCTTACGTTCTTCTGAAGAGAAATGTGCTCTGGGAAGCCGGCAGCCATGAATACGCTTACCTTTTCAGGACAGATACCTTCACTTCGGATGATTACCGGCGGTTTGAGAAATTTGTCCTTGATGACGGGATGAAGAGAATTAAACCAGGTCAGGGGCACAAATGCTCGGTACTCAGTATGATCATTGTTGCTGATAATGCTGACAGGGAGGCGATCGGACGAATCCGGCGCTGCCGGATACATAAGAGTTTCAGATTCGCGCTTGATGGCTGGATGGATTTCCGTACCGGGCTGGCTGTATTATCTTCCGGCAGGTCTTTTTCAAACATGTCCGGTCACGAGAACCGCGGATTTTTAAATAAAATCATGAAGAAAGCAGTTTGATATCGATATTAGAGGATGCTTTTATTTATATTCCGGGATTCTCCGGACTATTGAATTTATTATCATCCCTGATAAATAATAAGCTCAAAATCCACACATCATTTATATAGTGTGTGTTTTGAATAATGCTACATTATTAAGGAGGAAAAACAATATGAACGCAGCATTGCTACTGTTTATCGGAATAGCGATCCTTGCTATGGGATACCTGTTCTATGGCAGATGGCTGGCAAAGACCTGGGGTATAGATCCCAGCCGCCCCACGCCGGCACATGAATTTGAGGATGACATTGACTATGTCCCGGCGAAGACGCCTGTGCTTCTCGGTCATCATTTCTCATCCATCGCAGGAGCAGGTCCCATCACAGGTCCTGTCCAGGCTGCTGTCTTCGGATGGGTGCCTGTCATGCTCTGGATACTTGTCGGAGGTATTTTCTTCGGAGGCGTCCACGATTTCGGAGCCCTCTTTGCATCCCTGAGACATAAAGGTCAGTCAATCGGTGAGATCATCGCAGATACCATGGGATACAAGATGAAGAAGCTCTTCTGTATCTTTACATATCTGACCTTGCTCCTCGTGGTCGCAGCCTTTTCTTCCATGGTTGCCGGCACATTCACTGCTACCTATACAAAGTCCGGCGCACTTGACAAGGCTGCCAGCGCAACAAACGCTTCCACAGCCATGATCTCAATCCTCTTTATCGTGATGGCCATCATCTTCGGCTTCTTGATCTATAGAAGAAACGCGCCTCTTCTGGTATCAACGATAGTCGGAATCATCGGAATCGTCGCAGTCATTGTTATCGGTCTGAATTTCCACCCCTTCTATTTCAGTGAGAAGGTATGGATGATCGTTATCGGAATCTACATTGCCGTGGCTTCAGTAGTGCCTGTCTGGATCCTTCTCCAGCCGAGAGATTATCTGAGCTCTTTCCTGCTTTACTTCATGATGGCAGTGGCCGTGATCGGAATCTTCGCATCACATAAGGATATGTCCATGATGCCTGCTTTCACCGGTTTCTACAACAAGACTCAGGGCTATCTCTTCCCGGCACTCTTTGTTACGATCGCTTGCGGAGCTATTTCAGGTTTCCATTCACTCGTGTCATCCGGCACCACATCGAAGCAGCTTGATAATGAAAAGCATGCTCTGCCCGTCGCCTATGGTTCAATGCTTATCGAGTGTGTGCTCGGTCTCTGCACCATCTGCGCGGTAGGATATTTCTGGAGCAAATATTCATCAGGCCAGGTCACAAACCCCATGCAGGTTTTCTCCATGTCCATAGCCGCCATGATAAGCACCATACCCGGACTGAAGGGCACTCAGGCAGTATGCCAGAGCCTTCTCATCCTCGCGATCTCCGTATTCTGCCTGACATCTCTTGATACTTCCACCAGACTTGCCAGATATACATTCCAGGAATTCTGGCTGACAGACGGCGAGACAGTAAATGATGTAACAGGATATAAGAAGATCCTTACAAACCCTGTGCTTGGAACAGTAATAACCGTCGTGCTCGGCGTAGGTCTTGGCATGACAGGATATCTGAATATCTGGCCTCTCTTCGGAGCATCAAACCAGCTCCTCGCTGCAGTAGGTCTTCTTGCAGTAGCTACATGGCTCGGCAAGGTCGGCAAGAACAACAAGATGTTCTATATCCCCATGGTATTTATGATGTGCGTAACTGTTACATCACTGATCCAGACCATTTTAAAGAATCATGCGGCTCTCGCTGCAGGAAATCCTGTCGGAGGCGCCGGCTGGTGCGTAGCCAGATCCGTGATCGCAGCCTTCCTCGTGGTTCTTTCCCTTGTTCTTGCAGTAAACAGCATAAAGACCATGATCTCTCAGGTCAAAGCAAAGAAAGCTGCAAACTGATCGATATTAAAAAGTTCCGCTTCGGCGGAACTTTTTTTATTGTATAAATAATAACTCGAAGCGCTTTTTATGATATAATATTTTTTGTTTGGGAAAATCAAGACTTTTTACGGGATGGAGATTATGTCAGTCATTCGTGGAATTTACTCTTATATTGTATCGATCTTCGGTAACTTCTTCGTGATAATGGTTATCATAAGCTTTGTGGTAACTCTTATAGAGAGGCACCGTCTCTCAGAAAAGAGAAGCTCAGCCAACAGGATCAGGCCTGTAGTGCTTATAAATCCTGATACCGGAGAAGTAAAGGGCGAGAGACCGAGAGTAGCAATTATTGCCGGAGCGTCCGGCGGTCTGGGAGCAAAGTACGCCCAGTACATCGATTCTCATCCTGAAGAACTCGGTATCAATGAGATCTGGATCATAGGACGGGACAAGGAACGTCTTATGAAGGTAAAGAACAGACTCGATATGCATACAATAGCGATTTCAATGGATATACTGAAGCCCGGCTGCATCGAGGGTTTCCAGAAATACATGATGAAGGAATTCGAGCGTCATCCTGATTTCGAAGTAGGTTGCTTTATTAACTGCATAGGAGCCGGTTATACCGGTACATCCTATGAGCTTGGTCATGAGAAGGAATGCCAGACCATAGACTTAAATGACAAGTCGGCAATAATGCTGACGGATCTTATCGTTCCATTTATGAAGCCGGGAGCGAGAATTATCGAGCTTTGCTCCATTGCCTCATTCGGACCTATTCCGAATATGAATGCTTATGCAGCGTCAAAGGCTCTGCTTTATTCATACACCAGAGCTCTTCGCGTGGAACTGATGCCAAAGGGCATATCTGTCACAGCCGTCTGCCCTTATTGGGTATATGATACTTATTTCATCAAGAGGTCGATCGGCAGGAGCGATCACCCGCGTTTTGCTTCCCGTGCCGAGAATGTAGTCAAATATTCCATCAGGGCTGCAAAGCATGATTTTGCAGTGTCGGTACCCAATCCTGTTTCATTTGCGTCAAGAATATTCATGCCGCTCATACCTGACGGCGTGCTTGCCTATATTATGAGAACTGATACACTGAAGAAAAATATTAAAAAGAAATAAAGTCACAGGAGGGATTTATGGACAAGAAACCTATAGTCAGCATAGTAATGGGAAGCGATTCCGATATGCCTGTCATGGTTCAGGCAGCAAAGATTCTGGATATGTTCGACATTTCCTATGAGATGAACGTGATCTCCGCCCACAGGGAGCCTGAGGAATTCTTTGAATATGCCAGAGGTGCCGAGGGCAGAGGTATAAAGGTAATAATCGCAGGCGCCGGAAAGGCAGCTCATCTTCCCGGTATGTGCGCGGCTCTCTTCCCCATGCCTGTAATCGGCATACCTATGAAGACATCAGATCTCGGCGGAGAGGATTCGCTCTTCTCAATAGTTCAGATGCCGTCAGGGATCCCCGTGGCCACAGTTGCGATCAACGGTGGCAAGAACGCCGGCATTCTCGCTGCGAAGATCCTTTCCGTATCGGACAGCGACCTTCTGCAGAGAGTGAAAGATTATGCTGATAAGCTCTCGTCCGAGGTTCAGGAGAAGAATGCCCGTCTTCAGGACATCGGCTGGAAAAAGTACCTCGAAGAAAAATAAAGACCTTCAGAATGGAGTAAATATGGATTACAAGAGTTCCGGTGTGGACATTGAAGCAGGTTACAAATCCGTAGAGCTGATGAAGCGCTACGTCAAAGAGACTATGAGACCGGAAGTGCTCGGCGGGATCGGCGGATTTTCAGGTGCCTTCTCTCTCGGCAGCATTTCGAAGATGAAGGAGCCGGTGCTGCTTTCAGGTACTGACGGAGTGGGCACTAAGCTGAAGATAGCTTTTATTTTAGACCGTCACGATACTATAGGTATCGACTGCGTGGCCATGTGTGTAAACGATGTGGCATGTGCCGGCGGCGAGCCCTTATTTTTCCTGGATTACATAGCATGCGGACGGAATATCCCTGAGAAGATCGCTTCTATTGTAAAGGGTGTGGCTGAAGGATGCCGACAGGCAGGATGTGCTCTTGTTGGCGGTGAAACTGCTGAACATCCGGGTCTTATGCCTGAGGATGAATACGATGTGGCAGGTTTCTCTGTAGGCCTAGCTGAGAAAAGCGAGCTTATCGACGGATCCCTTCTTCATGACGGAGATATCCTCATAGGACTTGCTTCCACGGGAGTTCATTCGAATGGCTTCTCTTTAGTCAGAAGTATTTTCCCCATGACTGAAGAATCTCTGGGAAAGCATTATGACGAGCTTGGAACGACTCTTGGCGAGTCGCTTCTGACTCCGACCAGGATCTATGTGCCTGCTCTTAAGTCAATAAAGAATGCCGGAGTTAAGGTTCACGCCTGCTCGCACATAACCGGCGGCGGCTTCTATGAGAACGTGCCGAGGATGCTGACGGAGGATATGAGAGCTGTTATCAGGAAAGATTCCTATGAAGTGCCGCCAATATTTAAGCTCATGCAAAAGACCGGTGATATTGACGAGCGTGTCATGTACAACACCTACAACATGGGTATAGGCATGGTGCTCTCGGTAGCTGAATCTGATGTTGATAAGACCATGGCGGCTGCCAGGGAAGCAGGCGACACGCCTTATGTCATCGGATACATTGAAGAAGGAGAGAAAGGCGTGGATCTATGCTGAGGATAACTGTTTTGGTGTCGGGCGGCGGCACCAATCTCCAGCATATCATGGACAGGATAGATGACGGCACTGTAAAAAATGCCCTTATCACGAATGTCATCTCGAATAACGCAGGTGCTTATGCACTGGAGCGGGCCAGGATACACGGAGAGATAGAGACGGATGTGATATCGCCGAAATCTTTCCCGGACAGAGCTTCTTTTAATAAGGCATTTCTTGAAAAGCTGAATGATATTGATCCGGATCTTATAGTCCTTGCAGGTTTTCTCGTGGTTATTCCGCCTGAAGTAATAAAGCGTTTCAGAAATAAGATAATAAATATCCATCCTTCACTTATCCCGTCCTTCTGCGGCAAGGGATACTACGGGCTCAAGGTGCATGAGGCTGCTCTGGCTCGCGGCGTCAAGGTCACCGGAGCTACGGTCCATTTCGTAGACGAGGGTACGGATACAGGTCCTATTATTCTCCAGAAGGCTGTAGAAGTGGAAGAGGGTGATACGCCTGAGATATTGCAGCGCCGTGTCATGGAAGAAGCGGAATGGATCATTCTACCAAAGGCCATTGACCTTATCGCAAACGGCAGGGTTTCCGTGGGAAATGACAGGATCGTTCACAAAATATAAATGATTGGAGAACCATATGAATACATCCGGAGACAATTTGACCATACTTTTGATCGGCGGCGGCGGCAGGGAGCACGCCATTCTTCATGCCATAGCGAGAAGCCCTCATGTGAAAAAGATCTATGTCGCTCCAGGCAACGCCGGTATGCGTGACATGGCAGAGATCGTGCCGATCGGTGTCATGGAATTTGATAAGCTGATTGACTTCGCAAAGTCTCATGATGTCGATATGGCTGTCTGCTCTCAGGATGATCCTCTCTGCGCCGGCATTGTTGATGCCTTCGAAGCTGCCGGGATCAGGATTTTCGGCACGAGAAAGAATGCTGCAATAATCGAGGGCTCAAAGGCTTTCTCAAAAAACCTTATGAAAAAATATCACATTCCTACAGCTGCATACGAGGTCTTTACCGATCCTGAGTCGGCTCTTTCATATCTTGAAAATGCAAAGATGCCTATAGTTTTAAAGGCTGACGGTCTAGCTCTCGGTAAGGGAGTCCTTATCTGCAAGGATCTCGAAGAGGCAAAGGCAGGCGTCCGCACAATAATGGAGGATCGTAAATTCGGCGATGCAGGAAATGAGCTTGTGATCGAGGAATTCATGACCGGACGTGAGGTTTCTGCCCTTGCTTTCGTTGACGGAAATCATTATAAGCTGATGACATCTTCTCAGGATCATAAGAGAGCAGGCGATGGAGATACAGGCTTGAATACAGGTGGTATGGGCACATTTTCTCCGAGCCCTTTCTTTACTCCTGAGATAGAGGAGCGCTGCAGGAAAGAGATCTTCACGCCGACGGTCGAGGCTATGAAAAAGGAAGGCAGGGAATTTAAGGGCGTTCTTTATTTTGGCCTCATGCTTACAGAGGATGGACCGAAGGTAGTGGAATATAATACCCGATTCGGTGATCCTGAGACTCAGGTCATTCTTCCCAGAATGAAAACCGATATAATAGACGTGATGAATGCCTGCATAGACGGGACTCTTGACAGCCAGCCGCTTGAATTTGCAGACAATGCCGCGGTATGCGTGGTTCTGGCTTCGGACGGTTATCCTGTCAAATATGAAAAGGGATTTCCCATCACGGGACTTGACAAATTTGATAACAGGAATTATTTCTGTTTCCATGCCGGCACTGCGACTGACAAGGATGGCAGGATCGTTACCAATGGAGGAAGAGTGCTCGGAGTCACGGCTCTGGGGCATGATCTTATAGAAGCGAGAAACAATGCCTATACTGCGACGTCATGGGTAAATTTTGCCAATAAGTATATGCGCCATGATATAGGCAAAGCCATAGATGATATTAAATAAATCAATATATTGTGGCATTAAACTTTGTACAAAAATATATCTTGTATTTTCTGCTGCTTTGATATACTCTATATGAGCAACAGGTGAGACGCGCCTTGCGCGTCTTTTTTTAACCGATAAATATTTATTTTAAAGGAGAGTGTCTTAAATGAGAGAGGAAAAGGACTCTGTTACAGAGGTCCGCACAAAGGTAATCAAGAGAAACGGCATGGAGGTCGTTTTCAATATTGATAAAATAATAAACGCCATTGACAAGGCCAACAGGGAAGTTGACGATATCCACAGGATGAACAGAGCCCAGATAGTGGCAGTCGCAGAGACTATCGCAAAGAAGGTGGCTGCTTCATATCACGCCGTGAATGTCGAGGATATCCAGAACATGGTGGAGACCGGCATCATGGAGATGCGCGCTTACGAGGTGGCGCAGAAATATGTAAGATACCGCTACAAGCGTGAGATCTCCCGTAAATCCAATACTACAGATGATGCCATTCTCTCTCTTATCGACCGTGAGAACGAGGAGGCAAAGCAGGAAAATTCCAACAAGAATCCTGTTATTAATTCCACCCAGCGCGATTATATGGCGGGCGAGGTGTCAAAAGACCTTACTAAGAGGGTGCTTCTGCCTGAGGATATAGTTCAGGCTCATGATGAGGGAATAATTCATTTCCATGACAGCGACTATTATGCCCAGAGGGAACATAACTGCGATCTTATTGACTTAAATGACATGCTCCAGAACGGAACCGTGATCTCCCAGACTCTTATCGAGAAGCCGCACAGTTTCTTTACTGCCTGCAACGTGACTACCCAGATCGTGGCTCAGGTCGCATCCAACCAGTACGGTGGTCAGAGCTTTACTCTTGCCCATCTGGCTCCTTTCGTCGATATTTCCAGACAGAAGATAAGACGCGATGTAATTGCTGAGAGGACTGAGTGCGGAGAGCCTCTTGATGATGAGATAATCGACAAGGTCGTTGAGAGACGCCTTGACAAGGAGATCACTAACGGCATCCAGACTATCCAGTATCAGCTTATAACTCTTATGACCTGCAACGGTCAGGCTCCTTTTGTCACAATGTTTATGTATCTTGATGAAGTGCCTGAGGGTCAGACCAGGACTGATCTTGCGAAGATAATAAAGGAAGTGCTCATCCAGCGCTTAAAGGGCGTAAAGAATGAGAAGGGAGTCTGGATCACACCTGCCTTTCCCAAGATCATCTATGTGCTTGACGAGGACAATATCACTCCGGATTCAAAATATTATTATCTTACTGAGCTGGCTGCCCGCTGCACTGCAAAGCGGATGGTGCCGGATTATATTTCGGCGAAGATCATGAAGCGTGACAAGGGTGATGTTTATCCCTGCATGGGCTGCAGATCTTTTCTGACGCCTGATAATGAATCAAACGCCGAAGGACTCTGCAACGCAGACAACAAGGCGAACGCAGGTGATTTCAAAAAAGGCGCTCACAAATATTACGGTCGTTTCAATCAGGGAGTCGTCACAATAAACCTTGTAGACGTGGCGTGCTCAGCTGTTAAGGCAGCGAAGGAGAACAACACTGACAGATTCGATGAATTCTGGAAGATCTTTGACGAGAGGCTGGAGCTCTGCCACAAGGCGCTTCAGTGCCGTCACGAGAGACTTATGGGCACGACATCTGACGTGGCTCCAATTCTCTGGCAGTACGGCGCTCTTGCCAGACTGAAAAAAGGCGAGAAGATAGACAGACTCCTCTTCGACAATTATTCGACCATATCCCTGGGTTACGCCGGACTCTATGAAATGTGCGTGGAGATGACCGGGAAGAGCCACACTGATCCCGAATCCAAGCCTTTTGCCCTCCAGGTAATGCAGCACATGAATGACAAATGCTCTGAGTGGAGAAAGAAAGAGCACATCAGCTATTCGCTCTACGGCACGCCGATGGAGTCGACCACTTATAAATTTGCCAAGTGTCTCCAGAAGCGGTTTGGAATTATAAAGGATGTAACTGATCATAACTACATCACCAATTCCTACCATGTGAATGTCCGGGAGAAGATCGACGCTTTCCGCAAGCTGAAGTTCGAGTCGGATTTTCAGAAGCTGTCTCCGGGCGGAGCTATCTCTTATGTCGAGGTGCCGAATATGCAGCAGAATATTCCGGCTGTACTTTCCGTTATGAAATTTATCTATGACAACATCATGTACGCCGAGCTCAATACCAAATCGGATTACTGCGAGGTCTGCGGTTATGACGGTGAGATAAAGATCGTGGAAGACGAGAGTGGAAAGCTCGTATGGGAATGCCCCAACTGCGGCAACCGTGACCAGAACAAGATGTCCGTTGCCAGAAGGACCTGCGGTTATATCGGGACTCAGTTCTGGAATCAGGGCAGAACTCAGGAGATCAAAGATCGGGTGCTTCATCTATGAATTACGGCAATATCAAATACTGTGATATAGCTGACGGCACGGGCATACGAACTTCTCTTTTCGTATCCGGCTGCCGTCACCACTGCAGGGGATGTTTCCAGCCGGAGACATGGGATTTTGATTATGGAAAGCCTTTTACCGATGAGGTCGAGGATGAGATAATAGAGTCTCTCCGTCCTCAATACGTGGAAGGCCTCACGGTGCTCGGAGGCGAGCCTATGGATCCTGATAATCAGCCGGCTGTCCTCCATCTTTTGAAGCGGGTAAGGTCTCTTTGCCCTGACAAGAATATCTGGGTCTATACCGGATATACTTATGAGACGGATCTTCTCGCAAAAACAGGAAAAGCTCATCTGCCGTGTACAGATGAGCTTTTAAGCCTTATAGATGTCCTGGTGGATGGAGAATTTGTTCTTGAAAAAAAAGATATCACGCTTGAATTTCGCGGAAGTTCAAATCAGCGGATATTGAAGCTGAAAGAGCTGTCCTAATTCAGGCAGTCTTAGTCTTTACAGCTGATAATCTGACCGGATCAAGGAGATCGTCAAGCAGGGATTCTTTTATCAGTCCCTCGCCAAGGACGATCTCTTTTACTGTCCGGTTTTCTCTCAGTGCCTGCTTTGCAATTTCTGCCGACTTCTTGTAGCCAAGCACAGGGCAGAGGGCAGTGGCTATGCCTGCTGAATGAGTTTCGTAGTCGAGGCAGGTGTCTTTATTTGCAGTGATTCCGGTGATGCAGTTTGCAATCAGAGTCTTCACTGCACCGGTAAGAGATGTGATCGATTCGAAGAGCTGATAAAATACCACGGGCTCAAATGCATTCAGTTCCATCTGTCCGGCTTCGGCTGCCATGGCTATGGTCGCGTCATGACCTATGACAAGGAAGGCAGCCTGAGTCACGACTTCTGGAATGACAGGGTTTACTTTTCCGGGCATTATTGACGAGCCGTTCTGCTTCGGAGGAAGGTTTATTTCATGTAGTCCGCATTTGGGACCGGATGAGAGGAGACGAAGGTCATTTGACATCTTGGAAAGTGATACGGCGAGTGCCTTGAGGGATCCCGATACTTCTACGAAAGAATCAAGGTTTTCTGTCGCGTCGAAGAGATCCGGAGCCTGCTCCAGATATTCGCCGAAGAGCGCGCTTAGCCTTGATGCTATATGGTCCATATAATAATCGGATGCGTTTATTCCGGAGCCTATGGCAGTGCCGCCGAGGTTTATGCTGTACATCTCGCGGACGCTTCTTTCAAGCCTCTTCCTGCAGCGACCGATCATAGATGCATATCCCATGAATGTGTCACCGAGAGTCATGGGAACCGCGTCCTGCAGCTGTGTCCTGCCCATTTTAATTATTCCCTTGAATTCCTCGCCCTTAATACGAAGCGCTTTTTCAAGTTCCGAAAGAGTATCGATGAGGGGATGGATGAGTGTGATCACAGTCATCTTGCCCGCGGTCGGTATCACATCGTTTGTGGACTGGGCCATGTTCACGTGGTCGTTGGGATGAACCATGTCATAGCTGCCTTTCTCGCCGCCCAGGTAAACGTTTGCGATATTTGCTATCACTTCGTTCATGTTCATGTTTGCGCTGGTGCCGGCACCTCCCTGGACGGGATCGACTATGAATTCACTGTCGTATTTTCCTGCGATGACAGCGTCTGCGGCTCTTTCAATCGCCTCTGCCTTTTCTATGGGAAGGAGACCGGCTTCATTATTCACTATGGCTGCTGCCTTTTTTATCAGAGCCATATTCTTGATAAAAGCTCCTGACATCTTAAGTCCTGTGATATGAAAATTCTTTTCAGCTCTCTCAGCCTGGACACCGTAGTAGGCTTCCTCCGGCACTGCCATAGTTCCTATTGAATCCGATTCCATCCTCATTCTCATAATGTCCATCCTTTCATAATAAGCCTTCGGCTTTTTATCAACTGAAGCCTTTGTTTTTCTGATTTCTTTTTCTGCAGGAAAATATAATTCATTATGCAGCTGCTGTAAATAGTTAATCTGAATACGTCACTATATAATGAAAATACAAGGTTAAACTTAATTTTCGAAAGTCAAACCGCATATATTGTGATAAAATGAAAATGAAGATGAAATTCTGCGGGATGCATTATTCACTGTTACGATTGTACGCAAATTGATTTTTGAGGAGACTAATCGGCGGATGCGGGAAGTTTTAATGATATAGGTGAAAAAACGCCATTTACCGTTTAATAAAAAACGAATAAAGGAAGGAGTATGAAATGGAAGAAGACATATCACTTGACAAGACAGATCTCAAGATAATTTCCATGCTTGAGAACAATGCGAGGATTTCCGTAAAGGAAATGGCCAAGGAGACATATCTCTCCTCGCCTGCAGTGAGCGCGAGAATCAGGAGACTGGAAGAGAGCGGAGTGATAAGCGGTTATCACGCGGCTATTGACTACGCCAGACTCGGATATCACATCAAGGCATTTATAAATCTGGAAGTAAATCCGAGCGACAAGGCTGAATTCTATCCTTATATCAAAAGTCTGAAAAATGTAGTCGAGTGCAGCTGTGTCACAGGTGATTATTCAATGCTTATTGAAGTAAAATACGAGCGTCCCGAAGAACTCGACCACCTGGTAAATGACTTGCAGAGATTCGGACATACAAAGACTCTTATAGCTTTTTCCACATCGGTGCGCCACAGGGGGATACTCAGGGAAGGGGAGTAATTGCGATTATTATTCATTATGTTATAATACTTGTTTGCGGCTTGATAACTAAAACTTCACATACAGATAATGAAAAACTTCGTTGCAAAGGATTCATTCGCTTTTTGCTTACAGATGTCACAGTGGTGGCTCACAACGAAAAACACAATGTTCGCCACCATCTGTGCATCCGTAAGCAAGCTTCAATGAATCCTTGCAACGAAAATTATCATAATTCATCATAATATAAGAAAAGACAGGAATATAAATGAGTAAGAATAATACAGAAGATCATGATATTCGTGACAACAAGATGGGCGTTATGCCGATAAAGAAGCTTATTGTAAATATGTCTGTTCCGATGATGATTTCAATGCTGGTGCAGGCGCTTTATAACATAGTTGACTCTGTTTTTGTAGCGCAGATCGGCGAGGACGCGCTTACAGCAGTTACTCTTGCTTTTCCCATGCAGAACCTGATCATTGCATTCGGAGCAGGTACAGGAGTCGGAATAAACGCTCTTCTTTCAAGAGCGCTTGGGGCAAAAGAATACAGTCGTTCAGACAAGGCTGCCAATAACGGAATATTTCTTGCCGTAATTACAGCAATCGTTTTTTCAATACTTGGTCTTACAATAACCGTTCCTTTTTTAAAAAGCCAGACTTCCTCCGATACTATCGTTAAATACGGCAGCACATATCTCGGAATTGTCATGACGCTGTCTTATGGCTGTTTATTGCAGATCACATTTGAGAGACTGCTCCAGTCCACCGGCCGGACCATGCTTTCGATGATATCTCAGCTGACGGGTGCTATTATTAATATTATTCTGGACCCCATAATGATCTTCGGTCTCCTTGGCTGCCCGAGGCTGGGAGTCGCGGGCGCGGCTTACGCAACTGTCATAGGACAGAGCATAGCGTCGGTTCTGGGCTTGTTTATGAATCTGAAGCTGAATAAGGAGATACATTTCAGCATAAGATCTGTGTTACATCCCAGCGGAAAGATCATCGGAAGAATTTATTTTGTAGGAATTCCATCGATTCTTATGATGAGTATAGGTTCTGTAATGACATATCTTATGGATCTAATACTCATTTCATTCTCAACCACGGCGACTGCCGTGTTCGGAGTATATTTCAAACTTCAGAGCTTTTTCTTTATGCCTGTGTTCGGATTGAATAACGGACTTATTCCGGTGCTCGCGTTTAATTACGGTGCCGAGCACAAGAGGAGGATAAACAAGGCTTTGAAATTCGCGCTTCTTCTCGCTGTATGCGTGATGCTATGCGGTACGGCCACGTTCGAGCTGATACCTGATAAGCTCCTTATGCTTTTCAATGCCTCAGCTGATATGAAGCGGATGGGCGTCGTAGCTCTTCGGATAATTGCCATACATTTTCCCATAGCTGCGATGGGAATCGTCATGGGTTCGATATTTCAGGCATTTTCAAAGAGTTTCTATTCGCTTTTTGTGTCTATGGGAAGGCAGCTTGTGATACTCATACCTGTGGCCTGGCTTTTATCAAAAACCGGAAATGTCAATAATGTCTGGTGGTGCTTCCTCATAGCTGAGTTTGCTTCTTTCACCTTGTCTTTAATATTTTTTAAAAGGGTCTACGGCAGCGAGGTCGCTCCTATGGCTGATGACGGAGTAGAGTGACAGGAGAATTGGTTTGATTCATTTTGAATATTTTGACTCTATTGATTCTACAAATAATGAGCTGAAGAGACGTGGGAATTCATCTCCGGAGTTCACGGTCGTCTCTGCCGGACAGCAGACGGGAGGCCGGGGAAGATCCGGGCACGTATGGAAATCTCCTTCGCATGATTCTGTAGCAACAAGTATGATAATGTATCCAAATGTGCCGATCGAATGCGTTCCGAGGATCACGACAGCAGCTGCCATGGCAGTGGCGTCGGCGGTGGAGGAACTCTATCCGTTGAAGACTGAGATCAAGTGGCCGAATGATATACTTATTTCCCATAAGAAGATATGCGGGATACTTACTGAAATGATTCCTGAAAAAGGGAAGGTGAAGTATGTGATAGTCGGCATAGGAGTTAATGTGCACCAGACGTCTTTCCCATCTGATATAAAAGACATTGCCACATCGCTTGACATAGAACTCGGCGGCCGTGAGGCAAAAAGGCGTGACGTGACGGAGAAGATCTGGGAGCGCTTCATGGTTTACTATGATCTTTTTCTGAAGACTCATGACCTGTCCGGCTTTCTGGATGAATACAACGGCCGGCTTGTAAACAAGGAAAGACCTGTGAAGGTGCTGGACCCCAGGGGAGCTTACGAAGGCATATCCCATGGCGTTGATGAGACGGGAAGGCTCATTGTCGAGAGAGATGGAAAAATCATTTACGTCGATGCCGGAGAGGTATCGGTCAGAGGTTTTTACGGTTATGTCTGATTTTTTATACGCTTTCTCATATGGCATTCTTGTGGAGCTGCTATCATCCCACGGTTAAAACCGTGGGCTTTCCCTCCCTAAATGTTCTGTAAACATCTCCTGTTTTAATTGTATATTTTTCTTCCATATTATATAATGTCTTTGGTAGATTTTTACAAATTTTACAAATAATGAGGTATAAGCATGGCACTCAGATGGAATCCTAATTATGAATTTGCATCAGCTATTACTCTTATTGTCCTTATGATTTCCTATCATATGCAGGATCGGCTCCCGCTTAGGAAATCAAGGGCTTTCCAGAAGCTGATGGTTTGTACGTTTTTTATGACGATCCTGGATCTCATTACAAGTGTCACGGCATCGTATGCGTCATATTTTCCTTATGTTCCAAACTGTATTCTGAATTCTCTTTATTATATAATCGTTGCCGGGACACTTTTCCTTTCGGTTGAATATACTGCTGCCGTCACGCATTTATCGCCAAAGCAGCCTTTTATTATCCGCGCGCTTTTTATTCTGCCGCTTTTGGTAACGGCGGTTATTTCTTTATCATCATTTGCTACGGGCTGGATGTTCAGGATCCATAACGGAGTATTCTATTTTGGGAAATATTATTATCATGTATCCTTTTTCTTTACGGTAGTCTATCTCCTGGAAATGCTTTTCCTTATCATATGGCGTTTTAAGACTCTTGATATGAAGAGCCTGATAAGTCTTTTTGCATTTATGGGATTTGTTGTTATCGGAATGACGGTCCAGATCTTTATGCTAAGTGATTCGCTTATTTACGGCGGCTGCTGTACGCTTGGAGTGATAGTCCTGTTCTCCTCGCTTCAGAATCCTGAGGCTCTCCGTGATGGCAAGACGAAATGCTACAACCTGGCTGCTGCCGGAAGTATTATAGATGAGTCCGGGGAATCCGGTAAGACTCTTGCTGTCACAGCAATTGCTTTTTCAAATTATTCATCCGTAAGATCTATCTACGGCGACAATAATCTCGACAGGCTGCTCCTCATGATTTCGAATTATTTCATGAAGTCGATGAGGGGATATGCTGAAGTTTTCTACATTCATGCAGGCAGGTTTCTTTTCATATCAAAGGATGAGAAGCTGAAAGATATTCTTGAAGATATATTGAACGAAAGATTTCATAAGCCATGGGAATTTGACGGCGACAGCGTTCTCTTTGATCCGGTCATGGTGATCCTCAGGTCCTGCGACGGCAGCATACCTTCAGGTGATATTTTTGATGCTGTCAATATTGCTCTCGATGATGAGATCGAGATGGGCAATGCCTTCACTTCAGCTTATGTCACAGATGATGATTTCAAGCGCATGGAGTCTGACCGTCACATTCAGATGGTGCTGTCTGATTCTATCCTCAATAATTCGGTTGAAGTCTATTATCAGCCTATTTTTGATACCAAAAAACACCGCTTCACAGCAGCTGAAGCTCTTGCCAGACTCAGGGATTCAAAGACCGGAGAAGTGATCTTCCCGGATGCTTTCATATCAAGGTCAGAAAGCGATGGCTCTATAATCAGGCTTGGGATGCAGGTTTACGAGAAGACCTGTAAATTCTTACATGAGAATGATATGAAATCTCTTGGACTTGAATATATAGAGGTCAATCTGTCTCCCAAGCAGTGCATCAGGGAGTCTCTCCCGGATGAGCTTATGATGTCTGCGAAGAAATTTAATGTGAATATGAACGCGATCAACATGGAGATCACGGAGAGCCTGTCTGAAAACATGGGCAAGCTGAAAAATCTGATGGTGACAATGAACGACGCGGGTTCGTCTTTCTCGCTGGATGATTACGGCACGGGATTTTCAAATCTTACAAATATTCTGGAGCTTCCATTTTCTATTGTGAAGATCGACAAATCCATAGTATGGGATTATTTTAACGGTAAGAGAGATTTCCTTACCAATGTAATAAAGATGTTTAAGGGAAGCCGGCTGAAGATAGTCTGCGAAGGCGTCGAGACCAAGGAGATGGCCGAGCGGCTGGCTGACATGGGAGTAGATTTTGAACAGGGATATTATTTCTCAAAGCCCATACCGGAGGAAAAATTCCTGGAATTTATGAAGGAACACCAGAATATGAATATTGCGTGATATTTTATTAAAACTTTATTAACAAATTAAATCTTTATTAAGAATCATCTCTTTTCATTGACAGTCTTTTGTCCCGCATTTATTCTCTTTTTACAGGGAATATCTGCGGGTCTTTTTTATGAAAAGGAGACTCACATGAAAAGAAATGGAAGAAGATCTATCAGCTTGTTTCTGCTTTTGGCTCTTACCGTGGCAATTCTGATGGCGAGGGAGAAGCCGATAAAGACCGACGCGTCATCGGGCGGATTTATGGATGCATCAGTCGAGTTTACCGATACTAATGACGGATATTTAAGCGCCTATTCTTATACTGATTCCAATTCGAGACGTGGCTATAGTTCTGACTGCATGCTGGTAAGGTATCACGACAGAGCCGGCAATGAGACAGGCAGACGTATAATCGATATTGCATCAAAAGGTTTTGACGGAAGAAACGGACTTTTCAGAGTGACTGTTGAAAAAGTCGATGTTGTATCAAATCCTCCCGCTAATACGGTTTCGGCTGTTCTTGATCAGTGCGTGATACTGGAAAACGGAAGCGGTAAGGGAACTTATTTTGCCTTCAACGGTCCGGTTGGGCTTACTGAACGTGAGAAAAATCAGTTTTCCAAATATAATGACGGCACTGCTTATATGACGGCTGATGAATTGAACCGTATTCTGGAAAAAGTCCATAGATTTATTCCTGACTGGAATCCGGTGAATCACAGATATGAGTGCTTTAATTATAAGATAAATATTCCTGAGTCAGAATATAAGAAGAATGTAAGACTTACAGTTAATGCCGGAAGAGGCATTTCGGGTACTTATGGGACAGGGGAGTATGAATTAGGTTCAAGCCCTGTCTATGGAGGATATGCTTCTTTCGGATTTAATGCTCCATCGCAGGGGACTGTTTCATCCATTTCAGAGGATACGACTGTCACTGTAGACGGCAGTCCCTGGACTCATACGATAACTTATGATCTTGGAGGAGGAGAGGGAACATTTCCCGATCAGAATGTGACTTATGGAAACCTTGAGAAGTTACATGGCGATGTTCCAAAGAGACCCGGATATTCATTTTCATGCTGGATCATAGATAAAGTAAATTCACCTACAATGAATACCGATGTCAAAGCCGGTGAGACCCTGTCCCCTTTGGACGAGTGGCGGCATGCCCAGGATGGAGGAAGCGTGACGCTTAAGGCTGTGTGGGAATTGAATTCTTATACTCTTACTTATCATGCTAATAACGGAAAGAATGAGGCTGATATAAAGGAAAATATAATCTACTGTGACGCAGGGGCAGGATCAGACTCCAGATACAAGGGGGTTCTTAAGGCGGATCAGTGCGGCTTCAGTGCGCCTATGTCCTGCGATGGCAAGACGCCGAAGACATTTACCGGATGGAGCATGAGATCTGATGCTAAAAAACCGCACGAAAACGGCGCGGATCCGGGTGATGTGGAGATCAGCAGACATGCTGATGAGAGTGGTGTAAAGATGTTATCGGAGCTTATAGATGCGTCATCTTTAACTTATCAGGGTGGAAATATCGATCTCTATGCTATCTGGGATGATGTTCCTGTTTTTGATGAGCCGAAAAATCTATACTATTCTTCTGAAAAGGCAGAGAGCGGCATCACGAGAGACGATATAGGATCAGCCCTAGCTGGTTCAGCCGGAGCTGTGCGCGATCATGAAGACGGAGAAGCTTTTATATTCAGAGCTGATATAGAAGCATCGTCAACAGGAGAGCCGCTGCCGGAAGATACAATAGCCGTTCTTGATTTTGATCCTGATGATTTCAGAAATATTGAGGGCGCAGGCACGATATCTGTCTGCCTCAGGGCTACTGACTGGGCCGGAAACCATGCAGACAGATATATAAAAGTCCATATCACATCGCCTGATCCCAATGGGTATGACAAGGATCGCTCAGTCAAGAAAGGGCTTATTGATGTAAGGCTTATTGACAGGAAAAATTATGAAAAAGGAGATCCGAAAAACGGAGGACTGAAGAAAAATTCTGTATGGTACAAAGACAAAAGCTGCAGGGATCTTTTACTTTCAGTCTTTAAAAAGATCGGAAAGTGATGAAAATACCGCACACCTTCGAAATGAAAAGTGTGCGGTTTGTAAAAATAAATACACCGTCTCATTAAAAGTTGACACCATATATGGTGCCATTATATAATCAAAAAGGAGAAAGAATTATTAATGTCACAATGGGACAAACTTCTAAAAAAGCTTTATGCTCTTGATCCGGGTTTGCGATACGAAGAGTTGAAAAAAATTCTGAAACGCTATGGATACTCTGCCCTTGAAACAAAAGGCGGAAGCAGTCATGTGACTTTCCGAAAACCAGGATCAACACCAATCACACTTCCGCGACACACACCGATCAAGAAAGCATATCTTGATCTGGTACGACAAGCGGTAGAGGAGTCAGAAAATGAATCAAATTGATATGTATATGAAGAAAAAATATCGCATGGAAGTTTATGAAGATTATGAGGAAGGCGGCTTTACCGTTTCTTTCCCAGAACTTCGTGGATGTATTTCATGCGGAGAGACTTTGGAAGAAGCTTATTCTAATGCTATTGATGCAAAACGGTGTTGGATCAAAGCTGCGTTAGAAGAAGGAGTAAAGATCCCGGAACCAAGAGAACTTTCTGACTATTCTGGACAGTTCAAACTTCGTATTCCGAAGGATCTTCACCGAACCCTTGTGGAACAGGCGAAGGAAGAAGGAATAAGTATGAACCAGTATTGCACCTATCTTCTAACAAAGGCTGCGAAAATGTAAAGAAAGGAGAGGTTCTTGCAGTCTTAGGAATTTCCATTATAAGTGTCTTAGCAAGACACATACGAGGTGATTCACATGACAAAAGAAGAATTAAAACGGCTGCATTATCATGGCGGTATAGGCTGGAATATCTAGCCCGCCTCCGAAATCCACATCTGTTCCGGTAATCAGCTCGTGTGCTCTTCCGGCTTCTGCGTTGAAGTCAGCGTGGTAAGGATTGCTGTCTATATTTATGGCAAAAATAATTCTGCCGTCATCACTGCGCCTGTCGAATATCATCTGTCTGTTTGTGATCAAAAGAGTCCTGTAGTCTCCGTATGAAAGCACGGAGCAGGACTTTCTGATAGCTCCGAGTCTTGCAATATAATCGGTAAGATCGTTCCATTGGGGCTCTTTGATTTCCGGACGGAGAGCCTGATCCCCGTCAGATTTTGATCCTTCGATTCCCCATTCGCTGCCGTAATAGATCATTGGAATGCCGGGCATGGCGTACATAAGCGCGTACAGGGGTTTCAGCTGATTGTTGTCTGTAAGTTCAGTTGCTATTCGGGACACGTCGTGATTATCTACAAATGAGACAGGATGCATGCCGGTATAGAGACACCAGGGCTCATGACCGAACTGCCTTTCAAGAGAACTCTTTATCTCGAAGAGATTCATGGAATTCATGGATGAGTAAAGACCTTTACGGCACTCGTAGTTTGTCACGCTGTGGCAGCACTGGTCATTCATTATCTCGCGGTAGTCACCGCCGATCATCTCACCGAGAAGGAAGAAGTCTTTCTTCATTTCTTCTGTCTCTCTTCTTAATCTTCTGAGGAAATCCCTGTCTACCATATATGCGACGTCAAGCCTCAGGCCGTCTATATGAAAAGTCTGAATCCAGAAACGTACAGAATCCATAAGATAATCTGTGACCTCGGGATTTTTGAGATTAAGCTTTACGAGATCGTAATTTCCTTCCCAGCCTTCGTACCAGAAGTTATCGTGATAAGGAGAGTCGCCGTTAAAGTCCAGATAGAACCAGCTGCAGTAGCGTGAATTCTCCCTGTTTTTTTGTACATCACGGAAAGCGAAGAATCCGCGCCCAACATGATTGAATACACCGTCGAGTATGACATGGATTCCGTTCTCGTGAAATTTATCTACGAGGTCTTTCAGATCTTCATTGCTTCCCAGTCTCTTATCGACCATCCGGTAATCTCTGGTATTGTAGCCGTGTGTATCGGATTCAAAGAGAGGAGAAAAATATACAGCATTTACATTCAGCTTTTTGATATGGTCGATCCAGCCTGATATCTTTTTCAGACCGTCCCTCTGCACGCCGTCATTTTCAAACGGAGCTCCTGTAAGACCAAGTGGATAAATCTGATAGAATACGCTTTCATATGCCCACATAACATTCTCCCTTAATTTTGAATGATCTTAAATGTTCAATGGTAAGATTAATTGTTGATATTATATCATAAAACATCAGGCGTAAATTTCAGTTCGAAAGTCTTGATTTCATCTGGCTGGCTGATATATATCTTTTCGGCAGTATCCCGGGTGTTCTCTTATCCATAAAATCCGAATATAAACTTACGCCATCCACTTAAGCCATCGCTCTTGACCATAGTTCTTTTGTATGATAATGTAATTTTGGTTTATTTTACAAGCTTTTGTAAAAGGAAATTCTATTCAGGGATTAGAAATGAGGGATCATATGGTGGGGAAGGTGTGTCATGGAAGGATCGAGCGAATCATAGCTGCTGTTCTTGTTGTTGTCCTGGCGATTGCGGGTATATTTCCCGGACAGATAAATTCCGTCAGGGCGGAAGGCGGCTATACTGTCTTATATTTTACAGATAATACCAAAGAAAAATGGGTATCGAATGACGGAGCTCTGATACAGGCAGTCGATAACAGCGACAGTCATAAGGGCTATTGGATGACAAAAGCGGATGATGTCACATGGAAAGCGTCAGTTCCGAGCAGCTCATCTAATTTTACTTTTAACCGATACTCTCCCGATAAGACCAGTCAGTGGAATTCGTGGAGTGCGGGCGGAAGAGACGGGAAGAACGCTTATTACGCTGACGGAAGTGAGTACGGACATTGGGAGAACCATGAAAGCACGGGATTCAAAGAAGGCGATGTAATCTTTCTGGATCTTTCTGAATGCAGCGAATGGAAAAATGACGGGGCAGAGTTCTATATCAATTTTACTGCTGCATCCAAGGCTGAAAACGGAGGAAACGACATCACTATTTCTGATGCTGATAAAGGTTTATACAATCCGAGAAAAGTCGAATGTGCACTTAGCGAAAAGCTATATGGATATGCGGTGACAAAAGACGATGCCGGCGCCCATAATCTGCGCTTCTGGAGAGGAGACGGGACTAAGCTCTGGAACTGCTCAGTGAGTCTTTCTTATGATGATTTTATAAAAGGAAAAGACTGTATCAAAGTCACGGGATGGAACGATACGGGAAGCATTTCGGCATTTACTTATGACAACACCGACAGTGATGGCGACGGTCTGCCTGATTTTATTGAAGATATGATGGGACTCGATAAGAATAATGCTGATACTGACGGAGACAGTCTTCCCGACGGATATGAGATCTTTTCCAATTATTCATATCCGAATACAAAAGATACTGATGAAAACGGTATATCGGATGCCGATGAAGACACGGACAATGACGGACTGAGTAATTATAAAGAGTACTGTCTCGGGATAAACCCGATTGATAAGGATACTGACGGAGACGGGCTGAATGATGCAGTTGAATTAAAATACAATATGAATCCCAATGATCAGGATACTCTGGATGACGGCGTGATGGATGGCGATCGGAAATTCGATCTGAATATCACATGCGATAAGTCTGATAATGGTCTGGTTACGCCAGAAATTGAGGTAAGTCTCCCTGGCGGGCAGCTTGAGAGCTTTGAGACGGAAAAGCTCTCAAACAACGATCCGTTTTTGAATGATCAGATTCCGGGATATCTGGGCAATGGATATGAGTTTTATGTGGACGGGAATATAAAAAAAGCTGTCCTTTCCTTCGCTCTTGACGATAAAATAAAAAATGACACAAGCATTGATCCGACAATTTATTACTGGAATGAAGATACACAGCTTCTGGAAGCAGTTGAGGGTCAATATAGAGACGGAGACTGCATAAAGGCAAATCTTCAGCATTTCTCGAAATATATTCTTATTGATAAAAATAAATATGACAAAAATGCCTTTAAATTTACTATTGAAGGACCAGTTTCAGATGAGAAACTGAAGAAGAGTTTTGATGTGTCTTTTGTATTGGATGAGTCCGGAAGTATAAGTGAGTCGGATTTTTCAGAGATGAAGGCTCAGTGCGCTGATCTTGCAGGAAGGCTCAATGAATCTGACAGGGTCTCGGTTTACACTTTCGATGGCGAAGTAAGAAACATTTCTCCATTCGTATCTCCTAAAGAGGCTGTAAATGCCATAAATTCCATTACCCAGCATAATGGATGGACAGCCATATATGATGCTGTAACAACATCCGCAGGCGGATTTGATGAAAATAAAACGAAAGAAAAAAACAATATCATAATTCTTTTGACTGACGGAATAGATAACAGCAGCTCTGCTGATCTTAATACTGCAATAGAGAAGGCAAACGAGGCAGAAGCCTCAATTTATTCAGTCGGGGTCGGCTCTGTAGACAAGGCGTCATTAACTGATCTCAGCCAGTCCACGGGAGGAGCGTTCTATTCTCTGGAAGATTTCAATAAATTGGAAGCAGTATTTAATAATATCATTTCGAAATCGGATCTCTACAAGGACAGTGACGGAGATGGAATAAGCGATTATCATGAAAAGAAGATAGCTGCCGGAGAGCTGATGACCGGCAGCGGAGAGAAGATAAACTTCTGCAAAAAAATGAATTATTTATCTTCTGACAGCGATGGAGACGGTCTAAATGACGGAGATGAAATCGCAATCAAAAAGATCCCGGGCACTAATAACTACTATTGCTATATGTACTCAAATCCCTGCATGAAAGATACCGATCTGGATAGTTATGACGATAATGTGGAGGATTATATCGGTACGTCATTGATAAGCATCAAGAATGTGCTGAAATCAGTAAGATCTGTAGACGGACTGCCATCAGATTTTACCTTTAACACTTTTGAGGACTGGAAAGAGCTGATAAAAGACGAGGCATGGAACTATATACATAATGCGGTGGAGCATAATATACATGATAGATACAATGAAATTCAGACTGAATTTCAAATAAATTCCTCATTGAGATGTGATTTGTTTAAACCTGAATTTAATGAGATCTGGGAAGTGAAACCGTCCTCATATGCAGTGAATCCCAAGATGCAGAAAGGACTGGATCAGTTGGACAGGTATGTAGCAGCTATTGATGGCGGAAAAAGAGGAGGACCATATATCAGTTCTTCAAGCTTCAGTCATGGAAAATATAAAGTCAGTTATTTCAACAGGGGAAACGGACTGATAATATATACATTCAAAAACAAAAACAAGAAACCGAATCCGGTCACTGTACCAAAACCTGAGAAGGAAAAGGAAAAAGGGTATAAGTATGTGCCTAAAATAGCTCCGACAAATGGCGAAATTTTTGTTAGGGCTCTTCTTGCGCTTGGCCTTTTGGCAGGCACAGTGTATGAAGATGTTTTAAGCGGAGGGGTTGGAATTACTGATGATTTGGCAAGTATACTTATAGCAAAGAAGCTGGTCTTTGGTTAATCATGGAGGAATCGAAATGACATTTACAAAAGCATTCAAGGATGTATTTTCGGAATATCTTACGCAGCACGGGTTCGAATGGTGTTCCAAACTAAGGAGATTTGTAAAGGTAATTAATTCGGAATTGATCCTATATGTGGGTTACAGAAACTGGACTGCAGAATACAAGGGCGATAAACGTTTCTGGGTCATGGCGGGAATTTTTTCTGTTTACTTTTTCAGGCAAGGTGATTGGACAAAGGAGTGTTCAGATGAAAAGCTTTTTAAATTTGCTTTTACTACAAATGGTGTTGATATATTCAAATTTGCACAGTGGCAAGGACATGGTGAAGATTTTTTGACAGAACATCCATCGTACTTTGAATACAAGAAAGACGATGAAAAGGATATGATAAAAAGGACATATGAAGCCGCTGTAGCTACAAATAAATGGATTTTACCTGTGCTTGATAAGGTTACAGATTTAAAATCGTATGTTACATATGCAAAGAAATATTCATTGCAAGTATTGGGAGCTTGTGATCACTTTATGGATGATTCTATAACCCTGATATTAACTGACAATCATGATGATTTTCATGAACGTTTTGAAAGACAACCGGAAAGTGAAAAAGAATTGGCAAGAAAGGGGATAAAGGAACTATACACTGATCCTAGAGACCGGGTATATAATGACCCGGAATTAATGAAAAACGCACTTGAAGTAGCTGAAAAGAATAAAGAATTTAATCTCCGGATGCTGAATGAATTTAGTATCAGGAGTGAATGAATTTTTTTCCAAAGAAGAACTGCATTAAATCCAATAACCGAAAGTGGAGTCAAAATCCCATTAACTGGGTCAGCAAGGTCTCAGTTGGAATATCCTGGTAACGCCGGGGCTGGCTTTTCTTCCCAGCGGAGACGATTGATAGCCTTTTGACAGGCACAGTTTGTGAAGATGTTATAAGTGGAGGGGTTGGAATTACTGATGACTTGGCAAGTATACTTGTAGCAAAGAAGCTGGTCTTTGGTTAATCATGGAGGAATCGAAATGACATTTACAAAAGCATTCAAGGATGTATTTTCGGAGTATCTTACGCAGTACGGGTTCAAGTGGTGTTACAAAGTAAGGAGATTTGTAAAAGTACAGAATCAGGAACTGATTTTTTTCATTGGGTACAGGGGCGCTCCGGCTTCGACCAGAAGCAATAAGTGTTTTGAAGTATATGTCGGAATTTTCTCTGTATATTTTTCAAGATTTGGAGATTGGGAGAATGAATATTCAAGAGAAAGCTTGATGAAAATGGCATTTGCTGTAAGCGAAGAGCCACTGATGGATTTTACTAATCCTTATATGTATGTCATGGGCTTTGAATATGATAAAAATAATAATGATAACATGACAGAAGTATTGAGAAAGGCTGCTGCTGCAACAGTGAAATGGGTTATTCCAGAATTTGATAAGGTAACTGATCTAAAGGCATATGTAGTTTTTACCAAGAAACATTTACTTATTCCATTGGGATTTTGCGATAAATTTTTGCAGGATTCGCTCACGTTAATACTTACTGATAACCATGATGATTTTTTGGATAATATCGATGAAGAACCTGAAAGCGAGAAAGAATTTGTAAGACAGTGTATTAAGGAAAATTATACTGATCCCAGAGACCGGGTATTTAATGATCCCATACTCTTAAAAGAGGCTTTGAAGGAAGCTGAACACAGTAAAAAAATAAATCTTGAAGCATTGAAGAATCTGAAAATAAAAGTATGATCTCGAAAAACCATCGAATAGAATGGAGCTTTTACCTGCCTGTTATTGACATCCGCCTCCAAAAAATTTAACATTAGAGATATATAAGGGAGAATTATGATGCCTGAAGAAATTAAGATTTTACAATTCGGGCGGCGGAAAACAGACAGACTTGGCGCTATCCATGACTGGAACGAAGCCAGAAAGCATTACAGGATCCTTGTTGCTGACTGGGACGAGTCAAATATGGCTCTGGTTCGTGATACATTAAGCGTCAGGTACCATACCGAGACAGCAGTAACAGCTGATGAATTCGAGAGAAAAATGTATGAATTCAGTCCTGATATGGTGCTTTTAAGTTATGGATTCAATTCTGATGACGGTATTCCGCTTGCCATTTGGATGAAACAAAGACCTGAATACGTCAGCACGCCTGTCATTATGATGCTGAGAGGCGACACAGATATTGAAGTGGAAGCGATGAAGACAGGAGTAATAGAGATAATCAGGAAGCCGATAAAACCTGATCTTCTCCTCCTGCGTGTCGACCGGATGCTGGAACTCAGACATCTGCAGACCTGCCTTGAAAACGAAGTGGACAAGCAGATGCGGGTAGTTGAAAAGCGTAATTCCGAGATCACGACTCTTCTGAAGCAGTCGCTCGTAACACTTGCCAGCGCGGTAGATGCCAAGGATCATTATACAAACGGACATTCATCCAGAGTTGCCGAGTATTCAAGAGAGATCGCGAGAAGAGCCGGAAAGACGGAGAGAGCTCAGACAGAGGCGTATTATGCCGGTCTCCTCCATGATATCGGAAAGATCGGAGTGCCTGACAGCCTGATCGCCAAATGCAGCGGTCTTACAGACGAGGAATACAAGACTATCAGACGCCATCCGGAGATCGGAGCCGAGATACTCGGTCATATTACAGAGATGCCGAATCTCGCAGTGGCCGCATACCATCATCATGAGCATTATGACGGCAGCGGCTACCCGGATCATCTGAAGGGCGAAGATATTCCCGATATTGCGAGGCTCATCGCCGTTGCCGACGCTTATGACGCCATGACTTCTCGACGAAGCTACAGAGATGTGCTTCCCCAGGAAGTCGCCAAGAATGAGATCAAAAAAGGCAGGGGTACGCAGTTTGATCCCCTCTACGCAGACATAATGGTCGGGATGATAGACGAAGATAAAAATTATGATATGCGTGAGAAATAAAACAAAAAGAAAGGGGTATCAGGTATGAGACTTGATGAATTGAAAGAAACTGTAAAAAAGAAGGGTTTCGGAACATCGCAGTATGATAATGTGGACGGCGACAATGTATATCTTTCAAGCGGTGTAAGGACGGTTTTTCTGGATGGGGACGGAAGAATGTCTGATATCATAGATATAATTCGGCGCTTTCAGAAGAAAGATTATGGTTCCGCGGCAGAACATGGAAAGACCGAGAGAGCCGGTCACGAATATGGCAGATACGATATCAGAGGAATAGAAGCTGACGGAGACGGCGACTGCGGAGTCTGGATCCACAGGGCAGATGATGCTCTTATAGTATATTTTGCATTCGAGAGATAATTAATTATCTTTCCGGTCATACCTTGCATTATCCCGGGACTTATAGTACTATGTCTCGGGATTTCTTTTACACGTTAATTGGTTAAAGTGACTATGAAAGGACATGAATTTTATGGATATGCAGATGAAATTCGCGAGAAAGCTGCCGACGCCGCAGGAGATAAAAGACCGCTTTCCGCTGAGTGAGAAGATCAGAGCTTTAAAAGAAGCAAGGGATAGTGAAATTGCAGATGTTTTCACCGGAAAATCAGATAAGCTTCTCCTTATTATAGGACCATGCTCAGCCGACAACGAGGATGCTGTACTCGATTATATGACCCGCCTTAGAAAAGTGCAGGACAAGGTAGCTGATGAGATCCTCATTATTCCAAGAGTTTATACGAATAAGCCCAGAACTACCGGTCTTGGCTACAAGGGGATGCTCCATCAGCCGGATCCTACCAAGGCCGAGGATATGCTTGACGGTTTGATTGCCATAAGGCACATGCACACAAGAGTTGTGGAAGAGACCGGATTTACCTGCGCCGAGGAAATGCTTTATCCCGGAAACCACAGGTATTTGTCGGATCTTCTCGCTTATGTGGCGATAGGAGCAAGGTCAGTGGAAAATCAGGAACACCGTCTGACGGCAAGCGGTATCGGCATCCCGGCCGGAATGAAAAATCCAACCGGAGGAGATCTGTCTGTTATGATGAATGCCATCGTTGCTGCTCAGAATCCTCATACATTCATATACAGGGGCTGGGAAGTAAATACTACGGGAAACCCTCTTACACATGCTATTTTGAGAGGCTATGTCGATAAATTCGGAAGAAGCCATCCCAACTACCATTACGAGGATCTTATGAATGTGATAGAGGGATATGAAGAGCATCCGGATCTCATGAATCCCGCTATTATAGTAGACTGCAACCACGCAAATTCCGGAAAGAAATATCTGGAGCAGGTAAGGATCGCAAAGGATGTAATGCACAGCTGCCAGATCTCAAGAGATATAAAGGGAATAGTTAAAGGTCTTATGATCGAGAGCTATATAGAAGATGGAAATCAGAAAATCGAGGACGGTGTCTATGGAAAGTCCATAACAGATCCCTGCCTCGGATGGGAAAAGACAGAAAGACTGATTTTCGATCTCGCTGATATGCTCTCTGGCGAAAGCCGGTGATTTTATGCAGGATGATTATATAAAAGCAAGAAAGCTCGGACAGAAGCAATACAGGAAGGATGTCTCGTCAGGAAGATATCCCTATATTCCATCTCTTGAATTTCTGGTTGATCATGTAAACAAGCTGACTGAGGTGCCTGTGGGGCTTGTCGAGATCCCGCTTTCCATGATAACGGGAACCAGGACCTCCGGCCGCCAGCAGGCCTTTGCCACAAATTTTATGCCGATCCTTGAGCCGAATTCAGAATTTGCCAATAAGTGGTCGGCTCTTTATGATTCACAGATAGTCGAGGGCATAAGAGATCCGATAAAGGTATATGAATATCTCCACAGATTCTATGTCCAGGAGGGGAACAAGCGTGTTTCCGTATCTAAATTTGTGGACAGCTATTCGATACTCGGCAACGTCACGAGGATCATGCCTTCGAATATGGAAGACGAGAGCATGAGAGTCTACTCGGAATTCCTGCAGTTCTATGAGAGCACGTCTCTTTACGAGATAGATCTGAGTTATCCCGGCGGATATCAGAAGATGGCTGACGTATTTTCCCTTGAGCTTGGAAAACCATGGCCGATCGAACTTGTGGAAAAACTCAAGGGCAGCTTTCAGCTCTTCGAAAAGATGTATGTGGGCAAGGCCGAGGGCAGGATAAGTATCTCGTCAAGTGATGCATTTCTTACCTATCTGACTATATACGGAATTGAGCATATGCAGGGCATATCGAGGACGCTTTTATCCAAGCGGATCGATAAGATCTGGTCAGAGATCATGATACAGCAGGGAGATGACCAGATAGCGCTTGTGAAGGATCCGGATGAGGAGGCTCCCGGCACGTCACAGCAGCCTTCCGGCGGAATCATGAAGACTCTTTTCGGTCCCCAGTATTCGGCGTCCCATCCCTTAAAGTGCGCTTTCTGCTATGAGAGACCGGCTTCCAATTCTTCATGGATATATGGGCATGAACTTGGCAGGAGCGCTCTTGACAGTATATTCAGCGGTCAGGTAGAAACGGTAAAATATGATGACTGTTCATCTGACGAGAAGCTCCGGGAAGCTATTGACAGCGCCTGTGCTGACGGAAATGAGATGATTTTTACGATCTCTCCGAAGCAGATGGAGGAGACCTTGAGAAGCGCTATCCATTACCCCAAGGTCCATTTTTTGAATTGCTCCATCAATCTCTCACATCCGAAGGTCAGGACTTATTACGGCAGAATGTATGAGGCCAAGGCTCTTATGGGTGCTCTTGCTGCTTCGCTTTCTAAAGGGATGGATGTAGGATACGTGGCGGATTATCCGATTTACGGCACTGTTGCTGAAATAAATGCTTTTGCCATCGGGGCTGCCATGATAAATCCGGATGTGAAGGTGCACCTGTCCTGGTCTTCCATGAAAGACAGAGACTGGCACGATGATATGAAAAAAGCCGGAGTTTCTGTCATATCCGGTCAGGATTTTATTAAACCCGATTCGGCGTCAAGGGAATACGGACTTTTCCGGATAAATCAGGACGGCTCTATAGCGAATCTGGCGACACCGGTATGGAACTGGGGCAAGTATTACGAGCTTATAATAAGGTCTGTTCTGGAAGGCAGATGGGAAGAATCGCCTGATGACGTGGCCGTGAATTACTGGTGGGGTATGTCGGCAGGGGTCATAGATGTGATACTTTCCGAGCATCTCCCTTATTACTCATACAAGCTGGTTCAGAGCCTCAGAAACGCTACGGTCAAAGATACCCTTAATCCTTTTTCCGGAGAGATCCATGATCAGAGCGGAAAGACTCTGAAAGGTTATTATTCGGGACTGCTTGATTCCAGAGATATAATTACAATGGACTGGCTTAATGACAATGTGATCGGCTCGCTGCCGCGTCTTGACGAACTGACTGAAGCAGGAGTGGAGACTGTAAGGGTCAGCGGAATACTGGGAACGGAGAATAATTAATGAGAATTTTATTTCTCGCTGATGAGGTCGAGAAATCGCTTTATGATTTTTATGACAGGGAAAAGCTGAAGGGAGTTGACCTTATTATATCCTGCGGAGATCTGCCTGCCTATTATCTTGAGTATATAGTCACAATGGCAAATATCCCGCTTCTATATGTAAGGGGAAATCATGACGGCAGATATTATGAGAAACCGCCACAGGGCTGCATAGACATTGATGACAAGGTTTATGATTATAAAGGTCTTCGGATCCTGGGGCTTGGCGGCTGCATGAAATATCATGACGGACCGGATATGTTTACCGAAGATATGATGAAGAAGCGCATTTCCAAAATGAAGAGGCAGCTGACTCTGAAGGCCGGCTTTGATATTCTGGTGACTCACGCGCCGGCAAGAGGCTACGGGGACAGTGACGATATTCCCCACATGGGATTTGAGTGCTTCAATAAGCTCCTCTTCGACTGGAAACCCAAATACATGGTTCATGGCCATATTCATAAGGAATACGGCAGGACCTATAAAAGGACTCTTGACCATCCTAGCGGATGCAGGATAATAAACGCCTGCGGCAGTTATTATCTGGATATAGCTGATGACGAGCATCCGGTCTACGGGAAGACAGGATCGGCGCTTTATGATCTTTACGTGAGCATTCTGATGAAGAGGCATAAAAGATATGAATAATATTGACGTCTCAAAAGTAAAGCTTACCGACGCTGACAGAAGTGAGGTCTTGAGATATCTCGGCTATCGCGGACAGGAAATGACAGATGATCTTACAAGTTCATTTAATGAGTGCATGGATCTTGTGAATGGTGCGGCTGATCCAAGAATATTGATAAAGATATTTCCTCTGGGACAGGATGAGAGTCACCTTAATAAGGATCAGGACGGGACTTATCCTCCGGCAGTTCTGCCGGACGAACTTTCTTTTCTTGAAGGATCCGATATAAGACGGCATCTTTCAGGCTGCAGCGAGGCGGTTCTTCTCGCGGCCACGATTGGAATGAAGCAGGATATCATCACACGTCAGCTGTCTCTTTCCGATCCGCTTAAGTCTGTGATAGTCGATTCCGCAGGTTCCGTACTTATTGAGGCAGTATGCGACACTGCTGAAGCTTATATGAGACGAGAGCTTCTGTCCGAAGAAAAATTTCTGACAAGCCGTTTTTCTCCGGGCTACGGAGACCTTCCTCTAATGGCGCAGGAGAAGTTTTCTCAAATTCTTGAGATGAGAAGAGTCGGGATCACGGTATCTTCCGATTATCTGATGTCTCCGAGAAAGTCCGTGACAGCGGTGCTGGGCATTGCGTCTCATGAAGTGAAAAAGCATGAGAGGTCCTGCGCAAGCTGTAATCTGAAGGGCGCATGCCGATTCAGACAGATGGGATTCTTCTGCAGCGAGTGAGTTTATAGAAAGAGAAATAATATGTCAAGACCATTGATTTTAGACGGAGCCACAGGCACCATGCTTCAGGCTGCGGGACTGGCTCCGGGCGAGCATCCTGAGGTTTTTGGAATAAGCCATCCTGACGTGGTAAGAAAAATAGAGACGGAATATTTGAGATCCGGCTCGGATATTTTATATATGAATACATTCGGAGCCAATAAAAGAAAACTTAAAGGCTGTAATGTGTCGGTTGACGAGGCGGTTAAAGCTGCTGTCTCGGCATCGCTTGACGCTGTGTCAGAATTTGAAAGTAAAAATCCGGGAGACATGCCGGATTTTAATATTTTTCCGGGACTTTCAAAGCGGCTTACAGATTTGGGCAGACGCCATGCCATAGCTCTTGACATAGGACCCATAGGAGAGCTTTTAGAGCCGCTCGGAACTGTAACTTTTGAAGAGGCTTACAGCGCATACGCAGAAGAGATAGATGCCGGAGTGAAATACGGTGCGGATCTTATCGTAATAGAGACTTTTACTGATCTTTCGGATGCCAGGGCTGCTGTTCTTGCGGCAAAGGAGCATTCAGATCTTCCCGTGCTTGTCACGATGACTTTCGAGAGCACGGGCAGGACATTTACCGGCACTCTCATTCCTTCATTTGCAATGACCATGGAAGGTCTCGGCGCTGACGCCATTGGTATAAACTGTTCTTTAGGACCAGATGAGATAAGGCCTCTCATTGAGGAGATGGAGGAGTGGACAAGCCTTCCCATTATAGTAAAGCCGAATGCCGGGCTTCCTGATCCAAAGACCGGTGAGTATGCTCTTAAGGCTGAGGGATTTACTGATCAGATGGGATCTTATAAGTCGCTGGCTCCGGCCTTTCTCGGTGGCTGCTGCGGTACGGATCCGTCTTATATAAATAAGCTCCGGAATGCCGTAGCTGATTGGGATCCTGACAGGAGAAAAACTGAGATCAGGCGGGGTATCTGCTCTGCCACCAATGTATGCGAATATGGCGGAGTAAGAGTCATAGGCGAGCGCCTGAACCCGACCGGAAAGAAAAAATTCCAGAAGGCTCTTATTGAGCACGATATGGGTTATGTGTGTAAGATCGCTCTTCAGGAAGAAGAAGCCGGGGCTGATGTACTGGATGTAAATGTCGGCGTGCCCGGCTGCGACGAGAAGGCTCTGATGATCGAGGTATTAAGAGCTCTCCTTGGTGTGGTATCACTTCCTCTCCAGATCGATTCGAGAGATCCTGAGACCGTCGAGGCGGCTCTTCGCATTTATCCGGGACGAGCTATTGTAAATTCCATAAATGCTGACGATGAGACGCTTGATACCATGCTTCCAATAATAAAAAAGTACGGCGCGGCAGCAGTAGTCCTCTGTCTGGATGAGAGCGGCATACCAAAAGACAGTAAAGGTCGTGTCGAAAAGGCGGAGCATGTATTAAAGAGATGCCATGAGGCCGGTATAGAAGCTTATGACCTCCTGATGGACTGCCTGACTCTTACAGTGTCGGCTCAGCAGGATCAGGCTGTGGAGACTCTTCATGCCATGCGTTATATTACCGAGAACTACCACACCCATGCAGCTCTCGGCGTATCAAATATTTCCTTCGGACTTCCCGCGAGAAAGCATATCACCGAGAGCTTCCTCACTCAGGCGATGGCGATGGGACTTGATTTTCCAATAATAAACCCGAATCAGCTTGAGATCATGGATGCTGTCGCATCATTCAGAGTCCTGTCCGGAGAGGACAAAAACTGCGAATCCTACATAGAACGCTTTGCCGGAAGGACCGAAGAAAAGACCGTGACGGTAAGCGCGGCATCGTTATCTGACAAAAAGACCGAAGACGGCAGCATGACCATTGAGCACGCAGTCCTTAAAGGACTGAAGGATGAGACAAGAGCCCTTGCTGAAGAGGCGCTTTCTACCATGACCGAGGAAGAGGTGATCGACCGTGAACTCATTCCTGCCCTTGATAAAGTAGGTGAACAATACGAAAAAGGGATCCTCTTTCTTCCCCAGCTCATAAGTTCAGCAAATGCCGCTACAGCAGCTTTCGATATGATAAGAGACAGGATCAGGGCAAAAAGCGGCGGTTCGACTGATGTCTCAAAGGGTACCATTATCATCTGCACCGTAAAGGGCGACATCCATGACATAGGAAAGAATATAGTAAAGGTCGTCCTTGAAAATTACGGATATCATATGATAGATCTCGGCAAGGACGTACCTGTGGAAAAGGTAGTTGATGCCGTGAAGGAGACAGGATGCAGACTGGTGGGACTGTCCGCTCTTATGACTACGACCTTGCCTGCCATGAAAGATACAATAGACGCAGTGAAGGCAGTGTCGCCGGAGACTCGTATCATGGTCGGAGGTGCAGTGGTAACTCCTGAATATGCTGATGAAATTGGAGCTGATTTTTATTGCAACGACGCAAGAGACAGCGTAAGGATCGCAAGAGAAGTGCTGGAATGAGATTTTGGAGAAAAAATTGGACATAAGAGAATACATAAAAGACCGATTTCTGATATTTGACGGCGCTTTCGGGACATATTATTCATCAAAATATCATGAGGACGTATCTCTTTCAGAGACAGCAAATATTTCCTTCCCCGACAGAGTTGAGAAAATTCATAAGGAATACCTGGATGCCGGCGCCATGGCAATAAGGACCAATACCTTCGGCGCCACTCAGCTGATCTTGAATGGAGATAAGAAAGCTCCGGATATAATAAGAGCAGGATATAATGCCGCAGAAAATGCCATCCTGGAATCAGGGAAAGAGGCTTTTATTCTGGCAGATATCGGACCTGTCCGGGGAACATCAGCTGACGGAGCCGGAGATGCTTATATTAAGACCGCTGATATTTTTCTGAAATCAGGGGCGAAGAATTTTATTTTTGAGACCATGTCAGGAACTGACGGGTTAATGGATTGCGCCAGATATATAAGGTCAAGGAGGCCTGACGCCTTTCTCATGGTATCCTTTGGCGTCATGCCTGACGGTTATACAAGAGACGGTCAGTTCTACAGATCGTTATTAAATGAGATATATGATTCCGGACTGTTTGACATTGCGGGACTGAATTGTGTCTCCAATTCAAATCATATGTCAAAGCTGCTTCTTAAATCAGGAATAGAGGATCTCTTTTATTCATCCGCCATGCCAAATGCCGGATATCCTGTGGTCCGCGGATTCAGAAGTATATTTGAAGGAAACATTGAGAGCTTCAAGGCTGACATGAAAACTCTCGCGGAAGCCGGTGTAAGGATCCTGGGTGGCTGCTGCGGTACCGATCCGGAATATATAAAAAATCTTACGGAGGTTTTGTCAGGGATAAGAATAACGCCGAAGGAATATATTATCCCTTCGATGAGAGAAAAGAAAAATATTTATGTTCAAGGCAAACCTGTTTCTCATGACAGCAGCAACCGCATCAGAACTAAACTTCAGAATGGTGAGAAGATAATAGCGGTAGAACTCGACTCGCCAAAGAATACGGATATATCACGCTTTATGTCAGGAGCTTCAATTTTAAAGGATGCCGGAGCAGACGCTATCACTATTGCCGACTGCCCTATAGCGAGACCAAGGATGGATTCCACTCTTCTCGCATGTCTCGTGAAAAAGGAGCTTGATCTTGATGTGATCCCTCATATGACCTGCCGGGACAGAAATATTAATGCCACAAAGGCTCTCCTTCTCGGAGCCCAGGCGATGGATATAAAAAATATACTCGCTGTGACGGGCGATCCCATACCGTCAGCTGAGCGTGATGAGGTGAAAAAGGTATATCAGTTTAATTCCAAGAAACTGATAGCATATATTAGATCGCTTAATAATGAAATCTTTCCTGAACCGACAATGATTTTCGCGGCTTTAAATGTAAATGCCGCAAATTTTGACATCGAACTTAAGAGAGCACAGGAAAAAGTGAAATGCGGAGCTGACGGTTTTCTGACCCAGCCGGCCATGTCGGAAAAGGCCCTTTCAAATCTTTTCATGGCAAGGAAGACCCTTCCTCCCGATGTCAGGATCCTGGGAGGGATCATCCCTGTCGTATCCGAGAAGAACGGCAGATTTATGGAGGATGAAATATCAGGCATTCATATACCCGAAGATATGATATCATCATATCATGGTAAAAACCGTGAGGAGGGAGAGCAGCTGGGCATTGATTATTCTTTGTCCATTGCCGGAAAAATGCTTTCTTTCACAGACGGAATTTACCTTATGACACCATTCGGACGTGTCGGCATGATGGAAAAAATAGTAAGAAAGATACGAAAACTCCTATAAAGATGCCCTGCTTGACAAGACATATGACAGGTGTTATCTTTTATATAATATCAGCACTCGCACTTGAAGAGTGCTAACGAAATAGAAAGATTCAGGAGGCAGATATGATAATACCTGTATATAACGTGACTGTCGTTCCGGGAGCGACCCTTTATTTTCAGACAGAAAGGATCAGGGAACTCGGACGCATGGATCCGAATAAGGGCGAAGATGTGATCTTCCTTATTGAGAAGACTGAAAAGCCGAGAGAAGAGCTGACGGATGAGGATTTTTACCCCATCGGCGTCACAGGCAAGGTGACAGAGATACATGACGAGGGATATACGGAAATATCTACCATCAGCCGTGTGTCTATTGATGATGTGATAGTGAATGCTGACAAGTCATTTAATATCTCCATTACAAAGCTTAATGACATCGATGATTATGATCCAAAGGAGAAAGAGGATCATCTGAACCATCTGAAAGAGGCAATAGTCGAATATATATCGAAGTTCCAGTGGGGACCTTCGATGACCGTCTTTATCCGGGGCTTTGATTCAGTGGAGCAGATAGCTGCCGCCATGTCGCCATGGATGAATGCGTCACCCGAAGACAGATATGCGGCTCTTTCCACGCCGAGTAAAAAAGAACGCGCCGGGCTTCTGGAGAAGATGCTCTATGAGTTCGTAGAGATAGCACGCATTACAACGGATGCTGAGTCCGAGCAGCAGGAAGATTACAGAAAAGTCTACAGGGAGCAGGCCATAAAGAAGCAGATCGATTATCTGCAGAAAGAACTTGATGAGATGCATCCGGAGAATGTCTCCGACCTTCGCAAGATGGAGATGAAAATTGACAAGTCCGGCATGAACGAGACTGCCATGAGCGAATGCAAAAAGATCCTGTCAAGGCTCAAGCAGGAAGGCGAGAACGGCAATGATTACGGCATGCTCTTTGACTATCTCGACTTCATGACTACTCTTTCATGGAAGAAGCAGCCATTCAGAAAGATAGATCTTAAGAAGGCTGAAAAGATCCTTGACAGAGATCATTTCGGTTTGAAAAAAGTAAAGAAGCGTATCATACAGCAGATAGCCGTTATGAATTTGAGACAGCAGCAGTCAGGCTCTATTCTTCTCTTTGTCGGACCTCCCGGAACAGGGAAAACCTCGATCGGGGTCTCTATTGCAGAGGCTCTTCACAGGAAATATGTAAGAGTCTCCCTCGGAGGCGTCAGAGACGAGGCGGATATAAGAGGACACAGGAGAACTTATATAGGAGCCATGCCGGGACGCATTATGGATGGAATAGCAAAATCAGGCTCATCCAATCCTGTTGTGGTTCTGGACGAAGTGGACAAGCTGTCGTCTTCCTATAACGGAGACCCGGCATCAGCCCTCCTTGAGGTGCTTGACCCCGAACAGAATTCAACTTTTACAGATCACTATATGAACGTTCCTTATGATCTTTCCGACGTATTTTTCGTATGTACGGCAAATTCCGAGGAGAATATTCCCGCCCCGCTTCTTAACAGAATGGAAGTGATCAGGTTTCAGGGATATACTTCGGATGAGAAGCTTGAGATCGCGAAAAAGCATCTCCTTCCCAAGGCTATGGAGTCCATGGGAATAGGAAAGAGCGATATCTCCATAGGCGACAGCGTCATGAAGACGATTATTTCAGAATACACTGCCGAAGCCGGTGTGCGTGGCTTGAAGAAAAGACTCGACACTCTCTGCCGCACTGCTGCCGTAAAGATCAATGAGGAAAGGGAAAATAATCCTGATAAAAAGGACGACAGGCGCCGTGGCAGAAGGAAGGCTATAGTATCCGTTCATGAGGCCGATCTCCATGAATATCTTGACATGCAGCCCCTTATCCATGACAGGACTCTTCGTTCCGCAAAGCCCGGAATCGTGACAGGTCTGGCCTGGACAGAGGCAGGCGGTGAGATCCTTTTCATAGAGACTATGGCTGTGAAGGGAACCGGGCAGGTACAGATCACCGGACAGCTTGGCGATGTAATGAAGGAAAGCGTTGAGATCGCGGTATCGCTTGTCCGCTCCATGTATCCCGGAAAAGCTGACTGGTTTAAAAAACATGATATTCATATTCATGTTCCGGAGGGCGCTGTTCCAAAGGACGGTCCGTCAGCCGGCATTACAATGACAACGGCTCTTTCTTCTCTGGTCAGCGGACATCCTGTAGATACGAAGACTGCCATGACAGGTGAGGTATCGTTGAGAGGGGCAGTTCTTCCCATCGGAGGTCTTCCTGAGAAGCTGATGGCTGCGGTAAGAGCCGGAGTAAAGACTGTCTACATTCCTGCAGATAATGAAAGGGATCTTTCGGATGTTCCTGACGAGGCAAGGAATTCACTGGAAATTATCCCGGTAAAGACTGTATCGGATGTACTGAAAGCCGTCGGAATCAGGTAAATTAAATAAAAAATACAGCATATCATGTCTGTTTTTTGTTATAATGATAATAATGTCGAATGAATATACCAGGCAGTTTATTCTGCGCTGTTTGGATTTTTGATTATTATTTTTAGTGAGGACAAATGAAGTACGATGTAATAATTATCGGCGCGGGTCCGGGAGGACTTTATGCCGCATACGAGCTGATGAAGAAGGCTCCGGAGCTTTTGATCGGAGTTTTTGAGGAAGGCGGGACTCTGGAAGAGAGACACTGTCCCATAGACGGAGACAAAATAAAGTCCTGCATCCACTGTAAGACTTGTTCAATAATGAACGGATTCGGCGGCGCTGGAGCTTTTTCAGACGGCAAATATAATATTACCAATGATTTCGGCGGTTCTCTCTGGGAATATATAGGTAGAGATAAGGCTATAAGCCTTATGAAATATGTTGATTCCATAAACATGACTCACGGCGGCGAGGGTACGAAGATGTATACGACCGCCGGTTCGGAATTCAAGAAGATCTGTATGCAGAACGGGCTGACACTTCTTGAAGCCTCCGTGCGCCATCTTGGTACGGACAAAAATTATTACGTCCTTAAGAATCTCTATGATGAGATGAAGGATCATATTGATTTTCATTTCCATACCAAGGTCGAAAAGATCGAGGATCTTGGCGGAAGATACAAAATATCTTATAAGGGCGGAAGCTCTGAGGGAGATACATGCATAGTATCGGTAGGCCGAAGCGGATCCAAGTGGATGGAGCAGGTATGCAGGGATCTCGATATAAAGACCAGCTCCAACAGAGTGGACATAGGAGTGCGGACCGAGCTGCCGGCTGAGATTTTTTCTCATATCACTTCAAAGCTGTATGAAGGAAAGATCGTTTACAGAACGAAGAAGTTTGAAGACAAGGTCAGAACCTTCTGCATGAACCCGAACGGAATAGTAGTAAATGAGAATACTAACGGGATAATAACGGTAAACGGACATTCTTTCGAGGATGCAAAAAGGAAAACAGATAATACTAATTTCGCTCTTCTGGTATCCAAGCATTTCTCGGAGCCCTTCCATGATTCCAATGGTTACGGCGAGTCAATTGCCAGGCTTTCAAATATGCTTGGAGGCGGGGTGATACTGCAGCGCTTCGGAGATCTGGAGAGGGGCAGGAGAAGTACTGAAAAGAGAATTGCCGAGTGCACGGTCAGACCTACCCTTAATGCTACTCCGGGCGATTTATCTTTAGTTCTTCCAAAGAGGATCCTTGACGGTATAATTGAGATGATATATGCTCTCGACCGGATCGCCCCCGGTACCGCAAGTGATGACACTCTTCTCTATGGAGTGGAAGTAAAATTCTACAATATGCAGGTGGAACTCACGAATGAACTTGAGACCTGTCATAAGGGGCTTTACATGATCGGAGACGGTTCAGGAGTGACACATTCCCTGTCTCATGCGTCTGCCGCCGGTGTTTATGTGGCGGACATTATAGCCGGGAAATAAGAACTCTTTTAATAATGGAGGTATGTATGCCGAAGTTTGATGAGATGGATTCTCTTACAGGTCTTCTTTCAATTCGGGCTTTCAGAGAGAAAGCTTTCGATCTGCAGCACAATCTGGATCTTGAAAACAGACAGATAGCCGTCGTCTTTTTGGATCTGGTGGATTTCAAAGGATTGAACGAGAGAAGAGGTTTTGAGGAAGGGGACAAGACTCTCATACGGTTTGCAGATCTTATGAAAGAGTCGTTTCATAACAGATTTATATCCAGATTCGGTTCGGATCATTTTGCTATCATCCTCTATGCAGATGAGGTTTCTTATTGTTTTTCCAAACTGAGACAGCTTATGGACGATGACAGTACTCTGAATATGATGCATTTCAGGAGCGGTGTCTGTGTCATTACAGATCCTTCTTTTGACTCGGTAATAGCCTGCGACCGTGCCAAGATCGCCGCTGACTCCATCAGGGGCGAAAATGACAAGGTGAGATATTATGATGACGAACTTGATCTCATCATACGACGTCAGAGATACATATCTGAAAACATAGACATTGCTATTCAAAATGAATATATACGCGTCTATTATCAGCCGGTCATCAGCTCCATTACAGGAAATCTCGTCGGAATGGAGGCGCTTGCCAGATGGGATGATCCTAATTACGGATTTCTCTCGCCCGGCGTGTTTATTCCTACTCTTGAAGAGAAGCATCTCATTCACAAACTCGATATGTGCGTGCTTGACAGGGTATGCAGGGATCTGAAGAACTGGGAGGATAATGGCATACCAACCGTTCCTGTTTCATTCAATCTCTCCAGGCTTGATTTTGAGCTATGCGACGCCATAGGAATAATTGAAAAGACAGTCAGAAAATATAGGATCCAGACAAGTCTTCTTCATATAGAAATTACAGAGAGTACACTTGGAACAAATGAGGACTACATATCCAATATCATAGACAGAGCTCACAGCGGCGGATTTGAAGTATGGATGGATGATTTCGGTTCCGGATATTCTTCTCTGAATGTCTTGAAGGACTATGACTTCGATCTTATCAAGATCGATATGAAATTCCTCTCGGAATTCAATGACCGCTCAAAGGAAATAATAAGATCTGTCGTCAGCATGGCAAAGAGCCTTGGCATTCATGTTCTGGCTGAAGGCGTGGAGACTGAGGAACACGTCAGATTTTTAAGAGAGATAGGCTGTGAGAAGCTGCAGGGATTCTATTACAGCAGACCTGTTCCGGTCAACGACGCGACCATGCTCGATTTCAAAAAGAAATGGGGCATTGAGCCTTCGGTATTTACTAATTATTATAAAAAAATCGGGCTTATTCCAATTAATTCCATTAACAGAAATGGTTTTCTGGATCCGGCAGCAAGGCAGAATGTCGGCAGGAAGAATATGGTGCCGGTTGCGATCATAGAATATTATGACAATAAATATCATACTATTTTCTCTAACTCTGTTTTTCAGGAAGAGATAGGTCAGTTTGGTATAGCTGACGAAAATGATTTTGCTGATTATCTGAGCAGCAAGGCTACACCCTTCAGCAAGAATTTTTACAGAAAAATAAGCGAGATTTCAGAGCCGGGATGTGAGAATGACACTTTCAGGATCGATTTCAGATCTAAAGGAAAGATAGGTCTCATCAATGTAAGAATAATTGCTTCCGCCTCCGGGAGATATGCTTTTCTTCTGTATTTTGAGAACCTGTCCGGCAGCAGGGAGTACAGGAAGCTGAAGGATCTCGGTCATATAAGCACAAGCCTGCACTCAATATTTGATTTTATTTTTCTCATTGACTACGAGCATGGCTTTTATGAGAAGATGTATGAGAAGGATTCTTCAAATGTAATTTCGGACGGCAGACTTCCCCTTAAAGATGCGGCATATATATTCTCCGAGAGATATATTCACCCCGATGACAGGACTTCATTTATGAGGGATTTCGCCAAAGACCGCTTTATTAATGATATCTCAAATTCAAAAAACGGATATTCCTTGCATTATTACAGAGCTTTGAATAATGAGGGCGGTTTTTCCTGGGCTGAATTCTTAAGTTTCAGGACTGACCTTACTGTTAAATCTTATGCAGTATGCTTCAGATTCCTGGATGAGCGGGAAGCTTATCTTATTGATAGATTTATGTGTAAGGCGGATGAAAATAATGATACGTTTACGGATCTCACCAAAGGAATCACCAAGTCCGAGCTGTGGGATACCTTTATGTCAGACAGGCGGTTCGGTATATTCTGGAAGGATGCCGACAGAAAGTTTCTTGGTGCCAATAGAGTTTTTCTGGATTATTATGGTCTTCTGTCACAGAATGACATTTTAGGGAAAAACGATGAGGATATGAGGTGGCATATAGATCCGGAGCCGTTTAAGAAGGACGAGGAAGCTGTTTTAAAATACGGACGCAGTACCAGAATGATTCTGGGGAAGTGCATTGCTAATGGGTCTAACAGGGATATAGCTGCTACAAAAAGACCTGTATACAGGGATGGAAGGATAATAGGTCTGTTGGGATATTTCGTTGATGTGACTGAGGATGAGGAGGAAAAGGCTCTTCTTTCCGAACAGAAATATCATGACAGGCTTACAGGTCTTCTTAACAGGAACGGTCTGAAGCATGATATTATAGATTTAGTGGACGCATATAACGTGAATGGTATTGACTTCGCTCTTTTCTATGTAGATATACGCGATTTCAGGAAATTCAATGAAAATTACGGAACTGAAGTAGGAGACATGGTCTTGAGACTCTTTGCCCAGCGGCTGAAGGAAACGGTGGGAAGGGAGAGCCTGATCGGACGCTATGCCGGAGATCAGTTTATTATATGCGCTCAGATAAAATCTGAGGATGATATCAAATCCATCCATGACGGAATTGAAAAGTCAGCATCTAAAATAATAGATATAGATGGGATTCCTTGTACTATATATGTCTCGCAGGGGTATGCCCTGTATTCAGAGACAAATAATATTATGAAGATGACATCTGTTGCATTTGAGAAAGCTGTGAACGGATGAGCAGTATTAGACTTGACAGATTTTTGTCTGATATGACGTCTTATTCCAGATCTGACATAAAGAAATATATCAGAAGCGGAGATGTGACTGTCAATGATTTTCCCGTATATGATCCGTCAGTTAAGATAAATACTGAGGCTGATGCAGTCTGCTTTAAAAACAGCGAGATAAAGTACAATAAGTATCTTTATTTTATGCTTAATAAGCCGAAGGGCGTCGTATCAGCCACACGAGATGATCTGCACAGGACTTGTCTGGATCTTCTGTCGGATGGAGACAGGAGAAAGGATCTTTTTCCGGCCGGAAGGCTTGATATTGATACCGAGGGGCTGCTTCTGATTACAAATGACGGGCCTCTTTCCCATAATCTTCTCTCGCCCTCACATCATGTGGACAAGACTTATCTGGCTTTGATACAGGGGTTTGTGGATGAGAATATGGCGTATGACTTTGCAACCGGTTTTAAGATAGATGATGAATTCACTACACTTCCGTCGAAACTCAGGATATTATCGCATGAGGATCAGTTTACAGAGGTGAGTGTTACTATCCATGAGGGGCGCTTTCATCAGATCAAGAGGATGTTCGGGGCTTTTGATATGAAGGTCCTGTCTCTTAAAAGAATTTCCATGGGAGCGCTTGAACTGGATCCTGACCTTAAGCCGGGAGAATACAGAAGACTGACAGCTGATGAAGTGACATCGCTTAAGGAGGTATGAAATGACTGAAGAAATAAGGGACACATTGTATTCGGATATAGACCGTCTGGTTAAGTATGCAGTCAAACGTGGTCTTATCGAGGATTGTGAGAGAATATATTCAATAAATCTTTTGATAGATTTATTTCATGAGAATGAATATAAGGAGCCTGAGACTGATGATGAGAGGGATCTTGAGACGGTTCTTGATTCTCTTGACGATATAGCTGTATCACTTGGTCTTATTGATGATAATAAGGTAAGCCGTGATCTTTTTGATACAAGGATCATGAACTGTGTGATGATGAGACCGGCTGAGGTGAGAAGACGGTTTATGGAGGAGTACAGGGTCTCTCCTGAGAAAGCCACGGACTTTTTCTATTCTCTTTCCAAAAATTCCAATTATATAAGAACCGCCAGAGTAGCAAAAGACATAAAATGGAAGACTCCCACAGAGTATGGAGATATCGATATTACAATAAATCTTTCAAAGCCGGAAAAAGATCCAAAAGTTATAGCAGCTGCTTTGAAACAGGGAAATTCGTCTTATCCCAGATGTCAGCTCTGCATTGAGAACGAGGGATATGCAGGAAGACTTGATCATCCGGCCAGACAGACTCTGAGGATCATTCCGGTAAGTTTAAGAGGAGAACAGTACGGTTTTCAATACAGCCCTTACTCATATTTCAATGAGCACTGCATAGTACTGAATTCAAAGCATGTGCCCATGAAAGTTGATAAGGATACCTTTCTTAAATTATTTGATTTCGTAAGGCAGTTTCCGTCTTATTTTCTCGGCTCGAACGCAGATCTTCCTATTGTCGGCGGTTCTATTCTCACTCATGATCATTTCCAGGGTGGAAGGTACGAATTTGCAATGGAAAGAGCCAAAGAAGAGAGGAGCTTTACCGTAAAGGGTTATGATGACGTAAAGGCATGCCTTCTTCACTGGCCCGTTTCTGTGATCAGGCTCCGCGGCGCCGAGATCGAGCGGGTAGCTGAGCTTGCTAATCATATCTTAAGCGTCTGGAGAGGATATACTGATGAGTCGGTCAATATTTTTGCCGAGACAGACGGCGAGCCTCATAATACCATTACCCCGATTGCAAGGAAGCGGGGGGATGAGTATGAGATGGATCTTGCTCTAAGGAACAACCTTACGACAAAGGATCGTCCGCTCGGTCTTTTCCATCCAAGAGCCGAATACCATCACATAAAAAAAGAAAATATAGGGCTTATTGAGGTCATGGGTCTTGCCGTACTGCCGTCGAGACTTCAGAGAGAGCTGGCATTGGTAGAATCCTATATGGTTAACAATGATATTGACGGAATCAGAAAAGACGAGTCAGTAAATTCTCATGCCGACTGGGCAGAGGATATAATGGGAAGATATGATATCACATCGGAGAATGTACGGGAGATAATAAGATATGAGACCGGTATGGTGTTCTGCCATGTCCTCGAAGATGCCGGAGTTTTCAAGAAAACTGACGAAGGAGAAGCAGCTTTTTTCAGGTTTATCGATTCCTTATAATGAGAAAGGTCTTTTCTGCGAAATTTTCCCGAAATTTATTATAAAACCATTGTAATTTTCTGTTAATAGGTTATGATATAGGAAACTATAGAGGCGACAAAAGTTTCTTAAATGAGAAAGACTCATTTCGGTATCTTTTGCGGTTTATCGATTAAGACAGGAGAATTTTATGAGCGGATTTTTATCGGGTCGTGACGAGATGAACAGGGAGCGCATCCTTGAGGGAACCATCAAGGTTTTCCGGGATAAGGGATCTACTTTTACAATGAATGATCTTTCCAAGGAGCTTGGAATGTCGAAGAAGACTATCTATGTCGCTTTCAGGGATAAGGAAAGCCTTCTTTATAATCTTGTGGATTATTTCTTTGATTCAGTCAAGAAATGCGAGAGAGAAATAGTATGTGACGATTCACTTTCGATCAAGGAAAAATTCACGAATATGCTTGGCGTCCTTCCCGTTAAATACAAGGATGTGGATCTTACCGGCGTTGCATTTCTGAAAGATAAATATCCGAGAGTCGCAGAGCACATTGCAGAGCGTCTTGAAAGCGGATGGGAATCGACATTCACTGTATTGGATGAGGGTATCAAGGAAGGCATTTTCAGGGATGTGAATCACACGGTCTTCAAACTGACTTTTGAATCCGCTATCGAGAGATTTATTTCTACCGATGAACTTTACAGAGCTCATATCAAATACAGCGATGCTCTTGAGGAACTTGTGAATACTATGATCGGAGGCATTCTCGCATGAGAGAAAGAGTATGGCTGGACAGAGACTGGCTGTACCGCGATTCGTTCAGCGAATCGGATATAACGAATAAAATGACTGATGGTATGACCGTGGATCTGCCACATACTGTTTCAAACACTCCGTTTCATTATTTTGACGAAATATCTTATCAGAAGACATCCTGCTATCAGCATACGATAGACATGAAGCCCGAATGGGCCGGAATGAGAATAATACTTACATTTTTTGGCGCGGCTCACAGGGCAAGTGTCTATTTAAACGGCGATGAAATGACTGTACACTCATGCGGATATACAGCTTTCTCGATCGATCTTACCGGCAGGCTCAAGAAGGACGGATCTAATCTCATCACGGTAAAGCTTGATTCGAAAGAAAATCTGAATCAGCCTCCTTTCGGATATGTCATAGATTACATGACATACGGCGGACTTTATAGAGACGTATGCATTGATATCACCGACAAGAAAGCTATCGAAGACATCTATGCCATTGCCGAGCCTCTTGATGCTGATACCTGCGGCATGACGGCAGATGAGATAAGAAATTTAAAAGTCAATGGACATATCGAATCAGTCATTACTCTTACAAAGAGCGCATTCAAGCTTTTATGCAAAGGAAAAATAAGCATAAGACAGCGGCTGGGTTCTGATGTCATATTTGAAAGAAAGCTGGAGCCGGGCGACGTACTCTCGGATTTGGATCTTGGATCTTTTGTATATGGGAAAAGATTAGAGAGACGGATATCCATTGACGCTCCCGTGAATTCCATAAAACTCTGGGATATAGAATCACCTAACAGATACAGGCTCTTTACCGAGCTTCTTATTAATGACAAGGTTATTGATAAATATACGCAGAAAATAGGGTTCCTTAAAAGAGAATTTAAATCTGACGGTTTCAGGCTGAATGGAAGAATTGTAAAGATACGCGGACTGAACAGACACCAGTCATATCCTTATATCGGCTATGCTGCTAATGAAAGCATTGACAGATTTGATGCAAAGATACTTAAGGATGAGCTTTCAGTGAATGCGGTAAGGACCAGTCACTATCCTGATTCTCAGGCTTTCTTTGATGAATGTGATAAAAGAGGGCTTTTAGTATTCACAGAGATGCCGGGCTGGCAGCATATTGGTGATGTAAACTGGAAAGATCAGGCTCTTTTGAATGAATACGAGATGATCACTCAATACAGAAATCATCCATCTATCATTCTCTGGGGCGTGCGTATCAACGAATCAAAGGATGATAATGAATTCTATGCCAGAACAAATGCCCTGTCACATATCCTTGATCCTTTCAGGCAGACAGGAGGTGTGAGAGCAGACAGGGCTGACGGTCATACGATCATTCAGGAAGATGTCATGACTTATAATGATTTTTCTTTTGACGGGACAGGCAGGGGATGCCTTCCCAAGAGGAAAGTCACGAATGACATGAAGAAGCCTTATCTTATCACTGAGTATAACGGTCATATGTTTCCATGCAGGATGTATGATGACGAGATAAAGAGAACGGAGCATGCCATGAGGCACGCGGCTGTCCTTGATGCCGTTGCCGGAGAGAAGGACATTACAGGTTCTTTCGGCTGGTGTATGTTTGATTACAATACCCATAAGGATTTCGGATCAGGTGATCGGATCTGTTATCACGGCGTAATGGATATGTTCAGAAATCCAAAGCCTGCCGCATATGTATATGCTGCTGAAGGTTCGTCTTCTGATATCTTATATGTCACATCCACAATGGATATAGGAGAACATCCCAAATCCAGCCGGGGCAGGATCTACATTATATCAAATGCCGATTCGGTCAGAATGTATTCGGGAGATGACCTTCTGAAGGAATATCATCCGTCAGATTCGGGTTTTAAGAATCTGAAGCACGGACCGGTTCTGGTGGATGATTACATAGGCGACAGGCTCATTAAATACGAGAATATGGGAAGAAGGCAGTCGGATCTTTTAAAGACAGTCCTTAACGGCTGGACGATATATGAAGGGAATTTTAATGCTGCCATGCTTGGCGCCGCATTACAGCTCATGATCTTTTATCGGATGAAAATGTCTGATATAGTAGGACTTTATCAGAAATATATCGGTAACTGGGGTCAGGCAGCAAGCATTTACAGATTTGAGGCAGTAAAAGACGGCAAGGTTGTAAAGACTGTAATAAAGGGTCCTGTTTCAGCTGTCAGAATTGACTACGACATATCATCAGATTCTCTTAAGGAGAAGCATACATGCGATGCGGCTTTGATAAGAATAAGGGCAGTCGATGAATATGGAAATGTCCTGCCATATTATAATGAACCTTTGAGAATCAGGTTGTCCGGTCCCATAAGCCTGGCAGGACCGAAGACAGTATCTTTTCAGGGCGGGCAGACCGGAATAATTGTAAAGAGTCAGGGACGCTCAGGAAAAGCGGAAATAAGGATAGGAACCGGAGACGCAAAGCCGGTAAGAATAAAGCTTAATGTAGAGGCTGATTAAAAAGAGATACAAATGTCTCTTATATATTTTTTCTTTTTAAACAAAGGGGCTTTTTTGCCTTAATGGAAACTCATAATCGAATTTGGGTTTCCTGATTATGAAAGGGGTGAATTTTATGGGTAGTAAGTCAGAATTTATTTTTGGAAATGAAATGCCGCCGGGAGTCCGCAAAAAGGCTCTAAGATCAAAGAAAAAATACATTGAAAAATTTGGCGACGACAGCAGCACTGATTATCCTCTTTTCATCAGGAAAAATAAAGTCCTCGGTGATATAATCGGAATAGAGGATATAAGGATAGGCAAAGGCAGGTCTGATTTTGACAGAGAAAATGGAATAATAGTCGGAAACATAAGGATGGGATTCGGCCATTACAGGATCTCAATGGCTATGGCATCTGCCGCTCACTCCATGGGATATACGCCTTACTGGCTTGACCTTAATTCTTATCCGGAGACGACCGGCACCAAAGTCATTTCTTATCAGAACGATCTTTATTCAAAGGGATCCAGGCTTTCTAAAAACGCTTTATTCAATAAGCTTATATGGGAACCTCTGAATTACGAAGGCTTTAGGAAACTTTCATATAATGCCTGCGACCAGGAAAATTCCAGTCTTATGACTGCGGTGTTTCGTAACATTCCCAAAGACATTCCCTTCATCGGCACCCATGTATGGCCATCTCAGGCTGCACTTCATGCGGGAATGAGGTATGTTGTAAATGCGATTCCTGATAACTGGCCAATGGCTTTGCATCTTGCCGAGGGAGCTGTCCATACCGTACAGACAAAAAACGCCTACTGGGGTTATCGTACATTAAATGGTATGGACAAAGATCGTATATTAAATCCCATGCCGTCAGACTCACTGGTTTACACAGGTCATTATATAGATCATGAACTGGTATCGAATATTGAGAATGACTGCGCTATGAGAATGAGAAGGAGGGCTTCATCGGAGCCTGTCCGTTTTCTCCTCTCCATAGGCGGCGCGGGCGCCCAGGAGGATATTTTCCAAGCCATAATCAAGTATCTTCTGCCATTCATAAGGGATGAGAAAGCGGTCTTATATGTGAATGTGGGTGATTACAGGAATGTCTGGGATGATCTTGTATCAAAGATAGACGGATTAAAGGAATTATCCGAGGAACACTTCGATGATTTCTCCGAATCGGCTGAATTCGCGTCATACGCTTTGGATAACAAGGTGCGCGGCGTTCACAGCTTCTGTCACTCGGATATTTTTGAAGCCGTATATATTACGAATCTTCTCATGAGAAGCGCTGATGTCCTTGTCACAAAGCCTTCTGAACTGGCTTTTTATCCTGTGCCGAAACTTTTTATAAAGAGGGTCGGAAAACATGAGATGTGGGGAGCTATTCATTCTGCTGAGATGGGCGACGGCACTATAGAATGCAGAGATATTCCGCATATCCTTCAGATGATAAAGCTTCTCATGGAAGATAAGACTTTGATAAAGATGATGTGTGACGATATTATCGGCAATAATTCTACGGGTCTTTATGACGGAGCTTATAAGGTTATAGATACTGCCATGAAGCTTCGCGGCAATGTGATCGGGGAAAAGAAATAAAGCTTTGACTAGACGGATATCGACTGATTTTTAGAAAAGGGGTAAAAATATGGAGATTACAGGAAAACAGAAAGCGGCATTTGGATTCGGGGCATTCGGTAAAGACGTGGTATATATGCTGATCGCGACTTACCTTTTGAATTATTATAATGTCGTCTTGAAAATGGACAGCGTATTCATCGGCATTGTCATGATGGGAGCGAGGGTTTTCGATGCTTTTAATGATCCTATCATGGGCATAATTGTAGCAAAGACCAGGAGCAGATGGGGCAGGTTTCGCCCGTGGATCCTGTCAGGAACAGTTTTGAATGCTTTTGTTATTTATGCGCTCTTTGCCGTTCCGGCCTCATGGAGCCCTTCCGGAGCTCCGATGAAGACCTGGCTTGCCGTCTTCTATGTACTCTGGGGAGTGACTTATACATTTATGGATATACCTTTCTGGTCTATGATCCCTGCCGTGACCGTGCCGGGAAGAGATCGGGAAAATCTTACATCCATAGCGAGAACCTGTTCCGGAATCGGTGATGCCATACCTACCGTACTTACAAATACGGTAGTTCCCATCCTTTCAGGACTGATTGCCGGAAAGAGGATAGCAAGCGGAAATTATTCGGAATGGAGAAGCGGATACATAGCATGGGCGATTATTATAGCAGCAGTATTCGTGATATCCGAGATCATCATGACATTATCCGTATCCGAGAAGTCTGCTTATGAGACAGAGACTCAGGGAGTCGGAGATATGTTCAAGGCTCTCTTCAAGAATGATCAGGCCATGACTGTGGTTTTATCTATAATCTGCGTCTATACTTCCCTCAATATCTGCGGAAATCTGCTTCTTTATTTCTTCCAGTTCGATGTCAAAAATGCCGGCGCTTATTCAATCTTTACGGCAGCTGCATTTCTTGGTCAAGTCATAATGATGATGGTGATACCGCTTCTCCGTCGCAGATTTTCAAAGAATTCCCTCTATCTTTTCGGCTTTGTTCTTCAGATAGCCGGATTTGTCACGATTCTCATCATGGCATATATAGGTGTATATACAAGTTCCAGATGGCAGATTCTCTGCCTGCCGGGTATAATGGTATATGCAGGATATGGAATCTTAAATGTAATAATGACAATATTTTTGTCAGATTCCGTTGATTACGGAGAATACAAAAACGGATCGAGAGATGAGTCTGTGATATTTTCCATGCAGACATTTACTGTAAAGCTGGCGTCAGGAATAGCTGTTGCCCTTGCTGGTGTAATAATTAAATTCATTGGTTTGAATACGGGAGACGGCGCCATACAGACTGCATCAACCATCAGTAATCTCAGATTATTCATGACCATTCCGTCAGTCATACTTCTTATTATAGGGCTGATATCATATAAGGCTCTTTATAAGCTTGATGACAAGAAAATGGATGAAATATCAAAAGCACTTGAGGAAAAACACCATAAAGGGTAATTTATGATAAAAGTAATTAAATCTGAAGAAAATGATGGAGATAAAACTCTCACGTTTTCCATAAATACCGAGCATACTTCCTATATCTTCAGGACGCTTCCCACGGGACAGCTGGAGCATCTTTATTATGGCAGAAGGATAAGTATTTCCGGTTCTTCTGATATAGCTCCCCGTCATATCTCAACGTTTGGAAATGCCGTCTCTTATGACAGGGATCACCCGGAGATCGCGCTTGAGGACATAATGCTTGAGACATCAGCAGCCGGCAAGGGAGACATCAGAGATCCACAGTTCATTATTGAGTCAGCTGACGGATCAAGGACTCTTGATTTTGTTTTCAAGTCTTATGAAATCAGCAAATGGTCTTGTACTGATTCTGAACTTCCTCATTCCTACGGAGATGATGCTGAAGTTTTAAAAGTGGATCTATTTGACAGAAATCATGGCATAAGCCTTTCTCTTTTTTATATTGTTTATTTTGAGTGCGATGTGATAAGCCGGTACTCTTTGATAGTAAACAACAGTGAAAATGACATATATCTTGACAGGGCTCTTTCCGCTACGCTGGATTTCCCATCGTCAGGATACAAAATCACATCTTTCCATGGCGGATGGGTCCATGAGATGGAGAAAACCGAGAATATCCTGACAGGCGGACGTTTTATTAATTCGAGCTCTGCCGGAGTATCTTCAAACAGATCAAATCCCTTTATCATGATGTCAGTTCCGGGAACTGACGAGGACAGGGGTGCTGTATATGGGTTTAATCTCATATATTCCGGCAATTTTTATGAATCATTTGATGTGAATCAGTTTGGAAAGACAAGGGTGCTCTCAGGGATAAATCCTTTGGGTTTTCGCTTTACTCTGTCGCCCGGCGAGAGCTTCGAGACGCCGGAAATGGTCTTTTCTTTTTCCGACAAAGGTTATAACGGTCTTTCCGTCTGCATGCATTATTTTGTAAAAAAGCATGTGATGAGGGGATACTGGCGTGATAAAAACAGACCTGTGATCCTGAACAGCTGGGAGACATTCTATTTTAATATTAATGAGAAAAAACTTTTGTCTCTGGCACGTGCCGGAAAAGAGATTGGTGCGGAGATACTCGTCATGGATGACGGCTGGTTTTCCGGCAGAACTGATGATAAAAAAGCTCTTGGCGACTGGACTTTTGACAAGAAAAAGCTGCCGGGCGGACTAAAACGACTGAGCGACAGGGTTCATGAAATCGGCATGAAGTTTGGCATTTGGATCGAACCTGAGATGATAAGTGTAGATTCAGATCTTTTCAGGGCTCATCCTGACTGGTCGATGGCAATCCCCGGCATGAACCATTCCGAAGGAAGAAATGAGAGATTTCTGGACCTTGCAAACCCCAAGGTCACGGATTACATGATCTCAAAGATCACGTCGCTTCTTGAATCCGCAAAGATAGAATATGTAAAGTGGGACATGAACAGGATAATGTCCGATGTCTATTCTCCCTATCTTAAACCTGACAGGCAGGGGGAGTGCGCCCACCGCTATATACTCGGATTCTACAGAATGATAAGAGAACTGAAAAAAGCTTTTCCTGAGATCTTATGGGAAGGCTGCGCTTCCGGCGGCTGCAGGTTTGATCTCGGAGCTCTTTCTTATTTTGATCAGATCTGGGCGTCCGATAATACTGATCCAATGTCAAGAGTCGATATACAGACAGGTCTGAGTTACGGTTATCCCCAGATCTCTTATACGGCGCATATATCATCTTCGCCTTCTCATCAGGATCTTCGGGTCTCCTCACTCGATACCAGGATGAACATAGCATTCTTTTCGTCGCTTGGAATAGAGATGAACATAATGGATATGAATAAAAATGATAAGGAGAGACTGAAGGAGGGCATAGCCTTATATAAGAAGAAACGTCAGCTTTTCCAGTTCGGTCAGCTGTATAGAACAGATCCCGGCCTTGCAGAGGGAAGGGTATCAGGTAATAATCCGTTCACTGATCCAGGACCTGACAATGTGATCACCTGGACAGTGGTATCGCATGATGGGAAAGAGGCAGCTGCCGTAGTCGCAGAGAAAAGGGTCAGACCTGGAAATCCCCATCTTTATTTTTTCCCGAGAGGACTTGATGAAGAGAGACTTTATCATATAAAGAATGTACCGGGTTCTATTGATATTCACACTTTCGGCGATCTTATTAACGCTGCGGGTCTGCCGGTCCATGTAAGACAGGATTCTTTTCTTCATGAAACCATTTCTCGTTTTGTAAAGATCCCATACGAGAAGGAAGACCGGATCCTTTATGGAAATGCTTTAATGTATGCAGGTCTTGAGCTTACGGAAGGTTACTGCGGATGCGGTATTGAAAACTTAAGGATAATGACTGATAATGACAGCCGGCTTTATTTTATAGATGCAGAAAATGGAACGATTCCAAAGGAATCGTTCCCGGGAGTGGATCTTCGATCCACTCCAAGAGATGAGGCAAGACATGAATGACATAGAAAAATTCTGTGATTATATAAAAGATTCAAACGATATTGTGTTTTTCGGCGGGGCAGGAGTGTCAACAGAGAGTGGCATACCGGACTTCCGCAGCAAAAATGGTCTTTATAACACAAAAGATGTGGAATTTCAGGATTACCAGCCTGAATATCTCCTCAGCCACTCCTGTCTTATCAATGAACCTGAAGTCTATTTTGAGTTTCACAGGCAGAAAATGGACACAAGAAAAGTTATGCCGAATGACGCACACAGGTTTCTTGCTGCTATTGAGGAGACAGGAAAACTTAAGGCTATTGTCACTCAAAATATAGACGGTCTCCATCAGAAGGCCGGAAGCAAGGTCGTATACGAGATACACGGCAGCGCCTTAAGAAATTATTGTATGTCCTGCGGGAAAAAATATCCCTCTGATTATATCTTTGATTCTAAGGAAAAAATACCCCGCTGCAGCTGCGGAGGTATTATAAGACCTGACATCACTTTATATGAGGAATCGCTGCCTGAGGATGCAGTGACAGGAGCTGTCAATGCCATAGAAAAAGCAGATATGCTGATAATCGGAGGAACATCTCTCACTGTATATCCGGCAGCTTCATTCATTAATTATTTCCATGGAAAGTATACCGTGGTGATAAACAGAGACAAACTCAATGCATCGTTTAATTCTGATACGCTTGTAATCAGGGAAAACATAGGTGATGTGATGAGAAAGGCTGCAGAGATTCTCGGCATTGATATCGGAGGCAGGAGATGAAGAAGAGACGCGGTCTTACAGGCGGGACCGGTCTGATCGCTCTTTTAATAATTGCAGCCCTATTTCATCCCGGAAACGGTAAGCCTGATAAAGCAGACAATACCGGGACTTCTCAGATTTCATCTGTTGAGACAGAGAATAAGGATAATTCCGGAACTGAAAATAATACATCCATTACGGCAGATGCAAACAGCACTTCAGGAAATTCCGGAGATACCGATCAGAAAGATATAGTTCCAAGCACTCAGACCTCCTTTCAGTTTGAGAGTCTGCCGGCCTTTTCAGGAAGTCCGGCGGTTACAATTAATAACGGCGATCCTTATTTTAACAGCGAGGATCTTTCCAAGGCTCGTACTTCATATGAAACTTATGGAAATCATGACAGCCTGAACCGTTGCACGTCCTGCATTGCCTCGGTAGGGAAAGACCTTATGCCGACAGGTCCCCGCGGCGAGATAGGTATGATAAAGCCAACAGGTTGGCATACCGTGAAATATAAAAATATTGAGGGGCATTATTTATATAACCGCTGTCATCTAATCGGCTATCAGCTGACGGGAGAAAACGCGAATGAGTCTAACCTTATCACGGGAACCAGATATATGAATGTGGAGGGCATGGAGCCTTATGAAAGCCGCATTGCTTCATATGTAAAGTCCACAGGAAATCATGTTTTATACCGGGTGACGCCTATATTCACAGGCAACGACCTGCTTTCGCGCGGAGTGCTGATGGAGGCGGAATCAGTAGAGGACGGCGGCAGCGGAATTAAGTTTTGTGTCTTTTGCTATAATGCCCAGCCAGGCATAGAAATTAACTATGAGGACGGGTCAAGTTCAGGACCTGAATATAACTGACTGAAACTGCACGCATCGATAATCAAATTGCATTTTTGATATTGTTCCGGTTGTCTCCGTGGAATTTTCCGTAGTGGAAATGCTGAGTCTTATAAAGGCTGTAATAGCTTGAGAAGACATATGACAGCGCTATGGACAGCATGAAATAAGGCATGGCTTCAAATCCGAAAAGCTCAAAAGCAAACATCAATGCCGTAATCGGGCAGTTAGTGACTCCGCAGAAAACCGAAACCATTCCGACTGCGGCAGCAAGTCCCGGATCCATGCCGGTAAACTGTCCGATAAGACACCCTGATGTAGCTCCTATAACAAATGACGGAACTATTTCTCCGCCCTTATATCCGGCTGCAATGGAGAGGGCTGTAAAGACTATTTTCATAAGAAAGTCATACCAGCTGGCGTTTCTCCTTATCGCAAGTTCAAGCATATCAAGCCCGGCGCCGTTATAAGCTCCGTGACTGGTCGGAGTCAGATCAAAAAGAAATGTCAGACCGAGAAGGATCGAGCCAAGTATGATCGCTCTCAGGTACTTATTCTTTATAAACATGCTGCTGTATTTTTCGGCTTTGCTTATTGCAATAATAAACAGTATGCTTATAAATCCTGAAAGTATGCCGACTACGCTTATTTGAATGGCGGGAATTATTCCGAATGATTTTATTAAGCCGAGAGAAAATTTCGCAGCCGGTATATCAAGCCATATAGCTATACCTCGTGCAGTGAGGGCAGAGATCACGCATGGCAGGATAGCGGGATAATTCATCACGCCTACGCTTGTGATTTCCATGGCTAATACTGCTGCCGCGAGAGGTGTACCGAGAAGAGCTGAAAAAGCCGCGCTCATTCCGGAAAGTATCATAATATGCCTGTCATTTTTATTGAGCCGTAGAATCTTTGAGAAAAAATCTCCGACTGATCCTCCCAGCTGCAGAGCCGCGCCTTCGCGTCCCACAGAGGCTCCGCAGAAATGCGAAAAGATCGTCGAGGCAAAGATAAGCGGCACCATACGGAGGGGAATGTGCTTGTCTTCACGGACTCCGGATATGACGAGATTGGTTCCGCCGGGGTTGTCCGCATCCATGAGATGATAGAAGAGAAGCACGACAACAGCTCCGACAGGGAGAAGGTACATTATCTCAGGATGAGCTTTTCTCATATCGGTTGCCCAGTCAATTCCTAGATAGAAAAAAGATCCTATGAAACCAAGGGCAGCTCCCGTCAGCACTGCGGTCAGGATCCACATGAATGAGGTAAGGACACGGTAGCCTGTTTTTTTCAAATGGCTGATTTTTTCTCTGATCATTGTTTCTCCATTTATTTATTCGTGATTGTATGTTGAATTCATTTTAGCCTGCATTGTTTAAAACTAGTCAAGCAGAAATGCTTGATATTGCATTATCAACGGATAAGACAAAAGCATTCCCATTACTGTTATACATTAAAATTTGAATAAACTCAAAAAAATAATTATTGAAGTCCAAAAGGCTGCCTTGTTGTGATAAAGTAGAAGCATTCAGGAGGGAAAAAGATGAATTCAGTAGAAAATACACTTAAGACAGCTTTCCAATATGTTTCTGACAGACTCGGTGACTGGAAAGTGGATCTGGCTCTTGTGCTTGGATCAGGACTCGGTGATTACGGTCAGGTAATCGATGTCAGACAGGAGATAAGCTACAGGGATATTCCGGGATTTCCGGTTTCCACGGCGCCCGGTCACAAGGGGAGCTTTCTTTTCGGAACTCTTCCGGGATCAGATCTGAATCTGGCTGTAATGCAGGGACGGGTTCATTATTATGAAGGATATGATGTGACAGATGTGGTCATGCCGGAGAGAATACTCGGGCTTCTTGGCGCAAAATATCTCTTTCTGACCAATGCCGCCGGAGGAATAAATCCTGATTTTAGTGCAGGCGATCTTATGCTTATCACTGATCAGATATCATTTTTCGTACCTTCACCTCTTCGGGGAGATAATATTTCATTTCTCGGGTCAAGATTTCCGGATATGTCGGAGATATATGACAGGGATCTTCGCGTACTTGCGAAAGATACAGCATCAAATCTTGGAATCGACCTGAAGGAAGGTGTATATGTCCAGACAAAAGGTCCGAATTATGAATCGCCGGCTGAGATCAGGATGCTTCATACCATGGGAGCTGATGCGGTAGGTATGTCCACGGCGATAGAGGCTGTTGCCGCAAATCACATGAATATGAAAATAATCGGTATTTCGTGCATTTCAAATCTTGCGGCAGGGATTTCACCGACTCCTCTTACCGAGGAGGAAGTACTTCTTGCAGGAGAAAAAGTAAAAGAAAAATTTACTGCTCTCGTTTCAGCCATAATAAAAAATATCAGCAGCTTAGAAAGAGAATAATTATGAATATCAGATTTATCAATGCAAAAATACTTCTGCCCGGAGAGGGACACTCGTTTCGGGTTATAGAGGGAGAACTTAGAACCGAGGACACGAGGATTTCTTATGTGGGAGAGGAAGTGTCTTGTCTTCATTCCGAAGACTGGAAAGCCGACCGTACCATAGACTGCAGGGGAAATCTTCTTATGCCCGGCTTTAAAAATGCCCATACTCATACTGCCATGACCTTTCTTCGGAGTCTTGCCGATGACCTTCCTCTTCAGAGCTGGCTGAATGAGCAGGTATTTCCGAGAGAGGCGCTTTTGAAGCCGGATGACATTTACTGGCTTGATATCCTGGGCATAATGGAATATCTGACCTCGGGAATTACTTCAAATTTTGATATGTATTTCTTCCCGCCTGATAATGCCAGGGCTTCTCTTGATACAGGATTCAGGACCGTGCAGACCTCCGGTTTTAATAATTTCGGATCATCAATAGAAGAGGTCGAGAAAAATTATAACATTGTAAACGAAATGGGCGAAGACAATGGTCTGGTATCTTTCATTATGGGATTCCACGCCGAATATACTACATCCATGGAGCGGATGAAGGGGATCGCCTCTCTGGCACATAAATATAAGAGCCCTGTTTTCCTTCATAATTCTGAGACGAAAGCTGAAGTGGACGGCTGCATTGAACGTTACGGGATGACTCCGACCGCCCTTATGGAATCTCTCGGCATGTATGAATACGGCGGCGGTTCTTATCATGCAGTCTGGCTTTCCGATGATGATTTTGAGATCATGAAGAAGCATCATATTTATGCCATTACAAACCCGGCATCCAATCTGAAGCTGGCGTCAGGGATCGCTCCGGTAAACAGATTTCTGAAAGAAGGAATTCCTCTTGCCATAGGTACGGACGGACCGGCATCGAATAATGCTCTTGATTTCTTCAGAGAGATGTATCTTACTACTGCACTTGCAAAAGTAAGAGAAAATGACGCATCGGTAGTTCCGGCAGATGAGGTGCTGTATTCAGCTGTAACTGAAGGCGCCCGCTGCATGAACCTTCCTGACTGTGACTGTCTGGCACCCGGGAAGCTTGCTGACATAATAATGATCGATCTTTCCCAGCCCAATATGCAGCCGGAAAATAACATTGTAAAGAATATTGTATATGCAGGCTCCAAGCAGAATGTCAAAATGACAATGGTAAACGGCAGGATCCTCTATGAGGACGGTGAATTCAACATTGGATTTGAGCCGGAGACTGTATATGAAAAAGCCAATTCCATAATTAACCGCATGAGATAAACAGGTGATTTGTATGATAAAGGTTACATATCTGGATCATTGCGGTTTTGAGATCGAGCTTGACAGGCATGTCCTGATTTTTGATTTTATACCAAAGGGATCTCCTGGGGCAGGCTTCATATCGCATGCCCTGCTTTCTCCTTTTGACAGTGGAAAGAATGTGGTATTCTTTTCGAGCTGCCGGAATCCTGACCATTTTTCTCCGGAGATATTTAAGTATATCCACACCCTTCCTCATGTGAGATATGTTTTTTCATCAGATATAAGGATAGGCGATGAAATAAAAGACCGCTTTAAACTTTCAGAAAATGATATGAGGAAAATAAAGAAGATGCATCCGAGGACTGATCTGGAACTTGGAGAGATAAAGATAAAATCTCTTCGTTCGACCGGAAGCGGGGTATCTTATGTGGTTGACTGTGAAGGACTCAAGCTCTATCACGCCGGCAATATGAATATCTGGAATCTCGGAGATACGGAAGATCTTATGTACCAGACCGAGAAGTCTTCATACAGACGGGAACTTAAAATTATAAAGGGAACCCATGTGGATCTGGCTTTTGTGGTGCTTGACGGAAGGCTTGGCAGGACAAGTTTTGACGGAATAAAATATTATCTCATGAATATTACGACCGATCTTATTTTCCCAATGCATCTTTTTGGAAAATACGATCTGGTCAGAGAATTAAAGCGGGATCCTGAGATCGTAAATCTTCGCGACAGAATAATAGATATCGACAGGCCGGATATAGTATTTGACATTCCGGACGAGAGATGAAACATTATCTGCTGCCGGTGCGGTTTACCAGAGTGATCCCGACGGATATTATTATTAATGCTGCAATATAATTAAGTCCGAGTCCTTCGGTCTCGCCGAGAAATGCGGCGGACATCAGCACTCCGAATATTGGATTCATAAAGCCGTATATTGATACGCGAGAGACATCGTTATATTTTAACAGCACTGACCAGATAGAAAACGCTGCGGCGGATATGAAGGCCAGATATACCCAGAGGACAGCTGCCGGGACGGATACATTTTGTATTCGGGCTCCGGCAGTTTTTGATGCTGCAATTAAAATCAGAGAGCCTGTAATAAACTGGTATCCTGATAGAAGTACGGGATCATCATCTTTTGAAAATATCTTTGTAAAGGAACTGGAGAAGGCGTATGACATGGATGACAAAAGAATCATGCCTTCCCCTGAGAATGTCATGTTGAAATGAAGAGACAGTCCGCTCATGTTCACAAGTATTACACCAGAGAATCCAAGCAGGCATCCGAATATCTTCTTCCATGTCATCTTCTCCATTCGAAATAAAAGAGTTGATGAAAGGATCGCAAAGAAATATGAAGTGGAATCGACGATGGAAGTGTTGACTCCTGATGTGTGTGCAATTCCGATATAATAAAAAGTGTACTGTCCCACGGTCTGAAAGAGCGACAGTATGAGTATTTTCACAGCCTGTCTTTTATCGGGTATCAGTAATTTTCTTCTGATGATGCAATCTACTGCTATTATCATGATCCCTGCCATAAAGAACCTGATACCGGCAAAGAGAAGCTGGTTTGCCGTATCATCAGGTCCGATGGAAAGGAGCCTCATTCCTGTCTTTACTCCGGGAAATGCCGAACCCCAAAGGGCGCATGAGATCATTGTCCCTAAGAATACGGTGATTCCGCGCTGCATGAAAGGCGACTTGTCTTTTCCTGTTATTTTTTTATTCATCATATATCCGTTTCTTTTAATGATCATAAAGGTTATGCCAATGGACACTTTTTTGTGCAAACGAAAACTAGTATACCACGTTTAAATAATAAAAACTTCCAATTTTTAGTATGCCTTTGACACTTCTTCGCTATTATCCTATAATTTCATAAACGGCAGGAGTTGCCGCGAGATAGGAAAGGAGCGCCTATGATCGCATTTCTTGGAAGTTTTCTTCAATACATTATTATTATGCTGATACTTATTGCAGTAGCAGTTCTCGGTGTATTCATGGGAATACGATGGACTAAAAGAGACGAGAAGAAAAAAGCTTCTGACAGCACATCAGCTGACTCAAGAGATGTGACAGACTGATCCGGCGCCTGATTTTATACGGAAAGTGATGGAAACTAAAGTGAAGTACGGAGTAAATGAATTAAGGGAGATGTATCTTAACTTTTTCTCTGAGAAGAAGGGACATCTCAGGATGAAGAGTTTTTCCCTGGTGCCGCATAACGACAACAGTCTTCTTCTTATTAATGCGGGAATGGCGCCTCTGAAGCCATACTTTACAGGTCAGGAGATACCTCCCAGAAGACGTGTTACTACTTGTCAGAAGTGTGTGCGTACCGGAGATATAGAGAATGTCGGAAAGACAGAGAGACATCTTACTTTTTTCGAAATGCTCGGAAACTTCTCTTTCGGTGATTATTTTAAAAAAGAAGCTATTCACTGGAGCTGGGAATTCCTTACGGAAGTACTGGAGCTGGATCCCGAAAGACTCTATCCTACTATTTATATAGATGACGACGAGGCTTTTAATATCTGGCATGACGAGATAGGCATACCTGCCGCCAAGATCATGAGGATCGGCCGCGCAGCTGACGGATCATGCGATAATTTCTGGGAGCACGGGGCAGGTCCCTGCGGTCCCTGTACTGAGATTTATTACGACAGAGGCGAGAAGTACGGGACAGGTCCTGACGACGTAATGGGCGGCGAGGGTGACCGCTTCATGGAGATCTGGAACAACGTCTTTACCCAGTTTGAGGGTGACGGTCACGGCGGTTATACAGAACTCAAGCAGAAAAACATTGATACGGGAATGGGACTTGAGAGACTCGCGGTCGTCATGCAGGATGTTGAGTCAGTCTTTGATATAGATACAATGGTCGCCATTCGAAACAAGGTCTGCGAGATGTCCGGAAAGCAGTACAAGACAGCCGGCAAGGGTGATGATGATGTCTCAATAAGACTTATTACAGACCATATCAGATCTGCGACATTTATGATCTCCGATGGTATTCTTCCGTCTAACGAAGGCAGGGGATATGTTCTCAGGAGATTAATAAGAAGGGCTGCCCGCCATGGCAGGATGCTTGGAATTGGAAGCGGTTTCCTGTCAAAGCTTTCCGAGACGGTCATAGAATGCTCTAAATCAGGTTACCCGGAACTCTCCGAGAAGAAATCATTTATTCAAAAGGTGCTTCTTCAGGAAGAGGAAAAATTCGAAAAGACCATTGATCAGGGACTTTCCATGCTCTCTCAATATGAGGACGATCTGAAAGCAAAGGGAGAGACGGTCCTTCCGGGTGAAGACGCATTCAGGCTCTATGATACTTATGGCTTCCCGGTGGATCTGACTGCCGAGATTCTTGGCGAGAAGGGTATGACTCTTGATCGTGCAGGATTTGACAAATGCATGGACATTCAGCGAGAGACTGCCAGAGAGTCAAGAAAAGAGACCAATTACATGGGAACGGACGCGACTGTCTATGAGAAGATCGATCCGTCCGTCACTTCCGAATTTACGGGTTATGATTCATTAAAGTGCGATTCAAAAGTCACTGTCCTTACGACGGAAGATGAGATAACGGATGCTCTGACCGAGGGACAGAGAGGCACCGTTATTACCGAAAAGACTCCATTTTACGCTACAATGGGCGGACAGAACGGAGATAAAGGTGTCATTGCATCAGATGACGGAGAATTTCTTGTCGAAGACACCATCCATCTGCTTGGAGGCAAGATCGGACATGTCGGCGTCATGACAAAGGGCGCGATCACATCAGGTTCCAATGTGAATCTTTCGGTCGATAAGAACAGAAGAGATTTGATTTCCAGAAATCATTCTGCAACTCATCTTCTGCAGGCAGCTCTTCGGACTGTACTCGGCGACCATGTCGAACAGGCGGGATCTGATAATAACGAAGACAGACTCAGATTCGACTTCACTCATTTTCAGGCTATGACAAGTGATGAAATAATAAAGGTCGAGGAACTTGTAAATAAATATATAAAGGCTTCGTATCCGGTCAGAACCGATGTCATGAGTCTTGAAGAAGCCAAGAAGACAGGAGCAATGGCTCTTTTCGGTGAGAAATACGGTGAGAAGGTCAGAGTCGTAAGGATGGGTGATGTATCGACAGAACTCTGTGGCGGTACTCATGTCAAAAATACCAGCGAAATAGGTGCCTTCCGTATTCTGTCTGAATCAGGCGTATCGAGCGGAGTCAGAAGAATAGAGGCTGTCACATCAGACGGACTCATCAAATTCTATGAGGAACGTGACAAGATGCTTAAATCAGCAGCATCACTCGCTAAGGTCGCTCCGGAGGATCTTTATGACAGGATCCAGAAGATGCTTTCGGAAATAAAGACTCTGAAATCCGAGAATGAGTCTCTTAAGTCAAAGGCGGCAGGAGATGCTGCAAAAGATGTAGTGAAAAATTCGGTTGATGTGAATGGCACAAAGTTCCTTGCCACATCCGTAAAAGGAATTTCCGGCGGCGATTTAAGAGAATTCGGTGACAATGTAAGATCCGCTCTTGGAGCTGATTCACTTGTAGTGATCGCATCCGATAACGGAGGAAAGGTATCTCTCATAGCTATGGCGGGACCTGAAGCAGTCAAAAAGGGTGCTGATGCCGGAATGATAATAAAGACCATAGCGCCTCTAGTAGGCGGCGGTGGCGGCGGACGAAAGGACATGGCTCAGGCAGGCGGCAAGAAGGCTGATGGAATTGACGAGGCGCTTACTCTTGCGAAAAAGACCGCAGCGGAGATGATTAAATAATGTCAGAAAAAGGTGATATCAGAGCCTTGTCTTTCAAGGCGGTAAACGAGATCATAAAGAAAGCCCGCCTTATGCCCGGCATGCTTTTTGTAGTCGGATGTTCCACAAGCGAAGTAACCGGACACGCCATAGGTACTGACACAAATATGGATGTGGCTGAAGAGATATATAAGGGAATTTGCGATGCGCTTATTCCAAATGAAATTTATCTCGCAGCCCAGTGCTGCGAGCATCTGAACAGGGCGCTCGTTGTTGAAAGAAATGTGATGAGGGAATACCGGCTCGAACAGGTAAATGCCATTCCCAGACCCAATCATGCCGGAGGCGCTTTTGCTACAGCAGCTTATCAAAATATGTCTGATCCGGTTCTTGTGGAGAGTCTTAACGCTTCCGCGGATGCCGGAATAGATATAGGGCAGACCCTTATAGGAATGCATATACATCCTGTGGTCGTGCCTGTTCGGATATCATTCGATAAGATCGGCAATGCCGTTATTACATGTGCCCGACGCCGTCCAAAATATGTTGGCGGCGAAAGAGCTGTTTATGATAAGGAATTGATGTGATAAAAGTTTTTGATCCGGGTCTTGCCCGGGAAAGGGGGCTAATATGGACATACAGAATCGGATGGTTAAATTTCAGGCGCAGGCAGATCCCGCGGTAACAATAAATGCCTGTCCGGGTCATTTTGCCACAGGAAATTCTCATACCAACTTCTATATAGACGTTTCGAGAGTCAAGATGCGTCTTAACGAAGCGAGAGAAGCGGCAAAGACCATGTGCGGACTGATCCAGTCCGGGGTCGATGTGGTTGACACGATCGTATGCCTCGACGGCACAGAGGTTCTTGGAGCCTGCCTTGCCGACAAGATGGAGAAGAGCAATATCCGTACTGTGAATAAGCATGAGACCATGTATATAGTAAGTCCGGAAGAAAATTCCATGCATCAGTATATATTCCGGGATAATAACAGGATGGCGATCGAGGGCAAGAATGTGCTTATCCTTGTAGATACCACATCCACCGGTAGTACTGTGAAAAGAGTAATAGAGTGTGTCAGATATTATGGCGGCAACATCGCAGGGATTTCCGCCATATTCAGCGTGATGGATAAAATCGACGGAGTGAAGGTTTTTTCTCTTTTTACTGCTGATGATATTCCAGGTTACAAATCTTTTCCCAGCCATGACTGTCCCATGTGCGCATCCCATCAGAAGATCGACGCTATGGTAAATGGATACGGATACTCATCACTGAGATAGTTTTATTTTATTACACCTTCCACGGAAGGTGTTTTTTTATGCCTTGACATATACCTGGTAGGGGTATATTATATACCCACGAGGGGTATAGATAAAACAAGAAAGGAGTTCAAATGGAAGATAAAAAGTGCTGCGGAAGCAGGAAGACTGTAAGAACTGAAGAAGACAAGAAAGCTCTTATTACAAGGCTGAAAAAGATCGAAGGCCAGATACGCGGAATGGAGAGAATGGTAGAGGAGGACGCTTACTGTCCCGATATCCTCATGCAGTCAAGCGCAGCCACTAATGCTCTTAAAAGTTTCAGTAAGGTCCTGTTGGGATGCCACATTAAAGGATGCGTCTATGACGATATCAGAAAAGGCGATGAAGCTGCTGTTGATGAATTTTTACAGGTCCTCATGAAGCTTATGAACTGATGGAAAGGATGTTTTTTATTAATGGAAAGATTTGATGTAACAGGTATGTCATGCGCATCCTGTCAGGCGCATGTCGAAAAGGCAGTCAGTGCTGTCGAGGGCGTATCATCAGTTGCTGTATCTCTTATTTCAAATACGATGAATGTGGAAGGGGATTTTAAGAACGATGATATAATAAAAGCCGTTCAGCGCGCAGGATATAACGCGTCTCTTTGTAATGCCGGGGATGAGAATGAAAAGAGCGGGGCGAAAGAGACATATGACTTTACCGACAAGACTACTCCGGTACTTTTAAAGAGACTTCTCTTATCGCTCGTATTTCTTCTTGCGCTCATGTATATAACTATGGGTCATAATATGCTCCATTTTCCTCTGCCTGGTTTTCTTCATGAAAATTTCATAGGGCTTGCGCTTGTGGAGATGCTTCTTGCACTTATAGTAATGATTATCAATAAGAAGTTTTTTGTGTCAGGATTCAAATCTCTTTTCCACGGTGCTCCAAATATGGATTCTCTGGTCGCGATGGGATCAACGGTCTCATTCGGATGGTCTCTTTACATTCTTTTTCTTATGACTGTAATTGTGAGGGATGGAAACAGTTATTCCGCTCTTTCCTCAATTTATCATGATAAACTTTATTTCGAATCGGCAGCCATGATACCGGCATTAATAACAGTTGGTAAGACACTGGAATCTTATACCAAAGGTCATACTGCGGATTCTTTGAAGAGTCTTCTTATGGCGTCGCCAAAGGAGGCAGTGGTTTTAAGAGACGGGAAAGAATTAACGGTAAGCGCTGATGATCTGGTTACCGGAGATACTATAATTATTAAGCCCGGCGCAACTGTTCCGGCTGATGGATCTGTGATATCAGGCGAATCATCCGTAGACGAATCTCTTCTTACAGGCGAGTCTGTTCCTGTATTTAAAGGAAAGGGAGATAGGGTCAGCGCTGCTACGATAAACGGGACCGGGCTGTTAAAAGTGAGAGCAGAGCGTGTAGGAGATGATACATCATATTCTGAAATAATAAAGCTTGTTCGAAACGCTTCGGAATCCAAGGCGCCTGTTGCGAGAATCGCAGATCGGGTATCGCTTGTCTTTGTTCCTGCTGTCATGCTTACGGCACTTATTGTATTTCTTGGATGGTTCATATCCGGCTCTCCTGTCTCGAAGGCACTCGAACACGCGATAACCGTACTCGTCATATCATGTCCTTGCGCACTTGGACTGGCAACTCCTCTTGCCATAATGGCAGGCACCGGAGCCGGAGCCAGGTCAGGTATCCTGTTCAAGAACGCCGAGGCTCTCGAAAAAGCCGGAAAGATAAAGAATGTAGCGCTAGATAAGACAGGTACCACCACTAAGGGAACAATGTCCGTGACAGGAGTATTCCCCTTCGAAATGGATGAAAATGAATTTCTCGATATGGCAAGAACGATCGAACGCATGTCAGTCCATCCGCTTTCTGACTCGATAGTAAAGTATGCTGACAGGAAGCTTGGCAATGTCTGCCCCGGAGATACATCAGATTTCAGATCTATACCTGGCAAGGGTCTGGAACTTAATTACATGGGATCTTTTATAAGGTCAGGGTCAGGCAGATTTATTTCTGAAGAGACAAAAATTCCGGAAAGCTTCCTTTCAAAAGCATCAGAAATGGAAAAATCCGGAAATGCTTTTGTCTATTTCTCAAAGGACAAAAAATTTGCCGGAGCGATCGCTCTTTCGGATACGATCAGGGACGATTCAAAAGAAGCAATAAAGCTTATGAAAAAATCAGGGATCCGTACTGTAATGATAACAGGCGATAATCCGCGCACCGCATCAGCTGTCGCAGCATATGCCGGAGTCGATGACGTAATATCCGGTGTATTGCCTGACGGAAAGGAAGAGTCAGTAAGAGATCTGATGAAAAGCGGGATCACCGCCATGGTCGGCGACGGCATCAATGATGCACCTGCCCTTAAGAGTTCTGACGTTGGAATAGCCATAGGAGCCGGAACCGATGTGGCTATAGATTCTGCTGACGTGGTTCTTATGAATTCAAGTCTCATTGACGCATACGGCGCCATATTCATTGGTAAAAAGACACTTAAGAATATATACGAGAATCTTTTCTGGGCATTTTTCTATAATGCGGCGCTGATTCCGATAGCGGCCGGCCTCTGGCCGAATATTTCCATTTCACCTATGTTTGGCGCAGCTGCTATGTCGATATCCAGCGTGACTGTGTGTCTGAATGCACTGAGACTTAACCGGGTGAAATTCAAAGGATCATCCGAAATGAGATCTGACACAGAGGAAGATAATGAAAGTAAGAAGGGCGGTGAAAATTTATCAGAAAGATATACAGGAGACAGTTCAGAGAAATCCGGCAGAAATAATAAATCAGATTCAGAGAAAGAGGAAAAACAAATGACAAGAATAACTGTAAAAGTAAATGGTATGATGTGCAATATGTGCGAAAAACATGTGAGGGATGCTCTTATGAAGCTTGATAAGGTAGAGGATGCGGTTTGCGATCATGAAAAGGGAATGGCTGTCCTTACTTTATCCGGAGATGTATCGGCAGATGATATAAGAGCTGCTGTAGAGGGTGCAGGATATGAGTTTGGGGGAAAGATCCAAGCTGTCAAATAAAAATACTTGACAGCATGAATTCTGTCAGTTAATATATCCCAGTGATGATTGATATGGAAGATAAGATTCGTATGGGAGATCTTCTGGGATTTTACGGAAGTCTTCTTACAGAACATCAGAGACAGATATATACATATTATGCCGCGGACGACCTGTCGCTTTCTGAGATTGCAGAGAATGCAGGTATATCGAGGCAGGCAGTGCATGATATAATAAGGCGCTGTACCAGAGAAATGGAAGAATATGAGACCTGTCTCCATCTTATCAGCCGTTTTCGAATCGCGAGAGAACAGATCATGGCAATCCGTGCGGAAGCTCTGGTCCTTCCCGAAAAATATGGAAGTAAGATTATTGATCTTACGGATTCTCTTATGGAGGAATTGTAATTGGCATTTGATTCGCTTTCTGACAAACTTCAGAATGTATTTAAAAATCTTGGCAGAAAGGGTCGTCTGACCGAGGATGATGTGGATGTCGCCCTCAAGGAAGTCAAGATGGCTCTGCTCGAAGCTGATGTCAATTTCAAGGTCGTAAAGGATTTTGTAAAAAAAGTCAGAGAGAGAGCTATAGGATCTGATGTACTTAATGGTCTTAATCCCGCCCAGACAGTAATAAAGATAGTCAATGAAGAGCTGACTGAAATGATGGGCGGAGACGGAGCGTCTCTGACTCTTAAAAGCGCCCGGGAAGTCACTGTCATTATGATGGTTGGTCTCCAGGGTGCCGGCAAGACTACTACAGCCGCAAAGCTTGCGTCCATTCTAAAAAAAGAAGGCAGAAATCCTCTTCTTGCCGCCCTCGACATATACCGTCCGGCAGCAAGGGAACAGCTCAAGATCAATGGCGACAAGGTCGGAGTGCCTGTCTATTCGATGGAGGACGGACACAGTGCTCCCGAAATAGCGAAAAACGCTTACGATCATGCCGTAAGTCATGGATATCATGCGGTAATTCTTGATACAGCCGGCAGACTGCATGTGGATACGGATATGATGAGAGAGCTTTCTCTTATCAAGGAGACCATCGAGGTAGATGATACTATATTGGTGGTAGATTCCATGACAGGACAGGATGCCGTTAATGTTGCAAAATCATTTGACGAAGCAGTCAGTATCGACGGTGTGATCTTAACAAAGCTTGACGGCGACACAAGAGGCGGCGCAGCGCTTTCCATCAGGGCTGTTACCGGAAAACCCATACTTTATGCCGGCATGGGAGAGAAGCTGACGGATCTTGAACCCTTCCATCCCGACAGGATGGCAGGCAGGATCCTTGGAATGGGCGATGTAATGTCGCTTATCGAGAAGGCTGAACAGAATATTGATAAGGAAGAAGCTCTGAATCTCGGAAAGAAGATCAAAAAAAAGGGCTTTGACTATAATGATTACCTTGCTTCAATGGAGCAGATGAAGAAGATGGGCGGGTTCTCATCGGTCCTGGGTCTGATGCCCGGAATTTCCAAATCACAAAGAGATGAGATAACAGGTCTTGTAGATGATGACAAGCTGAAGAGAATTTCATCTATTATTTATTCCATGACAGCATATGAAAGATCTCATCCGAAGGTTATCAATCCTTCGAGGAAGATGAGGATAGCAAAAGGCGCAGGCGTAGATATTTCTGAAGTCAACAGGCTTGTTAAACAGTTCAACGAAGCCGGAAAGATGATGAAGAAGATGCCTGGTCTTATGAAAAGAGGAAGAAAGGGCGGCTTCGGTCTGCCTTTCTGATATATATTTTTAATATTTTTTTGGAGGTAAAAAAATGGCAGTTAAGATTCGTCTCAGAAGAATCGGAGAAAAAAAGAATCCTTTTTATCGCGTGATCGTCGCTGATTCCCGCGCACCTATGAACGGAGCGTGTGTTGATGAGATCGGTACATATGATCCAAATAAGGAACCGAGCGAACTCAAGGTTGACGCAGAGAAAGCTGAAAAGTGGCTTGCAAACGGAGCTCAGCCCACAGAGAGCGTTGCGCGTCTTTTTAAGAATGCCGGAATAATAAAATAATTTCTGAATGGAGGCTAAGGGTGCTTAAGGATCTTGTAGAAGTCATTGCAAAGTCGCTTGTTGATTCACCCGATGAGGTCACAGTTACAGAGAGTGAGTCAGAAGGAGCTACGGTTATTTCACTTCGTGTCGCTAAGAGTGATATGGGTAAGATTATTGGTAAGCAGGGGCGGATCGCCCAGTCCATAAGGACCCTTGTCAAGGCAGCAGCAACCAGATCTGACAAGAAAGTAATTGTAGACATTTTGTCTGATGACTGAGGAGCAGGTAATCCTGCTCCTTTTTTAAGGAATGAGAAAAATATGGACGATCTGTTTCGAATAGGAATAATCGTACGTCCTCACGGGATAAAGGGGGATGTAAAAGTAATGCCTGTGACTTCTGAACCAGGCAGATTTATGGATCTTTCTGAAGCTGTCCTTATTAAGACTGACGGCACAAAGTCCATGGTGCATCCTGACAATGCGAGGATGCAGAAAGGAATGGTACTTCTTCATCTCCGTGAGTGTAATGACGCTGATGGAGCCGAGGCTCTTCGCGGCAGTGAACTTTTTGTCACAAGGGAAAATGCCATTCCTCTCTCGGAAGGCGAGTATTATGTAAAAGACCTTATCGGTCTTAAAGCCTTGGATGAAAATATGGATCTGATCGGAACAGTGTCGGATATATTTCCGACTGGTGCGAATGATGTATATGTAATAAAAAGAGACGGCGGGAAGGATATTCTGGTTCCTGCTGTAGCTCACTTCGTCCGCGAGATCAATGCAGCTGATGGTTATATTGTTTTTCATCTGGAAGACGGACTGTGAGGTTTATGATGCATTTTCATATACTTACAATATTTCCCGAGATGGTTATGGCTGTACTGGGTGACAGCGTTATCGGAAAGGCGATAAAAGCAGGAAAGATAGAAGTCAGCGCCGTAAATATAAGGGACTTTACCAATGATCCTCATAAAAAGGTAGATGATTATCCCTACAGCGGAGGTCCTGGTCTTGTCATGCAGGCCCAGCCCATATATGATGCCTGGGAGAACGTCTGCAAATCACTTACAGGCGATGTAAGGACCCTGTATATGACGCCGCAGGGACGTACCTTTAATCAGGAAATTGCCCATGACCTTTCAAAAGCTGATGATCTTGTGATATTATGCGGTCATTATGAAGGCGTCGATGAGAGAGTGCTTGATGAGATAGTGACGGATAATATTTCTGTCGGCGACTATGTCCTGACAGGAGGGGAGCTTCCGGCCATGATAGTCTGCGACGCAGTGGCAAGGCTTATACCGGGAGTTCTTCATAATGACAGCTCGGCTGATACGGAATCATTCGAGAACGGTCTTCTGGAGTACCCTCAGTATTCCCGCCCGGAGACATGGAAGGGAAGAAGCGTGCCGCCTGTTTTACTTTCGGGCAATCATCAGAAAATTGATGAATTTCACCATCAGATGGCACTTCTTCGCACCAGGGAGCGACGGCCTGATCTTATTGAAAAATATGATCTTTCAGATGATGATATAAAGTTCTTGCAATCGCATTCATCATCTGATATGATTTTGTAGTTACAAGTGAGTTGGTGTTCCTCTGTTGCAGGTCGTGCATTATGAACATCAGATAATGGAGGAATAAAATGAACGCAAGTGAAGTAATCAAGGGAATCGAAGAGAAGGAACTTAAAGCGGAAGCTCCTGAGTTCCGTGTCGGGGATACCGTCAGAGTCTACAATAAGATCAGAGAGGGTAACCGCGAGAGAATCCAGATGTTTGAGGGAATCGTAATCAAGAAACAGGGCGGTTCCAATCGTGAGACTTTCACCGTAAGAAAGTTCTCAAGCGGTATCGGCGTAGAGAAGACATGGCCGCTTCACAGCCCCAATGTTGAGAAGGTCGAGGTTGTCCGCTCCGGTAAGGTCAGAAGAGCAAAGCTCAACTACCTTCGTGACAGAGTCGGCAAACAGGCTAAGGTTAAGGAAATCGTGAAATAATCGAGACCTGATCGATTTAGGCAACCGCTTATGGTGGTTGTCTTTTTTATTTGATTTTATATGGCTTGTCTTGTATAGTTTAGATTATGAGATCAATATTTCAAAACATAAAAAACAAAAAAAGCAGTCTGAATTTCAGAAGGCGCAGAAGAAAATTCAATCGCGGAAGATTCAAAAACTGTATAATTATCTCTCTTGAATCAGCCGCGGTAATTCTATCCGCTTATCTTTTAGTAACAGCATTCGGCCGTGTTACCAATTCATACGGTCAGTCCATGGATCCCACTATCCATTCCGGAGACAGGCTTCTTCTGGACAGGATCTCTTACAGGGTCTCTTCACCTAAGAGAGGCGACATTGTATCATTTCATCCGGCCGGCAATCTGAATTCGGAAATTATGATAAAGCGGATAGTCGGTGTTCCCGGCGATAAGCTTGAAATCAGATCCGGCACCCTCTATGTAAATGGATCGATAAGTGATGCTGTCTCTCATGTGGACGCTATGGATCAGGACGGACTTTTGAGTTCTCCCATGAAACTAAGAAAAGGCGAATATTTTGTCCTCGGCGACAATAGAAACAACAGTGAGGACAGCAGATTTGAGACAATAGGCAATATTACAAAAAACGAGATTATCGGGAAGATATGGTTCAATATCACACCGGGTAATTTCGGTCTTATGCAGTAGAATATGAATATTGAATGGTATCCCGGCCACATGACGAAAGCCATGCGGCAGATGAAGGAAAATTTAAAAAAGATAGATTTGATCCTTGAGATAAGAGACGCGAGGATCCCCATCTCAAGCTTTAACCCGGATCTTTATGAATTGACTAAAGGGAAAATCAGGCTTTGTATTTTTAACAAGGCTGATCTTGCTGATGCAGAAGTCTCTTTGGCTTTTTCAAGGGAATTTATGGATAAAGGAGAAAATTTTCTCTTTATTGATTCAAGAGATTCCTCAAACAGAAAAAAGATATTGAAAGAGATAGAACATGCATCTCTTCCAAAGCGTGAGCGTGACAGAAAAAGAGGAATAAAAAAATCCATGATAAGGATCATGGCTCTTGGCATCCCAAATGCCGGCAAGTCCACTGTGATAAATCTATTGGCCGGGAAAAAGAGCATGAAGACCGGGAATAAGCCGGGCGTCACCAGAGGTTCCTCATGGATTCATCTCGCCGGAGGTTATGACCTTATGGATACTCCGGGTATACTCTGGCCAAAATTTTCCGATCCTCTTGACGGAATAAAGCTTTCTGTAACCGGTGCTGTATCTGATGATGTAACTGATCCGGTTGAGCTGTCGAAAGAACTGATCAAATTAATTGACGGTTTATATCCTGGAAGACTTACGCAATGCTATAATATTGACGATACAGAAGATGAAAATGATACTTTAAGAGAGATAGCAATTGCCAGGAATCTGCTGCTTCCCGGCGGCGGAGAAGATATAAAAAGAGCATCTTCGCTTCTTTTAAACGATTTCAGGAGCGGATCTCTTGGTCCCGTTACGCTTGACAGACCATTCAGAGGTAAGATATGAGAATATATGATTTAAACAAGGATGATGATTCTGAAGACGATGATATCCGTCATTTCGGTGATGTGGAAAAGGATCCGGACGAAGAATCTGATACAGACGAAGATGATGGGAATAAAAAGAAAGTCAGGGAAGCCCTCTGGTTTATTCTTTATATTGCGATAATTGTTGCGGTTGCTTTTATTATCGTTAAATTCATAGGACAGAGAACCGTAGTGAGCGGACGTTCGATGGAGAATACGCTTTCTGACGGTGACAATTTGATTATGGACAAGATAACATACCGCATTGGCAATCCCAAACGATTCGACATAGTCATCTTCCCCGATCCTTCTGATCCGTCAGAATATTTTATCAAAAGAGTCATAGGACTGCCGGGCGAGACTGTAAGGATCGGTTCAGACGGCACCATATATATAAACGGCAAGAAACTTACAGAGTCATATGGAAAAGAAGTAATTAATAATCCCGGGCTGGCCGCATCGCCAATTACTCTTGGAAAGGATGAATATTTTGTCCTTGGGGACAACAGAAATGACAGTCTTGACAGCCGATTCCCGGAGGTCGGACCTATTAAGGGTGATGAGATCCTGGGACGTGCGGTATTTAGAATATATCCTTTTAACCATATGAAGGGACTTGTTCCAAAGAGGTGAAGCATGACACTTTCAGAAGTGAGAAGCATTGAGCAAAAAATAAAAAATGATCTTCTGCTTTGCAAACCGAAAAAATATAAAAGGCAGAATGCTGTCGATTTCGTAGAGAAATATGATTCTGATCCAAGGCTTAATGTAATGACTCTTGTCAAAGCCATGAAGAATACCATCAAAAAGTATGACAATGAGGAAGACAGGATAAAAAGACTCATTGAATGTGAGAAAAATTACAGCAAAGGGTATAAGATCGTAGCGGGAATAGACGAAGTGGGACGTGGACCTCTGGCCGGACCTGTGATGACATGCGCCGTAGTGCTCCCGTCAGATTATTCAATTCATTATGTAAATGATTCAAAGAAGTTATCTGCCAAGCAGAGAGAAGAACTGGCTGAAGTCTTAAAAGAAGACGCGATTTCCTACAGTATAGGCTTATGTGACAATAATGAGATCGATGATATGAATATTTTGAATGCCACATATCTTGCTATGAAAAAAGCAATAGAAGGGCTCTCCATAGAGCCTGACCTTGTTCTGGTCGATGCTTTGACCATACCTGATATCAGGATGGATCAGGTCGGCATTGTTCACGGAGATGCAAAGACTTTTTCAATCGGAGCTGCTTCAATAATCGCAAAGGTCGAGAGGGATCATCTGATGGAGGAACTCGACAGCAAGTATCCTGAGTACGGATTCAGGAATAATAAGGGATATGGCACTCATGAGCATATAGAAGCTTTGAAGGAGTTCGGACCCTGTCCAATTCATAGAAAGACATTTATAAGTAATTTTTTTAAATGAGGTATGTCCATGCAGATATCTGATAATATCGGACAGCTGAATAACAATATTTCAACGGATCCGGATATTTCGATCCTCAGATCCCAAAGAACCGGCGACAACATCATGTCATTAAAAGCCGGTGATGTATTTGAAGGCCTCATTTTAAGACTTGATGGAGAGAATGTACTGCTTTCGCTCTCAGACGGCAGTAAAATTTACGCGACTGCAGAGAAGGGCGTGACGCTTCAGGAAGGTGCGTCCGCCTTTTTTCAGGTTCGTTCGGCTTTGGATGGAAAAATTTCTATATCCATTCTGAATGGAAACAGTGAAAATAATCCGGTTTTCAGGGACGCTCTTTTTTCAGCTGATCTCCCGCTTAATGATGAGAACATTGATCTGGTTGATACCCTGATCAGAAATAATATGCCGATAGATTCAATGAGTCTTCGTTCCTATTCTATGATTTTAAAGAATAATCCAGGTCTCACCGCAGGCGATTTAAACGCCATGAAAGGATTCGGTCTGGATATTACGCCTGAGAACGCAAGAATGTATGCCATGGAGAAAAACAGCCATGAGACTGTGACCGAGTCTTTTGTATCTGTTTTTGATGATGTCTTTGATTCTCTTGGCAGTATGAGTGATTCCGATGCGGGTGATCTTTTCTTTAATATATACGATGCACTTAGTTCAGGAAGCAAAGATACAGATTCTCCCGTTGCAGCAGCTGACCTGACAAAAGATGCGTTTTATGCTGATGTTAAAGGATCTTCTATTTCTAAAGGGATGGATAAAGAAAGTTCTTTAATTGATGAGACTAAGTCTCCAAGGCCGGATATCGATCTTAAATCGGAGAAAGAAGTAAAGACATTTCTTGAGAATAAGGCAGGGCTTTTAAAATCAGATGATCCAAAACTTTTATTAAAGGATATTATTGACGGACTCAGAGGAAGGAATGAGAAGTTTGGAGAATTAATAAAGACAAAGTCATTCTCTGACTTAATTAAAAGAGTTATAAGGCAAAGATACAGCATAGAGCCCGGTGAGCTTAAATCAAAGGATTCGCTTAATGAGCTTTATAAGAAAGCGCTTTTAGATTCCGATACAGTGAGTACTGTCATAAGCAAAAGCATGGGAGAAGAAAACCGTGCGTCATCGTCATTAAAAAATATCCATGACAATGTTACTTTCATGAACCGGATGAATGATACGATGACCTATGTCATGATACCTTTAAGACTTTCCGATCAGTATGCCGGCGGCGAGCTTCTTATATACAATAATGCAAAGAAAAAGAGCAGGATCAATGACGGAGAGCTGACGGCCTTTCTTCATTTTGACATGAAGCGCCTGGGACCTGTAGACATATACATTCGTTTGAAAAATAAGTCTCTTCTTACGAATATGTATATTGAAGATGATATTTCAAGAAATCTTTTAGAAAATCATATAGAAGAGCTAAAAAAAAGATTTATTTCCATGGGATATAATCCTGAAATTTCAGTAAAGAATAAAAGACCTGAAGGCATAGACCGGCTTATTACCGGGGAAGCTGAAAAAAAGCCGCTTATTCGCTATACATTTGATGCTAAGGCATAGGAAAAAAGTAAAATGGATGAAAAGAAGACGGCAGTCGCGCTTTCGTATGAAAAAGGTGACAGAGCCCCGAAGATACTGGCGACCGGTCACGGTCAGATCGCGGAAAGAATAATTAAAGAAGCAAAAGAATCAGATGTACCTTTATACAGGGATGACTCTCTTGCCGAGACTCTTTCTGAACTTGAGATAGGCTCTGAAATACCAAAGGAACTGTATGAAGTTGTGGCAGAGATCCTTCTCTATGTAGACGGTATGGATAAAATACGCGGCAAGCTGGACGGAGCGGTTGATATTGAAAGAAAATAATAAGCTGTATGATATGCATTCAGATAATACCAGGGCGACCGGCGGATATTTTGAAGATATGGCATGTCAATATCTTTCGGACAGGGGATACACAGTGCTTTCCCGGAATTTCAGATGCCGTCTTGGGGAAATTGATATAATCGCAAGAGACGGTGATCATATAGTATTTGTCGAGGTTAAATACAGAAAAAATTTTAAATCCGGCTATCCTGCCGAAGCTGTAGGAATTGGAAAGATAAAAAGGATATCGGCTGCAGCTGCTTTTTATATACATAAAAACAGGCTGCCGCTTGATATGCCCTACAGGTTCGATGTAGTATCGATAGAGGGTAATGAAATAACACATATTGTAAACGCATTTGAGTTTTTACGTTAAATAATGTAAAATCATTTTAATTATTATTCTTATAAGGATTATCAGGAAGGATACATTATGAAACCTGTTGTTGCTATCGTTGGACGGCCTAATGTTGGCAAGTCCACGCTTTTCAATGTTCTCGCCGGTGAGAGAATATCTATTGTTAAAGATACTCCCGGTGTGACCAGGGACAGAATCTACGCAGACTGCTCATGGCTTGACAGAGAATTTACCATCATCGACACAGGAGGGATCGAGCCTGATTCCGGGGATGTGATCCTGTCTCAGATGAGAGAGCAGGCTCTTGTCGCTGTGGAGACTGCTGATGTCATTATTTTTCTTACAGATGTCAGGCAGGGACTTCAGGATGCAGACGGCAAGGTCTGTGATATCCTGAGAAGATCAAAAAAACCCGTTGTCCTTGCAGTAAACAAGGTGGATTCATTTGAGAAACAAATGGCTGACGTATATGAGTTCTACGGTCTTGGAATAGGGGATCCCCATCCGCTTTCAGCCGCAAACCAGACAGGGCTTGGTGATCTTCTGGACGCTGTCAGCGCTCATTTTCCTCCGAAATCCGATGATGAAGATGATTCGGACGTTCCGAGAATTGCCATAATAGGAAAGCCTAATGTAGGTAAATCTTCTTTGATAAATAAGATTTCAGGTACAGACAGGTCAATTGTTTCTGATATTGCAGGAACTACGAGAGATGCTGTTGATACTGAAATCAGATTCCACGGGAAAGATTATATTTTCATTGATACGGCCGGCCTCAGAAGAAAGTCAAAGGTACATGAGGATATAGAGAGATACTCTGTCATCAGGGCTGTAGCTGCTGTGGATCGGGCTGATGTTGTTATCCTTATGATCGATGGAACTGAGGGTGTTACAGAGCAGGATGCAAAAATTGCCGGAATTGCCCATGACCAGGGCAAGGGGATCATTGTCGCAGTGAATAAATGGGATGCAGTTGAAAAGGACGACAAGACTATCTACCGGCAGAAAGAGAAAATCAGATCCACTCTGTCATTTATGCAGTATGCTCTGATTCAATTTATATCGGCAAAGACAGGTCAGAGGATCGATAAGCTTTTCGATTCGATAGACCTTGTGCTTTCAAATCAGAACATGAGAGTCCAGACAGGAGTATTGAATGAGATAATAGCTGATGCCGCCGCCATGCAGCAGCCTCCTATGGATAAAGGCAGAAGGCTTCGTATTTTCTATGCCACTCAGTCAGGTGTCAAGCCGCCGACTTTTGTGCTTTTTGTTAATTACAGGGATCTTATGCATTTCTCCTATCAGAGATATCTTGAGAACAGGATCCGGGAAACTTTCGGATTTGAGGGAACAAAGATTCATTTCATAATAAGAGAGAGAAAGGAGAAAGATCAATGATTGCCAGCCGTTTGATCTCGCTCCTCATAGGATATGCTTTTGGAAATGTTACTTTCGGATTTCTGATCGGAAAAATAAAGCATATAGATATCAGAAAAAAAGGTTCGGGAAATATAGGAACGACAAATACTTTAAGAATCTTAGGACCGGCAGCAGGGGCCTTTACCCTGCTCTTTGACTGCCTGAAGGCCGTGATCGCAGCATATCTTGCCATGGCGATCATGAGAGCTGCCGGAATACCTGGAGAATTTTTAAACGCAGTAAAAGCCTGGGCTGCCTTTGGCGCTGTTATCGGGCATATTTTTCCAGTCCTCCTTCATTTCAAGGGAGGAAAGGGAGTGGCAACAGGTCTTGGATTCCTGATTGCCGTCTGTCCTTTGTCGCTTTTTGCATCGCTGGGAAGTTTTATTCTTATTGTGATAATCACTGAGTATGTGTCAGCAGGTTCTATAGTAGCGGCTGTATCTCTTCCGACGCAGGCCATTATTTTCCGTATAATTGGCGTAGAGCCCTACAAGGGCAGATACGGCACTGAAATCATGATACTTACATCCCTTGTCGGTATCCTGGCTCTTATTCGTCATCACGCTAATATAAACCGGTTGATACATCACTGTGAAAATAAGCTATCGTTCAAAAAGAAGAAGGAAGAATAAAGATGTCTGATGTTTTAGTTCTGGGCGCCGGCAGCTGGGGAACGGCACTTGCCGCTCTTTTAAGATGGAACGGACACAATGTGACTTTATGGGCTCACAGATCTGATGAGGCCGAGTTACTCAGAAAAACCGGAAGAAACGAGTCAAAGCTGCCCGGAATAAATCTTCCGGAAGGGATCATATATACTTCGGATCTGTCTCAGGCCTTAAATAATAAGGATCTTGTCGTCCTTGCCGTGCCATCAAGCGCTGAAAGAGAGACATGTGAAAAAATAAAGCCATACTGGGAAAAAGGCAGACGTATTATCACTGTTTCAAAAGGAATAGAGTCCGATACCCTTATGACTCAGTGCGATATAATAGAAGACGTCCTGCCCGGATCAGAATTGGGAATCCTTTCAGGTCCCAGCCATGCCGAGGAAGTAATAAGGCACATGCCTACTCTGGTGGTCGCCGGATCAGAATCAAGAGAACTTGCGATGTACGTCCAGGAACTTTTCATGAATGAAAATTTCAGAGTCTATACATCACCTGACGTTATAGGAATAGAAATTGGCGGATCGCTTAAGAATGTGATCGCTCTGGCTGCCGGGATGTCCGACGGCCTCGGTTTCGGAGACAATGCAAAAGCGGCACTTATTACCAGAGGAATAAGAGAGATAAGCTCTCTTGCCTGCAAAATGGGAGCCATGAAGGAGACTCTTTCCGGTCTTACGGGAATTGGGGATCTTATAGTTACATGCCAGAGCGTGCACAGCAGAAACAGGATGGCGGGATATCTCATCGGTAGAGGCAAGACACCGAAAGAGGCTTTGAATGAAGTAAAGATGGTTGTCGAGGGTATTGTGTCAGCACGTGCTGCAAAAGGACTCGGAGAAAAATTTAATGTGGAGCTTCCTATAATTGATGAAGTAAACCGGGTCCTGTTTGAAGGAAAGGATGTAAAGGAAGCAGTATTGTCCCTGATGACAAGAGACAGAAAAAAGGAAAATGAAAATTTCACCTGGGACAGTTTCTGAAAACCTGAAACTTCCCACATAAATAATGAAAATCTTCGTTGCAAGGATTCATTCGCTTTTTGCCAAGAGATGTCACAGTGGTGGCTCACAAGTTGTGTTTTTCTGTTTGCTCGCACGCGCTTTTTAGCGGCTCTCTGACAAAAGCGCGCAGAAATGCTTGAATTAAATTCTTGCAGTTGCAATATATTACAAGGAAGCATTTCTGCTTGAACGATTGTCAACCGAGCCGCAGCTAGCGTGCTCGCTCACAACGAAAAACACAATGCTCGCCACCATCTGTGCATCTCTTGGCAAGTTTCATTGAATCCTTGCAACGAAGATGATCTATGTAACATCACTTCGTGATGTTACATTAAATGTGGGAAGTTTTAATAAAGAAATATCGGTATTATGGCTAGAAAAAAAGAAATTTACGATGAAAACAACATATCGGTTCTGGAGGGACTGGAGCCTGTCAGGGTAAGACCGGGAATGTATATAGGATCCACGTCCAGAAAGGGACTGAATCACCTGATATATGAGATCGTGGATAATTCAGTTGACGAACATCTCGCAGGATACTGCGACACGATAGACGTGACTCTTGAGAAAGACGGATCATGTACGGTTTCTGATAATGGAAGAGGAATTCCTGTCGGAAATCATAAATTTGGAATCCCGGCTGAAAGGGTAGTGCTTACTACTCTTCACGCCGGCGGTAAATTTGATAATAATGCATACAAGACATCCGGCGGCCTTCACGGCGTCGGATCTTCTGTGGTAAATGCCCTGTCTTCTCATATGGAGGTATGGATAGAAACAGGCGGATTTATCTATCATGATGAATTTGAGCGGGGAAAGCCGATCCAGCCTCTTATAATGAATATGCTGCCGGAAATAGGAACTACTGATAAGACGGGAACCAGAATTAATTTTCTTCCGGATCCTCTGATATTTGAGAATACTTATTTCAAAGAAGATGATATAGAGTCAAGGCTTCATGAGACAGCTTACCTGAATCCTGACCTCACTATAAATTTCAGAGATCTCCGCGGTGAAGAAGAAAAGAAATTCATTTTTCATGAACCGGACGGTATATCGGGTTTTGTGCGTGATATTAATAAAAATGCAGAAGCTGTCACCCCTGTCATATCATTTGACGGCAAATTGGATAATATAGCTGTTTCATGCGCTTTTCAATATGTGAATGAGTTCCATGAGAACATTCTCGGCTTCTGCAATAATATCTATAATGCAGAGGGCGGTACCCATATCACAGGTTTCAAGACGATCTTTACGACGATAATAAACAGCTATTCGAGACAGCTTGGAATATTAAAGGAAAAAGATGCTAATTTTACAGGAGCTGATGTCCGAAACGGTCTTACTGCCGTGATATCGATAAAGCACCCTGATCCAAGATTTGAAGGTCAGACCAAGACCAAGCTTGATAATCCTGACGCAGCCAAGGCTGTATCAAAGGTGACAGGCGATGAGATCCAGCTTTTTTTTGACAGAAATCCCGATGTTTTGAAATCAGTGATCGAATGTGCCCAGAAGGCTGCCAAAATAAGGAAATCAGAGGAGAGAGCCAAGACAAATCTTCTTACCAAACAAAAATTTTCATTCGATCAGAACGGAAAGCTCGCAAACTGCGTAAGCCATGACGCTTCAAAGTGCGAGATTTTCATAGTAGAGGGAGATTCTGCCGGCGGTTCTGCAAAGATGGCGCGTGACAGAATGTTTCAGGCCATTATGCCTATCAGGGGCAAGATCTTGAACGTGGAAAAGGCTTCCATCGACAAGGTTTTAAAGAATGATGAGATAAAGACCATGATAAACGCTTTTGGGTGCGGATTTTCCGAGGGCTACGGCAATGACTTTGATATAAAAAAGCTCCGCTATGACAAGATAATAATCATGGCTGATGCTGATGTGGACGGCTCTCATATAGCGACGCTGCTTCTTACTCTTTTTTACAGATTTATGCCGGAGCTTATTTATGAAGGTCATATTTATATAGCAATGCCGCCGCTTTATAAGGTTATGCCCCAGCGCGGCGAAGGACAGTATCTCTATGATGACGAGGCGCTTTTGAAATATAGAAAAGCTCATCCGAATGGGAAATTCACTCTTCAAAGATATAAGGGTCTCGGTGAGATGGATCCCGACCAGCTCTGGGAGACGACTTTGAATCCCAAGACCAGAATGATGAGGAGAATAGAAATAGAAGACGGCAGAATGGCAAGCGATGTCACGGAACTTTTAATGGGCAATGATGTAAAGCCCAGACGGGAATTCATTCATGACAGAGCAAAAGAAGCATCAATAGATGCCTGATATATTTTAGGAGTGATTAAATGGCTAGACCGGAAAGGCTTATACATACTGAATATTCCGAGATAATGGAAAAGTCTTATATTGATTATGCAATGAGCGTAATCATATCAAGAGCGATTCCTGATATCAGAGACGGACTCAAGCCCGTTCAGAGGCGCACTCTTTATGATATGCATACCCTGGGCTTGAGGAGCGACAGACCTTACAGAAAATCTGCCCGTATTGTCGGAGATACCATGGGTAAATATCATCCGCACGGTGACTCGTCGATTTATGATGCTCTCGTTGTAATGGCTCAGGATTTCAAGAAAGAGATGCCTCTTGTGGACGGACATGGCAATTTCGGCTCCATCGAGGGAGACGGAGCTGCTGCCATGCGTTATACGGAGGCAAGGCTTGAAAAGATCACAGAAGAGGCATTCTTAAAAGACCTGGATAAGGATGTGGTGGATTTTGTCCCGAATTTTGATGAGACGGAAAAGGAGCCTGAGGTTCTGCCGGTAAGGATACCGAATCTCCTGGTAAACGGAGCAGAGGGTATAGCTGTCGGCATGGCCACATCCATTCCGCCTCATAATCCATGTGAAGTGATCGACGGCGTTATTGCTTATATGAAAAATCCTGACATCACCACCGAAGAGATGATGAAAATAATAAAGGGACCTGACTTTCCTACCGGAGGAGTTGTGACAAACCGTTCCGAGCTTTTGCAGATTTATTCTACCGGCGAAGGAAAAATAAAAATCCGCGGAACAATTGAGACCGAGGATTTAAAAAACGGCAGACAGCAGCTGGTCGTCACCAGCATTCCCTATACTATGATAGGACTGAATATAGGGAAATTTTTATCAGATACCTATGCTCTGGTAGAAAATCATATTACAAACGATATTACGGATATATCAGATCAGTCGTCAAAAGAAGGAATAAGGATAGTAATAGAACTGAAAAAGGGTGCTGACGCTTCGGCTATAAAAAATCTGATCTATAAGAAGACCAGACTTCAGGATACTTTTGGCGTAAATATGCTTTCAGTAGCTGATAAGAGACCGGAGATCATGGGACTGGTTCCCATCATCAGGCATCATGTCGATTTTCAGTACGAGATCACTTCAAGAAAATATAAATTTCTCCTGAAGCAGGCGGAAGATAAAAAGGAGATCGAAGAGGGATTAATAAAGGCTGTAGACTGTATAGATCTCATCATAGAGATCCTGAGAGGGTCAAAGACCGTAAAGGACGCAAAAGAATGCATGACTCTCGGAGAGACTAAAAAGATCAAATTCAAAAGCGAGAAATCAAGGGCTGACGCCGCATCCCTTCATTTCTCCGATGCCCAGGCGGATGCTATTCTTCAGATGAGGCTTTCAAAGCTGGTTGGTCTGGAACTTGATGAACTGTATAAAGAATATGACAAGACCTGTGAAGACATTATGGATTACAGAGATATACTTGAAAACAGATCCAGAATGGCCAGGGTAATTATAGATGATCTGAATGATCTTAAGAAGAAAGTTAACACTAAAAGAAAAACTGTAATTACCGATGAGGAAGATATAGTAATAGAAGAAAAGCCCATAGAAGAGGAAAATGTCTATGTTCTTATCGACCGTTTCGGATATGGAAGAGTAATAGACGAGGCGACATTTGAGAGAAATAAGGATGCAGCCCTAAGCGAGTCAAGATATGTGATAAACTGCATGAATACGGACAGGATTGGAGTATTTTCAGATACCGGTCGGCTTCATACAATAAAGGTCATGGATCTGCCCAGGGGCAAATTCCGGGATAAGGGCAAACCGCTTGATAATCTCTCTGATTATAATTCATCAGAGGAGAGAATATTGTTTGCTGATTCTGTTTCTTCTCTTATTAAGAAGAAGATCCTTTTTGCTACAAAATATGGAATGATAAAGGCTGTAGACGGTCATGAATTTGATGTATCAAAGAAATCGACTGCGGCCACAAAGCTTATGGATGGTGATTCAGTTATTTATACAGGAGACATGGAAAATAACGCTACAGTCATAATGAAGAGCGATAAGAATTATTATCTTCGTATAGAATCTTCATCTGTTCCTGAGAAGAAAAAGGGTGCCATAGGCGCTCGCGGAATGAAACTCACATCGGGCGAAGAACTTACGGATATATACGTTCTTCCAAATGGTGAGGAGATGTCTGTGGAGACAGAAAACGGACATCTTCATCTCGACAGGCTGAAGATCTCCGGGCGTGATACGAGAGGAGCGCGTCATAATTGAAGAGACATGTTATAAAAAGCATTTCTGATGTGGTGCTGCCTCTGGCTGTATATCTTCTGTCTTACAGATTGATTTTTCTGGCTGTAAATTGCATCTTTCCGGCTGTGCCGCCTGCTTTTTCAATGGGCATATCGGCAGCAGGAACGCTTTTTATCCTTTTTCCATTTTACAAGGATACACGCCAAAGGTTTTCTCAAGGCGTATTTATGCCTTCGATAAACAATAAATTATTAATAATAATGATTATTATTATCGTATCCTTATCCTGTATAGCTCTTAATTTTTTTATGTCAGGATTTATTGATTCTGACAGGGCTTATAAGGCAGCAAGTGTATCTTTGAACAGCGGAAATATTATTGTGCGGATCATTTCTGAAGGAATGATCATACCGGCACTGGAAGAGACTGTATTCCGGGGAATAATCATGAGAAGGATTTTTATCAATAACGGAAAAGCAGCCGCACTATTAGTACCGGCTCTTCTTTTTGGCGCGGTACATATGAATATGATACAATTCATTTACGCCTCATTGTCAGGCATATTGATAGGACTTACAATGATGCTTACGGGCAGATTATATGCAGTTTATTTTGAGCATGTTATTATAAATATGACCGTGTTGCTTTTCGGGATGATTTAAGAAGATTTTCTGATGGTGAATGCGGGTGCTTTTTATTTTTGATTGAAAATATAAGGAGATTATCTGATGGAGAAAAAACCGGAAAAAGAGAATTCGAATTATTCTGGCCTTGTGGCTGCCATGATGATGGCAGGCATACTGATATTTACCGGCACAGTTAAGATATGCATTCCATCGGTGTTAAACCGTGAATTCATTATTGCCGGTTCCGGAATGATAATACTCTGGGGCATAGCCATGGCTGTCAGATATTTTGTCAAATCTGAATATAAAAAGGCAGGTAATTATGACCTTGCCTTGGGAATCCTTTGTACAGCTGCAGGAGCAGCGGTATTTTTATATGCTTCGGAGCTGGAAATGTTTTTAAGTACGGTTCTGGCGATAGATATACTTATTTCCGGGGTTATTATTTTCCAGCAGGCAATTCAGGACATCCAGCTGCATGGATATCTGTTTGTGCTGCAGTTCCTTTTGGCAGTTGCCGTTACGGGATTTTCCATTATCTTATTATTTTTCCCTGACAAATGGGTCATATATGATTCTGTCCTTTACTGGTCACTTATTATATCATCGGGCGCTGCCTTGATCTTGTCTCAGATCTTTATCGGCATAAGACTTACTCTCTGGCGTGCCGGAAAGAAACGCGAAGAAATGAAAGAGAAGGATAATGATGATGATCTTATAAAAGAATTTCCGGATAAGGTTCCGGTCTATAAAGATGACGGCGTGAAAGAACAGACGGAACCGGAGACGGATAATTCTTCTGATTTGATCTATGACTCTGTGGATGATGATTCAGATGATTGCCAAAATGCTGAATTATATGAAGACTCAGATTATGCAGAAGAGACAGTATCGGATGACGATTCAAATGCTGCAGAAGAGACAGTATCGGATGACAATTCAAATGCTGCAGAAGTGACAGTATCGGATGACAATTCAAATGCTGCAGAAGAGACAGTATCGAATGACGATTCAAATGCTGAAGAAGAGACAGTATCGGATGACGATTCAAATGCTGCAGAAGAGACAGTATCGGATGACAATTCTAATGCTGAAGCTGATGAGAATGCTGATGATAATAAAGCCGGGAATTAATTGGACGACAGGAGTATTTTATGCCTAATATGATGGATTATCTGGACTGGAGAGGGGACATAAGTTTTAGTGTGGATCACTTCAATGAAGTTGATAATCTGATTTTATCTGAGCTTGCTTATGTTCCTTTTGAAGGAATAGTGCCGGATTCCGGAGAAAAAGTCAGAATAAAAGATGCATCCGACAGGTTTTTCGAGATGCATGACGAATCGAGCCTTACCGCTGCCAATGCTCCGGCAGTGGCAAAGGCTCCACTTCTTATGAGGAAGGCTGCAAATACAAAAAGATTTCAGGGACTCAGAATCTATAACTATGTGAATGAAGTGGATGAATCCTCAAAGCTGCAATTTGCCGCCATGACATTTATTCTTCCGGATCACTCCCTCTATGTCGCTTTCAGAGGGACGGATCACACTATAGTGGGATGGGAAGAGGATTTCAATATGTCTTTTCTCAATCGTACGCCGGGTCAGATGTGCGCCATAAAATATATCAATATGATCTCCAAACATTCACTCAGGAGAATGAGAGTGGGAGGACACTCGAAGGGCGGTAATTTTGCTGTATATGGAAGCGCTTTTGCGGACAGTCTGGCAAGAGAAAAAATAATGGAGGTATATTCCAATGACGGTCCGGGATTTCGTCCGGAAGTAATTGAATCAGTTGAATATAAGGCTATTCTTCCCAAGGTCGTGAGCATAGTTCCGGAACATACCATAGTGTCACAGATAATGGAAAGTGCTTATAAGAAAAAGATCATAAAGAGTTCCGAGACCGGTCTTATGCAGCATGACGCCATGAGCTGGCAGGTCATGGGCAACAGGTTCGTGGAAGCATCTTCGCTCGGCGAAGATTCAAAGATATTTGATCATACTCTTCGCAAATGGATCTCCGGCTTCGATGACGAGACAAGATCTCAGTTTGTATCCATACTTTTTGAAGGTCTGACTTACGATGGCAGCAATACAACAGAGGATCTAAAAGAAAAGACCAGACTCCAGCGGCTGAATACCATGAGAAAGCGCGTTTCGGAGCTGCCGGTTGAAAAACAGAAATTATTCGGAGCAGTTCTTATAAAGCTGGCTACAAGTTATGCTTCGGTCATGATGGACGAATGGAAGAAGCGTTCCCATGAACAGGCGAAGAATAGATAAAAAATTTATAAAAGCGAGATAAAACGAGAAAAATAGAGATAAAGAGAGATAAAGCGAGCACTGTAAAGCAATCCAACTTTTTTTGAATTTGCGGATATCAGCCTGTAATTGTATTATAACGATTGTCAGTTAGCACTCCATAATATTGAGTGCTAACAATATAAGGAAAAACAATTAAGGAGGTAATATCTTATGAAGTTAGTACCATTAGCTGACAGGGTTGTTTTAAAGCAGTGTGAAGCTGAGGAGACAACTAAGGGCGGGATCATTCTTCCTACCAAGGATCAGGAGAAGCCACAGATGGCAGAGGTAGTTGAAGTAGGTCCCGGCGGAATGGTTGACGGAAACGAAGTGAAGATGGAAGTCAAGGTCGGAGAGAAGGTTATTTATTCCAAATACTCCGGAACAGAAGTAAAGCTCGATGACGAGACATATATTATCGCACGTCAGAGCGACATTCTTGCTATCGTAAAATAATTAAGTCATTAATAACCGGAAAGGAAGTATTCGCATTATGGCAAAGGAAATTAAATACGGAGCAGATGCCAGAGAGGCTCTTCAGTCTGGCGTTGATCAGCTCGCAGACGCTGTTCGTGTTACACTTGGACCTAAGGGAAGAAACGTAGTTCTTGATAAGTCTTACGGTGCTCCTCTTATTACAAATGACGGCGTTACAATCGCAAAGGAAATCGAGCTCAAGGATCCTTATGAAAACATGGGAGCTCAGCTCGTCAAGGAAGTTGCTACAAAGACAAATGATGTAGCAGGCGATGGCACCACAACAGCTACTGTTCTTGCTCAGGCTATGGTTGACGAGGGAGTTAAGAATCTGGCTGCAGGCGCTAACCCCATTATCCTGAGAAAGGGAATGAAGAAAGCTACAGATGCTGCTGTAGATGCAATTATAAAAATGTCCCAGAAAGTCAAGGGCAAGGATCAGATTGCAAAGGTAGCTTCTATCTCTGCAGGAAATGAGGAAGTCGGTCAGATGGTGGCTGATGCAATGGAGAAGGTTTCAAACGATGGAGTTATCACCATTGAGGAATCCAAGACCATGCAGACAGAGCTTGATGTTGTCGAAGGCATGCAGTTCGACAGAGGATATATCTCAAGCTATATGGTAACTGACACAGATAAGATGGAAGCGGATCTTGACGATCCTTATATCCTCATTACAGACAAGAAGATTTCCAATATTCAGGAGATTCTTCCACTTCTTGAGCAGATCGTTCAGCAGGGCGCAAGACTTCTGATCATCGCTGAGGATGTAGAGGGTGAAGCTCTTACAACTCTTATCCTTAACAAGCTGAGAGGCACCTTTAATGTAGTTGCGGTAAAGGCTCCCGGATATGGCGACAGACGTAAGGAAATGCTTCAGGATATTGCGATCCTTACCGGCGGTACAGTTATCTCTTCCGAAGTCGGACTTGAGCTTAAGGATGCCACGATCGAACAGCTCGGCCGCGCTAAATCCGTTAAGGTCAAGAAAGAGAACACAGTCATAGTTGACGGCGAAGGCGATAAGAAAGCAATAAAGGATCGTGTAGCTCAGATCAGAAAGCAGATCAGCGAATCCACATCTGATTTTGATAAGGAAAAGCTTCAGGAGCGTCTTGCAAAGCTTGCCGGCGGAGTAGCTGTAATCAGAGTTGGCGCTGCAACCGAGACTGAGATGAAGGAAGCAAAGCTTCGTATGGAAGATGCTTTGAACGCTACCAGGGCTGCAGTAGAGGAAGGCATTATCGCAGGCGGCGGTTCTGCTTATATTCATGCTCAGAAGGCAGTCGAAAAGGTTGCTGATTCTCTTGAAGGCGACGAGAAGACCGGTGCAAAGGTTGTACTGAAGGCACTTGAGGCTCCTCTTTTCTACATCGCTCAGAATGCCGGACTTGAAGGCGCTGTTATCATCAATAAGGTTCGTGAGTCCAAGGACGGAACCGGTTATGACGCATATAATGACAAATATGTGGATATGGTAGATGCAGGAATACTTGATCCTGTTAAGGTTACAAGGACGGCTCTTCTGAACGCAAGCTCAGTTGCATCAACACTTCTTACAACTGAATCTGTAGTGGCTGATATCAAAGAGCCCGCTCCTCAGGCAGCTGCTCCCCAGCAGCCGGGCATGGGCTATTAATAAAAGCACAGGTTTTTAAATTACATCTCCTGTGGTATCGATCGGATACCGCAGGAGATGCTTTTTTATTGTCAAGGACTCTTTAATGTGCTAGGATTATTGACGGTTCAGTGTGTAAAATCTGAAGGGAAGGTTTTTTAATGTCAAAAACAGCTGTGCTTACCGATTCAAATAGCGGAATCACTCAAAGTGAAGCTGAGAAGATGGGCGTATATGTCATTCCAATGCCTTTTTATATCGATAATCAGCTCTACTATGAGGATATAGATCTTACTCAGGAACAGTTTTTTGAGAAACTCAGAAATCCCGATGTCAAGATCACAACGTCAATGCCTCTTGTCGGCGATCTGGTCAGCAAATGGGATGAGCTTCTGGAGACCTATGATGACATTGTATATATACCCATGTCGAGCGGTCTTTCCAGTTCTTGTGAAACTGCGGTCATGCTCTCAAAGGATTATGACGGCAGGGTCCAGGTCGTGAACAATCAGCGTATATCAGTAACACAGCGGCTTTCGGTGGTTGAGGCTCTTGCCATGGCAGCTGATGGGGAAAATGCTTTACAGATCAGGGAGTTTCTGGAGGATACCAGATTTGATTCATCCATTTACATAACAGTTGCTACCTTGAAATATCTGAGACGAGGAGGCAGGCTGACTCCTGCTGTCGCTGCCATTGGTACGGTGCTCAGGATCAAACCTGTGCTTCAGATCCAGGGAGAAAAGCTTGATTCATATTCCAAGGCAAGGACAATGACACAGGCAAAGAAGATCATGATGGATGCAATCGACCGTGATATGAAAAAGAGATTTAACGATCCTGACGGTTCGAATTCCATCATCTCGATCGCTCATACAGATGAGGCAGAGGCAGCAGAGGAGTTCAGACAGGAGGTTCTGGAGAGATGGCCGGATCATGAAGTAATAATAAATCCGCTTTCTCTTTCGATTGCATGTCATATAGGACCTGGTTCTTTGGCGGTAACTACATCAGTCAGACATGATATTCTGAAAAAATAAGAAATTTTCCGGCAGCAATTTTTCACGAACGATATTTAGGAGGTAGCAATGGTTACAGCAGTAGTAGGAGCCAACTGGGGCGATGAAGGCAAAGGCAAGATCACTGATACTCTGGCAGACAGAGCTGATGTGGTGATCCGCTTTCAGGGAGGAGCCAATGCAGGTCATACGATTGTGAATGAATATGGCAAATTTGCTCTTCATACCGTTCCTTCAGGCGCATTTCATCAGAACATCATGAATATCATGGGCGCCGGAGTAGCGCTTGATATAGATAAGTTCATGTCTGAGATAAAATCGATTACCGATAAGGGAGTTCCCGAACCCAATATCCTTATATCAGACAGGGCGCAGGTCATGATGCCTTATCATGTTCTTTTTGATACTCTTGAAGAAGCAAGACTTGCAGGTAAGTCATACGGATCTACCAAATCAGGAATCGCTCCTTTCTATTCCGACAAATTCTATAAGATAGGATGGCAGGTTCAGGAGCTGTTTATGGATGATGATGATTTAAAGGAGAAGATCAATCATGTATGTGATATAAAGGATACTCTTCTTGTAAACCTTTATCATAAGGATCCTATCGACCGGGCAGGACTCCTCTCCTGGATAAAGGAAAAGAGGGAAATAATAGCTCCTTACATCGGCGATGTGTCTAAATATGTCTGTGACGCTATTGATCAGGACAAGAATATTCTGCTTGAAGGTCAGCTTGGAACAATGAAAGACCCGGATAACGGCATTTATCCCATGGTCACATCTTCTTCCCCGCTTGCAGCGTATGGAGCGGTTTCTTGCGGATTTGCACCCTGGGCTATTAAGAAAATCGTAGTGGTGTCGAAAGCATATTCATCTGCTGTCGGTGCCGGTGAATTCGTATCCGAGATTTTCGGAGACGAGGCTGATACACTCAGAAATCATGGAGGCGACGGCGGAGAATACGGAGCTACTACCGGCAGACCCAGGAGGGTAGGCTGGTACGATACGGTGGCATCCAGATACGGATGCAGAGTACAGGGCGCTACGGATGTGGCTTTTACCGTTGTGGATGATCTGGGATATCTGGACGAGATACCTGTATGCATTGGATATGAGATCGATGGAAAGGTAACGAAGGATTTTCCTGTAACGACAAAGCTTTCCAAAGCAAAGCCTGTCTATCGCACATTCCCCGGCTGGAAATGTGATATCAGAGGTATAAAGAAATATGAGGATCTTCCTGAGAAGTGCAGAAATTATATTGAATTTATCGAGAAGGAAATCGGATTCCCCATTACGATGATTTCGAATGGACCGTCCAGAGAGGATATCATATACAGAGAATCACCGCTTTCTAAATAATTAAAACAGAAGGCTTTTTTACGGAGAGACAAAAGTCTCTCCGTTTTTTCATTGAATTATCACAAATATTTTTAGGAATTAATTATAATTAAATTGCTTGGTTGAAAGTATGGATATAAAGGAGGCATAAAACTTTGATAGAAGTAAGTCATCTGACTAAGCGCTATGGTGACAAGACGGCGCTCTCAGATATCTCGTTCACGTTGGAACCGGGGCATATATATGGTCTCTTAGGACCGAATGGAGCCGGCAAAAGTACTACCATGAATATCATGACAGGTTATCTTGCTGCTACATCCGGTGATGTGACTGTTGATGGAGACGATATTTTCAAGAATGCCTCAAAGGCAAAGAAAAATATTGGTTATTTGCCTGAAGTGCCTCCTGTTTATCCTGACATGACAGTCAGAGAATATTTATCATTTGTCCTTGATTTGAAAGGAATCAAAAGAAACAGGAAAAATGAGGAAATAAAAAAGATCATGGATCTTGCCGATCTTCATGATGTTGAGAAACGCATGATAAGAAATCTGTCCAAGGGTTTCAGACAGAGAGTGGGGTTTGCGGAAGCCATGGCTGGTTCTCCTTACCTTATCATATTAGATGAACCCACAGTTGGTCTTGATCCCAGACAGCTGCAGGAATTCAGAAAAATCTTAAAAACACTTAAGAAGGATCATGTGATTTTAATAAGCTCTCATATTCTTTCCGAGGTCAGTGAGATATGTGATCACGTCTTTATTATCTCTCACGGAAAGCTTGTTATGTCTGATGATACTGAGAATCTCAAGACCAGATTCGAGAATATAAGGAAAATAAGAATAAAGGGAATTGGCGACGGCGAACATGCCAGGATGTCTCTTCTTGATTCTATTGAAGATATATCGGATGTGTCTTTGGATTCAGAGGATGCTAAAGGTCAGACTGATCTTACCATATCATACAGCGGTGAAAAGGATCTGAGAGGTCAGATATCTCAGGTTCTTGTTTCAGGCGGATTTACCATTCTTGAGATGAGAGAAGATGAGCAGTCTCTTGAGGATGTATTCCTGGAGCTTACTGAGAATGATGATAAAAAAGGGAGCGACGATAAATGAAGGCAATATTTAAAAAAGATTTCCTGTCTCTTTTCAGAAATGTAACAGGTTGGATCTATCTGGCTGTAAATATCATTTTCTATGGCATTTATTTTGTTTCAAACAATCTCCTTGCCGGAAATCCGTCCATATCCCAGACTGTGAGCGCGCTTACTCTTATTTCGCTTATATCCACGCCTCTTCTCACTATGAGATCTATACCTGAGGAAAAAAGGAACCGGACGGATGTGCTTCTTATGTCGTCACCGGTTTCATCAATAAAGATAGTTCTCGGCAAATTTTTCGCAATGGCAGCGGTGCTTACGATTTTTACAGGAATAATAGCGCTTTCTCCGGTTTTTCTGCGTATATTCGGGAACGTGTCTTTCCGTGAATCCTATGTCACGCTGCTGGGATACTGGCTTTTTTCACTTGCCGCCGTCTCTATCGGCATGTTTCTCTCTTCATTTACAGAGAGCCAGGTAATAGCGTCTATCATAGCTGAAGGAGTTCTGATCCTCGGCTATGTCATGCCAAATCTCACAAATTCTTTAAATTTTCCGACAGTTCTGTCAAAGATTTTAGGCTGTTATGATCTTTCAAGTCCCTTTGACAAATTCATGTCTGGTATCATATATGTTAAGTCAATAGTCTATTATCTGTCTCTTATCTTTCTCATGCTTTTTCTTACTACAGAAGTTATTGAAAAAAAGAGATGGACAGTAAGTGTCAAAAGGATCAGGACGCAGGCCTTCTCCATCAGCGCGATCGTTGTGGCTCTTGCCATTGTTATTGGCGGTAATATAGGTGTAACTTTGATACCGGAAGCCTATCAGTCTTTTGATTTTACAAAGTCAAAGATGTACAGTCTGACCGGCGAAACAAAAAAGTATATTAAGGACATGAAGTCGGATATTAATATCTACTGCATGGCTGCAAGCTCCAAGAAGCTGGATAATACTGTTGCTCATACGCTGAAGCTTTTTGATACGTCATCAAAAATAAAGGTGAAATATATCGATTCGACCAAGAATCCTACTTTCGCTTCAAAATATTCGAATGACAGCCTTGACAGCGGAAGTCTTATCGTTGAGAACAAAAAAACTAACAGATTCAAGATAATTCCATATTATAAGCTCTTCTACAATCAATCATCGGCTGCCACGATTTCTCAGGAAGCGTCTCAGTATGGAATGAATTATTCTGACGTATATTTGCAGACTGCCAGCGGCTTTGATGCTGAAGGAAAAATAATGAGCGCTCTTCAGTATGTAAATAATAAATCAAATCCTGTGATCTATACCCTGTCCGGTCACGAAGAAGCTGACCTGGGCCAGGCTTTTCTGGATATTCTTGACAAGATGAATATAGAGACCAAGAGCCTTTCTCTTCGAACGGAAAATATTCCCGACAAGGCAGAGCTTATTATTGTATGCGGTCCGAAAAAGGATCTCTCGACTGATGAGACAGAAAAACTTTCGAAATTTATAGAAAACGGAGGCAAAATAATATTTGCCCTTAACCCGGATGGCGAGACTGCGGAAAACGGACTTCCTAATTATGACAGCCTGCTTTCAAAGTATGGCATCAAAGTTGAAAAGAGTCTTGTATGTGAAAATGATGACAGTAATCATCTGAGCGGGAATAATTACATGCTTTTCCCCAACCTTGACAGCAGCGACTATACAAAAGGAATAGAGTCATCACCATCTGTAATAATTCCATTTGCAGTTGTATATAGTCATGAAGAGAGCGATAATATCAGCGATTTTCTGACAACGTCTGACAAGGCATCTGCTGCGTCGGTTTCCGATGCCACATCAGGAAATGTAACGTCAGATTCCGGGAAGGAATATCCGGTTGCAACAGCCATTACTACAGGTAAATCCAAAAATGCCAATGTTTTTGTTCTGGCTTCGGCATATATGTTCCTTGACAATATGGAGCAGTATGCGCCGGGGATGAATACAGCCATGTTCAAGAATATCCTGAATACGACATTAAGTCACGCAGAGAAAAATTCGATTACCATAAAGCCAAAGAAATATTCGGCAGATACTCTTACTTTCAGTCAGAGACAGGTGAGATTATTTACTCTTCTCTGGATCGGAATTATCCCCGTCTGTCTCCTCGCTGCCGGTATAGTCATCTGGGTCAGGAGAAGAAGAGCGTGAGGAATGCCTTTTGTTAATTCCTGCAAACATTTTTATTACCCAAAGGAATACAGGGATGATGATCGTGGCGGCGATGCTGGCTTTAAGAAGGCTCATCGTCGCCGGATCATCTATTATCGCAAAGACAAGAGTTGAAATGTACATAGCTAAAAGCACTATGATAAGCAGAAGGGCAAAGAATCTTTTTATTTTTTCCATTTGTCAGACCTCTTTAAATCAATTTTGATTATTATCTATTGATGACACTATTTGTATTTTACCATAATGGTATATAGTGGTAGAATATCATATGTTCTATTTACTTAATTTATGGAGGAAAGAAAAATGAGTCTTCTTGATACATGGAGAGACAAGGCGTATGATGCGAGCGCCCGTCCGGAAGCTTTAAAGGCTTTCTGGGATGAATATTTCCCAAAAGAAAAAAGCGTCTATGAGATTCTTCTTAAGGATCCTGATAAGGAGATAAAGGGCACCGTTTCAGAACTTGCTGATCGTTTTGGTTTTGACATAATGACGATGACAGGTTTTCTGGATGGGATCAATGACAGCCTCGTTGAGCCGAATCCGATCGAGACTATGGATGAAAATACTGTAGTCAGTCTTTCTTTTGATAAGAAAAAGCTTTATATGAATATGGTCGATGCTGAAGCGGACTGGCTTTATAATCTTCCGGAATGGAATGCCATTTTCAGTGAAGCAGAGAGGCATGAGATGTTCCTCACGCAAAAGAAATCTCATACTGTTGTGAAGCCGAAGAAGATTTATCCAAATGATCCGTGTCCATGCGGAAGTGGTAAGAAATACAAGAACTGCCACGGAAAGAAAGGGGCTCCGAAGCTCTCATAATAAAAAGGGCGTGTGATTCACGCCCTTTTTATTATTTTCTGATTTTCTTAAGAGATTCAAAAAATCCGGGATATGATACATATACACAGGAACTGTCGTCAAATGAAGTCACTCCGTCAGCAATCAGACCGGCGACTGCCATTGACATTGCAAGCCTGTGATCTTTATATGTGTGTATGTATGCTCCATGCAGAGGACGACCGCCGATTATTGTCATACCATCTTCATGTGGTTCTATATCTGCTCCCATAGCGCGGAGATTTTCCGTAACTGTCTTTACCCGGTCGGATTCTTTCACCCGAAGCTCTGAAGCATCTCTTATATTAGTGGTTCCGTCTGCGACAGAAGCCATAACTGAAATTACCGGTATTTCATCTATAAGAGCGGGGATGATATCTCCTGAAATGTCGATTCCATGAAGAGCTGATGTGCGCACGGTAATATCGGCGACAGGCTCTCCCGATTCAATTCTTTTATTTTCAAGGACTATATTTCCGCCCATTTCTTTTATTACATCTATTATGCCTGATCTGGTGGGATTGATTCCGACGTTTAACACAGTGATGCATGAGTTCGGTACAATGAGACCTGCCGCCAGAAAATATGCAGCAGACGAAATATCTCCGGGAACCGTTATTTTCATACCTTTAAGGGAAGGGTGGTCAGATATGCCGACACGGTTGCCGTTTATGGATATATTTGCTCCGAATGCGCCAAGCATCCTCTCGGTATGATCTCTTGATTTCACGGGTTCTGAAACATAGGTCTCGCCGTCAGCATATAATCCTGCCAGAAGTATGGCCGATTTTACCTGAGCTGATGCTACGGGAGTTTTATAATCTATCCCGTGAAGTGAAGAAGGATAGATAGAAAGGGGAGCAAGATCATTATTATTTTCGGATTTTATTTTTGCTCCCATCATTGTTAGGGGCTTTATTATCCTTCCCATAGGTCTTTTTCTTATTGAGCTGTCTCCGTCCAGATGTGATTCAAACTCCTGTCCGGAGAGTATGCCTGAAATCAGACGGAAAGTCGTGCCCGAATTTCCGGTGTCGAGAACAGTTTCGCTTTTATCAAGACCGAAAAGACCTTTGCCATTCACAATGACTCGAGCTTCAGACTCCTCGATATTGATACCGAGATGTCTCATGCAGCTGATGGTGGATCTGCAGTCGGCGCCGTTTAAGAATCCGTCGATCTCAGTTTTTCCTTCTGCAATAGAACCGAAAAGAACCGCCCGGTGTGATATGGATTTGTCTCCGGGTACGATGACGGTTCCATTCATACCGCCTGATTTATTGCCTTCTATCTGGTTTATTACTGTCATTAAATACCGCTTTCTATTGCTTTTTATGAATCGTATATCCTTTTTCGCACATCAGCTTTTCTGCTTTTTCCATTGATTTCTCATCATAGAATTCTATTCCAAGGACGCCGTCCTCAAATTCTCTGTTATGAATGATGCCAATATTTCTTATGCTTATTTCTTCCGAAGCCAGAAGAGTGGAGACTGATGCAATCGCTCCCACTTCGTCAGGCTGATCGACATAGAACTCAAAAGAAGGAATCAAGGCGCCGCTGTCTCTTACGGGAAGAGAGTCACGGTAGTCGCGTGCTCTGGAAAAAGATTCAATAAGACCATGACCATCTTCATTTCTTACTGCATCTTTAAAATTTTTTAGTTCTTCCTGATAAAGATCGATAAGATGCAATATCTCATCTTTATTTTCAAGACAGATGTTTTGCCACATGATGGGAGATGATGAAGAAATTCTGGTAATATCTCTGAATCCTCCGGCAGCTATGGTCTTTAAAAGTCCGCTCTTATCATCCTGATCGCTTACCAGATTAACAAGAGATGCTGAAATGATGTGAGGCAGATGACTGATTGCAGCAACTGCGAAGTCATGTTTTTCGGGCGTGAGCGAGAGTGGTATGGCACCAAGGTCCTTTATAAAATCCGAAAAAACAGAGACTTTTGCTTTATCCATTTCAGGATCTGTCGTAAGTATGTAATAAGCATTCTCAATAAGATAGGGTGATGAATTTCCATAACCGGTTTTCTCTGTTCCGGCCATGGGATGCCCGCCTATAAAAGATCCGGTAAGTCCGAGAGAACGCGCTTTATTATGGATGTCGGATTTGACGCTTCCTACATCTGTGATAATGGTATTATCTTTTATTTTTCCTGAAAGCTGATCCAGATAATCAAGATTGACTCTTACGGGTCCGGCCAGAATTATCAGATCAGATGATGAAATCTCATCAAGTGAAGGAATGGAGCAGTTTTTTATCACTCCGTCATCATAAGCTTCCTTTAAAGTGCTTTCATGACTGGCGAGAGCCATGATCTCAATATCGGGATATTTTTTATTAATTGCTTTTGCTACTGATCCGCCGATCAGACCGAGACCTATAAATGATATTTTATGGAATGGAATCATAATCAACACTTTCTATATATCAAACGATTTTATAGTACTTATTATAGATAATAAAGTCAACACATTAACTCGTAAAAGTGTCGTTAAACCTGCTTCATTCGCTTTTTGCCAAGAGATGTCACAGTGGTGGCTCACAAGTTGTGTTTTTCTGTTTGCTCGCTCACAACGAAAAACACAATGTTCGCCACCATCTGTGCATCTCCCGGCAAACTTCCATGAATCCTTGCAACGAAGTTTTTTCAATATTAATGCGTTAAGTAATTGTAAAAGATAAATAGTACGAAATTTTTTAACAAAAATTATATGATATTTATTGTTCAAAAGACTTGACATTAATAATGCGAAGTTTTAAACTATCAAATAGTTTTAGATAAATGCCTTTGATTAAAAGGTGCAATTGGAATTTGCAAACGGTTTTTATAACTTTTTTGTATATTCCATGGTTTATTAAGAAAAGAGGAAAATACTATGACAATGGATGAACTCAAGGAACAGATTGCTGACACACTTGCCTGCGATGTATCGGAAGTAAAGCCGGAATCAAATCTTATCGATGATCTTCAGGCGGATTCCCTTAGTATTGTTGAACTTCAGATGAACCTCGAGGAAGCTACAGGAATCAAAATCTCAGAGGATGAGCTTCCCAATCTGAAGACAGTTCAGGATGTTTATGATGCTTTAAAGAAGGCTGAATAATATGGGCGTGCTGCAGGCGGCCCGGGAGAAGCTTTCTGAGACAAATATATTTGCCCGCGCCAGAAAGCCGAAGGCGCCGGAATTTATCACATGCAAGTCGTGCAGGAGAAGGTCATCAAGAGAAGATTGGGAGCAGCATTTCTATGTCTGCCCGAACTGTGGCGCTTATTCGCCCGTAGGTGCTGATTACAGGCTGTCTCTGATACTCGACAAAGGTACCAGAAGAGATCTCTTTACGGATTTGCATGCCATGGATCCGCTGGGATTTCCGGGTTACAAGGATAAGATTAAAAGGCAGGAGATAAAGACAGGACTTAATGAATCAGCTGTATGCGTAACCGGACGGATCAATCATCATAAGGTGGTTGTCTGCATTCTTGACAGCCGCTTTTTCATGGGATCGATGAGCAGCGTCGTGGGTGAGAAAGTCACCAGGGCTATAGAATATGCGGATAACGCAAAGCTGCCTCTTATTATTTTTTCCGCAAGCGGCGGAGCCAGAATGCAGGAAGGCATATACAGTCTTATGCAAATGGCAAAGACAGCAGCTATGGTTGAGAGATTTTCGGAACATGGAGGTCTCTACATCAGCTTCCTGACCCATCCCACGACCGGAGGAGTTACAGCAAGTTTTGCCACTCTTGGAGACATCACGCTTGCGGAACCACAGGCTCTTATAGGATTTGCGGGACCGAGAGTAATAGAACAGACTATAGGACGCAAGCTTCCGAAAGGCTTCCAGAGATCAGAATATCTCTATGAGCATGGGTTTATCGACAGGATTGTAGAGAGATCCGAGATGAAAGATGTACTGTCTGACCTTTTGGACCTTCATGAGGTGAAAAACGCATGAGAGATATGGAAGTAAGAAAAAAAGGTGCCTGTGTAAGAAAAATTCTTGAACAGACCGAGAAACTTGATGATGAAATAGCTGCGCTTTCTGATCTGTCTGCTGGCGAGACTGAGAAAATGTCCGCGCATTCTGCTGAAGACATTACAAAGAGGGCTGATTATAAAGAACATCTCGAAAGTTACAATACATACGCAAAAAAGATTGTAGACCTGAAAAAGCTTAGATCGGACATGCTGTCACAGTGCAGGGATCTGTCTCCGGAAGAAAAGGTTTTTCTGGCAAGGTATCCGTCAAGGCCTCATGTAGATGATTTTATTTCCAGTATGTTTACGGATTTCTTCGAGCAGAGGGGTGATCATCTTTATGATGAGGATCAGAGTATATACGGCGGCATAGCAAGATTTCACGGACGTCCGGTCACAGTGCTTGGTCACAGAAAAGGAAGAACGATAGAGGAAAACGTCCGCTTTAATTTTGGCATGCCATGTCCTGAGGGCTACAGAAAGGCTCTAAGGATTATGAATCAGGCAGAGAAGTTTCACCGTCCGATAATTACATTTATCGATACTCCGGGCGCTTATCCCGGTATGGAAGCTGAAGAGCACGGACAGGGAGAAGCAATAGCCCGAAATCTTGCTGCCATGAGTACATTTACTGTGCCGGTCATATCTATTGTGACAGGTGAGGGCAATTCCGGCGGAGCGCTTGCACTGGCAGTGGCCAATAAGCTTATTATGCTGGAAAACGCTGTTTATTCTATTTTAAGTCCTGAAGGTTTTTCATCGATTCTATGGAAGGATCCGTCCAGAAGGGAAGAAGCCTGTGAGCTTATGCACCTTACAGCGGAAGATTTGAAAGAAGCAGGTGTATGCGACGTAATAGTTACTGAGCCCAGAGGCGGTGCCCAAAACAATCCGGAAGAGGTATATGAATCACTCGACAGAGCTGTTCAGGAAGCTTTGAGTATTTATGATCATATGTCACCTGAAAAGATAAAAGAAGACAGATTCAACAAATACCGTTCAATCGGAAATGGAGCTGACTGAAAAGAAAGAAGATAATAGAATGAAAACACTGGATCAGATACTTGGAACCAGATATCCCCTGATACAGGGAGGAATGGCCAATATTGCCGACGGATCCTTTGCAGCGGCATGTTCTAATGCCGGAGCTCTTGGAATGATAGCGACCGGAGGTCTCACTCCAGAGCGGCTTATCGAGGAGATTCGCATTGCAAGATCAAAGACGGACAAGCCTTTTGGCGTTAATATCATGCTTATGCATCCGGCTGCTGATGAATTTGCTAAAATTATAATTGACGAGCATGTAAAATTCGTCACTACAGGCGCAGGCGATCCCGGAAAATATATGGAGTCTTTTAAGAATGCAGGAATAACCGTTATGCCCGTCGTCGCAGCACCGATCCTTGCTAAAAAAATGGAGGCGGAGGGAGCTGACCTTATAATTGCAGAAGGATCTGAAAGCGGTGGTCACATAGGTGAAATGTCTACGATGACACTTGTGCCCCAGGTTTCAGATACAGTTTCGATTCCCGTTGTGGCGGCTGGCGGAATCGCGGACAGAAGGCAGGTTGAGGCTGCATTCTGCCTTGGCGCCTGCGGCGTTCAGGTCGGTACATGTCTTCTTGTAAGCGAAGAATGCCCGGTTCATATTAATTATAAGAATGCGCTTATTAAAGCACGTGGTACAGATGCGGTCGTGACAGGAAGAATCGGAGGGACGCCGGTAAGGGTTCTGAAGAACAGGATGACGAGAGCTTATATTAAGGCAGAAAAAGAAGGAGCCGGCAGGGATGAACTTGAAAAATTCACGCTTGGCAGCCTGAGAAAAGCTGTCTTTGACGGCGACTGCACTTTCGGAAGCGTTATGACAGGACAGACCTGCGGACAATTAAAAGAAATCCGTCCGCTCAGAGATATTTTTTCTGATCTCTTTCCTAAGTATTGAAAGGACATTATATGAAAACTGCTGTACTTTATGCCGGTCAGGGAAGCCAGCATACCGGAATGGGCAAAGATCTTTATGATAATAATCAGTCTTTCAGGGAAGCTCTTGATGAAATAGAAGAGAAAGCCGGACTAGATTTTGATTTGAAAAAACTTATGTTTACAGGTCCGGATGATTTACTTTCCAGAACTGAATATACTCAGCCCTGCATAGTTGCTTTCCAGGCAGCGATAAATAAAGAGCTGATGGAGAAGGGATTTTTTTCAAAGGTCTCATATCTTGCGGGTCTTTCCCTTGGAGAATATTCCGCTCTTAATGCTTCAGGCGTATGGTCTTACTCAGATACTGTCAGAATTGCTGCTTTTCGTGGAAAGGCAATGACTGCCGCTGCGAAGGATCTTGATTTCGCAATGGCTGCTGTAATAGGGCTCGACCGTGACAATCTTGAAAAAATCCTTATTGAAAAAAACAGGGACAAAAAGGAACTTGGAGCCTTCATCTGCAACGATAACTGCCCCGGTCAGCTTGTAGTGTCAGGCGAGAGAAGCGTTGTGGAGGAAGTGTCGAAAAGCGCAAAGGAAAACGGAGCAATGAAGTCTGTGTTGTTAAATGTGAGCGGTCCCTTCCATACTCCATATATGAAGAGCGCCGGAGATGCGCTTTCTGATTATATTCCGACAACAAATCCCGGAAAAATGCAGATACCCGTGGTCTTCAACTGTCTCGGCAGTGACAGATCAAATGAGGATCTTACCGATCTTCTGGTTAGGCAGGTCCAGACCGGTGTCAGAATGAGAGAGTCCATTCAATACATGATATTGAACGGAACGGATAACTTTATTGAAGTAGGACCTGGTCATGTAATATCGGGATTTGTAAAAAGAACTGTACGTGAAATGCAGAAAAAAGGGCTTCTTCCTGACGGAATTTCATCTTCTGACATACATATAAGCTGCATTGAAACATCCCGGGAGCTTGAAAATCTGATCACAGAGTAATTGTTCTTTTACATAATTAAAACTTCCCACTAACATGGATCATCTTCGTTGCAAGGATTCATTCGCTTTTTGCCAAGAGATGTCACAGTGGTGGCTCACAAGTTGTGTTTTTCTGTTTGCTCGCACGCGCTTTTTAGCGGCTCTCTGACAAAAGCGCGCAGAAATGCTTGAATTAAATTCTTGCAGTTGCAATATATTACAAGGAAGCATTTCTGCTTGAACGATTGTCAACCGAGCCGCAGCTAGCGTGCTCGCTCACGACGAAAAACACAATGTTCGCCACCATCTGTGCATCTCATGGCTTCCATGAATCCTTGCAACGAAGATTCTCATTATTAATGTTGGAAGTTTTAGTACATAATCATATAAAATGGATACTTCAGGAGAATTTTATCATGACAGATGACAGAAAGTCAGTCCTGTTGACCGGCGCAAGCCGCGGAATAGGAAGAGCATGCGCCATTCGTTTTGCAAAAGCCGGCTATCGCGTTGGCATAGGATATACAGGGAATAAAGAGAAGGCGGAGGAGACAAAAAAAGCAGTTTTGGATTATATAGATCCCGATGACGTTATTTTATTGCAGGGGGATGTATCTGATGAAGAGTCTGCAAAAAGAATCATGGATGAATTTCTTTCAAAATTTTCTCGGATCGACTGTCTTATAAATTCTGCAGGCATCACCAAAGATAATCTTATTGCAATGATGAAGCCGGAGGATTTCGATCGGGTCATAAGCGTTAATTTAAGAGGGACCTTTCTTATGTGCCAGGCTGCATTCCGTCCTATGATGAAGCAGCGCAGGGGGCATGTCGTAAATATAAGCAGCATAGTCGGTCTGCATGGCAATGCCGGACAAACCAATTACAGCGCCTCGAAAGCCGGGGTAATAGGTCTTACGATGAGTCTTGCAAAAGAGGGAGCCGGAAGAAATATTTTATATAATGCCGTAGCTCCTGGTTTTGTTGATACGGATATGACTTCGGTACTGCCTGAAAAGACAAAGAGTGAGATCAATAATTCCATTCCATTAAGAAGACCGGCATCTCCCGATGAGATAGCAGAGGCAGTCTATTTTCTGGGAGCTGAAAGCAATACTTATATTACCGGTCAGACAATTACTGTGGACGGGGGAATGAGTCTATAATTTAGAAAGCGTTATATAATGAATAAAAGAAGAGTAGCAGTTGTCGGTATCGGTACTGTAAATCCTGCCGGCAATTCCTGTGAAGAAAGCTGGAAAAATGTAAGCGAAGGCAATTCATGCATTGGAAGGATAGACAGGTTCGATCCGGATGAGCTGAATGTAGGAGTAACTCTTGCGGGAGAAGTCAGGGATTTTCATTTAGAGAACAGAATCAGTAAAAGAGATGCAAAGCATGAGGCAAGATTTACCCAGTACGCTCTTTATGCAGCGGATGAAGCCATTGAGATGAGCGGTCTTAAAGAAGAAAACGCTCTTTCTGATGATGACAGAAAGAGAGCCGGGGTAATAGTTTCATGCGGTATCGGTGGACTTGATGTCATTGAGCAGCAGTATCAGCGCGGAGTCGATCTGGGTTTTGATCATGTGAATCCTTTTTTCATTCCGATGGTCATCTCTAATATGGCAGCCGCCAGAATTTCAATATCTCATGGTCTTAAGGGTATCAGCACCTGTCCGGTAACTGCATGCGCAGGAGGAACAAATGCTGTCGGCGATGCTTTTCACAGAATAAGGGAAGGTTATGAAGATATTATTGTATGCGGAGGAACAGAGGCCTGCATAACAAAATGCGCCATAGCGGGTTTCAGTAATATAAGAGCTATGTCTCACGCTACGGATCCAAAGCGCGCCTCCATTCCTTTTGACCTCGAAAGAAACGGATTTATTATAGGCGAGGGCGCCGGAATACTGGTTCTTGAAGAATGGGAGCATGCCGAGAAGAGAGGGGCAAACATCCTTGCCGAAATAGCAGGCTATGGAAGCAACAGTGACGCATACCATATCACATCGCCTGCACCCGGAGGGAAAGGCGGAGCTGAATGTTTGAGACTGTCTCTTTCTGATGCGGAAATCGAGCCTGATGAAATTGATTATATAAACGCTCACGGCACATCCACAAAACTAAATGATTCCTCCGAGACAGCAGCTATCCATGAGGTATTTAAAGAGCATGCGAAAGACCTCGCGGTTTCTTCAACCAAGGGTGTTACGGGACATCTTCTGGGCGGCGCCGGTGGTGTAGAAGCTGTATTTACAGTTCAGGCTATAATGAAACAGTTCCTTCCTCCCACAGCAGGTCTGAAAGTGCCTGATCCCGATTGCGATCTTGACTATGTACCTTTAAAGGGCAGAAAGTCGAAGATCAATTACGCTCTTTCAAACAGCCTCGGATTCGGCGGACATAACGCATCTGTAATATTTAAGAAGGTCTGATCATGAGTGAAAATGAAGAGATAATAATTCCTGATAAGCCACGGGAAAATGCAAATTCCCTCTCCATCAGCGAAATAAAGGAGATCATTCCTCACAGATATCCTATGCTTCTTGTTGACAGGATACTTGACTTTGAACCTATGAAATGGGCTATCGGAATAAAATGCGTAAGCGCTGATGAGCATTTCTTTTCCGGTCATTTTCCTGACTATCCCGTAATGCCGGGTGTACTTCAGATAGAAGCTCTGGCACAGACCGGTGCTGTCGCAGTCTTATCATCACCGGAAAACAAGGGAAAAATCGCCTTCTTCGGCGGGATCAGAAATGCCAGATTTTCAAAGCAGGTGATACCGGGAGACGTATTGGAGATGCGCGTCCGCCTGATAAAATCTAACGGGAAAGTCGGGGTAGCTGACGGAAAGGCTTATGTGAATGGGAAGATTGCCTGCAGAGGAGAGCTTACATTTTTTATTCAGTAAAAGGACAAAAAATACTAAGCTACATTTATTTTTATTAAATTTACTATAATTTTTTACCGGACAATGATTTTCCTTGTCCGGTTTGTTTGATTTTATGTTAGAATAAACTTGTTTTTTGAAATATCTGGTTTGGCACAGTTTTTTAGATGGAGATTATGTCATGAATAAAATGAAAGATGAAATTGTAAAATTTTATGATAAGTGCAGACTGCATTTCTATATGCAGGTGTTCTCCCGTTTCGAGAACAGAGAAGCTACGCTTACCACAGTGGAGTCGTTCAGTATGGAATGCATCCAGGCACTTGACCATCCAACGATTGCTGAGTTTGCCGATATGATGAAGATTTCCTCATCAAATGCTGCATATCGTGTCAGCTCTCTTGTAAGAAAAGGATATCTTAAAAGAATTCAGTCAAATGAAGATGCCAGGATGTTTTATCTTGAGCCTACTGCAAAATTTATGAAATACTACAAGATCAACACAGAATATCTGGAGACTGTTGTAAGGCGCTGTAAGGCGCGTTTTTCCGAAGAAGATTATAACAGGCTTTCTGAATATCTGCATATCATAAATACTGAACTTATGCCTGAGCTGAATCTCACCAAATTCAAGAGAAAGACTAACGAGTGGAGTAGTAAAGAGTACAGAAACAAGTGATGAGCCGCTTTTCTTGACAATGCAGCCTCTTATATTTACAATTTCTTTTGCATTTTTAGATTAACTCAAGGTTTTTTGGAGGAATATAATGTCTGAGTCTTACGATCACGCTGCCATTGAGAATAAATGGGCAAAAATCTGGGAAGAGAAGCCCGTAAATGTTAATGACGGCAAGAAGCCTAAATATTACTGTCTGGATATGTTCCCTTATCCTTCCGGAGCCGGACTTCATGTCGGTCATTGGAGAGGATATGTAATATCCGATGTGTGGAGTCGTTATAAAATTATGAACGGCTATTATGTCATACATCCCATGGGATGGGATGCCTTCGGACTTCCTGCTGAGAATTACGCGATCAAGACCGGACAGCATCCTTCCGTTTCCACTGAAGCGAATATCAATAATATCAGACGCCAGGTAAAGCAGATCGGCGCAGTATATGACTGGGACATGGAACTCAATACCACAGATCCTGCTTTCTATAAGTGGACTCAGTGGATCTTTGTCCAGATGTTTAAAAAAGGTCTTGCTTATGAAAAAGAGATGCCGCTTAACTGGTGTCCCAACTGCAAGGCAGTTCTTGCAAACGAGGAAGTTGTTGATGGAAAATGTGAGCGTTGCCATCATGAGGTTACGAAGAAAAACCTCCGTCAGTGGATGCTGAAGATCACGGATTATGCGGATGAGCTTTTGAGCGGTCTTGATGAATTGGACTGGCCTGTACGAGTAAAGAAGATGCAGACTGAATGGATCGGACGCTCTACCGGAGCAGAGGTCGATTTCCATGTGGATGGTCGTGATGATGTGCTTACTGTATATACTACAAGACCGGATACTCTTTTCGGCTGCACATTTATGGTAATTGCTCCTGAGCATCCTCTGGCTCACGATCTCGCAACTGACGACAAAAAGGATGAGGTAGAGAAATATATCAAGTATGCTCTTAATAAATCCAATGTTGACAGAATGCAGGGAAAGGAAAAGACAGGAGCTTTTACAGGTTCATACGCCGTAAATCCGCTTAATAAAAAGAAGATACCCATCTGGATTTCGGATTATGTACTCGGAGACTATGGCACAGGCGCTGTAATGTGTGTTCCGGCGCATGATGACAGAGATTTCGCTTTCGCGAAGAAGTTTTCCCTGCCTATCATTCCTGTCATAGAGCCTGAAAATGAGCATCTCACCGAGGACATGACAGAGGCATATACAAAAGCTTCGGGAATAATGATAAATTCCGGAGACTGGAACGGCATGAGGTCGGAGGATCTGAAACGCACTGCTCCTGATATCATAGAGAAGAAGGGCTATGGACGGAAGAAAGTAAATTACAAGCTTCGCGACTGGGTTTTCTCCAGACAGAGATACTGGGGTGAACCCATCCCCATAATTCATTGTCCTAAATGCGGAGCAGTTCCCGTTCCTGAAGATCAGCTGCCGGTTCTTCTTCCAAAAGTTGAGTCATACGAGCCTACAGATACGGGTGAGTCTCCACTTGCAAAGATGACAGACTGGGTCAATACCACATGTCCATGCTGCGGAGGTCCCGCAAAGCGTGAGACCAACACCATGCCCCAGTGGGCAGGCTCTTCCTGGTATTATCTCCGCTATGTCGATGTCCATAATGACAAGGAACTTGTGTCACGTGAGAAGGCTGATAAATATCTGCCTGTTGATATGTATATAGGCGGTGTGGAGCATGCTGTTCTCCATCTTCTCTATGCGAGATTCTATACAAAATTCCTTCATGATATAGGAGTGATCGATTTTGACGAACCCTTCCATAAGCTTTTCAATCAGGGTATGATTCTTGGTCCAAAGGGAATCAAGATGTCAAAGTCTCTCGGAAATGTTGTTTCACCTGATGACATGATAGAGAAATATGGCTGCGACGCACTCAGAATGTATGAGCTCTTTATCGGACCGCCTGAACAGGATGCTGCCTGGGATGACAGGGGAATCGATGGCGTCAGACGTTTCCTCTCCAAATTCTATAATGTCTTTACTGACAATATAGAAAAAGATGTGCCGGAGACAAAGGAACTTGTTGCCATCAGGAATCACCTTATTAAAGATATTACGGACAGGCTGAACAGCTTCAGTCTGAATACCGTAGTGTCTGGTTTTATGGAATATACAAATAAACTGTCTACCATATCGAAGCAGACCGGAGTAGACAAAAAGACTCTTGAAACTTTTGTTGTTCTTCTGGCGCCGTTCGCTCCCCATCTTTCAGAGGAGCTTTACAGTAGATGCGGACATGATGATTCCGTTTTCCATCATTCCTGGCCTGTATGTGACGAGAAGGCTTTGGATGAAGATGAGGTTACGGTCATACTTCAGATCAACGGTAAGATGAAGGGCAAGATCAGTCTTCCAAAGGACATAGAGAAAAATGAGGCTATAGAGAAAGCCAAAGAGACTTTGAAAGAAAAGATCAACGGCAGCATCGTAAAGGAAATTTACGTTCCCGGTAAAATTGTAAATATTGTTGTAAAGTAATTTAAGCGCATTCAGGAGGTGCCGCGATGGATAAGATTCAGATGAAGACTCCGCTTGTAGAGATGGATGGAGATGAGATGACCAGAGTCCTCTGGAAGATGATAAAGGATGATCTCATTCTGCCCTTCATTGACCTCAAAAGCGAATATTACGATCTTGGTCTGGAATCACGCGACAAAACAGATGATAAGGTAACGATCGATTCTGCGAAAGCCGCCATGAAATATGGAGTAGCCGTAAAGTGCGCAACAATTACTCCAAATGCAGCCCGCGTTAAGGAATATAATCTGAAAAAGATGTACAAGAGTCCAAATGGAACAATAAGAGCCATGCTGGATGGTACAGTATTCAGAGCTCCGATTCTTGTAAAAGGGATCGAGCCCAATGTACGCACCTGGAAGAAACCGATCACTATCGCCCGTCATGCCTATGGCGATGTATATAAGGCAACGGAAATGAAGGTGAGCGGTCCAGGAAAGGCGGAGCTTGTTTTCACATCCGAAGATGGAACCGAGACAAGACAGACCATATTTGATTTTGATTGTCCGGGAGTTATTCAGGGACAGTACAATATTGAGCCTTCGATCAGAAGCTTCGCAAAGAGCTGCTTTACATACGCTCTTGAAAAAGGCGAGGATCTTTGGTTTGCAACCAAGGATACCATTTCAAAGAGTTATGACCATACTTTCAAGGATATCTTCCAGGAAGAATATGACAATGTATATAAAGATGCTTTCGAAAAGAAGGGCATCACTTATTTCTATACTCTTATAGATGATGCTGTTGCCCGTGTCATGAAGTCCGAAGGCGGATTTATCTGGGCCTGCAAAAATTATGACGGAGACGTGATGAGCGACATGCTTTCGTCTGCATTCGGGTCTCTTGCCATGATGACTTCTGTCCTTGTAAGTCCGCACGGATATTTTGAATATGAAGCTGCTCATGGTACGGTTCAGCGCCATTATTACAAATATCTGAAAGGTGAAAAGACCAGTACCAATTCCGTTGCCACAATATTTGCATGGACCGGCGCTCTCAGAAAGAGGGGAGAGCTCGACAATATTCCGGCTCTTCAGTCTTTTGCTGATGCGCTTGAGAAAGCTGTAATAGATACAATTGAATCCGGGAAAATGACAGGTGATCTTGCGAGGATCACGACAATAGACAATCCTACTGTTCTTGATTCCGAAGGATTCATTCTTGCTGTAAGAGATACTCTCGAAAAGGAGAGCTTCTGAAGTGTCGACCTTATTATCAGTATCGGGACTTACCAAGGAATTCGGAGATAATGTTGTTTTTTCCGATGTCTCGTTTCAGCTGAATTCACATGATAAACTCGGCATACTCGGTTCGAACGGAGCAGGAAAGTCAACTCTCTTAAAGACCATTCTCGGTGAATTGAAAGCTGATGGAGGCGATATAAGTTTTGCTTCCGATATAAAGATCGGTTACCTGGCTCAGTATCAGGATACATCGGTTTCCGGTACAATAAAAGACATTGTTCTTTCTGCCAGATCCGATCTTATTTGCATGGAAGAAAAGCTTCGTGAGATGGAAGAAAAAATGTCAGAACTTTCGGGCTCTGAACTTTCCCGTCTTATGGACAGTTATCATCAGCTGTCTTCAGAATTTGACAAAAAAGGCGGTCTTTATTTCAGATCAGAGGCTGCAGGCGTACTTAAAGGGCTCGGCTTCTCTGACGCTGATCTTGATAAAACAATGGATCAGCTGTCGGGAGGTCAGATAACCAGAGTAAACCTGGGACGTCTGCTTGTCTCTCATCCTGATCTTCTGATTCTGGATGAGCCTATAAATCATCTGGACCTTCATTCAATAGAATGGCTGGAGGGATTTCTTATAAATTATGACGGAGCTATTATTCTTGTTGCTCATGACAGATATTTTATGAACCGGGTAGCGGATCATATCCTTGATCTTTCGATTCAGCCGCCGAGAATTTATAAGAGCGGTTTTTCGGATTATATGAAATATAGAAGAAATCTCGTCATCTCTCTTCAAAGAGCCTACGAGAAGCAGCAGAAGGAGATTCAGCACCAGGAAGACGTAATAAAAAAGCTCCAGCAATTCAACCGGGAAAAATCCATAAAGAGAGCCGAGAGCAGAAAAAAAGTCCTCTCAAAGATAGACCGTATTGAAAATCCGGCACAGGCTGATAATGAGGTCAGGCTTTCACTTACCGCCAATAAGAGATCCGGTAATGATGTGCTTGTCGTAGAAGATCTGGAGATGGGATTTGACGGAAATATTCTTTTTTCCGGAGTGAACTTTACCATAAGAAGAGGAGAAAGAGTTGCTGTTATCGGAGATAACGGCACAGGAAAGACTACGATCCTGAAAATAATAAATAGCATTCTTTCACCTATTTCCGGCAGAGTCAGGATAGGCGCAAATGTTACCATAGGATATTATGATCAGGCTCAGCAGAATCTGACTGATGACAATACTCTTTTTGATGAAGTGAGGGATGCCTATCCCGATCTTAATGATACCAGAGTCAGAAATGTGCTCGCGGCTTTCAATTTCACGGGCGATGATGTTTATAAATATATCAAGGATCTGTCAGGAGGAGAAAGGGGCAGGGTAAGTCTTGCAAAGCTTATGCTTTCCGGTGCAAATTTTCTGATTCTTGATGAGCCTACCAACCATCTGGATATGGATATGAAAGACGTTCTTGAAGAAGCACTAAATAATTATGACGGCACTGTACTTTTCGTATCGCATGACAGATACTTCATCAACCAGACGGCTACAAGGATCCTGGAGCTGTCCGGAAAGAATTTCCATGAATATCTGGGCAATTATGATTATTATCTTATGAAAAAGACGGAAGCTGATTCAACAGATAATTCAGATAATAATTTAAATAAAACAGATACCGGAAAATCTGATTACGAGAGACAGAAAGCTCTGAAAGGCAGCAGGAGAAAGATCGAAAACGAGCTGAAAGATATTGAGGCTTCCATTGAAAAAGCCGAAAATGAAAAGAATAAGATCAATGAAGAATTTCTTGATGAATCTGTTCAGGTAAATTCTGCTCGCCTGAATGAACTGACTTCACGTCTTTCCGAGACTGAAGAGAATCTTAAGAAACTGTATGACAGATGGGAAGAACTGTCTGAGAGTCTTTTGGAGGCAGGTGATTACTGAAAATGTCAAAGGAAATATCACAGGCAGTTGTAAAAAGACTGCCGGTATATTACAGATATCTTGAAGAGCTGCTTGACAGGGGCGTTGAGAGAATATCATCCGGCGATCTCTCTTCTCTTATGAATATCACTGCTTCCCAGATCAGACAGGATCTTAACAATTACGGCGGATTCGGACAGCAGGGATACGGATATAACGTGCTCTACCTGCATGATGAGATTGGAAAGATCCTGGGACTCGACAGGGCTCATAATATTATAGTAATCGGAGTCGGTAATATCGGCCGTGCTATTTCAAATTACAGTAAGTTCGAGGATCTTGGATTTCATATGACGGGACTTTTTGACATAAAAAAGGAATTAATAGGACAGTCTCTTCATGGTATAAAGATTCGTGATATCTCCGATCTTCCTGAATTTAGTAAAAAATCCCGAATAGATATAGCGGCTCTTACTCTTCCTAAAGATGCTGCTGAATCAATAGTAAAAATGCTTGTTGCAATTGGAGTCAAAGCCATCTGGAATTTTTCTCTGACAGAGCTCCAGGTTCCCAGTGATGTGGTGGTCGAGAATGTTCACCTGTCCGACAGCCTTATGAGACTTTCTTATAAGAGGACTAACAACTGATCGTTTTTTATTGTATAATCATTTTTGAAGATGTTTTTTAGAGGGCTTGATATGGACGAAGATGCATTTCATAAAGCTTTAGATAATGCCAAAGTACCTGTGCTGGTTCTGGATCAGAAATGGCACAGGCTTTTTGCAGTGTCGGGTAAACCCGACAGTGTTTTAGAGAAAGAAAAGAAATTACGGGATCTGCTTGCTGAACAGGGGCAGCTCAATATTGATCTTAAGAATGTCAAAAAAATAAAAAATCAGCTGATGAAAGACATTGTTGACAATATGGAAGGTGAGGAAGGCTCTAAGCATATTTCTTCTCAGAAGATGGATGAGGACAAGAGGCTCATAGATGAGGCAAACGAGAAGATAGCATCCATAGAAGACAGGCTGATGGAGCTTCCAAAAGAGATTTCTTTGGCAAATACCGAGCTTATGTTTGATACCATGAGTTTCTGCTATTCGAAAATCAGAACAAATCTTTCCGATATATCTGAAATATCCGAATGGATAAAGAACATAAGACTGGAACTTAAGAAAAACATAATAAGAAAGCAGAACCGGGAGATAAATAACCGTGAGATCTATTCTTATATGCATGATATTTTCGGGAAAGATGTCCTGAATCTTTTTGACATCAGATTTGAGGACGAGAACGGAACTTCCTTTCTTATTAATTCTGTTTCATCACATACCGCGGATTCAACTGAAAAAATCGATGAAACAAAACAGTCTGATAATGAAAAAGACATTGATGATTCAGCTGATACAGAAGGTATTGGAAATAATAATGATTCTGAAAATAATGATACAGGTTCAATTGATGGAACCGTAATTTCCGAGAATCAGGTAAAAGAAGACAGCGAGAGACCACGGGAGAATATTAATGATACCGGTATACACAGGAAAAACGATTCGCTCTCTTGACAGGAGGACTATTGAAGATCATCATATGCCGTCTGCTGTTTTAATGGAAAGAGCAGCGCTTTTTACTGTCAGAATAATAAAAGAAAAATATAAGGATGCCCATTCTATACTCGCAGTTGCAGGTCCCGGCAATAACGGCGGTGATGCTGTTGCATGCGCAAGGATCCTTAAGACGATGGGCTATGAAACAAGGGTACTTATAGCTTTGCCGGATAAAGAATTCTCGTATGAATGTGAAAGACAGATCGAGATAGCAAAGTCTTATGACGTTACCTTCATAGATGACGAAGGGCTTGATAAAGAATATGATCTGATAATAGACGGCATATTCGGAACCGGGCTGAAAAGAACCGTTGACGGCAGGGCAGGGGAGCTTATTTCTAAAATCAACAATAATAATATACCAGTTGTATCGCTTGACATACCGAGCGGCATCTGCTCGGATAATGGATGTATTCTGGGATATGCTGTTGATGCTGATGTGACGGTTACATTTGGTTATCTTAAAGACGGATTGGTTTTAGAGCCAGGCAGAACTATGGCAGGAGATGTTTATCGTGCGGATGTCGGGATCTACGATGATGGTGAGAAGCCAAACAGATTTATTCTGGAAGATAATGATATAGAACGCATGATGCCGTTAAGAATAAGTGATTCCAATAAGGGAACATATGGAAAGGCTCTTATTATTGCGGGTTCATCCGATTATGCCGGAGCTGCGTATTTCGCTGCAAAAGCAGCCCTTCTTTCCGGTGCAGGACTTGTATATGTACTTACCGATGAATCAAACAGGAATTTTATTCTTTCTAAACTGCCGGAGGCAATAGTTATTACTTACTCCGGCAGGATCACGGATGAGAGACTGGATAAAGCCATGGCTGGGAAGGATTCCATAGTCATCGGGCCGGGTCTTTCAAAAAATCCTAATGCTGAGCACATGGTCAGATATGTTGTAAGCCATTCATCAGTTCCTGCAGTGATCGATGCCGATGCATTGAATATTATTGCAGATGAGACAGAACTTCTTATGAGACCTCATGTGGGTATGGTTCTTACACCTCATTTAGGCGAGATGGCAAGACTTGTAAAAAAGACCATAACCTATGTGAAGTCAGAAATGACATCGATAGCCGAGAGTTTTTCCAGGGATTATCAGGTCGATGTGGTTTTAAAGAGCGCGGTGTCGGTGATAAGCATACCCCAGGGGCATACATATTATAATGTGACAGGAAATGACGGACTCTCTACAGGTGGCACAGGCGACATTCTTTCCGGGATCATCGGAGGTCTGATGGCTCAGAGAATGAGAGCGGATGATGCTGCTGCCGTGGCGCCATTTCTTTTAGGTAAAGCCGGAGAAAAGGCGTCGGAAGGCGTTTCAAGGAGATCAGTAACCGCATCATCAGTTCTTGACGCTCTCCCCGAAATACTACTATAATAAATAAGATTTGAGTGTCAAAAGCATATTTTGCCACTGTAACAGAAACTAACGAAAAAACAATAACTTCTTAGACACGCTTTGGAGCAGGACATGGATTATAACAGAGTCTGGGCTGAGATTGATCTCGACTGTATTCTTCACAATCTGGAGAATATGTATAATAACATTGATAAAAAGGCTGATATATTAGCCGTTATAAAGACGGACGCTTACGGTCACGGCGCGGTGCCGATCGCCAGAATGCTTGAAAAGGTTCCTTATGTTGCGGGTTACGCCTGCGCGACTGTGGACGAGGCGATGGAGCTCAGAGAAAATGGAATTATGAAACAGATTCTGATTTTGGGTTATGTTTTCCCTGATGAATATCCTGTAATGATAAGAAATGGCATCCGGCCTACCATATTCAGATACGACATGGCAAAGGCTTTTTCTGACGCAGCCGTTTCAGCCGGAATTGATGCTCCTGTTCATATAGCGATCGATACGGGTATGAGCAGGATAGGCTTTCAGGCTGATGATAAGGCCCTTGATGAGATAATAAAAATAAATGCTCTTCCGGGTATTATACTTGAAGGAATTTTCACTCATTTCGCCAGAGCTGATGAATCAGACAAAACATCAGCCAGAGCTCAGGAAGATCTCTTCAGAACTGTAATAGATAAGCTGAATGAAAAAGGCGTTTCTTTTAAATATCATCATTGTGCAAATTCTGCGGCAATTCTTGAGCTGCCCGGTACATCCATGGAGCTTGTGAGAGCCGGCATTACCATGTACGGTCTTTGGCCAAGCGATGAAGTCGATCACGCCTTTCCGCTGGAGAGCGCCATGGCTCTTAAAAGTCATATTGTACACTTAAAGACATTGCCGGCAGGACGCGCTGTCTCATACGGTGGCACATATGTGACTGACCGCTATACGACTGTTGCGACTGTCCCGGTCGGATATGGAGACGGATATGCCAGGACTCTTTCAAATAAGAGCTCTGTCATTATAAGAGGAAAAAAAGCTCCGGTCATCGGAAGAATATGTATGGATCAGATGATGGTAGATGTTTCTGACATACCTGATGTGAGTATGTACGATACCGTGACTCTTATCGGTCGTGACGGCGGCGAGAGTATTACACTTGAAGAGCTGGGTGATCTCTCAGGCAGATTCAATTATGAATTTGCCTGCTGCCTTGGAAACAGAATACCAAGGATATATATTAAAGACGGCAAGGTTATTGAAAGAAAGCATTATTACGAATAAGTATGGATTCTGACGTCAGCACCGGTGAAAAAGAAAAAGGAATAAAGAAATTCAAGAGCTTGTTCAGGAGGAAAAAGGCATCCGGGTCCCAAGAGAATGCGACCGAGGAAGAGATAATGTCAATAGTTTCCGAGGGTACGGAAAAAGGAGACATCAGATCTTCCGAAGCCAGGATGCTTAAGAATGTCCTTCATCTGGATGATAAAAGCGTAAAAGATATTATGGTTCACAGAAATGACATAGTATCGCTTGACGGTAATACATCGCTTGGAGATGCCGTCCGCTTTTTTCAGGAAAAACATTTTTCAAGAATTCCTGTTTATCTGGGTTCCATTGACCGTATACTTGGTATCATACATATTAAGGAGATGCTTAATTTTGCTACGCGGCCTCACGAATTCCGCAGAAAAATAAGAGATATAGACGGTCTTATAAGACCTGCAGAGACAGTTCCGGAGACTCACGGTATACATACTCTCTTTACTGCCATGCAGATGCAGAAATCACATATGGCTATTGTAGTCGATGAATACGGCCAGACATCCGGTCTTGTCTCCATGGAAGATATCCTTGAAGAGATAGTTGGAAATATAGAGGATGAGCACGACGACTTTCATGATACTGTCGAACCCATGCAAAACGGTTATATGATGGAAGGAAGAACTCCTCTTTCCGAAGTATCAAGAATTCTTGGTACTTCATTTGAGAAAGATGATATAGAGACTCTGAATGGTCTTTTGATCTGCGCATATGGCAAGGTTCCGGAGGAACATGAAAAATTTTCAATTAAATTGAAAGGATTTTTATTCAGAGTGCTTGATGTCGAAAACAGAGTAATAAAAGACGTCAGAGTAGTAAGATTGCCTCAGCATCTTGATGATGAGGAGATGAAATGATAAACTAGTCAGGGTATGTTAATTCATACCGGATTATATTTTTAGAGAAAGGTTTTAAGATATTATGTCAGGACATTCAAAATTTGCCAACATCAAAGCAAAGAAAGAGAAGAATGATGCAGCAAAAGGCAAGGCATTCACAATGATCGGAAGGCTGATAGCCGTTGCGGTCAAGGAGGGAGGTCCGGATCCGGCCAATAATGCAAAGCTTCGTGATGTGATATCCAAGGCAAAGGCTGCAAATATGCCGAATGACACTATTGAACGCGGCATAAAAAAAGCTGCCGGAGATGCGGCGTCAGTTAATTACGAGACTGTGACTTATGAGGGTTATGGTCCCGGCGGCACTGCAATTATTGTAGAAGCTCTTACCGACAACAGGAATCGTACGGCTGCTAATGTGAGATCAGCATTCTCTAAAGGTCACGGCAACATAGGAACCCAGGGGTGCGTGTCCTTCATGTTCGACAGAAAGGGTCAGATCCTTATTTCAAAAGAAGACTGTGACATGGATTCCGATGATCTTATGATGGCGTCTCTCGATGCCGGAGCTTCTGATTTTCAGGAAACAGAAGACGGATATGAGATCATTACGGAGCCGCAGGATCTTGATAGCGTGAAATCAGCTCTCGAAGAGCAGAAGATTCCCATGGCTGAAGCTGAGGTCACTATGATTCCTGAAAATTATGTTTCTTTAAATAATGCGGATGACATAGGATGCTTTAAGCGTATTATAGATATTCTGGAAGAGGATGATGATGTCCAGAATGTATATCATAACTGGGATGAGAACGAGCCGGAATAATATATATTAAGAATACGGGGGTTTTGTGATGAAGAAAATACTGTTTGCGTCAAGTGAGTGTGTTCCGTTTGTCAAGACAGGAGGTCTTGCTGATGTTGTCGGAGCATTGCCGAAGGAATTCAATCCTGACATCTGGGATGTCAGAGTTGTGATTCCGGATTACACTTGCATACCTCCTGAGTATCGTGATAAATTCGAATATGTCACCCACTTCAATATGACTGCCGGTCCTTATATTGGAGAAAAATATGTAGGCGTAATGCAGTATAAATACGAAGGTATCACTTATTATTTCATCGATAACCTCGATTATTTTGAATGCTTTTATCCTTACAGCGAGACCAGACGGGATATTGAGAGATTTACTTTCTTTGACAAGGCGGTTCTCTCAATGCTTCCTGTTATCGATTTCAAGCCCGATCTTATTCATTGCCATGACTGGCAGACAGGGCTTATTCCTGTATATCTTAAAAATGAATTTCAGGCAAATCCTTTCTTCTGGGACATAAAGACAATTATGACTATACACAATCTGAAATTCCAGGGTGTATGGGATGTAAAAACTATGCAGGGACTTTCAGGTCTTCCGATGTCTCTTTTTACTCCGGATAAGCTTGAATTCAATAAAGCCGGCAATATGCTGAAGGGCGGTCTTGTTTACGCTGATTATATTACTACAGTGTCGAAGTCTTATGCTGATGAGATCCAGACTCCATACTACGGAGAGGGGCTTGACGGACTGCTTTCTGCCCGGCATTTTGACATGCAGGGAATTGTAAACGGAATTGATTACAAGATGTATGATCCGGCCACAGACAAGGATATCTACAAGAATTATTCGGTTGACGATTTCAGACGCAATAAAAAGGTAAACAAAAAACGCATGCAGGAAGATCTGGGTCTTACTGTTGACAATCATAAATATATGATAGGTCTTATCTCAAGGCTTACCGATCAGAAAGGTCTGGATCTTATTAATTATTGTATTGAAGGCATTGCCGATGAGAATACTCAGCTTGTAGTCATTGGTACAGGCGAGTCCAGATATGAAAATATGTTCAGACATTATGCCTGGAAATATCCCGACAGAATATCTGCGAACATATGCTACAGCGAGCCCCTGGCACATAAGCTTTATGCCGCGGCTGATGCTTTTCTTATGCCGTCACGGTTTGAACCATGTGGTCTTACCCAGCTTATTTCATTCAGATACGGCACGGTTCCTATAGTGAGAGAGACCGGCGGACTTAAAGATACCGTCGAGCCTTTCAATGAATATGAGCATAAGGGAACAGGTTTCTCATTTGCAAATTATAACGGCGATGAACTTCTTGACACTGTTAATTATTCCAAATATGTATTCTTTGAGAAGAAGACTGACTGGAACCATATGGTTGAGAGAGGTATGAAACAGGATTATTCCTGGAAACACTCAAAGGAAAAATATGAGGAACTTTATCATTATATGATAGGATAATCTTGGTAGGATCAGTTGGCATCTAGAAAATCCGGTACTAAAAGTACTAATTCGAAAAATAAAACAAATAACAGACGTTCAAATAATAAGAAAGTCGATAAGAAGGCATCACCTGTCAGGATCGATATTGTTATTCTTTCCGTTATCTGTCTTTCGGTGATACTGGTTCTTGCAAATGCCGGCATAGCCGGTCAGGTCGGGTCATTGCTTTCAGACTTTCTATTTGGACTTTTCGGTGTGATGAATTATATCTTTCCCTTTCTGCTTGCTGCCGGGACTGTATATTTCGCCATTGAAAGAAAAAGTCACGAGGCGCTTCGGAAGATTATCTACGGAGCGCTGCTTTTTGTGTTCATTTGTATGCTGATGGAGCTTTTAAGAGACGGCGGAAATCCCGGAAACGGCTACAGTAACTGCTTTATTGAAGGCTACCGCGATCATGCAGGCGGAGGCTTTTTCGGAGGAAGCCTCCTTGCTTCAATTTTTGTAAGAACCTTTGGCCTTGCAGGAGCTTATGTAATAAATATTCTTGCTCTTCTGATATTAATAGTACTCATGACTGAAAAATCACTGTTTAACGCTTTTTCAGGTTATTTCAGGGCTGTATCCGAAAGAGAGTCGGATCTGGACTGCGATGAAGATGTGGCTGATGATGAGGAGCTTAATGGGAATGATCACGATAAAAGAAATTCTAATATTCGCCGGAGAGAATTACACTCGTCAAGATCTGATAAAGAAGAAAGAAATAATTTAAGACCTGGTCATAAAAAAATCCCGGATAAAAAGGCCATGAATACAAATATTCATCCCGGCAGAAAACATAGGGATGTTAAAAATCCTTCATTAAGGAAAGAATTGAGGGACGGTTCTGTGACGGGAGTTATGACAGGAGTTAATTTCAACACTGATATTAATCCGGATATAAGATCCGGCTTTGATCCCGGTGACGAGGTTTCAGAAATCACAGGCAATCATTCTTCATTGTATCCCGTGACATCAGAAGTCAGTGAAGAAGTGTCTCCCGTTAGTGAAGAAGTGTCTAATGCTAACGAAGTCAATGCGCCTTCTGATATTCAAATTCATGGTATGGTTGAAACAAACCGGACAGGGAATACAAGAGAAATGACCGGCTCATCTTCAGTAAATATCAATGACACGGCTTACGGAAATATCAGTGACTCAGGTTCCAAAAATATAAGCGGCAATAATACAGGTGACATTACCAAAACAATTAAAAGAGAACAGGTGGCAGGTGGTATTGAAGATATTCATGATTCGAAAAATGTAAAGCCATATGTTTTTCCTCCTGTAAAGCTTTTATCATCTGCGGGAAATGTCAGTAAGGAATCAGGCGCTACACTTAAGCGGACTGCGGAGAAACTTGAAGTTACGCTCAGAAATTTCGGAATCAATGTAAAAATAACAGACATCAGCTGCGGTCCCACTGTCACAAGATACGAGCTTCAGCCTGATATGGGAGTCAAGGTATCAAAGATAGTAAACCTCCAGGATGATATCAAGATGAATCTTGCCGCTACCGACATAAGGATCGAAGCTCCTATTCCGGGGAAGGCGGCGGTTGGCATAGAGGTGCCGAACAAGAAGCCTTCTATCGTATCATTCAGAGAACTTGTGGAGTCTGATGAGTTTAAAAATAATAAATCAAGGATTGCATTTGCTGCAGGAAAGGATATAGCCGGAAAGCCGGTAATATCTGATATAGCGAAGATGCCCCACCTTCTTATTGCAGGTGCTACAGGGTCAGGAAAATCTGTATGCATTAATACCATAATAATGAGTATTCTCTACAGGGCGGATCCTTCTGAAGTAAAATTTATCATGATAGACCCCAAGGTGGTTGAATTGTCTGTATATAATGGAATTCCTCACCTTCTTATGCCTGTCGTAACTGATCCCAAGAAAGCCTCCGGCGCTCTGAAGTGGGCAGTTAAGGAGATGACGGACCGCTACAAGACTTTCTCTGATGCCAATGTCCGTGATATAAAAGGATACAATGCGAAAATCAAAAACGGAAGGGTCAGAATAAGAAACGGCAGCGAGGAAATGGAGATAGCCGCTGAGAAGATGCCCCAGATCGTTGTGATAGTTGACGAGCTTGCAGATCTCATGATGGTATCTTCATCAGAAGTCGAGGAGTCCATATGCAGACTTGCCCAGCTTGCGAGAGCTGCCGGAATTCATCTTATTATTGCTACACAGAGGCCGTCTGTAAATGTTATAACAGGTCTTATAAAGGCCAATATGCCGAGCAGAATTGCCTTTTCAGTTACAAGCGGCGTTGATTCACGCACGATTCTCGATATGAATGGGGCTGAAAAGCTGCTGGGAAAGGGAGATATGCTTTATTATCCTCAGGGACTTACAAAACCCCTTCGAGTTCAGGGCGCATTTGTGTCTGACGATGACGTGCAAAATGTGGTAACATTTATCAAGCAGCACAATACTGCTGAATATGATAATTCCATCAGGGAGGCCATAGATAATGCCGACGACGGATATACCAAAATTGATGGTAACGGATCCGGTCTTTCTGATGAGAGAGATACCTACTTTAACGATGCGGCTTTACTTATCGTTGAAAAAGAAAAGGCATCCATAGGTATGCTGCAGAGAAATTTCAAGATTGGCTTTAACCGGGCCGCAAGAATCATGGATCAGCTCGAGGAAGCCGGCGTTGTAGGACCGGAAGAAGGTACAAAGCCAAGAATCGTTATGGTTAAAAATAAAGATGAATTGAATTTATTATTAGAAAAGGAGAGGAAATAATGAAGACGGATATTGAGATTGCTCAGGATACGGAAATGCTGCCGATCACTGATGTTGCAAGCCAGCTTGGAGCAGGTTTTGATGACCTTGAATTATACGGCAAATACAAGGCTAAATTCGAAGATGGATTTTTAAAATCCATAGAGAATAATAAGTTCGGAAAGCTTATTCTGGTAACCGCAATAAATCCTACTCCTGCCGGAGAGGGCAAGACTACTACATCAATAGGTCTGGGAGAGGCTTTCGGACGTCTTGGCAAGAAGGCCTGCCTGGCCTTGAGAGAACCTTCTCTAGGACCATGTTTCGGAATCAAGGGCGGTGCTGCCGGAGGCGGATATGCTCAGGTCGTTCCAATGGAAGAACTGAATCTTCATTTTACAGGAGATTTTCACGCAATCACATCAGCTAACAATCTCCTGGCCGCTCTCCTCGATAATTCGATTCAGCAGGGCAATCCATTGAGAATTGACCCGAGAAATGTAGTATGGAAAAGATGCATGGACATGAATGACCGCGCTCTCAGAAATATTGTAATAGGTCTTGGAGCAAAGGCAGATGGAATGGTTCGTGAAGATCATTTCATTATAACTGTGGCATCTGAGATAATGGCTATTCTCTGTCTGGCAGAAAATATGCATGATCTGAAAGAGCGCCTTTCGAAGATAATCGTTGCCTATAATTTCGACGGAGAACCTGTAACTGCCGGCGATCTTAAGGCGGTTGGCGCTATGGCCGCTCTTTTAAAGGACGCGATCAGACCGAATATGATCCAGACACTTGAGCATACACCTGCAATAGTCCATGGAGGTCCTTTTGCTAATATAGCGCATGGATGCAACAGTGTCCGCGCTACAAAGACAGCTCTTCGTCTTTCCGATTATGTTATTACAGAAGCAGGTTTCGGAGCTGATCTCGGCGCTGAGAAATTCTTTGATATTAAATGCAGGATGGCAGGTCTGAAGCCGGATGCATGTGTAATTGTCGCAACAATAAGATCCCTTAAATATAACGGAGGCATTCCAAAAGACAAATTAAGTGAACCTAATCCGGATGCTCTGAAGAAGGGCATTGTAAATCTTGGCAAACACATTGAAAACATTCAGCAGTACGGTGTTCCTGTAATAGTTACGCTCAATGCCTTTCTTTCTGATACTGAGGAAGAGACGAGTATAGTAAGAGAATATTGCCGGGAAAGAGGATGCGACTTTGCTTTAAGCAAAGTCTGGGAAAAAGGAGGAGAAGGCGGAATAGAACTTGCGGAAAAAGTTCTTCATACGCTCGAGACAAAGGAAAGTAATTTCCACGTCCTCTATCCTGATGAAATGCCTCTTAAGGATAAGATAAGGACTGTTGCACAGAAGATATATGGAGCTTCTGATGTTGAATTTTCAAAATCAGCTTCAAAAGAACTTGATCATCTCACCGCTCTCGGAATGGGGAATGCACCAGTCTGCATAGCGAAGACTCAATATTCTCTTTCGGATGATCCAAAGCTTCTCGGAAGACCTGAAAATTTCACGCTTCATGTAAGAGATGTCTATCCGTCAAGGGGCGCTGGTTTTGTGGTGGCAGTGACCGGAAATATTATGACAATGCCCGGACTGCCAAAGGCTCCTGCTGCCTGGTCCATTGATGTAACAGACGACGGCAAGATTACAGGCCTTTTCTAAAGGAGAATATTATGGATTCCAAGATCATTGACGGCAAAAAGATATCTCTTGATATAAAAAATGAAGTAAAAGAAGAGATAGAAACAATTAATAAGGCAGGCGGACATGTTCGACTTGCAGTGATACTTGTAGGTAATGACAGCGCAAGCCATGTCTATGTCAGAAACAAAAAGAAAGCATGCGAATATACAGGAATCATTTCTGATTCATACGAGCTTCCCGAGGAGACTACTGAAGACGAGCTTCTGTCTCTTGTTGACCGACTTAATAATGACGAATCCGTAAATGGAATTCTGGTTCAGCTCCCGCTTCCGTCTCATATAAACGAAGACCATATTCTTATGGCTATAGATCCCAAAAAAGATGTGGACGGTTTTCATCCCGTAAATGTAGGCTCTCTTTCCATCGGCAGACCCGGAATGGTTTCATGCACACCGGCGGGTATAATAGAGCTTTTGAAAAGATCAGGAGTAAAAATGGATGGAAAAAAAGCCTGTGTCATAGGTCGTTCCAATATTGTGGGAAAGCCGATGGCCATGCTTCTTTTAAGAGAGAACTGTACGGTAACCGTTGCTCATTCCCACACAAAAGATTTGAAGTCTGTTACAAAACAGGCAGATATATTAATAGCTGCTGTGGGGAAGCCGAAATTTATCACATCAGATTATGTGAAAGAAGGCGCTGTGGTAATAGATGTTGGAATGGACCGCGACAGCAATGGTAAATTATGCGGAGATGTGGACTTAGCCGATGTATATGATCATGTCGAAAAGATTACACCTGTCCCCGGTGGTGTAGGACCCATGACAATAGCAATGCTGATGAGAAACTGCCTGCAGGCATATAAAGACAAAGGGTGAGGCCAGATGATCTGTCCGAGATGCAGATTTGAATTTGATGATGACAAGCTTTACTGCCCGAATTGCGGAGTAGAAGTTCATATTGTGCCTGAATACAATATCATGGATGAGGACATCATTCCTGATATTGTGTCAGACCACAGAAAGAAATCAAAGAAAACCGGAGCCGAGATCCGGAATAAAAAGTCAGAAAAACACAGTCTGCCCTCACACTTTATTTTTATTATATGTTTTTTTGCTCTTGCGATAATTGCGCTTATAACGATCCTCATTTCGTCATACATGAATTCCTATAAATATTTTTACAGCAAAGGTATGGAGATGTATGCGAATAAATCCTATTCAAGCGCCACAAGCTTTTTAATAAGAGCCGTGAAGTCGAATCCTGATTCAGCGAATGCCATTTCTCTTCTGGGAAGATCGCGATATAAGTCAGGAGACAGAAACGGAGCAGAAGAGGATTTATTTAAAGCCTATAAAATGACTGATGGGAATGATTATGATGCGCTTAAGTTTCTTCTTCTCATATACAGTTCGGATGGAGATATGGAATCTATAAAGAAATTAAAAACCATGCCTCATTCAAAAAAATCGGGCGCTCTTCTGTCTTCCTATGTCACTTCGCTGCCGGGATTTTCACTTTCTGAAGGAGAATACGAAGGCAATCAGAAGCTGGAGCTTAATACTACAGAACCCTATAAGATTTATTATACGCTGGATGGTTCAGATCCCGGTATTCATAATGGCCACATCTATGATAAGCCTATTGTTTTGAAGAGCGGAAGCACCATAGTGAGTGCTGTATTGATCTCTGACAATAATCACGCGGGACCTGTTGTGAGAAAGACTTATAAGATATATTATGACAAGCCATCAGATCCTGTTGTAGCTCCGGAATCCGGCGAATATGATACTTCCCAGGCAATTACAATATCAGCTGGTGACGGTATTGAAATTTATTATACGCTTGACGGATCTGACCCGGACACATCATCTTCGCTTTATACGGATCCTGTGCCTATGCCTGATGGAAACAATGTACTTTCCTGCATAGCCTATGATCCGGTTAACAAGATGTACAGCAATATAGTAAGATATAACTATATATATAATCCTCAGTGAAAGGATGCGATCGTTTGAGAGCTGTTGATCTTATCAGAAAGAAAAAAGAAGGGCTTGAGCTTAATGATGAAGAAATCAGATTTCTGGTCAGAGGATACACTGAACATGATATTCCGGATTACCAGATGTCAGCATTTCTGATGGCTGTATGTTTTCAGGGTATGACTGATGAAGAGATTTTATCGCTCACTCTTTCAATGCGTGACAGCGGAAAGGTAATGGATCTTGGAAAAATAAAGGGTCAGAAGATCGATAAGCATTCGACCGGCGGAATAGGAGACAAGACTACGCTGGTTCTGTCTCCAATAGTGGCAAGTCTCGGCATACCGGTTACAAAGATGTCAGGCAGAGGACTTGGATATACAGGCGGCACAGTAGACAAGCTTCAGTCGATCCCAGGTTACAGATGCGAATATACTACTGATGAATTTATTGATCAGGTTAGAAAGCATGGTATCATAGTAGCCGGTCAGTCGGATGAACTGGCTCCTGCCGACCGTATGATCTATGCCTTAAGAGATGCAACAGGAACAGTAGATTCCATTCCGCTTATAGCATCATCCATTATGTCAAAGAAGCTTTCAAGCGGATGCGACGGTATTGTGCTGGATGTGACGTGCGGAAGCGGCGCATTCATGAAGGATGAAAAATCTGCCCGAAAGCTTGCAAATCTAATGGTAACGATCGGAAAGAAAGCCGGAAAAAGAATGTCCGCATTGATCACCTCAATGGATGAGCCTCTGGGTTTTGCTGTCGGGAACTCTAATGAGGTAAAAGAAGCTGTCGGAGCATTGAAGGGCAATGGACCGTCGGATCTTATGACGGTGGTATACGGTCTGGGTTCTGAGATGCTGATGCTTGCCGGTATTTATTCTGACAGGCAATCATGCATAAATGCCATGAAGAAATCTGTCGCTGACGGTTCAGCATATAATAAGATGGTTGAATGGATAAGTTCCCAGGGAGGAGATGCATCATTCCTCGATGATACATCGAAATTTCCTGCTGCTGCAAAGCTCACCCCCGTCAAAGCTTTATGTAAGGGTTATGTATCCTCCATAGATTCGGATATGATTGGAAAATCAGTAATGCTTCTAGGCGGAGGCAGAAAAAAGATGTCAGATAAAATCGACAGCGCAGTAGGAATAAAATTAATAAAAAAAACCGGTGATTATGTAAGACCCGGTGACATAATAATGGAAATTAGTTCTGACTTTGGACCTGATGACGATGAGGCAATTCATACGGCAGCAAACGCATATCACTATTCGGATGAAATGCCTCTTAAATCGGATGTTATTATCGGAGTTATTAAATAGTATGAGTCTTGTGACCAGAGAAATGGAAATAAGCGCAGATCATCTTGGCAACCTGTTCGGAAAATTTGACGGTAATGTCAAAAATATCGAGGAAAAGCTTAATGTAAATTTTGTTTTGCGTGACGGTGTACTTAGAATAAAAGGCGAGAATGACGCCGTGGAGAGAGCTGTGGCTGTAACGGATGAACTTCTTAGTATGTCAAAACATGGGACTGAGATCACTGAACAGAATGTGAATTATGTTTTACAAATGAGCGGGGCTGATCTTACATCTCACAAGCTTTCTTCTGCTGATACCGATCTTATTTGTCATACTGCATCAGGAAATCCTGTAAAGCCGAAAACCCTCGGACAAAAAGCTTATGTTGATGCTATAAGGAATCATATGATAGTTTTCGGTACCGGACCTGCCGGAACAGGAAAGACATATCTGGCTATTGCTATGGCTGTCACGGCTTTTATGAGGGATGATGTCGAGCGGATCATTCTTACAAGACCTGCCATAGAAGCCGGTGAGAAACTTGGTTTTCTGCCGGGTGATCTCCAGTCGAAAATCGATCCATACCTGAGACCTCTGTTTGACTCACTTATTCAGATAATGGGTCAGGAATCTTTTCAAAGGCATATGGATAAGGGCACAATTGAGGTGGCTCCGCTTGCTTATATGAGAGGCAGAACGCTCAATAATTCGTTTATTATTCTTGATGAAGCACAGAATACCACACCGGCTCAGATGAAGATGTTTCTGACCAGAATCGGATTCGGTTCAAAAGCTGTGATCACAGGAGACAGGACGCAGAAGGATCTTCAGCCAGGCACGGCGTCCGGACTTGATATAGCAAGGCGGGTACTTATAAAACGTGTGAAAGAAATATCATTCATAGATCTTACCGGAAAGGATGTGGTCAGACATCCGCTGGTACAGAAAATAGTGAATGCCTATGAAGAGTATGAAAATGAATGTGAGAAGTCGAAGAAAAATTCCGGAGGAAGAAAATGATTCTTGATTTCAGGGAAGACGCATACATGTATGGAGGATTTGATCTCTATGATACTGCATTAAGCGTAATAAATGCTTCGCTTAAAGACAGGGGATTTCCATTTGATGCTGAAGTCGGTCTTACTATGGTCGATGACAGACATATACATGCATTAAATAAAAAATTCCGCGGTGTTGACTCATCCACAGATGTTCTCTCATTTCCCATGCTGGAATATCCTGCTCCGGGAGATTTTTCAGAACTCGGCGAAGATGATTTTTCCGATCCGGAAGATCCTTATATTATCCTTGGAGATATAGTAATATCGGTTGATCATGTAGAGACTCAGGCTCTGAAGTTCGGCCATGGTCTAAAGCGTGAATATGCTTTTCTAATCGCCCACAGTATGCTACATTTAATGGGTTATGATCATATGACAGACGAGACCATGAAGGAGATGGAAAACATACAGGAGAGAATACTTTCAGGTCTCGGCATAGAAAGAGAATGATCCTATGAGATATAAGAAAATCATAGCAGTAGCTATACTGCCTGTTTTTATTCTGTCACTTACAGCATGTAAAAATGTAAAAGAAACTCTGCCGTCAGCTTCTGTGACAGAGAAAAAACCACAGGTTGAAAGCCAGGCAGATCCGCACGCAGGAATGGTTCAAAGCTCCATAAGCGGTCAATATATAAGTCCTGAAAAGGCAAATACAAGACCATTCGCAATAATGATAGAAAACACAAAGGCATGTCAGCCGCATTATGGAATAAATAAGGCATCCGTTATTTATGAGTGTCCGGTTGAAGGCGGGATCACGCGCGAGATGGGTATTTTCGAAGATGTCGGACAGCTCGACCGCCTGGGAAATGTCAGATCGTGCAGACCTTATTATGTTTATATCGCTTCTGAATATAACGCTGTTTATGTTCATTTCGGACAGTCTGAACAGGGCAAGGCGCTTCTTGCCACAGGAATTGTCTCTGAGCTTAACGGTTTATCATCAATAGGAAACAGCGTCTTTTTCAGAACAACTGACAAAAAGGCGCCTCATAATGCGTATACGTCAACAAACGGTCTTAATGATGGTGTATCCCTTGCCGGCATTGACATGAATTATAATCAGGCTGATTATCAGCATTTCAAATTCAACAAGGACGAGAGCAGGGTCACTCTCGATGCCTTTGATGAATGTAAGGCTGTTAAGCTTTATTATTTCAACAACAGTCCTTACTTTATTTATGATGATGCTTCGGGACTCTACAAGAGATATCAGTTTAACGAACCTGAAGCAGATGCTGCTGATAATGGCAATCAGGTGGCGGTATCAAACATTATAATTCAAAATGTTGAATCATCCTTCTATGATGATCAGCAATACAGAGTGAAGCTGGAACTGAATGGTTCGGGAAGCGGTAAATTTATTACGAACGGTCATATTGAAGATATTACATGGAAGAAGGATTCCGATACTGCTCCGACCAGATATTACGATGCCGGCGGTAATGAGATCGTACTAAATGCTGGCAAGACCTTTGTAGAGATAGTACAGAATCAGTATGCCGCCCGGAATCAGTTCTATAAGACTGCAGATGAGATGAAATAAAAATTTTAACTGGAAGGACAAGAAATGCCTGACCGCGAATCAAAATCAAAATCCATAATTGTTCAGGGAACCATTCTCGCTGCTGCTTCATTTATCAGCAGGATAGTTGGTCTTCTTTATCGTGTCCCTCTGACAAGAATAATAGGCAAGCGCGGTAATGACTATTACGGAACGGCCTATACCATCTACAGCATCCTGCTTATTATATCAAGTTATAGTCTGCCGCTTGCTGTCTCAAAGATGGTCAGCGAAAGGATGGCAAAGGGAGAATCTAAAAATGCAGCCAGGGTATTCAAGGGCTCTCTTGTTTTTGCGTGCGTAAGCGGAGGCATAGCATCTGTTATTTTATTTGTATTTGCGGATGTCTTTTCAGGCTGGGTGAAGACACCGGAAGCAGCGCTGGCTCTTCGGATTCTGGCGCCGGTTCTTTTTCTTACTGCAATTGTAGGAGTCTTAAGAGGTCTCTTTCAGGGACTTCATACCATGATACCGACTGCGGTATCCCAGATCATAGAGCAGATAGTAAATGCCATAATTTCAGTAGTTGCTGCGTATTTCCTGTTTACTTACGGACTGAGAGCCGGAGCAGTCCTTGGAAATGCCAATAACGGTCCTGCATTCGGAGCTGCCGGAGGTACTCTCGGAACTCTTGCTGGTTCTGTTGCGGCTCTTGTTTTCATGACATTTTTCACTGTCATGTTTATCCGTTTTGTTAAAAAGAATAAAAGAAAAGATCTGTCCATAAAAGAGAGTTACCGCGATATATTTCACATCATAATTCTTACCGTAGTACCTGTTATATTAAGCACTACGCTTTACAATGTCTCTGCAGTCATAGAGATGTTCATATTTAAAAATATCGCAGTCTTTCAGAAATATCCGGTCAAGTCGATTTCGGAATGGTGGGGCGTCTACAGCGGAGAGTATCTGGTTCTGCAGGGCGTGCCTATGTCTATAGCAAGTTCTCTTGCCAGCTCATCGGTTCCTTCGCTCTCGGCGTCATACGCTCTTGGAAAAAAGGAAGATGTAAGGTCAAAGATCAGATCCGTATCAAAATTTATAATGATAATAGCCATCCCGTGTTCCGTAGGCCTTATGGTACTATCAGGACCGATTTTAAAGCTTATGTTCCATGATCCGGATAAGCTTTCGGCTCTGATACTTATAATCGGTTCCTTCTCAATACCTTTCTACTGCCTGTCGACTTTGTCGAACGGATTCATGCAAGGAATCAATAAAATGAAGGTTCCTCTCAGAAACTGCGCAATCGCTATGGCCGCCCATGCCATAATGCTTGTAATTCTGATGCTGGTCTTCAGAGCGAATATTATCGGTGTTGTCATTGCCAATAATTTTTACAGCATAGTGCTTGCAATAATGAACGACATATCGATCCGCCGTTACAGTAAGGCCAATCTGGATCCATATGATACTTTTTTAAAGCCGCTCGCTTCTTCGATCGTTATGGGATTTTTTGTATTTATTGTATACAAGATATTAGATGTGGCCATAGGAATAAATCTTTTCGGTGTAATCGTCGGTATCTTTACAGGAATTCTCGTATATTTTGTGATGATAATAAAGACCGGGACAATATCAAAAGATGAGCTTATCACTTTTCCGGGCGGACATAAGCTTTATTCTTTGGCAAAGCGGATGAGACTTTTATGATTTATGACACTATCGTGATAGGAGCCGGCGCCGCAGGTCTAATTGGCGCGATCCATGCGGGAGCTGACGGGCAGAAGGTTTTGATTTTGGAAAAAATGTCATCACCAGGTAGGAAGCTTCTTATCACAGGAAACGGCAAATGCAATCTTACTAATGAAAATCTATCTATAGATAATTACCACACTGATGACAGAGCGGGACTTTCCATTATTCTGAAAAATTATCCTCCGTCAGCTCTGAAGGAGGAATTTGGTGAGATGGGTCTTTACCTTCTGGAAAAAGACGGGAGGATCTATCCCCGTTCACTTGATAGCAGATCTGTCCTTAGGGCCTTATTGAATTCGATACGAATCCGGAATATCGGGATAGAATGCAATAAGAACATGAGGAAAATTGAATTTGATTCAGGGCACTTTATTATAAAAACTGAAAATGATACATATCTTTCAAAGAAGATAATAATGACAAGCGGCGGTATGTCATATAGAAAGACAGGATCTTCAGGCGACGGATATTACCATTTGAAGAAATTCGGACATTCAGTAATAAAGCAGTTTCCGGCTCTTTCACCGCTTTATATCAACATGCCCGGACTGGATTTCTCCGGTATCAGGCAGATCGGAAGAGCAGGTCTCATAATAAACGGAGAAGAGATCAAAAACGAAATCGGAGAAATTCAATTCAGGAAATCCGCCATTTCAGGTATACCTGTTATGAATATGAGCCATGACGCGATTATTTGTCTTGATAATGGTGACAGAGTCTCTTTTGAATTTGATTTTCTGCCGGAAGAGGATATGAAGAAGACCGAAGAAAAATTATTGAGACGGGCAAAAAATTTTAAAGTAAACGATGAAATAAGTTCATTAGACTTTTTTAATGGTATCTGTCAGTCTAAGCTGACTGAAATCATAATGCGTTTATCAGGAATAGAAATAAAGCCGGTCCGGGAACTGAAAAATTCTGAAATCAGGGCTTTTTCAGAAATGGTTCACTCTCTTAAGGTGCCTGTAGAAGGAAGTCCGGGATGGAATGAAGCTCAGGTGACATCCGGAGGAATACCTCTATCTGAGGTCAATCCGCATACAATGGAGTCGATCTTTCATAAGGGTTTATTTATTGCCGGTGAAATACTGAACTGTGACGGCGAATGCGGCGGGTACAATCTTCATTTTGCTTTTGCATCAGGCCGGGCTGCCGGAGACGGAGCAGTAAAGCAGTCGTGAGAGATATTAAGGGTCTGATTTATAGATGTTTCATTAGTTGAGAAGAGGCGTTTTTTGTTAAAGATATCTAATATAAAGATTAAGGCTGTACCGGACTTCTATCCGCATCTTATTAAAAAGACTGCCGGAATCCTTAAGATTGACAATAAGGAAATAAAGAAATTAACCGTATTGAAAAAATCGATCGATGCCAGGAAAAAAGACATCCTCTATGTTTTTACCGTGGCCATTTCGCTTTCATCTGAGATAGAAAGTAAGATACTGTCAGCCGGCTTTATTCAAAATCTATCTGTATATAAAGATCATGAGTATTCTCTGCCCTATGTAAAAAGACCAGGGCAAAGACCTCTCGTGGTGGGTGACGGACCGGCCGGACTTTTTGCAGCTTTCCTTCTTACGCTTTCCGGTATACCACCGCTTGTAATTGAAAGAGGCAAGCGGGTGGAAGAGAGGACATGTGACATAGAGGAGTATTTTAAAACCGGTTCTCTTGATCCTGATTCAAACGTACAGTTCGGAGAGGGCGGAGCCGGTGCCTTCTCAGACGGGAAGTTGAATACTCAGGTAAATGACCGCTTCAGAAGAAACGATTTTGTACTGAAGACCTTCGTAAAATTTGGAGCCGACCCGGACATACTAATAGATCCGAGACCTCATGTAGGAACTGATTCGCTTTATCATATCCTTTCAAATATGAGAAATTTCATGGAGGAGAAGGGATGTGAATTCAGATTTTCTACAGCCCTTACAGGAATCATTACTAATAATGGCAGGGTGACCGGTGCAAAATTTTCAGACGGGAGCATATATTCCTGCGACAGGATCGTTCTTGCCATCGGTCACAGCGCAAGAGATACCTTCGAAGTACTTTACCGGATGGGTATTCCAATGTGCTCAAAACAGTTTGCCATGGGTTTCAGAATAGAGCATCCTCAGGATTTTATTGACAGGTCTCAATATGGAAAAGAGAGGGGATTTCTGCCTGCCGCCTATTACAGACTGTCTGCAAATCTTCCTGATGGAAGAGGAGTGTATTCTTTTTGCATGTGTCCCGGAGGATATGTGATTGATTCTTCATCCGAAGAGGGAGCTATGTGCGTAAATGGTATGAGCTACAGGAGCCGTGACTCTAAAAATGCCAACAGCGCCATAGTCATATCTGTAGGCCAAAAAGAATTTGATTTGAATGATCCCATGGGCGCCCTGAAATATCAAAGAAAGATCGAGCGGAAAGCCTATTCTCTTGGAAACGGCAATATACCACAGCAGCTCCTCGGAGATTTTAAGAAGAGAATCGTTACGAAGTCTTACGGCTCATTTGAATCCTTGGTAAAAGGGCGTACTTCATTTTCTGATATGTCAGGTCTTTTTTCAGAAGAGATCACAAGGGATTTTATTCATGGCATAAGCATTTTTGATAAAAAAATAAAAGGTTTTGGAATGGATGACGCCATTCTTTCCGGTGTAGAGTCCAGAACATCGTCTCCTGTCAGGATAATGAGAGATGATACTTTTCAGTCTACAGGCCTTATTGGACTCTATCCCGCAGGTGAGGGAGCCGGATATGCCGGTGGTATTATGTCAGCAGCCATGGATGGCATGAAAATTGCTGAAAGAATTATTTCGGAGATGAATTGATGGCAGATAAGAATAAAGGCGATATTATGGATTCTGTATCGCCGATGATGAGGCATTATCTTAAAACTAAAAGTAAATATAAGGATTGTGTTCTTTTTTACAGACTCGGAGATTTTTATGAAATGTTCTTCGATGACGCCATCATGGTATCAAAGGAACTTGATCTCACACTTACAGGCAAAAACTGCGGACTTGAGGAGCGGGCTCCCATGTGCGGCATACCTTTTCATGCAGCGGATTCTTATATTGCAAAACTTGTGAATAATGGTCATAAGGTAGCCATATGCGAACAGCTTGAGGATCCAAAGACTGCTAAAGGTATCGTAAAGCGGGATGTGATAAGAATAATTACTCCCGGAACAAATATGGATGAAAAGTCTCTCGATGAGACAAAGAATAATTATCTGCTCTCTGTTATGTATATGTCAGATACATTCGGTATAGCCGTGTCTGACATATCGACAGGTGAATTTCATGTGACTGTTGATGAATCTCTCAGAGCTTTTCTTAATGATATTCAAAAATATGAACCGTCAGAGATCATCTGCAATGACGCTTTTCTCATTTCCGGGGTAGATATTGATGATTTGAAAAACAGACATCATATTTCCATCTCTGCGCTTGACGCCGATTATTTTGACGAAAAATCAGCTGAAGAGACAGTAAAGAGACAATTTAATACTTTTGATACCACAGCTCTTGATTTAATTGATCTGCCTGAGGCCATCTGCGCGTCCGGCGCTCTTCTTCGTTATCTTAAGGAAACACAGAAGACTGATCTGGGCAATTTAAATGACATAGACGTTTATCGTAACTCTAACTTTATGATAATAGACAGCTCATCCAGAAGAAATCTTGAGCTTACGGAAACGCTTAGGGACAAGGAAAAGAGAGGATCTCTTCTCTGGGTCCTCGATCATACAAAGACTTCCATGGGAGCAAGGTTCCTTAGAAATGCAATAGAGATGCCGCTTCGGGATCCGGTTGAGATAAAAAAGCGCCTGGATGCTGTAGAGCAGCTCATTAATTCAGTTGCCGACAGGGATGAATTAAGAGAATATCTTGAAAACATATATGATCTGCAGCGTCTCATGACAAGGATCAGCTACCGGACTGCTAATCCAAGAGACCTTCTCGCTTTCCGGGATTCAATCAATATGATCCCTGCTATAAAAACTGTTCTTTCGGGATTTGACTCTGAACTTATTAAAGACATACTGGATAGCCTTGATTCTCTGGATGATCTGAGAGATCTTCTCGCCGGAGCCTTATCTGACGATCCTCCGGTATCGGTTCATGAGGGCTCGATTTTCCGCGACGGATATTCTGATGAAATTGATAATTTAAGAAATATGAAGTCCGGAGGAAAGACGTGGCTTATTGACCTTGAAAACAGGGAAAAAGAAGCGACAGGAATAAAGAATCTGAGAATCAGATATAATAAAGTGTTTGGCTATTACATCGAAGTTACAAATTCTTTTAAAGACCAGGTTCCCGACAGGTATCAGAGAAAGCAGACGCTTGCCAATTCAGAGAGATATTCAACTGATGAGCTGAAGGAGATGGAAAATAAGATCCTTGGAGCGGAAGACCGCCTGAATCATCTTGAAAATGAGATGTACATGAAGCTCCTTTTGAAAGTCTCTTCAGAAACCAGGAGAATACAAAAGACCGCAGGTGCTATAGCCTATATCGATTTTCTCCAGAGCCTTGCCTACGCTGCCGAGAAATACCATTATTCCAGACCGACAGTCAATAGTAAGGGAATAATAAATATATCGCATGGCAGACATCCTGTAGTGGAGAGGATGATTCCTGACGGCGAATTTATAGATAATGACACCTTGCTCGATGATAAAGATAATCGCGTTGCAATCATTACAGGTCCTAACATGGCGGGAAAATCCACTTATATGAGACAGACTGCCCTTATAGTTTTAATGGCTCAGATTGGAAGTTTCATTCCCGCTTCATCAGCCGTTATCGGAACTGTCGACAGGATATTTACCAGAGTCGGAGCTTCTGACGATCTCACAAGCGGACAGAGCACTTTTATGGTAGAGATGAATGAAGTCGCAAATATCTTAAGAAACGCTACAAGAAATTCTCTTCTGATTCTGGATGAGATAGGCCGTGGCACGAGCACATATGACGGTCTGTCTATAGCATGGGCTGTAGTGGAGTACATTTCAGATCCCAAAATAATAGGAGCAAAGACTCTTTTTGCGACTCATTATCATGAGCTTACAGAGCTGGAGGGCAGTATTCCGGGAGTACACAATTACTGCAGCGCTGTAAAAGAAGGCGATACCGGAGTAGTTTTTTTAAGGAAGATAATAAAAGGCGGAGCCGATAAGTCTTATGGAATAGAAGTAGCAAGACTCGCAGGACTGCCGGCAGCTGTAATTGACAGGGCAAACGAACTTCTGGCCACGCTTTCCGACAATGACCTTTCGGAGAAGGCTTCAAAGATTGCTTCAGGCTCAGAATTTCCGAAGAAGAAAAAAATTCTTGATGATGTTGACAAGTATCAGATGTCACTATTTGACACGAATCCTGACAATGACATAATAGAAGAGATAAAGAATCTTGACATAACAGGAATTACTCCTGTTGAAGCGTTAAATAAGCTTTATGATCTTCAGAATCAGGTGAAAAACAGATGGAAGAAAATATAATCAATATTCTGTCAGATGATACAGTAGATAAAATAGCTGCCGGTGAAGTCGTGGAAAGACCGTCATCGGTAGTAAAGGAACTTGTGGAAAATTCGATTGATTCCGGCGCCAATTCTGTTTCCGTCAGCATCCGCGGCGGAGGGATCACGGAAATAAGAATATCTGACAATGGATCAGGCATATTGAGAAGCGAAATAAAAAAAGCTTTCATGCCTCACGCGACAAGCAAGATAAAAGAAGCTTCTGATCTTGATTCGATCCACACTCTGGGGTTCAGAGGAGAGGCTCTGTCAAGCATAGCTGCTGTTTCTAACGTTCATATGATTACAAAGGCATCAGATGATGACCTTGGCACTGATTATATAATTGAAGGCGGTAAGGAAATTTCAAACGGACTTACAGGAGCCCCTGACGGGACGACGCTTATTGTCAGAAATCTTTTTTTCAATACACCGGCCAGAAGAAAGTTTCTGAAATCAGAGAAGACTGAAAGTATATATATAGAAGATGTGCTTTGTCATATTGCAATCTCCCATCCGGAGATCTCTTTTTCTTTTAAGTCAGACGGTAGAGACCGTATGATGACATCCGGAAATTCCAGGCTCATTGACTCGATCTATCAGATATACGGACGGGATATAGCGTCAAATCTGATTCCTGTTAAGGATAAATGCGATCTTTTCTCGGTTAATGGATTTATAGGAAATTATTCTCTGGTACGTGGAAACAGAAGTCTTGAAAGCTTTTATATAAATAAAAGATCTGTAATAGACAGGACTCTTTCAAAGGCGCTTGAAGATGGATATAAGGGATTTCTGATGAAAAGACAGTTTCCTTTTGCCGTTTTGTTTTTCACTTTTCCCGAAGGAAGCGTTGACGTAAATGTGCATCCTTCAAAACGTGAGGTAAGGATATCAGATACCCAAAATGTGATGGAGAATCTGACCAGTATGATTCATCAGGCTCTGTCCGGAAGGGAAGACATATTAGAGCCGGTAGAAGCTGAAGCTGTAAAAAAGCCCTTCCTTATACATGATAAAAAGACTGATTCAAATCATTCGGAAATAGCCATACCTGAGCCTTTTGAGAAGAAATTTATAAGTTCCTATACAGAAAAATTAGATGAGGAATTAAGAGATAAGGTATCACATGATGAGAAAGTGTCGGAGATCGCAGAAAAGGTTTATAATACCGATTCTTATGAACAGCTTTCTTTTATTTCAGAAGAATCGAAACCTGATATAAATATCATAGGACAGATATTCAAGACGTACTGGATAATTGAATGGAATAAGAAGGTTTATATTATAGACCAGCATGCTGCCCATGAGAAAGTAAATTATGAGAGGATGATAAGTTCTCTTCATAAACATACCATGACAAGCCAGGAAGTGGTTCCTCCGGTTATTGTGTCATTATCTGCAAAAGAGATGGAATCTGCCGAGAAAATAAGAAATGAGATGGAATTCCTCGGATACAGATATGAATCTTTTGGCGGAAAAGAATATATGATCAGCGCCATGCCCGGCAATCTGCCTGATATTGATTTAAAATCTCTTTTTATAAGTATCGTCTCCGAAGCAGCTCAATGGAACAATAAATTCACTTCGGATATGATAGAAGAGAGGATAGCAACAATGTCTTGCAAGGCTTCAATAAAGGGAAATCAATCTATATCTTTTGATGAGGCGGCGGCTCTTTTCGATGAGCTTCTGACACTCGATGAGCCCTACCATTGTCCTCATGGCCGTCCTACCATGATCGCGGTATCAAGAGAAGACCTTGACAAGCTCTTCAGGCGGATAGTATGAAAGATGAATTAATAATAATAGCCGGTCCTACAGCAACCGGTAAATCCGATGCCGGCATTCTTCTCGCGAAAAAGATAGGCGGAGAAGTTATATCCTGTGACTCAATGCAGGTATATAAATATATGGATATCGGTACCGCAAAGCTTAAAAAAGATGAGATGCAGGGCGTTCCACATCATATGATCGATGTGCTGGATCCAAAAGAAAATTATGATGTAAAGAAATTTCAGGAGATGGCGAAAAAGGCAATTAAGACTGTATATTCAAACGGTCATATACCTATACTTGTCGGAGGCACAGGATTTTATATACAGTCTTTACTATATGATATAGACTTTACTGAAGAGCCGTCGGATGAAAAAATAAGAAATAAGCTGAAGGAGTATGCGGATAAATATGGTGCGGATGCTTTGCATGAAAAGCTGAAAGACATAGATCCGGTTTCTTATGAAAACATCCATCCAAATAATATCAAGCGTGTAATAAGAGCAATAGAATTTTTTATGCTCCATAATTCTCCTATCTCTTTACATAATAAGGAAGAGAAAAAGAAAAAAAGCAGATATGATTTTCTATATACAGTTCTGACCGACGACAGGAAAAGGCTCTATGACAGGATAGATAAAAGAGTGGATAAGATGATGGACATGGGGCTTCTTACTGAAGTCAAAGGCCTCGTTGATTATGGCTGCAATCGTGAGATGACGAGTATGCACGGGATAGGTTACAGGGAATTCTTTCCTTATTTTGACGGAGAAAGAAGTCTTTCTGATACCATATCTCTTATAAAGGAAGACAGCCGTCACTTTGCAAAGAGACAGCTTACGTGGTTCGGACATGAAAGGGATACCTGTTTTATAGACAGATCGTATTTTTTAAACACTGAAAATATAGTTGAAGAGATTTTAAATATCAGGAGAAAGAAGCATGAAGAAAATAGAACTTGAGGAAGCTTATGAGAAGCTGGGAATAGAAAAAAAGGTATATGATTATTGTTCTCATATTGAATCTTCATTGAAAAACAGATTTGAAAAAATAGATGTCGTGGCTGAATATAACCAGCAGAAGGTGCTAAAAGCCATGATGGATGCCCGCATCGACAGCGAATGCTTTAATATTTCAAGCGGATACGGCTATGACGATATCGGCAGAGAGAAGATAGAAAAGTGTTATTCCATGACTTTTCACGGAGAAGATGCTCTTGTAAGGCCTCAGATCACATGCGGGACCCATGCCATTGCTCTTGCCATGTTTTCAAACCTCCGTCCGGGTGATGAGCTGCTCTCGCCGGTAGGCAAGCCTTATGATACTTTGGATGAGGTTATAGGAATAAGGCCGTCAATGGGTTCTCTTGCCGAATATAAGGTGTCATACCGTCAGGTGGATCTGAAAGCTGACGGATCTTTTGATTATGACGGGATAAAAAATGCAGTAAACGAAAAAACAAAGCTTGTAACAATACAAAGATCAAAAGGTTATGCCGTAAGGCCAACTCTTTCCGTGGAAAAAATCGGAGAACTTATTTCTTTTATCAGGAAACTGAAAAAGGACGTAATCATTATGGTAGATAACTGCTACGGAGAATTTGTCGAGACAAGGGAGCCTCTTGATGTCGGAGCAGATATGATAGTAGGTTCGCTTATCAAAAATCCAGGCGGCGGTCTGGCATCATCCGGCGGATATATAGTCGGCAAAAAAGAATGCATAGAAAACGCATCTTATCGGCTGACTTCGCCGGGACTCGGGAAAGAGGTCGGGGCGTCTCTTGGTCAAAACAGGAGCATTCTGCAGGGATTTTTCCTTGCTCCAACAGTGACCGCGGCAGCTGAAAAGGGCGCCATACTTGCCGCAAGCATCTATGAAAGTCTTGGCTTCAGCTGTCTTCCAAAGGCAGATGAAGAAAGACATGATATTATTCAGGAGATCACATTAAAAAGTCCTGAAAATCTGATTGCCTTCTGCCAGGGAATACAGTCAGGATCTCCGGTTGATTCTTATGTGGCTCCGGAACCCTGGGACATGCCCGGATATGATGACAAGGTAATAATGGCGGCAGGTGCATTTATCCAGGGTTCGTCGATCGAACTTTCCGCTGATGGTCCCTTAAGGGAACCCTATGCCGTTTATATGCAGGGCGGACTTACATATCCGTCTGCAAAAGCAGGAATCTATATGTCTCTCCAAAATCTTTACAGCCGAAATCTTGTTAGACTGTGAGCATTATGATAGAATAAGCCATGTATGCAGGCGCGAATTTCTGCTGTATCATGTAGAAAGGAACGCTAAATGGAAATAGAACATCTGTCACTGAAGGAGCAGAATAACGCTGACAATCCTTATGAGAAGGCTTTGAGATGCGGATTATCGTGTCTCTCTGACAGGGAGCTCCTTGCTCTTGTAATAAGAAGCGGCACCAGATCCGCCAGCGCACTTGAACTGGCAGAGACAGTTATCAAGCTGCGACAAAACGGCATATCGGGACTGACAAGCCTCACATCCGAAGAATTAAAGGAAATTAAGGGAATCGGAGAAATAAAGGCACTTATTATAAGAGCTGTAGGTGAATTGGCTGTCAGGATGTCCTGCAATGTGGCAAGAGAGAGGCTTTGCCTTGACTCACCAAGAAGCATTGCGGAATATTTTATGCCGGTCATAGCCGGAAAAACTGAAGAAGAATGCTATCTCGCATATTTTGATAACCGTCTTCATCTGACCGGAACCGAGATCATATCAAAAGGTAATGCCGATTCCGTTTCAGTCGGAATAGATACAGTTTTAAGGAAAGTATTCATCCACAGAGCAACCGGATTTGTTCTGATACATAATCATCCGTCAGGACTTCTTGTTCCAAGCAGAGACGATGTGCTCTTCACGAACAGGCTTCGTGAAGCATCTTCCATTGTGCATTTATTTTTTCATGATCATATCATTGTAAGTGATCATGATTATTACAGTTTTGTTGAGCACAATACATTTATTTCCCAGGAGGAAGCTTCATCATGAACAATGCCTTTGGTATAGATCTAGGTACCTTTCACCTAAAGATATTTTCAAAATCACAGGGCAATATACATACCTGCAACAATACAATAGCTATCGTTAATAAGAACGAGATGTATTCATACGGCGACAGCGCCTATTCAATGTACGAGAAAGCTCCGGAATCCATTCAGGTATCTTTCCCTATCGTAAACGGAGTGATCGCTGATTTTGACAACATGCAGACTATGTTGATGGAGGTTCTGACAAAAGATCTGAAAGCTCATCTCAAGGGAGCTGACATTGTTCTTGCTGTACCCGATGATATCACAGAAGTCGAGAAAAAAGCCTTCAATGATATGTTCCAGAGATCCAAACTCAAGATGCATTCGGTCACTCTATGCGAGAAACCGCTTGCCGATGCGCTTGGCATGGGACTTGATGTCACGCTTCCTACCGGTGTTATGGTTGTGGATCTCGGCGCAGATACCACAGAGATATCTGTGATAAGTCTCGGAGGTCTCGTTCTCTCAGAGCTCCTTCCGGATGGCGGCAACAAGCTTGACGACGCGATCGTCTCCCATTTGAAGAAAAAATTCAATCTCCTTATCGGCAGAAAGACCGCCAGGGAGCTTAAGGAAGAGATCGGTTCGGCAGGTCCCGGCAGAGGCGAGTCCATGGAAATCGTAGGCAGGGATGTGGTAAGCGGACTTCCTATCCCCATGACCATAGAATCAGATGTGATCTATGAGGGTATGAAGGATGAACTTGAAAGCATAGGAGCATCCGTAAGAAGGATCCTTGAGAAAGTGCCGCCTGAACTTGCGAAAGATGTCGTATATTCCGGCATCTATGTTACAGGCGGGACATCCAGGCTCCATGGTCTTTCGCCTTTCCTTGAAAATATAGCTAATATCAAAGTAAATGTTGCCGAGGACGGCGAAGAGACAGCAGCGATCGGTCTTGGCAAAGTCCTTACTGATCATAAATACAGCAAGTTCGGCTTCACGATGAAGTCCAGAATATTCAGCTGATAGTCGAGGCATCCGTTAAATGAATCGCAAGAAAAAAACACTGCCTACCAAACTTGTCTTTCTGATACTTGTAATCATATCGATAATGCTTATGTTTATAAGCTATGTGACCGGCTTTTCGGGAGGCCCCTTGAAGACAGTGACCGGTTTTGTATTTGTTCCCATGCAGAACGGTCTTGATTTCGTCGGCAATTCCATTACAGACATGAAAAAGCATAAGTCTGATATGAAGGAATTAAAAGAAGAGAATACTTCACTCAAGAAACAGGTCAATGAGCTCACACAGCAGCTTAATTCTGTTCAGCTGCAGCAGAGTGAGCTGAAAAATCTTGAAAATCTGTATCAGCTTGATCAGCAATACACAGGTTACAAAAAGACAGGCGCCAGAATAATCGCAAAAGGCACATCAAATTTCTTTGATACCTTTACTATAGATAAAGGAAGCTCAAGCGGAATAAAAAAAGACATGAATGTCATTGCAGAAGGCGGTCTGGTCGGAATAGTTACAGAGACAGGAAAGAATTATGCCATAGTAAAGGCAGTAATAGATGATACATCCAATGTAAGTGCCATGTCTCTTAATACCGGAAATCTATGCATTGTCTCCGGCAATCTTCAGACAATGAATAAAAAGAACGAGATAGACATTCAGAACCTTGAAGACAAGGATAATAAAATCTCTCAGGGTGAGCCGATAGTTACTTCGAATGTTTCAAGCAAATATCTTCCGGGAATTCTCATCGGATATGTATCCGATCTGAAGAATGATTCGAATGATCTGACTAAATCCGGAACTCTTACGCCAGCCGTTGATTTTAAACATCTGCAAAGCGTTCTCGTGATACTTCAGACCAAGGAGACCAGTTCAAATGAAACTAAGTGACCAAGTGATAAGATGGATAATACGAATCCTTCTTATTGCCTTTTGCTTTTTGTTACAGACAGTAGTATTCAATTATCTGGAGCTTGCCGGTCTTGTGCCAAACCTTATTATTGCCTATGTGTCTCTCACGGGTTTTTTGAAGGGACGTAAGACCGGTATGATCACAGGCTTCATATCAGGAATGATTATCGATTTCTTCTCAGGACAGTTTTTCGGCGCCTATACGCTTATGTATCTTGTAATAGGATTCTTAAACGGTCTGTTCAGAAAATGGTTTTATGGAGATGACATAAAACTTCCCATGCTTTTTGTCGGAATTTCCGACATTCTATCCGGAATATTCATCTACCTGGCTGCTTTTCTTCCGAGAGGCAGGAACGATTTTCCTTTTTATCTTAATTCTGTAATTATTCCGGAAGCTGTATATACTGCCGTGATTTCACTCTTGCTTTTTTTGATGGTAAGAGGCATAGACTTAAAGCTTATTAAACGAGAAAGAAAGAGAGAGAGAAGACTTGGATGACGACTTTCTTACAGGATTAAAAGAAAAAATATCCTCTTCCAGACTTGGCATCATCAGTTTCATCATGATCCTTTTCAGCCTTATTTTAATATTCAGGCTTTTCGTTCTTCAGATAGTAAAGGGCAGTGATTACCAGTCTAATTACGTTATGAAGATCGAGAAAAAAGAGACGATAGAGGCAAACAGAGGAAATATATATGACAGAAACGGAAAGCTTCTGGCATATAATGAGCTGTCTTATAATGTTACAATAATTAATAATTATTCTCATGAATCTTTAAAGAAAAGCAATCAGCATCTTAATTCCGAACTATATACTCTGATCAGTGGAATACTTAAAAACGGCGATGATATAGATAATGATTTCGGGATCATACAAAATGCTGACAAGTCATATTCATTCAAGGACTCCGGCATTAATTTGCTAAGATTCAAAGCTGATATTTTCGGTCACAAGTCGATCGACGATCTTACTTACAATAAGAAAGCCGGCTTTAATGAAGCTGACGCCGGCGCTAAAGAGATAATGACATATCTCATGGGAAGCCAGAAGTATAATATTTCTAAAAAACTGCCTGAAGAAATCAGATACAGAATAGCAGTGATCCGTTATAAGATAAGTCTTAACTCATTTAAGGTCTATATGCCGACTGTCGTCGCATCTTCCATATCCGATAAGTCACTTGCCTTTGTAAAGGAAAATTCATTAGAGATGCCTGGTGTGACCATCAAGGAAAAATCGGTGAGAAAATATACCGACGGTAAATATTTTGCTCATATAATCGGATATACCGGTACTATCTCGACTGAAGAATTCAAAAAAAGATCAGCCCAGAATAAAAATGTAGAACAGGATGACATTATCGGAAAAGCCGGAATTGAACAATATATGGACAAATATCTTTCCGGAAAAAAAGGATATGATACCCTTATTGTTGATAATGTCGGTAATCCCATTAAGACCACCAAACATGTCGAATCTGAGTCCGGCGGCAACGTCTATCTGTCGATCGACAAGGATCTTCAGGAGAGAGCGTATAATCTGCTGGAGCAGGAGATCGCAGGGATCCTTGTTGCAAAGCTGAAAGATTCAAAGACAGTTGAAAGGTCCGATGAATCAAAGAATCAGTCCATATCGATCTATGATGCATATGTGAATCTTCTTCTGAACCGCATTGTTGATACTGATCATTTTAAAGAGGCGGATGCGAGCGATCTTGAAAAGAACATTCTCTCGGAATATCAGGCAAAAGAAGCTGATGTCAGAAACAGTCTTCAGGGATATCTGGCTGCTTCCAATACTGTTCCAATTTCAAAAGCAGATGATGAATATTATTCTTATCTTAAATGCGTGGTCAATATGCTTAAGGATCAGAAAATTCTGGTAAAGGACAGGATCGATACTGATGACGACACATATAAATCATACAGTCAGGGAAATATAAGCTTAAGTGAATATCTGAAATATGCTATTAAGAAAAATTGGATAGACATCACTCAGCTGAAGGAAAAATCAAGATATGTGGATACTGACGAAATATATCAGAGCCTTCTTGATTACATCAATAAAAACCTTCCGGACTATTCTTCGTATCAAAAGGCTGTATATAAAAACGCAGTTCTTCAGGGCAGCATATCCGGGAATCAGATTTGTACCGCGCTCTTTGATCAGGGAGTACTTCCGAGAGATGACGATACCAGAAATGCTCTTTTAAATGGCAGGACATCTGCATTCAGTTTTCTTGTGGATAAAATAAAAACACTTCAGATCGAGCCCGGACAGCTTGGGTTAAAACCATGCTCAGGATCCTGTGTCGTGACGGATGTGACTACAGGTGAGATCTTGGCCTGCGTATCATATCCGGGTTATGATAATAATAATCTTGCAAACAAGGTTGATTCAGATTATTATTCATATCTCGTAAACAGTTCGGCAAGTCCTCTTTATAATAATGCTACCCAGCAGCGGACAGCTCCGGGTTCCACTTTCAAGATGCTTACTTCCACCGCAGGTATGGCAGAAGGCGTGATTACACCGGAGACTGAGATCACCTGCACAGGTCAGTTTGAAAAGATTTCAAATAAGCCGAAATGCTGGATATATCCCGGTTCTCATGGTACTATCAGTCTTTCTGAAGCAATAAAGGATTCCTGCAACTGCTTCTTCTATGAAGTAGGATGGAGACTTTCCGGAGGTGACAATAATTATAATGATGGAAACGGCATCAAGAAGCTTACGAAATATGCTGAACTCTATGGACTTACATCAAAGACAGGAGTAGAGATCACCGAATCCAAATCCGATTACGCGACGCAATATCCTGTCATGGCAGCCATCGGTCAGTCCAATAATAATATAACGACGATCGCGCTTTCCAGATATGTCACTGCCGTGGCAAATTCAGGTACGGTATATAATATGACTCTTCTGAAGTCGGTTACTGATCATAAAGGGAAAACCATCAAGACTTATTCACCTTCCGTCAAAAATACGGTAGATGTTCTGAATCCTGCTCAATGGAGTGCGATCCATACCGGTATGAGAATGGTGGTTGAACATACATCATCTTTTGATGGTTTCCCTGTCGCTGTTTGCGGAAAGACCGGAACCGCTCAGGAATCAAAATCTGCGCCTGACCATGTGCTTTTTGTCGGATATGCGCCGGAAGATTCGCCTAAATACGCCATGGCAATAAGACTAGCAAACGGCTTTCAGTCAAGCTATGCTGCTGCAGTAGGAAAAGATATAATGGGCTGTATATATAATGTTCCTGATTCTGTTTCTAAAGCTGATTCAGGCAACGCTTTAAACCTTGAAAACGGAATAGCCGGGGATTAACAAATGAAAAAATCATTTGAACTTAAGGGTACAAAAACAGGTTTGGTTCTTATCATGAATCCCGAAGCGGATATCCGGGATATGATTCTGGATATATGCAGGGAGTTTTCTGAGAACAGACAATTCTTTGGAAGAAACAACATAGTTCTCACACTGCGCGGAAGACACCTGGATCCGGAAGAATATGAAGCTGTAATCGAGGCAATAGAGCTTAATTCCGATGTGCGTGTAAGGATAGTGGAAGATGATGACGGACTGCACGAAAAGGAAATGCTCGGAAAAATCGACGGCATGAAGAAGAAGGCAATATCGGAGTATTCTCTTATTGTACCAAATGACGTTACTGATGATTCCACCATCAGATCGGACAGATCACTCCTTGTCATCGGAAACGTGGGAAAAGATGCGACGCTTATTGCAGCCGGGAATATAATTGTGACCGGTCTGCTTTCAGGACGGGCCGTGGCCGGTTACAAGAGTAACAGGAACACTGATTTTTATATCTATGCCGGCGTGATAAATACTGACAGAATGTCAATAGGAGATTATGATACCATGTCTTCTGCCGATGATCGTACAAGAAAAAGACTAGTCAGGAAAAGACGTATCACCGAAGAAGGCGATGTGGTCATGTTTAACAGAAATCATTTTATTATGACTACAGTAAATGACGAACTGTTCAAGAATAGATTTAAGAGGTGAATTCCTTGTTCAGAAATTATCAGTTTAAAAATATCAATTACAGACTGATTATAGAAACTCTGATTCTTACAATAATCGGTATTATGATCATTGGATCAGCGAATTCTGATTTTATTAACAAGCAGATAGCCGGTCTGATCATCGGAATTATTGTTATGGCTTTGATATCGCTTGTTGATTTTGAATGGATTCTTTCACTTCACTGGTTATCTTATTCTTTTGCCGTAGTGCTGCTTATGGCAGTCCTTTTATTCGGAGATACCAGCCTTGGTGCAAAGAGATGGCTTAAGATCGGTATCAGATTTCAGCCTTCCGAGATCTGTAAGATCTTTCTTGTGATATTCTTTGCCTGGTATCTTACAAATCATCAGGAAAAGCTGAATACCAGAAATACGGTATTGAAGATACTGGCTCTTATGATAATACCTCTTGTTCTGATCCTTAAAGAGCCTGATCTTTCTACGACAATAGTTACATTTCTTGTACTTGTTACAATGCTTTATATATCCGGTCTGTCAAGAAAAATCGCCCTTCCTGTTTTTCTCACGTTCATTATCCTGGTGGCGGCATATCTTCTCTATGTATGGCAGACTGAAAGCACTCCTTTTTTGAAATCATATCAGGGCATCAGAATACTGTCATGGATGTTTCCAAATGATTATCCCCAGAATTCTTACCAGCAGCAGAATTCTCTGATGGCGATCGGGTCTGGTCAGTTGTTTGGAAAGGGTCTTAACAACAACTCTCTTGATTCTGTAAAAAACGGAAATTATATTTCGGAACCTCAGACTGACTTCATTTTTGCAGTGGCAGGAGAGGAGGTAGGATTTGTAGGCTGTGTCATCATCATAGCCCTGCTTTTTCTTATAACCATCGAATGCTATATAGCAGCAAAAAAGGCAAATTCACTTTCAGGAAAACTTTTATGCGTAGGAATCGGATCAATAATCGGTTATCAAAGCTTTGTTAATATCTGTGTAGTAACAGGTCTTATGCCGAATACAGGACTGACGCTTCCTTTTGTCAGTTACGGACTGACTTCTCTCGTGACTTTATTTTTTGGAATAGGAATGGTATTAAATGTAGGACTTCAGTCCCGTCGAAAGTATTAATGTGGTATAATATAAAAGTCGAAGTTATATGCATTTTTACTATAAGGGAGTTAAAGGTAATATGAATATTGGACTGGTAGCACATGATGCAAAGAAAAAGCTTATGCAGAATTTCTGTATTGCCTACAGAGGTATACTTTCAAAAAACGAATTGTATGCTACAGGTACTACAGGACGTCTTATAGAAGAAGTGACAAATCTTAATGTTCACAAATTCCTTGCTGGACATCTTGGGGGATCACAGCAGCTGGCAGCTCAGATTGAACATAATAATATAGATCTTGTTATTTTTCTTCGAGACCCTTTGACACAGAAATCCAATGAGCCTGATGTAAATAATATAGTAAGGATATGTGATGTAAACAATATCCCGCTTGCGACAAATCTGGCGACTGCAGAGCTTCTTATCAAATCGCTTGACAGAGGAGACCTAGACTGGCGTGAAATGTACAAATAAGAAATCTAAATTTACGGCTTTCCTGCTTTTAGCCGCTATATCTTTATCCTGTTTTGGATGCGGAAAGAATGAGTTTCCTGACAGATATTCAGTTACGAAAACATCCGAAAAGCTTGGCATACTTCAGGGGACAGCTCCGGAGACCGGCGGATATTCTTTGTTTTCTGACGGTCTTTGTCTTCCCGAGACCAGCGACTCCGATCCGTCGAAAGCGCCCGATATCCCTGTAACGACCTATTCAGCAGCTTTATTTGATGAGACAAGTCATGAGACTCTTTATAATTACCAGATGCTGAAGAAGGTATACCCGGCAAGTACCACAAAAATCATGACGGCACTTGTCGCTTTGGACATCGGTAATATTGACCAGAAGATCACCTGTACTGACGAGATAAAAAATGTCTCGGCGGATTCTTCTCTTGCAAACTTAAAGCCCGGAGACACGCTTACATTGAAGCAGCTCCTTTACGGACTTCTGCTTCCAAGCGGAAATGACGCAGCGATCGCCATTGCAACAGGACTGTCAGGTTCTGTAGATGCCTTTGTTGAGAAAATGAACGAGAAGGCCGTATCACTCGGAGCTACCGGAACTCACTATATTACATGCAACGGTCTGCCTGACCCCGATCATTATACAACAGCTTATGATATGTATCTTATTTTCAGGGCGGCTCTCAAAAACAAAGACTTTATGGATATAATAAGCACTAAGGAATTTAAAGCGGATTTCACATCAGCTGACGGTTCCGCTGCATCTCTTACCTGGCATAATACAAACAGATATTTTACAGGCAAGACCAGGATACCAAAAGGCATTACGGTTATAGGCGGCAAGACAGGTACTACAGGCGAAGCCAGATACTGTCTGGTTCAGCTTTCAAGGAACGAAGAAGGTCATGATTTGATTTCGTGTGTATTCGGTGCAGACTGTGCATATAATCTGTATCTGGATACGTCGGAACTTTTACAAATAAAATCTGAATGAAGGTCAGCTGATGGAGAGGAAAGAAAACATAGAAGAAGAGAAGATCGTTCGCTTCCCATCCAAGGGATTCAGATTTGAGATAATCATTCTTATTGTATTAATGATATTTCTATGCTTCCAGTTTATTAACTATCTCAGAAGATCAGGAGACGGAGTTTATGAAGTCAGGAAAGGGTTGATTCAGCAGAACAATCATTATAACGCTCTCGCAATCAGAAGCGAGCAGATAATCAAATCTGATTCTGATGGATATCCTTTCTATTATCAGAAAGACAAATCTCAGATCGGTATGGATTCTGTGATTTATGCTCTTGATACAGACGGTACGATTTCACAGTCAATTGCGAAAAGCAACAGCGATTTTAAATCCATTCCTGCAGAAGACAGAAAGAATATTACCGATTCTCTTTCTTCATTTGTAAATTCATATGACCCTTATCAGTTTCAGAAGACTTATGAATTTATGAGCAATCTGAACGAGACAGTCAGTGAATCAATTATAGTAAGCAAGATACAGAAGCTTTCAGAGACTGATTCCGGGAAAACAGATAAAAGTCTGAAGAAATATTATCCGCAGTCGACAGGAGTCGTTTCATATATTGTAGATGGCGGAGAGGGTCTTACTATTGATAATTTCAATTCACAAAGTATGAATGAAGGAACATATAAGAGAAAAGACCTTCGTACAACATCAAAATTGGAAGAGGGGTCAGATGTCTATAAACTTATCACTGACACGAACTGGCATCTGGTTATTCAGATACCGGATAATCTTTCTAAGAGACTGGACGCGGTCACCTCAAAAAAAATCAATGTAAAATTTGATGACGATCAGTCAGAGGAGTCTGCTGATTACAGCATAACAGAACGTGACGGAAACAAATTTCTTATTTTATCTTTGGATCATGGTGTGGAACGATACGCTGATGAGAGGTTCGTTTCTATAGAGCTCCTTCTGGATGAGAACGAGGGCCTCAAGATACCGGTATCATCAATAGTTACAAGCGATAAATATGTCTATATCGTACCGGATGAGTATATCTATCAGGAGAAATACAAGGATGCTTACTATATAAGAAGGCTTGATAAAAAGAAGATCAGCATAGATATAATGAAGAGATCTTACGGAAAGACATATATTTATTCATCCGCACTGAAAAGCGATATGCAGATTATATCAGACAGCGGAAATACCTTTATTCTAGGAACTGAAAAAGAACATCTTGAGGGCGTATATAACGTTAATAAGGGTTATGCTGTATTTAAGAAGATCAGTGTGTTATACAGGAACAATGACTATGCCATAGTGTCTGATAATACCAGTGACGGTCTGATCCTATATGATTACATAGCTTTGAACGGTAAGAGTACCCATCAAAACGAAATTTTTAATAAGTAGAAGGAGGCATCCATTGTCTATAGCAGAGAACCTGAAGGAAGTACAAAGAGATATAAATGAGGTATGCAAAAAGTGCGGACGCGATCCATCTGAAGTAACTCTGATAGCAGTATCAAAAACTAAGCCTCTTGAAGATCTGAAGGAAGCCTATGACGCAGGAGCAAGAGATTTCGGAGAAAATAAAGTTCAGGAACTTATAGCAAAGATGCCGAATCTTCCATCAGACATCCGCTGGCATATGATCGGTCATCTTCAGCGCAACAAGGTTAAATACATCGCCGGAGAAGTGGAACTCATACATTCAGTAGACAGTTTTCGCCTGGCGGAAGAGATAAATATTCAGGCCAAGAGGAAAAAAATAATAATTCCTGCTCTTATTGAGATAAATATAGGTGACGAAGAATCAAAATTCGGAGTAAGACCTGATGAGGCAAAGGAATTATGTAAAGAAATAAGCGAACTTGACTCGATCCATATTGAAGGACTGATGACAGTAGCGCCTGCGGCTGATGATCCGGAAGAAGTTCGCAGATATTTCAGAAAAATGCACGAACTGTTCCTTGACATCAAATCGGAAAACATCGATAATGTAGAGATGAAGATATTGTCAATGGGCATGACTAATGATTACAAAGTGGCTATAGAAGAAGGCTCGACAATGGTTAGGGTTGGCACAGGTATATTCGGAGCAAGAGATTATTCCAGAAAGAATAATTAAAGGAGAAGAATATGAGTGTATTTGATACTTTTTTTGATAAGCTTCGCGAAAACAATGGAGATTATGACGGAGATGCTTATAACGAAGACGATCTGAAAAATGATGATGAGCTTGAAAATGATTACAGCTCTCGTTCAGGAAGCTCCTATGATTATGAAGATACGGAACCTTCTGAAGACAGAAGGAGAATGCGCTTTACCGACAGGAAAAATGACAATCATTCCAAGGTAACCAGCATAAACAGAGATTCCGGCAACGGCGTCGAAGTATGCGTTTTCAAGCCGGTTACTTTTGAGGATGCAAAGAGCATTGCTGAGACCTTTGAAGCTCATCAGGCAGTTATATTGAACATGGAGGGCGTTGATATAGGTCTCGCAAGAAGGATCATCGATTTCTGTACTGGCGCCTGCTATGTTAATGACGGCAATCTTCAGAAGATATCAAATTACATCTTTGTAATGACTCCTAAAGAGATTCCGATTTCCGGAGATTTCCAGGAGATTATGAATTCCTTCGACTATTCCGATATTCAGCCGAGTATCTGATTTATAACAGTTTATGTCAGCGGCAGTTATTCTGCCGCTTTTTTTATTAGAAAGCATTAATAATGAACATACTTCCGGTTAAAAACAAAGGTAAGTTATCCTATAATATCGTAATTGATAATAGTCTTGATAATTTGAATGAGTCGCTTAAGGACACCGGCAGGAAGTGGGGCAGGGCGCTTATTATTTCAGATTCTAATGTCTCGGCACTTTACCTTAATAATGTTAGATCCGTTTTGGAATCCGGCGGGCTTTTTACTGAAATTGAAAGCTTTACTTTTCAAGCTGGAGAGGAACAGAAAAATCTATCTACTGTATCAATTGCCTATGACTTCCTTATTTCACATCATTTTGACAGGCACGATATTATATTTGCTCTCGGAGGAGGCGTTACAGGTGATCTCAGCGGTTTCACAGCAGCATCGTATTTGAGAGGAATTGATTTTGTACAGCTTCCTACATCCCTTCTCGCAATGGTAGATTCAAGCATAGGCGGGAAAACCGGTGTTGATTTCAAATCATTCAAAAATATGGTCGGAGCATTTTATATGCCTGTTCTGGTTTATATGAATCTCTCTTTCCTTGATTCGCTTCCTGACAATCAGATAAGATCCGGTTTTGGAGAAATAGTAAAGCATGGTCTGATCGCAGACAGGAATTATCTTGATTTCATATATGATAATGCAGATCTTATTATTAAACGGGACAAGGATACATTATCATCAATAATAAAAAGAAGCTGTGAGATCAAAAAATACGTGGTTGAAAGGGATCCAAATGAGCAGGGTCTTCGGGCTATACTTAATTTTGGACATACCATAGGTCATGCAGTCGAAAAACTCTCTGATTTAAAACTGCTTCACGGTGAATGCGTTTCACTTGGTTCCATTGCAGCTTCATATCTTTCATACAAGAGGGGCACATTAAGTAAAAATGATTATCATTATATCCTGAATGTTTATAAGAAGCTTGGAATGATGACAGGACTTGATGAGGACTTTAATATCACTCCTCAGGATATTGTCGATGCAACTCATTCAGATAAGAAACGAAATGGAGATAAAATCAGATTTATTACATTGGACGGCATAGGTAAAGCCTTGATGTGTGATGATGTGACTGACTCTGAGATAGCTGATGCAGCCGGGAGTATTATTTTATGAAGAAGAAGACTCAAAATCTTATTATTTTCTGTTTAACATTATTATTAATAATCATTCTTATTTTTCTGGATCAGTATACTAAAGGCCTGGCATTTCGTTATTTAAGGAACAGGGATAACATAATAATTATTCCGGGTGTCCTGGAGCTTACTTATCTTGAGAATACGGGTGCGGCTTTCAGCATGATGGAATCTGTAAGTATTTTTCAGAAAATTATGTCGGTACTGACACCTCTTATTATCGCCTTCGCGGCATTTATTCTTATAAGGATGCCGAAGATCAGGCGGTATCTTCCTTTATATACAGTGATAGTATTTATTATTTCCGGAGCATGCGGAAATTATATTGACAGGATCCTAAATCAGAAAGTGATCGATTTTATTTATTTTTCAATCATCAATTTTCCGGTATTCAATGTCGCGGATATATATGTTTCGCTTGGAGTAATAGCGCTTCTTATTATGATGGCTTTTATTTACAGCGATAAGGAACTTGAGGATATATTTCGTTTCAAGGTAAAATAAAAGTCATGATAATTACGGTTTCTGAAGATGATGCTTCAATAAGAATAGATAAATACCTCTCAGATCATGACAGTGCTCATTCAAGAAGCAATATTCAAAAGGCAATACGTTCAGGTCAATGCAAGGTAAACGGCGCTATTGTAAGGGACAGTTATATGGTAAAAAAGAATGACGTCATAGAATTCAAGTTGCCGGATCCTGTTGAGGCTGAAATAGTTCCTGAAAATATACCACTTGACATATTATACGAAGATGATGATGTCCTCGTTGTAAATAAGCCCAAGGACATGGTCGTACATCCTGCGCCGGGTCACCTTGGATCCACACTCGTAAATGCGATCATGTATCATTGCGGAGATTCTCTAAGCGGTATAAACGGTGTAATGCGACCGGGTATAGTCCACAGAATTGATAAGGATACGACGGGCTCTCTTATAATCTGCAAGAATGATTATTCTCACCGTTTTATCGCTGAACAGATAAAAGAACATACAGTAAATCGTATATATCTTGGCATAGTGCATGGAAGGACTGAACCTGACGGCACAATTGACAAGCCTATCGGCAGAAATCCATCGGACCGGAAGAAAATGGCTGTTAATACAGTTAACGGCAAGAGGGCAGTAACTCATTATAAGACAATTAAACAGTCTTCACGTTTTTCATTCTGCAAATTCCGGCTTGAAACAGGCCGGACTCATCAAATAAGAGTCCATATGGCGTCAATAGGACATCCACTGCTTGGAGACAGCGTATACGGACCTGCAAAGTGTCCGGTTTCAGGTCTTCAAGGACAGACCTTACATGCATGGAAGATTGGATTTATCCATCCCGGAACAGGAGAATATATGGAATTTACAGCGCCTGTTCCAGATTATATGATGGACCTTATAAGAAAAATCTGAAAAGAAACTTACTTTTTCTTCTTCATTTTCTTATAATCAACAGCATCAGCAGCTTCGCGCTTATGTTCGTCCTCGATAGCAGCGTAATAATCTATTGTGGTATTTATATTTTCATGACCAAGGACATCAGCAACCAGTCTGATGTCTCCGGTTTCCCTGTAAAGAGCTGTTCCATAGGTGGATCTCAGCTTATGTGGAGTGATTTTTTTCAGCGGAACAGCTATGCGGGTATATTTTCTTACAAGATTTTCTATTGCATCAACAGATATGCGTTTTCCCTGAAGTGATAGAAACATTGCCTTTTCATGGCCTTCTTTAATTTTTATCCCGCCTCGTTCATTTTTCTTATAATCAGAAATTGCCTCGATGACTTCATGTCCCAGATAAAGCACATCCTGACCTCCGCCTTTTCTTACAATAACTATGGTTCCGGCCTTCAGATCCACATCGTCTATATCAAGTCCTCTGCATTCTGATACACGAATCCCGGTATTTAGAATCAATGTTATTATTGCATTGTCTCTGAACCTTGTCTTTTCTGAAAATAGCTTCTGCCTTTTGGTCATTGAAACAGAACCATTATTAATGGTATCCATGACACGACCGACCTCGTCGGCATTCATCCTGATAATGTTTTTATCCTTTTTTATACGGGGATTTGCCACAAGATCCATGGGGTTTTTCTTGATCCGGTCATTTACAAGAAGATATCGAAACATTCCCCGTAAGGGTGACATCCGCCTGGCAATCGTTTTCTTACCTTCTTCGTGATAATCATTCTCAGTATTAAGCTCAAGATATCTTTGATATTCAATGATATCATCAGATGTAATATGATCCATGATATCGTCAGTTACCTCTGAAGGCTTTAATCTGGCAAAGACCGGATTAACAGATGACAGGAACTTAAAGAATATAATAAGATCATAAGAATATTGAATCAAGGTACTGGGCTGGGAAGTTACCTCTCTGTAATGAATAAAATCAGCAGCGCATCTTGGCAGATCATCAATTAAAGACCTGAGTCTCAGCAGCTGTTTTTTCTTTTTTTCTTTATAATATAAAGAGTCCTTGCCCATTATTTTGTCCTTTCTTTGATTCTCCTTATCCCAAAGCTATTTATCGGAAAAACAGATATTTTTCCGATAAATATATTATACTCTGCTCTGCTTATAAATCAACTGATGACTTCCAACATAAATAATGAAAAACTTCGTTGCAAGGATTCAATGAAGCCATGAGATGCACAGATGGTGGCGAGCATTGTGTTTTTCGTTGTGAGCGAGCACGCTAGCTGCGGCTCGGTTGACAATCGTTCAAGCAGAAATGCTTCCTTGTAATATATTGCAACTGCAAGAATTTAATTCAAGCATTTCTGCGCGCTTTTGTCAGAGAGCCGCTAAAAAGCGCGTGCGAGCAAACAGAAAAACACAACTTGTGAGCCACCACTGTGACATCTCTTGGCAAAAAGCGAATGAATCCTTGCAACGAAGATGATTCAGATAAAATCACGAATATTTGTTTGCTTTATCTAATGAACTATGCTAAAATATCAGATAAAGTTAATACTACATTTGTCACTCATATCATATTAAATTTTCAGGAGCAATATATATGGCATACGGCAAGATTACACCTAAACAGAAGGAAATTCTTGACTTTATCAAATCGCAGATCATTAACAGGGGTTATCCTCCCACAGTCAGGGAAATATGCCAGGCTGTACATCTTAAATCCACATCGTCTGTCTTTGTTCATCTGGAGAAACTTGAGCAGAACGGATATATAAGGCGTGATCAGTCACAGTCCAGAGCCATAGAGATAGTTGATGATAATTTCAATCTTTCAAGACGCGAGGTCATAAATGTTCCGCTTATAGGTCATGTAGCTGCAGGTTTGCCGCTTTTGGCTGTAGAGAATATAGAAAATTATTTCCCTGTTCCTGCAGAATACATGCCATCTAATCAATGCTATCTTCTTAAGGTTCAGGGAAATTCGATGATCAACGCCGGAATATTTGACGGCGATCTTATTATGGTTGAAGAAACCGATACTGCTGAGAATGGTGAAATTGTAGTCGCTCTTGTGGATGACGGAGCTACGGTCAAGAGATTTTTCAAAGAGAAGGATCACATCAGACTCCAACCTGAGAATGATCATATGAAACCCATTATTGTTGATGACTGCCATATCCTGGGTAAAGTCATCGGTGTTTTCCGCTTCTTCAGGTAAACCCATTAAAAAAACGATTGGAATCGGATCCATCAGAAATCATATTTCTAATGGATTTATTATTTTTCCATCATTCCAGATACGCTCAAGTCCGTAGAATTGTCTCTCCTCCTTAGACATGATATGTACTACTATATCTCCGTAATCCATTAAAATCCATGCAGATTTCTGTGTACCTTCAATGCTTTTCTCATGGATACCTGCTTTAAACATAACCTCTTCTACAGTATCGCGCATTGCTTTCAGATGATTCGGACTTAAACCTGTAGCTATTACAAAATAATCGGCAACCGGCGAAATTTCTCTGATGTCGATTACTTCAGTATCTTCAGCTTTCCTGTCTTCCAGGCTATTTACTAAAGCTTTTAAAATATTGTTTTCTTCCATCCTCTTTTCTCCATTTAAAGTTTTCTCATCGCAGAGTCATTAATATTTTTGTAAAATTCATATGTTTTTTCTGTAGTATCATCAATCTCAGCACCTTTATTCTGGAGATAAAGCAGCGTATCTCTTAATATCATGCAGATAGCCAGATCGATGTTCATGAAACTCTGCTTTCTGATCTCCGGAAGATTAACGGCTTTTGTCCTTCCGGGTTCAATATAATCTGCTGTAAATATGATTTTATCCAATAGATTCATATTCGGGCAGCCTGTAGTATGCACTGAAATAGCATGACAGATCTCAGGGTCATCTATTTTATAAAGAGATCCCGCAAGATAAGCTCCTACTTTTGCATGAAGGAGATGAGGACTTTCCCGTTCCTGCTCTTTGATCTCAATTCCATTTGCGTGCGAAAAAGATAAAAGCTGTTCTGCTGACATATATTTGGCACAGTCATGGAGAAGTCCCGCATACATTGCCTTATCGACAGGACAGCTGTATCTCATCGCAAGAGCTGATGCCGTATACATTACTCCAAGTGTATGCTCATATCTCTGCGGCTTTAATTTTTTCTTCAGGTCTTCTTCTATCTCTTCTATCGTCATGATATAATCTGCTCTTTTCTCATAGAGATGGTGTTCTTTAATATATCTGTATGCATATTCAGCTATGTATTCCGAAGCTTTGGGATTGTCTTCTGCCAGATAATCTCGTAAAACTGTAGAAGAAATATCAACAGGCTTCATTCCAAGCGGCTGAAAACGTGTATTATATTTCTGAGATTGGAAAAGACATTTCTTTCGAAAAGATTCTCTGTCAGAATCAGATCTTATGCAAACCGCAAATGAACATAATTCAGCTATCACATCAGGATTTTTCCATCGATCAAAACTGTCAAGAGAATCCTCGCCGATCAGAAAGACAAAATGGTATGAAGGATACTTTTCTGACAGAAATCTCAACGTTTCATAAGTATAGCTCTTCTCAGGTCTTCTACATTCCAGATCAAGGATCCTTACATAAGGAAGGTCAAAAACAGAACGTCTTATTATCTGTATTCTGTCATCTGATGGAATTTCATCGTACATCTTCTTATGAGGCGGAATACCTGCCGGAATTATCCATATTTCATCAGGATTCAGCTCGTTGAAACATGATAGGATCATCTGCCTGTGACCGGAATGGAAAGGATGAAAGGTACCGCCATAAAGAACTATTGTCTTTTCTACGTGTCGCATTTCATTTCTCCATTCAGTTTACATTAATTTTATTTTTGGCTCTTTAGCCGGGCGATAAAGAATAATCTTTCTGCCTATTACACGAACCACCTTAGACCTTGTGCGGCCTGCTACAGTGTCAGCAATTTCATGAGGATCTTCCATGCAATTTTTCAGAACCGAGAATTTTACCAGTTCTCTGGCTGCAAGCGCTTCATCGATAGCTGCAGTAAATTCAGGCGTAAGCCCATTCTTTCCAAGCTGAAAAATAGTAGGTTCATTCGCGGCAAGTCCTGTAAGATATGCTCTCTCTTTATTGTTCATCTGCTTTCCTTTCAGAAAATTTTTTATGACGAGTAGTATTCGAAACTCTCTCCGCCAAGTATGACAGTATCACCATCACGAATGCCAAGATCCTCAAGTCTTTTGTTAATGCCCTGCTCTTTCAGAAAACGCTGGAAGAAGGCAAATCCCTTTTCAGATTCAAGATGAGTATATCCAAGCATCTTATCGATCTTAGGACCTTCAACTGTATATGAACCGTCAGAATTCTTATAGACAGAGATACTCTCTGTTTTTTCATCTTCATTTACTGGCTCGGTCTCGGATTCAAAATATTCGGTTTCTTTCGGCAGAGACTTTAATAATTCGTAAGAAGCAAATAATACTTCTTTTATTCCCTTATTTTCTGCAGCTGAAAGAGTCATAACCTTAAAATTTCTGCCGGCAAATTCTGTTTCTACCCTCTTTACGACGGCATCCTTATCCTCGCAGGCATCCATTTTATTCAGAGCAATGATCTGAGGCTTTTCAGTCAATTTCTTATCGTAACGTAAAAGCTCAGAATTTATGACATTTATATCAGAAACGGGATCACGTCCCTCCAGAGACGCACCATCGACCATATGAATAAGGACCCTGGTTCTTTCGATATGACGTAAAAACTCATGACCAAGACCTATGCCTGTAGAAGCCCCCTCAATAAGGCCCGGAATATCAGCAATGACAAATTCAGGCACTCCAGGATAAGTCACTACACCAAGCACCGGTTCCAATGTAGTGAAATGATAATTAGCTATTTTAGGTTCAGCATTAGAAACCATAGAGAGAAATGTTGATTTCCCGACGTTGGGGAAACCAACGAGACCAACATCAGCAATAAGCTTAAGTTCCAGAATGATTTCTATCTCCTTCGCTTCACCGCCGGGCTTTGCGTATTTCGGAGCCTGCATGGTCGATGTGGCGAAATGCATATTGCCAAGACCACCGGCGCCACCGCGAAGAATTGTATACTTCCTGCAGGAGCCTGACATATCTTTAATAACCATTCCGGACTTTGCATCACGAATTACAGTGCCTTCCGGAACCTTCAAGATAAGATCGGCACCGTTTTTTCCATGCATTCTTTTTTTGCTGCCTTCTTCTCCGTCACCTGCCGAGAATTTACGTCTGTGACGGAAATCAATAAGAGTGTTGACACCTGAGTCTACCAAAAAAATAACGTCTCCGCCCTTGCCGCCATCACCACCGTCAGGACCGCCATCGGGGACATACTTTTCCCTTCGGAAAGATACATGACCATTTCCGCCCTTTCCGGATCTTATGATTATTCTGGCTATATCATTACTCATGCAAAACCTCTTTTATTAAGGATCTTCAAAAAAAGCCCGACTGGAATCCAGCCGGGCCTAGTCTTATATTACAAGATTATTACTCTGCCTTGGGATAGACAGAAGCTACTTTTCTGTCTCTGCCTTCGCGCTCAAAACGAAGAATACCGTCAGCTGTGGCAAAAAGAGTATCATCTCCGCCCTTCATGACATTGAGACCCGGGTGAATTCTGGTACCTCTCTGACGATAGATGATATTGCCGGCCTTGACGAACTGACCGTCAGCTCTCTTAGCGCCAAGACGCTTTGACTCGGAATCACGGCCGTTCTTTGTGGAGCCCATTCCTTTTTTATGAGCGAAAAACTGAAGATTTAAATTTAACATTATGATTCCTCCTGAATCTTGAATTTGAAATAACTGTCACCGTAGTTGTTCATAATCTGTGAGAGACCAAGACAAAGCGAATCAATAAGAAGCTCACCGCCTTCGGGCAGAGGTTTTGGAAAACTGCAGTCAATCAATCCGCTCTCTTCTTTGCTATTCATTTTCACCTTGTAATGACAGAACTTCTCGATGGAATTTATGGTATTGATTACAAGTACCGATACTGCCGCGCATACTATATCCCGTCCGGGATCATCATAATATGCATGTCCTTCACATCTTAAATTTACTGTCCTGCCGTCTCTCTTTACAATAACCGCTTTAATCACTTATGCGTTGATCTTGTCGATCCTGATCTGAGTGAAACTCTGTCTGTGACCGTTTTTCTTGTGATATCCGGTCTTCGGCTTATATTTATAAACCGTGACCTTCTTGGCGCGACCGTTTTTCATAACGGATGCTGTAACACTTGCGCCCTCAACAGTAGGATTTCCGATCTTTAACTCATCGCCACCTACAGCCAGAACTTCGTCAAAAGTAACACTGTCTCCGGCTTCCTTGTCAAGCTTCTCTACTGCAAGGATATCTCCTTCAGATACCTTATACTGCTTACCGCCGGTTTTGATTATTGCGTACATTATGTACCTCCATATAAAACGCCGGATATGGCGCTGTCAGTTATTGACAGACTTCTAACCTCTCCGTGCGAACACTCTTGATATATTATCATAATAAGCTTAATGAGTCAACAACTGACTCAATGGCATAAGTCTCTTTTTTCTGGTCATCTCCAGAAGGCCGAGTTTTGTAAATCCAATCACATCCACATGAAACCAGTCTTCTCTTGTAAGATCTTTCATCAAATCAATTATCTTCTCTTCATCAGAAGAATCTCTCATCTTCAGAAAATCCACAATGATTATTCCCGACAGATTTCTTATTTTCATCTGTCTCGCTATCTCTTCTGCTGCTTCTTTGTTTACAGCAAGAAAAGCCTCATAACGGCTGCCCTTTGAAACATGACAGGCTGTATTCACGTCAATGACATTCATGGCCTCTGTCTCGTCAATTACAATATCAGCTCCGCTCTTCAGATGCACTATCCTGTCTCCGGCATGATCCAGAACGCTTTGCAGGCAATAGAGTTTTTTCAGAGGATAGTCATCTTTGTATTCGCGAAGAGGAAGAGATGCCTTATGCCGTTTGTATTCTTCTATAAATTCTTTGTCATCTGAAATTATCTCCGAAGCATCATTTGATGTCAGATGGAGAGCAAGATCCGATACGATTCCCAAAGGACGATATATAACAGATGAATCAGCTGATGTGGCAGCTTTTTTCAAAAGGTCTCTGTATTGAAATAAAAGATCCGAGCATTCATTTTTTAAATCATCAGTAGAAACATCAGCTGCATCAGTCCTTGTAATTACTGTCATGTCGTGAGGAACCAGATTCTCCAGCCCGGACTTTAGTTTTATATGATCTTCTTTACCTGTCTTTTTTGAGATATGAAGACCGCCAGGCTTATTTATTAAGATAAGATGTCTGCTGTGAAGTGAAATCTCCGAAGACAGTGTCACATATTTACCTTTGACCTTTTCCCTTTTCTTTGATGCAAGAATTGTACTTCCCGTAATTTTTTTCCGGTCTCCGTGAAGAATTATTGCTTTATTAAGCTCGCTTCCGGAGATAAAAGCATTCTCGTTATCCTTAATAGATGCAAATGCAGCAGACGGAGAAGCGATCAAATCCGTTATTCTTGCAGCATAAACAGTACCTACAGGATCTGAATCCACAGGCTCTGCAGTAATAGAATCAGCGTGTCTTATATCAGACATAATAAAAAGAAATCTGATATCAGGACCATTTACCGCAAGCCTTGTAACTACTGCTTTTTTTTCATTATTCATTTCTCACTCCAGGGAGATTGGACTGCTTTATTTTGAGCGGATTCATCTTCGGGAAGAGATGTGATCTTATTGAAAAAACAAGTCCTGCTTCCTGTATGGCATGATACATCGCCTTCCTGATAGACAGCTGCAAGGATCGTATCTTTATCGCAGTCTGCGACCAGACTTTTCACATACTGGATGTTTCCGCTTGTGAGTCCTTTTACCCAAAGCTCCTTCCTTGATCTGGAAAAATAAGTCATTCTCCCGGTTTTAATAGTCATATTAAATGACTCTTCATTCATGTAGGCAAGCATCCTTACTTCCATGGTTTTTTCATCCTGCACAATAACAGGGACAAGACCAAACTTATCAGTTTTCAGGTCATCCCATGAAAAGGCAGGATCAGGAAGCTTATATGTATGGACTTTCATCAGAGCGCCCCCTTTGTTGAAAGCACTCCGGATATCCTTTCATCAATAGATACGGCTTCCATAAGAGCCTTTGAGAAAGCCTTGAAGCTTGCTTCTATGATATGGTGAGCATTCTCTCCGGATATCTCGCGCAGATGGAGGTTCATCATAGCGCTGTATGAAAGGGCATAGAAAAATTCTTTTGTCATTTCCGTATCAAAACCACCCACTGACGGCACGTTAAAGGTCTCGTCAAAGACAAGATAAGGCCTGTCGCAAAGATCTACGGCACACATAATAAGCGTCTCATCCATAGGAAGGACAGATGAACCGTATCTTCTGATACCGGCCTTTGATCCGAGAGCTTCCCTTATGGCTTGACCTATGACAATGCCTGTATCCTCAATAGTATGGTGGCAGTCTACGTTCAGATCCCCTGTACATTTTACATCGAGGTCAAAGAGTCCGTGTCTTGAGAAGGCTGACAGCATATGATCAAAGAAACCTATACCGGTATCAATGGAGGATTTACCCTTTCCATCCAGATTTAATGTCACATCGATATTTGTCTCGTTTGTTTTTCTTTTAATAGTGGCAATTCGATCCATAATAAAACCTCATGTGAAAAAAAATCACTTATTTTCATCTTCGAATCTTACTCTTATGGAATTTGCATGCGCCGTCAGCTTCTCGCATTCAGCAAATTCAATCACGTCTTTATAGATATCATGAAGCGCGTCTTTTGAATAAGATATTACTGATGACTTCTTTATAAACTGATCTACCGAAAGAGCGGAGAAGAATTTTGCGGTTCCGTTGGTAGGAAGAACATGGTTTGGACCGGCGAAATAATCTCCGAGCGGTTCGCTTGAATATTCACCAAGGAACATGGCTCCGGCATTTTTAATATGTGTCATTGTCTCCCACGGATCCCGGGTTACTATCTCAAGGTGTTCTGATGCTATCTCATTTACGGTATCAATAGCGTCGTCAATATTGTCGCATATCAGAAGATATCCGTAATTATCAAGTGATTTTTGAATTATATCGCGTCTTGAGAGTTTCGGAAGATAACCTTTGATCTCTTCATATACCTTGTCTGCAAAAGTCTCCGATGTCGTCACAAGTATAGCTGACGCCATCTCATCATGCTCAGCCTGTGACAAAAGGTCCGCAGCTACAAAATGAGGATTAGCCGTTTCGTCGCAGAGTACCATGACCTCACTCGGTCCTGCGATGGAATCGATCGATACGACGCCGAATACTGCTTTTTTTGCAAGTGCTACGTAGATGTTTCCGGGACCTACGATCTTATCCACCTTGGGAATGGATTCTGTTCCATAGGCAAGAGCTGCTATGGCCTGAGCACCGCCCGACTTGTAAATTCTGTCTACACCGGCTTCATGAGCAGCCACAAGAGTAGAAGGATATACCGTTCCGTCACTCTGAGCCGGAGTGATCATCACAATATCAGGGACACCTGCTGTCTTTGCAGGAACCACATTCATAAGAACGGATGAGGGATATACGGCTTTTCCGCCAGGCACATATACGCCTGCGTGCTCGACAGGAGTCACTCTCTGACCGAGAATAATGCCCTTATCTGTAGTAAACCAGCTGTTCTGAAGCTCCTTCTCATGAAATGTCCTTATATGTGAAAGAGCTTTCCTTATCACACGAATAAGCGACGGATCCACGAGCTTATATGCGTTTTCTATCTCCTCATCACTTACTCTTATATTCTCTTTTGTAAGTTCCACATGATCAAATTTTTTTGCGTAATCAAAAAGAGCCTGGTCGCCGTTTTCTTTTACGTTATTGATTATTTCCTGTACGGCAGCTTCGTATTCTGAATAACTTGAAGGACTCCTCTTTAAAAGATTTTTAAGAATATCCTTTCTTGTGCTGTCATCAATATGTACCTTTTTCATTTTTTCTCCTTCATTAAAATATTCAGGCCAGAGATTTTACAGCCTGCTCCATATCACGTATTATTTTTGTAATACGCTCATCTTCCATCCTCATCGATACCTGATTTACAACCATTCGAGCACTTAAGGGACATACGGTCTCAAGGACTTCAAGACCGTTCTCTCTGAGTGTGGTACCGGTCTCAACTATATCACATATTACTTCGGAAAGTCCTACGATCGGAGCAAGTTCTATTGAACCGTTCAGTTTTATTATCTCAACTGTCTGGTGCTTCTTGTTGTAAAAATAGTCACGGGCTATCCTGGGATATTTCGTGGCGACCCTTATCATCTCCCTGTGTTTCAGAAGCTCAGCGGAACTTTTGGGACCGGCTATGCACATATTGCATTTTCCGAATCCGAGATCAAGAACCTCGTAAATATTTCTGTTTTCTTCAAGTATGGTATCTTCTCCGACTATGCCGATATCGGCAGCTCCGTATTCCACATAAGTCGGAACATCAGGTCCTTTTGCAAGAAAGAACCTGACTTTTTTCTCATCATTTGTAAAAATCAGCTTCCTGGTATCATTTTTCATCTCATCACAGGGAAGACCTATAAGATCAAAAGCCTTCATTGCGGATTTTGCCAGTCTTCCCTTGCCAAGAGCAATCGTCAGATATCTGTCTTTCATTTCATTCCTCTCATTACTATAAAATCAGCATCCGTGTATTCTGATTTTATCTCATTAAATAAGCTGTCCGATTCAGCCAGAACAATTTCTGCCGGAATGCCTTTGTCTCTCAGCTCATCGGCTTTTTTAATGGCATCTTCTTTTCTTTCATCGGTATATATTATTACGGTCTTGCCGTCATTTATTTTTACCGGGATTTGTTGTCTCTCGATCGCACTGATAAGAAGATCAAGTGAAAAAGCAAAACCAATGGCGGGTGAATTTCTGCCGAATTCATGGAGAAGGCTGTCATATCTGCCGCCTCTTAATATAGCTTCTCCGCTGCCGTAGGTATATGCTGAAAAAATAATGCCTGTATAGTAGCTGAAGCTCTTTATTTGTCCGAAATCAAATGACACATGTCTCGAGCAGCCGTATATTTTCAGTAGTTCCTTTAATTCTAAAAGATGTGATAAATAGGAACTGAGATCCGGATAATCTGCTGCCAGAGAAAGGTAAGAATCGATCTCATCTTCCGAGCCTGAAGGCTTGAATATATTAAAGAGTTCCATAATCTTATCGCTAATGTTTTTGGATTTCAAAAATTCTCTCAGACCGAAGAAATTTCTGTTCCTTATAAGATTCTCACACTCAAAGGCATCATCATCATTCAGACCGGCCTCTCTTATAAGAACTCCGAATATACCTGAATGTGACAGACTTATCCTGAAATCATTAATTCCGGCAGAATGGATCATACGAGATACAAGGCTTATGATCTCAGCGTCTTCATCTATGGAACCATTTCCTATAAGCTCTGCCCCGATCTGAGTGTATTCTCTGAGACGGCCCTGGTTCTGGTCATTATTATGAAAGACAGAGCCCTGATATGAGAAACGTCCCGGTCTCTTCTCATCATTAAAGTATGTGGATGCCGCCCTCGCTACGCTAGGCGTGAAATCCGGACGAAGCACTATGGTATTTCCTTCTCTGTCAAAGAATTTATACAGTTCTCTTGAAGGAGTAGTACCGATCTCTTTTCCGAATATATCGAAATATTCGACTGTAGGCGTTACGATCTCATCATAACCGTACAATGACAGAGTGTTCATCAGCCTGTCCCTGATGACCTGCCGTCTTTTACATTCCTCTCTGTAAATATCTCTGTAACCTTCAGGGATATGTAATAACTTATTCATATCATCTCCATAGTTTTACTTTAGCGTGCTAATGCGTTATCATGCTACTATATTAAACAATCTGAATTATACCATATATAGGATATGAGTGTCAAAAAAATCCGGTCTGCATCAGACATCCCCGCATCTCCGGTCAAGATCTTTCTGTATCATGTCTAGATATGGAACCATGGCATCGCTCTCTGACTCAAAAAAATAATCCGAATCCAGTTCATTGATTCGAAAGCTCTTCCTGCCATTAAAATTCGCTCCCCTCTCCCAGAACGATTCAGCCAGATCGAGAGTCAGATAATAATATTCATTCCTTGTGGAAAAATAGATAAGGAAGAAAGAAATCCCATCCTGTTCTTCAAAATCTCTCATGAAATCCAGCTGATGTCTGTGAATATTTTGAAGCGGAAAAGTATCCGACTTGCATTCTTTTGCGTCAAAGCAGACAGGGATTCCCTGTACGGCTCCTATATAGTCTACCGTACTTTTCTGGTCAAAATAAGCAAGTGTAATATGCCTGCTCTCTTTATCTATATTGACCGGGGTGATAGGAGTAGGAATTTTCTGTATAAGAGCAAGGTGCTCTTTTCTGTAATATTCGTTTGTGCGGTTAATATATTCTTCAAGGGATGAACCCCTGAGACCTCTGGACTTATATGACATAATCAGCTCATTAATTTATCAAATACAGCAGGTGGTTCTGCAGTTACATCTATGTTAAGGCTGTCTATCTTCAGTTTGTAGGAGTGAAGCAGCTGATGACGGATGTCAGTCATGCTGTAGTATTTCATATCCAGAGACCTGTTTCCATACTTGGGATCAAAAAGCACAGGAAATCCGAAGGAAGAAAGCGAGCATCTGATCTGATGAGATCTGCCTGTATGGATCTCTACCAGCAAAAGATCCAGACCATGATTTCTTTTAAGCAGAGTCACATCTTCAGACATATCCAGTCCTCCCTTTATATGATCAGGATACCATACTGACAGATTAGTCCTCGTGTCCTTAATAAGAGAACCTCCAATATGCAACTTCTGATTGTCCGGAAGAGTCCGATCCTCATCATGAACGATACAAAGATATTTCTTTTCGACTTCACGGGAGGAAATAAGTTTTGAAGTTTCTGCAATACCGTCCCTGGTCTTGCCGAAAAGCATTATTCCGGAAGTGTTTCGGTCAAGCCTGTTTATAATTGAGGGATGAAACCGTCTGAGCTGAGCGGCAGTGATCTGACCTTTTGAAAGCATATATGCGATAAGCTTTTCATTTACTGAAGACAGGTCCCGGCTGTCCTTCTGCGACAGCTCGCCGGGAAGCTTATTTATTATTATTAAGTCGCGGTTTTCAAATAATATCCTCTTCTCTAATCCCATGAGTTCTTTTTCAGAGATATGATATTTGTTCAAAGACTTATCATCAGGGACATATTCCCCGGCAAATTTGTTGTAGGTATCATCGGAGAACCATATCTTTATCACATCTCCGCTCTTTAATATCTCTTTCCCGTCAGCTCTGGAACCGTTCAGATCAATATTCTTCTTTCTAAGCATCTTATAAATAAATGAATCGGCCGCATTTGGAAGAAGTTTGCGAAGAAAATTTATAAGTCTGCCTCCGCTTTCTATATCTTCTACTTTAATTTCTTTCATGATATTACCTTTATTTCTCTGAAATCATCTATCATATAAAGAGATAATTTTTGCTTATCCAAAAAATGATCTTTTGTGTACCTGTCATCGATCCCGATCACATCACAGCCGGCAGCTTTTGAAGCCATAATGCCCTGCAGAGTGTCTTCGAAAACCAGACACTTCTTTGGATCAACATTAAGTCTCTCAGCTGCCATTATATATATATCAGGAGCCGGTTTGCCTGATTTGATATCATCCGACGTTATTATGACATCAAACTGCTGCAAAAGCTTATGAGCCGAAAGACAGGCGCTGACAAGAAATCGGGAATTACTTGTACAGAGAGCTGACGGTATTCGCCTTGAAAAAATTTCCTTCAGAAATTCCAATGCACCGGGCTTCATGCCAATCTTATAACGGTATTCATCTCTTGCCATATCGTTCCATTCATTCATAAGTTCTTCCGGCGAATCTGAAAGAGCGAAAGTCTTCTTGAAATAAAGAGCAGTCTCATACATACTCATTCCGGATATTTCAAGCTGGAGTCCGTCAGGAACGCTTAGGTTTCTCTTATGCAAAAAAATATAGTCTATATCCTTCCACATTCCCATGGAATCCACAAGAGTACCATCCAGGTCAAAAAGGAATGCGCTGTAGTCGCTCAGCTTTATCATATGCAGAGAAGAATTCATAATAAGAATATTCCTTTATAATTACAGAATAAAAAAAGAGGGCATGTCCTGCCCTCAACCTGTTATCTTTTTTCAAAAAAACCTGCAGGAACTTCTACTGAATCCGAATCTTTCTTTTCATCAGAACCGTCAGCTTTATCATTATCCGGCTTTTCTTCAGTGTCTTTTCGCATATCATATGGTTCTGCATTTTCATCCTCGGAAGAATCCGCAGCAGTATTTGATTCAGACACATCATGCTCAGTAGGTGAAGCGCCGTCAGAACTGTCAGCAGCCGATGCGCTTATTGCTTCAAGTTCTCCCCTGTTTGAATCAACAGTGTTAAGTATAGACTGCATCTTTTTTATAAAAGCTTCATTTCTGGACTTGGCGACATCAATTGAATCTGTAAGAACTGACTGTATATTTTCAAGAAGATGATCAGTATATTCAATCGCGGAAGACCTGATATCATCAGCTTCGGCAGCAGCCTCATTTACAGTAGTCTGGGCATTTCTCTCGGCGATCATAATTACTTCATTTGCCTTTGCATATGCTTCCTGCATGATCTGATGTTCGGACAGGAGCTGTTTCGTCTGCTCCTCAGCCTGCTTGATCATATTCTTGGCCTTATTCTCGGCATCGCTTATAATTGCATCTCTATTTGCTATAAGGCGCTTATATCTCTTGATTTCCTCAGGTGTGGCAGTTTTAAGGTCTTCAAGATATTCTTCCAGCTTGTCGCGGTTCAGAACTATCTTCTGACTGGAGAAAGCCGCCGGTCTGCCCTCTTCTTCGATGAAAGTCTCAATCTCTTCGATAATTTCTTCAATTGTAGATGTCATTGTCAAATCCTCTTTTTATTATATTTTTCCTGCACCAGAGGTACGACAGACGGGGGAACAAAAGCTGAGATGTCTCCTCCATATGATGCAAACTCCCGAACCACTGTTGAGCTCAAGTATGAATAATGAAGATCAGTAGTAAGAAATACCGTCTCGATATTGGAATTCTCAACCTTATTCGTCTGAGCCATTTGCAATTCATACTCAAAGTCAGTAACAGCTCTGAGTCCTCTTATAATTGCGCTTGCCCCGACCTCATCAGCAAAATTCACAAGAAGTCCGTCATATGATCTGACACTCACGTTTGGTATTTCCCTTACAAGGTCTCTTATCATACTAACACGTTCATCAGGTGAAAACAATGAATTTTTAGCGCTGTTTGACAGAACTCCGATCACAAGGCTGTCAAACAGGGCGGCTGATCTTTTTATTATATCAAGATGACCGTATGTAACCGGATCAAAGCTGCCGGGATAAATTGCGATCTTCATAAATTATACCTCTTTTCTTATGAAGAGATGCTTGTTGGTCTTGTAATCTTTAACTCTGAAACATGAAAAGCCATGAGCTTTCAAAAAACCTGTATCCAGCATTACATCAGCTTCCAGAATAATAAGAGTGCTATTATCACATGCAGCCGAATTCCGGAGAGAAAAAAATATCGAATCCTCTAATTTCTCATGATAAGGAGGATCTATAAAGATTATGTCGAACTTCTGCCCTGAATAGGTATTCAGAAATTCGCTCACTTTCTCTTTTCTGACCTCGCTTTTATCAATAAGACCTGTGCTTTTAAGATTCGCATTTATAGTGCTTATAGCATCATTATCATTATCAACAAATACCGCTCTCCTGCTGCCTCTGCTCAGGGCCTCAATTCCCATCTGCCCGCTTCCGGCAAATAGATCGAGGAAATAAGAGTCGTTAAGATAAGGCATAAGGATATTAAATAATGTCTCTTTTATTCTGTCGGTGGTCGGCCTTGTCTTCATTCCGGACGGTGCCTTCAGGGGAAGACTTTTCTTATTGCCGGATATTACCCGCATTATTTCTGCTCCTTAAGCACGCCCCTGTTCTTCCAGAGATAGTCGATAAGAGAGACTACTGTAAGAACCACTGAGACATAAATCATCACCTGACCGAATATATAGGCTCCGGAATTATCTTTGATCGTTCCGGTGAAAATCAGATAAATGATCATAAGCATCTGGGATACGGTCTTGGCTTTGCCCCAGTATGATGCCGCGATCACGATTCCATTGTCACTTGCAATGAGTCTGAAACCTGAGATTATAAATTCTCTTGAGATGATGACAATCACGACCCAGGCGCTGAGCTGACCGACGCTCAAAAGACAGATAAGGGCGGAACAAACTAAAAGCTTATCGGCAAGAGGATCCATAAATTTACCGAAATCCGTTATGAGATTGTATTTTCGCGCGATCTTTCCATCCAGCATATCTGTAAATGATGCCGCTATAAAGATAATGTCGGCAGCGATCCTCATGGAGAAACTGTCAGGATTCAAAAGCATGCATACAACAAAAAAAGGTATCATGATTATTCGAAGAAGTGTAAGTTTATTTGGAAGATTCATTTTAGTTCACCTTTCAGATCATAATCAGCGGTCGAAGTAATTACTACATCTGCAAAATCTCCGCTCAAAAGCTCATGACTGCTCTTGAAAAATACCAGACTGTCAACATCAGGAGCATCTCTCATGGTTCTTCCGACATAGCAGTTTTCTTCCGGAAGAAATCCAAGTGTCATGGTAGGAAAAGTCTTTCCTATGAGGGATCTGTTTTTCCTGAAGACAATTCCCTGCTGCAGTCTCATGATATCGCTTCGTCTCTTATCGGCAATCTCTTTCGGGACCTGATTTGGCATAGTGGAAGCGGCTGTGCCTTCTTCTCTTGAATATGTAAAAACACCTACATGATCCAGTTTTTCGAGTTTCAAGAAATTCATGAGATTTTCATGCATTTCATCTGTTTCTCCGGGAAATCCGGAAATAAGTGTAGTCCTGATTGCTATGTCCGGAATCTTTTTCCTTATCATATCGATCTTTTCGACCAGTTCCTGCTGCCTTGTGCGTCTGCCCATAAGGGAAAGTATCCGATCGTCAGCGTGCTGGATCGGCATATCTATATAGTGACATACCTTCTCGCATTCAGCCATGGCATTGATGAGATTTTCTGTTATTTCCTCAGGATATGCGTACATGAGCCTTATCCATCTGATACCGGGAATCTCATTAAGTCTTCTTAATAATTCCGGAAGCATTTTTCTGCCATAAATATCCGTACCGTAAAGGGTAGTCTCCTGAGCGACAAGAATAAGTTCCTTTACCCCTGACTGAGCCAGAGATCTCGCTTCAGACAAAAGCTCTTCCATTGGATACGACCTGTAATGACCTCTGAGGGAAGGAATAATACAGTAGGAACAATTCTTATCACAGCCATCCGCTATCTTCAGAAAATCATAGAAACCTCCGGTCACATTTACACGACCGTTCTTCGCGGCAGACGCGCCCTTCTTTGGTTTCTCTATTCCCGATACGGTAAATACAGCATCGGCAATTTCGTCGTAATCATTTGCAGAAACGATCATATCGACTTCGGGAAGATCTTTTTTAATGTCTTCCTTATAGCGGCTGCTCATGCAGCCAGTTACAATTATTCCCTTAAGGTGACCGGCCTTTTTATACTGAGCCACGGAAAGAATGGTATCGATAGATTCCTGAAGAGCTGATTCTATGAAACAGCATGTATTTATTATTACGACATCGGCGTCGCTTTCATCATCTGTTATTTCGATTCCAGCCTTGCCGAGTGTATAAAGCATATGTTCGGAATCAGACAGATTCTTATCACAGCCCAGAGAAATAAATGCAGTCTTCATTCAGGCTGGCTCTCGCTGTCTCCCTGGTCAGTATCTTCCAGAGTGAGATCATCATCGACAATGACATCCTCGTCAGAGAGGCTTTCCTCTTCCGCGATCTGTTCTTCAGCGCTCTTAGAACCTTCCGGGAGAATTGTCATTTTGCCTGTATAAAGCTCCTGTACTGCGATCGAAAGGGGCTTTGTAGCGTCATCAGACGGTTCTACAAGCGGCTCAGCACCGTCTATCAGCTGACGGGCGCGCTTAGCTGTAGCACATACTATACTGTAACGTGAATTGACTACAGGTTCTTCTCCTACGTCAACCCCTTCATTAATTACTTCCATAAGCTCCAGATAGGAAGGATGGATCATTTTGTTTCTCCTTTCGAAAATTGCGCAAGTTCTTTTTGTATTTTTCTGATAAACGAGGTGTTTCTCAAAACGCGCTCGTGTTCGCTCTCTATGAGCGAATGAACACCGGAAACAGCCTGCTCGATATCGTCATTAATAATTATATAATCATATTGCTCCATGAGGAGAGATTCTCTTGAAGCGATGGAAAGTCTCTGCATAACAACGTCTATATCTTCTGTACCGCGGCCCAGAAGGCGCTCTTTAAGAATATCGCCAGAGGGAGGCGTCACGAATAAAAGCAAAGCCTGGGGAAATATCTTTCTTATCTGAAGAGCTCCCTGGACTTCGATTTCAAGGATAACATCCTTACCTTCGTCCAAAAGCTTTTCAACATAGTCTTTCGGAGTCCCGTAATAATTCTGATTAAAAGAAGCGTATTCCAGCAGCTCATGATTTCTGATCATATCCTCGAACTGTTCCCTGGTCTTGAAAAAATATTCTCTTCCATCGACTTCACCGGGTCTCGGAGACCTGGTCGTTGCTGATATGGACAGTGCATATTCCCCGGGATAGGCAGCCAGGAGATGCTTCATAATAGTTCCCTTGCCTGCTCCGGAAAAACCCGAAAGAACTATTACCATTCCTTTATTATCCAATGTTATTCTCCTCTTCTGATGTAAGAATCCGGTTTTTACCCATGCATCTTGACGATATAGTCTCCGGGTTAAGCGCAGAAACGACAGCCATACCGTTCTCTAATATCAATATTGCTCTTATCTTGCGTCCCTGAGTAGCATTAATAAGCATATTATTATTACGCGCTTCCTGGACAAGTCTTTTGGAAGGAGCGGAATCAGGCGTCACAATGGCGCACAGTTTCTCGCTGTCTATCATGTTGCCGAAGCCTATGTTTACTAGTCTCATTTTATTCTATATTCTGTATCTGTTCTCGTATTTTCTCAATAGTCGTCTTGATTCTTATGCCAAGATCGGCTGTTCTTACGTCTGAAGACTTTGAAAGTATGGTGTTTGCCTCTCTGTTCAGCTCCTGAGAGAGAAAATCAAGCTTTCTTCCTACAGGCTCGTCGATCGAAAAGCATTGTCTCAATGCGCTGACATGACTTTTAAGCCTGGTAAGTTCCTCATCTATGCAGATCTTATCCGCATAGATCGTAACCTCTTCAGCAATTCTGTTTTCATCAGGAATTGTATCAATAACCTGTCTTACTTTTTCAGTAAGGTCAGCCTTATATTTTTCAATTATATCAGGCGCTATGGTCTCGACATATTCCACATCGGAAGAAAGTAGATCGACCTTAGTCAGAAGATCATCGCGAAGTCTCGTGCCTTCGTTCTCTCTCTGCCTTATAAGCTGATCAAGAGCCTCGTCAAGAGCCGGTTTCAGCATCTCCCAGAGAGAATCTGTCTCATCCGAATTTTCTGTTTCAGAAACAAAACCGGGAATTTTCAAAATTTCCAGAGCGTTTATTCCGAATTCGATATTGAATTTTTCTGAGATCACCCGGGCAGCATTTACATAGAAACCGGCTTTTGACATATCAAATGAAAGATCGCAATCATGCTCTCCGATCCATTCATCCGAAATGACCACATCTACCTTGCCTCTTGAGATCCGGCTGGATAAAAGCTCTCTTATTTTCGAATCAAGCGGATAAAATTCACGCGGTATCTTTGTCTGCAGTTCTAAATATCTGTGATTTACTGAACGTATTTCTGCAGTGATTTTCCTTGTGCCATAGCTTTTTATCCCGCGACCGTATCCGGTCATACTTCTGACCACTATGAAATGTCCTTTCAGAAAAGATGCGCCTTCATTTATCAATAATCCTAGATATTATAAGATTTATTGGCTCATACGTCAAATGCACAGTATTTTTATGTAATAAGTGCGAGCAAACAAAAATATGGTATCATAAACGAGTGGCAAAAGTATCTTTTGCCGTTCATTTATGATTATTTTTGGTGGCAGTTGCCACTGTAATTCATATATTTAGAAACGGATGGATAAATAATGGCATTTGATGGCATGACTGTACACTCGCTCTCTCTTGAACTTAATTCAAGTCTCAGCGGGATGCGTATTTCCCGAATAGCGCAGCCGGGTAAAGATCAGATCATATTTACAATAAAATTAATGAGGGGTCAGGCTCGGCTTCTTTTGTCAGCCTCCCCCTCTCTTCCTCTGATCTATATAACAGAAGATAATAAGAAATCCCCGGACAAGGCGCCGAATTTCTGTATGCTGCTCAGAAAATATATATCAAACGGCAAGATCATCTCTATTACCCAGCCGGGTGCCGAGCGTGTTATAGACATACTGATCTCCCACATGGACGAGATGGGTGATATGAATGAATACCATCTCTATACCGAGATAATGGGCAAATATTCTAACATTATTCTTACCGACAGGGACAAGTGCATTATAGACGCCATAAGAAGAGTAACGCCAGACATGAGTTCCGTCAGGACCGTGCTGCCGGGAGGTAAATATTTTATACCGAAGCAGGAGGGACGGCTTGATCCTTTTTCTGTAAATAAAAACGATTTTCTTGAATTATTAAATGCCTCCGAACCTCTTGCAAGATGCCTTTCGGGAAAACTTACCGGTATCTCAACTATCCTGGCAAGGGAAATCTGCTGCCGGGCATCAGCTGATCCGGATATGCCTTGTGACGAAGTTTCCAAAAATAAGGTATTTTCATGTTTTGATCATATAAGGAAAAGTATTCTTAGTAATAACATTTCTCCGGTTATAATATGGAATGATGCAAATCATGCACCGGTAGAGTACGCTCCGGTCAGATTATCCATGTATGGTAAGGGTTATTCTGTAGAAGAAAAGTCTTCTGTATCTTCCATGCTATACTCTTTCTATGCCATGCGGGAAATACGTGATTCCGTCCGGCAGAGATCACAGGATCTGAAAAAAACGCTTAGTGTCCTCATTTCCAGAAATGAAAAAAAGCGCCTGATTCAGGAAAAGCAGCTTATGGGCACGGAGAAGATGGATATGATAAAAAAGTACGGTGAACTTCTTCTGGCCTATCAGGCTTCGATTCCATCAGGAGATCATGCAGATGTATATGATTATTATGAGAACAAAAATATAAAGATCCCTATGGATAAAACCATGAGTGTCATAGAAAATTCCAACAGGTATTTCCGGAGATATGCAAAGCTGAAGCGGACGCGCGAAGAAACTACAATTTATCTGAAAGAGACTGAAGAAAATCTCCTTCATATGAAGTCTATAATGGCATCACTTGATACAGCTGAAAATTCTAATGATCTTGATGAAATCCGTGAAGAGATGGCGGAATGCGGATATATAAAAAAGCATTCTTCATCAAAGAAAAAAAAGATTTGTAAAAGCATGCCTCTCCACTATGTGACTGACGGGGGTTATGACATATATATAGGCAAGAATAATTTTCAGAATGATGAACTTACCTTTCATATGGCAAAGGGCGACGATATATGGTTCCACGCAAAGGAGATGCCGGGAAGTCATGTGATCCTTATCACAAAGGGAGAAGAAATTCCTGACAGTGAATATGAGACCGCAGCTTGTCTTGCGGCTTATTATTCTACCGGCAGGCAGTCAAAAAAGACTGAGGTTGATTATGTAAAAGACAGATTTGTAAAGAAACCCAACGGGGCGAAGCCCGGATATGTCATATATCACACCAACTATTCAATGACTGTGCCACCCATGATACCTGACAATGTCAGGATAAAAAAGGACTGATCAAAGATTGGTGTAGATGAGCCGGTCTTTTGACTCGCAAATTTTTCTTAAATCTTTATTCTCATCTTTACAAAGCATAGGATCATCTTTAATAATATTTGCCGCGTCATCTGCTGCTTCTTTGAGAAGCTCCGGGTTTCTCATGGAATCCGCTATGAAAAATCCTGCTTCTCCGCTCTGTCTTGTTCCCTTTATATCTCCGGGACCGCGAAGGATAAGGTCTTTTTCCGCCACTTCAAAACCGTCCCGTGATTCCTGAAGAGCCGAAAGTCTCTTCGACGCATTTTGATTTTTTCCATTGGATGAATCCATAAGTATGCAAAAGCTCTGCTGATCTCCGCGGCCGACCCGGCCTCTCAGCTGATGGAGCTGGGTCAGACCAAATCTGTCAGCGTTTTCTATTAAAATCACGGTTGCGTTTGCCACATCAACACCTACCTCAACGACAGTTGTAGAGATAAGCACATCTATTTCATGTTCCTTAAACTTCTTCATAATGTCATTTTTCTTATCCAGAGACATCCTGCCGTGAAGCATGCCGGATTTTATCTCAGGAAAATTCTTCTGATATAGATCCATGTAATCCGTTACGTTTTCACCGTCCATCGTCTCAGATTCTTCTATAAACGGGCATATAATGTAAGCCTGATGACCTTTGGCAACCTCATTGCTTATGAATTTCCAGGCCTTGTTCCTTTCAGACGATTTCAAGATCGCAGTAAGTATTTTCTTTCTGGACTTAGGCACATCCCTTATTTCAGAAACATTCATTCCCTTATATAAGATAAGAGAAAGGGTTCTTGGAATAGGTGTTGCTGACATAATGACGGAAAAAGGAAATTCACCCTTCTCCATCAGCACTGCCCTCTGCCGTACTCCAAATCTGTGCTGCTCATCGGTTATCACAAGGCAAAGATTATGATATGTTACATTGTCAGAGATAAGAGCATGAGTCCCAATAATAAAATCCGCCTCTCCGCTTTTTATTTTATTAAGAGCATCTTTCCTGTCAGACTGCTTCATTCCGCCTTTCAGGCAAACTGCCTTGAAAGGAAGGTTATTTTCACTTATCAGTTTGATCATCTTCTCAAAATGCTGATCGCATAATACTTCAGTCGGCGCCATAAGAGCAGACTGATAATGATTCTCGGCAGCATAAATCATTGAAAGAAATGCCACGGCCGTCTTTCCGGATCCAACGTCACCCTGGATAAGTCTCTCTGTAACAAAGAGTCCGTTCATATCCTCTATTATGTCCGAAAGTGCTTTTTTCTGTCCGCCGGTGAGTTCGAAAGGAAGAGAACCTGTCACGGAGCGTAAACAGGAATCATTCTTGAAAAAAAATTTGTTTCTTACATCTTTATTTTCAGATCGCTGAAGCTCTTCTGTAAGGAAATATATCAAAAACTCCTGATATGAAAAACGTCTTACGGAATTTTCTATATCAATATCACTGTCAGGCTTATGAATATTTATAAGCGAACGGTTTATATCCGGAAGCTGATTTTTATTGAGAAGATATCCGGGAATGGGATCTTTAAGCGGAAGGCAGTTGGAAAGCGCACCATCTACAGCCTTTGATACAGTATTATTTGAAAGCCCTTTTGTAAGATGATAGACAGGTGCCGGTCTTTTTGTCATTGTATAATATTTTTCCGTATCAAAAAGAGCCGGCTGCTCAAACCTTAAATGTCCTGAATGATTTGAAACCCTGCCATATACGACATATTTATTATATAATTTGATACTCTTTTCAATATAAGGCATCCTGTACCATATTACTTCGATCTCATCACCGCTTTCAGAATACAGTCTGTCTGTAGTAATAGTAAGACCCCTGAAACGCCTGGTAACAGGTCTCCTCTCAAAAGATCCTGTTACGGCACAGTATTCTCCCTCATCTTCCGGATGATCTTTTGGAAGAGGATATTTCTTATATGTTCTTGGAAAAAACAGGAGCATGTCCAGAAGAGAACATACTCCAAGAGATTTAAAATAAGCTTCTGTCTTCGGTCCAATACCTGAAATGACAGTAAGCGGATCGGATTCACGCATCTTATTCCACGCTGATTATATAATAATATACAGGCTGACCTCCGGACTCAGTCTCCACCTCTATCTCAGGGAAATCCGACCTTATAAGATTTGCAATATCCTCAGCATCAGCAGGATTTACATCCTGTCCATAATAGATGCTGACAAGACTTGAATCTTCAGATATCATCTGCTTCATCATATCATGGAAAAGCGTATTCATGTCGGAAGAATTTGATATAAGTCCCTCATCTCCAATACCTATATAATCATCTTTTTTGATCTGCTTGCCGTCGATAACAGTATCTCTTACGGCATATGTAACATCTCCGGTCTTTACCGATGACATTTCGGATATCATATTTGAAAGATTCTCTTCCGGAGTCTCATCCTGTATAAAATTGACAAGAGCCGTAATTCCCTGCGGAATGGTCTTTGACGGAACTACCAGGATTTTTTTGTCTTTTGACATCTCAGCCGCCTGGTTTGCAGCCAGAATAATATTCTTATTGTTTGGGAGCACGTAGACCGTGTCTGCATTTACTTTATCCACAGCCGAAAGAATATCACCGGCGCTTGGATTCATGGTCTGTCCGCCGGAAATCACCTGATCAGCACCTATTTCCTTAAAGATTTCAGCCATGCCGTCTCCGGCGCATACTGCTACAAATCCCGCTTTGGCTTTTTCGGCTGATATTTCCTTTTGAGAAGCATCAGAAGCATCCTCTGTCTCAAGATTTTCTTTATTTTCAGACTTAACTACAGGCTTTGTGTTTACGATGGATATTTCATCAATAATTCCAAGTGAAACCGCCTTTGTAAGAACTTCACCAGGCACATTGGTATCTATGGAAGTCTCTATAAAAGAATCATTATTAATATTTGTGAAATTAACACCTACGGCAGCAAGGAATTTATTATATTCCTCTTTTCTCTTCTCTAAAGTCTGACCTTCCGGATAAAGCTTGAAAGACATATGATATCTGTACTGAGCAGCATCTTCTGATGCCTTTTCTTTACCGTCATCAGTGTCTTTGATCGTAAGATCTATATCCCTGCCGTTCAGAAAATCAAGGGCGCCTCTTAAGATTTCAAGAAGTCCGGCGCCGCCTGAATCCACGACTCCTGCTTCTTTCAAAACAGGAAGCATATCCGGCGTCTCCTTTAATGTTGCCTCAGCTTCATTGAATACATCAGAAAGAAATACAATTATATCATCAGTCTCTTTTGCTGACTCTATTCCCTTGTCGGCGGCTCTTCTTGCGACTGTAAGGATCGTACCTTCCTTCGGCTTCATAACAGCCTTATAGGCAGTCTCTGCAGCCCGATCAAACGATTCGGCAAGTATTGGAACCGTGATCTCGTCAGAAGTCTTCACTACTTTTGTAAATCCGCGGAGAAGCTGCGATAAGATAACACCTGAATTTCCGCGTGCGCCTCTTAATGAACCTCCGGATATAGCCTTGCAAAGCGCCTTCATATCAGGATCGCTGCCAAGAGCAATAACTTCCCTTGCGGTAGACATAACCGTCATAGTCATATTTGTACCGGTATCACCATCAGGTACGGGAAAAACATTCAGTTCATTGATCTCGGAACTTCTCTTCTCAAGATATTTCGCTCCGGCCAGATACATCTTTGCAAGTACGCCGGCTCTTATTGATTTTATCTCCACAATATTCTCCTCAGTCGATTACTCTTACACCTTCTACGAAGATATTAATTTTCTTCACAGTAAGTCCTGTATACTCTTCAACCTTATATTTAACAGTCTCTTTCAGATTGTCGCAAACAGTGCTGATGCTTACGCCGAAAGAAACTATCACATGAAAGTCCAGAGAAATACCGTTGTTATCGTCCATGGTCACGGAGATTCCATGTGAAAGGTAATCCTTTTTCAGAAGTTTCACAAGGCCGTCCTTAATATTAACAGCCGCCATGCCTACGATACCGAAGCATTCAACGGCCACTGAACCGGCATATGTCGCTATGACATCATTATCGATTATCACGCGGCCAAGTCTGGTCTCAATCTGTCCCTGCATAAAAGCCTCCAGTCAATATAATAATAAACTACTTCTATTATAAAAGATTTCAGCTGAAAAACAATTGTTAATTCAATATGTTTTTTACTTGCTTTTTTATATTCATTCTGATAAACTGTCAAGAGTTGCGGATATTACGCACTTAATCTGATCTCAAGGAGGTGTTACGGATGGCAAAATGTGCAGTATGCGGTAAGGGTTCTCACTTCGGAATCAAGGTGAGCCATTCTCACAGAAGATCAAACCGTATGTGGAAGTCAAATGTAAAGTCTGTCAAGTGTGTTGTAAACGGCACCCCGAAGAGACTCTATGTATGTGCTTCATGTCTCAGATCCGGAGCGGTTGAACGCGCATAAAGATCTGTCAAAAATACAGAACCGGTTTTTCGCCGGTTCTGTTTTTTTTGTCCAATGATATTATGAAAGCAGATAAAACCCCATCAAGCCTTTTCTGCCGGAATATATGTCTTTGTTACTCTTCTTCCTTGCTGTCTTTCTTGTCTTTCTTATCTTTCTTGTCTTTATGTCCGGTGAAACGGTCAAGGATCCCCGGCACCATATCTACTATTTTTTCAAACCCCTTTTCAGAATCAATCTTCACGAGACGCGCATTGCCGTTTTGAATTATAATAACAGCGTCCGGTCTCATCTTTCCGCCAAGTCCGCCGCCGCCGTTTGCCTGATCATTTCCGAATACACCGGCTCCAACTCCGAATGACACATCCGCAAGAGGAATAATAACAGTATCGCCAACGTTTATCGGTTCGCCCGCTACTGTTTTTGAAGTCAGAAAAGACTCCAGCCCTTCAAAGAGAGATTCTACAGTTGTCTTGAATTTTTCCTGTTCTGCCATTACTCTTTCCCTTTCACTGCATTTATTAACTGCCTTACATCATAATTTAATAATATCCTGATCAGATATATGATCACTACAATAATTATTATATGTCCGTGTGCTTCAATATGTCCATTGAAATATATATCTTCTCCGGTAAAATCAGGCTCGATCCTTAAACCTTTCATATATGAAAACGGCATTACCGAAAAGAAACCTGTAACATATCCCGTAAGATCCGGATATCCTGTCGAATATGATATCCTGCTGTCCTTAAAATGAATACGAAAGGATTTTATTATTCCAACAACATTCTTTATTATATGACTGATGGCTGATGCGAATTTCACATCTTTAAAATTTTTTATCTTGGATAAAACAGCATCAATTGATGTTTTCTTTTTCTTCTTACTTCCTGAGACGGATTTATTTTTTACCTTTTTACGAAAAGAAGGCTTCCTGCCATTTCTTGCAGCAGAATCAGTTTCTTTCTCCTTTGATTTCTTTTCTTCTTCATTAAGCGCTGACGGACTCTCGCCATCCTCATTGTCATCATTTACTGAGTCAGGTTCATTATCATTAAATAAAGGTATTTTTATAAACCCGAGTATCCTTACAGCAAGACCGTCACATGATGTACTGCTGTATTTAACAGATATGACATGAAGCATGGTATGAGCTGAAAAAGAAAACTTATTCTCATCACCAAACGCAGCTTTAATTTTAAATGAGACCGGTTCAAGCAGTATTAATCCAATTATTATCAGAATGATAATAAGAATCATTACTATTATCCTGACAATCAAACAATCACCTCATCTCCGGTTCTTTTTTTAATGTAATCGCGAACATTATTGTCAATAGCTGAATATGCTTCGGCAAAAAGAAAGAGGATCATCTCATAAGCTTCATCTTTAGATAAAGCGACACCGATAAGAACAGAATTATCATAAAGCTCTCTGTTTCTCACATATTCCGCCTGACTTATCACATAAAGAAGCTCTCCCTTAAGGGGTGATGTGAAGATGAAACGGATATTTTTATCGAGCCTGATATGAGACTTTTTTCTCATATTCTTTATTATACCCGGCAGGGAATTCCTGTCCATAGCAGAACCCATAAGCAGCGGTTGAAAAAATTTCATTTCTTATACCATTCCTCCAGCAGTGATTTTACAAGAGATATAGCCGCGGGAGAATAATGCTCGCTTCCTTCAGCCACAGCCGCGAAAGCTATTGGTTTCTCTCCATTAGGATCTGTCGCAAAACCGGTAAAAAGAGAATTCGTAACATTCCCGTCTCCTATCTGAGCAGTTCCGGTCTTTCCGTAAGCCATATAGGCTCCTGTATTCAACCTTCTGCCGGTGCCGTGAGTCACTACATTTCTCATGAAATTCTGCAGTTCTGCAGCTTCATCCCTTGTCATAAGATCTGTGTATCTTTTGACTGAATGGGATGAAACGGTCTTTCCGTCAGCTGACACTACAGAACTTACCATATAAGGTTCCATAAGGGTACCCTCGTTATAAATCGATGCTGAAATAAGCATCATGTGATAAGGCGAAATATGTGTATTGCCCTGACCAAAAGCCGTTGCCATCACGAGAGAACTGCTGTCGCCATTCTTTAGAGAAAAACTGCTTTTAACCGTCCCATCAATGTCTCCCGGAAGTTTTTTATTAAAAAGTAAAGATGAAGCAGTCTTTCTGTAACTGTCAATATCAAGCTTCAGTCCAATCTGTGAAAAAGCCACATTGCAAGAATTATAGAAGGCAGCCAATGTATTCTCGCTGCCATGCCTCTCGCCTCCGGCACAGTGAACAGTATATCCCTTGTATGTATAAGCTCCGTTACAGTTGAATCTGTCATTCTCACTGCCGCCTTCCCTCAGATATTCTAGCAGGGTGACGATCTTAAAAGTAGATCCCGGAGTATATCTTCCCTGAACGGCACGGTTAAAAAGAGGCGAGCCGTTATCTGAGGAATTTACAATACTGTTCCAGTCTTCTGAAATGGTATTTGGATCATAATCAGGCTTTGATACGGAACACAATACAGCTCCTGTTTCAGGATCCATTGCTATGAGAGCGCCTTTTATGTTGCTGCCGAAAGCGTTATAGACCGCCTGCTGAAGAGAAGGAGAAAGTGTTGTATTAATATTGTCGCCCGGCAGCTTTTTATCATTAAGATTTTTTTTGCTCTTGGAGATTATATTGTCATGCGACTTCATAAGCGTCTCGTTCTCGGTCTTTTCAAGGCCTCCGGTTCCTGCTCCGGTATAACCGACAATTTGAGAAAAGACACTGCCGTAAGGATAGGATCTTATCTCTTTTCCATTCGCATCAATAGTATTCTTGGCCAGGACGCTTCCGTCTCCTGCGTAAATTACTCCTCTTTCCACATCTTCCGCTTTTTTTGCATTTACAGGATTATAGGCGCTTTTAAGATACCTTTCACTTCCGATTGCGAGAAACCATGCAAAATAAGCTGTCAGGACCAGAAATACAAAGAATATTGAGAAGGTAAGAATAAATATGGATGTGCGCTGCTTATTACTTTCCTGATTCATTTTTTCCTCCTCTCCGGTCTGGCTGAATACATACCCTGAATAATTGAAAATGTGATAAATGATGCCATAAGGGAGCTGCCTCCATAACTTATGAAGGGCAGAGTTACACCTGTAGACGGTATGAATTTTATTACTCCTCCGATGGATAAAAACAGCTGAAATCCGTAGGATATTCCAAGTCCTGAAGCCAAAAGTCTGTCAAAACCGGATCTTGTGACGACTGAAATATTCATGATAAGGATAAAACATGATACGCAAAGGAAAATCAGTATTATGGCAAAGAGACCGCCCATCTCCTCTGAGATAGCTGAAAAGACAAAGTCTTTTGACACTACCGGTATCCTCTCCGGCACACCCTTTAAAAGGCCTGTTCCGAACCAGCTTCCTGAACTTATGGCAAAAAGCGACTGGCACATCTGATATCCTGAAGTTTCAAAGTGGGACAGTGGATCTACCCAGGCAGTAATTCTTGTCGATATATGGGAAAATACAGTCGAAAGCAGAATCAGAGATGATGCCAGCGCAGCTCCGCTTCCAATGATAATAAGAATATTGCCGGACCAGACATAATAAATTCCTGCCATTATTACAAAGATGATGCCGGCGCCTCCGAGATCTCTGTTTGCCATAAGAATAAGTATATGAAGCAGAGAAATCATAAATATAGCGAAGGAAAACATTTTGCTCTTGTTTTTGTCGGCCTGGCAAAGCCCTGCTGCGAGGAAGAGAGAAAAGAGAATCTTCACAAATTCTATAGGCTGGAATGATATTGGACCTATCCTTAAGGAAAGTTTTGCGCCGTATTCTATCCGTCCGAGAACAGCCACCAGAAGCAGCATCATGAGTCCTGTTATGGCGAACAAAAAGGCAAATCTGTCGATTCTTTCTCCTGATTTGAAAAGGAATGCAATAATAAAGAAAAGCGCCATGCCAAAAGATGCCATTATAAGCTGCTTAATGAAATATCCGGATGAGAGTCTTGACTGAATCAAAAAACCTATGGACATAAGCATCAGCATATGATTGAAAAGAAGCCTGCTTGAATCAGGAAGAATCTTTACAAAAAGGATTATGAAGACAGCGAAATACAAGAACAGGATCAGGGCTTCCAGAAGATAAAAAAAGCTTCTGGAATTGGCGAAAAGCACAGTATATCCTACCGCTATAAAAAAGAACATCAATATATTTTGTCTCATATAAAGAAGCGAGCGTGATCTTCTGCTGCTGCCGCTTCTTATGGATAAATAAGCGTCAAACGTATATAGAGCCATTATAATAAGAAGTACATATCTTGACGCGTCAGTTACTATTCGTGGCACTACATTACTCCTTTGAAAAAGTGTCCGTATGTATAGGAATGAACCGGTTCAGAAGGTATTCCTTTTAGAAAACAGTCTCTGTACATTCGAAGGACATTTGTCACATCATCTTCGGTCTCCGTAGTAAAATATAATGAATAAGCTCCAGGTTTTAAGGAAAGCGCACTTTCAGGCTTTGGAAACAGGGTATAAATATTTGCATTATAGACCGTATTCATACATATCGAGCAGTCATTTATTACAGGCATTCTTGCCTTTGTTCTGTCTTCGAGAAATAAGATGCCCGGAGTCTTCTTACATGATAAAAGATCTTTCATGGTACAATCAGCTTTTATCATCATGGGCATACGCCCGTAAATAATCAGAGAGCTTATTTTATTATCCCTTGCTTTTATCTCACTGTTCATAAGCTCGACCGGCACTGTATCAAATCTAAATCCCAGAGACTTAAATGAAGCCTGCGAATAGGCTGACCATCCGCTTAATCGCATCGACAGTCCAATTTTATCATGGCTTATCCGGCATGACAAAAGAAATCCCAATGAGTCATATGACTGAGCTCTGTAATAATCGAAAAAGGAGCTCCATGTATTAAGAGATTTCAGCAATTTATCGGCAGTATCAGCCCTTAAAACATCCGGCATCAGAAGTCCGTACCTTCTTATTTTTGAATTAGAAGTTTTTATCTCTCTAAAGGAGTCTTTATAAGAATCATCAAGGATGAATCTGTGTGACAAGAGGATATCGTATCTCTTGTCACTTTCTTCTAAAAACCTGCATACAGCACTTAGCTGATGGGGAGTGGATACAAGGATTTCAGTTGAAGGATCATTTATCTCTTTTTTATTTACATCGGAGAAATTGAAAGGCAGATTTCCGGATGGTATTTCTTTTGGTTCTCTTCCGCCTGACATCAAAATAAGAAGCCTGGATAAAGATTCCCGCCTCATATTATTCAATGATTTTATGGTAAGAAAAGGTGAACCAATAACGTCAGCTTTTATTTTTCTTATGGAAAAAGGCGTCTGACCTGTCTTAATAAAATGCTTTATAACATCATCTTCACTGATGGGACAGTTTTTGGCATGACTTGACACCTGGCCCTTATAATTCATGATGAAGGTGCCGTCTGACTCATAGAATAAGACTTCCGATTCCATTCCTTCCCGCACAGTGACATGGACATCTATCTCCCGTTTCAAATGCTTTTTAATATCAGCGGTATTTGAGCTTTTCATTGAGCTGTTTTCAGCTATGAGCCCCGGACCATTATGCCTGTCAAAATAAAGATCGGTAAAACCTGACCGGTTGCCCGTCATGAGAAGCTTATTATAATCAGATTCCGTGACCTTGTAATCAGCCGGATCTTCCATAGCCAGATCGAGATAGTGTCTGTAAAGTCTTACGACGGATGAAACATATGACTCTGTCTTCATCCTGCCTTCTATCTTGAAGGAATAGACTCCGGCTTCTATCATCTCGGGAATCCGTCTGATACCGGCAAGGTCTCTTGTCGAAAGAAGACAGGAAGGATTCTTTGAGATAGGATTATTATTAATATCAAAAGCTTTATAAGAAAGTCTGCATGGCTGGGCGCACCTGCCTCTGTTTCCGCTCCTGCCGCCAAGGAATGATGACATGAGACACTGCCCTGAATATGATATGCATAGAGCACCGTGCAGAAAACATTCGAGCTCTGCGCCTGTCTTTTTATGGATCTGCTTTATTTCACTAAGAGACAGCTCTCTTGCAAGCACTATCCTTGATGCTCCCAATTCTTTAAGATAGGAAACGCCATATTCGGAAGTTACTGACATCTGAGTGCTTACATGAATGGGCAGATCAGGAAAACAGCTTTTTATCAAAAAAAATACACCTATGTCCTGCACAAGTACTGCATCAATGCCGGCATTATAATAAAATTCAAGATAATCTATAAGGTCGTCCTCGACTTCCCTGTCTTTCAGGAGAGTATTAAGAGTAAGATAGCATTTTCTTCCGAACAGGTGAGCATATCTTATGCCGTTTTCAGCATCTTCTCTTGAAAAATTATCAGCATAAGCCCTTGCGCCGAACTTATCCCCGCCGAAATATACTGCATCAGCTCCTGCCGTCACAGCGGTTTTTAAGATATCAAGATTTCCGGCAGGTGCAAGCAGTTCAGTCTGCTTTTCCATTTTTATTTAAAGCCTTTACCTTATCTTCAAGCTCGTTTATTTTTACATTCATATTCACAAGATCCTGCTTCAGCTTGCAGATCTCCTGATCCTTCATGCTGATGTCATTCTCTGCATTTACTACACGTTCACGTGCCTTGAAAAGATCGTCTGCTATGTTCAGCTCCAGAAGGACTGTCTTCATATCCCGGCTCAGTTCTTTATAATAATCAAGTCCCTTTACTTCATCTATTTTTCCGTTCAGATACGCAGCTACCTTCTGCAGATATTCGGGCTCTTCATAGCCGCTTAAAGTGTACATATTACCATCGATTATCACATCAATGCTTTTCTTTGCTGACATAAAAAACCTCCGCTTAAATTTTTGATCAGTCGGAACTAAAAAGTACATTTACACACATTTATAATTACGCGTGGCATACCATTTTTAATAAGTATAACCTCAGTCCGGCTTTTTTTGAACATCAAAATGCTCATAGGACAGATCCGTTGCTACTCTTCCCTTCGGAGTTCTATTTATAAAGCCGTTTTTTACAAGATATGGCTCGTAAACATCTTCGATCGTCTCCGGATCTTCGCCGAGAGCGGCAGCTAATGTATCCAGACCAACCGGACCGCCGCTGAATTTTTCAATTATTGTAAGAATCATATTTCGGTCAGTCCTGTCAAGACCGCACTTATCTACTTCAAGAAGTTTTAATCCCTCTTCCGCTATCTTTTTTGTGATACGTCCGTCATATCTTACTTCCGCATAATCCCTTATTCGTTTCAAGAGCCTGTTTGAAAGCCTGGGGGTTCCGCGGCTCCTGCGGGCAATCTCATAAGCTCCTTCATCGTCTATGGGCACATTCAGCTTTTCAGCTGATTTTTTTACTATAATAGATAATTCATCCGGCCTATAAAATTCCAAATGAGATATCACTCCGAATCTGTCTCTTAACGGCTGTGACAGAAGACCCGCTCTTGTGGTTGCGCCAACCAGCGTAAATTTTGGAAGATTTATCCTGATAGATTTCGCGGTCGATCCTTTTCCAATAACCACATCTATGGCATAGTCTTCCATTGCAGGATACAATACTTCCTCGACCTGTCTGTTAAGCCTGTGGATCTCATCGATGAAAATAAGATCCCCATCCTGCAGCGAACCTAAGATAGCGGTTATTTCTCCGGGATTCTGAATGGCAGGACCGCTTGTCACTTTCATATGAACTCCCATTTCGTTTGCGATCACACCGGCCAGAGTGGTCTTGCCCAGACCGGGAGGTCCGTAAAAAAGACAGTGATCAAGCGGCTCATGTCTGACTTTTGCAGCCTTTATATATATCTGAAGATTATTTTTTACTTTTTCCTGACCTATATATTCATCAAAAGTCTTTGGTCGGAGTGATTTTTCAAATGTCTGCTCCTCGGGCCTGGCCTTTGTGGATATTACTCTTCTCTCCATAATACTCCCTAAAGTACATACAGTCTGTTAAGTGTTTCCTTGATCCAGTCCTCAGTTGTTCTGTCGGGATCGTCTTCAATATCTCTCATTGCGCGAAGAATATCAGAATTATTATAACCTAGCGCATTAAGAGCCAGAACCGCGTCATTTTTATTGCCAGTAGATGCAACATTCTGAGCAGAGCCGGATGACAGGCTTTCATTTATATCGACCTTATCTTTCAGTTCAAGAATAATTCTCCTCGCTGTCTTTGGTCCTATTCCGGGCGCCGAGCATAATTTTTTTTCATCTTCTCCGGCAATGGCAAAAACAAGATCATCAACAGACACTGCCGACAGAACGGCTACGGCGTTCCTCGGTCCTATTCCGCTTACACTGAGAAGAAGCCTGAACATATCAAGTGATGATTTTGAAAGAAACCCATACAGGCTCAGATTGTCCTCGGATACCTGCAGATGGGTATGGATCTTTATTTCTTCTCCTGAATTCAGTGAAGAGATATCGGATGAAGGCATAATAACATAATATCCGATGCCATTATTACTTATTATTATCCCGTTTTCCAGGATCTCGCTTACTTTTCCTTCTATAAAAGCTATCATATTTATATCCTTGAATACTCACATCATCATTTGATTTTATTTAAATATCGAACAAGTTCAGCTGATACAATACCGTTAAACAGTCCGGTCAGAAGTCCTCCCATCAAAAGAGGGGGAAGATAATAATATAGTGCCGGACTTTTTAGAATAATGATCGCCATGACAAGCTGACCTGTATTATGGCAGACCCCTCCGGCAGCAGATATTGAGAGTACGCTCAATATTCCGGTCTTCTTAAGAAGCCACATGACAAAAAAACTTAAAAGTCCGCCAGAAATACTGAATAGGAAACTTAAAGGTGAACCAAATAATACAGACGACAATATTATCCTTATTATATCAGTAAGAAACGCATCAACAGTACCGCCAGAATAAAGAAGAATCACTATTATAAGATTCGACAGTCCAATCTTTATACCCGGAACAGGCACAAAAGAAGGTATCATAGATTCAAGATAAGATAATATCATAGCAAGTGATACAGAAATACCGATAACAGTTATTCTTTTTATCTTCATATATATCACCTGGCAATAGAATCAAAATCCTGCTTTGTACCGGATCTTACAGTAATAACAATTTTATGAGGAAGGCAGGCGATGGTCTCTCCGTTTTTTGACTTTTTCCCTTCCCTGACACAAGATTTGTCTGGACAGGTAGCATAAATCATTCTTACAGAGTTTCCTTTTATTTCTATTATATTCTCAGGTTTTTTCTCGGGTATTCTGATTTCCCTGTCAATATTCAAAGGATAGCTTCCATACACTTTCCCATCCACCCGGATCTCGGCACTGCTTCCAGACACCTGCTTCCTGAAATAAACGAAAAAGAAAGATGCTCCAATGATTACAGTCAACGCAATAAGGAAAACCACATCTGCTTTATTAAAAAGCGGCTCTTTCATACCACGGCCGTTCCCATATAGTAAAAGCCTCTGCATTCATCGAGACGAACAGGAATGATCTTTCCTATAAGATCTTTCGAACCTTTTAGATGAACCACAGAATTATTATCAAGTCTTCCGGTGACGGAGAATGGATCTTCCCTGTCGATTTCTTCTATAAGGACATCCTTTACAGAGCCCTCAAGCTCCATGGCTTTCTCTCGTCCTATCGTCTGAACTTCTTGTAATAACCTTTGAAATCTGTCTTTTACTACCTCAGCCGGTATCTGGTTCTCGCTTAAAGCCGCTCTTGTACCTGACCGTTTGGAATATTCAAAAGTAAAGGCGCTGTCAAAACGTGCTGTTCTGACTACATCCATTGTTTCCTCAAAATCCTCTTCCGTCTCTCCGGGATATCCGACAATAATATCTGTGGAAATTGATGCGTCAGGAATATTCTTTCTTATCTTTTCCACCAGGGACAGATATTTTTCCTTGTCATAATGTCTGTTCATATCAGAAAGGATACGAGATGATCCTGACTGAAGCGGCAGATGGATATGATGACAGACATGCTCCGATTCAGCTATCGCTTTAATAAGATCATCAGAAAGATCCTTGGGATGCGAAGTCATGAATCTGATTCTCTTGATCCCGTCAACCTTATCAGCCATTCTGAGAAGATCTGAAAAAGAGACGGGCTCATCCAAAGTTTTCCCATACGAATTCACATTCTGTCCCAGAAGCATTACCTCGACTGCACCTGATTGAACATCACGCTCGATTTCTCTTATAACATCTATCGGTTTTCTGCTTCTCTCCCGTCCTCTCACATACGGTACTATGCAATAACTGCAGAAATTATTGCAGCCGTACATGATGTTGACTCCGGCCTTGAAGCTGTATGTCTGTACCTCAGGCAGATCCTCCACGATCCTGTCATCGGATTCTTCGACAAAAATGGCAGTACTGTCGGATTGACGGCTCATATACATTAGTTCTGCAAGCCTGTAAACATTGAAAGTACCGAAAACCATATCTATAAAAGGATAACTCTTCCGTATTTTTTCTATTATCCTCTTCTCCTGCATCATACATCCGCACAGATATATCTTCATCTCCGGATTTTTCTTCTTGTATCCGGACAAGACTCCAATACGGCCGAACACTCTGTTGTCAGCATTTTCCCTGACTGTGCATGTGTTATAGATTACAAGATCAGCATTTTCATCCTCTGAAGGTATATATCCTATCTCGTTTAATACTCCGCGGAGCTTCTCTGAATCTCTCGCATTCATCTGGCAGCCGAAAGTCGTCACATGGTATGTAAGCTGACGACCGAGCTCTTTTTCTTTTTCAAGAAGAATCTCCCGATCTTTATTTATAAAAAATAATTGTCTCTCCGGTTCTGTATCCGGAATAATTTCTCTATTTTCTGATCTGACCATTTCCATAAATCTTATATTTCGTACTTGTAAGCGCCTTCAGTCCCATAGGTCCTCTGGCATGAATTTTCTGTGTGCTTATTCCAATCTCTGCGCCGAATCCGAATTCGTGTCCGTCTGTAAAACGTGTGCTTGCATTCACATATACGCAGGCGCTGTCCACCAGATTCAGGAATTTCTCGGCATGATTGTAATCAGTGGTTACTATTGTCTCAGAGTGTCCGGTATTGTATTTATTAATATGACTTATCGCCTCATCAACATTGTCGACAGATTTCACCGAGAGAATATAGTCAAGATATTCCCTGCCGAAATCCTCATCAGTTGCTTTGGCGGCGTCATCAAGATATTTTCCTGCATCACTGTCACATCTTAATTCCACATGATAAGGAGAAAGCCTCTTTGAAAGTAAAGGAAGAAATTCCTTTTCAATGCTTCTGTTTATGACAAGCGACTCGCAAGCATTGCATACTCCGATTCTCTGAGTCTTGGCATTCTCAATTATATCAAGTGCCATATCCATATCGCAAGGATCGTCTACATATACATGACAGTTGCCTGTTCCGGTCTCTATAACAGGTATCGTAGAATTCTCGACTACAGATTTTATTAGCCCTGCTCCTCCTCTGGGAATAAGAAGATCCACATAATCTCTCATCGTCATAAACTGCCGTGTAATTTCATGACGGTTATCTGTAATAAGACCGGCAGCTCCCTCAGGCAGATCCTCTTTTTTCAGTGCTTTTTTTAGTGATTCTATAATAGCCTTATTTGAATTTGCTGCTGCGCTTCCGCCCTTTAATATCACTGCATTTCCTGTCTTCATACAAAGACCGAATACATCAGCGGTTACATTGGGTCTGGCTTCATAGATCACACCGATCACACCGATGGGCACACGAACCTGCTCAATCTTGAGACCATTGGGACGAATAATAGTATCGATCACCTCTCCGACAGGATCCGGAAGATCTGCGACTTCTCTAAGGCCGTCAGCCATTGATTTGATTCGTTTTTCATCCAGATACAGTCTGTCCTTAAGACCATCCGGCATATTGTTCGCTTCGGCTCTTTCCATATCAGATTGATTTTCACGTATTATCAAATCACGATCCCGCTCCAAAGCAGAGGCTGCAGTCAAAAGGAGACTCTTTTTCTTTATCGGATTTAGAAGAGAAATTGCAGATGCGGCAGCTTTAGCATCACGGCATATATCTGTTAATGTTTTATCAGTCTCTTTTTCTTCCATGTCTAACCTCATTTTTTTATAATAACATCAGCTTTTCAAGTTCAAGAAGAACCATGATAAGTCTTGTATATATTTTTTATGATTACGGCATAATCAAAATTGCTACGCAACTTATTGACAATAATCGTAACATAAAATCAGGATATAAAAAAGGGCTCCGCCTTTTGCAGAGCCCAAAAATCAATCGGCTTTTCTGACCGTTCCCGGCTGCAGCTTTATTATCTTCCTTGGACATTTGGAAGCGCATATACCGCAGCCCGTGCATTTATCCTGATCAATATAGGCAATATTATCATTTACATGAACAGCATCGGAAGGACAATTCTTCTCGCATATCTTACATGCTATACAGCCTACGCTGCAGGACTCCATCACTGCTTTGCCCTTGTCTTCATTACGACATGACACTATGTAGGCGCTGTCATAAGGCACAAGCTCTATAAGATGCTGAGGGCATTCCTTCACGCATTTGCCGCAGGCCTTGCACTTTTCCTTGTCTACTACGGCTATTCCGTCCACTATATGGATCGCATCAAAATCACATACTTTTACACATGAACCGTATCCCATACATCCGTAGACACATTTCTTTGGAGTACCGCCGGGAATCATGCTGACGGCCCTGCAATCTTTAGTGCCTGTGTATTCATATCTCTTTCCGGCTTTTTTGCAGTCACCGCTGCAGCGAACATATGCTACTTTTCTAACTTCTTCTCCGGCATCTACACCCATGATGCCGCTTATTATTTTTGCTACCGGAGCACCGCCCACCGGACATTGTCCGACAGGAGCTTTACCTGTAGCAATGGCGTGTGCCAGAGCAGAGCACCCGGCAAAACCGCATCCGCCACAGTTGTTTCCCGGCAGAGCATCAAGAACTGCCGCTTCTTTTTCATCGACTTTTACTTCAAATTTACCGGCTGCGAATGTAAGAAAGAAACCTATGATACATCCTGTAGCGCCTACTACAATGGTTGCAATTATTATTCCTGTCATAGTTCCTCCTTAAATAATTCCGGAGAATCCGAAAAACGCTATTGCCATAAGTCCTGCAGTCAAAACCACGATTCCTGTTCCCTGAAAAGCATGAGGAATATCGTTATCTTCAATCTTCTCACGAACACCTGCCATCATTATTATGGCAATCGCGAAACCTGCAGAAACTCCGAATCCATACAGAGTACCTGTGCCGACATTATATTTGTAATCCACAATGTTTAATGCTGTACCAAGGACACAGCAGTTTGTAGTAATAAGCGGCAGATATATTCCAAGAGATTTGTAAAGATTTTTGACATATTTCTTCAGGAACATCTCTATGAATTGAACCAGAGCAGCTATTACAAGAATGAAAACTATAGTATTCAGATAATCAAGTCCCAGGGGCTTCAAAATAAAGTCATGAATAAGACCGGTTACCAGTGAAGAAAGTGTTACGACGAAAATTACCGATCCGCCCATGCCGGCTGCAGTGTTTACCTTTTTTGAAACTCCGAGGAAAGGACAGAGTCCGAGGAACTGACTGAGCACGACATTATTAACAATGGCCGCGGAGATCAAAATTAGAATAAGTTGTTTCATGACTTACCTCCTTCAGCTTTTCCGGCCTCATCAGCTTCTCTGGTGTTAAGTTTTCCGGCGCATGACGATCTGAGCGCGCATGAAGAGCATTCGCCTGTCATAATGCATCCGGCTGCCGGAGCAAGAGGCTTGCCTTTTTTTGCCATCTTCTCTCTTACTTCTTTCATTACTGCTACCAGTATGGATAGAACAAAGAAGGCTCCAGGTGCCAGGACAAATATTGTGATTGGAGTAAACCCTGCCTTGCCGGAAGCCTGATCAGCAAGCGGAAGAACCTGAAATCCCAGGATCTTGCCGGAACCTAAAAGCTCACGGACAAGCCCGATCGTTGAAATCGACATGGTAAATCCGAGACCCATGCCAAGTCCGTCGAAGATGGACGGAATGACCGGATTCTTTGATGCATATGCTTCAGCACGACCGAGAATAATGCAGTTTACAACTATAAGAGGTATATATATACCAAGAGCATCGTTAAGAGAAGGCATGAAGCCTTCGATCAGGAACTGCACTATGGTCACAAGCGAAGCCACAATTACTATATATGCAGGCATTCTGACCGTATCAGGAATAACTTTCCGAAGCGCTGATATAATGAGGTTTGACATTACAAGAACTACGGTAGTCGAAAGTCCCATGCCAAGTCCGTTCATTACGGATGTGGTAACGGCAAGCGTAGGACACATACCGAGCATCAGCACTACAGTAGGATTTTCTTTTATAAGTCCGTTATACAGACGTTCAACAGGCTTATTCATTCTTATCACCTCCTGAGACTAATTTTGACTTGTAATATTCAAAACCGGCATTGACGCCGCCTGTCATGGCGCGGCTGGTTATGGTTGCTCCGCTCATGGCGTCTATATCAGTCTTCTTTTTTCCGGTTCCTTTTACTACCTCAAGTTTTCCGACTTTCAGTCCTTTGAACTGATCACAGAAATCCTTGTCTGATTTCGGATCATCAGACGCAGCTTTCATTCCGAGTCCTGCTGTCTCATGTATCTCAGTGATGGAGTATCCGTTCATAACGCCCTTATCTGTAACGCCCATGGAGAAGGTGATATCTCCGCCATATCCCTTGTGGCTGACTACAGTAATGACGTATCCGAGATGCTTCCCGGATTTATCAACAGCATTCATAGCGTTTAATATTTCGTCATCCTTATATCCTTTTTTTTGGATAAGGGATGTAGCTTCTTTTTTGTCAAAGCCCTTTACCTTGCTGAATGAATCCGCTTTTTCAAAAACATTCCTGTAAGCGTCCTGAGTAGCCTTCTCTCTTGCCTGCTTTATGGGATTCTTTGTAATCTCATGAACAGCTCCAAGAGAAACACCGGAAATAAGTGTAATAAGAGTAAGGATAAGAGCGTCTTTTACGTTTTTCTTCATTTTTCCACTCCTTCCTCAGGTTTCCTTCTGGGAATACCGAATGCCTTCGGAACAGTAATTCTCTCAATAAGAGGTACAAGAATATTGGAGAAGATGATCGCATACGAGACACCTTCAGCTGAAGAGCCGAAGATTCTGAAAATACCGGTAAGCACTCCGAGAAGTATTCCATAAATTATCTGTCCGGATGTGGTAATAGGACTTGTGACATAATCCGTAGCCATGAAGAAAGCTCCAAGAATCAGACCTCCTCCGCAAATCTCTGCTGCTATGAAATTCGGATCAAAGCCATGTCCTCCGAAAAGTCCGGCAAAAATCGCAAATGTTATTATATAGGCAGCCGGGATCCTTAAATTTATAACTCCGGTCATCAGAAGGATCGCTGCGCCGATAAGGAGAGCTACTACTGATGTTTCGCCTATTGTACCGGGCTCATTTCCAAGAAACATCTTCAGCACATTTACGGACTGACCGCTTTTTAAAACCGCAAGAGGCGTAGCGCCTGTTACACCATCATAAGTAAACGAGGTCATCGGCTGGGTAAAACTGATCAAGAGGAAACATCTGGCTGCAAGGGCAGGGTTCATAAAATTCTGTCCCAGTCCTCCGAACAGCATCTTTACAACTATGATTGCAAATACGCTTCCGATTACCGGTATAAAAAAAGGTACCGTAGAAGACAGGTTCAAAGCCAGAAGAAGTCCGGTCACAACAGCAGAAAGATCTGAGATCGTACTCTCCATATGCAGTATTTTCTCATATACCCATTCGGACAATACCGCGCTGGCGACGGAAAGAATAATTATAATAAGAGCTCTGAGTCCAAAATTCATTATACCGGTAAAGGTAGCCGGCAAAAGTGATATTATGACCAGAAGCATAATCTTTCCGGTATCGATTTTCTCCCTCACATGAGGAGAAGATGTGACATGTATTAAATTACTCAAAATATTTCTCCTCCTTTCTCACTTTTTCTTTTTCTTATCTGCCAGGATCTGCTTTTTCATTGTCTTTATATCCTGAGCCAGAGGTCTTCTGGCAGGACATACAAAACTGCAGCTGCCGCACTCGATACATTCAAGTCCGTACCACTTTTCAAACTGTTCTGCCTTTTTATGTTCAGAAAATTTTGCAAGACGTGAAGGAACCAGTCTCTCGGGACATGCCTCCACACATCTGCCGCAGTTTATGCAGGCAGTCGTCTCATACTTTGATGCTTCATCATCTGAGAAAACAAGCAGAGCTGATGTAGTTCTTGTTGTCGGAACATCAAGATTAAACATGGAAAATCCCATCATAGGACCGCCTGAAATGTATTTTTCAGGTTCTTTTATTGTCCCGCCGGCAGCTGAGAGAAGTTCGGAAAAAGATGTGCCTATCTTGATCCTGAAATTACGAGGCTCGCAGACGGCGTCGCCTGAAACAGTAAATATACGATCCATTACAGGCTTGCCTTCGATGACGGCATCTCTGATTGCGCATAGAGTTGCTACGTTGTCAACTATGCAGCCGGCATCAGCGGGCAACATTTTAGAATTAATGTCACGTCCTGTCACTGCATGAATGATCTGACGCTCACCGCCCTGAGGATATTTTGTCTTCAGCAGGCAAACGCTTATGCGATCTTCTTTGTCAGTAAGCTTTCTTAATCGAGAGATACAGTCAGGCTTATTATCTTCTACTGCGAGATACCCCTGGGCCTTGGGAAAAATTTTCAGAACGATCTTCATCCCCGCGACAAGCTTTTCAGGTTCCTCCATCATGATCCTGTAATCGCTGGTAAGATAGGGCTCGCATTCAGCACAGTTTGCAATTATAGTATCAATCTTATCAGGATCCTTAGGAGATAATTTGACATGAGTAGGAAATCCTGCGCCACCCATGCCTGCTACGCCTGCATTTTTGATCTTGTCTATTATCTCCTCTTTGGAAATAAGATCCGGATCTGATGGCTTGAAGTCCGCCTCCTTATATTCGCCATCATTTTCAATAACGATCGACTCACAGAGAGTACCTGTAGCTGTAGCGCGTTTTTCAATAGTCTTCACTGTTCCGGATACAGAAGAAAATATCGGCGCCGATACAAAACCTCCGGCTTCCGCTATCATCTGCCCCCTCAGCACATGGTCACCTGCCTCTACTATAGGCTTGGCCGGTGCTCCGATATGCTGTGAAACAGGGAATACCATCTCACCCTCCGGGAGCAGATCCCTGACCGGCTTATCTTTGGAGAGATCCTTTCCCTCATAGGGATGAACCCCGCCTCTGAATGTGTGCAAAGCCATGAATCACATCCTCCTTTTCATAATCATCTAACTTTTGCCGTTGACCTTGTCTCCGGCAATGTATACATATTATAACACTATATACGATTGTGAATAAGTAAAAGTAAGCAAAACATCAGCAAAATTTATAAAATTCTTCTACATAAAAAATCATGATCAGAAACATTTTATTATAATAATGATTGTCAGTATATTTTTTTACGATATAATCAAATCTATGAATAAAAGTATACTTTACGAAGAAACAGATATTAAAGATCAAAACATAATAAGATGTCTTAAAGACAATGATATTCTTCTCGACATCGAAACTACAGGACTATCCCGTTTCAAAAGCAAAATCTTTCTATTAGGCTTCGGACTTGTAAAAGAAAAGCCAGACGGTAATTTTTCCCTGTCAATAAAGCAGATATTCTCAGTAGACGGTGATGAAGAAGGTCTTCTTACAGATTTCATTTCATATCTTCCAAAAGAAGGAAGGATAATAACCTATAATGGTGACCGTTTTGATATACCTTTCATTGAAGAAAAATGCCGGAAATACAGCCTGCCATCTGCTTTATCTGATCATGAATCTCTGGATCTGCTAAAATATTATTCAAAATTGAAGAATTTCCTGCGGCTTCCGTCAATGAGTGAAAAAACAGTTGAATCTTTTCTGAAGATAAAAAGAGACGATAAATTGAGCGGAAAAGAAATTGCTGAAGGGATCAGAAAATATTATAATGAGCCAGATAAAATAACAAGAGATTTAATTCTTCTCCATAATAAAGAGGATATTGAAGGGCTTGTTTCTGTTTTCAAACTGTCAGAATACCTTGACCTGGAAAAAGCCTTTATTAATATAGAAGAGTTAAAGATACTGTCCTCTTCTGACAAAGAGATGAATGTAAGCTTTTACGGCAAACTAAGAAGAACCCTGCCATCAGCAATAAGAATAATCGCCTCTCCCTTTTATTTAATTTCGGAAGACAATAGCTTGAGGGGTACTTTAAGGCTCAGAAAAAAGAAACTGCGTTTTTATCATCCGGACATAGAAAATTATACATATCTTGTTAAAGAGAATATTGTCATTCCTAAGATTTTGGCTGATGATATTCCGAGAAGCCGGAAAAGAAAACCGAAAAAATCAGAATGTTTCACAGAGACTGAAGGCTTTAGTATGGAATTGCCGGATAAGGTAAAAGAGGATTTTATTCTAAATACCAGGGAGTCCGGCATCCTTGTTTTTAAAGATATCGAAGAAGAATATAACGGAGAAAAAGATTATGTCAAAATAAATAAAAAAGATGATATCATAAAAAGCCTTAATATCATCATTCCGCTTTTATTGAGAATGTGATATTTATTGAATCAAAGACAAGAAATACCAAAACTTACACCATCAAAAAAATACCGGCATACGCCGGTATTTCTCATTTTTTGTCATAGAAAAAGGAATTCCTTCTTCCAAAGCCTATTTCTTTGTAATCAGCAACCTGTTCCGTACTTCCGATAAAAAGCACGCCGCCGGATTTCAGAGATCTATAGAATTTCCTATAGATGTCTTCTTTTGCTTCGTCTGTAAAATAGATAAGCACATTCCGGCATACGATCATATCAAGATCGTCCGGAAATCTGTCGCTTAATAGATTTGATTCCCTGAAAGAAACACAACGTCTGATCTCGTCAGATATCTGAAATGAAGGACCTATTTGCCTGAAATATCTTTTCTTCAAATCTTCAGGAACATTTTTTATGCTTTTCTCATTGTAAAGACCGGTCTTCGCCTGTTCCAAAATACGTTTATCGATATCGGTAGCAATTATCCTGATATCGCCTAGAGGAACATGTCGCGATAAAGCCATCACGAGAGAATATGGTTCATCTCCGGTCGAACAGGCAGCGCTCCAGATATTAAGTCTCTTCCCGAATTTTGAAATAAGCTCCGGAAAATACACTTTATCAAGAATTTCCCATTGATCCGGATTCCTGTAAAACTCCGATACATTTATAGTAAGGAAATTGATGAATTCACTGAAAACGCTACTGTCTGTCCGAAGGAGATGAACATATTCGTCATAAGAAGAGCATTTGTTTCTGCTGACAAGAGAATCGATCCTCCGGCGCATCTGTTTTTCTTTATAGCTGGAAAGATCTATGCCGGTAAGAGATAAAGCACGTCTCTTGAATTCTTCGTAACCATCCATCTAAATAAACCAATAAACGAGTTATTCGTTGTCTCCGTTCTTATAGGAATCAATATCTACATCAGCATAGTTATCGTTTTCGTCATTAGCCTTGTTCATAGCCTTGATAGAAAGAGAAATCTTATGCTCATTCTCTCTGAGTTCAACGACCATAGCTGTGATCTCCTGACCTGTAGTAAGAACGTCAGAAGGCTTATCTACATGATCCTTTGAAATCTGTGAGACATGAAGAAGAGCATCAATGCCGGGTTCAAGTTCGATGAAGGCGCCGAAATCTGTCATGCGGGCTACCTTGCCTGTGACAATAGTGCCGACTGCATATTTCTTATCAGCTCCGTTCCAGGGGTTCTCATCTTCGAACTTTCTGGAAAGAGCAATCTTCTTGCCATTGATATTCTTTATGAATACACGGACCTTGTCATCCACATGATAAAGCTTCTTGGGATTGTCAACATGACCCCATGACATCTCTGAAATATGAAGCAGTCCGTCTACACCGCCGAGATCGATGAAAGCGCCGAAGTCAGTTACATTCTTAACTGTTCCTTCGATGACATCGCCAACGTGGATCTTCTCGAAGAATTCTTTCTGAACTTCTTCCTTCTTTGCAACAAGGAGCTGCTTTCTGTCACCGATGATTCTTCTCTTTCTGGGATTGAATTCGGTAATTACAAACTGGATCTCCTTGCCGTCATACTGGTGCAGATCCTTTACAAAAGTATCAGCCACAAGGCTTGCCGGTACGAATACACGGGCATCGTCAACCATAACGGAAAGACCGCCGTTAAGGACACGAACCACCTTACCTGTGAGAACTTCCTGATTCTCGAAAGCTTCTCTTAATTTCTCGTTGCCCTTCTCCTGTGCAAGTCTCTTGTAAGAAAGGATAACCATGTTGTCAACATCTGATACCTTGACAACGATTGCTTCCATCTTGTCGCCGACCTTTGCTACTGTAGTAAGATCGAGATTGTTATCATCAGAATATTCCTGACGGGTGATGACACCGTCTGACTTGAATCCGATATTCAGGTCGATCTCATCAGGCTTTACTGCGATGACTTCTCCTTCTACTACCTCCCCATTGTGAATTGTCTTGAATGATGCATTCAGCATCTCTTCAAAGCTCTGGTTGTCTTGTTCTGGCATGTTTCTAGAACCTCCTCAATGATTTTTTGCGGGGTCGAAGCCCCTGCGGTTATGCCTACGCTGTCAATGGATTTCAGAACGGCCAGATCAAGATCTTCTGAGGACTGTATAAAGAAAGTATGGGGATTAATTTCTTTACAGATCCTGTAGAGCTTCTGTGAGTTCGAACTATGTTTCCCGCCTGTTACAATCATCACATCAACTTTTCCTGCAATGTCGGCAGCTTCCTTCTGGCGCTCTTCCGTTGCACTGCATATCGTATTAACACAAGTAGTATCATATCCTTTTTCTCTTATGATTTCAACTAGTTTATCAAATTTAGCGTACTCAAAAGTAGTTTGCGAAACAATGAATATCTTTTTATTATGAGAAAGCGAGAAATTCATGGCATCATCCTCATTGGAAATGACAGAAAATTCGTTTCCGTCGATCCAGCCCGTGATACCTCTGACCTCAGGATGATCAGGATTACCGGTTATTATTATGTAGTATCCCTTCTTTGAATATTCTCTTACAAGATTATGAATCTTTAGAACAAAAGGACATGTGGCATCAACGATCTCAAATCCGCTCTTCTTGAGATAATTATATGTTTCTTCAGAAACGCCGTGAGATCGTATTACTATTGTGCCCGGCTTCGAAGTTTTTAAATCTTCAGGACTGTTAAGGGCGTATACGCCTCTTGATTCAAGATCATTTACCACGATTTCATTGTGAATAATAGGGCCCCATGTATATACGGGATCTTTACTTTTCGATCTTTCATTTTCCACAGTTTCAAGAGCTCTTTTCACGCCGAAGCAGAACCCTGCGCTCTCAGCCAGCAATATCTTCATTTTTTGATCATCCCGTTTACATAATTTACGATCTTATCTACCACCTGATCAATTGTCATATCAGAAGAATCAATAAGTATCGCATCACTTGCCATGCGAAGAGGTGATACAGCCCTTGTCAGATCCGCTTCATCTCTCTTCTTCACGTCATTGATTACAGATTCAAGATCAACCTTAATTCCCTTTTCAGTAAGTTCCTTATAACGTCTGTTTCCACGCACATCAGCTGATGCGGTAAGATAAATCTTGATGTCTGCATTTGGAAGAATGGTGGTTCCTATATCTCTGCCATCCATTATCACATTCTCCTTTGCAGCAATGTCTCTCTGCATGGATAAAAGGCTTTCTCTTACCTTTTTATAGGCACTGACAGCTGATGCAGCGGCACTGACTTCGGGAGTCCTGATCTTACCGGTTACATCGATCTTATTCAAAAAAATTCTCTGCTCTCCATCAGCATAGCTGATATCAAGAGCAACCGATGATACATTAGAACTCACAAGATTCTCATCAGATACATCTATGCCATGCTCTATCATATAAAGAGCAATGCTTCTGTACATGGCGCCGGTATCTACATATACATAGCCGAGCTTTGCTGCGCAGGCCTTTGCTATTGTACTTTTTCCTGCACCTGCAGGACCGTCTATCGCTATATTTACACTCATCTCTTGTCCTCTTTAATCTTCCTCACCGGAGGCAGCGCATCCTGCCAGATATCCGGTTGAAATAGCTGCCTGAATATTATATCCGCCGGTAGTTCCGTCATAGTCTATTACTTCTCCGGCAAAATAGAGACCTTTTACTTTCCTTGACTCCATTGTGTGAGGATCTATCTCCTTAGTATCTATTCCTCCCTGAGTAATTATAGCCTCATTAAAAGACTTTGTAGCTACGGCAGTGATCGGATAATGCTTTAAAAAGCTGATAATCTTCTTTCTGTCATCAACTGTCAGATCCGAATTTCCCTTTTCAGGATCAAGCCCTGCTTTTTCAATGAAGGGATCCACAAACCTTTCCGGAAGAAGTGTTCGCATAAGACTCCTCAGATGTCTCTTGGGAGCAGTCTTTACTTCCCTTATTATTCTTCTGTCAAGTTCGTCATTTCTCAAAGCCATTTTAAGATCTATCCATCCCTGGATCGGACCGTTTTTAAGAGAACGTCCGATTGCAGAAGAAGCGGAAAGTGCGATGGGACCTGAAATTCCGTCATGTGTAAAGATCATCTCGCCCTTCATGCTGAAGGAATCCTTTTTGCCATAAGTGAAATTAAGCTCAACATTTTTAAGAGACAGACCTTCAAGTCCGGGAACCTCATTATCTGATAAGACTATTGGAACAAGACCCGGGGAAGGCGGGATAACATTGATGCCAAGATCTTCCGCGAATTTATATCCATCACCTGTAGATCCGGTGGAAGGATACGACATTCCTCCGGTTGCTACTATTACTTTGTCATACAAAACGCTATGGCCGTTGAAAAGCTCTACGCCTTTTACTTTTACATCATCCCCGTCTTTTTCAGTAATGATTCTCTTTACTCTCTTATTATATCTATAATCAGGATCTACATTGCTGAGTGCAATTTGAAGAGCTTTGGTGACATCAGAAGCTTTATCAGATACCGGAAATACCCGGCCTCCTCTCTCAACTTTTGTCTTTGTCCCATAGTCTTCCAGAAAATAGATAAGGTCAGTATTATTGAACTTACTTATAGCACTGTAAAGAAATCTGGAATTATTAATGTAATGCGGCATGAATTCCTCCATAGGAGCAATATTTGTCACATTGCATCTGCCTTTACCGGTGATATAAAGTTTCTTTCCGATTTTTTCATTTCTTTCATAAATGGTAACCCGGTCTCCATTTATACCTGCCCAATATGCAGCCATCAATCCGGCGGGACCAGAACCAATTACCGCAATATTCATTCTTCTTTACCTCCTATTGGCAAAATGACTTTATCGCTGACAGGTTCTATATCATCTTTCTCGAAAACATTATATTCATCCCAGATATTCTCAAGGAGCTTCATCGATTCCGCCACATCATCCTTCTTATTCATGCAAAGAGCCAGAATAAGTGCATTGATAAGCGACAGGGGAGCGACAAGGGAATCGACTATTGAAGCCATGCCGCTGTTAGCGATCAAGTTACATGATGAATAAAGATTTACGGGAGAATATATAGAATCAGTAAGAGTAATGATTCCTGCTCTCCTTCTGTTTGCAAACTCAAGAGCCTTTACGGTCATCATAGAATATCTTGGAAAACTTATGCCGATTATCACATCATTTTCATCGATCCTGAGCATCTGTTCAAAGACTTCACTTGTATTATTGGTATGCACCAGAACAACGTCGCTGAAGATAAGATTCAGATAGAAATATAGAAACTGAGCCAGCGGCGCACAGGAATGAATGCCGATTACATAAATCTTTCTGGCATTCAATATCATATCAACAGCATGCTCAAATATCTTATCGTCAACATTTTCTCTGGTCTTCTTTATTAATTCCTCATCAGACTTTAATACTGTTTCGAGAACCCCTGACTGATTGATCCTCTCACTGGTCACTTCCATTCTCTGAATTGAATTAAGCTTGTTCCTGACCATCTCTTCAAGAGCCTTCTGAAATTCCGGATAACCTTTGTATCCCAGAACCATGGAAAACCTGACGACAGTAGATTCTGATACTCCGACTATGCTGCCAAGCTTCGAGGCTGTAAGAAATACAGCCTTGTCATAATTATCGCTTATATAGTTTGCAAGCATCTTCTGCCCTTTTGAAAGCTTTGAATATGAACGGTTAATCCTGTTCATCAGATCATTTGTATTAGCTGGCATATATTTAAACCTCTCTCGTAAGTATTATAAAACAGAGAGCAGAAAAAACCAAACAAAAAACAAACAAAAAAAGTACCGGTCTATCTGACCGGTACAAAAATCCTTTAAATATCAGACGGGATAAGCCTTGTTCTTTGAATCAGCTTTTTTCGGATCAACGCCTGTCTCCTGAGCTTCGCGGTATTTAAAGAATTCAGTCGCGACCTGAGGAAAGAGCGCATATGTAAGTACATCTTCATCCTGTCTCTTATAAGGCTTGACCTTTTCTTCCATTTCAGCAAGCTGGGGCTTTACAAGATCAGCATATCTGCATGTAACGGCATCCTTTGCCTTATCTCCAAGCGCCTTCTCGACAACTTCTGGATTAAAAGGCTTCTCTGTCTTTCCATACTTTCCAAGAAGAAGATCCTTGGTCTGGTCTGTTACTACCTTATATCTCTCGCCCATAAGCACATTGAACACAGCCTGAGTACCGACGATCTGAGAAGACGGGGTAACCAGAGGCGGCTCGCCGAGATCTTTTCTGACTCTGGGAACTTCCTCAAGCACTTCGTTAAGCTTGTCTTCCTTACCTTGCTCTTTTAACTGCTTGATAAGATTAGAAAGCATACCACCGGGAACCTGATAGAGAAGAGTCTTGATATTTACACCGAGAACCTTTGTGGAAATAAGACCATTATCAATATACTTCTGACGAATAGGAGCAAAATAATCAGCTATTTCAGAAAGAAGATTCTGATCAAGTCCGGTATCATATTCTGTACCCTTGAATGCCTCAACCATAACTTCAGTAGCTGGCTGGGAAGTACCCATGGCAAAAGGTGAAATTGCCGTGTCGATTATATCGCATCCTGCTTCTACTGCCTTCATGGCTGTCATTGAAGCCACACCTGAAGTGTAGTGATTATGAAGCTCGATAGGAATCTTTACATTCTCTTTAAGGGCTGTAAAAAGTTCAGTAGCCTGAGTAGGAACCAGAAGACCTGACATATCCTTTATGCAAAGAGAGTCAGCGCCAAGGGACTCTGCCTCTTTTGCTTTTCTGACCCAGTATTCAGTGGTGTAGGCATCACCAAGTGTGAAAGAAAGCGCTATCTGGGCATGACCCTGCTCCTTCTTGGCAGCCTTGACTGCTGTCTCAAGATTTCTCATATCATTCAAGCAGTCAAATATTCTTATAATATCGATTCCATTTGCTATAGACTTCTGCACAAAATACTCAACGACATCATCAGCATAAGGCTTGTAACCGAGTATATTCTGTCCTCTGAAAAGCATCTGCAGACGGGTGTTTTTGAAACCCGCCCTGAGCTTTCTAAGGCGCTCCCAGGGATCCTCATGGAGGAAACGGAGGCAGGCATCAAATGTAGCGCCGCCCCAACACTCTACTGCATTGTATCCGACCTTGTCCATAACAGGAATGATCGGAAGCATTTCTTCTGTCGTCATTCGTGTTGCCATCAAAGACTGATGGGCATCACGAAGAACAGTTTCTGTTATTTTAAGTGGTTTTTTAACTGTATCAGCCATCTTGCACTCCTTCTATCACACACCGAATATAGCCATAAAGACTCCGGCAGCTACAGCCGTACCGATAACTCCGGCGACATTCGGTCCCATTGCCTGCATAAGTATGAAGTTTGTCGGATCTTCTTCCGCCGCGACTCTCTGAGACACACGGGCACTCATGGGAACAGCGGATACACCGGCCGAACCGATCAGAGGATTGATTCTGCCGTGAGTAAGATGGCAGAGAAGTTTACCAAACAGAACTCCGGCTGCGGTAGCGACCATGAATGCAATCAGTCCCAGAAGGACAATCTTCAGGGTAGACACATTGAGGAAGGCCTCAGCGCTTGTGGATGCGCCTACTGAGGTGCCCAGAAGGATAACAACTATATACATCATGGCATTCGATGCAGTCTCAGTCAGCTGATGTACTACTCCGCTTTCCTTAAAGAGGTTGCCAAGCATAAGCATTCCGACAAGCGGAGCCGTTGTAGGAAGAATAAGACAAACAACGATAGTAACAACTATAGGGAAAAGGATCTTCTCAAGCTTCGATACCGGACGCAACTGAGGCATATGAATCATACGTTCCTTCTTGGTTGTAAATGCCTTCATTATAGGAGGCTGAATGATAGGAACGAGAGACATATATGAATATGCAGCGACGGCAATAGGTCCCAGCAAATCATTCTGTCCGAGTTTTCCCGCAAGGAAAATAGATGTAGGCCCGTCAGCTCCTCCGATAATTGAAATGGCAGCAGCAGCCTGATCATTGAATCCCAGAAGAATAGCTATAAGATAAGCTGTAAAAATACCGAACTGGGCTGATGCTCCAAGAAGAAAGCTGATAGGATTTGCAATCAGAGGACTGAAATCCGTCATTGCACCGACGCCCATAAAGATAAGCGAAGGCAGAATCGACCATTCATCCAGTTGGAAAAAGTAATATAATAATCCGCCTACTCCATTACTGGTCTCTTCCGGTGACGCGATAATACCGGGGTAAATATTTACAAGAAGCATTCCGAAAGCAATAGGTACGAGAAGCAAAGGCTCGTATCCCTTTGCGATAGCAAGATAAAGAAATATACCCGCTATCAGTATCATTACGAAATTGCCCCAGGTAAGATTGAAAAAGGCCGTTTGATGGAGAAGGTTCGCGAGTGTTGAACCTATGTAACTCATTATTTACCTCCGAATCATTTTCACGCATTCATTGTTGCGAGAACAGTGCCTGCTTCAACCTGCTGACCTTCCGTCACTTCGATGGAAGCTATTGTTCCATCCTGCTTTGCGACAACAGGTGTCTCCATCTTCATAATCTCAAGAGTAATGACTGTATCACCGCGTGATACCTTGTCTCCCGGCTTTGTGTCAAGCTTGAATACTTTGCCTGATGCTTCAGCTGTTACTTTAACAGAACCCTGTTTTCCGTTGGATACAGGAGCCTTCGACGCTGCCTTCTTTACAGGAGCAGACTTTACTTCTCCGGTGCTGCCTGTTTCTTCAACGCTTACATCATATGCTGTTCCGTTTACGGTGATGGTATAATTTTTCATGATAATTCCTCCTGTATCAATATCTTCTTCTGATCTTTCTGACTACAAAATCATCTGTGCTTTCACCTGTGTATGCTGAAACTGCTGCGGCAATAACTGCTATAAGCTCATCATTATTGTTGTCCACCGGAATTACTTCCCTAGCTGTCTCAACAGCTGTCTCAACAGGCTGCTTATCTTCAGAGAATTTCTTCTGGAGATAAGGGATAATATTGAAAGCATAAATCACAAGGCAGATGATAATTAGAATACAAAAAACTGTTCCCATTCCAAGCAGGACGTTCATTCCGGCACGCCCCATGGTCTCGCCCAAGGTATATTTGAGATTCAGATTGACTCCGGTAAGAACCATATGGGATCCTCTGGTGGTATATACAAATACCAGTTCAGCATCTCTCTTGGAATAATCCAGTCCCTGTTTGCAGGTGATCGTTTTTCCGGCCTTTGTAACGGTGAAATCTCCGAAGGATTCAAAATCTCCAACCTTATCAGCTGCGTCAGCCCAGTCGCCTAACATTCCCTCAAGTATGACATCCTGGTTTTTAGTATCTCCTTCAGCGAGCTCAGAATCATTTTTATATTTTTCTTCCTGTTTTCTGGCATTCTTTGCCGAAATGGAATTCAGCTGTTCAGCTGTCTGCTGCATTTGCTGCTTTATATCGGATTTCTCGTAGCCATAGACTTTAGTTGCAGTCATATTGGTATTAGTAGATCCGCAGGATACAAGAAGAAAAGCAAATGCCGCTAAAACAGCGGTAAGTCCAAATTTCTTCATATCTTCCTCACTTACTTTGCTGTATGTTTCCTGTAATATTCTGCTTTTGACTCAAGCATTTCAAAACCGGCAATCAGATATTTCCTGGTATCAGAGAAATTGATGATACGGTCTATATATCCGCGGCGAAGAGCCTGAGCAGTACCGGACTGAATTTCTTCAAACTTTTCAGCTACTTCGGCCTGTTCCTCAGACGTGCCGTCTTCGCAAATAATCTTGGAAGCAAGTGACGCATCCATTATACCCATCTTGGAATCCGGATAAGCCATGACTATATCAGCACCAAGAGATTTTGAATTCATAAAGATATAAGGAGTGCCGAAAGCAGAGTCCGTAATAAGATTTATCTTCGGAACATCGCTGGACGCAAGACCTACAGCAAATCTCGCAAGCTCACGTGGAAGAGTTATCTCGTTATGAACAGATTTCTCGTAACCGGATACATTTGTAAGCGTAAGTACAGGGTAATCAAAAGCATCGCAGAAACGAATGAAATCTGCAGCTTTTCTGATACCTGCTGCTGTAAGATCAGTTGAAAAATCCTTGCCGCATTTTGAGCATCTGGATCTGTTGCCGACCAGACCGACTGTCATTCCGCCAAGACGTATAAAACCGGTGGTCATATTCTTCTCAAAGCCCTGCTTTGTCTCAAAGAATACATGAGAGTCGCTTATTTCTTTTGCAAATTCTCTTGTATCATACCTCTTGTCTTCCAGTCCTGTGGAAGCGCGGTTCAAATCGTCCTCATCATCCTCGTCATCCTCGGCAAGAATAGATACAAGCTCTCTGATTTTCTCAGAAAGTTCTTCTTCTGTTCCTGTGATGTCACAAATACCGCTCTTTTTATACGCAAATTCCGGAGATGATGAATCGCAGGAATCAACAGAATTGCCGGGTATCGCATCAGGAGAATTAAGAAAAACAGAACCCTTGTCAGAAACAAATGTAAAATCACTGATAGATGCAATAGCGCTCAGACCGCCGCCGCATTTTCCAAATACAGCAGCTATCTCAGGAACCACTCCTGACGCATCTGCAGCTTCTGATGTAATAAGTCCCATTGACTCAAGTGCATCATAACTCTCATCAAGCCTTACTCCACCGCAATCTATGATTCCGATGACCGGCGCATTCATGTCCACTGCCATTTCATAGATACGCGCTATCTTCTTTGCGTGCATTTCGCCGATCGTGCCACCAAGCACGTCCGGATCCTGGCTATAGACGAATACCAGATTACCATTGATAGTTCCATGTCCGCATACAACACCGTCCGATGGAGCCTTCTCACGATTCAGTGTGAAGTCTGTATTGCGCGCTGTGATATCAGCGCCGAGTTCAACAAAGCTGTTGTCATCGAGAAGACGTTCCACTCTCTGGACCGCAAGACTGTTCTTACGTTCACTCATGCTCAAATACCTCCAAGTAATAAAAATCCGTACGGATTTCATAATATATCAAACAAAAAATCATTTCAATATGGATTGTGCCAAAAAACATAATAAAAAGCCTGTCATTTAACAGGCTTTAAATACAGCTCTATTTTTTAATTATCAAAACTTCCCACATAAATAATGAAAATCTTCGTTGCAAAGGATTCATGGAAGCCATGAGATGCACAGATGGTGGCGAGCATTGTGTTTTTCGTTGTGAGCGAGCACGCTAGCTGCGGCTCGGAAACTGTAACATCACTTCGTGATGTTACATTAAATGTGGGAAGTTTTAGTAATTATTCGTCACTCATGCCGTCTGATAGAGACACATCAGCTTCCTCTTCAGCCTCCTGCTTGAATTCCTCAACTTTGACGGGATCCAGAACCGGGAGATCGTCAAGAGATGTCAGTCCAAATGCCTTGAGAAAAGAATCAGTGGTTCCGAAAAGCATAGGTCTTCCCGGAGCATCCAGTCGTCCAAGTTCACATACCAGATCATACTCAACCAGCTTCGAAACAGCATGATCAGAAGAGACTCCTCTTATTTTTTCAATCTCTGCCTTTGTCACAGGCTGCCTGTAAGCTATTATTGAAAGAGTCTCCATGAGGACTTCCGTCAGCTGTAATTTACGAGGCTGTCTGACAAGATTAATAAGCGTATCGTAGATTTCCGGAGCAGTGCACATCTGATAAGAATCGTTTATTTTTATTATCCTTACTCCGCGTCCATTCCTAAGGAATTCCCGGGACAATTCCTCTGCTGCCTCTATTACATCTTCTCTCCTGCAGCCAATTGCATCAGCCATTCTGTCACAGCTTACACTGTCTCCCATAGCGAAGAGTATCCCCTCGACTTTTGTCTTAATATTTATGTCATCCATAAAAGCTATACTCCGGCGCAAACTTCTGATTCTATTGAAATGTCAGAAAAAAGACCTTCCTGGCTGACTCTTATCATTCCAGTCTTCATCAGCTCCAGCACCGATAAAAAAGTAACAATAACCTCGGTCTTTGATGCCGCTTTTGAGAAAAGATCGGTAAATGAGAAGAAACGGTGAGTCTTCACAAAAGTCCGCATCTCCTCCATTTTCTCATCAAGTGATATTTCCTCTTTCTCAATCTTTCCAAAGCCCGAACGGATTGGATCGACCCTGTCTTCCTGCCTTGCCATAACCGATTCAAACACCTTGTAAAGATCTGTAAGTGTTATGCCCGAAAGAAGATCTCCGGCAGATACAGGTTCTTCGTACTTCAATACTTCATCCGGAATGGTAGGCTTCTTATAAAGCATATCCGGCGTATTCTCATAAAGAGTATAGAGATCATCGGAGATACATCTGAAAAGCTTGTACTCCAGCAGCTGCCGGACAAGCTCTTCTCTGGGATCGATATCTTCTCCCTCATCATTTTTTTGTCTTGGAAGAAGCATTCTTGACTTGATGTCGAGAAGCGTGGATGCCATGAGCAGAAATTCACTCATGACATCAAGATCTCGTCTCTGCATCTCGTTTATCCATTCGATATACTGATCCGTTATCTTTGCGATAGGGATATCGTAGATGCTTACCTTATTCTTATCTATCAGATGAAGAAGAAGATCCAGAGGTCCATCAAAGGATCCAATATGAAATTCCGGCTCTATAACCTCATTTTTCTGATCAGGCATATCCATTATTTATCAGAAGGCACATCCTTTATTGAGAAAGATATTCTGCCCATTCTGTCCTTTCCAAGACAGATGACTTTGACCGTATCTCCAAGTGTCAGTACATCCTCTACTCTGTCAATTCGTTCATTGGCGATTTTACTGATGTGAACCATACCCTCTTTGCCGGGCGCAAATTCTATAAATGCGCCGAATTCCTTTATTGATACAACTTTTCCGGTAAGGATCTGACCTTTCTCAAACTCAGTCGTAATTATTTTAATCATCTGCCTGGCTTCATCAATACGATCCATGTCAGTACCGCAAAGATCCACGCGACCGTCTTCGGAGATATCGATCTTAACTCCGGTGCGGTCGATTATCTCATTGATAGTCTTGCCCTGCTTGCCGACTACATCACCGATCTTCTGAGGATCTATAGTCATAGAAACAATCTTTGGCGCATATTTTGACAATTCTTTTCTCGGCTCAGCGATAGCTTTGGACATACATGTATCCATGATAAAGTTTCTGGCTTCATGTGCTCTTCTTATGGCTTCTTCCACTATCGGTCTTGTGAGACCGTGAATCTTGATATCCATCTGGATAGCGGTAATGCCCTCATGAGTTCCGGTTACCTTGAAGTCCATATCTCCAAAGAAATCTTCAAGTCCCTGAATATCGGTAAGAACAATATAATCATCATCGGTATCACCTGTTACAAGACCGCAGCTTATTCCCGCGACCATATCCTTAAGCGGAACACCTGCAGCCATAAGTGACATGCAGCTGGCGCATGTGGATGCCATGGATGTGGAGCCGTTTGACTCAAAAGTTTCCGAGACAGCTCTTATGGAATAAGGGAATTCCTCAGCTGACGGAAGTACAGGTACAAGCGCTCTCTCTGCAAGAGCTCCATGACCTATTTCACGTCTTCCCGGACCTCTCGAAGGCTTTGTCTCACCAACAGAGTATGAAGGGAAATTATACTGATGAATATATCTCTTCTCTGTTACATTCGGATCCAGACCGTCTATCTTCTGAGCCTCTGAAAGCGGAGCAAGCGTCACAATATCGCAGATCTGAGTCTGACCTCTGGTAAAGAGAGATGAACCATGAACTCTTGGAATCACATCCACTTCAGCTGATAGCGGACGGATCTCATCGATGCGGCGGTTATCAGGTCTCTTATGATCCTTTAATATCATTTTACGAACAGTCTTCTTTTCGTACTGATATACGGCAGCATCGACCAGTGGAAGATAATCCTCGAAATCACTGAAAGCATCTATAAGCTTTTCGGTTATAAGCTTTACATTTTCCTCACGGCGCTGTTTGTCATCAGTAAAAACAGCCTCTTCCATCTCAGACGGAGGAACAATTTCTTTTATTTTATCCATCATCGCTTCAGGAATAGCGCAGGACTCATATGTAAATTTTGGCTTTCCGACTTCTGACACGATCTCATCAATAAATTTGATTATAGACTGGTTCACATCATGAGCCCTGTAGATAGCGTCAATCATGGTCTCATCAGAAAGCTTGTTGGCACCTGCCTCGATCATGATTACTTTATCTCTGGTAGATGCGACTGTAAGCTCCAGATCACCCTCATCCCATTCTTTTTGCGACGGATTGATTATGAACTGACCATCCTTCATACCCACCTGAGTCATTGCGCATGGACCGTCAAAAGGAATGTCTGAGATACATGTGGCAATAGCTGTTCCTATCATGGCCACAAGTTCCGGTCTGCACTCAGGATCTACAGAAAGCACCAGGTTATTAAGTGTCACATCATTTCTGAAATCCTTGGGGAAAAGCGGACGCATGGGTCTGTCTATAACTCTGGCAGTAAGCACGGAATTATCAGACGCTTTTCCTTCCCTCTTTTTGAAGCCGCCCGGCATTCTGCCGACGGAATAGAATTTTTCCTCAAATTCCACGGATAACGGGAAAAAATCAACTCCTTCACGAGGCTTGTCTGATGCTGTAGCCGTGCAAAGAAGCGTGGTATCTCCGTACTGGATAAATACAGCGCCATTAGCCTGCTTTGCGACTTTACCGGTCTGAACCTTCAGAGGTCGACCCGCAAGAGTCATCTCAAATGTCTTTACCATATTGAATCTCCTTATCAACCCTTCCATACACTTTATGCTTCTATAAAAAACGGGCGAAATAGAATGACTATTCCGCCCTTAAAGATTACTTTCTGAGTCCGAGGCGTTCGATCAGCGAACGGTATCTCTCGATATCAACGCTCTTAAGATAAGCAAGCAGGTTTCTTCTCTTACCTACCATCTTAAGAAGGCCTCTTCTTGAATGATGGTCCTTGGGATTAGCCTTAAGGTGCTCTGTGAGCTCCTGGATCCTGGCTGTAAGAACCGCTACCTGTACCTCAGGTGAACCTGTGTCTCCGGGAGTACGAGCGTATTCATTGATAATCTGTGTCTTCTTTTCCTTTGTGATCATAATTAAGATCCTCCATGCTAAAAATACTGCCCGGATCATGCAGACGGTCAGGAAATCCGTGAACGGAACCCGGGTACACAACATATGGATATTATCATATTGATAATTGAATGTAAATAAAAAAATATCGAAATATCCCCGTCCTGATATTTTCCATTTATTTACGATCATCGTTAAAATACGATAGAGCTGTCTTCATGTCTTTTCGAATCTGCTTCGATAACTCATCAAGACCTGAAAATTTCTTTTCAGGTCTTATGAATTCAAGAAAGATCACTCTGGCCTCACGGTCATAGACATCTTCCTTGAAATCAAGTATATAAGTCTCCACATTGACTTTTCCCTCGTTTGATACTGTCGGCTTTACTCCAACATTGGAGATTCCATGATAGATGTGACTTCCAATCTCAACCTCTGTTATATATACGCCATTTTTTGGGATCAGCTTATTATCAGGCGGAATCTGGTTTATAGTAGGAATGCCCATTCCTGTGCCAATATGATTTCCATGCACGATCTTGCCCCATATAAAATATGGATATCCCAAAAGATTTTTGACCTCATTAACATTCCCTGAAACGAGTTCTTTTCTGATGCGGGTACTTGAGATATCAATAGAATCTTCCTTAAGCTTTGGCACTGCTTCAAGCTCAAATCCAAATTTTTTGGAAAGCTCCATGAGAAGAGAAACATCTCCCCTCCCCTTTTCTCCAAAAGTGAAATCATCCCCGCAGACCATATATTTCATATGAAAGCGGTTTACTAATTCCAAAACAAATTCATCTGGTTTAAGATGCATGAACTTTTCATCAAAAGGAGCTTCTACAAGATACGACAGGTCTCTTTTATTCAAATATACACGACGCTCATCCGGAGTGATAAGATTTTTGTCATCAGCCTTTCCCAGTATCGATCTCGGAGATACCGGAAATGTGATCATACATGATCTAAGTGACGGCTCTTTTGATAATATGCGGTTCAAAAGAAGCTCATGTCCCCTGTGCAGTCCATCAAATTTACCGACTGTTACTGCGGTAGAGTGTTCAGTTTTAAATGAAAAAAAATCGCTGTATATTTCCATATTTCAGATAAACATCTTTAAGACTTTATATTCTCCTGTAGTATCAAGCGTGTAAAGAGCCGAAAGATCACTGTCTCCTTTCCGATATACTCTTACTACAGTACCGGTGGGGTAAATCTTATTTATACCAAGTTCCTCAGGGTACATCCTGTTTCCATTCATGAGATATTTATATGCTTCCGGTGAAACTGTAACCTTTTCGTAATCAGGAAAAAGGTCTCCGACAGGATGGATATTTTCATCTATGACTGACACATCCTTCAGCTCATCAAGCTTTACTGCATCTTTTATATCAAACCTTCCGACAGATGTTCTCCTGAGATATGACATACATGCAGGAAGTCCGAGACGGACGCCTATATCACGGCAAAGAGATCTTATATAAGTACCGGCTGAACAGGAGACGCTGAAAGAAATCCGGTTTCCGGAAACAATGATTTTATCAATCGAATTGATTTTGACCCGGCAGCTTTTTCTATCAACAGTCTTTCCGCTTCTTGCAAGGTCATAAAGCCTTTTCCCGTTTATTTTTTTTGCGGAATACATGGGAGGGATCTGGTCATAAACCCCGGTAAAAGACATAACAGCATCTATTATCTCATCTTCCCTTAAAGAATCCGGTATCTCTTTCTTATCGATAATCGTTCCTGATATATCTTCCGTATCAGTAGCCATGCCGAGAATCATCTCTGTATCATAAGATTTGCTGTCATAATTCAAAAGCGACTCAGCTCTCGTAGCCCGCCCGATAAGCACAATCATAAGACCTGTGGCATCAGGATCCAAAGTTCCTGTATGACCGGTCTTCTTCTCTCCTGACAAATATCTTATCTTCCTTACCAGATCAAAGGAAGTCATACCTCCCGGTTTATCTATAAGTAAAAAACCATTCATGACAATGCAAGCTGTCTTCTTACGTCTTTAATAATTGCAGTTATTGCAGCATCGGGATCACCGGAATATGTAAATCCCGATGCCAGAGCGTGTCCGCCGCCGCCAAAAAGAGACGCAGTATAGGAAAGATTTATTTTATGTCCCTTGCCGCGAAGGCTTCCTTTATATGTGCCTTCATCCGTTTCATACATAAGCAGAGCAACTGTTACCCCTTTTGTGACACGCAGCTGGGACACAATGCCTTCCATATGCTTTGGAAGGACATTATATTCTTTCATCTCCGAGGCAGAAATCACGGAATAAATAACTGTACCGTCTTCAGAAAGAGCGGCCTTATCAAGAGCGTGTCCCATCATCCTGTTCTGCTCAAAAGTCTTCTCGTTAAAGACTCTGTCAACAATAGCAGGATAATCTATGCCTTTTTCCATAAGTATTCCTGCACATTCCATCGTAGATCTTGAAGTGCATGAATACTGGAAGCAGCCAGTATCAGTAACCATTCCTGTATAGAGGCATTCGGCTATAGCCTTATCAATTTTATCCGGCTCAAGCTCATTCATCACAAGCTCACATGTAGAACTTGCATCAGGTTTTACAATATTTACATCAGCAAAGCTTGCATTGGAAAGATGATGGTCAATGCAGATGGTTGAAGAAGCTTTTTTCATATATTCAGCGCTTTTCCCCAGCCTTTTTTCATCACCGCAGTCGAGAATAATAAAGAGGTCAAATTTATCAGCATCTGTTCCCGGCACCTCAATCATATCAGAGTTGGATAAAAACTCAAATATATGAGGTATCTCTTCGAGATAAACATGACATTGGATATCCGGAAACTCCTTCCTGATAAAATTATATACTGCAAGAGATGAGCCGATGCAGTCACCATCAGGATGAATATGACCGGCAATACCGACTCTTTTCTTTCCTTCAAGAGCTCTTAGAAGAACTGATTCCACATGATCATTCATCGTGTCCATCTTCCTTCTCGTTTGCACGGTCACGGGCTGTAACCTCGTCAATAAGCTTCGACATTCTTACTCCGTATTCTATCGAATCATCCTCTATAAAGGTCAGCTCAGGCGTATTCCTGAGATTGACCTTTTCTGCCAGTTCATGGCGAATGAACCCGCCCGATGATTTCAGACCTGTCATAGTATTCTTCTTTTGGTCGTCATCTCCCAGAATGCTTATATAAATCTTGCAGGTCTTCAGGTCAGGCGCCACTTCTACATCAGTGACGCTTGTCCTCATCGGATCAACTCTCGGATCTTTTACATTGTTCCTGATGATGTCTGTAAGAGTTCTCAGGACTTCCTCATTTATTCTTATATTTTTAATGCTGTTTTTTTTCATAAATCATTTCCTATGATCTGGGCACTTCAACCATCTTGTAGGCTTCCATAACATCGCCTTCCTGGATATCGCTGAAATCCTTCAATACGACACCGCACTCGTATCCTTCTTTGACCTCCTTAGCGTCATCCTTGAATCTCTTAAGAGAAAGGAGATCCACATCAGCCAGCTGCTTCTTGCCACGTGAAAGTCTGATCTTACAGCCTCTCTCGATCACTCCGTCGGTTACGAAAGAACCTGCGATAATTCCGATACCGGATGCCTTGAAGGTCTGCCTTACCTCTGCGTGACCGATGACCTTCTCTTCATATACAGGCTCCAGCATTCCCTTCATTGCGGATTCCACATCCTCGATAGCATTATAGATGACATTATAAAGATGAATATCCACATGCTCACGTTCTGATATTTCCTTCGCAACAGCATCAGGGCGGACATTGAATCCTATGATGATCGCATTTGAAGCTGACGCGAGCACAACATCAGATTCGGTGATGGAACCGACTCCGCCATGAATTGTCCTTACTACAACTTCATCATTTGACAGTTTCTCAAGAGACTGTCTTACTGCCTCTACAGAACCCTGAACATCAGCCTTTACAATAATATCAAGTTCCTTGACCTTACCAGACTGAACCTGATTGAAAAGGTTGTCAAGCGACATCCTGGACCGGCTCTCTTCGACAAGTTTCTCCTTCTCCTCATTGACAAATTCCTGAGCAAAGGATCTGGCGTCTTTTTCATTATCGTGAGCTACGAAAATCTCGCCGGCATTCGGCACATCAGAAAGACCTTGTACCTCAACAGGCATTGAAGGACCTGCTGACTTGACACGTTTACCGTTTTCATCAGACATGGCTCTGATTTTGCCGTATGAAGAACCCGCACTGATACAATCTCCAACGTGAAGAGTACCCTTCTGCACAAGTACCGTAGCGACCGGACCCTTTCCCTTATCAAGCTGAGCCTCAATAATAAGACCTCTCGCGGCTCTGTCAGGATTAGCTTTGAGTTCCATTACATCAGCAGTCAGAAGAATCATCTCCAGAAGATCATCTATTCCCTGATGAGTCTTTGCTGATACAGGTACAAATATTGTGGAACCGCCCCAGTCTTCAGGGATCAGTTCATATTCGGCAAGTTCCTGCTTTACCCTGTCAATATTCGCGTTAGGCTTATCGATCTTATTTACGGCAACAATAATTTCGACCCCGGCAGCCTTGGCATGGTTAATAGCCTCGACTGTCTGCGGCATTACACCGTCATCGGCAGCCACTACAAGTACGGCAATATCAGTGGAATTTGCTCCTCTCATACGCATGGCAGTGAAGGCCTCATGACCCGGAGTATCAAGGAATGTAATTTTTCTTCCTTTGACATCTACTACATAAGCACCGATTTTCTGCGTGATGCCGCCGGCCTCTCGAGATGTCACCCTTGTATCTCTGATTGCGTCAAGAAGCGATGTTTTACCATGATCGACATGACCCATTACACACACTACAGGAGGACGGGCTTTAAGATCTTTCGGATCTTCCTCTTCTTCCTTGAGCATTTCCTCTATTACATCGACCTTCTTCTCATGTTCACAGAGAATATTGAATTCAAGAGCAATCTCTTCAGCCTTATCATAATCGAGCTCTGAATTAAGAGTAAGAGCAATGCCCTTCATAAAGAGCTTCTTTATTACAGCAGACGGCTGCTGTTTCATTCTTTCAGCCAGTTCCCTGAGAGTTAGCTTGTCAGGAATGGCAATCGATTTGATTTCATCCTGCTTGCTTTCTTTCTGCTGAGGCTTCTCATGATGGTGTTTACCATTCTTCTCAAGACTTATCTCGTGTTCTTTATTCCTGTCATTATAGAAATCACGATCTTTTTTGTCTTTTCTTTGTTTCCTTCCGCGCTTTGCGTTTTCATCAGCATTATCGGAGTCAAAATTCTGCTTGAATTTCTTGTCATTTCCACGCTTGCCGTCATTTCTGCGGTCGTCATTTCTTGACTGTCTGTCCTGATTATTGTTAGCGCCGTGGTTCTTCTTCCTGGCAGAGTTCTTATCTTCTTTAACAGGCTTTTCGGATTTCTTATCTCTTGCGGCTTTCTCAATTTCTTTAGCCTTATCCTGTTCTTTCTTTTCCTTCCGGGCTTTTTCTAATGCGGCGGCCTCTTCCTTTTTCTTTGCCTCTTCAACAGCTCTCTTTTTTGCTTCCTCAGCCTCTCTCATCTTCTGCTGTTCTTCAAGAGTAGGCTCACCGATTCTGGTGCCATCAGGACGTATGGGACCTGCGCCGCCTCTCGGCTTTATTACATGATGCACTGCCTGTCTGGAATTATTTTTCTTTGAATCTCTTCCTCCGGCTGATTTACCCTGTTTACCGCTCTTTGAAGAACGGCGTTCTTTTTCCTTGCCGCCGGCATACTGCGAATTAAATACAGCCGTAATTGCAGGCTTCTTATGAGGCTTCTTCTCAGGATCTTTCGCGCTGCTGTTGCCGGAAGGCGCGGGTTTCTTTGCCTGACGGCTTGATTCATTCTTCTTTTCTGACACTGGCTTTTCTTCAGGCATACTCTTCTGTTCCTTCCCGGAAAAATGTTTTATTACTTTATCTCTTATATCGTCGTCAACTGTTTTCTGTGATGATTTGGCAGGAATGCCGAGCGAATTAATATATGGAATCAATTCCCTGCTCAAAACATTTAACTCTTTTGCTATATCGCATATCTTCGTTTTAGCCATTCATTTCCTCCATATCATTCCTTTAAAAGCCTGACAAGAGCACAAGAGAGCCCTCTGTCGGTCACAGCGACCGCGCTTCGGCATGACTTTCCGATTGCCCTGCTTATCTCATCTATTGTACCATCTATATAAAAGCTGACATTGTAAAATTTGCACATATCAGCGTATTTCTTTTTTGTCCCGGCAGAACTGTCACCGGCAGCTATCACAAGGAATGCCCTGTTTTTCTTTACGCTTTCCTCTACTTCAAAACTTCCGCTTCTGACCTTTCCTGCCTTGCATGACATAGAAAGCATTGATAATGTCTTCTGATTCATTTTTTTAAAAAATCCCTGACTTCATTATAAAGCTCTTCGTATCCGGCATCACTCAAGTCCGCGCCTAGAGCATTTTTTATGCAGCCACTTTTCCTTGCAGACTCAATGCATGATAAATTCCGGCATAAATAAATACCGCGTCCGTTCATTTTCCCGCTGAGATCAAAAGACACGCCTCCATCAGCTGACCTGACTATGCGCATCAATGTCTTTTTCGGAAAACGTCCCCGACAGGCCGCGCACTGTCTCATCGGAATCTTAATTGTTTTCGTCTGTCTCTTCGCCAAAAGCTTCTCCGTCCTCATCTTCAAAATATTCTTCATCTTCAGGTTCTCCGTCATAAGAATCGTAATCGAAGAACTCGCCTGACTCCCTTGCCTGAGTCTCGCTCTTTATATCTATTTTATAACCTGTAAGTCTGGCTGCAAGTCTCGCATTCTGTCCTTCTCTTCCAATTGCAAGAGAAAGCTGATAATCAGGAACCACGACCTTTGCAGTCTTCTCATCGGAATCAGCCACGACTGAGATGACCTTTGCAGGGGAAAGGGCATTTTGAATAAGTCTGGCAGGATTCTCATCCCATGATATAATATCTATCTTTTCATTATTTATCTCAGATACGACTGCGTTGACTCTGGCACCGTTCATTCCGACACAAGCACCGACGGGATCAACATTCTCATCATTTGACCATACAGCGATCTTGGTACGGTTTCCGGCCTCCCTGGCAATAGCTCTTATCTCTACTATTCCGTCACGGATCTCTGATACTTCCTCTTCAAAAAGAAGCCTGATAAGATCCGGATGAGTACGGGAAACGTAAATCTTAAGTCCACGCTTGTTAGGCTTTACTTCAAGCACATAGAAGCGATATCTGTCACCGGGATTATATTTTTCTCCCTTGATCTGCTCACGCTCTGTAAGAATACCCTCTGCCTTTCCCAGATCAATAGATACGGATCTGCCCATCTTCCTCTGGACAGTACCTGTAATCAGTTTCTTTACATACTGAGAATATTCGTCAGTAAGTACTTTGTGTTCTTCTTCATGAATAGACTGGGTAAGAACATTTCTCGCCGCGCTGGCAGCAATTCTTCCGAAGTCTTTAGACTTGATCTCAATATTTACAGTATCTCCGGTCTTCAGGGAACCGTCAATCTTCTGGGCATCAAAAAGAGATATTTCAGTCTCCGGATCAAGCACAGTATCTACAACGGTTTTAGCTGCAACGACATGATATTCGCCTGTATCTTCGTCTATTGGAATTGATATATTGTCGCATCTTCTGAAGCTCTGTTTGCAGGCGGTCATAAGTGCATTTTTTATAGCCTCAAATATCATCTTGCGGGAAATATTTTTTTCTTTTGCAAGACTGTCAAGAGCATCGATAAGTTCACTGTTTGCCATTTTTTTATTTTCCTCCATTAATCTGTAAAAGCCTGACGGATCCCGGATATATTGCTTCGCTCTAATGTATAAATTGATCCATCACAATCAATTGTAACGGTGTCTTTATCATAAGATTTCAGTATGCCCCGGAAAAATTTGCATCCGGATACGGCCGAATAGGTATGAATCTCAATCAGTTTACCGATGTTTCTGATATAATCCTTTTCTTTCTTTAACGGTCTGGTGAGACCGGGCGAACTTACTTCGAACGTATATGAATAATCGATGTAATCCTCTTTATCGAGAACCGGATTAAAAGCATCTGATACGCTGACGCAGTCATCAAGTGTTATGCCGCCGTCCTTGTCAATAAATGCTCTTAAGAAATATTCTCCACTTTCTTTTACAAACTCGACATCGACAAGTTCATATCCCAGCTTTTCAGCTATAGGCGAAAGCAATGTTTCTGTCATGTCACATATTTCTTTTTCATTTTTCATAAGCTCTTCTCCGTATAAAAGAAATGTACCGGCATTTGCCGGTACATTCCCTGGGTTGGACTGTATAGTCATAGTTCGTAGGGGAGTCGAACCCCTGTTTCCGCCGTGAGAGGGCGGCGTCTTAGCCACTTGACCAACGAACCTCATTGCTGCTTCATCGCCGCAGCAATGTTATATTACACGATTGTAATTCAGATTGCAAGCATTTTTTTATTTTTTTTTAAAATCAATTCCCGTAACCGTCAGGATTGGTCTTCTGCCAGTTCCAGGAATCACGACACATCTCAAGTATATCATACTTTGCAACCCATCCCAGCTCAGCCTTTGCTTTTGAAGCGTCAGAATAGCACTGAGGCACATCACCCTCTCTTCTTGGAGCGAATTCATAAGGAATTTTTATTCCTGTTGCTTTCTCAAAATTATTGACTATATCCAGGACGCTGTAGCCCTTGCCGGTTCCAAGATTGTAGATTGAAAGGCCGGAGCCTTTCTCAACTTTCTTAAGAGCAGCGACATGACCGCTGGCAAGATCCATGACATGTATATAATCCCTGACGCATGTTCCATCAGGAGTATCATAATCATTTCCGAAAATATTCAGATGATCAAGCTTGCCTATAGCTACCTGTGTGATATAGGGCATAAGATTGTTTGGAATTCCCGAAGGATTCTCGCCCATGAGACCTGATGGATGAGCTCCAATGGGATTAAAATAGCGTAGAAGTACTACATTCCAGTCGTTATCGGCTGTATAAACATCAGTAAGGATCTGTTCAATCATCCACTTTGTCCATCCGTAAGGATTGGTGCATGTACCCTTGGGACAGTTCTCTGTGATTGGTATTTCCTTGGGATTACCATATACAGTAGCTGATGATGAGAAAATAATATTCTTGACATCAGCTCGTCTCATCTCTTTTACGAGATTTAATGTACCTCCGATGTTGTTGTCATAATATTCAACAGGGAGGTGAACTGACTCTCCTACAGCCTTAAGCCCTGCAAAATGAATGACGCAGTCAATCTTATTTTCTTTGAAAATTATAGAAAGAAGATCACTGTCAAGTATATCGCCCTTATAGAATACAACTTTTTTGCCTGTGATTTTTTCCACACGCTCTAAAGACTTCTCCGATGAGTTGCAAAGATTATCGATCACAACCACATCATGTCCGGCATTCATAAGTTCAACGCAAGTATGACTTCCTATAAATCCGGCACCGCCTGTCACAAGAATCGTCATATCTTATCCCTCCTAACTTTTACATAAATAAAGGGAAAGGTAAGACCTTTCCCCTTCGAAAATCAAGCCACTTTAGATTTTGCAAGCTCACAGAGCTTTCCGAATCCATCAGCATCGGATACAGCCAGGTCAGCGAGCATCTTCCTGTTCATCTCAACTCCGGCCAGCTTCAGACCATGCATAAGCTTGGAGTATGAAATTCCATTGATACGGGCAGCCGCATTAATTCTTGTGATCCAGAGAGAACGGAAATCTCTCTTTCTCTGCTTCCTACCGGCATAGGAAGAAGCAAGCGCTCTCATTACGGACTGCTTAGCCACACGATACTGCTTTGAACGAGCTCCGCGATAGCCTTTAGCGAGCTTAAGGACACGGTTATGTTTCTTTCTGGCGTTCATTCCGCCTTTAATTCTTGCCATCTTTTATTCCTCCTTCATGAAAAAGATATACGCGCAATCAATGAATAATCAAAGATAAGGAAGTATCTTCTTCATGTTCTTGACATTAGTTGAATCAGTCATTGCTGCTTTGCGAAGATTTCTCTTGCGCTTTGTAGTCTTTTTTGTAAGAATATGGCTTTTATAGGCTTTAGCTCTCTTGAGCCTGCCTGTACCGGTCATCTTGAAGCGCTTTGCAGCTGCTCTCTTGGTCTTGATTTTAGGCATGTTTTGTTCCTCCTTAATTTTTCTTCTGCGCCAGAACCAAACTCATGGATCTGCCTTCCAGCTTTGGACTCTTCTCCACATCAGCAACATCACTTAATTCCTTGGCAAAATCGTCAAGAATATGACTTGAACTGCTGATATGAGCCATCTCACGTCCGCGGAACCTTAATGTCACCTTTACCTTATTGCCTTTTGCAAGAAATTTCCTTGCTGCATTCATTTTGGTTCCTAGGTCATTGGAATCGATATTCGGAGACATTCTTATCTCCTTTATCTCAATGATTTTCTGCTTTTTTTTGGCTTCCTTTTCCTTGCGTGCAAGCTCATAACGGTATTTGCCGTAATCAATAATCTTGCAGACAGGCGGTTTTGCGGCAGGCGCAACTTTAACAAGATCGAGATCTTCTTCCTTTGCCTTCATGAGCGCATCATGCGCCGACATAATTCCCAGCTGCTCACCGTGGGAACCGATCAGTCTGACTTCTCTGTCCCTGATCTGTTCATTAATCATCAGATCGCTAATATCGATACCTCCAATAAAAAAAGTGGATAGACAGACTATCCACTAATAGATCCAGTTAAGCAAAAGCTTACAGAAGATGTATTAACACTGAAACGCTGTAAATCACGTTCAGGTGAGAGTGGATACTCTGCTTTGTTTTCACAACATTGAAGAATTTATCATATGTGTCCTTTTATGTCAAGGGAAAATAGAAAAATTATTATAATTATTGTACTGACCCGACGGGTCAGTATCTGTGCAAGCGCCCGCAAACGAAGTTTGCGCTTCAATGTGCTTGCAACATTGTTCTTTTCACTCATCATATTCGTTATTATCATCAGCAAATACCGGAACAAAAATCCTTGTGTCCTTTGAACCGGTCTCGCCCAGCTCGTCCTCTTCAGCTTCTTCCATAAATACTGCCTGAGAGCCAACCGTTTTTTTGCCCCGTCTGTCAGGTCTTACATATTCTCCTTCATCATCCATATAATATGATTTAAGATTATCGGAAAGCTCTACCAGAAGATAATGGCGCAGCTTTTCTTTAAGGATCTGATCTTCGACCGGAAATACCACTTCCACACGCTTATCGAGGTTTCTCGGCATCCAGTCAGCGGAACCCATATAAAATTCTTCAGTTCCGGCATTCTTGAAATAAAAAATTCTGCCATGCTCCAGGAATCTTCCCACTATTGATGTTACGGTAATGTTATCGCTTATCCCGGGAATTCCAGTCCTTAAGCAGCATATACCTCTTACTATAAGATGAATAACAACTCCGGCAGCTGATGCCTCATACAGATTTGCAATTATCTCTCTGTCGCACAGCGAATTCATTTTTGCCACGATCATGGCAGGACGGCCTTCACGCGCATTTTCAGTCTCTCTCTGTATAAGATATAAGAAACGCTTTCTCATCCATATTGGAGCAACTATAAGCTTATTCCAATGGCGCGGTTCTGAATATCCTGACAGCATATTGAAAAGTGAAGAGGCATCTTCTCCATATGTCTCCTTGCATGTAAACATACCGCAGTCAGTATAATGTTTGGCTGTACTGTCATTATAGTTGCCGGTTCCGAGATGAACGTATCTCCTGATTCCATCTTCTTCACGTCTTACGATAAGAGCAGTCTTGCAATGAGTCTTCAGACCCACTACTCCGTATATTACATGGCATCCGGCCTTCTCAAGTTTTTTGGCCCATACAATATTATGCTCTTCATCAAATCTGGCCTTCAATTCCACAAGCACCGTGACCTGCTTCCTGTTCTCGGCGGCTTTTGCGAGATTTGCAATTATCGGAGAATTGCCGCTGACCCTGTAAAGAGTCATCTTTATTGCCAGAACATTCGGATCTTGTGCGCCCTGTCTTATAAAATCAACCACCGGATCAAAGGATTCATACGGATGCTTTAAGAGTATGTCTCCTTTTCTTATGTCAGAGAATATATCTCCGCCCGGAGTGATCCTTTGATTTTTTCTGGGTGAGAACGGCTTGTCATAGAGATCATCACGGTTTTCAATATGTGGGATCTTTGACAAAAAAGTGAGGTCTACAGGCCCATTTATTGAGAAGATATCGTAATCCCGGATACATAGATTCTCTTTCAGGAATGAAAGAAGTCTCGCATCAATATCGGATGATACCTCAAGCCTTATACATTCGCCCCACTGGCGTTTCTTCAGCTGTTTCTGTATCTCCTCGAGCAGATCTATGGCATCATCCTCATCAATTGAAAAATCCGCGTTTCTCATGATTCTGTAAGAAGAAGACGTGATTACATCATAATTCATGAAGATCTCACTCAAATGAGCACTGATAAGAGCTTCCAGGAGAATAAAAATATGCTCATCGTCATCAGACGGAAGCTGAATTACCCGGTCAAGTACCGACGGCACCTGGACTGTAGCAAATTCCGGCTCGGATTTTTTCTTCTTCTGACCGGGAAGGATATCAGCTCCCTTCTTCGGCTTTATCAGAAGAGCTATATTCAAAGTCTTATTTCTGATAAGCGGAAATGGTCTGGACGCATCGACGGCCATAGGCGTAAGAGTGGGAAAGATATTTTTCTCGAAATATCTGTCCGCAAATTTCTTCTGTTCATCATTCAGCTTGCTGTAGTCATCATAGATTCTTATATTTTCCTTCTCCAGGAGTGGCAAAAGAGATCTGTTCAGACAGATATACTGATCGGTTACAAATTTCTTTGTAACTTCATTGATTTTTAAAAGCTGAACTTCCGGAGTCATTCCGGCCAGATCCGGTTTCTTATATCCGGCATGAACCATATCCTTTAAAGAAGCTACTCTGACCATAAAAAACTCGTCAAGATTTGACGATGTGATGCTCAGGAAAGAAAGTCTCTCCATCAGGGGCAGCTTGGTATCCCTGGCCTCATTTAATATTCTCTGATTGAATTTCAGCCAGGAAAGTTCTCTGTTGTCGTAATATTTCGGATTATAAAAATCTGCTTCAGCAATGTTACCCATATTTTTTCTCCTGTCAGACATTCTTCTCTCTTATAACAGGTCTGATTGCAAACGTCCTGTAGAAAAAGTCAGCCTGTTTTTCAAACATTCCTTTTTCAAGTGTAATGGAATCATTGGCTTCCACACCGATAATAAGCTCGTTGTTTCTGATCCTCATCGAAATATTTTTTAATTTCTGCTTGTGACTCCTGTCAAGTGCGTTCGAAACCTTTAATATTGCCAGAAGTTTCACAATAACAAAATATTCCTCTTCAGAAAACTGGTCTCTTAATTCCCGGAACATTGGCATTTCTGTCCTGTTATATTTAGCTACGGCAGCAACAATTTCCCTTTCCTTATGCGTAAGTCCCAGTATCTCCGATGATAGAATGATCCTGTGTGAACATTCTGCCGATTCGTAAATGCTTATGTACTTACCGCAGTCATGCAGTATGGTGGCCACCTCCATAAGAAGGCGCTGCCTTTTACCCATGCCATGGTATTTCTTCATTATATCAAAGATCTTTAATGATATTATCCTGAGAGTCCGAAGATGCGGTCTGTAACTGTCATATCTGTCTGCTATCGCCCATGAAGCGTTTATTATATCCTCATGGAAATCATGATGTTTCTTTATTATTCCATTTTCATAGCAGTAATTAAGACATATACCGTCGTTTATTATCGCGCCCGGTATAACAGTCGTATCTGACGGAATGAGCTTTAAAAGCTCTCTATGCAGCAAAAGTACAGGTTCTACTGATAATTCAGGCGAAGAATGAAACATCTCGCCAATAGAAGAATCATCATTTATGGAAATATTTTTCAGCTTCTTTTTAAGTCTGTCCGTTTCAACCACCAGATCGTTTTTGCTGCCTCGCATTTCATCGATCGGAGGCAGCAGCTGGTCTTCGAGAATGATAAGGGTGTCAGGATTATTTTCATGAAGATACATTTTTTGGAATACATCAAATTCCTTATCGATCATGTCAGACATCTGTTCTCTGTGATCAGGCATTTCCGAAAGCCTTGCGTAGGTGTCTCTGAGCTGAAAGGTTCCGAGAGGAAGATGCTGAGTAACTGAAACTTTTCCTTCTGAAAACAGAGTAAGCTGAAGAGATGAACCTCCCACATCAGCCATTACGCATCTGTTTTTTATATAATCCTCAAAGGAACTCATGGCAGCCACAGATATATATTCCAGAAAACGCTGCTCGGAATTTCTTAAGACATGAACGCTTATTCCTGTACCAAGTCTTATCTGCTCGAGCACAAAGAGCTCGTTTTCAGCTCTGTGCAGTGTAGCTCCGGCATAAACAGAGCGAATGTCTGCAGAATAAGAATCCATCACCTTCTTCATATCAGAAATAACAGAGACCAGCTTTTCGGTAGTTTCAATAGACACGCTTTTGGTCTTTGAGATTTCGTATACTATGGGCATGGGCATTCTCATTGTGTCAATGTTCTGCGGCATTCTGCCCTGTCTCAGCTCATAGAGCTTCATCGTCACTTCATAAGAACCAATATACACACTGGAAAATAGTTTCATATAATCTCCTGAACTTTATAAATCACAATAAAGAATCTATTATTATTGCAGTGTCAATTGTCTTCCGCCAGCCGCCTGTTTTGCATAAGTGGCGGCAGACTTTTGATACTGTAATCATTATAATTATACGGAATTATTTGTAAAAATTGTGTAATATCTTAGTAATTTCCAAGAATTTGCAAAGAATTTGTCTCTTCCTCCAATCCTCTAAGCATATTCTGAACGGATGAGCTTAGCAGATTCCCGTCACAATCTATGAAAAATCTGTATTCCCACTGTCTGCCCGGAAGAGGTCTGGATTCTATACGCGACATATTAAGACCGTTATAGGTAAAATTCGACAGGACATGGTAAAGCGAACCGGTATCATTATTAAGAGTGAAAGATATGGAGAGCTTTCCCGCATCGCGAAGATATTCATGGCTTCCCGATACTATAAGAAACCTTGTCTCATTGCCGGTATCGTCCTGTATCGACTCTTCGAGTACAGTGAGACCATAAATACCGGCATTGATCTTTCCGGCAATGGCTGCCTGACTACTGTCTCCGTCATCTCTTACCTTCATAGCAGACATAGCTGTATTTGTAAGGGCTTTCTTTTCGAATTCAGGATGTCTGTCAAGATATCCCCTGCACTGCATAAGCGCCTGGGGATGAGAGATAACAGTTCTTATGTCCTCTATTCTTGCGCCCGGCAATCCAAGAAGGGCATGATCGATCTTTATTATCTGCTCTCCCACTATTGCTGATGAATCGCTGTATTCGGAAAGCAAATCATAATTTTCCGATACCACTCCTGCTGTGGAATTCTCTATGGGAAGGACGGCATAATCAGATATGCCATCTCTCAGCTCATTAAAGGCATCTCTCCATGTCGGTACGCTGTGAATATTATGACCGCTTCCAAAGAAATCAACAAGAGCGGCCTCGGAATATGCGCCCTCTACTCCCTGATAGGCTATCTTGCAATTTGAAAAATCGAATCTGTCCCTTACCGTAAAACCGAAGGAATGAACTCTGCCGGCCTCAGCCATAATAGCATATTGTCTTTTTCTGCTGCCGGACATGACCTGAGAAAACAATTCTCTGATTCCTTTTTTCTCAAATTCATCACTTCCGAGAGATGAAAGTTTTAAAAGCTTCTCTTCCTCGCGTTTTTTGTCATATACCGGCCTTGAATGAGCAATCTTGAACCCGGCCACTTCTTCTGCCAGCGACAGCCTCTTCTTATACAGCTCTACTATCTCATTGTCAACTTTATCAATATCTTCTCTGACTTTTGACAGTTCACGCATATTATTCTCCTGATAATATATTTTTGATTACAGTTTCAAAAGATTCATTTGACATCTTTAACACTGTGATCATATTTACATTGAAATCATTATACCATCAAATCCATAAAAGAAAGCTGATTGTCTTCGGGCAAACCGTCAATTAATCCCAGCTCATCCATTTTGTCAATTATAGTCTTTGAAATTTTTCCTCTTGTTCTCATATCGTTCTTTGACAGAAATTTTGATTCATGGGCAGCTATCTCCAGAGACTCTGCGGCAGAATCCCCCATGCCGTCGATGGAATTAAAAGGCGGCAGCAGCTTTCCGTCAACTATCTTAAAGTACCTTGCGTCTGATTCATAAAGATCTATGGGTTTGAATTCAAATCCTCTCGAATACATTTCATGAACCAGTCTCATCACCAGATATTGATCGTCTTCTTTGGCAGTGTGCTTCTCTTTGGCATTATCATAAGAAGCCAGCTTTCCTTCCAGAAAAGTCTGTCCCTTGCACATCAATTCATAGCTGAAGGCGTCGGCTCTGATACTGAAATAAGCCGCATAATAAGCCAGGGGATAATAGACCTTGCAGTAAGCCACACGCCAGGCCATCATGACATATGCCGCGGCATGAGCCTTAGGAAACATATATTTTATTTTCTCGCAGGAATGGATATACCAGTCAGGCACACCATGGGCTTTCATATCAGGTACATATTTTGTCTTCCATTCCTCGCAGGCACCTTTTGCCACCTTGCCTTTTCTGACCCGCTCCATTATTGTAAAACTCTCCTCCGGATCAAGCCCTTTTTGGATAAGATATACCATAATATCATCACGGCAGCAGATGGCCGTAGATATTGTGGCAACTCCATCCTGAATAAGAGTCTTTGCATTTCCCAGCCATACATCGGTTCCGTGAGCAAGACCCGCTATACGGATAAGGTCGGAGAATTTTGTAGGCTTTGCGTCAATAAGCATCTGCATGGCGAAATCCGTTCCGAATTCAGGTATGCCGAGGGTGCCTACCTTGCACCCCTTCCATAGAGGATTTTTTAGTTCGAGTGCGTCAGTATTTTCAAAAATAGACATAACTCCCTTGTCATCAAGGGGGATATCCACGGCATGAAGACCTGTAAGATCCTCGAGCATCCTGATCATGGTAGGATCCTGATGTCCCAGTATATCAAGCTTCAGAAGGTTTCCGTCTATCTTATGGTAATCGAAATGAGTTGTGATGACATCGGAATTTGCATCATCGGCAGGATGCTGGACCGGTGTAAAAGTATTTATTTCTTCTCCGACCGGAAGTACTATAATTCCTCCCGGATGCTGACCTGTGCTTCTCTTTACGCCAACGCAGCCCTTGACAATACGATTTATCTCCGCACGTCTTACGATCTTGTTCTTCTTGTCAAAATAAGCCTTTATAAATCCAAATGCGGTCTTGTCCTGCAGGGTGCCTATGGTGCCTGCCTTGAAAGTCTGGCCTTCTCCGAATATGACCTGGGTATACATATGAGCCTTTGACTGATAATCTCCTGAGAAATTAAGATCTATATCCGGCTCCTTATTCCCCTTAAAGCCAAGAAAGGTCTCGAAGGGAATATCAAATCCTTCTTTCAAAAGATTGTGACCGCATTTCGGGCACTTCCTGTCGGGCATATCGCATCCGCTCTCTCCGGCATAGGCCTTTACTTCCGAAGAATCAAAATCCACATAATGACAGACCGGACATAAATAATGAGGAGACAAAGGATTTACTTCAGTAATTCCTGCCATGGTTGCTACGAAAGATGAGCCGACTGAACCTCTTGAGCCGACAAGATAGCCGTCTTCATTTGATTTCCATACAAGCTTCTGGGCTATGATATACATGACCGCATATCCGTTTGAGATAATCGAATTAAGTTCTCTGTTCAATCTCTCTTCTACCACGGGCGGCAGAACATCTCCATACATTTCATGAGCCCTTGTATTGCAGATTTTCCTCAGAAGTGAATCCGAATCAGGTATTACAGGCGGACACTTATCCGGTCTTACCGGTTTGATAGGCTCGCACATATCGGCAATCAGATTTGGATTTTTTATTACTACCTCTTCAGCGTCTCTCTCTCCAAGATAAGAAAATTCATCCAGCATCTCGTCTGTAGTGTGAAGAAAAAGAGGCGGCCTCTCCTCATCATTAAAACCTATTCCTTCCATTATGATGCTTCTGTATATACCATCCTCCGGATTCAGAAAATGGACGTCACATGTGGCACAGACAGGTTTCCCCAGTCTCTTTCCTATTTCCACTATACGACGGTTAATATCTCTTAGATCCTCAACGCTGTTTACATCTGACTCTTTCGGGCTGTCAATCAGATACTGATTATTTCCGACAGGCTGAATCTCCAGATAATCATAAAATGAAGCAACCTTCATTATTTCGCTCTCAGGCCGCCTTTCCTTTACAAGCCCGTAAAGCTGACCCGCGGAACAGGCAGAACCTATTATCAGTCCCTCCCTGTACTCTGAGATCACAGACTTCGGCATCAGGGGAAAGCCTTTGAAATATTTTAAGTTTGATAAGGTCACGAGCCTGTAGAGATTTATTCTTCCAAGATCATTTTTCGCAATCAGAATGCAATGAAAAGGTCTCAGATGAACAATGGATTCTGTGCTGAGACGGCAGCTTTCATTCAAGGTATCCAGATCATTATATCCCCTGTCTATAAGCTTCTGACGAAGCTTCATAAAAATCTCTGCGGTAGCCTCGGCATCATCTACAGCCCTGTGATGATGCTTATTTACAACGCCAAGCGCCCTGCCAAGTGTATCAAGATTAAATCTGGAAAGATTTGGCATCAGATATCTCGCCATCATGATCGTATCCATGTAAGTTTTGGGCATGGGATAAGAACAATCAGCCGCGTTTTTCTTTATAAAACTCATATCGAAACCGGCATTATGAGCGACAAAGACAGCACCTTCTGAAAATTCAAGGAACCTTTTCAAAACATCCTCTATCTCATCAGCTCCGCTTACCATATCATCAGTGATGCTTGTGAGTTCCGTTATATGATATGGTATATGCTGATTTTTTCCCGGATTTACAAATTCAGAAAAACGTCCGCTGATTTTTCCGTTTTCTATCCTTACTGCCCCGATCTCAATGATACGGCAGTTATCAGGTGAAAAGCCGGTGGTCTCTATATCGAAAACGACAAAAGGAGAATCCATGCTCTGTCCGTCAGGATCAGTAACTATCAATCCTCCGTCATCAACAAGATAAGCCTCTATTCCATATAATACCTTGATCTTATCCTTCGCGGCCTCTGCGGCGTCGGGAAATGCCTGAACATTGCCGTGATCCGTAATGGCAATTGCCTTATGACCGAATTTTATAGCCTGAGCCACTATATCTTTGACATCTGACACGCCGTCCATATGGCTCATCTTTGTATGACAATGAAGTTCGACTCTCTTGTCTAAAGCCTTGTCAATACGAGGCTTTCTCTGGTCAGCTGACGGCATTATGCTTCTTACCGACTCTAATGCCATTTCTTTTATATATGGATCAAATTTAACGATTCCCATTATTTTTACAAAAGAACCGCTCTTAAGTTTTTTCTGAAGGTCAGAAGCCTCCTCATTATTGACAAACATACTTACAGTGATGGAATCTGTAAAATCAGTAATGTCAAAAGTGATAATTGTCTTTTCGTTTTTTATCGGCTTGAATTCCGGGCCATCGAAAATCATACCGTTTACTGTAACTCTTCCGCCTTCATCAGTAATTTCACTTATTGGGATGCAGTCGTCATCACATCGTCTGCCAAATATAACATCCTGATCCGATCCCCTGACCTCTTTTTTCTTCTGATAATCAGCTGATGTATCATTGGTTTTTCTCTTAAAAGTCTTTTTCTTCTTAGTTTCTTCTTTTTCAGAAAAAGCCTCCTCATCTTTATCAGCGGATGCTGCTCTTAATGAAATCTCATGGATCCTTTGCTTTATTATCTCATCCCTGTCAGAATGATAAGAATCAGAATAGTTCTCATAAAAAATCTTGATTTTCAGATCGAAGCCGAATCGTGTTATGAAAACCTTGTCAAGAAAACCTGTAATCGTATTTTCGTAAGAATGGCAGACCGGTCTTTCAGCAACAGTTACAGAAAGAATATTATCATGAAAACTGAAGTTTGCCTTTGATAAAATCTGATAGAGAATACGATCCCTATCATGCAGCTCATCCAGTATACTGTCTTTATACATGCTAAAAGCCTCTTCCGGACTTATATCATCCGGAAGAATAAACTTCTCTATAATTCTGACATCGACATCAGGAAAATAACGTTTTTTCACCTCATTCTCTGTGATAATGATCCGTCTTTTCGGGATCATATTATCAAAATCCATAAAGATTCTAAGCTTAGTATGTCTCCGGTTTGTAACAATGCCGGTAACAGCAGCTCCGAGAATCTGGCTGTCTATCCTTTTGTTTTCTCCAAGTTCAGGAAAAATATCTGAAAACCTGTCGGCCAACTGACCCACCTCTTATTTCCTGCCGTTCTCCTTCTCACGGACAACATCCATAATTTCAGTTCTAAGTTCGGGAAGAATATCTTCTTCCTTTACTTTCCTGACAACTTCACCATGACGAATAATAAGGCCGCAGCCCTTTCCGCCTGCTACACCCACATCAGCTTCCCTGGCTTCTCCCGGTCCGTTCACCACGCAGCCCATCACTGCCACCTTTATATCACAGTCAATATCTGACACCATATCAGACACCTTGTTGGCAAGATCAATCAGATCTATCTCTGTTCTCCCGCAGGTAGGACAGGAAACCACTTCAGCCATGCCGCTTCTTAAACCGAGAGTCTTGAGGATCTGCTTTGCTGATCTCACTTCAAGCAATGGATCGCCTGTCAGAGAGACTCTTATTGTATCTCCGATTCCCTGAGATAAAATCAAAGCCAGACCCACTGATGACTTTATATTCCCATCAAATACATTACCCGCCTCGGTAATACCTACATGAAGCGGATGGTCAGTCTTATCACTGATTAATTCATGGGCTCTTACACACATCAAAACATCACTTGATTTAATTGATATGACAAGGTTATCATATCCCATATCTTCAATGATGTGAACCTTGTCAAGAGCGCTCTCCACAAGTCCCTCTGCGGTAACTCCATGATATTTTTCTAATAGATCTTTTTCAAGAGAGCCGGAATTTACTCCGACGCGGATGGGGATGTTCCTTTCCCTTGCTGCATCCACAACGCTTTTTATTCTTTCTTTCGAGCCTATATTTCCGGGATTGATCCTGATCTTATCTATTCCCTTATCAATTGCCTTTAGGGCGATCCTGTAATCAAAGTGAATATCTCCTACAAGAGGAATATGTATTCTTTCTTTTATTTTGGGTATGGCATCACATGCCTCAAGAGTCGGAAGAGCCACCCTTATAATATCGCACCCTGCTTTTTCAAGTGAAAGTATCTGTGATACAGTGCCTTCTACATCTTCCGTATGAGTATTGCACATAGACTGGATCGCAACGGGATTATCTCCTCCGATTGCCACATTCCCAATCATTACGGTTTTTGATTTTCTTCTATTCATACAAATTCCTCAGTGAAAAAAAAGTTTTCTGATATCATTTCCCATAACCAGAACCATAAGCGCCATAAGAAGAGCGAAACCGACCAGATTGACATATCCCTCGACCTTCTCCGGTGCCTTCTTCCTTCTTATCATCTCAACAATATATAAAAGCAGCCTGCCTCCATCAAGCGCAGGAAGAGGCAGAAGATTCATAACACCAAGATTCGCCGAAAGCAGAATTGTAAGATCCAGGATATCCATAAGAGCATAAAATACGCTCACTGCCAGACCTGACTGGTAAGCATCACCGACCGCCTTAATAATTCCGACCGGTCCGGACAGATCATTAAGACTTATGCCTCCTGTAAACAGAAGTCCCAGAGACCCGATAGTTACATAAATAACATACCTGACCTGCCAGAAGGCCTTTGAAATAATGGTAAAGATATTACCTTTTACAGGTTTGCCGACACTCTCTATTCCTATGAGATATGTTCCGGCTTTCTTATTATATTCAGGAGTAACTACTCTCTTCAGTTTGGTTACTCCGCGCCTTACTGTGATATGGAGTTTTTTTCCCTTGTGAAGGAGCTGATAGGCGGTTATGTCATTAAATGAATGAACGCTGTATCCATTTATGTCCGTTATCACATCGCCGCTTTTCAGTCCGGCCTGCTCAGCCGGATATCCGCTTTTTATTCTGCCGATTTCTGACGGCACATAGCCGGTGCAGGCAATAAGAATTATAGAAAGCAAAAAAGCCAGAATAAAATTAAAGACAGGTCCGGCAGCTACTATAAGGAAACGTCTGAATACGCTTTTATTATTAAAGGCGCGCGGATCATCTGATTCCGAATCTTCTCCTTCCATCACGCACGCTCCTCCAAAGGGAAGAAGATGTACGGAAAAGAGCGTTTCCTTTCCATGTATTCCGAAAAGTCTGGGACCAAGACCTATCATAAATTCATTGACACGCACCCCGCATTTTTTTGCAGCCAGATAATGACCGTATTCGTGAAAGAGAATGATTGAGGCAAATACCAGAATCGCAATGACAAATCTCACTTAACCACGCTTTCTATCGCTTCCTTCTCAGTTTCTTCTATTTCATCAACATCCGGATCTTCAATGAATCTTACATCATTCATTGCCTTCTCAATAAGTTCCGGTATTTCAACAAACCTTATTTTTCTTTGTAAAAACAATCCGACAGCAGCTTCATCCGCAGCATTGAAGGCTGTAGGAATATTGCCTCCTTTATCCATGGCGGAAAAAGCCAGCGAAAGCCCCCTGAACACATTAAGATCCGGCCTGGTAAATGAAAGAGTAGAGACTTTAAAAAGATCAAGACTTTCGACAGGGCTTTTTAAGCGCTTGGGATAAGTAAGCGCATACTGTATCGGAAGGCGCATATCCGGTAGGCCCATCTGTCCTATGATGGCACCGTCTTCAAATTCAACGGCAGAATGAAGAATGCTCTGTCTATGAACTGCCACTTCTATCTGATCTCTTCTTACATTAAAAAGCCAGCCTGCCTCCATTACTTCAAGACCTTTATTTACCATATCAGCAGAATCAACAGTGACTTTTTTCCCCATCTTCCAGTTTGGGTTTGAAAGAGCATCTTCAAGAGTTACCTTTTCCAGGTCATCTCTTGTCATTCCAGCAAAAGGCCCGCCGGATGCAGTAAGGATAATCTTTTTTATAGGATTATCTTCATTACCCTGAAGGGATTGAAAAATAGCGCTGTGTTCGCTGTCTACAGGAATGATTTTAGCATTGTATTCCTTTGCGAGCGGCATTATTATATGACCCGCGCATACAAGCGTCTCCTTGTTTGCAAGCGCTATATTTTTCCCGGCCTTTATTGCTTCGATCGTGGGTCTGATTCCCTTCATGCCCACAATACCTGTGACAAGAATATCTGATTTGGGATCAGCTGCTGTAGAAAGAAGTCCGTCCATTCCGGACATTACTTTTATTCCGGTATCCTTTAACCTTGATCTTAGATCAGATGCGTCCTTTTCAGATGCCACCGAGACTGTGTCTGGTTTGAATTTTCTAGCCTGAGTTTCCAGAAGGTCTATATTACTGCCGCACGAAAGACTCGTGACATTGAACAGATCAGGATGAGACTCGATGACGGACAGGGTCTGTGTGCCGATGGAGCCTGTCGAACCAAGAATCGATATATTCATATATTAACCTCTTATAAAATAATAGGCCAGATAATAAATAATCGGAGCCGTAATAATTACGCTGTCAAACCTGTCTAGTATTCCGCCGTGTCCCGGAATAAGATGACCGTAATCCTTTATATCATAATTTCTCTTTATCGCAGACGCTGCCAGGTCGCCGACCATTGAAATAAGAGCTCCGACAGAGCTGATCAGGCAAAGGATGATTATCTCCGGAACAGTTACTTCAAGCTGAGGCTTGAATACAAATCCGTAAAGGAGTGTGAAAAGAAATGAACCCGCTACTCCTCCCACAGCGCCTTCAATGGATTTTTTCGGGGAGAGGACCGGCGTCATCTTATGACGGCCGAAGAGCTTTCCTATTACATAAGCCGAAGCATCGCATCCCCATGAGCAGAGGAAGATAAGCCATACAATATAAAGACCGTGATTCATCATTCGTGTCTGATATATAAATGAAAGCATAACGGTAACATAGAAGACTCCGAAAAAAGCCGCCATTATTCCGTCGGCATGGTATTTCGGAAACGTAAAGACATATACAAAAAGCAGCAATATTAGAAATACTACTATCAGGAGTTCAAGATACGGATAGAATTTAAAATATAAGTCCGCATAATATACAGCTGTAAATATATATCCGAGAATAGCAGGCGCCTTGCCCTGGATCTTGAACACTCTCATAAGTTCAAAATAACCGATAAGTGAAATAAGAGCTGTGGAGACAAGAAGAACCGGTCCTCCCGGAATAATAATGGCAAGACCAAGCGCCACAAGCACAAACGCGCTTATTAATCTGGTTCTGAACATTTTAAAACCTCCTGTTTAAAGACAAAATAAAAACATGATGCGGATTGTAATCAAAACATTATCAAACACCGCCAAATCTGCGGTTTCTTCTGTCATATTCTGATACGGCATCAAGAAGATCCTCTTTTGTAAATGCCGGCCATGGTTTTTTCGTAAAGTAAAATTCCGAATAAGCAAGCTGCCAGAGAAGAAAATTGGAAAGTCTCTCTTCGCCTGACGTCCTGATAAGAAGATCCGGATCAGGTATGCCTGCCGTATCAAGGCAGGAAGAAAAAAGTTCCTCGGTCAGATCATCCCCTGTCTTACCTGATGAGATAAGCTTATTAAAAGCCTTTTTGGAAGCCCGGATCATCTCATCCCGACTCCCGTAATTTATTGCGATAGTAAACTGAAGTCCGGTGTATTTGGAAGACAATTCTTCAACATAATCGATCTCATCACGCAGTTCTTCAGACAAGGCCTCCCGATCTCCGATCAGCCTTATCCTCATATTGTTTTCGACGCAATCCTTTTCGCATTTTTTCAAATATTTGAGAAAGAGTGACATAAGAGTCTTGACTTCATTCTCCGGTCTCTTCCAGTTTTCTGTTGAAAATGCGTATATGGTCAGATAATGTATGCCTATGTCATCGGCTGCCCTGCAGATATTCTCGACATTTTTGGCACCGACTGTATGACCGTAAGTCCTGGGCATGCCTTTTGATTTAGCCCATCTGCCGTTTCCGTCCATAATTATGGCCACAGATTCGGGAATATTCATAATTACCTCTTTAATAAAAAAACGACGCGTCTCATGACGCGCCAAATGAAAATCACACTGTCATAAGTTCCTTTGTCTTCTTACGAACCGCTTCATCAGCCTTGCTGCAGTAATCGTCAGTCATCTTCTGTATCTCGTCTGTAAGATCCTTTTCTTCATCCTCAGAAATTTCAGAAGACTTCAGGAGTTTCTTTATTGAATCATTGGCATCACGTCTGATATTCCTAATGGCGACCTTGCACGCTTCACCCTTATTCTTTACATCCTTTACAAGCTCTTTTCTATGCTCCTCGGTAAGCTCAGGGAATACAAGCCTTATGGTCTTTCCGTCATTGGTCGGATTGATTCCGACATCGGATATCATGATCGCTTTTTCAATATCCTTAAGAGAAGACGGATCAAATGGCTGGATCTGAATCATTCTGGCCTCAGGTACAGTGATATTTGCGACCTGCTGGAGAGGAGTTTCGGATCCGTAATACATCACGGTTATCCTATCAAGTATATGAGGATTGGCCCGTCCGGCTCTTATGGCATTCAGATCATTTGCCATACTTTCAATCGACTTCTCCATACGGTCAGCGAAATTTTTAAGTTTTTCGTTCATATTACCCTCCATCAGACGGTGATCTTTGTTCCTGTAGTAAGAGTTCCATTATATGCGTTAATAATACTATCCTTTTCATTCAAAAGAAAGACTGTCATCGGCATCTTATTTTCCATACACATAATGGAGGCGGTAAGATCTATAGCCTGAAGCTTTTGGCTGATAACATCTTCAATAGAAATCTCATCATATCTTTTTGCATCGGGATTGATCTTTGGATCACTGTCATATACACCGTCTATTGCCTTAGCCAGAAGGATTCTGTCAGCTCCTATTTCTATTGCGCGAAGAGCGGTTGCCGTATCAGTTGAAAAATAAGGATGACCCGTACCGCCTGCAAAGAAAACGATCTTTCCATCATTCAGGGATTTCTCGGTCTCATCAACAGAATAAAGCTTTGAAAAGCCTCCGCATACAAAAGGAGTGAACACAACAGACTCCATGCCGCATCCTCTGAAAACATCGGAAACATATACACAATTCATAACTGTAGCAAGCATACCTATCTGGTCAGCTCTGGATCTGGAAATTTCTTCACCTGTCCTGCCTCTCCAGAAATTGCCGCCTCCAATTACAATACCGATCTGCACCCCTGTGTCATGGAGTTTTTTAACTTCAGAGGCGACATTTTTTACGGTATCATAATCAAAACCGGTCTTTTTTTCTCCAGCAAGAGCTTCTCCTGACAGCTTCAAAAGTACCCGTTTCTTATTTTTCGTCTGCATCATTAAATACACTTTCTAAATCAACATCAGAATATGCCTGAGAACAGAATCCATCTACAAATGCACCGTTATTGATCTGAACGGACCGCGATTTGATATTGCCCTTTACAACAGCGGAAGAATCAACTATCACTGTACCCTGCACATCTATATCTCCCTTTACCGCGCCAGCGATTACAGCTGATGCAGCGGAAATATTTCCTATTATCACAGTGCCATCACCGACCTTTACAGTTCCGTCGGATTTGATCTCACCCTCAGCCTTAGCATTATCGGCATATAATTCGGCGCAGGATATGTCGCCATGAACACTTCCCCTTATTATTATCTTACCGCCGCATTTCACATTTCCTGTAACCGTTCCATCGAGATTGATGGAACCATCAGACTCTACGTCGCCTGTGATCTTCATCCCGGAAGTAATAGTGGATATATTTTCATTTTTAGGCTCAGAGACTTTTTCCATATCCACATGAGCGCTCATATCAGCAGGTCCCTCAGGAACTATCATTTTCATCTCAGTATCTTCAGAATTTATTTCCTTTGCATTATTATCCTTTGTCTTCTCTTCGACCTTCTGCAGAAGACCGTCAAGTTTCGATATTTCTTCACTCTGATCGGATGAATCCAGAGTATTGACCATCACATCATCATTCGAATTGAATTTGAAAACCGCGGCATCATTGTCCTCGGACTTTCTGTCTTTAAAAAAACCCATAAACCTGTCCTCCGTAAAAACATAATCAAGGTGAGCGAAGAAATCTCTATATATAATAACGAAACATCCGTGAAAATACAAATGAAATGAATGCCAATAATACTATTGACAGACAGATAAAAAAAAGAGAACGCCAATAATAAGCGTTCTCCAAAAAAAATAATCAGTTGGCCATCTGCTTAGCTACTTCTTCAGCAAAATTCTCGCTGCGCTTTTCAAGACCTTCACCGGTCTCAAAACGAACATATTTCGTTATGACAAGCTGAGCACCGATGCTCTTGGAAACCGACTCAATATATTTCTTGACTGACTGCTTGGAATCAAGGAAAAATTCCTGATCCATAAGGCAAACTTCCTTAAGTTCCTTATTGAGCCTTCCCTTTATCATGCCGGCTTTGACCTTATCAGGCTTTGCAGCCTCCTTCGGATCATTCTCGATCTGAGCCTTGATGATCTCAGTCTCATGGTCGATGAATTCCTGATCGATATCTGCATCGGACAGATATTTGGGATTCATGGCTGCAATCTGCATTGCCACATTGTGAACAGCCTGCTTGGACTCATCATTTATCACAGAGCATTCAGCTGAAACCAGAACAGCGATCTTTCCGCCGCCGTGGGTATAGCCGCCTACAAAACCGTTCTCAGCAGTAAGACGGGTAAATCTTCTGATTGAAAGTTTCTCTCCGATAACTGCTATCTCGTCATTTAATGCGTCCTTAACTGTTTTCTCAGGATCCGACTCCCACTTCTCATCAAGGAAAGCATCGATATCATCTGTCTTTGAGTGAAGAGCCTGCTTTGCGACCTCATCTACATAAGTTCTGAACTTCTCATTGTTTGCGACGAAATCTGTCTCGGAATTGACTTCAACCACAACTGCTGTCTCATCATTTTCCTGAGCTATATGGCAGATTCCCTCAGCTGCGATACGGTTAGCTTTCTTTTCAGCCTTTGCCTGACCGTTCTTCCTGAGGTATTCGATCGCCTCATCATAATTGCCGTTTGTCTCTGTAAGCGCCTTCTTGCAGTCCATCATGCCGGCGCCGGTCTCCTCACGGAGACGCTTTACTTCAGATGCTGATATTGCCATTATATTATCCTTTCAGATGTCTCAATCAATTTTCCTCTGCTACAGCGTTCTCTTCGGAAGATGTCGTATCGACTTCCTCAGCTCCCTGCTTTGCCTCTACAACAGCGTCAGCCATTGTATCAGTGATAAGCTTTACTGCTCTTATGGCATCATCATTTCCGGGGATGACATAATCAAGTTCTTCCGGATCGCAGTTTGTGTCACAGATACCGATAAGTGTGATGCCGAGAGACTCAGCTTCTTTTACACAGATGTGTTCCTTGTGAGGATCAACGACAAAGATAGCATCGGGAATGTGCTTCATTTCCTTGATACCGCCGATATTTCTTGTCAGCTTGTCTTTTTCTTTCTCAAGTTCGATTACTTCCTTTTTCGGAAGAACGTCAAATGTGCCGTCTTCTTCCATCTTCTCGATCTTCTTGAGTCTTTCGATACGGCTCTGGATAGTCTTGAAATTGGTAAGCATACCGCCAAGCCAACGCTCGTTTACATAATACATTCCGCAACGCTCTGCAGCATCTCTTACGGAATCCTGAGCCTGCTTCTTTGTGCCGACAAAAAGGATCGTTCCTCCCTGAGATACAATATCGTACACTGCATTGTATGCGCTGTCGATAAGCTTGGTTGTCTGCATCAGGTCGATGATGTGGATGTTGTTTCTCTCGGTGAAGATATATGGAGCCATCTTAGGATTCCATCTTCTTGTGTGATGTCCGAAATGAACACCTGCCTCGAGTAACTGTTTCATTGATAAAACGCTCATTACTACCTCCTTAAGGTTATTCTTCCACAGAAGATCTTCCCGGCTGACGACTAAAATTAGCACCTGTCAGACGGTCCCTTCCGTGTGCTGTCTACAAACATTCGGATTATACCACAAAGTAATTATTGTATGCAATTATTTTTTTATTTTCCTGTTATGATATCGGAAATCTGACTGTATGTCGCGTTCTTTGGTATGTCATAATTGCCCTGCATTATCTTCTCATCGATATTATGAGACTCCATATAGCTGCTGAATTTTCCCGCGTCATCAACCAGTCCTCTCTGATAAAGCCTTTTTCCTACAGACTGTGATGTATCACCGCTTGTGACAGAAAATGGAATGCCGGTTGAATTCTGATTGTTCTTATAATTTGAATTATCAGGATTCTTGCTTATTACTGAGGTTTTCTCTCCGGAACCCTCCGCTTCTGTATTACTATTTTCATTCGAAGTCTTGGACTGGGATTTCTTATCATCCATTGTCGTTTTCTCTTTTGATTTTGTTTTATCTTTCGTCTTCGAAAGCTCTTTCTCGCTCTCGCTGATGGTCGTTCCATTTGTTTTTTCAACCATACCATTCTCCGCGCGCTTTTTTATTGCGGCATCAGTCATTGGTGTCTGGAAGACAGATGAAATCAAAAAGATAAGAGAAGCTATGATAATACCGGTTCCCATGCCCCTTAGATAATATCTGAGCTTCATCTTGACCTCCTCCGGGGTTTCTGATAAAGCCCTAAGACAAGCCTTACCTCTCCTATGCCGTATCCGGTCTTTTTAGCAATTTCAAGGTCGGAAAATCCCTGTGATTTTAATCTTACGATAATTGATTTCAAATCATCGTTTTCATTTTCATCACTTTTAACCTTATCTGAATTATCCAAGGTTTTCTCCGGTTCCTCCTCTGCTTCATATATAATATTTCTGAAGCTTGACTCTGCGCTTTTCAGCTCCGACACCATCTTCTCAGCTTTTTCCTGCTTGTCATTAAGCATATCATAGAGAAACATGATCTCATCATGGGACTTGTTCATGGATTCGATGACAGAATCGGAATACTCGCTTATCTGCCTGATCTTTTCATTTGTCTCATTATCAGTCTTCTCATCAAATTTTGAAAGCGACGATTCTATTCTCTTATTTATGGAATCATCTATCTTCTTCCCGGAATCCTTGAGCTTTATATCTATAAGTTGCCCTATCTCTGCTTCGGACAGTTTTTTTATCTCATCAATATCAGAGTCAGAAAGCTTCTTTGTTATGAAAAAACTGCCTGCGACACAGGCAATCCCAAGAAAAAGCATAGCCAAACTTATCAAAGTCATATCAATCTCCGCACTGTAATCAGATCTTTACATCAAACGATCCGGCTTCTCCTTTTTTTATAACTCTTCCCGGATTTTTTTCTTCATCTTCCCTCTTTCTTTTTCTTCGCCTGCCACCGTCATAACCGGTACCGTCGCCGTCTCTGTCAGGCACGAATTCCTCTTTGGCTGTATCAATATCCGTATGGACCTTGGTAAGGGTATTCTGATTATTTATATCAGTTTTTTCGGTGATCATGCTCTGCTGCAGTTCTGACCTTGTATTATTGTTATTCTCATGGGAAGAAACTGAATTGGCGTTTTGGATCATTCCATTAAAATCCACCGGTCTCACAAGCATATCATCCACTCCTTATCAAAAGACATTAGCCTTTATCTCGCCATCCTGGAAACTGAACCTGGTATGAGTATAGACTTTTTCTATATGCCTGATTATTTTAGACATAACTATGGTCGTACCGGGATAAATACTGCCGGAAACAGAAACAGATGAATTCACTGACGAATTAAGCAGTTCCTTCAGCTCGTCTATCTTAGGTTTGTTATTAGTAATCTTATTTTGCGCGTCAATAACTGCCGCTGCCACTTTTCTGGCATATTCGGCATTTTTTTCATCAAGTTTTTTTCCGGCATTAATAAGATTCTTATAGGCATCCAATACAGGCATGAGCTTATCAAGCTGTGACTGGGCATCATTCGTCTCCTTGGTAAGCTGATCCATTTCTGTTTTCTTATCAGGATTGGTACCGGACTCAATAATAGTCTGAGCTCCCATTTCAGTTCCAATATACCTGGCATTTACATCGCCGCCGGCCTTTATTACTCCACCTGCTATGAGACCTTTTTTCGTGGTCACATTCACGTTTTCATATGCCTGAACTTCACTGTTTATTATTGATTCCGCCGCAACGGAACCTTTGGAAAATATCTTTCCGCTCTCAATGAATTTGCAGGCAATATTCCCTTCAGCCTCGAGAATGCCTCTGCCGTTTCCATGGAGACCATGACCGATTATTATCTGACCTCCTGACTGAATGTAAGCATCTTCGACTACGCCATCCACGATAACGTCACCTTCAGCCGTTACCTGAAAGCCTCCGCGTACATTTCCCTTTATATGGACATTACCGCTGTAATGGATATCGCCTGTGGAATTATCTACATTTGCGGGAATGTTATAAACATCCGAAATAAAGATCTTTCCATTTGTAAGCATGACGTGACCGGTCACACCGGAATATGCCTCCATTCTGTCTTCCGACAAAATTATATTCGGACCAGGCTCCAACTGACGGAGCTTCACCGGTGACGGTGTGATCGGATGACCTGATACATCATAACCGGCTTCTCCTCTGTCAGCCGGAATCACCTTTGCTACCAGATCACCTTTTCTCACTTCGTTTATTATGGAAAGATCATGATAATCCACTGTACCGTTCTCATTCTCCCTGGGTTTCAAAGTAGGATGAGTATTGAAATAATATTCTATCTTAGCGTCATGTCCCTGCCTTACCTTTTTTCCGGTTGCGAATTCAATATCAGTCATATAGACAGGATTCTTTACAAATTCCTGCACCTTATCCTTATCAATTCCATATGTCACTCCATCGGCCTTCAGCGCATCCATAATATCATCAACTGTAAATGCGTTGGAATCATCGCTTGGAGGATAAGCACGAGAAACTGCGCTCATATGATCGTCTTTGATTACAGTCAGAAGGAGACCTGAAAGGCGCGGATAACTTACTGAACCAAGGATGATATATGTTGCTTTCCCTGATTTTATAGCATCATCAATAGCTTCCCTGTTCCAGCCCAGAAACCCCTCTTTGGACAGATAATTCTCTACATCCTTTACCGTTACCGGAAGGCCTTCGTCTTCAGGAGGATATATATAAAGCTCCGCTATGGAATTTGTTATTTTAATCTGAACAAAACCGTTTTTCTGTTTCATATACTTCCCCTGTTATACTTCTGTAAAATAGCCCATATATTCTCCGAGTGATCCTCTCATCTTTCTCAGAGCCTTGGAATGAAGCTGCGATATTCTCGATTCCGACACCGAAAGAACTTTGCTGATTTCCTTCAAGGTCATATCCTCGTAATAATAAAGGAGGACAACCTTCTTTTCCTTATCGGTAAGATTAGACAGTGCTTCCTCAAGTTTTGCCTTAAGCTCATCCTGCGACACCTTCTCTTCCGGCCTTATGAACTGGGAATTGCCTGCGGTGTCCATCCGGGGCTCCATTCCCTGTTCCATAAAATCATTAAGAGAGGCGACGTTTGTGATATCAAGATCTGCTTCCCACTGCAGCAGCTCATCCATGGATATTCCTAGCTCGGCTGCAATATCAGCATCTTTTGCGGCATGACCTGTCTTCATCTCGACTCTTTTTCCCGCTTCATCGATCTTTCTTTGTTTCTGCCTTATGGTACGCGGAATCCAGTCCATCTTCCTTATCTGATCAAGGATAGAACCTCTTATACGAAGCGATGCATAGGTCTCAAATTTGACATCCTTCGCAGGATCATATTTATCGATTGCATCGATAAGACCGAAGATCCCGTACCCTACAAGATCATCATACTCAACATTATTGCCAAGATATATGCTGAGTTTTCCGGCGACAAGCTTCACAAGCGGCGCATATTCAACTATGATTTTCTCTCTGATTTCACGAGCAGGATTGTCTCTGTATGAATTCCAGAGCTTGTTTCTTTCGGAATCATCCATAAATATAAACCCCCGGCGCTAAATCATTGTTTTTCTGTTTCTGATGCCTTGTCATCTTTTTTGTCATCATCAGAAGACTCGGCTGCGGCATCCTTTTTATCGTCGTATCCTGCCTTCTCAATGCAGAAACGAATAATCGAACCAAGGATATAGAATACAAGAGCAGTCAAGGCGAATCTGACCACAAAAGTCTTAAAGGAAACATGCTCGATTATCGACATTATACATGATACAGCTGATGCAATCAGAGCTATCGTGACAGGAACAGGTTTTGTATTCATATAGTTTTCACCGGCTTCCCAACGGATTTGATAACATAATCTCCGTTTTCACTGTAAAGTTCTACCGTGCGTCCGTAATTAAGACCGCAGTCTTCAGCGATAAGAGGTATGCCCAGACTCTTAAGCTTTGCCCTGCTGGCTTCGGCATTTCTCTCACCCACGTTTATACTTGATGATGAAGACCCTTTTATATCAAACATCTTCGCTCCTCCGGCAATTTTTGCGACAATGTTTCTCTTCTGCGCACCGGCAGCAAGCATATCATCAAAAAGCTTCTGAATGCCGGTATCGGCAAACTTCGCTATATTGGAATTATTCCTGATCTGAGTACTGTCCGGTAGCATGATATGAGCAAGTCCGCATATTCTGCTACGTCTGTCATATAGAGCTATCCCTATGCAGGAACCCAGTCCGATTGTTGTAAGAGCATCAGGATATCTGCAAATTTTCAAATCAGCCATCCCGACTTTAATCATTTCGCCCATAAACTGTCTCTAAATCAATCTTATCCTGTTATGCCGAGAGAAGTAAGTATCTTTTCATAAGAGTCTTCATCCGGCATGAGAATAAAATAACCGCTTATATCCTCTTCATCTCCAAATTCAGTCTTGATCATAAGGGCATTATCCCCCATCATGCCGAACTGAACAGCCGGAACGCTTAAAATCGCCGCTGCCATATCAATCGTTACAAAAGGAACAGTTGGGCTTATTGTCATGTGAGTCAATCCGGCAAGCGCTGAAAGATATGAGCTCGACATAATATTACCGATCTCCTTCAGTGCCGACAGATCCATATCATCAAAATCTTCGTTATACGAAAGATCTCGTCCCATCAACCTGTTAACCAGATGATGAGCGCTTTTCATATCAAGAAGAAACATCATGCTTCCGGATATGTCCATCTCTACGCCGAGCATAATTCCGACGATAACCTCATCTTCAGATCCGATCGAAGATGTTATCTTCTCAACCGGAAGAAGAGTAACTACCGGAACCTTCATGTCTATCTTAAGATTCAGCATATTGGAAACAGCAGTAGTTGCGTTGCCGGCTCCGATATTGCCTATCTCACGAAGGACATCAATGTACATATCATTTAATTTGTCAAAATTTTTCTCTGACATCCATATCTCCAAAAAATCAGGTTACTTCATCAAGAACCGCATTAATGTCAAAAAGTGATATAAGCTGCTCTCCATTTTTCCCGATACCGTTTATGAAGCTGCTGTTTGTCTTATTCATATTCATTGTATTTCTGTCAATATTGCTTTCGACCAGCGTCACAACTTCCTTAACGGAATCCACGACCACACCGACAAGTCCCTGTTCTTCTGTCTTCAGAATGATGATTCTGGTGGAAGGCGTGAATTCATCATCATTAAGGCCCATCTTCCTTCTGATGGACATCACGGGAACTACTTCTCCTCTTAAATTTATAACTCCGAGATAATGAGGCTTGGCTTTAGGCACTCTTGTTATCTTTGACATTCTGACAATATTATCTACATAGGATATAGGCAGACCGTACTGCTCATCGCCAATTCTTACAACAATAAACTGAAGCTTCTCTTCCTCTGCCGGATCAAGCGATTTTACTTTTCCCATACTGCCCTCCTCAGAATAATGCATTGACATCAAGTATCAGAGCGACTTCACCATCGCCAAGAATAGTGGCTCCACTGATGTATTTATTATTTTCTATTACCTTGCCGAGAGACTTGATGACTATCTCCTGCTGGCCTATAAGGTTGTCAACAACGATTCCAACGAAGTTATCGCCTTTCTTTACTACAACGACTGTAATATTTTCAGGCTTATCATCGGATGGAGCGCAGTCAAGCAGCCTGTCAAGCCTGATGAGAGGTATGACCATGCCTCTCAGGTAAATAACCTCCCTGGCCTGGACATATTTGATGTCAGTCACCGGAATGTATTCGATATTCTGTATTGAAGCGAGAGCAATAGCGTACTTTTCGTCTCTTACCTCGACCATAAGAGCCTGGATAATTGCAAGCGTAAGCGGCAGTCTTACCGTAAAAGTAGATCCTACATTTATCTCGCTTTCAACTTCCACATCTCCGCCCAGGGCTTCGACATTGGACTTTACGACATCAAGCCCCACACCTCTGCCTGAAATATCGGTAATTTTTTTCGACATTGAAAATGAAGGCATAAAAAGGAAATTGATAATATCCTTCTTTGACAGCTTTTCAGCATCTTCAGCTGAAACAACGCCGCGTTCAATGGCTTTCTGTTTCACAGCCTCAGTATCGATTCCGGCACCGTCATCTTTCACCTTTATTATTACGTTATTACCTTCCTGATATGCAGTAAGCCAGATTTGTCCGGTCTCAGGCTTTCCGAGTTTTTTTCTGGTCTCAGGATCTTCGATTCCGTGGTCTGCGGAATTTCTAAGGAGATGCTGGAGGGGATCTCCTATCTGATCAACTACGGTTCTGTCCAGCTCTGTATCTTCTCCTGAAACAATAAGCTCCATCGGTCGCTTAAGTCTTCTCGACAGATCTCTTATCATCCTTGGAAATTTATTGACAACGGATTCAATAGGAACCATCCTGACTTTCATTACAGACTCATGAAGAGTGGTTGTGATTCTCTCAAGATATTCTATCTGCTCATTCAAAGACTGGCTCTGACCGCCGTTTGCTTCCGCGCTCTGATTTCTCTTGGCTCTGGCGACAAGAGAATTCTTTGCAATAATAAGCTCAGAGACCTGATTCATAAGAGCGTCCAGTTTATCAATATCAACTCTTACAGTCCTTGTTACTACAGGCTTTGACTTAGTCTTGGACTTATTGTCTGTCTTTTTATCGCGAGATGTCTGAGCTGACGGTGCGGGAGATTTCGACGGCTCTTCCTTCTTTTCTTCCTTCGATTTTTCACCGGAAGCATCTTTTACGGAATCATCTTCCACCGACTGTTCGGCATACATATCCGCTGTGATCTTTCCAACGTCAGCGCTTTCTATCTCAGATACGTTTTCAATTTTCTTCTTTATATCATCTGCGCCGGAATCAGTCCGTATTATTATACTGAATGTGAGATCAAACTTCTCATCCTCAATATCCTGACTCGACGGAGAATATGCAATTATCTCTCCAATTTCTTCTATATTCTTGAATACAAGAAAAGCTCTGGCGGCTTTTAACAGACAGTCGTGCGAAACATATACGGTGGCTCCGTAAAGAGTCTCGCCGCCGTCAAGGCAGTCCCTGACTTTTGTTTTGTCTGAATCGCTGAGAGGCAGATGGGTGTAGTATTTATCATCTGACTCTGCAGGAGAAGAAGTATCTCCATCACTCGAAACAGCAGGTTCGTTTGATTCAGCTTCAGGCTCCTTGCCCATGGCCTTATCAAGATAATCATTCAGCTTCTTTATAAGACCGGCATTATCTTCATCACCTTCATTGGATGTGTTCTTTATAGTATCAACATATCCCTCAATGGCATCAAGACAGTCAAAAAGAATATCGATAAGATCGGAATTTACCTTTACATTTCCATTTCTTATCTCCTGAAACACATTCTCCATATCATGCGTCAGATGCTGCATTTTCTTGAATCCCATGGTGCCCGCCATGCCTTTAAGCGAGTGAGCCGCTCTGAAGATCTCATTTATCACATCAGAGTTCTCAGGTTCCTTTTCAAGCGTCATGATATTGTCAGACAAAGCTTGAATATGTTCGTTGGATTCATCAATAAAAACGTCTAGATACTGGCTTACATCCATTTCTATACCCCCAGTTCTTTTACTATTGCGTCAGCTATTCTTTCAACAGGGAGGGATTCGTCGGAAACACCTGCTTCATCGCACGATTTCGGCATCCCATATACTACACATGTGTCTTCGTTTTGAGTAATCACATGTAATTTCTTTTTCTTTTTTAGCTGTAATATACCATAAAGTCCGTCATGTCCCATTCCGGTCAATACCACAGCTATAATTTTGTCATACGGCATCTCTTTAAATGAAGAGAATGTTATATCAGCCGAAGGACGAAGATTCATAACAGGCGGATCATCACTCAGCCTGAACATGCATCTTCCGCCTTCCTGATGCGCAATCAGGTGCTTGCCACCCTGCGCTATATAAACCACATTATTTCTGATGGGTTCATTATCGCATGCCTCCTTTACGGTGAGAGCGGAATTTATATTGATTCTTTCCGCAAGTGTAGCAGTAAAACCTTTGGGCATATGCTGAACCACCACAACGGGAGCGCCCAGTTCTGCAGGGAGCATGGGGAGCAGCTTATGCAAAGCCTGCGGACCGCCTGTAGAACTGGCAATCAGAACTATCTTCCTGCTGCCTGAATGTGTTCCCTTTTTAAGATTTCCCAGAGGATGAATTTCCGGAGTTTTGTTACATCTTGCTGTCTTCCGTCCAATAAGACGTGAATATGCATTCGCCACCTTCTCAGAGAAAGAATCAAATTCGGATCCCATGAGCTGAAAAGGACGCTGCAGGTAGATCACATTTTTAAGACCCATCAAAAGCGAAGCTGCATCACTGTCTTCCTGCAAAGGAGAACCTATGAGAATAATCCGTACAGGCAGGCTTTGGTCACATACATTCTTCACTATCTCAAGGCCGTTCATTCCTCTTAAATACATGTCAAGAATACAAATATCCACGTCTCCCTTCCGAAGCCGCTCCATAGTTTCCATGCCATCCATTGCATATACAATATGGCATGAAGGATTCTTTTCACTTATTATATCACATAAAATCTTTCTCATAAGTGCAGAGTCATCTGCAATGAGAATACTTTCAGACATATCAATTCTCTTTTCTTCGGAGAAGACGCTCTTTCTCAAAAATAAACCGCACTATCTTCTCCTGATTGGCGGAATCGCGGAACATAAACCTTACTCTGTGGCAGTAGAGATCAACTCCCTCTATATTTTCAGAATTAATAACCTTAGCTATAACAGTAACAGGCATCTTTTCCAAACCGGGCACATCCATCTGAAATTTCAAAAGAACATATGGCACATCAATAAGACTCAACTTCGATGTGATCTTGGCACCGCCGCCGCTGATGTCCATGATAGTTCCGAATCCGTGAACCCGGCTTCTTGATTCAGGTTTTTTCAGAGATTCCTCAGCTTCACGAACAGTCTTCATCTTCCCCTGCTCATCACTTAAAGACTGATAAATAACAGGGATCATGCAGTCAATTCTGTAGAATTCTCTTCTCTGATATTTACTGAGGTGACCGTTCAGATGAACCTTCATCAGATAAAAATTTCCGCGCTTATAGATATCAGTGACGATCCCTTTAGTGCGGAGAAGACCTTTATCTGTAATGAATACGAAATAGAATTCTCTTTCACGGTCTAAAGGAATAAGTCTTGCCCTCACCGTCGGCACGGTAGCCTCTATGGTATCATTGTCAAGTACGCTGTAAAGACTGCTTTTATAGGTCTTATTACTCTTATTCTCTTTTTCGTCCATTTCCAGTATATCAAGTCTGCATCCGGGAGTTATCTCATCCAGTTCCATATATTATCCTCTTACCTTCTAATAAAATGACTGAAAAATCTGGAGATCCCCCATTTACCACGAGAATTGTCATCAGATCCCGTCAGCTTTTCTGCGATCTCCCTGTAAGCTGTCGCCGCCTTCGCAGTCGGATTCTCAAGAGAAACAATTTTCTGAGCTCTGACAGATTTCTCAAGAGACAGATCAAAAGGTATCATGCCAAGATATTCTGTATCGCCATGTAAAAACTGTCTGACTACATTCGATAATTTATTATAAAGCTGCCTTGCTTCCTGAGCAGACTGAACCTTGTTTGCTATGATTCTTATTCTTGTCTCGCTGCGGTTAAATCTGGGATCGGTATACATAGCCTTCATCAGAGAATATGAGTCAGTTATTGAACTTGGTTCCGGAGTTGATACAAGGAGAACCTCCGGACTTGCCATTACAAATTCAAGCACCTGATCTGTCACGCCTGCGCCTGTATCTATTATCAATACATCGCACATCTCATTCAGGCTGGAAAGTGACTGAATCATATATGAAATCTGGTCACTTGTCAGATTATTTAAGGATACTATACCGGATCCGCCTGAAATAAATCCTATTCCGAGTGGTCCTACCGTGATTATTTCCTGAATGGTCTTATTGCCATAGATAAGATCCGACAAATTATATCTCGGAACAGTACCGAACATCACCTCAACATTTGCAAGACCAAAATCGGCATCGAAAATAATGACCTTCTTGCCTAGTTTGGTCAGCCATACAGCAAGATTTACAGCCGTATTTGACTTTCCTACTCCTCCCTTACCGGATGTTATTGTGATGACGCTTCCACGATCCAGCCTGGCCTGATTACGAACTTTAATTACATTTCTTAAACGTTCAGCCTGATCCATATCAGTGACCTCCTAATAGAAGACGAGCCATCTTCTGAATATCCACTATAGAGATGTCATCGGGAACATTCTGACCGGAGCCTACGTAGGACAGATCTTTATCGGCATAGAGCCTTGCTGACAGGATAGGACCGTATATATCTGTTTCATCGATTTTCGTAAACAGAAGACAGAAATCAGTATATTCCCTGTAGCTGTCAATGATAGCCTTCATATCGCTGAATCTCGTTGTAGCAGAAAGCACGAGATATACTTCTTTCGTATATTCCCTGTCAACAGCACCAAGAAGGTTTTTCATTGCATCCCGCTGAGAATCATTTTTATGAGAAAATCCAGCGGTATCGACAAGAATCAGATCCTTATCTTCATATTTTTGAATATAATCGTTAATATTTTCATCTTCCATGATCACTTCAAAAGGTACGCTTAAGATACTTGCGTAAGTTCTGAGCTGCTCTGCCGCCGCTATCCTGTATGTATCTGTGGTGAAAAGAGCCACATTTTTATTTTTCGACAGTTTGAATGATGAGGCAATCTTTGCAATCGTGGTAGTCTTTCCGACTCCGGTCGGTCCAATGAAAAAAACAACACATGGTTTTTTATCGGAAAGAATAATTGGATGAGGCTTGCCCAGCATAAGTATTATCTTCTGATAAATACCTGAAAGGATATAATCAAGGCTGTTGCCATTTTCAAGCACACGCTCCATATCCTTTAAAATCTGATTTACATCAGCTTCTGCAACGCCGTTATTAAGGAGAGTATTATAAACGATCTTTGAGAACTGCCTGTTTGCTCCTTTATTTTTTACCGGTGACTCAATATCAGGTGCAGTGAACGCTTTCGTTTTCTTCCTGATATCCTCCTCTCTGTAAATTTCAGAACCGGGTGACTTCCTTTTCACCTTTTCTTTTTTTATATAATTTTTCTGAACCACTTCATTTACAGCATGGAAAGCATCCTTAAGGGAAGCAGTATCTATTCCATCCACAGTTTGTCCTGAGTTCTTCAGTGAAATATCTGTTTCCTTATTTGTTTCATCAGCAATAGACTTCAATACAGGCGTGTCATTTTTTGATACGACCGACTCATCAGATACGGTCGCGTCAAAATGAGGACGTCCCTGATTATCCGGCTTCTTATATACTACATTTTCTTCTTCTACGGCAGCTGTCACCTCATAACTGCTCTTTTTAAAGAAGCCGAAAAAGCCGCCCGGCCTTACTTCCTTTACGTTCATTATCACAACGTTTGAACCGAGTTCATTTCTCGCTTCATCAATTGCTTCTTCCTTTGTCTGTCCCGTAAATTTCTTAATTGTCATTTAAGCTCACCATACCTGCCGAATGCAGCTCTACATTTGACTCAATCTCATTATATGATACTACAGTAAGATCCTTGAAGTAATCCTCCGTTAATTTCTTGAAATACATACGAACGATCGGAGAACATACGACGATGGGATTCTTGCCTTCCTTATCAAACTGATCGATAAAGCCGCCGAGTCTGTCCATGATGGCACTCACCTTGTCAGGCTCCAGCGTAATAAAAGCCCCCTGCTCTGTCTGCTTTACAGACGCCATAATAGTCTTCTCAAGTTCAGGATCCAGCGTTATGACATCAGTAGACTGGTTGGCAGGAAAATATTTTGCGGAAATAGCCGGCTTCAAACCCTGACGGACATACTCCGTCAGCACATCTGTGTCTCTGGTTGTAGAAGCATAATCCGCCAGAATTTCAAAAATAGACAGAAGATCCCTGATTGAAATTCCTTCTCTCAAAAGATTCTGAAGGACTTTCTCAACCTCACCCAGATCCATGAGCTTGGGAATCAGCGCATCCACAAGAGCAGGATTTGTCTTCTTCAGATTGTCAACAAGATTCTGTACATCCTGTCTGGTAAGGAGATCCGCAATGTGTTCCCTTATCACCTCCGTAAGATGAGTTGCAATAATTGAAGGCGGATCCACTACGGTATATCCCAGACTTTCCGCCCGTTCCCTCTGTGATTCCGTGATCCAGATTGCAGGCAGATGGAATGAAGGCTCCACTGTAGGTATACCTGTGATTTCCTCTTCCACAGCTCCGGGATTCATAGCCATGTAATGATCAAATAAGATCTCGCCTTCAGCTACCTGTATGCCTTTTATTTTTATAATATACTGATTCGGATTAAGCTGGATATTGTCACGCAGTCTTATAATGGGAACTACGGTACCAAGTTCAAGGGCAATCTGCCGTCTTATCATAACTACACGGTCAAGAAGGTCTCCTCCCTGGTTCACATCTGCAAGAGGTATGATTCCATATCCGAATTCCAGTTCGATGGGATCGACCTGCAGAAGAGATACAACATTCTCAGGTTTTCTGATCTCTTCCGCGTCATTTTCCTCCTCATTCACAGCCTCCGTCACGGTCTGCATCTTCAGCTGCCTGTCAACCCGTGTGCCTGCAAAAATAAATACAATGCCAAGACCGACAAAAATAACGATGTTAAGAGGTGTGAAAATACCAAGAATACAAAGCACAGCGCCTACCAGATACATGACCCTCGGAAGTCCGAAAAGCTGAGATATGACAGTCGTTCCAAAATCAGCATCAGTAGATCCCTTTGAAACCAGAATACCGGTTGAAAGCGAAATCAGAAGAGACGGTATCTGTGATGACAATCCGTCTCCTATGGTCAGCTGACCGAAATTCTGCAAAGCATCAATAGCGGACATGCCGTCTCTTGTAATTCCCATTATCGTGCCGCCGATAATATTGATCACAGTAATAATAAGACCTGCGGTAGCGTCTCCCTTAACATACTTCGTAGCACCATCCATGTTACCGAAGAAAGATGACTCGTCCTGAAGTTCTTTTCTTCTCTTCTTCGCCTCTTCATCGGTAATTACACCGGTATTCAAATCTGCGTCTATTGCCATCTGCTTTCCCGGCATGGCATCCAACGAAAATCTTGCCGCAACCTCTGCGATACGCTCAGAACCTTTATTAATAACAATAAATTCAATTATCAAAATGATAACAAATATAACGGCGCCGATTATCAGATTGCCGCCGCCAACGAATCCGCCGAATGTCTTTACAACATTACCCGGATCACCGGTTGTCAGAATCAGACGGGTAGAGCTCACATTCAAGGCAATCCTGAAAATGGTCGTAAAGAGAAGAAGCGTCGGGAAAAATGACATGTCAAGAATTCTCTTGATAAAAATCGTATTTAAAAGTACCACAAGTGAAATGGAAATATTGAAGGCCAGAAGCACATCAAGAAGCCATGAAGGGATAGGAATAATGAAAAAAAGCACAGCTGCCAGCATATAAGCCACGACTGCCAGATCCATGGGAGAAATTCCAAGCTTTTTAAATGCCTTATTCACTTGTCACTCCTTTCCCTGTAAAGCATTGATTTCGCATATATGACTGCAGACTTTTGACACTGTAATCATCATATGATATGTGTGTCCAAAATACCTCTGACCACTCATTCATGACAATAGTTACATACGTTTATTATAGACAATTGCGAGAATTTCCGCTACTGCTTCATATAACTCCTGAGGTATCTCTTCACCTATTTCCACTGTCGCATACAGAGCTCTTGCAAGCGGTTTATTTTCCATCACAGGAACTCCGGCGTCTCTGGCAGCATCTTTTATTTTTGCCGCCAGATAATCCTCGCCCTTTGCAAGCACAACAGGCGCACTGTTCTTTTCCGCATCATACTTTATTGCTATAGCAATATGAGTCGGGTTAGTGATTACAACATCCGCCTTGGGAACATCCTTCATCATCCTTCGCTGTGAAGCTTCCCTCATCTTCTGTCTCTGTCTGGACTTTATCTCAGGATCTCCTTCTGTATCCTTATATTCATCCTTGACTTCCTGCTTAGTCATCTTCATTTCCTCTGTGAATTTTCTCTTCTGAAAAATCCAGTCAAGGAAACCTATGATCAGATAAACGACGCTTATCCTGATTCCTGTATCAATTATAATAGTTCCTATCAGGGATATGGCATTGGGAAGAGGTATCTCATACAGAATAAAGATCTCTTTCTCATGACCTTTTATCGACTGATATGCAACGAGAACGATAAGAACCACCTTAAATATAGACTTAAAAAGTTCAAACAAAGCCTGTTTTGAAAACATCCTCTTGAATCCGTTTAAAGGATTCAGCTTTGACAGCGAAGGCTTCAGCGGTTCATAGGAAACCTGCCACCTCACCTGTATAAGATCGCCTATAAAAGATACAAGAAATCCCACAAGAAAAAAAGGCAGACAGCATATAATGATCTGCAGCATCACATCGGTAAAGAGCATTAGATAGGAATGAATACTGACACCTTTTCTGTTCATTGACACAAATTCAGGTATTTCTCTTGAATAAGTGAATGAAAAGATATTCATAAGCCTGTTTCCAAGAGTGTTTACAAATATTTTAAGACATAAAAAAGCGGTTATTAACTCAAAGGAAGACGTCAGCTCGTGAGATTTTGAAACCTGACCTTTCTTTCTTGCGTCCGAAAGCTTTTTCGGAGTTGCGGGTTCTGTTTTTTCCCCGCCCGGACCGTCTTTTGCAAAAAACTGAAGATCAAGATTCAAAGGCAGTCTTTCTTCCATCAGCTCATCCCCCTGATCACAGAAGTCGTCATCTGCCTCATCTCTGTAAAAATCATATCGGCAGCATGGGGGAAAAGAAATGTGGTGAGAAGGAGGATTCCAAAGCCCAGAAGCATCTTCATCTGTATACCGACGGAAAACATATTCATTTGAGGGGCGACTTTTGCGATGACGCCAAGCACGACATTTAAGATCATGGTGCAGGCAAAGACAGGCAGAATGATCCTGAATGAGATAATGAACATATTTGACATAAAAGAAATCATGGAATGAAGCAGATTATCAGGGCGGATTATTGCTCCTCCCACAGGGATCGAAGTAAAAGAATCCATGACAGCTCTGATAACGTACTGATACATTCCGGTTACTATAAGCATCATGTTCAGAAAATAATAATACATCTGTCCTGTGAGTGTAACCGATGTCTTCATTGACGGATCAAATTCTGTAGCCATCGAAAGACCTATATCCATATCGATTACATTACCGGAAAATATAATTATATTACTGCATATATTAGCCACAAAACCAATAAGCAATCCTGTTGTCGCTTCTTTTATTACAATAGTTGCATACCCTATAACTGACGAATATGATGTGGTATTTTCCGGATGAAGTAAAGTCGTAACCATAATTGCCAGAAAACAAGAAAAGGCAATCTTCACTCTTCTTGGAACATTCGGCAGGCTGAAAAACGGAGCTGCAAAAACAAAAGAGGCGATCCTTACCAGAATCAGTAAAAAGTATTCAAAATTTGCCAGTGAAAAAGTATAGTTAACCATTCATTGCCTATTTAATGAACTGTGAAAAATTATTCCAGAGATCAGTCATGTAACCGGTCAGATTTTTGATAATAAATGAACCAAATATGACAATAGCCAGAAACGTGCATAAAATCTTTGGAACAAAGGTGATGGTCTGTTCCTGGATGGATGTAACAGTCTGAAAAATACTTATCACAAGTCCCACAATAAGGGAAATGATAAGAACCGGCGCAGAATTTATTACAACCTGATAAATGGCGTCACGCATAATATCAAGTACCTGTCCTTCAGTCATAATTTACCTCCTAATAAAATGTCTTGACGACGCCGCTGATAACAAGATTCCATCCGTCAGCCAGCACAAACAAGAGTATCTTGAAGGGCAGCGAAATGGTTGTCGGCGGCAGCATCATCATACCCATAGACATAAGAACCGAAGATACGACCATATCGATAACAATAAAAGGAATATAGATAAGGAATCCGATAATAAATGCAGTCCGAAGCTCTGACAGCATAAAAGACGGAACAAGAACATAAAATGGAACCGAATCATAATCGCCGTCTTTGTAAGACACATCAGCTATGTCGCAGAACATATCAAGATCCTTTGTCTGAGTCTGCCCATACATAAATTCCCGAAGTGGCTTCTCTGCCCTCTTTACAGCCTGCTCTTCTGTAATTTTACCCTGATCAAGCGGTTTTATCGCATTTTTATTGATCTGCTGAAAGGTTGGCCACATAATAAAAAGTGTCAGAAACAGAGCAAGTCCTGTAAGAACCTGATTGGGAGGAGACGTCTGTGTACCTATAGCAGCACGAACAAAGTGCAAAACTACAATGATCCTCGTGAAACTGGTAAGCATCACAAGAATAGCCGGTGCCAGAGACAAAACAGTCAGCACCAGAAGAATCTTCACTGTAGATGAAAGAGAACCTGTATCTCCGTCGAATGACAATGTAAAGGAGCCATCACCGGTAGTGGTTTTGTTACTGGCATTCGGCGCATTCTCAGTAGGACCATATGAGGTATTCGGTTCTGCATGTACACGAAAAGAATATGCGCTCGAAAGAGCTGCTGTAAGAAACAATGCAGCGCTTATTAATGAAATTATTGTAATTAATTTTTTGAATTTCTTCATCAAAAGGTTATTTTTCGTTTTTCTTCCGGAACGAATCCATAAAATCCTTGAAAGGATTGTTGTCAGAGTTCTTATCGCCACCAGATTTGATCTCGTCTTCAGTAAGTTCGCCTATCTTCGTAATTTCATCTTTTCCGATACCAATCACAAAGAACCTGTTTTCGCCGGCACGGATTATCTCAATATATTTATTATTAGTAACCCTGATAGTCTCGATTATCTCAAGATTCTGATTAAGAGATTTGTTCTTCTGATAACCGCCTATAAAACGGGTAGTCATATATGTAAGAAAAATGACACCTGCAAAAATAACAATTTCGACGATCAGATGAAAGACATTTTCAAACATTGAAGACGTAAGAAGAACCATATTTATCCTATTACCTTTTTAACAGCCTCCAGAACTCTCTCTGCCTGGAAAGGCTTTACTATGAAGTCCTTGGCCCCTGACTGAATAGCTTCAATGACCATTGCCTGCTGTCCCATTGCAGAACACATGATAACTGATGCAGACGGATCCTTGGCGCGAATCTCTTTGAGCGCCTGAATACCGTCCATTTCAGGCATGGTAATATCCATAAGCACTAAATCAGGATTGCATTCACCGTATGCCTCAACAGCTTTTTTACCGTTTTCTGCCTCTCCGACAACATTATATCCGTTTTTTGTCAGAATATCCTTGATCATCATCCTCATGAAAGCTGCATCATCACATATAAGAATGTTCTTACCCATATATTTCTCCTTATTGTTTATTTAAGAATCTCTGTAATACGAATGCCAAAGGATTCTTCTATAACAACTACCTCTCCTTTTGCAACATACTTTCCGTTTACAAGCACATCGATAGGCTCTCCGGCAATCTTATTCAGCTCTATTATAGTTCCGGGCGCAAAATCAAGAATATCCTGTATGGATTTTTTGGTCCTGCCAAGCTCTACTGTCACCTCAAGTGGAACATCCTTGATGAGATCAATGTTTTCCTGAAGAAGTGGCGGATTTGAAACACTGCTTAATGGAGAAAACTGAGCCGCAGACACATTTACCGGCTTTTCATTCATCTCATTCATACCATTCATCCTGCCATTCATCTGGTTCATGCTATTATTCATGCCATTCATCCGGTTCATGCCATTGTCCATGTCATTGACCATGTCATTGACCATGCCATTCATCCGGTTCATGTTTCCGGTTGAATAAGAATTCATGTTTTTGTCATTTGAAGTCCTGTCATTTACCGGAGGCTCATTTTGAACCTGTCTACTTCCGCTGCCATCAGCTAAGTTATCAACAGTGGAATTGGAATCATTTTCCATATTTGCCTTAACATTCTCAACCATCTTCTTTGCGAGAGATATGGGATAGAGCTGCATTAACTTCGAATCAACGAGATCACCGATCTGAAGGTGAAATTCTATCTTAATAAATCTTTCCTTCAGGAATGAATCAATATCTTCTCCTGATTCAGGCTCATTCAAATCGATAAGTGAAGACTCGGGAGGACTGATATCTATCACTTTATTCAGCATGGACGAAAGAGATGTGGCAGAACTTCCCATCATCTGATTCATAGCCTCGCTGATAGCCGAGAGATGAATATCAGTAATCTCGCTGTCAGTATTTGTTCCGTCACCGCCCATCATAAGATCAGTGATGACTTTTACATCCCGTTCTTTAAGAACCAGCACATTGCTGCCGAATAATCCTTTGGTATAGGTAATGCGGATCATCACACAAGGTTTTTCATATTCTTTCTCAAGTGATTCCCAATCAGAATATGATACAACCGGTGTTGATATCTCGACTTTTTTATTTACAAGAGAGAATAGCGCTGTGGCTGCCGTGCCCATGCATATATTTGCTATCTCGCCAATTGTATCAATTTCATCAGGCGACAGCGAATCTTCGGCAGCACTTTCTTCAGCAGGAGCTGAATCGCCGCCATGGAGAAGCGCGTCTATTTCTTCCTGGGATAACGAGCCGTCACTCATCATCGTCCTCCTTCAGTATATCTGTTATCTTCACGGCGTAATTATTACCCGATGAACCGGGAAGAGCCATAAATTTATGTATGTTTCCGACATAAACAGGCAATTCATCATCAACCTTGGTGGAAAGACGAATGATGTCACCGGTCTGCAGGGAAACAAAATCATCGACAGACAAAGTGGATTTCCCAAGAACCACACGTATTGGAATGTTTGCTCTGGAAATCAGATGTTCAATAGTATCTTCGTATGTCTCGTCATTCTTTTCCTGAAGATTTGAATACCAGAATTTGGTATTAAGCTTATCCATCACAGGTTCAAGAGTGATATATGGAAGACATATATTCATCATGCCTTCCACATCTCCGATTTTCATATTGATTGTAATAAGAGCAATCATCTCTGTCGGTGAAATTATCTGAGCGAACTGCGAATTAGTCTCAATACGGTTAAGTTCAGGCGAAATCTCAAGTACATTCTGCCACGGTTCTTTAAGAAGATCCACGCATACTTTCATAATACGTTCAATAATGAGAAGCTCGATTTCAGAGAAATCCCTGACCTTCTCCAGTGGTTCTCCGGCGCCTCCAAGCATTCTGTCTACAATGGTGTAACCGAGCTTGGTGGCCATCTCGATAATAATATTTCCCTTCAGGGGTTCAAAATCCACTATGCCGAGAATTACAGGATTAGAAAGAGCATTTGAAAACTCCTTGTAAGTAACTGCTTCGGCATTCATAACATCTACCTGAATATTTTTCCGGAGATATACAGGCAGGTTGGTTGACAAAAGCCGTCCGTACTGATCAAATATCATCTCAAGCGTTCTTAAATGTTCCTTGGAAAACTTGGAAGGTCTGGAGAAGTCATAATCCTTTACAGTATTCTCATTTGACTTCTTCATCTCCTCTACATCCACATCTCCGCTGTTAAGAGCCTGAAGCAAATTATCAATTTCACTTTGTGACAATACGTCACTCAAGTCGTCTCACCTCCTTTCAATCCGTTGGATAATGATTTTTACTGTGTATCTTCAACTGTGCTGGTAGGGAAACCAACAGACACATAGAGATTGTTTCCAAAATAATCATTCAATTTATTGAGAATTTCTTTCTGGACCTTGTCGGTATTGGACTGGAATTCTTCTTTGGTATATTCTCTGACAGTCTTATTGATAATGTCCTTTATTATATCAGCATATCCGTCAGTCTTAGAGCCGCCGAATTTCTTATAGCTCTTGCTATTTTTGTCCTGGGAAAGAACCGCCGTTACACTTGCTATTGCGCTGTTACCGTCAGAATCAGCTTTCAGGTTTATCATCATAGCGTCTTTTATGCTGTACGGATTGATATCATCAGGGTTAACGCTTGACTTGGACTTTGCGCTTGATCCAGTCTCAAGATCAATAGCTCCGGCAACTTTTGAAATAAGATTATTGGCATTTCTTGTCTCCGGTAATACACTCACCAGAAGAAGAGCCGTAAGAATCAGATTGATAATCAAAAGTGCAAGAGTTATTACCGATACCATATTTCTCTTCAATTAATCCACTGCTTTCTAATCACTGTTTATTAACGTCCTGAGAATTCAGATCATTATATATTTTAATTACTACACGCCTGTTTAAAGATCTTCCCTCAGGCGTACTGTTATCTGCTATAGGATCATATTCACCTCGTCCTGACGAGATGATATTCCCCGGATTAATGGTTGTCTTTGATCTGATGTAGTTTGCGACACTGAGCGCCCGGTACATAGACAGGACATCATTGCTCTCGTATTTCTTTGAATGAATTGGCACATTATCAGTATGACCCTCGATTTCAATCAGATTAGTGGGATACCCTTCTATAATGGCGGATATCTTATCAAGCACAGGCTGGGCTTCAGACACAAAATCAGATTTGCCTGAATCAAATAGTATCGCGCCATTCAAAGTCAGTTTTACATACTGTCCATTATAATCCACATCAAGTATATCCGACAATCCATATTCAGCGGCTTTCTGTTCTATTTCCTCCGCCATCTTTTCTGACTGCGACATCTCTTCGGCCTGGTATTTTTCTTTTGCTTCCTCTTCAGTCACCTCCTTTTCGGAAGTATCCTTATCGTTATTACTGCTTTCTTCTTTATTGTCGCTGTTATTCTTATTTCCGGAATTTTCATTGCCGGTATCTTCGTTATTCTCATTTTTTGTATCGCCCTCATTAGCGGTGGAGGCATTAAAATAATTATCAAATTCCTTAAGCGCGCTAACGCCGGTGGAAATAAGAGTTCCCTCTTTTCCTATAGTGGTTCCACCTGATGGGAGCACAGAAAAAGCCTGTTTAAAAGACTGAACTACAACTTCATATTTCTTTGCATCGACTGTAGACATGGAGAAAAGCAAGACGAAAAAGCAAAGAAGAAGATTCATCAGGTCTGAAAATGTCGATTGCCATGCGGGAGCTCCCTTGGGCGGATCTTCCTTCTTCTGCCTAGCCATTTGCCTGACCTCCGTCAGCTGCCTCGTTTTCAGCTCCGCCCATGCTCTCTTTCTCTGCCGGAGAAAGGAAAGTCTTTAATTTTTCTTCAATAACTCTGGGATTCTCTCCGGCCTGGATCGATAGAAGGCCCTCGACTATTACAGTCTTCGTAGCTATCTCATTCGCATTATTTTCCTGAAGCTTTCCTGAAATAGGTGTTGCAAGCCAGTTTACAAGTATCGAACCATATAGTGTGGTAATAAGCGCGACTGCCATATTAGGTCCGATACTGGAAGCATCCTGCAGATCATTCAGCATATTAATTAGTCCTATGAGTGTTCCAATCATTCCCCATGCAGGTCCCATCTCACCCAGTTTATCCCATACTGACCAGACTTTTTTATGACGGTCTTCTATTGAATTAAGTTCTGTCTCCAGTATGCCTCTTACAAGATCCGGATCAGTTCCATCGACAACAAGCATTACACCTTTCCTTAAGAAAGGATCCTCTATGCTGCTTGTAGCCTCATCCAGGGCAAGAAGACCCTCTTTCCTGGAGACATTTGCAAGATCTATTACGGTCTTTATTATGTCTCCCGGCTTTGACCCTTGAGGTTCCTTGAAAATCAGGTTCATTCCCTTCATTCCGTTAATAAATTCCGGCATTTTGAAGCATCCGATGGTCGCCATGAATGCTCCTCCGAAAGTAATAATGATCGAAGGATAATCGATATAACTTGTAATCTTGGCGCCTGTCGACAATATACCGTAAATGATAACTACTAATCCACCAAATATCGAAATAAGAGATGCAATATCCACTTTATCACCATCCATCAATAGTAACGAATAACTATCAATAAGTCTCCCAAAAAAACATCATTCATATCTTACTAGATTAGAGGTTCAATGTCCAGTTTACATAAGATAAATATTACAATATATAGAAAAAGCCATGCAAGACCTGCATGGCTGAATAAAAAGGTTAATGATTATACGTTTAAGATCTCTTCAGGTTTACAAGTTCTTCAAGCATAGAGTCAGAAACCGTTATGATTCTTGAATTTGCCTGAAAGCCCCTCTGGGTTGTTATCATCTCTGTAAATTCCTTCGAAAGATCGACATTTGACATTTCAAGAACTCCTGTAGTCATCGAGCCGCCGTCAGAAGTTACCTCGGTTCCTATGCCATCAAATTCACCCGAATTAAGTGTCTGACCATAGCAGTTATTGCCCAGCGCCTGGAGACCGGACGCATTTGAAAACTGGGCGACGGCGATCTGACCGAGAAGTGATGTATTGCCATTATCATAAGAGCCGAAAATCTTTCCGCTCTGATCAATGGATACACCTGTCATCTTGCCTATCTTCTTGCCCTTGCCTATGGTGCCTGTCGTATCTCCGTTAGTGGACGCAAGTGTTGATGTCTTGCCGTTGTCAAGATTTTTTGTACCTGTAAAGTCATAGTCAATATCGACAAAGGGACCTGCACCGTTATCAAAAAGGGAATTAAGGGCGTCAAGATTCAGCTTAGCGGTCTTATTGCCCGTCTCGCCGATATAGGTAAATGTTCCGTCTGATGAACTGAATTTAAGATCATTTGCGATTGAAGGTGTCTGAACCGTCGCCTGCAGCTGTCCGTCGGATCCAAGAGTAATGGATGTGTTGCCGTCAGCTCCTGTTGTTATTCCTGCAGCAATATTGTTTGAGACGCCAAACATGGACTGAAGTGATACGGTGGTTGTATCTGCTCCTGTTCCTGTGGAGCCGGCAGGCTTATGGAAAGTAAGAGCCGCGTCCGTTCCTGATCCGGTCAGATCTGTAGTTCCGAGGCTCGCCGTATAACCCTCAAAAGCTCCTGATGTTATAGTGATCGTGCTGCCGCTGATATTATATGCAGATGATTCTGTCAATGTGTAATTCTTCGGAGTAGTTGTTGCCCTGCCCCAGATATCAGCCACGGAATGAGTCACCGCATTGCCGTTCGTGTCAGTTGTCTGCGCAAGATACTGATCGAGAATGCTCTTGCTGTTGGAGTCAAGTATATCCTTTAGTTCCACATTGTATTTGCCCTCTTCCGGATCTACGGAATGTACGGCAAATTTAGCCGTATAGGCATATCCCTTCTGGTCATAGAAGGAAAGATTCATTATATATCCGTCGTTTGAAGAAACGGCAGGAGTATTTTTATCGATGATACCCGTAGCAATGGCATTTGTCGTGGCCTCCGGACTGCTGGTAAGATTTGCAGCCTGCATGATTCTTAAAGGAGACACTGTATCACGCTTTATTGTCTGGGTCTTCTGATCTGCTCCCCAACCCTGTACCAGATAACCGGTAGATGTCATGGCAAGATTCCCATTTACATCAAAATAGAAAGAACCTGCTCTTGTAAAGACATTCTCTGAACCATTATTTACAATGAAGAAATTAGTGGCATTTCCGTCTGTGAGCTTGATATCTGTAGCATCACCCGTCGACTGTTCAGAACCTCCGTTTTCAATCGATACTTTCGTTGATCCGGACATGACGCCCAGACCTACCTGATTCGGATCTTTTCCTCCGAGTTTTTCAGTAGGAGCGCTGGCGCCTGAAGTAGTCTGATAAAGCACATCGGAGAAAGTAACTGAAGATGATTTGAATGCGACCGTGTTGACATTTGCTATATTGTTACCGATGACATCCATCTTGGTCTGATGGGTCCTCAGACCTGACACTCCGGAATAAAGTGACCTTAACATATATATACCTCCTTAAAATCAATCGGCTTTCTGCATTTTCTGAGAGAGAGCCTGAATCTTCGTCTTGTCATTATCTGAAAGAAAACTCTTGGCGTAATCAGACATAGAATTAAAAACCTTTATAGCCTTTTCAATATCATCCGATTTATCGCCGGTGTATCTTTCAGGATCCGGAAGTGATGCTATCATTCCATGAAGAGTATTGGCAGTTACCTTGGCTTCATAATAATTACCCTCTTCAATCTTTATGACATCATCAACATTGTATTCGTTGCCGGAAATGGAAATATATGTCCCGTCGTCTTTCTTTGTTGCATAATCCACAACTCCGGTTACTTCCTGTCCGTCAGAGCGAACGGTCACATAATTTCCAATCAGATTGTTGGCGCTCATTCTGGTTACAGTATCGCTGACATTAGTGGTAGCTTCAACCTGGGAGAATGATGCCATCTCTGAAACATACTGAGTATTATCAGTAGGAGAAAGCGGATCCTGATACTGCATCTCAGCCGCAAGAAGCTTTAGAAACATATTCTTGTCAAATGATGAATTGCCTGTTGTTTTTCTCTCTTTCTTTCCGATTTTATCAGCAGCTGTCTTTGCTGCTTTGGAATTATCAACTACTCTTCCATCAGAAACCTTTGCAGTAAGTGACATCTTATCTCCTTTCTCAAGCGCTGTAATTGACCCTGTTGCCTTCGGCTCTCATAATGCTTGCGGTAATCTTTTCAGCCTCTGTCATATCATCAGGCATATCCTCCGTATTATGAAGATCGATATTTCTCATTCTGTAATTATCTGTCTCACTGTTGTTCCCGCTGCCGTTTGAACCGTTATTCTCCATATTGCCCGGAGATGCTCCGGTAGATCCGCCCTCTCCGGCTCCATGAGAAGCAACTGAGATTTCAATTTCATTTACCTTGAGCCCTCGCTCATTCACACTGGTTTTAAATAACTCAAGCTGGGTCTCAAGGGCATTTTTCACATTTTCATTCTCAGTGATTATTCTTGCCCGTACAATACCGTTCTTTTCCGTGATATCCATCATAAGCTTGCCAAGATGCTCGGGCTTTAGCGTCATGGTAAGTCTCTGCATATCTTCTGTTCTTACATTTTTTATCTGTGACGCTATCTGGGAGATGATGTCCCTTGCATTAACTTTTTCCTCAGCCTGAAAGGGGATATAGTTATCGGCCTGAAGCCCGGTGTTCTCATTTAATGCTGAAGTGGAAATATTTGGCATATGACTGTTATGAGACATATCCTTTCCGGTATCATCCGCAAAATTCCCGCCTTCATTCTCTGTTTTTATTACTGTGAATTCCGGCTGAATGGATGGATCGTCAGGAGATGCAGTATCCTTTGCGGATGTGTCAGCCTTTTCCGCCGCTGTAGAAGCTTTCGGCTGCACTGTATTTAAAAGTTTCATTTCGTCTTGACTTAAAGCCTGATCATTTTTTACCGGATTCATTTCAGAGATATCAATGGAACCTGCCTTATTATTCTCACTTAAAAATGCAGCCTGAAGTTCCTCTGTCTTCATACCGAGAGTCTCGGAAAGTTCTTTTGAAAGATCGGAAACCATCTTCATAACAGCCGGAATTTCTTCAGCCATCAGCATGGACAGATTGTCATTAGAACCCTTAAGAAAAGTGATTACTTTGATAAGATTGGATGGATCGATGAGATCCGTAAACTGAAGGCCGAGCTTAGCCATAGCGTCTTCTATATCAGAAGAAGACACTGAAAGCTCATCCTTTAAGATCTTTTCTACAGATTGGGAAAAAGAATCTGAAGCCTCTTTAAGACCGGAATCATCAGACTTATTATTTTCCTTGGTTTTATCAGTGATTTTCTTTTTGATTTTGCTGTCAGTCTTTAATAAACCGTCTTTTTCGGAAGATGAAATTTTATCATCCTCCTTCTTTGAATCATTTTTGACGTTATCAGGCTTTACAGAAACGGAATCGGAAGCAATGCTGCTTTTTTTCGATCTCTCAAGCATTATTTTACTGAAATCGCCGTTACCTGAATTAACGCGTCCGCTCTTCTTCTCAGACCCCGATCCGGAGCGGACTCTTTCACCGGATGAGATCTCTGTCAGGTCAGTGCCTGCCATATAATATCTCCTTTCAATCTAAAGGTTCAGGTAAAATCAGGCTTTATTTGGACGGATTCATGATCTCCGTAACGGCAGCCGCCGTACTTGCATCCATTGCACCCAAAACTTTACCCCGGGAGTCGCTGTCCATAGCATCGAGGATCTTGGCAACAAGATTCAGATTATTCTTCATTGAATCAAATATACCTGCTGCCTGTTCAGGATCCATCGCAGAATAAGTAGCAGCATATTCCTTGACTTCCTTGGACTGCTGCTGCTGTTCGACTACTTCCTTGTAGATTGTCGCGGCGTTATCCGGCTCTATACTCTCATAATATTCCTTATATTTCTCTATATCGGGTGCTTTGTCGGAAAAAACAACCTCTTTATCAAATTTTTCTTTTTCAGCTTCAAATGCCGCCTCATTCTGCTTGTATTTCTGAAGTTCCTTGGACTGAGCTTCCAGATCTGCAAGCTTGGCGTCATTTGCGCCCGTCTTCTTTTTTGCCTCTTTAAGTTCCTTTTCGAGTTCCTTTATTCTCTTTATGGCATCGCCTGTTGTCTTGTATGAATACTGACTGTCTTCCTTGGCGTATTCCTTTGACTTTGGCAGGATCTTGTTCACGACAGGCACATCCTTTAGAACCGGATACAGAACAGAAGAACCGAACCCGCCCACATCAGTCTTCACTACCAAAGCAAAAATAGCAAGCCAGACAAGGACAATAAGCATAACAACAACAGCGACTGCCAGTCCGCCGCCCTTTATTTCGTCTTCCTCACCATCAGCTGATGTCATTCCTGTATTATCAGCTTTGCTCTTTGATACTTCTTTCTTCTTTTTTACCTCTGTATCTTTTTTCTGTTTCTTCTCGTCTGCCATAATCTTCCTCTGGTATTATCTGGATCTGTGAGTAAATGCAGTCAGCTCGTCTACAGCCTTGTCTTCCTTATGTATCTCTTCTTTTTTGAATTCCTCGAAAGCTTTTTCCTTGAGCTTCTCATGTGTCTTCCTTTTGATCATTTCTTTCTTAAGCGCTGCCCGGCGTTCCTCAAGAAGATTTTCCGCCCTCATAACTGCCGCCATTTGATCTTTTATAAGTATATCCATGATGCTGATGGAATCGTTTATTCTCTTTATTGACATAATGTTGATATCGCCGCTTGTGCTCTTTTTCAGAGTCGCATTAAGATCGGCCTTCTTTACCAGAAGTTCCGAAAGACGTTCCTGCTCGTCAGATAAAGCCCTCGCTGCCGTAGAGTAGGCAATTTTGGCCTGACTCTCCATCTTCTCCGTGATATTCAGGATATTCTGCATCCTGTATGTGAATCTGGCCATTACTCATCACTCCTCATTTTCATCCTTATTCTCATCAGGAAACATCCTGAGAAGCATATCCACGGTCTCGTCAAAATCGAATTTCTCATCAGTTTCCTGCATAAGAAAAGAATTGACGTCATCTATCTTTGAGATAGCAAAGTCAATGTTTTTATTACTGCCCTTTTTATATGCTCCGATATTAATAAGATCCTCAGCCTCAGCATATGTGGCCATCACATTTTTAAGACGTCCTGCGGCTTTTTTGTGCTTTGTCGACGCTACGGAACTCATGCATCTTGAGATGGACTGGAGCACATCGACAGCCGGGTAGTGATTCAGCTGGGCAAGTCTCCTGCTAAGCATAATATGTCCGTCAAGAATGGATCTGGCTGTATCGGAAATGGGTTCATTGAAATCATCACCGTCAACAAGCACGGCATATAATCCTGTGATGGAACCTTTTCCTGAATTGCCTGCTCTCTCAAGAAGCTTTGGCATCTCGGAATAGACTGACGGCGGATATCCTCTCGATACCGGAGGTTCGCCTGATGCCAGGCCGATCTCTCTCTGCGCCATGGAGAAACGAGTCAGATTATCCATCATAAGGAGCACATCCCTGCCTTCGTCTCTGAAGAATTCAGCGATTGCCGTGGCAGTCTTTGCCGCCTTGTTTCTGATAAGAGCAGGCTTATCCGATGTAGCTACCACTACCACAGACCTTGCCATTCCCTCCGGTCCGAGGTCATTTTCAATAAATTCTCTTACCTCTCTCCCGCGCTCTCCAATCAAAGCTATCACATTAACATCAGCTTTTGTATTTCTCGCAAACATTCCCATCAGGGTGGATTTTCCCACACCTGAGCCTGCGAATATACCTATTCTCTGACCCTTACCCACCGTTATAAGTCCATCCACGGCTTTCACGCCAAGAGGAAGGGGATCTTTTATTATCGCACGGCTCATGGGATCCGGCGGAGCGGATTCCACAGAATATTCATAAGGCAGATCAAGGCTCTCATCTTTTCTTAAATCTGTGGGTCTTCCTATTCCATCCACGGAATGGCCTAAAAGATCATCTCCTACTGAAACAGAAAGGGGCTTTCCGGTATTTTCTACAATACAGCCTACACCTACGCCTGTCATATCATAAAAAGGCATAAGGATAAGGCGTTTGTCTCTGAAACCCACCACTTCAGCCATGATTTTTGAACTATTGTCAGCAGTGGATATGAGACAAAGATCAGAAAGAGCCGCGTCCGGTCCTACCGATTCCACGGTCAGACCTACTACCTTGGTCACCTTACCCAGTTTTCTGTAATAATGTCTGTCTTTTAATTCTTCATATTTTCCGACAATATCCATGAATCACCCTTTACCGGACAAGGCTTTGATATCACGCATGAGACCATCCAGCTCTGTGTCTATTGAACAGTCAAAAATTCCTCCGTCAGTCTCAATGGTACACATATCATCACCCATTGCTTCATCAGAGACAAATTCAATATTAGTGTTTTCCGGAGCATCCGAGCGTATCTTTTTTATCTCATCAGAAAAATCTCTGATATTCGTTGGAGACATATGGATCAGAAATTCCCCTGAAGGCTCGCATCCGCTTAAAGTATCCTCAACAAGATGCATTATAATATCCTTCTTGCCCGAAAGTTCCGAATGAAAAACATGATCGACTACTTCAAGAATTGCGTCGACAAGTTTCTCCTCCATCTGTTCTTCTTTCTCTGAATACTGACTGATCAGTTTCTGCTTTTCTGCCTGAAGCTCTGCCTTCATGGAAGAGAGCTCTTCTCTCGCTTCGTCAAGACCAAGTCTTCTGCCTTCTTCTTTTCCGTCAGCTTCAGCATCAGATCTTATTTTTTCAGCGTCATTCCTTGCGTCATTAATGATATTTTCAGACTGATTTCTCGCATCATTTAAAATACGGTCTGCCTCTTCTCTGGCATCAGAGAGTATGCTGCTCTTATATTCATCAATTGATTCCTGTGTCCCGGAATCAGGAGAAACCACTCCGTCATCGGCATTCTCATCTTTATTACCCGGCTGACGGAGAGAGAGATCTTTTTTTATCTCGTCGATCTTTTCATCAAAGATTTCGTTTGCGTCAATTATGACACTCTTGTCATTATCTTCTCTTATGCGGTTTTTTCTGATAATTGCGCGATTAGACAACGAGATCGTCACCTCCGCCTCTAGAGATAACAATTTCGCCGGAATCTTCGAGCTTTCTTATAACGCCGACGATCTGCTGCTGTGCTTCCTCTACGTCTTTCATTCTGACAGGACCCATATATTCCATATCTTCCTTGATCATGGCAGCAAGACGCTGGGACATATTCTTGAAGATAACATTCTGCACTTCCTCATTAGCGCCCTTAAGCGCAAGACCGACAGTAGAGTTGTCCACATCTCTGAGCACTCTCTGAATGGAACGGTCGTCGAGAAGAAGGATATCCTCGAATACGAACATCTTCTTTCTGATGTCCTCGGCAAGTTCGGGTTCATCTATCTCAAGAGATTCCATGATACGTTTCTCTGTGCCTCTGTCTACGGCATTCAGTATCTGAACGATGGAATCCACGCCGCCGGCTATTGTATAATCCTGATTAATAAGTGAAGACAGCTTTCTTTCAAGCACATTCTCCACTTCCTTAATGACATCCGGAGATGTGCGATCCATGGTTGCTATTCTCTTTGCAACATCAGCCTGCATCTCAGGATTGAGAGATCCGAGTATCTGAGCTGCCTGCTGAGCGGACAGATAAGAAAGTATCATCGCTATTGTCTGAGGATGCTCATCCTGTATAAAATTAAGTACCTGTGAAGAATCAGTTTTTCTGATAAAGTCGAAAGGTCTGACCTGAAGAGATGACGTCAGCTTTCCAATCACTTCCTTGGCCTTTTCATTACCAAGCGCCTTCTCAAGAAGATCCTTAGCGTATCCGATTCCTCCTTCGGCAATATACTGCTGAGCCAGACAAATCTGATAGAATTCGTTAATTACTTCTTCCTTCGTTTCAGGAGAGACTGATCTGGTATTGGCGATCTCAAGAGTCAGTTCCTCTATCTCATCTTCTTTCAGATGCTTGAATATTTCAGCTGATTTCTCGGGTCCAAGCGTGATCAGAAGGATAGCTGCCTTTTGAACGCCTGTAAGTCCCTTGTTTTCCTCTGCCATGAGTGTCAGCTCCAATCCTCATTCAGCCAGTTACGCAGCAGACTTGCGACTGCCTCAGGCTTTTCATCAACAAATTTCTCAATAAGCACACGGGCTTCTGACTTGTCGTTAAATCCTATATCCTCAAGCTGTTCCTCATCGGTCTGCTTGTTCATAAGTTCATCAACCGTGACTTCCTTCTCTTCCGCTTCTTCCTCATTTCTTCTCAAAGACTTGAATACTATGAATCCAAGAAGGGCAAACACAAGAAGAGCTATTATTATTTGCAAATAATCGGTAAGGCTTCTCTGGTTCTTGGAATACTGGAAGTAAGGTACCTCATAAGCAAGAATTGAAATATTTGACTCCGGTATTCCGGTAGCCTGCGAAACTGCAGTAACTATTTTTTTGCTTACTTTTACAGATTTTCTGTTTGAATTCCTGGCGCGGAATTCATCAAATGTCATCTTCTTGAGTTTACCCTGTTTTCTCAAAGTATCCTCAGAATATGTGATGGTATTTGTAGCCACAACTGATATAGATGAATTTTTGAGATCCGGAGCGCCCTGTTCATTTGTATGAGTGGTTATTTTCTCGTCGGGAAGATACTGGCTCGTTGTCTTTGAAGTGGAAGATTCTGAAGTGCTTCCATCCTCAATAACATAATTCTCATCATCATTTGAATCCGTTCCCGGAGTACCGGCTGTCCCGCCCTTGGAAGTGGATTTTTCTACAGTCTGACTGCTTAAATACCCTTGAGTCTTTCCGTCATCTACGCTGTAATTATAATTTTGATAACTTTCCTGCGAGAAATCCATGGAAAGATTTACGCCTACGGCTACATTGTCGTAGAGAGCCAGATTATCAGAACCCGAAAGAACGGATTTGACTTTTTCGGCCATGGCGTTCTCTGCAGACTGACGGATTTCCTGGTTTTCAGAAGCAGCTCCTGCTGCTGACTGCTCCTCATTTCCCGAAAAAAGAGTATTGCCATCGCTGTCAATTATCGTGATATTGTCAGTAGATTTATTGCCAAGAGTTGTAGCCATCCACCTGGCTATGCCCCGTGCCTGGCTCTTTGACATCTTGCCTGTAAGATCAAGTTTTACACTGGCTGAACGTTCTTTTTTATCTGATACTATTGTGCCGTCATCATCAGGAATATAGAGATTTATCTCCGCGTCGGAAACATTGCTTAAAGTCTTTAGCGCACTCTGGTATCTGTTTTCCAGATAAAGCTGATATGTCTTTTTCTTATCGGACTCTGTCGTTGTAAATGAACCCTTGAGGGCATCCTCAATAGTATATCCGTCAGAATCAATGTTATTAGTACCAAGAAGAATTGAAGCCTGACCATAATCTTTCTTCAGAACGGAAAAAGTCATTCCATCGCTTGACTGCTTCCATGTAATGTCTTTATTACCGGAAAGAAGATTCTGTACAGACTGGGCTTCCTTTGCGGATGATGCGACTTTCAGAGTCACATACTGCGGTCTCGTAAGCACAGCTCCCAGAATGACAAGAGCAACTGCTACCACCGTTACAGAGCTGATCATGACAGCTTTCTGTCTGGTGGTGAATTTCTGCCACCAATCCTTTATTCTATTAAGGAATTTCTGTAACCTTTCAGGCATATCTTATCATTAACCTCCCACAACAAGTCATATCTGCATATTCATTATTTCCTGATATGCCTGAATGAATTTGTCTCTGACCGCAACTGTGTATTGAAGCGCAATATTGGCTTTCTTCTGGGCAATAGCAAGATCATGCGTATTCGAAGATTCTCCGAGCGCAAATTTGATTTCCTCATTCTGAGCCTTGATCTGATATGAATTGGTCTCGCTGATCATCTTCATAGCCGAATCAAGAACCGAGCTGAAATCCGATGTCTTTTTGTCATCATTCTCAGACTGCATCTCCTTCATCACATCTGCCGGGGACGCCTGATACATTGCCTGAATCGAATCAATATTCATAGATACCACCATTGAAAAAATAATTCATATCAGCTGTTGCCAACGTTTATACCTGTCTGTGCCATTGATTTCACGGCATTGAAGGCAGTGACGTTTGCCTCATAAGCTCTGCTCGAGTCAATAAGGTTTGTCATCTCGGTAACCGTATTTACATTCGGATATGTGACATATCCGTCAGCATCCGCGTCGGGATTGGACGGGTCATATTCACGAATGGGATCGGTAGTCGTGTCCTCACGAATAGACGATACTCTGACGCCGTTGCCTTTGAATGACTGAACATATTTCAGGGTATCAGAAAACGATGCGGGATTCAGACGTCTCTCCTCGAATGTAACTATCTTCCTTCTATACGGCTTCCCCTCAGCGGTTCTGGTCGTATTCACATTAGCAATGTTCTGTGCGATCGTATCCATCCTGAGACGCTGAGATGACATACCGGATGCGCATATATCAAATGATTGAAACAATCCCATATGATACTTCCTTATCTGTTACTTCAATACTGTACTAAGTCTTGTGAAATCCATACTGATGCTGTTTATCAGAACATTATATCTGATCTGCTCAGAAGCGAGCTCCACATTTTCCGTATCCACATCAACATTATTCTTATCGATCCTGTAAGAGAATCCGGCGGCGTCAGTATACTGATAAGCGTCAAGGTCTGACGGATCCGTATTACTTACCGCCTCATCTACCGTTTTGTATCTGCTGTTTATTATCGCATCTTTCAGCACAGATTGAAAATCCACGTCTTTCCTCTTGTAGTCAGGCGTATCGACGTTTGCTATATTGTTCGCGATAACAGTCTCTCTTAAAAAGCTGGCGTCAGCTGCGCGGTTCATTATATTGATGTAGTCAAACGCATCGGAATTAATCATATATTATTCTCCATAGAAAACTCGTTCTAAATAAATATAGAATAAACACGCTTAAAATACAAGTTATAACATGATATTGTATTCAGGTTTCCTATTTTGTACTAAATAAAAGACTATTATCTTGAAACCGGCTTGTCGCCCGGCATGTCTTTAAGCTCATCAAATACAGCGTCATTAAGCACTCTTATATAAGTACCCTTCATGCCTGCCGATCTCGATTCTATAATGCCGGCGCTCTCGAACTTTCTTAATGCATTTACTATTATAGATCTTGTAATGCCCACCTTGTCCGCTATCTTCGACGCGACAAGCACGCCTTCTTTACCATTAAGATCCGAGAGAATATGCTTCATGGCTACTATCTCCGAAACAGACAGGGTGCTGATGGCCGACTTCACAAGCTGTACTTTTCTGTTCTCTTTCTCATTCTCCTCATTGAGAGATCTCATCATTTCGAGTCCGACCACTGTAGCTCCATATTCCGAAAGAATAATGTCATCTATGTCATAATCAGATGTCTCTCTGTAGATAAAAAGCGTTCCCAGTCTTTCTCCCGTGATATGAATAGGCGTCACAAGAGCATGATAATGTTTTGAATCATCTTCCGTAAATCCGAGGGTAAGAAGAGACACATTCTCCTTTGTGGAAAGTATGCTTAAAAATCTCTCATTCAAATCGTCATCCACAAAATCCCCCACGGAATTCTTCAGAAGTTCCCTGATCGGATCCATATCAAGTCTCAGATTGATCCCCAGAACCTTCCCTTTTCGGCTGAGCACCATGGCATCAGAATCCAGTGTCTCTGACAATACGGCACAAATATCGCTGAACACGAGTTTGGTGGAATGACTGTCATGCAGCAGTTTTTCGATCTTTCTGGTTTTGTCAAGTAACTCTACGCTCATTCTTGCTCCTTTTTGACATCTTTTTTGTCGATGTAGTATCCGCATTCATTATCCGAGCATACGTATCTATTGCCACGGATCACCATATATTTACCGCATTTAGGGCATTTCATATCAACCGGCCGCTGCCAGCTCGTAAAATCGCATTTTGGATAATTCATACAGCCATAGAATACCCTGCCCTTGCCTGTCTTCCTGATGACAATATCATCACCGCATTTAGGGCATTTAACTCCGACCTTCTCCAGGTAAGGCTTTGTATTCTTACATTCCGGAAATCCCGGACAGGCAAGAAATCTTCCGTGGGGTCCGTATTTAATTACCATCCTTCGTCCGCAGTTTTCACAGATAACATCCGACACTTCATCAGCAATAGTGATCTTCTCAAGCGCCTTTTCCGCTTTTTTGACAGATTCGTCCAAATCAGGATAGAAGTTTCGCACTATGGATTTCCAGTCTACCGTTCCCTCTTCCACTCCATCGAGCAGACTCTCCATATTAGCAGTGAATTTCTCATTCACAATGGACGGAAAATATTCAACCATTATTTTATTAACAGTGCTTCCGAGCTCTGTCATAAAGATGCTCTTGCCTTCTTTTGTAACATAATGTCTCTTCAAGAGAGTGGCGATCGTAGGAGCATATGTGCTCGGCCTTCCTATTCCAAGCTCTTCAAGCGTATGCACAAGGGAAGCTTCCGTAAAATGAGCGGGAGGCTGGGTGAAATGCTGTTTCTCTTCGAAATTTATGAAATTAAGAGTGTCTCCTTCTTCCAAAGAATAAAGGGCAGACTTCTTTTTGTTTTCATCTTCTTCCGTATCAGTATACACTAGCATGAACCCGTCTTCTATCCTTTTCGAAGCTGAAGATGTGAAAATAGAATTTCCGGCACTTATCTTTGCTGATGTAGTCTCATATACGGCATTTGACATCTGGCTTGCCACAAATCTTTTCCAGATAAGCTGATACAGCCTGTACTGATCTCTTGAAAGCGAATCTTTGATTTCAGAAGGGATGTATCCTATGTCAGCCGGCCTTATAGCTTCATGAGCATCCTGTATTCTGGCTGAACCTTTCTGTTTCTTGGCGCTTCCTCCAAGATACTTCTCACCATAATTTTCCAGGATAAAGTCATGCGCCTTCTCTGACGCCTCAAAAGACACCCTGACAGAGTCTGTTCTCAAATAAGTAATAAGACCTATGGTACCATGACCTTTTACATCAACTCCCTCATACAGCTGCTGGGCAACTCTCATTGTCTTTGATGTGGAAAAATTGAGCGCCTTGAAAGCTTCCTGCTGCAGGGTACTGGTAGTAAACGGCAGCGGAGCCTTCTTTTCTCTTCTGGTCTTCTTTAGTGCCGATACAATATATGAAGCTCCTGAAAGAGCGGATGTTATCTCGGATAGTCTGTCCTTTGAACTGATCTCTTCCTTCTTTTTGCCGTTTCCGAAGTAGGTTGCTTCTATCTCTCCTCCCTTTTCATTCTTCAGAAAAACGGAAAGAGTGAAATATTCCCTGGGGATAAAAGCTTCGATTTCACTTTCCCTGTCAGCTATGATCCTAAGAGCCACCGACTGGACTCTACCGGCAGAAAGACCTCTTCTCACTTTTGCCCAGAGAAGCGGCGATATCTCATAACCGACAAGTCTGTCCAGAACACGTCTGGCCTGCTGGGCATTTACCAGATTCATATCTATGGCGCGGGGAGATTTGAAAGAATTCTTTACAGCGGTTTTTGTGATCTCATTAAATGTGATCCTCGCCACATCTCTTCCATCCAGATTAAGGGCAGTCATAAGATGCCAGGAAATAGCCTCTCCCTCACGGTCCGGGTCGGTTGCCAGAAAAATATGATCGGCTTTTTTTGCTTCTTTTCTCAACTCCTGAAGGAGGGTGCCTTTCCCTCTTATAGTAATATATCTGGGCTCGAAATCGTTATTTATATCTATGCCCAGCTGACTTTTGGGAAGGTCTCTCACATGCCCCTGAGAAGCGACGACCTGATAATTTTTGCCTAAAAATTTTTTGATAGTTTTAACCTTGGTAGGCGACTCCACTATCACAAGGTTCTTCGCCATTTGATATTACTCCTTATTTTCATATAAATTACGGAGTTCAATATACACCATGATATTTTGTATTTCAAGAAATGTTTTCGGATTTTCGAAAGAAGCAAACGTTTTTTTATAAATATTTAATAGAATTTATCAAGATTTTAGATTTGTCAGTCATTTCAGATGTTATCATTTTATTTATCATAAGTCTGGCAAAAGAGAGGTGTTATATGTACAGTTCCGTTGAAACAGCCGTAATACAAGGGATCGATGCCATCAGTGTTTTCTGTGAAGCTGATGTATCTGACGGCCTTCCCGTATTTGACATAGTGGGCTTTTTAAGTACAGAAGTGAGAGAATCAAGAGAGAGGGTCAGGACAGCCTTGAGAAATGCAGGTTTTCATCTTCCGCCGAAGAGGATCACGGTAAATATTTCTCCCGCGTCCATAAAGAAAACCGGCACAGGGTTCGACCTTCCCATAGCATGCGCCATCCTGTCCGCCACCGGCGTCATTCCCGAAGACGCCCTGAACGGATATCTGATGTCCGGAGAGCTTTCTCTCGAAAGCGAGATCCTACCCGTAAGCGGCATACTTCCTGTGGCTCTGTCACTCACTTCAGAAAAAATTCTTGTTATTTCTGAAGGCAATTCAAAAGAAGCCTCGCTTGTGCCAGGAATAAGATATGTCTCTTTTTCCTCTCTGGGAGAGATAATTGAATTCTTTAATCTTCCTCCTGAAAGGCGGACGGAGAGAATAAAAATCAGTCCTGCCTCTGAGACGTCTCTTTATACGGAAGATTACGATATTGACTTTAAGGAGATAAAAGGTCAGAAAGTCTTGAGGCGGGCGGCTGAAATTTCAGCTGCCGGCCATCATCATCTGATCATCATCGGACCTCCGGGATCCGGAAAAACAATGGCAGCAAAAGCGATTCCATCTATCATGCCGCCCATGAAATCTCAGGAGAAAATCATGATTTCAAAGATCTGCTCTGTAGCAGGACTGATGCAGGGCGAGGATCATCTTATGGACAAGAGACCTTTTATCAGTCCCCATCACTCCGTTTCTGTTGCAGGTCTGTCCGGAGGAGGCTCTCGTCCGGGTCCCGGGGCCATTAGTCTTGCGACTTCAGGAGTGCTGTTCTTAGATGAGCTGCCTGAATTTTCAAGAGAAGCTCTTGAGATCTTGAGAGAACCTCTTGAAGATAAAACGATCACTCTCACGAGATGCAAGGCAAATATTACATATCCTGCGGATTTTCTTATGATCTGCGCCATGAACCCCTGTCCCTGCGGATATTTCCCTGATCTTCGCCGCTGCCGCTGCACAGATAGTCAGATTCACAGATACCTGTCCAAGATATCTCAGCCCCTTCTTGATCGAATTGATCTGGCAGTAGAAACCGGTCCAATAAATTTCGATGACCTTCTAAACAAAGATCAGGAAGAAAGCTCTATGGAAATAAGAGAAAGGGTAATGAAAGCCTTTCGTATTCAGGAAGACCGGTTCAAGGGCACCGGCATCATATACAACAGCCAGATCCCTCCGCATCTTCTTGACAGATTCTGTAAAATCGGTCAAGAAGAAACATCATTTCTGAAAAGTGTTTTCAATGACTCTGCCGTCAGCGCCAGATCATATCACAGAATACTTAAAACAGCCAGAACCATCGCAGATCTGAACGGCCATGAAGATATCAAGGTACCGGAACTTATGGAAGCTGTATCTTTCAAAACGCCTGACAAGAAATACTGGGGCGATGACAGCAGATTTAAGAAATTTAAAGAGAAAGGAAATATATGTCAGAGCAAAAGCATGAACTATGGCTGAATTCGATCAAGGGACTTAGTATAATAAAAAAGACTAAACTTTGCGAAAAGGCTCATGGTGCAACAAATCTATACCATACAAGTGAAAAAGAGCTGAGATCATACGGATTCCTGAAGGATGCCGAAGTAGATGCAATAATAAAGGCAAAGGAAAGTTTGGATCCTGATTATTTATATTACGAACTTCATGAGAAAGATATCTCATTCGTCTCCATAGAAGATGAAAACTATCCGGAGAGACTGAAAAATATCTATGAAAAGCCCTACGGACTCTATTACACAGGGGCTCTGCCGAAAAAAAGCAGGCGGATGACAGCTCTGATCGGTGCCCGGCGCTGCAGTGCATACGGCAGCTCAGAAGCTTTTGAAATTGCATACATCCTGTCCAAAGCCGGAATCGGGATAATATCCGGTATGGCACGCGGAATAGATTCGGCATCACACAGAGGCTGTCTTGAAGCAGACGGATATACATGTGCTGTACTTGGATCAGGCATAGACGTATGCTATCCTCCGGAAAACAAAGAACTTTACGAACTCATCAAAAATAAAGGCTGCATAATCTCGGAATTCCCTCCGGGCAGTCAGCCTGTAGCAAAGCATTTTCCTCTGAGAAACAGGATAATAAGCGGGCTTTCAGATTCTGTGATAGTTGTGGAAGCAAGAGAAAAGTCAGGTTCACTCATTACAGCTGAATTGGCTTTGCAGCAGAACAGAGACGTATATGCGGTGCCGGGAAGAATAAATGATCCGATGTCCTATGGCACCAACAAGCTGATAGAATGTGGAGCCGGAATAATTGTATCCACTTCAAGGCTTCTGGAAAATATTACAAAAGATTCCGATATGCCGAAAATCGAATTAGACCTTGAGAAAAAACTTCCTTCACTTTCCCAGGAAGAGCAAATGATTTACGATCTCATTGACTACTACTCCACTAGCGCAGAAACACTTTTGACAGAGTCCGGTCTGGAATACGGACAACTCCTTCAGATCCTTTTTTCACTGTCAGAAGCAGGTCTCATCAAAAAGACCGGTCAGCTGAATTATGTGAAGGCATATTAATATCTGTCCTTCTCTTTTAGAACAGTTTCTCTTATGTATTTGAATGTCTCATCTTCGCCCTTCTCAGCATTCATTGTAAGAAGCTGTTCTAAGAGGGCGGCAGAATCCGGATGTAAAAGATAATGTGCCCTGCCCTTTTTATAATATTTAAGAGCGCTGTCATCTTTATATGCATCTCCCTGATATGTTCTGCAGGCGCTTAATCTGTCGCAGAACATTTCGACCACATACCGTTTCGGCATTTTCATTCCGGTAAGATGTCCCTTATCCTCCAGGGAATAATCTATCCAATATTCCAGATGATGTTTGTTTCTTCCCTTATGATGCAGCCATGCCGTTGAAAGACCTATGTCTTCACGCTGGGCATTATTGGGACTCCTGTATCCCTGGAAATATCTGACTCCGACCCAGAATTCAGCAGGAGAAAATTTAGACATATCATGAAAAATTCCCTGCCGGTACAAACCTGCCTTGAAACAATATTTTCTGACAAGATTCTTATGATGTATGATAGTCTTTAAGTGTCCGCAGAACTTCTTCCATGTAATATTATATTCACTGCCATGAATCATTTATTTTTCCCGCTTCTTTTATTAGTTCGTTTTTCTTCTATAACGCCGACAAGTATAGTCATGCTTCCTCCCGGAACTATGAGAAGGTCTTCATTTTCAAGACTGACAGGAGGGTCAAACCAGTCTGCTTTTAATGTATTGGAGACATAACGCCATGCTCTCCCTGCTCTTGCCTTTGGAAGCTGAAAACCTTCTTCATTGAAATAAAAGTTATAGCATACAAAAACATCGTCATCTTCCATATCGGAATATGCTCCGCAATAAAGCATACCTATAGACTTCCTGTCGTCGGAAAGCCATACGGTCCAGGGTTCCCTGCCATGATAAGACAAATCCGGAAATCCGGTATGTTTATAATCAGTCATCTGCATAGGTCTGGTTCCATGAAGCACAGGATGAGACTTGCGGAAATGAATAAGATTTCTGGCATAGGATTTCAAATCGGCAAACATCTTTTTTTTCGAAAAGCTTACCCATCCAATATCATTATCCTGACAATATGCATTGTTATTGCCATACTGGGTATTTCCCGACAGATCTCCGGCCTGGACAAGAGGAATGCCCTGTCCCATAAAGAGCGCCCCAAGACTTGTCCGCATATGCTTAAGGCGTTCATTCATCACATTCTTGCTGTTTGTCGGTCCTTCCACGCCATAATTATGTGAATAATTGTAGTTAAGACCATCCCTGTTATCTTCACCATTTGATTCATTATGTTTCTCGCTGTATGAATAAGCGTCAAGCAGGGTAAAGCCATTTGAAGAAGCCGCGAAATTCACAAAACCGTACGACTCATTCTGTCTCTTCATCATATTCGCAAATTCCGTTATCGAACCGTCCATATGATTCTGAAGCTTTCTTAAAGGATAGAGGAAAGCGTCATTCTGAATAAAGAGATGTCTGAAATCAGGAGATTCCCTCATCAGAATATCTTCCGGAAAATAATCATAGAATATTCTCACATCAGAAAGGAAGGGATCACCGGCGATCTGTTTAAGAGGATGATTCTCTCCCAAGAGCCTGAACCCGTCAATGTGATATGTCTCCCGCCAGAATTTTATAACATTTAGAATCATCCTGTCAGAAGTATTCTCTGTAAATGAAAATTCCATTATTATCTCAATATTTTTTTCATGGAGAAATCTGACCATCTCCTTCATCCTGATTTCCGGATCACTGCCTCCGAAATAAGATGCCTTAGGTGCGAAATAATTACCGGTACCATAACCCCAGAAATTGATCCCGTATGGTTTCTGATACTCCTCGACAATTTTTCCTCCCGGCTGAACAGTACCATATGAATGATACTTTAGTTCCTCAAACTCATAGAGCGGCATGAACTCCACAGCATTAAAGCCAAGATCAATGATATTCTTAATTCTTGTGATAAATCCTTTGGAAGTCCCCTTTTTATTTTCCGGCAGATGAGAATTCATTGTGAATCCTCTCATATGCAGCCGATATATGATAAGATCCTCCGATTTATTCTTAATGGGCTTGTCACCTCTCCATGAAAAACGGGGATCAGAAAAGGCGCTGTAGATCCTGTAACTGTTTTTCTGTCTGTCGAAGTCCGCCCATTTCTCTCTTCCAATTATTTTTTTTGAATATGGATCGGCTTCAATGATACCGTCGTGTTCTATCCTGTAGCAAAGAGAATATGGATCGGGTATACGTACAGATACAGACATGACCTTACCCCTTCTGTATTCTTCCGGAACATCGATCACATTTACAAGGCTTAAGTCGCTTATATTATACAAATATATCCTGGCATCTTTCTCTGATACAAACGTGAATGTAACGTTACTGTTTTTGACAACACTTCCGGGAACCCTGTAATCGCCCTCTGAAGTTCTGTAATCCATAAGATTCCCCTCTTTCATGTCCAAAAATACGTACGAAATTAATTATAACAAATGATTGTTTCATATTCTATTTTATTTTTGAATGATTGAAGTGATTGAAGTATCAGAAGTTTTCATCGCAAGGGATTCATTGAATCCAAGAGATGCACAGATGGTGGCGAACATTGTGTTTTTCGTCGTGAGCGAGCACGCTAGCTGCGGCTCGGAAACTGTAACAGCACGAAGTGGTGTTACATGTGCAAGCGCTCGCAAACGAAGTTTGCGCTTCAATGCGCTTGCATCACTGTTGGTTGACAATCGTTCAAGCAGAAATGCTTCCTTGTAGAATATTGCAACTGCAATAATTTAATTCAAGCATTTCTGCGCGCTTTTGTCAGAGAGCCGCTAATAAGCGCGTGCGAGCAAACAGAAAAACACTACTTGTGAGCCACCACTGTGACATCTCTTGGCAAAAAGCGAATGAATCCTTTGCGACGAAAATTTTCATTATTGATGTGGGAAGTTTTCGTCACTTATTTTATGTTGAAGCAGGATCGTCATTAAATTATAATATGATTACAGTGTGAAACATGAAGTGGCGCGCATGCGTTTTGAAAGGAAAACATATGGCAGAAAACATCTCTATAGAGAACATACCTGATCCTGATGAATGGACTGTCACAGTCGAGCTTGATGACGGTTCCGAGATGGACTGCGAACCTCTGACAATCTTTGATGTAGATATGCAAAACTATATTGTACTGCTGCCGGTCGATGAAAACGGCGCTCCTTCAGAGGAACAGGTATACATTTACAGATATTATGAAGACGAAAGTGGCGAACCTTCTCTCGGCAACATAGAATCTGACGAGGAATATGACAGAGTATCAAAGCGTTTTGATGAAATTCAGGACTCGCTCTGACATATATCCTCCGTCATCTCGCGAAGAAATCTGGAAGGATAAGCCCTCTTATTCCGGTCATTCTCTATGGTACAGATAACAAGTTCTTTTCGGGCTCTTGTAACCGCCACATAGAACATTCTGCGCTCTTCCTCCATTTCTACATCTTTTACTGCCTTATATGAGGGAGAACTGCCTTCAACGGCATCCAGAATAAATACGGTATCGAATTCCAGACCCTTGGAACCGTGAAATGTCATAAGAGACACAGTTTCGTCAGGATCTTCCCTGTATCTGTTTTCCTCTTTATTATTCATCTCATTGAGAAATTCAAGGAAGGTCTCCGTCTTTTTAAAATGCGACGATTCCTCATTGATCAAATCCAGATATTGCATGTAATCACCCTCCTGTCTTCCGTCTGATTCTTCGCGTGATTTTACGAAATCATCATACATAAGTCCTCTTCTGAAATAACTTATCTGAGCAAATGGAGGCAGGGTCGATGCAAAAGAGAGATTTTGAAAAAAAAGCCGAAGATTCTCTCTTGCTCTCATATTCCCGGTATTGAGAAGACATCTGCTTTCAGACACCACCTCTTCCCGGAAAGAATCTCTTGAAATGAAGCGTTCCGGTCTGTTGATGATCCGAAGATAATCAGACCTCCGACCACTTCCGGACAATATCTTAAGATAAGAAATTATGTCATCTACAATAAAAATATTATAAATGTTGCCCCTGTTTCTATACGAATAACTTATTCCGGCAGCAGTCAGATCCGACTCTATGAAAGCAGATGATATTCTGTGTCGGAAAAGTATGCCGATCTTCGTCGGCTTATTTATTCTTGAAATAATCTCTTTTGTGATATATCCCGCTTCCTCTGCTCTATCAGCAAATGACTTTACGGATATCATTCCTCTCTCTGAAGAAACTGCCGTCTGCTGCTTCTGAAACCTAATTTTATTGTGAGAGATAAGTCTTTTAGAATGATCCAGTATTGAAGAAGCACATCGGTAATTATTTGAAAGATAAATGATTCCCGTTTCAGGACATGCTTCGGTAAATTTCTTCAATATGCCGGGATCCGAGCCTCTGAATCCATATATTGACTGATCATCATCTCCCACCATGAAAATATCAGTCTTCTTCCCCTTGATCAAAAGAAGCAGCCTGAACTGGATCGGATTCATATCCTGTGCCTCATCTATAATAATTACATCGAATCTGTTTTTCCAATATGATAAAATCTCAGGATCCTGAAGAAGTTTTTCATGTGACAAAAATAATATGTCATCAAAATCAAGCCGTTTCCTCTCGGATTTCATTTTAATATATATATCTTCTGCTTCGGCATATTTCTTCGATTTGTCCTGACATTTATCCCCTGAATCATTTCTCTTTGAAAGAACTGAAAAAAAATCTGAAAGCATCCGGTCATCAGTATGAAATCCCGCCAATTTAAGCGCGAATCGAGCCATGTTTTTCTTCTCATTCTCATTCAAAATACTTCTTATATCATATCCGAACGATTCTCTGAGTACGCGAAAAAAGACAGAATGGAATGTGCCGAAATGCACATTCGATCCTGTCTTATCTGATTCCCTGAAACGTCTGCATACAGATTCAGCCGCATCTCTTGTATAAGAAATCACAAGAATGCGATCCGGATCATAGCCCCGCTGCAATAAATAGGATATTCTGTTTATGATCACATAAGTCTTTCCTGAACCTGGTCCTGCTATTACGAGGAGCGAAGACCCATTCCATTTGATTGCGCTGTCCTGAGATATATCTAACATTCATTTCTCCGGACATACAATAAAAAACCTGCTTTTCTATTTTACAATGCTTCCTTTAATTTTGCAATCGCATCGTCTATCCTTTTTATTGATTCATCATGACCCAGTATCTCAAGCAGCTGAGTAGCTCCTCCGGGTGTACTCATTTTTCCCGAGAGCGCTGTCCTTATCGGCCACATTACCTGACCGTTCTTATAGCCCTTCCCGGAAGCAAATGACTTTAGCGTCTCATAAAGACTGTCATTCGTAAAATCAGCCGCATCACTTATCACCGGTCTCACCTCAGTCAGTATCTGAAGAGACAGCTCCGGTGTAGTCTTCATCTTCTTATGAGAATACATGGAGATGTCATACGGGATCACGCCATTCAGGAAATCAATGTGTTCACCGATCTCAGGAAAAGTCTCTATTCTCCCCTGAACAAGACTTGCTATCTTTTCTGCGTCAAACCGGTCTCCCACAGCATCCTTAATATAAGGTTTGGCTTTCTGATAGAATGCCTCAGGAGTCATCTTCCTTATATATTCTCCGTTCATCCATTTCAGCTTGCCATAATCAAATACAGCCGGGGATTTATTGATTCTTCTGTAATCAAATTCCTTTACAAGTTCATCAAGTGTAAAAAGCTCCCTGTTTGATTCCGGACTCCAGCCCAGAAGCGCTACGAAATTAACAATGGCTTCATTTAGAAAACCCTGCTCGACCAAATCTTCATAAGAGCTGTGTCCGCTCCTCTTCGAAAGCTTCTGATGGTTCTCATTTGTAATCAGCGGGCAGTGAATATATACCGGGACTTCCCAGCCGAAGGCTTCATAGAGTCTGTTGTATTTCGGACTTGATGACAGATATTCATTTCCTCTTACAACGTGAGTGATGCCCATCAGATGATCATCGACTACGTTAGCAAAATTATAAGTCGGAAATCCATCAGACTTTATAAGGATCATATCGTCCAGTTCGTTATTGTTTACGGTAATATCCCCGTATATTTCGTCATGAAATGTAGTCGTGCCCTCTGTCGGATTATTCTGTCTTATGACATAAGGTTTTCCCTCCTTAAGATTCTTCTCTACTTCCTCAGGAGAGAGATTAAGACAGTGCTTGTCATAAACGGAGATTTCCTTGGTACTTCCGTCAGGAAGCTCTATAGTCTTTTTCAGGCTGTTAAGACGCTCTTCATCACAGAAGCAATAGTAAGCCTCACCCTTATCAATAAGCATTTTGGCATACTTCATATAGATGCCGGCCTTCTGTCTCTCGCTCTGAACATATGGACCGCATCCCTTGTCTTTATCAGGGCCTTCATCATGTACAAGCCCCGTATCTTTAAGAGTCTTGTATATAATGTCAACCGCGCCCTCTACATATCTCTCCTGGTCAGTATCCTCAATTCTAAGTATGAAATCACCGCCGGCATGCTTTGCTATAAGATATGCGTATAAAGCTGTCCTTAGATTTCCCACATGCATTCTTCCTGTCGGTGACGGTGCGAAACGTGTTCTGATTTTTTTCATTTTTTCTCCTTTCGGGAATAAGCGTTATTTCTTTTCAATCCGCAGATCCTGTCTACTGAATGAATTATCTCAAGTACTTCAGACACATAATAATCATTTTCCTTCATAAGCCTGTCAATATCATCTCTTTCCGATTTCACAGTCTCTCTTGTCACGCTGATGGCCGACTTCAGCCTTTCAAGCTTCTCAGTCAGCGACTCTTCAGTTTTCCTGAGCTCATCATCATCGAGAAAGGCTTCTATATGCTCTGTCCACATGGCAGCATCATTAAGCCCCAGCTGATTCAAAAGATCCTTGAATCTGTCTTCCTCGATTGAAAGTTCCAGATTATTCTTCCGGTATGTTTCCGTATCTTCCACCATGCTCTTATATAGCCCATACATATATTCAAGCTGGGACGCAGACTCTATTTTATACCTTGTAATATTATAATCAACCGCACTCTTCACATTGGCATATTTCATTCTCGTAACATTCAGAAGACTGATACAGCTGTTCAATGATCTTATGACGCTCTGTTTAGTCCTCCCCAGCCTGCTGCCGGAAAAATAAAGCCCGGCGGCAGCAAGAGCGCCTATAAAAAGCGCCAGCGAAAAGAATACAGACGAGCCTGCGCCTGTGCTTTTATTTATAACAAAAGACAAAAGAATTAAGACTGTGAAAAGCACAAGCGACACTATCGAAAGATTTCTAACCAGTCTGATTTCAGCATTTAACCTGTCACGTCTCATCTCAAGGCGGGCTTTTTCACCCTCCAGGGAATACATATCTTTTTTTACTCTGCCCTCATAGACCTCGTTTTCCTTCATCCTTTCGATTATGCCGGGAAGTTCCTCTCTCTCCTCGTCAATCATTCTGAATTCTTCTTTATTAAGTCTTTTGGGCGTATTTCTGAATGACTCACGGCTTTTCAGAAGATCATTGATATGACCGGCCGTGACTTTAAGCTTTCGTCCGGTCTCATCATCAGCCTCCCGTATCTTTTTTATGTCATCAAGATACTCGGATACAGCTCTTGATTCCCTCCTGCCCGATTCTATATCCTTGGTCATCCTTACTATCTGTTCACAGGAATCCAGAATATATTTCTCGATATTCCTCGGATCATCGGTCCTCTCCAGGTCGTCAAGCTGCTCCTGAACACGCTCGAAATTATCATCTATAGAATTTTTCTTCTTGCTGCCAAAGATAGAAAATGCCATATCATCACATCCTTGAAGATCGTATATATTCTTTTTTCCAATGACTTATTTTTCTGCCGGCGCCGGTCTTATCAAATTCCTTCCTGGTTATTTTATCCTTCTCGGAATTATAATAATCAATTACGGAATTAACAAATGACGGCTTAATAAGATATTTTTCAACCACATCATTAAACTTTTCCCGGTTATCCGTGCAAAGCCAAATAAGCAGCAACATCTTTAAGGATTCAGGATCTCTTCCCATCCTGTATGCCGTATCAAAAGACCGCGAAGCTTCATCAGTCATAAAAAGCCTCATATAGATACAGCCCATGTTATGATATATCCTTCCGGACTGTTCCGAATTCAGATCATATCTGTCTTTATTTCGAATAATTGACAAATATTCATACAGACTGTCCTCCAGTCTTCCCTCGTCAAGCATTCTGTCAGCTCTCATCTTCACACATTCATACTCTCCGAGATTTTCGACAGACTGCGATATTTTAGAAAGCGAATCTATCTCATCTTCGGAGAAAAGAGCATTTGATGAAAGAATATGATCAATAAAAATATGAAGCGGAGCTTTGCTGTCAATAAGAGACTCAAGATCTCTTTTCAGCTTTTCATCTCCAAGCTCCGATCCGATCCAGTCTGTAAGATCATGACTTATGAAAGAAGATCCGATAGTATATATGTTTTCTGCTATCAAATATGACAGTTCTTCAATGGAATAGACATTCTTTCCCGCTTCTTCAAAGAAAAACGGCACCCCTGCCAAACCATGACATAATATAAGCTCACTCATATCATTCCTCCGAAGGAGACGACACTTCTATATTCCATTCCCTGCCTGTTCCCGGTGAGATTTCCCCGAATCCATGATCTACGATTTTAACAATACATGTCCTGTCACTTGTCGGTATTGCGGTCATAGACAGTCTGGATATGATATTATCTCTTCCGCCCAGACCTCTGAGCTTTACATTCTGTTCCACAGCACTTCTTTGTCCAGACTTTTGAATATAAAAGCTGATCTCCGGCGAGCCGGAGATGATCACATCTATACTTTCCCGGCTTGAATAGCTGCTGGTCCCGGATGACAGCAGCTTCAAATACCTTTGACCGTCAACATCATTCACTTTTACCGATAGAGTAAATTTTAAATCATGATCTCCTATATAAGAATAATCCCAGCTTCTTCCTTTTGATACCATGCCGTCAAGGCAGATCCCCTTTGAATAAAGATTTTTTCCGATAAAGACCCGCCTTCCTTTCAAAAGGTATTCCCTTGAAAGATCAAGCCAGCCTCCGTCAAAACCGTCTCCGACCAGATACACTGTCCTGACGTCTGTATCATCCAGAATTTTTTTGCAAAGAGACATAAATTCAGCATCTCTTTTTACGCCGTGCATCTCATTATCAGTCTCCAGTATTTTTACCGGAGATGGTTTTTGATCATCATCGTGTGTAAGAATAAAAGACCTTACCATAAGACCGCTTGCGTCAAAGAGAGCTATACTGCCTGTCTTCAAAGGGATACTTTGACTAAGGGAGTAATAACAAAAACTTTCCAAATGATCAGACACTATTATCCTGTCTGATGGTATGCCAAGTTTTGTAAGAGATATGGTGATAGATTCCGTGATTTCTTTACTGTTATCTTCGACCGTTACCGCCACGCATCCGATCTTTGCCGGTAAAAGCGGCACTCCGTTTAATTCCATTACATATCTCAAAAATTCAGATAAAATATCTCTTGCGTGAAATCTCCCGCCGGAAATTGTCACATCCTTGTCATGAACAGCTGATTTTAACAGATCCCGTACTTCAGCAGCCTGACCTGCCTCACATGCTCTTATGGCATCTCTTCCGAAAAGCCATTTCTTTTCAGTATTTGATATAGCTGCTGATGTAGGGATCAGATAATCCTCTACTCCCATGACAAGAGAGACTGTCTCAGGCTTGCCGTCAGGATTTACGGCATAGCTTGACACAGTATGACTTATACCCAGATCAATTCCATAAAAAAGACTATCCATAGTGCCTCTTATCATAAGGGTTTAAATACTTTAGCTGTCAGCGCATCAAGAAATGCGTATTTCTCTATGTCCCGAAGACCATTTTTATCTGAAGGTCCGGCTTCTTTTAAAAGAAGTTCATTCAATCTGCCGTAGCGGTTTTCTTTTTCGGATCTACGGCATAAAAGAGATCCCGACTTCATTACATTTCCCGGCTCATTTTCTTTCATTATCTCATAAGTCATCTCTTCATCAGAGAAAAGAACAAACCATTTGACATAGATACCGCTGTACATTTCTTTCATACGGCTTGTCCTTACGCTTCCGTCTTCTTTATACCGTATGATTATATCCTGTCCCGGCAGATCCTTAATAGAGATAATCGTCCTGTCATATATTTTATATTTATACTGGATCTTCTCAGGCGCTTTCATAAAGAAATCAAAATAAATTTTGCGAGAAAGAAAATTCTCCATCAGCTCTTTCAAAATATCATTCTCTTCATCTGAAAGGCTGTCGCTTTCACACAAATATTTCATAAGCGCGACAGGAATGCTCTCGTTATTCTCATATCCCGCCCTGACAAGTCTGAAAAGATACGAGAAGAAATACGGATCCGGAGTTACTTTCCCATGAATGTATTCATGAGAAAAATATGTAAGAAAAGCCTCCGTAAGCATTTTGTCAGGGCCGGGTTCCCGGCCGGTATATACCTGAAAAGCCTCTCTCGGATACGGAACGGAATTGTCTGTATAAAGAATCAGGATTATTGTCTTTTCCGCCAGTTCGAAAATGTTTATATTACTTTGGTAAGCCGTCAGAAAAAACCTGCTCATATTCCGAGCTGAACTTATATATTTGTTTTTTAATAATTCCAATGTCTCATCTGTATAAAAACCACTGAACATAAGGTTGGCACTTGATTTTATTATAAAATCAGCTGCCTTTTCATCCTCAGTTTCAGTCTCATTAGACAGAAGATTAAGTTCTTCTTTTGCCGGGATCTTATAAACGTACTGCCTCATCATAAACTTAAGAGCATCATCAAAGAAGCCATGCCTGATACCGAAGAGAAGACATATTCTTCTCATTTCGGGATCCGGCATATGCTCTTTCCTGTGGTTCCATAAATAAGTTCCCAGATATTCATTAGAATTCTTATCTTCATTGATCATGATCTTACGGAGACTTTCATTCAAAAATCCCGGTCTTATGAAATCAGATGATAAAATGATCTTTGCAATCTCAGGATCATCGAGAATATTATCGCCTGTACCTGAATGACTCAAGTATGTTTTGATCCTGCAGAAATCATCCGAATAATCATCGGACGATATATCGTTAATGACCCTGTCTGTATCATAAAGATCCCGCGACGAATATCTTACTCCTCTTCCATCCTCAATAAAGATTCTGTAATTTCTGTCAAAAATCCTTACATATGACATGCCGTTTATTACAGGCACCATCTCAGGACAGGAAACAGCATTCTGATAGACGACAAGCCTTACCGCGCTTTTCAGAAAGACATGGACTCTTCTGGTAAAAAGTATATCCTGCCTGAAACCCATCTCCCTTTCAGGCCAGATATTACGCCGCATAAGATCATGATAAAGGATCAGCGTATCTTCATTAACAGTATGTTCCATGGCTGAACTTATGGCAAACGCATCCGACTCTCTCCGGTATTCCTCGTATATTTTTCCGTTCTCATTCTTATGAGCCACTACGGAAGAATACAGAAAGGCCTGCTTTTCATATGAAAGGGTGCCGGGATATCTGAAATACATCAGTACCTTCTCAGGAAGAGCCATGCTGCTGTCGTCGGGAAGGCATTCCATGTAAAACTCATATATTCCCGCAACAGGTAAATTTTTTTCAATCGCGAGAAGATACCATTTTGCGTCAAGCGGTTCTTTCCTTTTGCCGCGAATCATATATCTTACTATTTCGGTAAGAAGTTCATCACTGTTTTTCTCATTATATGTATTTATTAATATAGAAAGCGTATCCGGCCTGAAAGCAGGATCTGACGCCATAAGGTCAGTGATCCTCTTATAGATCGAGTCACTGAAGACTTTTTTCTTATAGGCAAAATGTAAAATCTTTCTGACAAAAGGATCATTGATGTCAGTAAGAAGATTGGGATTATCAGCTGCTACAAGGTAAGCCTCAAGTATGAAAAAGGGACTGTTGTAACCGTTCATCACCCACTGGCGGATAGCTTTCAGTTTGAGAGACTTATCGGCTCTGTACTCATTCCTTACTGACAGGAGTATGAGAAAAAGTCTTGGATCCTCAGGACTCATCTGGAAAATTTTCTCGATCTCGACCGTCAGCTTCTCGGTGTCATCCTTGTCGATCCCCATGAGAATGAGAAGATACAAAAGAAAAGCCCACTCAGGACTCTTTCTGTCAGTTATACTTCTTCTCAGTATCTCTATAGCAGACAGAGCGTCCCGTCTTTCATTAGCCATTATTAATCCATAGACATTAAAAAGCGCATACCAATGGCTGGGCTTATATGAAAGAAATCCGTTTTCAAGTTCAGCTTCATCTCTTTCTTTCGCAGTAACTGCCGTGATGGCATCGCGGAGATCCCGGAGAAATTCAACAGGAGAAGAAATTCCAAGCCTCATTGAAATATATGAAGAACAGGCGCCATGAATAAGATATTCGGCAGCCAGATTTTTTCTTCTTCTATCCATCTCCTTTTCCGTATCGGGAGATGCGGTAATAAGAAAATCAAATTTATTTCTGTCTGATGTTACGGTTATGGTTCCGTAATTAAGTCCGCAGTGAAGCGCATCTCTTTTTATCACAAAACCAATATGGCATTCTCTGCCAAGAAAATCATTTTCTCTTATATGAGTCTTTTCGAGCTCTATAAAAGAAGAATCTGTGCTTATTTTAACGGAGAGATATCCCCATGTATTCTTTAACAAGGTGATCGACCCGGCAGTATCGACCTCCATTCCGATAAATTTCTTCTCACGGCAGCCGGCAGTGATCCTGACAGGATCCTTAAGACCTGCATCGGAAAGAAAGTTCTCAAAATTTATCTGTGATGGAATGGCGTTTTTGTATCCTCTGTAAATAAGCGAAAGATTTGTATCAGCAGACTCCATGAATTCAGCAAAATCGCTTCTGTAGAACAGATTCATGGCAGACTGGATATCATCCTCTGAAAGCATGAGAAAATCTTTCATATTGCAGATATCACGGTTCTTTGCACTTATTTTGGATTTTGAAAAAGAAAATTTAAAAGGCAGTGTCGTCTCAAATCTGTTTAATACAATAACGAATTCACCCGTCAGCAAATCTCCGGGATAGAAGATAGTATCCGTAAGCGAAAAGCTCACGGATACATCAGTACCACTTATCACGGAATTTTTTATAATAACATAAGGCGAGGAAGAGTATACAGCGCCATTTAAGGTCACTCCATTCGTTGACTTTACAGAAAATGACCCTGTCTTCTCATGATTCCATATGAAATTCATCGTAAGCTCGCTGCATGACAGAACGACCTTGGGTACAGGATCATCCTGCCTGCCCTGAGAGAGCCTGCGTATTCTCTTTCTTACCGCGTTATCTTCCATGACAGAATCTTATTATTTCCCGTATTTCTTTGCAAAATATTCTTCTATTCCTTTTGCTGCTTCCTTGCCTGCGCCCATGGCGAGTATGACTGTAGCCGCTCCTGTAACAGCATCGCCTCCGGCATATACACCAGGTCTTGATGTAGCTCCTGTGTCCTCTTCAGCTATTATGCAGCCCTTCTTATTTACATCGAGGCCTTTTGTAGTCGAGGAAATAAGGGGATTGGGAGAAGTTCCGAGCGCCATTATAACTGTATCACATTCTATATCATGCTCTGAACCCTTGATCTCCACAGGTCTTCTTCTTCCTGACTGATCCGGCTCACCTAGTTCCATGTTAATAAGCCTTATGCCTGTGACCCAGTCATTTTCATCCGTAAGGATCTCAACGGGATTTTCAAGAAGATTAAAGATCACACCTTCCTCTTCAGCATGGTGCACTTCTTCCTTTCTGGCAGGAAGCTCTTCCATGGATCTTCTGTAGACGATGTGGACCTCGGCTCCAAGCCTTAAAGCAGTTCTGGCAGCATCCATAGCAACATTTCCGCCGCCTACTACCACTACCTTCTTTCCTCTCTGGATAGGAGTATCCTCGTCCTTGAAGGCTTTCATCAGATTATTTCTTGTCAGATATTCGTTTGCGGAAAAAACACCGTTGGCCTGCTCTCCGGGGATTCCCATAAATCTTGGAAGTCCGGCGCCTGAACCTATGAATACCGCCTCGAATCCTTCCTTCTCAAACAGATCATCTATGGTAAGCGTCTTTCCAATGACAACATTCTTCTCGATCTTTACACCGAGATTTTCTACATTTTCTACTTCCTTCTTCACGACCTTTTCTTTCGGAAGACGAAATTCAGGAATACCATAAACTAGCACTCCTCCGGCTTCATGAAGAGCCTCGAAGATCGTTACATCATATCCGTCTTTTGCCAGATCTCCCGCACATGTGAGTCCGGAAGGACCAGCTCCGATCACTGCCACCTTATGACCGTTCTTCTCTTTATTTGAGGACGGTCTTATGTTATGCTCTCTTGCCCAGTCAGCCGTAAATCTTTCAAGCTTTCCGATTGCGACCGGATCGCCCTTGATTCCCCTTATGCACTGACCTTCGCATTGAGTCTCCTGAGGACATACTCTGCCGCAGACTGCCGGAAGAGAAGAAGATTCAGAAATTATCTCATATGCCTTCTCGAAATTCCTGTTCTTTACTTCCTGGATAAAGGCAGGAATATTTATTGATACAGGGCAGCCTCCGACGCATCTGGGATTCTTGCAGTTCAAGCATCTTGAAGCTTCCTCAACCGCCTCATCTTCAGTGTATCCGAGACAAACCTCGTCAAAATTCTTTGCCCTGACTTTCGGATCCTGTTCGGATACGGGTACTCTCTTAAGAACATCTGCTGCCATTATTTGTCACCTCCGCATAAACCGCAACCACCGTGATGTGTCTCGCCTTCTTCGAATTCAAGCTTCTTTCTGCCCTCTTCGGTCTTGTACTGTTTCATTCTCTTCATAGCCAGATCGAAATCGACAAGATGTCCGTCAAATTCAGGTCCGTCCACACAGGCGAACTTGACCTTTCCGTCTACTATCAGCCTGCATGCGCCGCACATTCCTGTACCGTCAACCATAACAGGATTCATTGAAACAACAGTATGAATACCAAGTTCCTTTGTAAGAAGGCAGACAAATTTCATCATTATCATGGGACCTATGGCAACGCAATGGTCAAACTTACGTCCTTCATTTACAAGAGACTTCAGGCAGTCGGTTCCCATCCCGTGAAAACCATAAGTACCATCGTCTGTTGTAACATGATTGTCAGAAACGGCATTCATCTTGTCTACATAGAAAAGGAGATCTTTTGTCCTCGATCCCATTATTACAGTCACGGGGACATCATGCTCATGAAGCCATTTCACCTGACAGTAGACAGGTGCTGTACCGAGTCCGCCGGCGATAAAAACGATCTTCTTCTTTTTCGTCTCTTCAAGATTTTCCTCCACGCAAAGGTCCGAAGGATTTCCGAGAGGTCCTACGAAATCATGAAAGCTGTCGCCCTCATTTAATTCTTCCATTTTTTCTGTAGAAGCGCCTATCATCTGGACAACTATTGTAATCGTACCTTCATTTCTGTCATAGTCACAGATGGTAAGAGGAATTCTCTCAGACTCCTCATCCGTTCTTACGATCACGAACTGTCCCGGAAGACATGATCCGGCAACTCTCGGAGCTTTCACGACCATCTCGAAGATCTTGTCAGCGAGAAGCTCCTTTTTCACTATTTCATACATAGCATCTCTCCTTATCTATTGCTTTTCCATCAGCTGAAGTATACAAGTTCATCCTCCGGCTTATCGGCCGGCTCTATGGAGACCGGATAGAGAACCGGTCCTTTACCATGATACTCTCTGGCAAATTCGTTTTTTACTTTTGCCTTGATTTTTATCCAGCTCTTGTGAGCTATCTTGTCGGAATCCGGATAAACGCATTTAAGTCCCAGAAACTGAATATCTTCGACACAGCAGGTCATCGCAAATCTGCCGGGAACGAAAGTCCCGCTTTTAAGCTTCTTCTTTCCTTCCCTGGGATTGTAGACGAGAGCCAGAAAAGATACGGTCTTTCCATCGTATTTCTTAGGGTTGTCCATGGCATCCATAAACCAGAGAGCATAATCGGAATCATCAAGATCAATCTCGTCCGCTTTATCATTAAATGGCATCTCGTCAGGTCTGTTGTCTACGGTTCCGTCTGAACGCTCATATACGATCTGAGCCGGTCTGTTTATTGACTTCACGGAAGCCCTGAATTTACTCTTTGGCGTATCATCATCACAACGATTAAAAATGATAACATCCGCATGCTTAAGCTGCTCTACCATGATCTTTCTCATATTAAGAAGATACATCTGAAAATCAGCAGCATCTGCCGTGGCCAGAGACTGGACTATCGTCCAGTTCTCAGGAAGCACCTTTCCGGAATATACATCATCTGTTTCCCATGTGCCGTTATATTCTATGAATACGCAGTCAGGCTCATAGGCACTGTCAAGTTTTTTTAAGTTTTCTTTTGTAAAATCCGATTTATCTTCAGACATTACTACTGTAGCGTGGATCTTTTTCAGCCGCTCGGTATCATATTCAGTGTCTCCGTCTTCGCATGCAATGATAAGTATGCTGTCACAGTCATCGCCGAATCCGTTTTCAAGAAGCGTCTCTTCTATCAATGAAGTTTTGCCGCTGTCCATAAATCCTGTAAAGAAATATACGGGTACGTCTTCCATTTATGCTCCTTCTTAAAGTCCGAAAGCTTTTTTTATTTTGTCCTCGGAAAGGTCGGTTCCGATCACAACGAGCTTTCCCGTCACATCAGGCTCGCCTGTCCTGATTTCATATTCCCCGTCAACCAGATCAAAATAATACCAGTCTTTTCCGGTTGATGGAACAATTCCCTTGGAACGAACTATATATCCATAATCAGATCCGGAGAATGCCGAAAGTGCGCTTTCAATAGTCTCCTTCTTGAATTTATGCGGTGTCTCAATACCAATCGTCTGAAATACATCATCTGCGTGATGGTGATGATGACAATGGCCGTGTTCATGTTCATCATCATGGTGATGACAATGCTCATCATCATCATGGTGGTGACAAGGCTCATCATCATCATGGTGGTGACAATGTTCATGCTCATCATCATGGTGATGACAATGCTCGTGCTCATGCTCTTCCTCTTCGTGATGCATCTCAGCCAGAGTCTGTACCGCCAGATTGTCCTGTCCCTCAAGAGTCTTTAATATCTGAGCTCCGTCAAGCTCATCCCAGGGAGTGGTAATGATAGTCGCGCTGTCATTCAGCTTCTTAATCTCGTTAACACAAAATTCCAGACTTTCCTGATCAGCTTTCTGTGTACGTGAGAGAATAATAACTGTCGCGTGAATTATCTGATCAGAGAAAAACTCACCGAAAGCTTTCATCTGCTTTCTTGCCTTCAATGCATTGATTACCGTGACAAGAGCATTCATACTTACATCTTTTTCTTCTTTCACGACATCCATTACTGAAACCATAACATCTGAAAGCTTTGCAACTCCCGACGGCTCAACAAGAATCCTGTCAGGATGGTATCTGTCTATGACTTCATGAAGATTCTTTGTGAAGTCGCCGACCAGAGTACAGCAGACGCATCCGCCATTTATTTCAGATACTGTTATTCCGGTATCTTTAAGAAAACCGGAATCAATTCCGATCTCGCCGAATTCATTCTCAACGATTACGATTTTCTCATCTCTGAAAGCCTCTGCAACCATCTTCTTCATAAAAGTGGTCTTGCCGGCTCCCAGAAATCCCGACACAATATCAATCTTTGTCATTTCTTCTCTCCATCCGTAAAAATATATAACCCTTTAAATAGAGGTGTCAAAAAATCTTTGTTACTTATTTATGATCACGACTGATTTCGTCGTTTCAAACCCTTACAGGCTCTTACATTTTGTCAGGCGCCGAAAATCCCAGCATATCAATGCATTTATTCAGGATATTCATGGCCAGTCTCACAAGAGATACAGCATTTTCTCTTTCTCTGACATCTTCAATAGCAAGGATCTTAGTCTCATGATAAAATTTATTTAATTTCTCCGAAAGATCATAAATATAAGCGCATATCCTTGACGGAGCAAGCTCATCTGCCGCCTGTCTGACCGCCCTCTGGAAACCGGATATAGAAAGCTCCAGTTCTCTTGCAGCGCCGGAATCCGCCGGGCCAAAGCTTATGGCCGGGAGAGCGCCAAACTTCTCTTTGTATTTCTTCAGTATAGACTTTATTCTTACTATTGTATACAGGATATAAGGACCGGTATTGCCTTCAAATGCCGTAAACTGATCTACGTCAAAAATATAATCCTTGCTTGCAACATTCTGCAGATCTCCGTATTTCACAGCAGCAAGAGCTATCTTCTTTGCAGCGTCACATGCCTCTTCCTCTGACATATCATCATTTGAAGAAATCTTCTCAAGCATCTTCGATTCAACATCATCAAGGAGAGTGGAAAGCCTCATTACTCCTCCCTCTCTGGTCTTGAAAGGATGACCGTCTTTTCCGTTCATGGTTCCGAAACCTATGAAAGTGAGATCTGTCGAATCAGGTACGATCCCTGTCTTTCGAGCACATCTGAAGACCTGTATAAAGTGAAGTTCCTGTCTCTTGTCAACCACATAAATGATCCTGTCAGGGTGATAATCCTTCATCCTCCAGACAAGAGTTGCAAGATCCGTTGTATCATAAAGAGCAGCTCCGTCAGTTTTTAAAAGCATGCATGGCGGTATGGTCTTTTTATCTGACTCCTGACTTACATCGCAGACAAGCGCGCCGTTACTGACATAAGCGAACCCGTCAGCTTTCATCTTCTCGACCATGGGGCCTATATATTCCTTTGAATCCGATTCGCCCTTCCAAAGATCAAATGATACATTCAGCCTCTCATAATTCTTCTTCAGATCATTTACGGACAGATGCATTATGTGTTTCCATAGAGCCACATATCCCCTTCTGCCGTCCTGCAGCTGTCTTGTCGCTTCGAGAGCTTTCTCGTGATATTCCTTATCTTTCTTTGATTTAGCCGAAGCAGTCGGATATATCTCCTCAAGTTCCGCCATGGTAAAAGGCGGTTCCTTGGGATATTCACCCGTATATTCGGGATCAAAATATGGAAGATCCGGCTTTCTGATCTTCAGCTCTGTGATAATGAGCCCCATCTGCGTGCCCCAGTCTCCGAGATGGATATCTCCCATGACTTTATTTCCGGTAAACTCAAGTATCCTCTTTATACTTTCTCCGATCACCGCAGAACGGAGATGACCGACATGAAGAGGCTTTGCCACATTCGGTCCGCCGTAATCCATCATAATATTCTTCGGATCTTTCACAGGTTCCAATCCGAATCTCTCGTCTTCCGCCATCTTCTCAAGATATAAAGATAAAGCCTTTGAATCAAGAGTGAGATTGATAAAACCGGGCGAAACCACATCAGCTTTCCCGACCAGACTGCTGTTAAGACATGAAACTACCGATGTCGCTATCTCAAGCGGGGATTTTTTATATTTCTTTGCCGCCGCCATGGCGCCGTTTACCTGATATTCGCAGAGATCCGGTCTCTTTGAGACAGTGACCTTTGCAAAATCTCCATCATACCCGGCCTTAATAAAGGCCTCTTTCATGTCTTCCTGTATAAGTTCTGTTAATTCTTTCATAATAAAACGCTTTAATCCTTTTTTTGTTTCGCGAGACCCTGCTTGATCTCTTCCTTCAGATCAACGCACTTGGATTTTACTCTCGACGGTGCCGATGATACCAGCAGATTTCCGACCAGCCTTGATGCTGTCTCATATTTATGAAGATAAACCGACATGTTGGCAAGCATAAAATCAAGAGTTGTATTGTCCATGCCGCAATAAGGAGGCATCTCAGTACTTCTTGCCTTCAGAAATCCCTCATAGGCCTGCCTGTAAAACCCGGCGTATTCTTCTGTAAGAGCCTTCTTATTTTTACGTCCCTCTTCGGTATCGTCACTCTGAAGCTTTATCATATCCCTTAAGATCCATGCTGCCTTAAGACATATATATGCCTTCTCAGATATCCTGGCTCTCTTCACCATAGCAGACAAAAGCGCAAGCTTATAAGCGTTTAGAGCATCTTCATAGGAATTGATCTCAGTCTTCTTCTTAGGATTTGGCTTGAATTTCTTCCACACTTCTTCCTTCAGGATATGGATCTGTGTAGCAGAAAGATGAACAAAATAATTATTAAGAGCTGCATAACCGCATCTGGGGCAGGCTGTGACATCATATTTCAGAGTATCGATAGCCTCACTTCTCGGTCTAAGATCAAAATCAGGCTCTTTCCTTCTGACTCTTCCTGTCTTTACTATTTTGGTATTAAATTCATTATTGCAGACCGGACAAATCACTTTCTTCTCAAGGATCAGATCCCGTTCTTCCACTTTAGTTTCCTTAGCTGGATCCTGCCCTGAAGAACTGCTGCCGGACTTTTCATGTTTCTCGTCTTTGGTAATGTCTAGATCATCCGTTCCGCTGATTCCATACTTTTCAAGTCCTGAAAAAAAGTTCATAAATCAAAATCTCCTTTTATCAGCTCAAAGCCGGCTTATACGATGATTTCAAAGAAACAACTCTGTTGAAAACCGGATGGTCCGGCGTAGAATCCTTTGAATCCACGCAATAATATCCGTCCCTTACAAACTGAAAACTGTCATATGCCTTCGACCCGATTACCGCCGGCTCGATCTTGCAGTTATATAGAACCTTCCTGGAATCGGGATTGACATTCACAGTGCCGTCTTCATTATAAACGCCGCGAGATTCATCAACCAGATTTTCAAACTGTCTTACCTCGGCATCAACTGCCGTAGCGGCATTTACCCAATGAATGGTACCCTTTACTTTTCTTCCGTCAGGACTCTCTCCTCCGCGGCTTTCAGGGTCATATTCGGCATGGACAACAGTATTCCCGTCAGCATCCTTTTCAAACGAAGTGCATGTGACAAAATACGCGTTCATAAGCCTCACTTCATTTCCGGGATAAAGACGTCTGTACTTCTTCGGTGGCTCAGCTTCAAAATCAGCATCCTCTATATATAATTCGCGGGAAAACGGAACAGATCTGTTTCCCATTTCCTCATTTTCAACATTATAAGGGATCTGAAGTTCCTCTGTCCTGCCTTCCGGATAGTTATCAATAATAAGCCTGATCGGATGGAGGACAGCCATGATGCGTCTGTCTCTTTTCTTCAGATCTTCCCTTATACAGTACTCAAGTTCTGCATAATCAATGGAAGAATTTGACTTTGATATACCCGTTATCTCGACAAAGCGCTGAATGGACTCAGGAGTAAATCCACGTCTTCTGAGACCTGCTATGGACACAAGTCTGGGATCATCCCAACCGTCTACTATGCCATCTTCCACAAGTTTTTTTATGTACCGCTTTCCTGTAACCACATTTGTAAGGTACATCTTTGCAAACTCTATCTGTCTCGGGGGCGGATTGAATCCGGCATTTTTAACCACCCAGTCATAAAGAGGTCTATGAGCCTCAAATTCAAGAGTGCAGAGTGAGTGAGTTATCCCCTCGATACCATCCTCAATTGGATGAGCAAAATCATACATGGGATATATGCACCACTTGTCACCCGTCCTCTGATGGCTCTTGTGAGCCACTCTGTAAATCACAGGATCTCTCATATTGATATTGGGGCTTGACATATCAATTCTCGCCCGAATAACCATCTCTCCATCCTTATATTTTCCATCTCTCATATCATGGAAAATCTGAAGGCTTTCTTTAGGAGTTCGGGAAGAATTAGGATCTTCTTTACCGGGTTCAGTAAGCGTGCCCCTGTATTCCCTGATCTCATCAGCTGAAAGATCTGACGCGTAAGCTTTTCCTTCTTTTATCAGCTTTTCACAGATCTCATACATTTTTTCAAAATAATCAGAAGCGAAATAGACCTTGTCGCCGAAATCCGCACCCAGCCATCTGATATCCTCAAGAATGGATGAAACAAATTCATCCTTTTCCTTTGTGGGGTTGGTATCATCAAAGCGCATATGGAATGTTCCGTTATACTCCCTTGCTATGCCGTAATTCAAAAGAATAGACTTCGCATGACCTATATGCAGATATCCGTTCGGCTCCGGCGGAAATCTGGTTACGACCTCCTTATATTTACCCTGAGACAGATCCTTGTCTATCTCCTGTTCAATAAAATTCCTTGGCTTCTTTTCTGCCTCAGACATATATACCTCCATATCTTCAGTCAAACTACATGAGTGTGGTTAAACAAATGATCCTGGCAATATTCCTTATTGCCCTTGCATTTTGAACAATATCTGAAAGTTAATTCCGGGTTCGAGACATCAGTTCTTCCGCATATACAGCATCTGTGATGAACGACCTTTTCTTCCCTGCCGGGTGATCCATTCCTGTGAAAAGAACTCCGCCGGTATGATCTGCCCCCGGAATAGCGTGGCGTAACCCGCTGATATCCTTTCGTGGACAAGTAATAAATAATAAAATTAAGCAAAGATGCAAATATCACAACAGCCGAAACAAGAGCAGACTGCCAGCCATACATTGCATATCTTACAATATCGTATAGAGAAAAGATAATATATAAGACAGCCAACCATTTCATCTTGATAGGTACAATGAAATACAGAAAAACCGTCATGTCCGGAAATCCCAGCGAAAAAGCCAGAAATATCGACATACATACATAATTGGTAGTCATCATTTTTCTAAGGAGCCATCTGATGCTTATCATAGTAACGGGATCCGAACCGATACTGAAAAGACCGTATAGCAAAAGACCGCTGACAAGCGTTGACAGCATGCCTCCAAGTATATAGCAGTTGAATCTGAAAGTGCCCCAAGTATTTTCAAGTATATTGCCCAGCTGCCAGTAAAAGACCATCATAATAATCGCCAGAATGAAATTGAGGAAGCCTCTGCCGAAAGGAGGTATTATTATCCATGTAAAAATCCTCCAGAACTGAGGAATTCTAAAGGCTGTCGGATGAATTATCTGATACGGATCAAAAGTCAGATATGACAGAAAATCAACTCCGGTCAGAGATGATCCAAACATAAGAATATAACCGAGCACATAACCGAATATTATATAATTCATAAGATGCGGAATGGCGAATTTTCCGAACTTACGTTCAAACTTGTCAAGCATAAAGAATCTCCTTTGAACATACTGATTTAAATTATAAATAGAAGCTTTTTTTTTGTCAACGAGACAAAAATCAACGATTTTCCGGTCTGCCTGTAAACACTTTAATCATTTTGTATCTGTCCGTTTGTAATTCCGCGTCTTATGTGTTTATAATGCAATTCGATAAATAATGATATTTAATATGAAGGAATGTCCGGAGACGACCCGGAATAATGAACGGCGCATACAGACGCCAATTTTGAACAGGATGGTAATTAATGGATAAATTAAAAATGGGTATAGACATCGGCTCCACTACGGTAAAGATAGCTGTACTCGATTCCGAAGACAAGCTGATTTTCTCTGACTATCAAAGGCATTTTGCCAATATCAGAGAGACACTTCATGACCTTATCAAAAAGGCATATGCTGTCACGGGAGATGCCGTGATCTGCCCGGTGATCACCGGTTCCGGCGGACTCACGCTTGCAAAGCACATTGGCATTTCATTTGTACAGGAAGTAATAGCAGTCTCATCAGCCCTGGCTCACTTTGTTCCGAAGACTGATGTGGCCATTGAGCTTGGCGGAGAAGATGCAAAGATCATTTACTTTGAAAATGGCAATGTCGAGCAGAGAATGAACGGCATATGCGCCGGAGGTACCGGATCATTTATAGATCAGATGGCATCGCTTCTTCAGACCGACGCAAGCGGTCTAAACGAATATGCAAAAAATTATCATGAAATATATACCATTGCCAGCCGCTGCGGAGTATTCGCAAAGACCGACATACAGCCCTTAATAAACGAGGGTGCTACAAAAGAAGATCTTTCTGCATCCATATTCCAGGCTGTTGTAAACCAGACCATATCAGGACTTGCCCAGGGCAAGCCCATAAGAGGTCATGTGGCTTTTCTCGGAGGTCCTCTTCATTTCCTCGATCAGCTGAGGATCCGCTTTGAAGAGACTTTAAAGCTTGATGAAGAGCACTCCATCGTTCCGGATAATTCACATCTTTTTGCTGCCATAGGATCTGCTCTTAACTGTAAGGAAAGCGAGACCAAAACCATGAGCGGTCTCCTCGACACGCTCTCCCGCCCTATAAAGCTCGAATTTGAAGTAGCAAGACTCGAACCCTTATTCAAGGACCAGGATGAGTACGACGATTTTACAAAGCGCCATAAAAAGGCGGTAATAAAAAAGGGAAGTCTTAAAGATTACAAAGGAAATGCCTTCCTTGGAATAGACGCAGGTTCCACGACCACAAAGCTTGCACTTATTGGTGAGGATGGCACTCTCCTTTATTCTTTCTATTCCAATAATAATGGAAGTCCCTTAAAGACAGCCATAAAATCTCTTGAAGAAATATATGACGAGATGCCTGAAGGCGTAAAAATTGTGCACGCCTGTTCCACAGGATATGGAGAAGCTTTGCTTAAATCCGCTTTAAAGCTTGAAGAAGGTGAAGTGGAAACAGTCGCTCACTATAACGCGGCCGCTTTCTTTGATCCGGACGTCGATACGATCATGGATATCGGCGGTCAGGATATGAAGTTCATGCGGATAAAAGACAAGACAATAGACTCCGTACAGCTGAATGAATCCTGTTCATCAGGATGCGGCTCCTTCATAGAGACATTTGCAAATTCTCTCAATTTCTCCGTAAGAGATTTTGCCCATGAGGCTCTTTTTGCAGAACATCCGATCGATCTCGGCACTCGCTGCACGGTCTTCATGAATTCAAAAGTAAAGCAGGCACAAAAGGAGGGCGCTTCCGTTGCCGATATTTCAGCCGGTCTGGCATACTCCGTCATAAAAAACGCTCTATTCAAAGTTATAAAGCTTGCCGATCCCAAAGAACTCGGAGACAATATGGTAGTTCAGGGCGGTACATTTTATAATGATGCCGTCTTAAGAGCCTTTGAGAAGATCTCCGGTAAAAATGTAATAAGGCCTGATATTGCCGGACTTATGGGTGCATTCGGCGCTGCTCTCATTGCAAAAGACAGATATGCCTTCGACCCTCATACTACAATGCTTGGCATAGATGAGATCAGAAATCTTTCCTATGAGACTTCCCTCTCCCGCTGCCCTCACTGCAACAATCACTGTCTTCTTACTCATAATAACTTCAGCGACGGCCGTTCCTTTGTCACAGGAAACCGTTGTGAAAGAGGTCTCGGACTGGAGAAGAATCCCAATAAACTTCCCAATCTTTACGAATACAAAATGAAGAGACTTTTCTCGGAGAAACCTCTTAAAGTTGACGAAGCGAAACGTGGCACGGTAGGAATACCCCGTGTCCTGAATATCTATGAAAATTATCCTTTCTGGGCAGCTTTCTTCAAGGATCTCGGATTCAGGGTGATGCTCTCTCCTGTCTCGAACAGAAAAATCTATGAACTTGGAATAGAATCCATACCATCAGAGTCGGAATGCTATCCCGCAAAGCTTGCACATGGACATGTTCAGTGGCTTATTAATAAGAAGGCAGACTTTATTTTCTACCCCTGCATACCATATGAGAGAAACGAGTTTCCTGACTCAAATAACCACTACAACTGTCCTATTGTGACGTCATATGCTGAAAATATCAAAAATAACATCGATGACATCACGACGGGCAAGGTGAGATTCTTAAATCCCTTCCTTGCTTTTACAAATGAATCGATACTCTCAGATCAGCTTGTGAAGGTATTTGATAAAGAATTCCACATTCCTGCTGATGAAGTAAAGCACGCAGTTCATCTTGGATGGGAGGCTCAGTCTGCATACAGACATGATGTGGAGAAAGCCGGTGAGGAAGCAATCGAATATCTGAAAAAAACCGGCGGTCACGGAATAGTCCTTTGCGGAAGGCCCTATCATATCGATCCTGAGATCAATCACGGAATTCCGGATGCAATCAATTCATACGGCATGGCTGTCCTGTCTGAAGATTCCGTTTCTCATCTCGGAAAGCTCGAACGTCCTCTCATTGTTATGGATCAGTGGATGTTCCATACCAGAATGTATTCAGCTGCCGAATATGTAAAGCATACGGATTTTCTTGACGTTATCCAGCTCAATTCATTCGGATGCGGCGTGGATGCTGTCACTACAGACTGTGTCAAAGATATACTGAACGGCTCAGACAAGATCTATACCTGCCTGAAAATCGACGAGGTAAATAATCTCGGCGCGGCAAGAATAAGAATCAGATCCCTTCTGGCTGCAATAAGAATAAGAGAACAGGAAAAGCGAAGCAGAAAGATTCATACATCAGCCTATAAGAGAACCGAATATACAAAGAAAATGAATGATGAGGGATATACGATTCTTGCTCCGCAGATGTCTCCGATCCATTTTGATATAATTGCCCCTGCTTTCCGCGCTTCAGGATATAATCTTGTGGTTCCTTATGTACCTGCCGACAAGGCTATTGACGCAGGACTTCGATTTGTAAACAATGATGCCTGCTATCCTTCTCTGATAGTGGTCGGTCAGCTGATGTCCGCGCTTAAAAGCGGCAAATATGATCTTAATAAAACAGCGCTCTTTATTACTCAGACAGGCGGAGGCTGCAGAGCATCCAATTATATCGGTTTCATCAGAAGAGCAATAGAGAAGGCAGGCTATCCTGATATACCGGTCATCTCGCTTTCAGTCCAGGGGCTTGAGAAAAATTCCGGTTTCAAGATTACTCCAAAGCTTATCCAGCGCGCTCTCTACGGAATGGTATTCGGAGATATTTTCCTAAGATGCCTGCTCAGAGTCCGTCCCTATGAGATGGAGAAGGGTCAGGCAAATAAGCTTCATGAAAAATGGAAGGAAAGAGTCATCTCATTCCTTACATCAAATCACATGCTTTCACACCGCAAATTCAAACAGATGTGCAGGGATATCATTCATGACTTTGACACTATGCCGATCCATGAAGATATGGTAAAGCCACGTGTAGGAATCGTCGGAGAGATACTTGTAAAATTCCATCCTGTCGCCAACAACCACCTGGTGGATCTCTTGGAGTCAGAGGGAGCGGAGGCAGTGGTTCCTGATCTGATCGACTTCTTCCAGTACAGTTTCGATACGGCTGAATTCAAAGAAGAAAATCTCGGAGGAACCAGAAAAAGCCGTTTCCTCTGCGATAACCTGATAAAATTCTTTGAATGGCTGAGAGGTTCGGCAAGAAAAGCATTTGAAGAAAGCAAGAGGTTCAATCCTCCGGCATATATAGATGAATTGAAAAAACTGGCAAGTCCAATAGTATCCATGGGAAATATGACAGGCGAAGGATGGTTCCTTACCGGAGAGATGATGGAGCTTATCCATTCCGGTGTAAACAACATTGTCTGCATCCAGCCTTTCGGCTGTCTTCCGAACCACATTGTCGGAAAAGGCGTAATAAAGCATATCAGACAGCTTGAACCAAAGGCAAACATTGTGGCCATAGACTATGATCCGGGCGCATCCGAAGTCAATCAGCTGAACCGCATCAAGATGATGCTGACAAACGCAATGCGAAATCTTAAGAAGGAAAAAGAACCGGCAGAAAGAACCGAGCCATCAGCTGCTGCAGAGACAACATAAATCATCAAAAACATCTGATGTTTATGCGACGGCATATCACTCTGCAGATACAAGCATTTCCGAAGTCAGAAGATTTCCTTACGAAAGATTTGATAAATCAGCACTCAATTAAATTGAGTGCTGATTTTTTATTGACTATACTAATAAAGTAATCTACAATAACATTTAATGAGAGTTGCAAAACAACTTAACAAATAAGACAAATCCAAGAAGGAGTGATTTTAATGTCAGAGAAAAAAGGAAATCTTTCTATTACAAGCGAGAACATATTCCCGGTCATCAAAAAATGGCTCTACAGTGACCACGATATTTTCCTGCGTGAGCTGATCTCAAACGCATGCGATGCTATCACAAAAATAAAGAAGCTCGATGTCATGGGAGAATATTCTCTTCCGGAAAACTATCGACCTGAAATTCATCTTGTCGCAGACCCGGACGGGAAGACTCTTACAATATCCGATGATGGTATAGGTATGACCGCTGATGAAGTGGATAAGTATATCAACCAGATCGCCTTCTCAGGCGCCACGGATTTTCTTAATAAATTCAAGGACAAAGATGACAGCGAACAGATAATCGGACACTTTGGTCTGGGCTTCTACTCCGCATTTATGGTTGCAGATACTGTTGAGATAGATACTCTCTCCTATAAGGATGGAGAAAAGGCTGTTCACTGGGAATGCGACGGCGGCACCACATATGAAATGACAGACGGAACAAGGGATACCTTCGGTACCACGATCACACTCCATATCAACGAAGACTGCCTGGAATTCTGTAACGAATACAGGGTAAGAGAACTCGTCAGAAAATACTGCGAGTTCATGCCCTATCCTATCTATCTTAAAAAGGCAAATGCCGAACCTGAATATGAAGAGATAGATCCCAAGGACAAGCTCGAAACAGATACAGTAATCGAGACTGTCCATCATGAAGCAAAGACTCATGAGAATACAAAAGACGATGGCACAAAAGAGACTGTAGTTGACGAGCCTGAATGCGACAAGCTTAAGATCGTAAAACGTCCCCTACCTCTGAATGATACGACACCTCTCTGGACTAAAAATCCGTCAGAATGCACAGATGATGATTACAAGGACTTCTACCGTAAGGAATTCAATGATTACAGGGAGCCTCTATTCTGGATTCATCTGAATATGGATTATCCTTTCAGACTTAAGGGCATTCTCTACTTCCCCAGAATCAATTCCCAGTACGATTCTGTTGAGGGCACAATAAAACTCTACAATAATCAGGTATTCGTTGCCGACAATATAAAGGAAGTAATACCTGAATTCCTCATGCTCCTTAAGGGCGTGATCGACTGCCCTGATCTTCCCCTCAATGTATCAAGATCGGCTCTTCAGAATGATGGCTTTGTCAAGAAGATATCAGACTTTATTACGAAAAAAGTGGCGGACAAACTGACCGGCATGTACAAGACAGAGAAAGAAAAGTACGAAAAATGCTGGGATGACATCAGCCCCTTCGTAAAATATGGCTGCCTTAAGGATGAGAAATTCCTGGAGAAGATGAATGATTATATTCTCTTCAAGGATATTTATGACAATTACACTACCCTTCCGGAGCTTTTGAAGGACAAAAAAGAAGATGCCGAAAAGTCAGATGATAAGACTGCCGAAAAAGACTCTGATTCAAAAGAGACTGATGATAAGAAGAATGATGACTCAGCCGATAAGGAAGAAAAGAAAGAAACCATATATTATGTAACTGACAGGACCCAGCAGAGTCAGTATATAGCTCTCTTCAAGGAACAGAAGATGGATGCTGTCATCCTTGACCGGATTATTGACACATCATTCATCTCTCAGCTTGAAAGAAATCATGAGGGCTATCGTTTTCTCCGTATTGACGCTGATGTTACCGGATCTCTTGTAGAATCAGACGGAGAAGATCTTAAGGAAGATACTAAAATCCTATCAGACATATTCAAAAAAGCCGTCGGCGACAAGCTTACAATAAAAGTAGAGAAACTCAAGAATCAGGACACAGCAGCTGTTCTTACTGTTTCAGAAGATATGCGCCGTATGCAGGATATGATGAAGATGTACGGAATGGCAGGCGAAGGGTCTGACATGGCAGCTCCCGAGACTTTAATAGTAAATGACAAAAACGATCTGGTAAGATACATAATAAATAATCCTGATGGAGACCATACAAAGGATTTTGCAAAACAGATTTATGATCTGGCCAAGATATCAAACCAGCCTCTTCCTCCTGATGAGATGACAGAATTTATTAAACGTTCAAATACAATAATGATGGAACTCACAAAATAAAGTAACAAAAAAGATCCGCCATGGCGGATCTTTTTTTATGAGGGTAAATATTATGATTGCGGGTTTTGTCACCCGTATCACATTTTGAAAGGAGTCAAATCTCAAAATTTCCGGTGAGGCTGTCATTACCGTTAGCAACATAATACACTCTGCTGTCATCGGTATTAACATAGATCTTTATGTCCTTTAAAACAGCGCCCTTATGCTCGCTCTTGAACTGCTTTTCAGCGGTCTTTAAAAGATCAGCTGAATCAAGATCCTTGCCGGAGAACTGAATATTAACCTGAGTCTTTACTTCAACCTTCTTTGCAGCCGGCTTTTTAGTCTCAGTCTTTTTCTCAGGAGCAGCCTTTTCTACAGCCTTCTTTACTGAAGCTGCTTTGTCAGCTACTTCCTTCTTTACAGGTGCAGCCTTCTTGTCAGCTGCTGTCTTAACTTCCTGAGCCTTCTTCTCGATGTTCTGTGAAACATGCTCAGTTACTTTCTTTGTAGCATCCGCAGCCTTCTTCAGCTCTGCTGCAAATACTTCACGTGAAGGTGTCTTCTTTGTTGCCATAACATTTCCTCCTGTTAACCTGTTGGTTCCCATCGATAATATTTATCGTTAAAATTATTATAAACTTTTTTAAAAAAATGGCAATTACAATTTTATCTAAAAACTGCATGAAAAAGACACGAAATAATGAACGAAACAAATAAATATGCAGTAATGATTACTGATAAGAAATATAGTCATTCAAATCAGAAAAAAATGAATCAGTCTTTAATTTACCTGAATCAGGCATCTTTATTCCATTCCATCTTTTTGTATTCAGCTCTGAATAATACTTTTTGTCAAGAGTCGATATGATCTTCTTTATCTGTTTTTTCTGCCGTTTTTTTACAATTTCCATTTTGTTTGATTCGGAAAGTTTTTTATCAAATTTGGAAATACATTTTATTATATAATATTTTCCATCCTCTCCCTTAATTAGCCCGGATGTCTCACCATTTTCCATTGAAAATACAGTCTTTTCAACATTAGAAGGAAGTTCACCTCTCTTTACAAAAGCGGTTATGGACGGCTTATCAGAATACTGGGAGAGTTCGGAAAAAGCCACTCCGTTTTTCGCTGACTCATATGCCCTTTCGGCATTCTCCTTCTTTTTAGTCACGATCATCTCACAGTCAGCAACCCTTGCCTCATCCTCACTGACCTTATCACTCACATTTCCGATAAGCTTATTATAAACCTTCATGGCTACTGCCAGATTCTCATACATCTCCCTTATGTCATCTTCATCAGCGCCAATGTATTTTTTTTCATCGTCAGTAAGAGACTCGTAATATTTCTTCGCTGCTTCAGATACTCTGTCATTCTCCTGACTGTCGAGAGCAATCTTATGATCTCCCGCATACAGTTTCAGCGCATAGACCTCGGAGAGGTGCTCAAGCGCCGCATTTCTTATGCTCTTGTCGAGTCCCTCTGTTGAAATATCAGCGTTAAAGAGATCGGTCTCCTCACTCCTGCCGTATATATTTCTGTAATTCAAGAGATATACCCTGGCTTCAGACTGAGGGCATTTAAATCTCCCTATTCGAAATACGGAAGACACTCCGGTTCCTGATGAAAAATATATCTGTCTCCCGGCAGCGCTGCATCCTGTCAGCGCAAATGAAATAATTACTGCGCCCGCTGTTACTCTGATAGCTGAAAAAGCCCTTAATTTTCTCACTGCTTAACCTTCCACAACCAGAAATCTTCCATCCTCAAGAGGAAACACCTCCGGAGAATCGATTATCTCATCATCTGTCATTCCCTCAGTATCGGCGTTCTCGCTTAAATACTCTATTACTTCATCTCTGTCATCACAGACTACCGCCAGGCAGTCCTCCAAAAACACTTCCGCTGATTCGAGCGAATCGCATACAGGCTCAGGAAACAATCTGCACTGATCCTCAAGAAAAGCCGTCAATGCCATATCATCTAATTCGTTAGTCATAAATAAAAGCCTCCGCAAATGAATCGAATTTCTTAATTAAAGCAAAAACGATTATATTACAAACAAAAGACATGCACAATGACAAAATTAAATGATTACAGTCCACATCATTAATTTATTTATATCGTACTTCCCTCCCTGTATAAAAGGAGAAAAGATATGAGCCGCCAAGTTCCATTCCCATGCGCCTTTGAAGCGCCTCAGAATAGAGATCGAGCTGCTTTTTATAAAGCATGATGAGTCTGTCAGGATCATTCACCCTGTCTGTCTTGTAGTCAAGAAGCCAGACTTTACCATCGTCTATAAACCAGGCATCAATGATTCCCTGAATAAGAATCTCGTCATCTCCTTCTTCAAAGCCGCCATCAGGAAAAAGGGTTTCAGCCTTTTCTGTCATTACAAACGGCATTTCCCGGCAGAGCTTTCCGGCTGCAGAAGCTTTTTTCATTCTGCCCGCAAGATCTGAACTGAAAAAAGAGAATATATCAGAAGGATCAATAAGATTTGCATCCGATTCGTTTATTAATCCAAGACCTGTTATTCTTTTTATCTCGCCTTCAATATCAGAAAGATTATTATAATCTTTTTCAAAATCAATCACTTCCATAATTCTATGGTAAGCTGTTCCTCTGACTGCTCCAGGTGACGGGCCGTCTGTTTTCCGGTCCGTCCCATCTTCTATGTCCCGCTTTTTTATTTCGGGAGACAGCCTGTCTATCTCCATTGTCTTGAATTCAGAGACAGAATACTTCTGCTTTACGCCACCTGCCTTACCGTAAGGATATTCCTTTGTGATAATTTGTCTTATGGCATCAGCTTCCTCATCTAAACCCTTCATGGACAGATTCGTGATCTTCTTTTTAAGCGTCGTGCTGTATCTTACAGCCGGATCTTTTTCGTGTCTTTCATAAGCCCCTGTCCTGTCTTCAAAAATATAGGCTGAGTCTTTAACAGGAAGAAGCATTTTATAAAAAGAATTCATGGAAAAAATATCAGGAAAGTCATTGGTTTTTTCGTATTTTTCAGGATCTTTTTTCTTAAAACTTCCTGTAAAAATCAGCTTTTCTTCAGCTCTTGTCATAGCCACATATAAAAGCCTTATATACTCACCCAGCTCATCTGTCTTATTAATAAGATCAAGCGAATCGGAAATAAATGTCTTTGTCCTCACCTTATATTTCCCTTTGCGTTTTTTTATCGTAATTCCATAATCAGAAGTCATTACACAGTCAGAACCGGAGTGTGACTTAAAAAGATCCGCATCCGTTTTCATAAGTATTACTACAGGATACTGCAGACCTTTTGACTTATGGATGGTAGAGAGTCTTACTAAATCATCTCTTTCACCTGATACCGATGCTTCGCCCTCCTCAATTTCATATTTTTTTCTGTCTCTTATATAATTTACAAAATCATTTATATTGCCACCGACATTGCATTCATAATCATATGCGCTGTCAACAAGCTTTTCGAGATTTGCCTTCCTCACATCTCCGCCAGGCAGAAGCCTTACATAATCCAGATAACCGGTGATCTTATATATCTCCTGAAGGATTTCATGAACGGTCAGAACCGGCGATTGTGCGCGGAGTTTTTCCAATGTATCATATAATTTTACGGCAGCGTTATTACAATAACCTTTCTCGTCATGATGATCGGATGCAAATGACCATACGGCATCGGAAAAAGGCATATCGGGATACTCTATCCTTATCTCAGCCATCAGCTCCCTGCTGCCTGAAAACATAGGCGAACTCAGGGCAGAAGCTGCCGGAATGTCCTGATAAGGATTTGAAATGAGTTCAAGGATCGACAGGATATTTTCCACTTCCACTGTAGTAAAATACCCCGTCTTCTTCTCCATATATGCAGGTATGCCATAAGACAGGAGACAATCATAAAGATCCGGAAAATCAGTGGATGAGCGCGACAGGACGACAATATCCTTAAATGAAACAGGACGGAATCCGCCTGTAGCCTTATCGTATAATCTGCCTTCTTTTTTCAGCTTCAATATTTCTTCAGCTATTATCTTATACTCTGAATCTTCATCATCACAGTCTTTATCTGATTTATAAGTATATAAATATTCCGGTTTATATTCGTCATTCTCGCCTTCAGGAAAATCAGTTCTTCCAAGATTCAGCTCTTCCTTCTCTGTATAATCGATCCCGCCGGCATCTTTTTTCATTATCTTTCCAAATACCATGTTTGTGCAGTCCAATACTTCTCTTCGGCTCCTGAAATTCATAGAAAGAGTAAGGGCAACATTATTCGCTTTTGGATCTTCTGAAGAATTTTTCAATTTGTTAATAAAGATTTCAGGTCTTGCCTCCCTGAATCTGTATATGGACTGCTTTACGTCGCCGACCATAAAATAATTGCCGTGGTCTGAATCCGACCTCGATACAGCCTTGAATATCATCTCCTGAAGATCATTCGAATCCTGATATTCGTCTATCATTACCTCGGAATAGCGTTTCCGTAATTCAATTGCAGCAGGCTTTGGCGCACCGGTCTCGCTGTCTATCAGAATATCAAGAGCAAAATGCTCTATATCCGAAAATTCATATTCGTTTCTTTTCATCTTGGCCTTCAGGAGTTCTTTTCTATACTCCTTTGTAAGGCTTGCCAGCTCCGTTACAACAGGCTCAATTTCTTTTATTTCTGACAGGATCTTTTCAATGCCGGTTTTTTCAGCTGAAACTGCATTAGTTTTTTCAGTTTCTTCTTTCTTATTCTTCTTGGATTTATTGTAAGCATCATTAAATGTATTCCGAAACCAAATAAAGCTTTTATAAGATACAGACTTCATTAAAGCATCTTTTTGGTTTTTAATTTCATTATGTATCAGCTTATCGGCATCTGTCAGGGCTTTTGAATTAGATCTTGGAAAAACACTAAATTCGATCCTTCTTACGGCATCGATAAAATCCAAGTCATTCTCTTTATCAAGAATATTTCTTATTTTTTCAGCTTCTCCTTTTGAATATTTATATATCACTTCCGCTTCAGGCGTCACATATTCCGCCCAGACCTCGAAAGTGCTTAATAAAACATTCAGAAAGCTCCTTTCCAGGCTTATTATTTTCCCCATAAGAGGAGTTTTTAAAAGATCCTCAAAAGTCTTTGCCTTATATATGGAAACAGATTCATCTATCCACTTTTCAGGCCAAGGGAAGCTGTCAGCCTTTTTCAATAGATTATCCATCATTTCGATAACAGTATCTTCGCTGTTATTTCTTCCGTAAACAGACATAAAATCAGAAAAGACCTTGTCATCACTCTCAAAATGCCGCTTTAATACTCCGCCGGCAGTCTGCTTCCTTAAGAGCTTCATCATCTTGTCATCGGCAGTCCGAAACTCAGGATCAATACCACAATCATTAAAATGATTCCTGGTAACATCCAGAGCAAAGCTGTCGATAGTACATATACTGGCATGACCAAGGAGAGTCTTCTGCCTCTTCAGAAGCCGCCTCATTTTCATGTCATCAGTGTTAGAAAGCCTGTCATCAAGAGCTGTCCGAAGCCTGTCCCTCATCTCGGCAGCTGCGGCTCTGGTGAAAGTCACGACAAGCAGCCTGTCGACATCGACAGGATTTTTAATATCAGTAATCTTTCTTATTATCCTCTCAACAAGGACGGCTGTCTTTCCGGAGCCTGCTGCCGCCGAACACAATATATTTCTGCCATCCAGATCAATGACTTTTTTCTGATCCCCGGTAAAATGCATATCGGACATATCACTCTTCTCCTTCTTCTGAAAACAGCAGTCTTTTCTCTATTTCCCTGTATTTGTATCCCGGTATTGACGGATCAAAGCTGCATGCGGAGCGGTATGCGCACTTTTTACAGGGCGTCTCGTTTGTTATCCCCTTATATCTATATGGCGTCATGGCGATCTTTCCGCCGTATATATCAGAAACAGCCGTTTTTATTGTATCCCTGGTATCTGACATAAGTTCCAGAAAATTATCTTTTTCAAGAATAAAGTCATTTTTCGGAAATAATGGAGATCTTTTTTCTGATTCAGAGTCAATAGCTTCTTCGACACTGCCGTCACTCAGCATTAACCCGTCACTTGATACTGGTTTAAGAAGCGCATTTTTTATATCCTCATCCTTAATTTTGTTACCTGCATCACTGTCACTAAACATCAGATGAAAATATGCGGCTTCTCCCGGAAGTATATTTTTTCCGGATTTTTCTGACTCTCCGGAGATCACGGCATACATATAGAATAAAAGCTGAAGCTGGATGCCGCCCCTGATAAGGCTTGGGTCTAAAATCGCAGTTCCGGTGCTCTTATAATCAATTATTCTCATATAGTCAATGTCGTCTTTACTCATCCTGTCGACTCTGTCTATCTTTCCGTCGAAAAGAAGGCTCCGCCCGTCCGGCAGCTCAAATTTAAGCGCATCTATCGCACCGTAAGTCTTCAAAAGACTCATCTCAAATGCCTCAGGCACAAAGCCGTGTCCCAGATCATATCCTGCTCTTATAAAGTCAATATCATAACCAATGGAAGTCTTCATCTGTTCCAGAGAAAAGATGGTATTCCATTCAGGCTCGCTGATGGCAGATCTGTATTCGAGATATGCCTTATCAATGCTCTTTTTTAATATTGCTTCTGAATCTTCAGGTTTTATATCATTAAAAGTCCGTCCGCCCCTGCAGGCTTCTTTAGAATAAAGCTCCAAGATCCTGTGGAAGATAATACCCTTATCAATAGATCCAAAGTCAGATGTATCCGTCTCCCTGATTCCGAGAAGATATTTCAGGAAATAACGGTAAGGACAACTCTCATATTCCTCTATCTTCGATATACTTCCCTTCCTGTCCCCGCTGAGAAGTTCATCAATTGTATTCTTTTCTAAATCCTCATCCTTATGGCAATAGAATACTGTTTTCAAAATAAGGTCCAGCTTTTCTTTATCGTATTTTCTGAAATACGACGCCAGACCGGCAGCTCTTTTCAGGCAATTCTCTTCCGTGATCCCAGACGGGTCATCAGCCATGCCACGCAGCATCACACCGAGATATCTTTCCGCCTCCTTTTCGGTAACCGGAACAGCCATATTTGCCGGCGTCTCATCGATCTTAAGAGGCTTTATAATATTCAATATATCTCTTACAAGATAAGCCGGCTGGACATTGGAACCATCCTCAAGTCTCTCTGGGAAAGTGATAAAAAGCTCTTCTGAGGGCTTTGACAGGCTGAGATAAAGATAGAATTTCTCCTGAAAAGTCTTCTTCCTCGCATCAGGCGCTATAAAAAATCCATTCCGGATAAGTTCCTGCCGTTCAAAATCCGATATAAGTCCGGCTCTCGACTGGTCGATGGGAAGGTAGGAATCACATGCACCTATGATTATCAGATCTTTTACGTTTCCTATCCTTGACCTTGTCAGATCACCCAGTATCACCATATCATCAGAATAAGGAACGGAACCCATCTTCCAGGTCTCTATTCCGGCGTCCACTGTCTCTATGAGGTCTGAAAGACTCATCGACTCATCACCGATCAGCATCTTTGTCTTGTCCAGCAGATCCATATATTTTTGAAAGACATCGCGGAATATCTTTTTTCTTCCCTCATCATGGAAAAATTCATCCTGTAACATCTGATCCGGCATATCGAGGGCGCCGGAATCAGCAATTATTCCATTTATTGATGAGACCATATCGGATACCTTATGATCTGATTCAGGATTTTCAATAATATTAGGTTCGAAGAGTTTCCATATCTTGTTCCTTACTGAATTTACGGATTGGATATGATCATCATCAAAGCCACGAGGTTTTATATGAAAATCTTCTTTATAAGCCTTCTTCCCCCTTATACCTGTACTCATAAGATAAAGTTCAAGCCTGTCGGCGTCATTTTTCGGCACCAGCTCTATTCCTGTCCGCAAGAATGCCATAACAGATCTTACAGAAAAATCAGAGAGCAGGACATCAGCATAGGCTCTTACGAATAAAACCAGAGGATGCCAGTCGGGTGTCAGACGTTTGTCAATAAAAAGAGGTATGTCATATTCACTGAAAATATACGGGGCATAGATGCTGTATGCATCCAGATTTGTCGCGGCAATACCTATGTCCTTATATCTTTTTCCTGAAGATACAAGCCTCTTTATGAGAGAAGCGACATATCTTAATTCAGTTCTAGGATCATGAAGCCTTACTATTTTTATACCGTCATCTCTTACATATTCAGCCGGCTTGTCCCTGAAAATGTTTGCTGAAAGAAATCCGAGAGCTGAATCCGGTGATGTCCTTTTCACTCCGGATATCCTTATAGGATCAGATATATCCGTATGCTCTTCTTCTCCTATATCATAAAGATTCCTTATCATTTCCCGGCTCATGCAAAAAAGATCGGAATCATCAGGCTCTTCATCCAGATCTGCATCAGAGTCGATCGTCACAGTAACATCAACTGATGATGCTTTTCTCAAAATTTTTCTGATCACCTCATACTGAAGTGGAGTAAAGCCAGTGAAACCATCGAAAACAAAGACAGAACCCGATATTATCGAGCTTCTGTCCATGAATCTTATAAAAAGTTCCGGTATCTGTTCGGCTGTATAATATTTTCCCTCCAAAGCGTCAAGAAATGAAGAATAAATGAGGCTGATGTCTGATATTCTGTCCCTGAATTCCTGAGTCGCATTACCGATCGAACCGAAATTCAAAACGTCATCCGGCTCTATACCGTACTGAGTAAATTCTGACACCAGAGACCTTATGGCTGATACATAACCTTTTTTATGGATGTTTCTGCCTGCTGAATGAAGCGAACCTTTCAGCTTTTCTGCAACCATGGTAAGGATCAGATTTTTACCGTCCTCACCCAGCACTTCTCCTGTGTCAGCATTCACTTCTGAAAAAACTCTTCTGGCCAGTCTGTCAAATGACAGTGCCTCGGCATTAGTGATAACGCCTGTCTCTGACATATGACACAAAAGTTTCTGGGCATCCATGGTTGACTGCTCAGGCACAATATAATAATAGTGCCTCCAGGGATCTTTTTCGGCTTTTTTCAAAAGATCAGATACGGCAAAATATGATTTGCCGCTGCCGGATCTTCCAAGTATCAGTCTGAGTGACATAAAGAGCCTCCTTTATTTTTCTTCATTCATGCGAAGAAGTTTCTTCTCCTGATCAGCAGCAATCAAAGGATCGAGTATCATCTCCAGATCTCCGTCCAGAAAACGGTCGAGCTGATATATGGTAAGATTTATTCTGTGATCGGTCACCCTGCCCTGAGGAAAATTATATGTCCTTATTTTCTCCGACCTGTCACCTGTGCCTATCTGAGACAGGCGCTCGTCAGAGGCTTCCTTCTGCCTCTTCTGAAGCTCCAGATCATAGAGCTTGGTGCGAAGGAGATTGAAGGCCTTTTCCTTATTCTGGATCTGGGATTTCTCAGTCTGTGAATAGATGACGATTCCTGTCGGATAGTGGGTAAGCCTGACCGCGGAATCCGTCGTATTTACGCACTGGCCTCCGTTGCCGGATGCTCTCATAACATCTATCCTTATATCTTTCTCATTAATAACTATATCCACATCCTCAGCCTCAGGCATGACAGCCACAGTGCAGGTAGAAGTATGTATCCTGCCTCCTGATTCAGTCTGCGGCACTCTCTGGACTCTGTGGACGCCGGACTCATATTTAAGTATGGAATAAGCCCCCTTGCCTTCCACACAGAAATTAATCTTTTTGATTCCACCCAGACCGGTAAGTTCAGATTCCATGACTGACATTTTCCAGCCCTTTCTATCAATGAAATGGCAGTACATCCTGTAAATCTCAGAAGCAAACAGAGCCGCCTCATCGCCGCCTGCGCCTGATCTTATCTCCATGATTACATTTCTGTTGTCATTCGGATCTTTAGGCAGGAGAAGAACTTTTAAATCATGCGCCTTCTTTTCCTTCAGATCCTTTTCCTCCTGAAGATCCTCTTTTATCATCTGCCTCATCTCAGGGTCATTTTCATCCCTGAGAAGCACCATATTTTCCTCAATGGCGTCACTCGCTTTTTTGTATTCCCTGTAGCAGTCTACGACAGGCATGATCTCAGCCTGCTCCCGGAGTAGAGCTTTCAGCCGTTCAGAATCATTAGCCACTTCCCTGTCGCTCATCTCGCGGACGATCTCTTCAGATCTCATTACTGCCTCTTCAAGCTGTTCAAACATTTTATCTGTCCGCCTTTCCAAAAGCCACACGGTCATTCCCGGAAAGATCCTTTATTATTTTCACATCCGAAAAGCCGTTATTCTTATAAAGTTTAATTAAACTCTCACCCTCATCATATCCTATCTCCGTTATAAAAACTCCTCCATGAACAAGATAAGAGCCTATATCTTTAAATATTTTTCTGTAAAAAAGAAGTCCGTCAGCTCCACCGTCCAGAGCCAGATGCGGCTCATGCCTGAATACCTCCGGCATAAGACCTTCTATCTCGTCTGATTTTATATAGGGAGGATTCGATACAATCATATCATATGAGCCGTTCAAGGAACAAAAGAGATCACTCTTTTCGATCTTCGCATCCACTCCCAGATGGGAAGCGTTCTCTTTTGCTACAATAAGCGCTTTTTCAGAAATATCTGAAAGCGTAAGATCCGGCTCTATTCCCATTTTCTTTAATTCAAGAAAAAGAGTTATTCCGATGCAGCCGCTTCCTGTACAAAGGTCAAGAATTTTTAAATGATTTTTCCCGCTTTTCCCTGCTGCATCAAGGCAGGTCTCAATTACTGTCTCGGTATCAATTCTTGGAATAAGAACATCTTCGTTTATTTTAAATTCATATCCGAAAAAATCGCATCTGCCCATCAGCTGCTGGAGAGGAACCCTTTCGGATCTCTTCTTAATAAGTTCTTTATATTTTTCACAGACAGAGTATGGAGCTTCTTGTCCGGCAAGGGCAATATATTTATTAAGTGGTATATCGGCAGCAAACAGAAGAAGTTCCCGTGCATCAAATGCGCTGTCATCTCCTATGAATTTCAGTTTCTTTCTACCCATATTATAAAGATCAAGATATGTATACGACATAATACAAACCCCAAGAAAACCTGCAGTATAAGTCTTCATCAGTTAAAAAAAGAGCTGAGAAAAATCTCAGCTCTGTCCATCCATGTATGTATCGATCTATCAGTCGTTGCTGATGCCGTACTTCTTATTGAACTGCTCGATACGACCGCGTGCCTTATTGGACTTCTGCTGTCCTGTGTAGAACGGATGGCACTTTGAGCAAACTTCAACGTGGATGTTTTCCTTGGTTGATCCGGTAACAAATGTATTGCCGCAGTTGCATGTAACTGTTGCCTGATAATAATCCGGATGAATACCCTTGCGCATGACTTTCACCTCTTTTTGTAAAAAGTAAATTCTGTTGCTATGCTGTCACATCCCGAAAACAGCTAATTTAATATAACATAATGTATCATACTATGCAAGAAAAAACTCTCAAATCTCGATCGGCTTTTTGCTTCTTAAAAGGAGCTTTACAAATTCCTCATTGCTCCTGGTCCTCATCATGGTATTAAGGACATCCTCGGTGGCCTCGTCCCGCTTCATTCCATTGAGGCTTCTGTGAATAATCTCCATAGCCGCCATCTCGTCATCGTTAAGAAGCAGATCGTCCCTTCTGGTGCCTGACTGCACAAGATCGATAGCGGGGAATACGCGCTTTTCAGAAAGCTTCCTGTCAAGCACGAGCTCCATATTGCCGGTACCCTTGAATTCCTCATAAACCACATCATCCATTTTGGATCCGGTATTTACGAGAGCCGTGGCAAGGATGGTAAGGCTTCCGCCGTTTCTGATATTTCTGGCAGCTCCGAAAAATCTCTTCGGCATATGAAGAGCCATTGGATCGAGTCCTCCTGAAAGAGTCTTTCCGCTTGGCGGTACGGTGAGATTATAAGCTCTGGACAGTCTGGTGATGGAATCAAGCAGGATCATTACATCCCTGCCCTGTTCAACAAGACGCTTAGCTCTCTCTATAGCCATCTCCGATACTCTCTTATGATGCTCCGGCAGCTCGTCAAAAGTAGAATAAATCACTTCAACATTGTCGCCCTCGATCTGCTCTTTCATATCAGTTACTTCCTCAGGTCTTTCATCTATAAGAAGCACTATTATATGGATCTCCGGATGAGTGGTCTTTACGGATTTTGCTATCTGCTTTAAAAGAGTGGTCTTGCCGGCCTTAGGCTGAGAGACGATCATACCTCTCTGTCCCTTGCCTATCGGCGAAAAAAGATCAACTATCCTGGTCGCCACAGGTCCACCGGGAATTTCCAGTCTTATCCTCTCATCCGGAAATACCGGCACCATATCCTCGAAAGGAGTCCTGTACCTCATATCCTCCGGAGCGCATCCGTTTACATCGGAAATAAATAAAAGGGCTCCGTATTTATCACTTGAATTATTCTTTCTGGTAACTCCGGTTATCATGTCTCCGGTCTTCAGATTGAATTTTCTTATCTGTGAGTGAGAAACATAGATATCATTTTCACCCGGCATATAATTATCAGATCTGATGAAACCGAATCCTTCCTGCATTACTTCAAGGATCCCTACGCACTCTCTGCCATCGTGAAATTTTCTCTCCCTGACTTCTTTATTTTCTTCAATAACAGGTCTGTTATCAAATGCAAGACTCTCTGCAGGTTCACGAAGTTCGTCCCTGCCGGCAGCTGCCGGCAGTCCGTTTTCTCCATCTTCATTTACATTTTCAGTATTCTGATTTGAAACATCGGTTGAAATATTATTTGAATTTTTTTCGGGATCCGGCTGCTTATTTTCTGCAGCTGATGATCCTGCAGATATTTTATTCTCATTTTCAGAGGCATCGGATTTCTTTCCGGCTCTCTTTTTATATTTTCTGCGTGGCTTTTTCTCTGTATCTTCCTCTGTCCTTATTTTTTTGGGACGTCCGCGTTTTTTCTTTGGCTTTTCAACAACATCAGCTTCTTTTTTCTCGTCTGCTGAATCTTTTTTCTCGTCTGCTGAATCTTTTTTCCCTCCTGATGCTGTTATTTCATCAGTTGTGACAGTTTCTTCATTGGCATCAAGCTCTGACAGGATCTTTGCGAGTTCAGACTTTTTATACCTGTAATATTGCTTGACTCCACGATTTTTCGCGATTTCCTTAAGCTCAAGCACAGGAGTTTTCAGGTATTTTTCTTTAGTGTCTTCCATAGATACCCCTTAAAAATTATTGAAATGATGAAAATACAATTCTTTAAGAAAAAACAGGAAATAATAAGAGACCTGTGATTATTCTGAATGATATGAATGTATTCTCCTGAATAGATCAGATTTATTATAAAACATAAAATTTAAATTGAAAAGAATAAAATAAAAAATTCCAAAAAATGATTCTGATATCAAAGTCCCTTCCGCCACTCATTTATGATATAGTATTAACGGCTTGACAATTAAGGAGGTCTTCAAATGACAATTGATGAAGAAGCGCTTGAGGCGCATAAAAAATGGAATGGCAAAATCGATACGGTACCAAAATCCCATGTCAAAAACAGACATGACCTGTCAGTTGCATATACACCGGGAGTGGCGGCTCCATGCCGGGTAATAGCATCAGATCCTAAAATGGCTTATGATTATACTTTGAAAGCCAATACGGTAGCTGTAGTTTCCGATGGTTCTGCAGTGCTTGGGCTTGGCAACATAGGACCGCTTGCCGCCATGCCTGTCATGGAAGGAAAATGCGTACTTTTCAAAGAGTTTGGAAATGTAAATGCCTTCCCCATCTGCCTGTCTACTCAGGATCCTGACGAGATCGTAGCTGCCGTGACCGCGATTGCCCCGACATTCGGCGGAATTAATCTTGAGGATATTTCAGCTCCCAGATGCTTTGAAATAGAGGAGAGACTGAAAAAGACGCTTGACATCCCCGTTTTTCACGATGACCAGCATGGTACTGCTATTGTAGTACTCTCAGGAATAATAAATGCGCTGAAAGTGACCGGCAAAAAAAAGGAAAATGTAAAGATAGTAGTTAACGGCGCAGGTTCGGCAGGCGTAGCCATCACAAAGCTTCTTCTCCGCTATGGTTTTCCTTATATCACAATGTGCGATAAATCCGGAATTCTCTCAAAATCATCTCCGGATCTTAACTGGATGCAGCAAAAGATGATGGACGTCACAAACCCTGACCAAAAGACCGGCACGCTTTCTGATGCCCTGAAGGGTGCTGATATTTTCGTTGGCGTGTCCGCGCCTGGTATTGTATCTTTTGATATGGTCCGTTCCATGAATAAGGATGCGATCATCTTTGCCATGGCAAATCCCACACCGGAAATCATGCCGGATATTGCAAAAGCTGCCGGAGCAAGGGTAGTAGGAACCGGAAGGTCTGACTTCCCCAATCAGATAAACAACGTGGTTGCATTCCCCGGTATATTCAAGGGAGCGCTCGAAGGTCATGCCCGCGAGATTACTGAAGAAATGAAGCTTGCAGCCGCAAACGCCATTGCGGGACTGGTTAGTGATGATGAACTGAATGAAGACAACATCATGCCTGAAGCTTTTGATCCTCGTGTGGCTGATGTTGTGGCAAAGGCCGTCTGCGATAATATCAGGAGATAAATTTCTATATGGCAGAACCTGATTTGATTTACAAGATGACTGTCCTGAAATTACTGACTATGGCAGGAATGCCTCTTTCGAACACACAGATCACTGACTTTTTTCAGGATAATAACTACACCGGATTTTTTACTTCTCAGGAGATCATTCACTCCATGGAAGAACAAAAACTGATAATAGGAGAAAAGAGCCATAATCTGACTCTTTTTTCTCCGACCTCTGAGGGCAGAAAAACTCTTAACCTTCTTTCTGACCGGATCACTCCGGCTATAGAGCGTGACATCAGAAATTATCTGGCGAGAAACGGCATAGAAATAAAGACAAGAAATAATGTCCTGTCTTCATACGACAGAGCAACGGGCGGCGGATATACAGTCCACCTCAGTCTTAAAAATAATGAAAATGAGATAATGGATATGAACGTGCATGTATCAAGCCGGGAAGAGGCCGAATCCTTCTGCTACAACTGGAAAGTACGTTACGAGGAAGTCTACGCTTCTCTTCTTGATATTCTGATACAGTAAAAAAATCAAAAACTTCCCGCATAAATAAATAGAAGTTTCGTTGCAAGGATTCATTGAAGCCATGAGATGCACAGATGGTGGCGAACATTGTGTTTTTCGTCGTGAGCGAGCACGCTAGCTGCGGCTCGGAAACTGTAACAGCACGAAGTGGTGTTACATGTGCAAGCGCTCGCAAACGAAGTTTGCGCTTCAATGCGCTTGCATCACTGTTGGTTGACAATCGTTCAAGCAGAAATGCTTCCTTGTAATATATTGCAACTGCAATAATTTAATTCAAGCATTTCTGCGCGCTTTTGTCAGAGAGCCGCTAAAAAGCGCGTGCGAGCAAACAGAAAAACACAACTTGTGAGCCACCACTGTGACATCTCTTTGCAAAAAGCAAATGAATCCTTGCAACGAAGTTTTTCATTATTTATTAATAAAAGAATTCCATTCTGTTATTATGCTGTCATCCTTGAAATAATCTATCTTCATGGCTTCCCTGACTTTAGAAAGCGTCTCGTCAGTCTCCTCGGCAGCATGACGGGTACCGGAAGAAAGTATGTCATAGACCTCCGGTATTTTCTTCTGCCATTCAGCACGTCTTTCACGGATGGGCGACAGGAAATCTTCAAGGACTTTGATCAGAAATTTCTTGCATTTCACATCTCCAAGTCCGCCCTTTTTATAATGCTCCTTCATCTCTTCGAGACATGAATACTCAGGCAGATATTCTTTGAACTGGTCTTCGCATGAGAATGCGTCAAGATAAGTAAATACCGTATTCCCTTCTATATGTCCGGGATCTGCGATATTTATATGCTCCGGATCTGTATACATCTTCATGACCTTGTCATGTACGCTTTTTTTATCATCGGAAAGATATATGCAATTTCCGAGTGATTTTGACATCTTGGCAGAGCCGTCAGTACCTGGCAGACGGAGCTGGGCTTTTTCTTTCGGAAGAAGGATCTCAGGTTCAACAAGAACATCGCCGTATGTGGAATTAAATTTCCTGACAATCTCTCTTGCCTGCTCGATCATGGGTTCCTGATCTTCACCGGCGGGAACTGTAGTAGCATTGAATGCCGTAATATCAGCTGTCTGGGAAACAGGATATGTGAAAAAACCCGCCGGAAGTCCTTCGGAATCAAATCCCTTCTGCTGCATCTCCGACTTTACCGTAGGATTTCTCGAAAGCCTTGCCGTGGTGACAAGATTCATATAATAAAAAGTCAGAGCATGAAGAGCAGGTATGCCTGACTGAACACATATTGTCGCCTTATCAGGATCTATTCCTACGGACAGATAATCAAGCGCGACTTCTATCATATTTTCTCTTATTTTCGCCGGATTATCCCAGTTGTCTGTAAGTGCCTGATCATCAGCTATCAGAATATTTATCTCATCATACTCACCGGAATTCTGCAGTTCCACACGTCTCTTAAGAGAGCCTGCGTAATGCCCTATATGAAGCTTTCCGGTAGGACGGTCGCCTGTCAATATTATCTTCTTTTTGGATTCCATATATACCTCCCTGGAATACGCATAAAAAATCAGCCTGACACAATGGATTAATTTTATCACAAACAGAAAAGATAATCTAACCCAATGTTATCAATCAAGAAGCCGAAGCACATCAGCTCTGTCATAAGTCACACTTTTTTTCTTCTCGGACTCTATATGGAAAAGCGCATTTGCCGCTATATGTTCGGCTGCCTGTTCCAGATCCCTGACTCCGGGCTCTGACCTGTATCTTTCTATGACTGCCCTGGCTCCGTCATCCGTAATTCTGCATTCACTTTCTGTCATGCTCATGCGTTTCAGCACTTTCGGGAATGAGAAACGGAGGAATATCTCCTTCTTCTCTTCCGGAGTGTAATCCGGAATATCTATTAAAGCGAACCTCGTCATAAGAGGTTCTGAAATACGTGATTTATCATTGGCAGTTGCAATAGGATATACTCCGCCGGTCGGAACCATGCATTCGATATAATTGTCTGTAAATCCCAGATTATCAAGAAGCGTCAGAAGCGCATCAGCAGGATTTGCGCCCTGCGATCCCTGATCCGCCTTATCGAGCTCATTGATAATAAATACCAGATTTGAAGAACCTGCTCTCTGATAGGCTTCCATGATTCTTCCCGGCTTTGCATTTGCATATACTCTGGGGCTTCCCGTAAGCGCTTCCGCATCGCGGATCGATGACATATCAAGAGATGTCCAGGGAAGGCCGAGGATCTTTGCCACGGCATATGCTATCTGCGATTTTCCGACTCCTGCGGGACCGGCCAGAAGCAGGCCATATGCCGGAAGAGTATGAGTCCTGTTGATCTGTATAATGGTTTCAATTATCCTCTGCTTCACTCTGTCCATGCCGAAAAGCTCTTCATCGAGAATTTTTCTGGCGCGTACCGGATCTATTGATTCAAAATGACTTGAATGCCAGTGAATATTAAGCATTATGGAAAGAGCCCTCCTGGCATGGCGCCTTTCATCAGGACTTATTGAAGTAAGTGAGGTAAGCTCAATGTTCCTGTATGCCCATTTCCTGATATTTTCAGGCAGGGTCTTTCCGGCAGCCTTCATGAAATTCTGGATAGATGTCATATCAGACATATAAACGGAATCGGAGTCATTCTCATCATCCTCCTCCGGTTCATCCTCCGGAATATCGCTCTCTGTCAGTCTCTCTATAACAGTCTGCATGAATTCATCAGCGCTTTTCAGCCTGGCTCTACCCGTTGAATCCACTGCCCTGCACTTCGTGACCGCGTATCCAAGCCCGGTATGAGTTCCTGAAAGTCTTACATCACAATGAGTCTCCCCCATCCAGTTTACAAAATCCACAAACCTCTTATCTACCGAAGATACAGCAGCATAAAGCTGGTCAGATGATTTTCCATACTCTAATACTACTCCCCGGTCTGATTTAATGAATTTCCCGCTGGTATGATGTACCAGAGTCCGGCCCTCATCATATAAGACAAACATGGGATGTTCAGGCGTGATCATATGGGAAGTCTGTTCTATCGTTCCCGTTGCCATCCCCTTGCTTGGATCTAAAACCGCCCTGTCTTTTGCTTCTATCTTTTTGTCTTCGTCGCTGAAATCAAATACGCGTGATGCCATCACATTCCTCCATTATCTGTTTTTTCAGAGCTTGGGCTGCTGAAATTTTCCTATATATTTTTCCGACTGGGTCACATTGATTATTACATCAGGATCCGCCTCTCTGATTATCTCAATCGCGTCATTAAGCTCATACGAAGATGTAACCGCGATCAGCATATAGGTCCTGCTGCCGGTGTATCCTCCTATGCCGGAGAGCTCGGTAATGCCATGGTTTGATTTTTTTATATAATTTTTCATCACAATGTCCGGGCACCTGGTGAATATCTGAAGCGACACTCTCTTGTATCTCTTATGAAAAGTGGTGATCATTCTGGTCGATATGAACTGAAATAAAATCGAATATCCGGCCTTGTCCCATCCGGACAGGTAACCGAAGACCAGAAGCAGCATGCAGTTAAAAACAAATACCTGAACCCAAATTTCTCTTCCTGTCTTATTCGACACATAGAGCGCGATAAAATCAGTACCGCCTGTCGATGCGCTGCCTCTTAAGGCTACAGCTGTTCCAAATCCGAATACGCAGCCGCCGAAAATCACTGATAAAATGTAATCGTCAAACAGTGGATGAACCGGTATCATATTCTGAAATAAAGAAAAAAGGACCACCTGAAGAAGAGAAAAGAATACAAACCTCTTTGATATCTCCTTTACACAGAAAAGGGCTACAGGAACGTTTATTAAAATAAGGAAAATATATACAGGGATCTCATTTCCAAGCCTCAGGCTTATCAGGTTAAAAAGAGTTGCAAGTCCCAGAAATCCGCCCGGCAAAAGACCTGCCTTTACAAGAAACACATTGTTGGCAAATGCCATCATGGCAGCTGATAAAATAACAGAAAAAAGTGTGATCAGATTTTTTCGATTAATTATTTTCATATAAGTATCTGACCTCCAAAAACAATCTGAAGAAGATCTTCAGGCTCGCTTATGAGATAATCCGCTCCGGCAGATGCAAGCTCACTTCTGCTGCCGTATCCGTAGAGGACTCCCGCAGAACTGACACCGCAGGAGACAGCTCCGTCTATATCAAAATGAGTATCGCCGACCATGATCGATTTATTTTCTTCCATATTTGAATGTTTCAGGGCTTTATCTATAAGCCTTGATTTATCTGATGACGGATCATCAAAACCCGGTGCCGATACATACGAAAAGAATTTATAGAGATCAAATTTTTTTAGGATACGAACGGCAAATTCATAAGGCTTTGAGGTGACAAGAATATTTTCTATTTTCCTCTTATTAAGCTCTGATAAAGTATCTTCTATCCCATCATATAAAACCACATCAAAAAGCCTGTCTGTCTCATAATACCTCCTGTAAGCATCAGTGGCCTTTTGGGCAGTATCAACGTCCATACCGCAGATATTCATGAAAGAATCCATAAGCGACGGACCCACAAACTTTCTTAGTTGAGTCTCATCCGGAATTGGATGATCAAGAACCAAAAGCGCATGACGAACAGATTCCAATATTATCTTTCCCGAATCCGTGATGGTCCCGTCGAGATCAAACATCACGCATTGAATCTTATTATCATGATTTCTTAATATTTCAACCATAGAACATTTCTCCGGTTTTTACCTGTTTTCCCAAACTCTTATGTTTTGATATAGCAGAATGTGTCATGTCAAAATTAAGCAACAGAAAATATTTTTTTCATAAATTTACGTTTGCTCGCAATTTGTGTTTCTTTTTTCTGTATCCATAATAACAGTACTTGATTATTTTTAGAAGAAAAAAAATTTTTTTCAGCTCTCTTTATGATAAAATATTAAAGTTCCTGTAAAGAAACAATCAAATCTCTAAGGAGTATATCGTGTCTATCTTCAACTTTGTGGCACTTTTTGGCGGACTTGCGTTTTTCCTTTTCGGCATGAATCTCTTGTCAGGTTCTCTTGAAAAGATGGCCGGCGGCAAACTGGAAAAGCTTCTTCGCCGTGTTACTGACAATCCCTTCAAGGGTCTTATCGTCGGAGCGGTCATAACGATCGCCATCCAGTCATCATCAGCTACAACCGTTATGCTGGTCGGATTCGTAAATTCCGGCATTATGCAGCTGTCACAGACAGTTTCTGTTATCTTCGGCGCTGATATAGGCACTACTCTTACGGCTTGGATCCTCTCTCTCACAGGTCTTGATAACGGTGGCGGCACAGACATTATAATCGGCATGCTTCAGCCGAAAAATTTCTCAATGATATTCGCCCTTGTCGGGGTCATACTCCTGATGGTCGCACACCGTCAGCGTTCCAAAGATATCGGCACCATGATGCTTGGCTTTGCAATTCTTATGACAGGCATGACAATGATGTCCGATTCCATGTCGCCTCTTGCTGATCTGCCCCAGTTCGCGGATATGATGGCGCATTTCAGAAATCCTCTTCTCGGCGTACTTGTCGGTACACTTATTACCGGAGTGATTCAGAGTTCTGCAGCTTCGATCGGAATTCTCCAGGGCTTATCCATGACAGGTCAGATCACACTCGGCATGTCCATTCCGATAATAATGGGAGCAAATATAGGAACCTGCATGACAGCCGTACTCTCATGCATCGGCGTAAACAGAAAAGCGAAAAGGGTAGCTGCTGTACATGTATCAATAAAGGTAGTAGGCACCATACTCTGGCTTATTGTTTTTTACGGGCTGGATATGTTCTTCCATTTCACATTTATGGACATTAAGGCAACCACATTCTCGATTGCCATGTTCCATACCATATTCAATGTGGTGAACACCCTGATCCTGTTCTGGTTTCAGAAGCTGTTTGTGCGTCTGGCATACAAGGTCTTCCCGGATTCTCCCGACGACCGGGAGCTCTTCCTCGACGAGAGGCTTATGGTCACTCCGGCAATAGCACTTGCTGAGGTGCAGAACACTATGATAAAGATGGTCGAGAAAGCAAGAAAGAGCCTCGACAAGTCTACTGATATGATGAAGGACGGGTTCGAAGAAGACACTTTTGAATGGATTCAGAAGAATGAGAAGAAGATTGACAGCTACGAGGATCATATAGGTTCATATCTGATCAAATTGACTACCACCCAGCATCTGTCTGAATATGACAAGAAAAAGGCATCGAAAATCCTGCAGGGAACCGGTGATTTCGAGCGTATAGCAGACCATTCTTCCTATATATCTAAATCTTATGCAGAGATGCATGATAAGAAAATCAAATTCTCAAAGTCAGCCCGAAAGGAACTGTCACGTCTTTCCGATGCCTGTCATGAGATATACAATCTGGCATGTGACTCATATATAAATGATGATATCGTAAAAGCCAGAAGCATTGAACCTCTCCAGAGTGTGATCAGCAATATGTGCGAGGCTTTCCGCGAGGATCATATTGACAGGCTTGCATCAGGAAAATGTACTGCCGAGCAGGGATTCATTTTCAGTGATATCCTGAATTCATGCGAGCGCATTGCCGATCATTCGCAAAATATTGCGGCGATAGTTCTCCGCTTCTCCAGCATCAATCTTGACAACAGACGCTATATGCATGACATTAAGCTTCGTAAAACTCCGGAGACAGAGAAACTCTACGAAGACTATTACTCAAAATACCTGAGATAATGGTGACAACTCACTGAAGATAGTCGATGCAGACCCTTGATTTCATATTTGGTGCAATAAGACTGTCCTTGATTTTGAGATGATCCGGATGGCTTGCGTATGTCTTCAGAGCTTCTTCATCGGTCATTGTGCAGTCAAGCATGAGATCTGCATTAGATGACGGCAGACATTCTGTCTGCACATGTATTTGAAGAAGTCCCGGTACTATCCCCTTCAGATCCTCAAGTCCCTTCTTTATTCCTGATCCTAATTCCCTCTTTTCCTCAGAAGAAAGCTCGTCCTTAAACTGCCACAGAATTATATGCTTTACCATTTTTTCTCCTCTCATTATTTTTGACAACGTTTAATATACTACTATTTCACAAAATTTTCATTGAATTATTTTATTCCGGATGATATACTGTAGCACGCTACATATTGAACAGCAAAGGAGTTATGATGTCAGATGAAAACCATATTTTCATATATCTGAAGCAGATAACGGACAGTATCAAAGTACTTGTGAATGAAGATCTGAAAGCTTGGGATCTCACCTTCTCGCAGATACATGTTCTGAAATGTCTGGAGGATCACAATGGTCACATGACTCAGAGAGCTCTTGAGAACAGTCTCCATGTATCCCACCCAACTGTGACAGGTCTCGTTTCCCGTCTTGAGAAAAACGGATTCGTCACATCAGCTTCTGACGAAAAAGATCACAGAAATAAGATCATCACTCTTACAGAAAAGGCCAACTCACATCATGCCGCGGCAACTGAAAAGAGGCTGCAGAACGAAGCCATGATGCTTGCCGGTCTTGATGATGATGAAGTAAATACTCTTGAGAACCTGCTTAAGAAAATACTTGATAATATTTTCTGAAAAAGAAATCTTAAAAAGAAAGGAATTAATAATGATCCGAACACTTTCAAAAAGCATTCGGGAATACAAAATGCCTTCCATACTCTCTCCCGTCTTTGTGGCGATGGAGGTAGTATTTGAATGCATCATCCCTCTTGTAATGGCATCACTTATTGACCACATGAACGGCAGCAGCATGAAACCCATTCTATATGACGGTCTTATTCTTATAGGTCTTTCAATGTGCTCGCTCTTCTGCGGACGCATGGCTGCCATCGAAGCTGCAAAGGCTTCCTGCGGATTTGCGAAAAATCTGAGATTCGATATGTTCTCAAACATACAGTCATTATCTTTCCAGGATATTGACAAGTTCTCGACATCATCCCTTGTCACCAGAATGACGACCGATGTTACAAATGTGCAGAATGCTTACGGTCAAATCATCCGAGGACTTGTCCGGGCTCCTCTTATGATTATTTTTTCTATCGTAATGGCGCTTGGAATAAACGCGAAGATGTCTCTCATCTTTATTTTTATACTTCCGGTTCTGGCATTTGTTCTTATCGGGATCACCCTTATCGTGCATCCGATATTCGTTCGTATCTTTCATAAATATGACGCTATGAATGACTCTGTACAGGAGAACGTCAACGGGATCCGGGTTGTAAAATCATTCGTGCGGGAAGATTACGAGATCAATAAATTCGACAAAAGATCTGAAGACATCAGAGTGGATTTCACACGCGTTGAAAAGATCCTTGCAATAAATATGCCTGTAATGACTCTTGCCATCGATCTTGCCATGCTTCTCGTATCCATGATCGGATCAAATATAATAATAAAGTCTCATGCAGCTGATCTGACTACCGGAGAACTTTCCTCTCTCATCACATACGGGATCCAGATTCTTGTATCCATGATGATGGTATCCATGGTGTTTGTCATGGTAATAATATCCGAAGAAAGTGCTCATAGAATTGCAGAAGTCCTTGAATATAAGAGCACTCTTACTTCTCCTCAAAATGGCATAAAAGAGGTAGCGGACGGCGATATCGAATTTGACCATGTATCATTCAGCTACTCGAAAAAGGCGAAAAAAAACGCCCTGTCCGATATATCTCTTCATATTCCATCAGGTTCCACGCTTGGAATAATAGGTGGAACCGGTTCGTCCAAATCCACCATGATTCAGCTTATATCGCGTCTCTATGATGCCACAGAGGGAAGCGTGAAGGTTGGAGGTATTGATGTAAGAGACTATGACCTTGACAGTCTCCGGGATCAGGTGTCTGTAGTACTTCAGAAAAATGTCCTCTTCTCAGGAACCATTATTGATAACATGCGATGGGGCAATCCTGCTGCCGGAATCGACGAGATAAAACATGCCTGCGCCCTGGCCCAGGCTGATGAATTTATCAGTCAGATGCCGAAGGGTTATGAAACCTATATAGAGCGCGGCGGCTCCAATGTATCAGGCGGACAGAAACAAAGGCTATGCATAGCAAGAGCCATCTTAAAAAAACCTAAGGTGCTTATTTTTGACGATTCCACTTCGGCTGTTGACACAAAGACTGATGCTCTTATCAGAAAAGGTCTGAATGACGCCATTCCTGATACGACCAAGATAATCATCGCCCAGCGCATATCATCAGTTCAGGACTGCGACAGGATAATCGTTCTTGACAAGGGAAGGATAGCTGAATCAGGCACACACGATGAACTTATCAGGAAGAACGGCATATATAGAGAGATATTTGAATCCCAGACCGGAAAGGAGGCAGAAGCATGAATAAAAAAAATGAAGGCACGATGAAAAAAGGAACATCAAAAAGACTTCTTAAATATATATCGGCTCATTACAAATTTCATCTGATAATCGTATTCATATCCATAATCCTTTCAGGCATATCCGCTACAGCAGCCACCGTTTTCCTCCAGAAACTGATAGACGACTGTATCACTCCAGGCATCAAAAACGGTATGTCATCTGTAGCCGGAAAGATGACTCTATATCTTATATCAATGGCAGTCATATATCTTATCGGAGTCTTGTCTTCATTCATATTTACAAGAATTATGGCTACCGTCACCCAGGGGACTCTTAAGAATCTCCGAAACGATATGTTCAACCATATGGAGACACTTCCAATCAGATACTTTGACACTCATGCCCATGGCGATATCATGTCTACTTACACAAATGATACCGATGCCATCAGGCAGATGATAGGTCAGAGCGCGCCGATGATTCTGCAGTCGCTTTTGTCTATAGCTGCGATCATTGTTATGATGCTGTCATACAGCAGCATTTTATCCCTTGTCGTAGCAGTGTTTATTTTCATGATAATGTATGTATCCAGAAAATACTCGCTTCATTCAGCTAAGTATATGATGAAACAGCAGGAATCTCTGGCACGCGAAGAGGGATTTGTAGAAGAAATGATTGAAGGCTCCAGAGTAATAAAGGTGTTCGTTCATGAAAAAAAGACAATTAAGGATTTCAGCGATATTAATGAAGATCTCTTCCGCGACAGCAACGAGGCAAACCGCTCAGGAAACATCCTCATGCCTATAGTATCGAATATAGGAAATCTCATGTATGTCATGATTGCATTTATCGGTGCTATAATGGCATTCTCCCGCTCCACAAATATAGGATTCGCCGGAATCGGCATAATGACAGCCGGAATAATCATATCATTCCTCGGAGCGGCAAGGCAATTGTCACAGACCATTGGGCAAATATCCATGCAGGTACCACTTATCGCCATGGCTATAGCCGGCGCGGAACGTGTATTCGCTCTTCTCGATGAAGAACCGGAAAAAGATGAGGGTTATGTCACTCTGGTAAATTCAGTCGAAAAAAGCGACGGCAGTATTTCGGAAGTTCCTGAAAGCACCGGACACTGGGCATGGAAACACTACCATAAAAACGACGGCACTACTACATATACAAAGCTTGCCGGCGACATACAGATGGAACATGTGGATTTCGGTTACAACAGTGACAAGCAGATCCTTTATGATATAAGCCTATACGCAAAGCCCGGACAAAAGATCGCGTTCGTGGGAGCCACCGGAGCAGGAAAGACTACCATCACGAATCTCATCAACCGTTTCTACGACATTCCCGATGGAAAAATAAGATATGACGGGATCAACATAAATAAAATAAAAAAGCCCGACCTCAGACGCTCGCTCGGAATCGTGCTGCAGGATGTGAATCTATTTACAGGAACCGTTATGGATAATATAAGATACGGCAATCTGAACGCCACCGATCAGGAATGCATAGCGGCAGCAAAGCTTGCAAACGCAGACGATTTTATCACAAGGCTTCCTGACGGATATGATACAATGCTTACCGACAACGGTTCGGAGCTGTCGCAGGGACAAAGGCAGCTTATATCGATTGCCCGCGCCGCAGTTGCCGATCCGCCTGTCATGATACTTGATGAGGCAACATCATCTATTGATACCAGAACAGAAGCCCTGGTTCAGAAAGGTATGGACAATCTGATGAAAGGACGTACGGTTTTTGTAATCGCCCACCGCCTGTCTACCGTCAGAAATTCCGACGCCATCATGGTACTTGATCACGGCAGGATAATAGAACGCGGTACTCATGACCAGCTTATCGACCGGCACGGAGTATACTATCAGCTCTACACCGGAGCCTTCGAGCTCGAATAAAATATACCCTCCTTACTGGTTTGTCCAGTAAAGAGGGTACATATCATTTAAATGAAGGGCGTTTTTTATTTTGAAGTTTTTACCGAATCAGATAATATCAGGTATCACCATGTTCTGGGTAAGTTCTTCATAAGTCTGCGGCTTTATCATCCAGGCGCTCTTTCCGTCTCGTACAAGCACAACGCCCGGCACAGGATTCATATTGTAATTCGATGCCATCGTAAATCCGTAAGCACCCGTGGAATACATTGCAAGGATGTCTCCTGCTTTTACTGAACGCGGCAGCATATAATCAGTAAGGAGAATATCTCCTGACTCACAGTATTTTCCGCATACGGTCACCTTGTCATCACAAGTCTCGTCTGCCTTATTGGCTATGCATGCATCATATTTTGCCTGATAGAGTGCGACTCTGATATTATCTCCCATTCCGCCGTCAACCGATACATATTTCCTGACGCCGGGGATCGACTTTATCTGACCTACCTTATAGAGAGTGACGCCTGCTTCAGCCACTATGGATCTGCCCGGCTCGATTACGGCATCAGGGCAGGCGATTCCTATCTCTTCTGCCCTCTTCTTTAAAAGTTCCATCATGGGATCAAGAAAATATTTATAAGGCTTTCTGACTTCATCAGTATATCTTACCCCGAATCCGCCTCCGAAATTAACCTCGGAAACATCAGCATCAAATTTTTCCTTTATCTTACCGGCCCAGTCCATCAGCACATCAAGCGCTTTAAGATAAGCGTCATTTGTAAAAAGCTGAGAGCCTATATGCATATGAAGTCCGCAGAAATTCAGCCATTTGCTGTCAAGGATCTCTTTTACGATCGGCATGAGTATTTCTTCATCAAGAGGGATCCCAAATTTGGAATCCTTTTTGCCTGTAACGATATAATCATGCGTACTTGCAGCCACTCCGGGCGTTATGCGGATCATGATATTCATCTTTTTATTATATTTTTTGCAGGCGCTTTCAATAAGGGGCAGCTCCTGAATACCGTCAAGAATGATCCTGCCGACACCATATTCCACAGCCGAATCTATCTCTGACGGCTGCTTATTATTGCCGTTGAACTCGATCCTCTCTGCCGGGAAACCGGCTTTTCTGGCTGTATAAAGTTCCCCACCTGACACTACGTCTATTGACATACCTGCTTTATCCAAGATCTTATACATAGCCGTGCAGGCAAATGCCTTTGACGCGTATGCGACTCTGTTTTTTGTATCAGGATAGGCATCAATAAAATCTTTTTTCAATTCATTGATATGATCCATCATATCGTTATATGACATGACATAAAGCGGTGTTCCATACTTTTCTGCAATCTCTGTAAGATCGCAGCCGTCAAAAAATAGCCTGTTTCCTCTTGTCTCTCTTACCATTAATATTTCCTCTCTATCAGTTGTTTTTCCCGAATCTCGTGCCTGCCAGATAATCCACAAACTGCTGTGCTGTCCTTCCGGAGAATCCGCCGTGTTTCATCTCCCATGCGTTTGCCTGGATCCTCAGTTCATCATCTGACAGGCTGATGTCCGGATATTTTTTGGCAAGAGTCCTGACGATTTCCAGATATTCCTTTGGCGAAGGTCTGAAATATCCGATCCTGAGACCAAATCTTGCAGAAAGCGACAGCTTCTCCTGAACAGTATCATTTCTATGTATATCCTCGTCGTCCTGATCGGATCTGTCCTTCCAGGACTCACGCACGAGATTCCGCCTGTTGCTTGTAGCCAGTATCAGGACATTATCAGGCTTCGGCTCCAGTCCGCCCTCTATCACGGCCTTCAGATATTTGTATTCCAGCTCAGATTCTTCAAATGACAAATCATCCATGTAGATGATAAAGCGGTAATTTCTGTTTTTGATCATGGATATGATCCTCGACAGATATTCGAACTGGTGCTTATAGATCTCAATCATCCTGAGCCCGTCAGGATAGAACTGATTTAAAACCGCCTTCACGGATGTGGATTTCCCGGTGCCGGCATCTCCATAAAGAAGGACATTATTAGCATTCCGCCCTGCGACAAATGCTTCGATGTTTTCGACTAATGCCTTCTTCTGTGCCTCATATCCCACAAGATCATTCAGAGTTACTGTGCTGGTATTTGTAATCGGTATCAGAAGCTCTCTTGCCGGATCATCTGACAGACGGAAAGCCTTGTTCAGTCCCAGCTTCCCCACTCCGTATCTTCTGTAGAAATCAGTGACAATATCAAAAATCTCATCATCAGACTTTGCTTTTTCTATCAGGCTGCTGAGCTCACGTACCTTTTCGCTTACGCTCTTATTATATATCCTGTCTTCTTTTTCCATAGCCTGGAAATTCTCAATGATGTCAAAACAATCAGAACCAATATATTTCTGGAATTCCGAAAAATCATAATCAAACAGCATCTTCATTATATGAAGGTCATGCTTTGCGAATATATTTACGCTACCATCATGCGCACCTGTCTTCTCTGAAACAAGAGTAAACGGCGTCTCTGTGACCGCAATAAGATAAGCAAGGTAATTATGCCAGAGATTATTGTCAAATCCGTACGAAGTCGCCAGATCCAGGAGTCGATGTATCTCTACAAGCGTCTCTTCACGAAGTTTTTCCGGAGAATCCCCTTCTTCAGAACGTCTTATTATTTCAGATAATCTGAACAGGATCGAATCCTTTGGAATATTATTGTAAACTATCAATCCGGATGTAAGTGCGTACATCTCACCCTCCATTCATAAAATATCAATGCTGCTTCTCATAAAGCATGCTCATCTTCATTTCATAATAATCAGGACTCATGTCTATATAATGCTTATGAGGATTCTCAAAACGCTGCTCTGTATCCCAGATCTCATTCGTAAGCTGGTCATTTACATACTCTGCTATCTCTCTTGTATCAGGCAGCTCGCATGTTCTCTTACCTCCCGATACTATAAGCTTCTGAATAGGCTTTGCTGTATAACCGATAAACGATCTGTTCTTCCATGGCTTTTCAGGATCTACAAATCTGTACGGCTTTGACAAATCGACTTTTTCATCGGCACCGGTGATCAGATCAGCTACAGCATGACCTGACTCGTCATATATACGGTAAACACTCTTCAATCCCGGATTTGTGATCTTCTCAGGTGTATCAGATATCTTTATTCTGGGAGACATCCTGCCATCTTCCTCTACTGCACAGAGCTTATATACAGCTCCGAATACAGGCTCCGACTTCGATGTGATAAGTCTCTCTCCTACTCCAAAGGAATCCACACAGCCGCCCTGATCGAGGATGGATTTGATCGTATATTCATCAAGACTGTTTGAAATAACGATCTTTGCATCTTTGAAGCCTGCATCATCAAGCATCTTTCTTGATTTTCTTGTCAGGTAAGCCAGATCTCCGGAATCGATTCTGATTCCGAAATTTTTTGATTTGATTCCTTTTTCCCTCATCTCTTCAAATACTTTTATTGCATCAGGTACGCCCTGGTGCAGCACATCATAAGTATCAACAAGAAGAATGCAGTTATCAGGATATATGGCAGCAAATTTCCTGAAGGCCGTCAGCTCGTCATTGTAAAACATTACAAAACTGTGAGCCATGGTACCGCCGACAGGAATATTGAAATACTGCCCTGCGCTGACGGTGGCTGTGCCGTTTACTCCGCCTATGTAAGCAGCTCTGGCGCCGTATATTGCAGCGTCATTATTATGAGCTCTTCTGGCGCCGAAATCAGACACTGCTCTGCCTCCGGCGGACTTTACAATCCTTCTGGCCTTTGTGGCGATCAGACTCTGATGATTGACCTGAGATAAAATCTCTGTCTCTACCATCTGAGCCTCGGCAAGAGGTGCTACCACCGTGATCACAGGTTCACCCGGATACATTATCGTCCCCTCCGGAAAAGAATATATGTCTCCGGTGAATTTAAATTCAGTCAGATATTTAAGGAATGCCTCATCAAACGTATTGAGCGATCTGAGATAGTCAATGTCTTCCTTCTCAAAATGCATTCCCTCGATATATTCGATCACCTGCCGGAGACCGGCAAAAATCGAAAATCCGCCTCCGTCAGGATTTTTTCTGTAAAAAACATCGAAAGCGACTTTTCTGTCTTTATCTTCCGTCAGGAAGAATCCATTCGCCATCGTAAGCTCATACAGATCCATCATCATGGTAATATTTCTGTTACTGTAAATATTCATTTAAGCCTCCGCTCAGTTTTAATGCAGATTTTTAATATAATACCACAAGAAAATACAAAATATCGCCAGTATTTACAAGAATTGTTTTTTTATAACAAAGATTTCTATTTTCTCGTTTCCCTCTTCAGCTTCCATATACAAGAAATAAAGAAAACAAGCGCCAGAATAGAAAGAAGCGTACCTCTGAATAAATAAGGATACCTGTATGTTATTACTGTCTTTCCTTTATTAACATAGAGGAGATGATTTCTTCCGTATATTTTTCCTTTCAGGGCTGAATAAATATCATTATAAGCGATCGTGGTATTGACATGATTTTCCGGAGATTTCAGGAGCAATCCGCCATTCTTTTCAGTCACATCGATTGGCACTGTCTCTCTCTTTGGAACTTTATTCAAAAGATCGCCGGAAAAAGAAGACAATATATCTCCAATGGCCGGATCTCTGGTCAGCGAATAATGATATGAAATATTAAAGCCGACAAATATCTCGTGATCATTTTCTCCTGTTCCAATAAAAGGCAGCTTCACTCCGTCCTCATTTGCATACCTCCAAATTTCATGAAGTCCATTAAGGTAAACTGTCTTCCAGTGACGAAAATCAGGTGAAAATAGCTGAGGGTCTATGCGTCTGCCCTTATATCTGAGGATTGGATATCCGTTTTCAAATTCTACATTTTCCGCACTGACACCAAGGAAGGAGCCGCTGTCGGCTGTTCTCATGACCGGCAGACCATCGCCGTAAATAATAAAATATACACCGTCGCCCGTAAGGCGTCTGACCAGATTTTCAGCTTTTGATTTATCATGATAAGAGAATCCGCACAGGAATATCATCTTATATTTTTTCAGTTCACTGTATGAATAATCATCCAGATAAATAGAATCTCCCTCTCTCATGTCCGGGGAAGAAAGTGCTGTTTCGTATATGTTTTTTCCGATTCCGATAGATGAATAAGTGCTTTTTATGCCGAATCTGCCTGTCACATTTTCCAGATGATACAATAAATAACCGTCATTCTCGTCATAAAGCTTATATCCCGAAAGAGCTGCTGAGGAATCTATATAAGACCTCTGCTCTCCCTTGTCCTGGAGAATGGATTTTTTAATAAGAACCGTATCATCGCCCATGGCAAGACATCTGTCGAACAAGTAATCATAATTTCCTGTAGAAGCTGCCCTGTTCAGGCTCACAATATTATTTGCGGTAGAAGCGCTCTGCCAGCCGGCGCCGAAGGTCTGATATACTATTCCGCCGGAGCCTTCAGTCAGAAGATACTGACCTCTGGATCCGTCAGTACTTTCGTCTATAAGAGCCATTCTCTGAACTGTAAGAGAACGAGCCTCGTCAGCAAGCATAGTTTCCCTGTAGTATTTTTCACGCGCTTTTACCGTCATCTTTCCGTCGCCCCTTAAAAGTCTGATCGACGGAATTATATCGAGTGCTATGACAATGAGAAATACTATAAGAATTTTCTTTTTAAGAGTCTTCCAGTAAATAAGACTCATGAAAGTAAATGCCAGTGCAATCGAAATGAATCTCAGCATCCAGAGATACTGGCTGCCCGGCAGAACCTTCAGGATATAGTAAGCAGGAGCTGATGTGAGAAGGATGGTAATAAATCCTGTAATAAATCCTGTTCTCTCTTTTTTCCCAGATGCCAGGAGTCCGAGTAACATGATTATGAATTCAGGAAGACCGGCATAGAAATAGAGGTTTCCGTCTTTAAGCCGAAGTAATGGATTTAATGTAATGAAAATATTCTGGAAAAAGCTCTTCATCACTTCGCTGCTGTCAGTTGAAGTAATTCCTCCAATCAGGGAAGGGACAAGCCATACTCCCATGATCAAAAATCCTGATATCATTGCTGCTATTATATATCCCGGTCCCTTTATCTCTTTTTCCGAGATCGAATAAATAAAAAGATAAACAAGGACAGCCAGGGCGCACATACCTGCGTAACCGCTGTGGCAGCAGGCAATCAGGAAAAACGATATAGTCACGGCAACAAATGATCTTATACGCCTCTTGTTTAAAAAAGAATAAATCGAATAAATGAATATAAGCAGGAAGATCATGGAAAGGGATCTCGGAAGGTTTCCCTCCGTGAAAAGTGCCAAAAGATTGTTTGGAATATAAAACCATAGAAGCCCTAAGACAGCGCCAAGGATCGGACGTTTATTTATAAATCCAATAATAAGCCAGACCATGGCTCCTGCTACATTTATGAAAAATATAAAAGCAAGATAAGCTCCGTTTACGCTGCCTGTAAGCTTTATAAAAAGCGCAAGAACATAAACCGGCAGCGGAGACCAGTAGCGGAGAAACTGCACTCCGTTATACCAGGACATGTCAATAAGCGGGAAAAAATTGCCTTCATTAATAGAGTCTGAAAGAGTCTTTGCCTTATAAAGATGAGCATAGGTATCAGAGCCGGATGGATAATCCCCTCCGCTCTTTACATACATTACAGTAAGGGCTGCCGCAAGACAGTATATGGCTACAGCGACCAGTCCTGTTATAAGGTCTTTTTTACCCAATCTTTTTTCATCCGTTTTTTTCAGGGTTTCCAAGTATTCCCTCCGTGATCTTATCTGCGATCCTCATCTCGCTCAGTTTCTTTTTCATATGGAGATCAGATATGAATTTATCGTCATTGGTATAAGAAAGCACATAGCTTCTGGTAGGTGTCTCGCTGGACTCCATGCGGATAAGCCTGCCGCCTTCGTTTTCTACTATGTTTGATATATCACCGATAAAATATTCGGATATGTTTTCAAGAGTCGGAGTGATCCTGTCAAATGGCTCAAACTCATTCAAAATCTTATTCTGATATCTGTCAAAATACTGCTGTATGGAATCCTCTATGGTATTGAATTCTATAAAACCACTTTTCTCAAATACTATCTCTCAGGAAAATTCCCAGGTATGAGGATGGGTCTCTCCCTCTTTTCCGTTAATTATAATGAAATGGCTTGCATTCAGATAGAATTTGAATATGTATTCACGAAACAGATTGTGTCCCAACTTTTTCCCTTTCTACTCTCATATTTCTTCTTTAAGAATATCCTCACAGAAGGTTATCCTGCCGGAAATCGCATATTCCGCTGCAGTCATTCTCGCATACTCCACACTTTCTCCCGGAAAGAGAAGTCCTGCCTCAGAGCCGTAGTCATTGGAATGGCCTCTGAATCTCAAGACTCTTTTTTTCATATCATCCGGAATAATAAATAGAAAGCTGTCGCGGTCTGATTTATTTGAAAACATGACCCGTACCAGCGGCGCGGAATATATTCCGTGTGTCCTGAAACTGTCCTTGAACATGGGAAGCATGCGAAATGAATAGGCATTATTTTCCGGTGAATAATCGTGGTCAAACGATTCAGTCTTTATTTTTTTCTCCAGCTTTTTATTGAGACTGATTATCGTTTTATTGTCTTCATAGGCCTTTTCTGACAATGAATCTATCTTAACTGAGGAAATCAATATCACCATTATGATCAATATGATCATAGCCGCCCAGACCAGATAAAATGTAACCCTGCCGGCAATAAAGCTGTTATTGTCAAGTATCACGCTGTCTTCAGTCAAAAAACACAGCCTGTATGAAGTGTTTCCTAAAGAAAATACAACGCCGGATGCTATAAATCGGTCATTGCCTATTTTAATTATTCCATGTGACACATCATTGTGCGAGAGACTCTTAATAAAGAGCTTAGCCGATGCCGACCTGTAATAGGAATCACTTGTATATCCCCTGTACTCCGATGTTTCGAGGACATTTCGAACATAAATCAGCGTATTTTCTTTTGAAAATGTCCAGTATGACGTTGAACTTCCATCTATCGACGAAAGCACATTTTTTATTATTTCCCTGTCATTACTGTCTTTTCCTGCCTTTATCTGATCCAAAGCAAGTCTCACGTAATTGTCCTGCTGCCGCGCATATGTATCTACTACAGAATTCTCGTAATTTCTGACGGCAAAAATTCCTGTGGCCATAAGTGCCGCCACAAGAAGTGCAGTAATAATCACAGCCCTAAGCTGATGTCTTTTCTTCAAGTTTTTCTTCTCCATCATTAAATGCCTGTCTGATACGTTTAATTACATTTCTGATTTTTTTGAAATCTGTTAAAAAAACCGCTCTCACATCAGCCCTCTCCTCTGACGGTGTCCTTGCTGACCATACTCCTTTCGATCCGATCGAATTTATTATGCCGGCAAATCTTATGAAAAAGATAGCCATATTATAAACGGGCATCAGAGGAACCAGATAGAAAAGCCTCCTGTAATAATCATGGATGGATCTGAAAGGCTGCAAATATACAAGAGAGGATATGAAATAGAAATAATTTATAATTACATACATTATAAGCTGCAGAATCAAAGCCAGGATAAGCATAACAGGACTGTAATTCATAAGCATGAGGCAAAAGAGTATCAGATACCATATGATTCTTGGGAAAGCAAATGTATGATCATAGAGCAGGGTCCTTACTCCTGTATCTCTGAACATATTCTTTACCTTCATTTTTTTTGACAGAAACATATGCGACACTTCAAGACTGCCTCTCTGCCAGCGCTGTCTCTGGGTATAGAGTCTGCCTGGGCTTTCAATCGGATCCACAAAAAATATCGCATTTTCGCATACGCCGATCCTTGCATTCTGCAAGTATCTGGCCTGGAAAGTAAGCTCTGTATCCTCACAGATGGTATCAGTATTATATAATTGTGATTTCAACACAAATGATTATCTGAATATCGAAAAAGCTCCGGACAAAGTATAAATGACATTCCCTTCGGCAGCATAACTCCTTCCGGCGAGAAAAGCCTGGGCATATTCAAGAAATTCGAGTTTTCTTAAAAGCCTTCCCCTGATCGTCTTATATTTTGATATCTTTCCCGGATCTGTAAGGATGGTTCCGGTCACACAGTCAAGTTCCTGATTATTCTCAAGATACGTCACTACGTTTCTTATGGCAGACTTCTCAAGATAGCCGTCACTGTCTATATTTATTATATATTTTCCGCTGCTGTTGAAGAGGGCTAGATTTAATGCTCTGGATTTTCCCTGCATCGAATTCATCCACTGCATTCTGAGAGACGGATACTTCTCCTGACAGTGACTGAATACCTCAAAGCTTTTGTCTGAGCCCTGATTGTTTATTACAAATATTCTCATACTCGAGTCAGGATAATCACTCTCATGGACAGAGGCAAGGCACTCTTCAAGAGTATCCTCGGAATTATAAACAGGAATCATTATCGTTATTTCAGGATCGATTGCCGGTTTTTCAAATTCTTTATTTTTTATGTGTTTTTTTATGAGCACAAAAACAGAGCCACTAGACGGGATGATTTCCATTATAAAGGGAATTATCAGCCAGGCTGCCCAGAAGAAAGCAGAATCAGCTATTTCTCTTATTATTTCCATAGCGGAATACACCTACCTTCTGCCTGATTATCTGTGCCTTGGTAAATACTATAAAATAGAGAATCACGGAAAGACCATAGAATATCAGCCTGCCTACGACTGTATGGGCGACAAAAAACGAACCTGTTCCGAAAAAATGGATAATAAGGCTTATTACAATTACCCTTATCGCATTGAAAAGAATAAGGAGGACGCTTCCCGTAAGAGATACTATTATTCTCTCCTTCATTGAATAAATTCTGAAAAACATCAAAAGAGATATAAAGGCCATTATCTCAAGAATTCCGGAACATTCCATATCTATCATAAGTGATACACGTCCTTTTGAAGTCGCGATGAATATCACTCCATATCTGAAATATGAAGAAAAAAGACCTGTGAGGCGGCCAATACCTCCTGCTATCAAAGCAACTACTCTGGCAAGCGGCATTGTAAGAACAGGTCTTATTAAAATCATAAGAAATGAAAATAAGCCGCCCGATCCTAGGATATAAAAAAGAGCCCTGTTATCAGCACGGTTTAGTACTGTTAATAAATATATCCATATTACAAGAGCTATTATTACCGAAACAATAATTGCCGGACTCATACAGGAAGCCCTTTCATTTTTTTCTTTCTATGGAAAAACAGATAAAGTCCTGTTACAAGGACAGGAATTGACACAGCACCAAGAGAACCTGTCGGAGTACCCGCAGCACTTATCCACTGATTACCTATATCCTAGAAATTACATTCGACCATTTTGATTGAATTTATACCATCCAGTCTGAAATGTTCGGCAAGTCTTTTGGTATCAAGTTCAAACTCAGCCTGACCTGTACCGTCAGAATTCATTGTCAGAGCGATCCTGCCGTAATAATACGGTCTGCCTGTCTGAGAATCAGTACTGTTTATATCATCTTTTGGAGCTGACGTATCAAAAAGATAATATATGCCTGTTCCGGATCCTATATATCCGTCCATAGTCTGCCATGAGTCAATGGAGCCGTCCTGATTTCCCTTTACTGCCGTAAGCATGAGTCTCATTGAATCGTCTCCGTTCACTTTGACCGTAAAAGGAGTAAAAGGATTACTTCCCCATGTCTTTATATCACTGATCACATATCCATAAACCTTATCATCTTTTAAAAGAAGAGTTCCGCTGCCATCTGAACCGTGACCGCCCGATGTTGTGTAATCAATCATCTGCATCTTGGCAAAATCCCATTCAGAATAATTTCCATCAATGCTGATGTCTGATACAGTGCCTGTTTTATGATTGGGATCCGGATTCTGATTTACTATATCAGAGACCAGAATATCGCCCTGATATATGCCAAATGAAACCGTCTCGTTGTAATTTTTTATAATAGAAGACGGGAGGCTTATCTCGTATTCATGATCTTTTCTTTTAAAGGAGGCTCCCGGTATGGAATAACCATTCTGATAGACGCCGTTTCCATTTATCTCAAAAGCTGTAGTCCTGTTAAGATCTGTTGTAATACAGAAATTACCATTATTATTTGGTGTCGATTGAGTTATGTTTCCGGGCCATGGATATCCTCTGTTAGATCCGTTAGATCCGTCATATTCGTGAAGATATATATAGAAATTATCTCCTGACCATACAGCAGCATAGCTTTCTATAACTCCGGGAGAATACGGACTTTCAGGATAATGAGGACCGTACTTCGGCACTGCCTCCCAGTCGCTGAAATCACCGTCAATGGTAATACCGCTGAAGGCCTTTGTCGCATCCTCAGCCGATGACTTGAATGCCGGCAGCAATACAAGTACTGCTGCCAGAATTATCGATGTAATTATAGTCATTCCATGTCTTCTTCTCATATTTTCCTCTCTCAGGAAACCATTTCTTCTAAAATATTTTCTTCTAAATCTAACTATATATTACATCGGCTGTCAAGCGACTTTTATTTAGCTTTCTTTACCGAGAATCCGAATTTGCCGAGATCTTTTCCCAGACCGTAATATTCTCCATGCGAATAGACAATAGGAGATGCTTTTTCAAAACTGAACCTTCCGGATTCATCCATGTACTGACTGTCTGCATGAACCGTGAGGACTTCAGAAATGAACATTACATGCGAACCAAGATTCATGGAATTTACGACCCTGCACTCAATATTTACGGGGCTCTCCTTTACGAGAGAGACAGGTATGTCTTTAGCTTCTTCCTTTGTAAGACCGCATTCAGCCCACTTGTCGTAATCTCTACCGCTCCTGACGCCGCAGAAGTCAGTGGCAAATGTAAGTGCCTCGGTAGTCAGATTTACAGCGAATACACCTGTATCCATAAGTGCCTGATAAGAATATCTTGACGGACGGACAGAGATCGACAGCATAGCCGGATCAGAGCATACCGTGCCAGTCCATGCCACTGTAAAAAGATTATCTTTTCCATCATTTCCTCTTGTAGAAATAAGCACTACCGGAAGTGGATAAAGCATATTTCCGGCTCTCCAGATTTCTTTCATCATTGTTCCTCTTTCTGTATTGATTCTATAATTGGCGGCACCAGCTGCTTCTTTCTGGAAACAACGCCAGGCAAAATGAAGTCGCATTCTGCGATCCTTTTTTCTGCGCCAAAAGCATCAGCGGCAGCTGAATCAGCATTTTTACCCGAAGCCAGAAGCTCCGTACTCTGATCAATAATATCAGTAAGCATTACAAACACCATAGATAAGCCCTTGTCTGATATGGCTTTATTAAGACAGAGTCTTATATCGTCTTTTATTTTTTCAAGCTGTTTCCCTGATACGGCGCTGATCTGCGATACACCGAAGACAGTCTCGCCCGAATAGAAAATCTTGAAATCGGTATAGAAGATTTCCTCTGCTGTCTTGCCATTGAAATCAGAACCGGCTTCAAATTCCCTGTAGGCCAGTTCCTCTATGTTCTCTCCGCAAATCTTTGAAAGCGATTCAGCAGCCTTTCTGTCTGTATCCGTGCATGTAGGAGACCGAAACATCAGCGTATCGCTTAAGATTGCAGAAAGCATGAGACCCGCGATCTCTTTCGGTATGATCACATTTTTTTCGATGAACATATTGTAGATGATGGTCGATGAGCAGCCAAGCGGCTGGTTCCTGAAAAAAATGGGCTGTATTGTCTCAAGAGAACCGAGCCTGTGATGGTCAATTATCTCAAGGATCTCAGCCTCGTCTATTCCATCTACAGCCTGGGTTCTCTCATTATGATCTACGAGTATCAGGCGCTTTCTTCCGGCATCAAGGAGATTCCTTCGCGAAAACATTCCGACATACTTATGCTTGTCATCGAGCACCGGGAAATCCCGGTGTCTGATCTTTGCCATTCTCTCCTGAACCTCATCAACAGTATCATCAAGGTTGAACGTCACCAGGTGATCCTTTGTCATAAAATATCTGATAGGCATGCTCTGGTTTATAAGTCTTGCTGCCGTAAAACTGTCATATTCTGTTGTCATCAAAACACATTCGGCCGCTCCTGCTTTGGCGACGACCTCAGGATCCACATCAGTCTGTCCGGAATTTGTAACTATCATGCAGCAGGGTCTCTTTTCAAGCGCCAAAAGCTGACGATCCTGGACATCACCAAGAATAACAATATCATCTTCCTCTATTTCATTCTGAATAGTCTGATGGGAACCGGACGCGACAACGACCTTGCCTTTTGTCACATATCCATGACCATTTCCACTGATAATATGCGCGTTTAACGTCTCTTCTATATTCTTGTACTGGGTACGTGCTCTGCCCAGGATCCTGTTGTCGATCACTGACATATAGGATTTCGCAATATCTCCGTTTACAATTATTCCTTTAAGAAATCCGTCGCTGTTTACTACAGGAAGCGTTACAACATCGAGATCCTGCATATGTTTCCAGGCCTTTTTCAAAGAATAATGGTCATCAATTCCTGCGGTCTTTCTGAATTCTATATCTCTTATCTGTGTCGAGACGTCCGTTACCGTGTCCGGTTCAGGCACATGAAAATGATTTAGCACGAAAGCGGTCTCTGCATTCAATGAACCTGCCTTCATTGGAATATAGAGGTTGTCAGGATCAGTCCTGTTCTTAAGATATGCGTATGAGATTGCTGCGCATACGGAATCCGTATCAGGATTCTTATGACCAATGACCCATACAGGTCTCTTCATATCTTTATCCATAAGCTTGCCCTTCAAAAAACCCGGAAGCAGGCTGCCTCCGGGATAAAACAATTACAATCTGACCAAATACAGAGATAAGAAAATAAAAACCGTAAGCGCTATATTGATTATTGAAATAACCAGCGCCGTCAATGTAATTCTTTTAAGGCATTTATACCGCTTCTCCGTCAGCTTTTCCTGCTCTTCCGAGTGATCAGTCTCTCTGATAAGATCCTGTACATTCCTGTAAACCTTGACATTTTCTGAATGAACCTTCTCCGAAAGCTCACCTTTAATTGATTTCAGATTCTCATTAAGTTCTGTAAATTTCTTCTCGATGAGAGTCTCTGAATCCATACCATCCATATATTACACCTCTTCGCTCTTGAAATAGCTGACCGTCTGACCAAGCGAATCTGCAAGCTCTTTAAGCGAATCCGCAGATTCACTGATTATTGCGAATGTACTGTTAAGTTCCTCCATTGAAGCATTAGTCTCTTCTGTGGAAGCCGCATTCTCTTCGGATATTGCAGAAAGATCTGCAATTATATCCGTAAGACTCTTCTTGGCATCGTTAAGATTCTTGATACGGCCTGAAATATCGCGGACACCGACTGTCACACCTTGTACATTGGTACGCATCTGTCTCATCTCTTCACGGGTAGCTTCAAGCTTTTCACTTTGTGAATCGCAATTCTTTCTCAGCTCATCCATTACTTCAAGAGAAGATGTCGAATCTGCAATCAATTTTTCAACTATATGAGAAATCTCATCAGCGCTCTTTCTGCTCTGCTCCGCAAGATTCCTGATCTCATCAGCTACTACCGCAAAGCCCTTGCCGGCCTCTCCGGCTCTGGCTGCTTCTATTGAAGCATTAAGAGAAAGAAGGTTTGTCTGGCTTGCTATATCAGTAATTGCACCTGAAAATTTAGAAATATCCTGTACTGATTCATTGGTCGACTGTATGGAATTATTAATGGCGTCAACAGAAGATCTTACAATATCACTCTCAGCAGCCAGCTCCCGTATCGCATCGACTGAGTTGGAGCAGGAATTTTCCATCCGATCAGCCAGATTATCAAGAGTATTTACGTTATCAGCGATCTGCTCAATATTCGTTCCTATGCTGTCAGTATTTGTTGCCGCATTCTGAACGCTGTCAGCCTGTGATACAGCACCTTTAGACACATCGTCAACTGCTGCGCTGACCTGCTGGGAAGCCTGGGAAGCATGATCTGAAGAGCTGCTCAGATTATCTGAAGAATTCTCAAGCTCAGATGTCATATGTTTTGTTTCTTTAATTACCTGAGTCAGTCTGTCATTCAAAGTTTTAGTAGCTTCAGCTATCACACCAAGCTCATCATCACGGGAAAGAAGCTTTTCAGGAACTTTCTGTCCCAGTCTGCCGGAAGCAACCTTCGAGATTATGGAAGCAAGACTCTGCATTTGTCTTGAAAGGTTTCTTGAAATAGCAAGTCCGATAAAAAGGAGAATGAAAAATATGGCCACGCCAATTGAGATAAGAACAGTTGCAACTGAAACTACACTCTTTACTACATCAGCTTTCGGTCTTGCGGCAAATACCATTCCTACTACAGATCCATCTGAATTCTTAAGGGGGATATAATATCCATAATAACCTTTGTCTTCGATTGTAATGTCTTTTGAATAATATTTCTGACCTTTATTAAGCACATTGTCGGCGACCTTATCGGAAACCTCTGTTCCGACTATTCTCCTGCCCGCTTTATCTTTCAGAGTCGTTATGGCTCTGTATTTCCCCATTATGATTGAAAAATCAAGTCCGGTCTTTTTCTTCAGATTATCCACAGTATCTTTATAGACATCTGTTACATTTTTCTTTCCCTTCATAATGATTCCGGTAGTGGCGTTGTATTTCCAGTCACCGTCATACATATCGGAAAATTCAGCCGATGCCAGATTCGTAGATGCATCCAGAAGTTGTTTGATATTTCTGTAATTAGTCTGCTTGAGTTCTTCTATGCTGATAGTATTTTCAAGAGAGACGACCAGTGCCAGCACGATCAGGATAATAATCAATACTCTTGACATCAGCTTTTTATCTTTTTTGCTTTTTGAAGAATCGATTTTCGAATTTGATGAATTTGCGCTACTCATTTTTCTCCCTTTTTAAGACCCATATATAAACAATCTCGTGTAGCAAACGCCAACTCATTCCACATGTGATCATTGGCAAGTCTTGTAATAAATCATACGTGGTTTGGACTGACTTGCTTTTTATTTATTATAGCAAACTCATTGGTCAAATTAAATAAAAAAATACCGGAGCATACGCTCCGGTAATGATAAATTTATTTATCAGTCTTTGTAGAGAGCAACCAGCTTGTTCAGATACTGGAATCTCTCCTTGGATCCTTCCTCGCCCTTCTCAAAGAGAACCTTTGCCGTATCAGGATGGAATTTGGTAAGTGATGCATACCTGTTCTCTCCTGCAAGGAACTCCTTGTAGTCGTCTGTAGGAGCCTTGGAATCAAGTGTGAACTTACCTGTCTCCTTGGACGGATCGTAACGGAAATTGAACCAGTAGCCGGCCTTGACTGCGAGCTCTTCCTCGGTCATTGCCTTGGACATTCCCTTCTTGATACCGTGGTTAATGCAAGGTGCATAAGCGATAACTACTGAAGGTCCCGGATAAGCCTCAGCCTCAGCGATTGCCTTGACTGCCTGATTCATATCAGCGCCCATTGCGATCTGTGCTACATATACATATCCATAAGACATGCAGATCGAAGCAAGATCCTTCTTCTTGGTATTCTTACCGCCGGCAGCGAATTCAGCTACAGCACCGATAGGAGTAGCCTTGGATGACTGTCCGCCTGTATTTGAGTAAACCTCAGTATCGACGACGAGAATATTGATATCCTTGCCGGAAGCGATCACATGATCAAGACCGCCGAATCCGATATCATAACCCCAGCCGTCACCACCGAAGATCCACTGTGACTTCTTTGAGAGGTAATCCTTCTCAAGAAGGATCTTCTCAGCAGCATCGCCCTTTACGGAATTAAGGGCTGCAACAACCTTCTCAGTTGCGAGCTGGTTTGCAACGCCGTCATTATATGTATCCTTCCAGTCAGCTACCGCATCCTTAAGCGCTGCATCACCGGATGTCTCAACGAGAGAAGAAAGCTCATCTGAAAGTCTGTCTCTGATTGCTCTCTGAGCGAGAAGCATACCATATCCAAACTCAGCGGCATCTTCGAAGAGTGAGTTAGACCATGCGGGACCATGACCCTTTGCATTCATTGTATAAGGAGTAGACGGTGAAGAGTTACCCCAGATGGATGAGCATCCTGTAGCATTCGCAATATACATGCGGTCGCCGAAGAGCTGAGTGATAAGCTTGACATAAGGAGTCTCGCCGCATCCTGCGCAGGCGCCTGAGAATTCAAGAAGAGGCTTTCTGAACTGAGATCCCTTTACGGAATTCAGCTTGAACTTCTCAATGAGGTCTTCCTTGTCAGGAAGCTTAACAGCATAATCGAAATACTTCTGCTCGCCTTCGTTTGCCTCGAAATCCTGCATTGAAATAGCCTTTTCCTTTGCAGGGCAGACATTTACGCAAGAGCCACAGCCTGTGCAGTCGTATGCGGAAATAACGATAGCGAACTTGTAATCCTTGTTGCCTGTAAGTTCCTTTGTAACCATTCCTTCAGGCTTAGCCGCATCTTCATCAGCTGTAAGCGCAACGGGGCGGATAACAGCGTGAGGGCAGACGTATGAGCAGCGGTTACACTCGATACACTTAGATGCATCCCATACAGGAACATCAGTAGCAACGCCACGCTTCTCGAAAGCTGCTGTGCCGCTCGGTGTAGAACCGTCTGTATAAGTCTTGACGACAGAGACAGGAATTGTATTGCCCTGCTGAGCGTTGACCTTCTGCTGGATATTCTTTACGAATGCGATCTGATCAGCATTGCCTGCTGTCTCATCGATCTTGACATTCAGATCGTCATCCTTGCAGTCAGCCCATGATGCGGGAACATCGATCTTTACATAAGCTGTAGCACCGGCGTCAATAGCATCCCAGTTCATCTTGACGACATTGTCGCCCTTCTTTGCATAAGAAGCCTTTGCGGCATCCTTCATAAGCTGAAGGACCTTCTCCTCCGGAATAAGCTTTGTGAGTGAGAAGAATGCAGACTGAAGGACTGTATTGATCCTCTTACCAAGACCGATCTTCTTACCGATCTCTACACCGTCAATGATATAGAAATTGATGTGATGCTCAGCAATATATCTCTTTACCTGTCCCGGCAGCTTCTCATCGAGTTCCTCAGGCTTCCACTGAGTGTTGAAGAGGAATGTGCCTCCGTCGACCAGATCCTGAACCATGTTGTATTTGTAGATATATGCCTGGCAGTGACATGCGACGAAGTTGGCCTGGCTGATGAGATATGTTGAGCGGATAGGCTTGTGTCCGAATCTCAGATGAGAAATGGTTACACCGCCTGACTTCTTTGAATCATAGTCAAAGTAAGCCTGAGCGTACATATCTGTATTATCGCCGATGATCTTGATGGAATTCTTGTTGGCACCTACAGTACCGTCAGCTCCAAGACCCCAGAACTTGCAGTTCGTGGTTCCCTCAGGAGTTGTAACAGGATTTTCCTTTACTTCAAGAGAAAGGTTTGTTACATCATCGATGATGCCGATTGTAAATCTCGGCTTCTCAGTGTTGTGGAATACAGCAATGATCTGTCCCGGAGTAGTATCCTTTGAGCCAAGTCCGTAACGACCTGTGTAAACAGGAACATCTTGGAATTTGTTCTCCTGCTTTAATGCAGCTACTACATCAAGGTAAAGAGGCTCGCCGTCTGATCCGGGCTCCTTTGTACGATCAAGAACAGTAATTCTCTTGACAGTCTCAGGAATTGCAGCAACAAGGGCATCAGTCTTGAACGGACGATAAAGTCTTACCTTTACGACGCCGACTTTCTCTCCTCTTGCCATCAGATAATCGATGGTCTCATCGATGGTCTCACAGACAGAACCCATTGCGATGATGACGCTCTCGGCATCGGGAGCTCCGTAATAATTGAAGAGCTTGTAATCTGTACCGATTTTCTCGTTGATCTTGTCCATATATGCCTGAACGATCGCGGGAAGCGCATCGTAAGAAGCATTGCAGGACTCTCTGGTCTGGAAGAAGATATCGGGATTCTGAGCTGATCCCATTTCCTTAGGATGATTAGGATTGAGAGCATTCTCCTTGAACGCCTTCAGAGCATCCTTATCGATCATATCCTGAAGCTCAGGATATCCGCCCTTCTCATCCCAGGTTTCGATCTTCTGGATCTCGTGTGATGTGCGGAATCCATCGAAGAAATTAATAAACGGAACATGACCTTTGAGTGCTGAAGCGTGTGCGACAGGAGTAAGATCCATTACTTCCTGAACGGATGACTCGCAGAGCATTGCCACACCGGTCTGACGGCAGGCGTACACGTCCGAATGATCACCGAAGATATTAAGAGCATGTGTAGCTACGCAACGCGCAGATACATCGAACACTCCGGGAAGACCCTCACCTGCGATCTTGTACAGATTGGGGATCATAAGAAGAAGTCCCTGAGAAGCAGTATAAGTGGTCGTCAGAGCTCCTGCTGCAAGCGAACCGTGAACTGCGCCCGCTGCACCTGCCTCAGACTGCATCTCTGTGATCTGCACAGGCTCACCGAACATATTCTTACGTCCGGCGGTTGCCCACTCATCCGTAGCTTCAGGCATTACGGATGAAGGGGTGATGGGATACATGGCAGCTACTTCAGTAAATGCATATGAAGCATGAGCTGCAGCATGGTTTCCATCCATGGTTTTCATTTTTCTCTTGATCATGTTTTTCCTCCTTAACGATATTTCATGGCCTTGTGAACAACTCACAAAAAATATCAGGGATATTCCCTGCAATGCTCATTATGCACAAAGTCCTTTAAACAATATATATATTTTTCCCCGATAAATCAATACAGATAGCCATTCTTAGTGTTCCTTTTCAGATACATTGAATAGTTGCAATGTAACTTTATGTTTTTTGACATCAGCCGGTCTTTCCTATACAATTAACAGGCATATGTCACCTTATTATTGAAGAAAGGCAGATGGATTTACAAAATGATACAGGCAAATAATATATCGCTGCGCCTTGGGAAGAAGGCTCTCTTCGAAGACGTCAACATCAAATTTACCGAAGGCAACTGCTACGGTCTTATTGGTGCCAACGGCGCCGGCAAATCTACTTTTTTGAAAATTTTATCGGGAGCCCTTGAGCCTACGACCGGAGACGTATCGATCACACCAGGACAGCGTCTGTCAGTCCTTGAGCAGGATCACTTCAAATATGATGCCTATACCGTTCTTGATACAGTAATTATGGGCAACAAACGTCTCTATGAGATAATGAAGGAAAAAGACGCCCTTTACGCAAAGCCTGATTTTTCAGACGAAGACGGAATAAAGGCATCCGAACTTGAGGCTGAGTTTGCAGACATGGACGGCTGGAATGCGGAGGCAGACGCCGAATCCCTTTTAAACGGTCTCGGAGTTGATACGGAATACCACCATATGATGATGAAAGAGCTGCCGTCTGCGCTTAAAGTCAAGGTCCTCCTTGCTAAGGCTCTTTTCGGAAATCCGGATATTCTTCTCCTCGACGAGCCTACAAACCACCTGGATCTTGACGCCATCGCATGGCTTGAAGAGTTCCTTATCAATTTCGAGAATACTGTCATAGTGGTTTCCCACGACAGATATTTTTTGAATAAGGTCTGCACTTCCATTGCCGATATAGACTACGGAAAGATCCAGCTCTATGCAGGAAATTATGATTTCTGGTTCGAGTCATCCCAGCTTATCCAGAAGCAGAAAAAAGAAGCCAATAAGAAAAAAGAAGAACAGATCAAAGAGCTGAAGGAATTCATCTCTCGTTTCTCTGCAAACGCATCAAAGTCCAAGCAGGCCACATCCAGAAAGAGAGCTCTTGAAAAAATTCAGCTTGATGATATAAGACCTTCAAGCAGAAAATATCCATATATTGATTTCCGTCCCAAGAGAGAAATTGGAAATGATGTGCTGTCAGTTGACAACCTCTCAAAGACCATCGACGGGAAAAAGGTACTGGACAATGTGACCTTCCATGTAAATCATGATGACAAGATCGCCTTTGTAGGATCAAATGAGCTTGCAAAGACCACTCTTTTCCGGATCCTGATGGGCGAGATGGAACCTGACTCAGGAACATTCAAATGGGGAGTCACGACTTCACAGTCTTATTTTCCAAAAGACAATACAAAGATATTTGATAATGATTTAAAGATCGCCGAATGGCTGACTCAGTTTTCCGAGATCAAGGATGCGACTTATGTCAGGGGATTTCTGGGAAGAATGCTCTTCGCCGGAGAAGACGGCGATAAAAAGATGAGAGTGCTCTCCGGCGGCGAGAAAGTCAGAGTGCTTCTTTCAAGAATGATGATCGAGGCATCAAATGTGCTGGTACTTGACGAACCTACCGACCATCTTGATATGGAAAGCATAGCAGCACTTAATACCGGTCTTCAGAAATTCCCCGGAGTGATCCTCTTCTCATCAAGAGATCATCAGATAGTACAGACTACAGCGAACAGGATCATAGAGATACTCCCTGAAGGTTCTATTATAGACAAGGTATCCACCTATGACGAATATCTCGAACAGGATGCTGACGCGAGAAAGAGAACAGTCTATAATGTGACAGACGATGACGAAGCTGACGACTGAAATTACAGATCAATATGATCCTTTAACGATTTTTCATCAGATGCGGCGAGATTAGCAAGCTCGTCGCATCTGTTATTTAATTCCGTATTTTCATGTCCCTTGACCCACTGAAAGCTGACGGATTTTTGTAAAGAGATGAGCTCATCGAGCTTCATCCATAGTTCTTTATTCTTCACAGGCGCGTTGCCGGAATTTTTCCACCCTCTCTTCTTCCAGTTCTCGACCCAGTGAGTATCCTTCATAAAGCCTTTAAGGAAATACTGTGAATCAGAAACAAAAAGCACATCGCAAGGGAATGAGAGTCTCTCCAGGGCTCTTATCGGTCCCAGAAGTTCCATCTGATTATTGGTAGTATTCCTGTAACCCTCGGATATCTCAAGTCTGTGTTCCTCTCCGTTTATTTTGGTAAGCAACACAGCTCCATATCCGCCCGGCCCGGGGTTGCCATGACATGAACCATCAGTATAAATCACAACATAAGACATATCGATCTCACTCTTCTCTTGCTTTTTTCCGTTTTTTCTTGTAATAATACATATTCTTGTCTGCTATATTAATAAGCGACTCAACAGAATCCTTCTGTCCCGGCTCATGTATCACATATCCGTCTGATATAGAGAACCCATCCTTCAGATCCGTATTTTTGTTAATATCACTTATTCCTCTGTGAAGTGCCGACCTGAAATTTTCAAATTCCTTTTGTTCAGTAAAAACAGCCACAAATTCATCGCCGCCCCAGCGTCCGAAAAATCCGCCTTTTCCCCCGAATGAATCTCCTATAAGATTTGCAGCTGTCCGGATCAGCTTGTCGCCCTCCTCGTGGCCGTACTTGTCATTAGCTGATTTCAAGCCGTCTACATCGAAAAAGCCTACGGCATACCAGCTGCTCTCATCGAGTTTTTTCATGCTTTCAGTCACTGATATCCGGTTCGGGATGCCTGTAAGAGCATCTTCAAAGGCAAGTTTTTTCATGATCAGGTTTCTTTTCTCACTCTCAATGCCTTTCATGACTCTGAATATCACCGAGATCAGGATCATTGTAATGAGAATCATTATACCAAGAGAAGCAAAATCTATACCCATAAACCAGTCGAGTAAGATTGGCAGATGTCTTTTTTCCTTCAATATTATCGAAAGGATCTGAAGAACCGCAAAGAACATTCCAATATTCATGCCGGTCATCATAAGCTTTACGGAATTGTCACGTCTCTTTATATATTGCATAATTGTGAGTACTGTAAGTATGAAGAATAAGACCAGAACGACCATCTGAGTAATAAAAAGGATATTGCAGAACATGATCCTTCTCATTGAGACAAGAATAAAGCTCACGGCGGAAAAGGCTCCGGTAGCAATTCCCAGTGCACCGAGAAAACGCTTCATCTTCTTAGTTGATGCCAGGTAATAGAAGAACAGAACCGTCGGGGCAGGCAGAAGGTCAAGGGCATAGTACTCCGAAAGAGCATTAAACCTGACGTTATCAGAAAGGACATAGAAAAATCCGTTGTAGCCGAAATACCATATGCAGAGAAGCAGAATTGTAAAGCCAAGCGAGATACTATAAAGCTTTTGAGACAGCCCCTTTGCCAGCACGATTCCAAGTACAATAATAAAAACAGCTGCAAGCATCATAAGAAAGAATGCCGTAAAATACATTCCGCGGCCATTGATTGGATAATAGGCAATTCTATCTGACGGCATTAATTTCATCTCTGTATTGATTCTTTCAGAATGATTCTGCCTGACTTTAAGCTCTACACAGATATCCCTGCCGCTGTATTCTGTCGGAATATGAACTGCACAATGAATATTCCCTATCTGGATGTTCTTTCTTGACAATTCGAGTCCATATGAAAATAGTATATCGTCGCTGATAAATACAGTTATGATATCATTGCATGAATGAAATACAAGCGAATTGTCGCTATACGGCATGTGTTCAGGCATCTTTACAGTAATAAGACATATATCATTCTCATTAAAGACATAATCGCCCCGCTTGCATATTTCCCTTTTTCCTGTAATGGTATTAAATCTCTCAACTTTTTTTATTTTAAGATCTGTTGTCTCGCAATGACCGATCCCAAGGAATTCTGCAGCAAAATATATGAGACCGCACATGATGATCATTATCAATATGCCTTTTATTATTATCTGTCTGACTTTGATCTCCATAATGATGCTCCGGCTGCAAAAATAATCATTGACGCTGCAAGAATCTTTACTTATTCAAACACCGTAAAGCTCTGAGGCCCGGTCACGATAACACTTCCGTCAAGTGATGCTTCCCCTACATTGAATATCTGATTTCCGCTCAGACTCTCCGACTCCGTCTCCGGAATAAGGGTACGAGCTTCCCTGCCTGAAGTATTTATTGCTATCAGAAAAGATCCTCTTCTATATATATATACGCTGTCACCTTTTTCACCATGGACAGTATGATATTCACCGGATGCCATAAGATCAGGTGTCGAATGTCTTAGATCAATAAGACTCCTCACAAAATTAAGAAGAGAATCCGGATCATCCTCGGATGAAGCGACAGTCACATGATCTGAAGCAGGATCAACCGGAAGATAGAGAAGAGACTTATCCGCCGTGCTGAATCCCAGATTCTCAGTCTCATCCCACTGCATGGGTGTCCTGGAGCCGGTCCTGTGGAATCCGCCCTCCTTTGATCTCATTCCGTCAAAATATCTCATGCCTATCTCGTCGCCATAATAGATGAAAGGCACTCCCGGCATAGTGAGTATGAATGCAAAAGCCAGTCTCCTCTCCCTGTCATCCATCAGAAAATTGAGACGGGGCGTATCATGATTTCCGGTAATCAAAGACACATATCCCCTGCCTCTTGCCGATGCCAGACGGCTCTCGTAATCTTTGAGAAAAAGAGAAATATCGCCTCCGGCGTCTTTCCTGAAAAAGCTCTTATCTCTTTCGGAAAGGATCTCCAGCCGCTTCTCTTCTCCATCTCCCTCTTTTGCTCCGAAATCAGCATCCGGACCTTCCTTGCATCCTGCTGTCAGCCATTCGCCATGGTTGATATAATCTCTGAACAAAGTAGAATAACCGGTACCGCCGTTATTAAGCGTAAAATCCATATGGAATCCCGCATTCATCGACTGGTCGGCATTGTCCCACTCAGACACGATTGCAGCGTTGGGATATTCTCTGTCCAGCATCTGCCTGATATCCTGCCAGACGGCGCAGGTATTTGACTTATTTTCGTCATCATTTTTGACCAGGGAATCAGCCATATCCACCCTGAATCCGTCACAGCCCATGTCGAGCCAGAAACGCATCACATCCTTTATGGCTTCTCTTGTAGCTATGCAGTCAGGATGATCCGGTGGCAGCTGCCAAGAGCTCGTTCTCTCGCCGAAGCCATAATTCAGCGCCGGCTGACATTTAAAGAAATTGAGAAGATACGCGCCCGGACGCTCTGTCTCACCTGCCACGTAATTAAACGGAAACCCGCCGTCAAAGGCATGTTCTGTCCATATATATCTGTTGGAGTATTCGTTTTTCGTTGTCTCGGATGAACGCCTGAACCATTCATGTTCCTCTGAAGTATGTCCCGGAACCAGATCCAAAAGGACACGGATACCGGCAGAATGAGCCTCTTTGAAAAGCTCTGCCATATCATCATTACTTCCATACCTTGGAGCAATCTTTTTGTAATCACGGACATCATATCCGGCATCCTTGAAAGGAGAGTCATAGCAGGGATTGATCCAAAGAGCATTCACTCCAAGACTCTTTATATAAGGTATCTTTTCTCTGATACCATTGATATCACCTATCCCGTCACCATTCGAATCATAAAAGGACTGCGGATAGATCTCATAAAACACAGCATCATTCAACCACTCGGGCATAACTTCCTCCAGACTTAAAAAATTCAATCTTTCCAATGAATATCCAACTATTTAACTTACAGGAAACATTATACATTAAAAAAAGAAATAATACAAAAAATCCGCTTTAGCATTATGGTCTGCTGACACCCGGCAGCTTGTCAAGTACCTTCAATATAAGTTTCTTATCTGATGTACTTGTTGCATTAGCCATTATCACATACTTTCCTGAAATCGCGAAATAATACCATATGTTTCCTGACTGAGCCTGTTCTCCCGAATCCATGGAACCTGAAAACTTCACTCCGTTTTCAGAAATAATTGTAGTCTGCTTATTTATAAAGGAAGCTGCATTGCCTTCGGAATCAAATTCAATAAGCTCTATGTCTGCGGAATTGCCATTGCCCTGAGCTCTGGTCCAGGCTTTCACGCCTATGTCAGAACCGCTTTTATCTTCTGCGCAGTCCATGTCATGCTTTTCGACAACAGAAACGAATCTGTCGTGGTTCAGCTTCTGACCTGAACAGCTGACGAAAATAAGAGAGCTTAGGAATATAGCAAGAATTGAATAGGCTTTTTTTATTTTCATCTCACTCCTCCGGAAGATTTCAAAATATGGGAAGAACCGTTCCGTCAAGACGTTCAGAAGTATTCAGATATTCAAGTATGGTCGCCGCAACACAATTCATTCCGCTTACTGTTCCAAGATCAATTCCCTTTTTCACGTTTTTTCCATAGATGACAAGCGGGACATATTCTCTGGAATGGTCCGTGGACGGAGTCGATGGATCGCAGCCATGATCAGCGGTAATCATCAGAACATCGTCGTCTCTCATCCTTCCTGTAATCTCAGGAAGCTTTGAGTCAAAATAGGAAAGAGCCCCGGCATATCCGTCTACATCATTTCTGTGACCGTAGATCATATCCGTATCGACAAGATTTGTAAACAGAAGACCGCTGAAATCATGTTCCATCCACTCGATCGTCTTCTCTATACCGTCCGGATTTCCGGTCGTGCGCTGAAAATCCGTAATGCCGCGTCCGGCGAAGATATCTATTATCTTGCCTACTGACAGGACGTCGAAATTCTCGTCCTTAAGTATGTCAAGCATGGTACGGTCGGTAGGATCGATAGAAAAATCGTGTCTCTTGTCATTGATTCTCTCATAATGTCCTGAAGTGCCGGTAAAAGGTCTTGCGATGACCCGTCCTACTCCGTACTTCCCGGTAAGCATATGACGCGCGATCTGACAGTATCGGTAGAGATCCTTTATGGGTACAGAATCAACGTGAGCTGCCACCTGAAAGACCGAGTCAGCTGATGTGTATACTATAAGACCGCCTGTCTCACGCTGCATATCGCCGTAGTCATTAATTACTTTTGTGCCGGAATAAGGCTTGTTGACAAGGATCTTCTTCCCTGTCAGTCTTGAGAATTCATCTATTATCTCATCGGGAAATCCATCGGGAAAGGTCGGCATGGGATTCTTTGACACGATTCCTGCGAGTTCCCAGTGACCGGTAGTCGTATCCTTGCCGGCTGAAAGCTCTTGAAGACGTCCGAATGAACCTAAGGGGCTTTCACATTTCTCACCGGCATCAGCTCCTTCTATATTCATGAGTCCCAACCGTCTCATGTTCTCCATACGAAATTCAGGCGAAAGAGATACGGCGTGAATGGTATTTGACCCTTCATCGCCGTAAAGAGCCGCATCGGGCGCAGCTCCGCAGCCTACACTGTCAAGTACAATCAGTATTACTCGCTTCATAAAAGCACCTCCATTGCCGGCAGTTTATACAATAAAAGCCGTCCCGGCAATACCGGAAACGGCTTTACTAGTTCATCTGATACAAGACACAGATTATTTGAACTTCCTCTTGCGGGCAGCTTCTGACTTCTTCTTCCGCTTTACAGAGGGCTTCTCATAATGCTCTCTCTTGCGAATCTCCTGCTGTATGCCAGCCTTCGCGCAGCTTCTCTTGAATCTGCGGAGAGCACTGTCAAGAGACTCATTCTCTTTTACGATTACAGTTGCCATGCTAATTCCAAACCTCCCTCCAGCTTTCAGATTGTGCTGTATGCTGATCGGGTAAAATCACATATCTCAACGCACTGTAATGTAGTATAAACGCTCTGAGCCGGGAAGTCAATACACATCTTTCATAACTTCATCTTGAACTCTCATTGATTCATCTCTACAATATCATTACAGTGTAAAAGATTCGTCCTGTACGCATATTCATATGTTTTTAAAGATGCTGTACCGGCTTCCTGAATAGATCTCCGCCAGATACGCATATTCACATGTGAGTTTTTACAGGACTGTAATCAAAATATCAATGCAAACCTGTTTTTCATTTGAAAAGGAGTAGTTATGATCGCACCTGAATTTGAAATAAAAGACATAAAGCTGGCGCCGTCCGGTCATAAGAAGATCGACTGGGTCAGGAAGAACTGTCCTCTCCTCAGATCTCTTGAGGATGAATTCAAAAAGACCCAGCCATTCAAGGGAATAAAGGTAGCCCTGTCAGTTCATCTGGAAGCAAAGACTGCATATCTGAGTCTGGTTCTGAAAGCAGGCGGAGCCGAAATGTATGTAACGGGATCTAATCCCCTCTCCACCCAGGACGATGTGGCAGCAGCTCTCGCGGACGACGGCATATGCGTATTCTCGCAATACGGCTGCAGCGACAGTGAATATATGGAAAATATAAGGCGGGTGCTCTCCCACCACTGCAATATCATAATAGACGACGGCGGCGACCTCGTACATATGCTTCATACCGAAATGAGGGACGAGATCCAGTATGTGATCGGCGGATGCGAGGAGACCACGACAGGAATAATAAGGCTCATGGCTATGAACAGAAAAAATGAGCTTGAATTTCCCATGGTCTGCGTGAACAATGCTGACATGAAACATCTCTTTGATAACCGATACGGCACAGGTCAGTCGGTATGGGACGGGATCATGCGCACCACAAACCTGGTCGTTGCCGGAAAATATGTAGTGGTCAGCGGCTATGGCTGGTGCGGAAAAGGCGTATCGATGCGCGCAAAGGGTCTGGGAGCAAGAGTCATTGTCACGGAAGTCGACCCCGTAAAGGCAATCGAGGCATGGATGGACGGCTTTGAAGTAATGCCAATGAGGGAAGCGGCGCCAATCGGAGATTTCTTCGTAACAGTCACCGGAGACAAGCACGTCATCACTGTAGATGATATGAAGCTTATGAAAGATGGAGCGGTTCTCTCAAATGCCGGTCATTTTGATGTGGAGATAGATATGGCAGGGCTTAAGGAGGCTGCCTTAAGCACTATAGACCAGAGAAAAAACATAAAGGGATATGAAATATGCCCGGGCAAATTCATATATGTGCTCGGTGAAGGCAGACTTGTAAATCTTGCCTGCGGAGACGGTCATCCTGCCGAGATCATGGATATGAGTTTTGCGGTTCAGGCTCTGTCAGCCAGATATCTTGTAGAGCACAGGCACTTTAACGAGAAATTGATAAAAGTCCCTCATGAGATAGATCTGGAGATTGCGGAAAGAAAACTTAAGACTCTCGGAATCTCAATTGACAGTCTCACAGATGAGCAGAGGGCATATCTCGACTCATCCTGCATTGATGAATAAGGAAAGGATCCTATGCATCTTCTTATCGATATAATAATACTTGTCATTCTGATCGCCCTGTCCGCCTATTTCTCCGGATCCGAAACCGCACTCACCACGGTCAGCCGTATCAAGATGCGGACTATGTCCGATTCCGGAGACAAAAGAGCTTCTCTTGTATTGAGAGTCACCGACCGGAGAGAAAAAATGCTCTCGGCGATTCTTATCGGAAACAACATTGTGAATCTCTCGGCGTCATCGCTTTCCACAAGCGTTGCCATGAAGCTCTTCGGCAGCCTGGGCGCCGGGATCGCTACTTTTATTCTCACATTTCTCATTCTGATCTTCGGAGAGATCACGCCGAAGAACCATGCCCAGCAGGATGCCGTCCGGCTCTCGCTGAAGCGCGCACCGGTAATATGGATGCTGATGTGGGTGCTTACTCCGATTATTTTTGTGGTGAACCATGTATCTGCATTTTTCATTATGATACTAGGACATGGTAACAAGGCAGCAGATAACCATATCACTGAGGAAGAACTGAAAACCTTAGTGGACGTCAGCTCGGAAAACGGCGTTATCGAAAAGAACGAGCAGCGTTACATTCATAATCTTTTCGATTTCTCGGATTCAATGGTCAAAGAGGTCATGATTCCAAGGATCGATATGATGACCGTAAATGTAAACTGGTCCTATGAAAAATTAATAAGCGAATTCCGTAAGGAAATGTTCACAAGAATGCCTGTCTATGAAAATGAGAAGGATAACATTATAGGCATCATCAATGTGAAAGATCTGCTGATCCCCCACGAGGACAGACCTTTCTCGATAAGAGAATATATCAGAAAACCATATTATACTTATGAGCACAAGAAGATAGCCGACCTCTTCCATGATATGCGACAGAACTCCGTCGCAATGGCGATCGTTCTTGATGAATACGGTGACGCAGCCGGTCTTGTCACACTCGAAGATCTTCTTGAGGAACTCGTCGGCGAGATAAAGGATGAATATGACAGCAATGAAGAGGATGATATAGAAAAAATCTCCGACAGGGAATATATGGTTCGCGGTAGCATGAATCTTGACGATCTGTGCGAGATACTTCCCCTTGATTTTCAGTCGGATGATTATGACACCATAGGCGGATATCTGACAGGACTTTTTGATCACGTTCCTGATGTCGGAGAAACCTATGTCACGAACGACGGCATTCTCCTCCGGGTGGCGGCCACCGGTCATCAGCGTATAGAAAAAGTGGATATCAGATTTCCGAAGGCTCCCGTTCAGGCATGATGTTTTTCATTTTTTGTTTGTTTCACGAATTATCAATACTCTGACAGGATTTTAAGCAATGTCTCTTCATCAGGCACATGCACTGCATCAATGCCGCATGACCTGGCACCGTCTACATTCTCTATCCTGTCATCGAAAAAAACGCATTCTGACGGATCAAGTGAATATTTTTCCAGAAGAGCCTTATATATGGCAGGATTCGGTTTCTTCTCATGGATCATGTATGAAACCACGAGACCGTCTATATCCTTCATAAAATCCGCATACATTGTATGTTTCCTGAAGAGATCCTCGCTGTAATTTGAAAGAAGATATATATGATAGGACTTATGAAGCCTGCTGACCTCTCGCCAGACCCTGGGTCTCGGCACATTCATATATTCGCCGTGATGAATAAAGAAATCGATGACATCAGCATCAGAAGGATACTCTTCCGCGTAAACCGATGCCATCATATCCGGGGTAAGCCTTCCAAGATCTGACTCCTCCCAAAGTCTCTTCGGATCCTGAAAAAGTTCTTTTCCAACTTCCTCTATTCTGTCTGAGGGCACGCCGATATCCGAAAGCATATCCCTCCATCTGTACTGCATGAGTACATCTCCCACATCAAAAATTATGTTCTTTTTCATGAGTCCCCTCGCGAATATTATCAAAAAAACAATAAATTAAAATCATGTCCGGGACAAACCTCCCATAACATTTAAGATAATATTAACACAAGTCCTGTCATGATACCATTATTATGTTTTATCTGCTGCCGGGCAAAACAGAATCATGTCGAGATGACCTTCTTTCAGCTTCAATGCTTTATATAAGGATTTCACCTTTGGCTGTAAATCTTCATCCATAAAAATCTCCTTGAGAAAGAATAAATTTCATCAGCGATTATCATTCCGGTTCTGTTTCAAAACAGATATCAGTACATAAAAAGATATCCCCGCAAGTATCTGAAGCGGATATAAAAGGAGATCCTTTTCAGGTATGAGATAAGAAAGAAGCATGACTGCTCCGGCAGGCGGGACCATGGGACCCATGTTTTCAAAAATAATCATGAAAAGAACAGATGACAAAAACACGGCCGCTACCGTAAAGATTTCAGGCAATCCTGAAAAGACCAGTCTCACGAAGGATCCGCTTGCTGATGACAGTGCCATAAGAATAATTATCCTGTAGGGATGCAGGCGTATGACTTTATTTTTATGTGCAGATAATTCTGTAAAAGCAACAAGAAGAGGTGGTGCCGCAAGGAATCTGAAGCCGGATCCTACAGCGATGCAAATCATTATCCCGGAGACAATGATACGAAAAGCCGTAAGACCGGGAGATATCGTCCTTTTTACAGGTATGTACTCATCAGCTCTCTTTACGCCCGCCTTTTCAAGGATCATGCGTAAGACTATTATCAGAGCAGAAAAAATAAGGAGTGAAATTATATACCATAAAGATCTTGTATGGAGGAGTACCGGCAGCACCATGGCTGATATCATAGGCATAAATGAAGTGCCTGATACCGACTGGATAAGAAGCGCAAGGGTATAGGATAAAATCAGCTGAACTGCATATGGCAGAGGCACGAACCTTACTATCAGCATTCCTCCGATTCCGCAAATCAAAAGGTATGCGAATATTTTTCTGTTATCAGTCATCCATGATCTGTGCGGCGTCAGGAACATACCGGCGGAAATAGCTCCTACTTCAGGAAATATCACTTCCTTCTCGCCCACCATTACCGCCATCAACACCATAAGAGATACTACGATTAGAAAAAAGATATTCGATATGATCTTAGCTTTTTTCTTATCAAGAGACTGCAATATAATTCCTCCAACTATAAAATTCAAAATGGAAACGGGTCTCCTGTTATGATAAACTGAATGCCGTGCAAATGTAAACATGACTTCACTTAGACAAGTAAAAATCAATAAGGAAGTTCTATCAAAGATACAGACCGGTAACCACAATGATTTGGACATCTGACATATCCTGCGATGGCGCTGAACTGAAGACGATCCTCTCAAAGAGACTTCATCTTACCAATAATATCATCACAAGACTGAAACACAGACCTGACGGAATGCTTATTAACGGAAAAAAAGCCATATCAACTGATATTGTCCATACAGGCGATGTCATTTCCGTAAGCATAAGCCAGGTTACCACATTCGACCCTGCATCAAAATCCATCTGGGCAGAGCCGGCTGATGCAGTAAGAAATCTTCCCATTCTATACGAAGACCCGGATCTTATATTTTTAAATAAGCCGGGCGGAATAGTGATGCATCCCTCTCACGGTCACTACAATGATTCCTGCGCAAATTTCGTTGCCTACCACTTAGGGATAAGCCGCGGAGGCATTTATCCTGTCGGACGGCTCGACAGAGACACGTCAGGACTGGTTTGCTTCGCAAAGCATGTCGATGCTTCCGGAATGATGGCGGTCGAGCAGCACGAAAACATATACCATAAGACATATATCTGTCTTGTAAGCGGAATAATAAATTCAGACGGAGAAGTCGACGCGCCGATCGGAATTGATCCTGCATCAGCATATCCTGACGGTTCTCCAAGGGTCAGCGGCACCACTCCCCGCCGAATGGTAAGAGACATCTCATCCGGCGGCCGCCCCGCTCTGACAAGATACCATGTACTTGGTCATGCAAGGATTGAAATAAATTCAAACGGCAACATCGATTCAAGAGACGTGACCCTCCTTCAGGTCACGATCACACACGGTCGCACCCACCAGATCAGAGTCCATATGAGCTATCTGATGCATCCCGTAGTCGGTGACATTCTCTACAGCAAAGATGAAGCAAATCAGGTCATCCGTCTTTTGAATAATGATCCGGCTTTTGTCTCAGCATTCAGGACAGATCTTCCTGAAAGTCCGGAAATCCGAAAGGCATTTTTAAGAACCGGCCTCTGTCTTCATGCATACAAAGCTGATCTCTTAAAGCCATTTTCCAGGGAAAAATTAGAAGTCACGGCGCCTGTCATTCTCCATACATCGACCGGAACATCTTTTTCCCTGTCTCTGTCTTGAATATATTATTATATGCACTCATGGCAGCCTCATGGTTCAGCCCGTCCTCATATATATTCACAAGGAAATCAGCTTCAACCAAAATCTGGTAGTCTGCTCCGTCAATATCCTTATAAGTATGATGGTGCCCGATAAGATAAAGGATCCTCTCCGTCATCTTCTCCGGAAAGTCAAGCTTCATAAGGATCGGATAAGCCTCACCTGGTCCCAGCTTTTCCTGGAGAGGACCGGCTGATGAGCCGAAATCTTTTTCTGCCTTATGGATTCCAATATCGTGTAAAATCGCGGCGGCTTCAAGCGTCATTTCTTCAACAGAGGAAAGTCCCTCGCCATGACCTATCAGTCTCGAATATGTCCAGACCTTTGTGAAGTGCTGTATCCTCATCGGATCGCCTTTGTCATATTCACTGACCTCATCATAAAGCTTCTGAAGAAGAGAATCATTTGAAGAAGCTCCGCCCTCGTCTATATGATAGACTCTGTTGTCAGGATAAACAAAACTAATATAAGACCGACCTGCTCTTGACCTTTTTGCCTCACTGAGATCCAGCTCGCAGTCAAGATTCATGTCACTGTCATCAGCTGATGCTATGATCTCACCCTCCGGAGAGATCACAAGAGACCGCCCTGCAAATTTCATCTGATCCTCAGCGCCGGTCCTGTTTGCCATGGCAATAAAAACATTATTCTGGTAAGCCGCCACCCTCATCTCCCATTCGAACATTTCAAGCGGCTCCGCTTCTGTATTTGCTGCCGGAATAAGTACAAGAGATGCTCCCTGAAGAGCGCATGACCTTATTGATTCAGCTATATGCCTGTCAAAGCAAATTACTATACCCACACGGCCGAATCTGGTATCAAAGACCTGATAACCTTTCTCTGACGGAAAATAGTAATCATTCTCATTAAAGAATTCCGATGTACTTATATTTACCATATCCGCATAACCCGCAATATCGCCGTGAGGATCGATAAGATATGATCTGTCGAAGAATTTTTCAACCCCGGACGAAGAATCCCTGATATAGAAATTCGGACAGAGATACATTACTTTTTCCCTTGCCTTATCTCTGATCCTTTGAACAGCATCATCAGATTCCTCATTGGAAAAAGCAGCTTTTTCTATGCCAAGCCCTTTCAGCATGGGAAGGGGATACTGAGGGAAAAAAGGCGTCAGCATCAGCTCAGGAAAAAGAACCATCTCCGAAGAATTAAAAGAAGCTGTCTCTATATGAGAAAGCGCATTCTTAAGATTTGATTCCATGTCCATAGACATTTTCATCTGTGCAATAGTAAGTCTCATCTGTTTACTCCATATCTCTCTATTAATTTATTAAAACTTCCCACATTCCATGGATCATCTTCGTTGCAAGGATTCATGGAAGCCATGAGATGCACAGATGGTGGCGAACATTGTGTTTTTCGTCGTGAGCGAGCACGCTAGCTGCGGCTCGGTTGACAATCGTTCAAGCAGAAATGCTTCTTTGTAGAATATTGCAACTGCAAAATTTATTTTAAAGCATTTCTGCGCGCTTTTGTCAGAGAGCCGCTAATAAGCGTGTGCGAGCAAACAGAAAAACACAACTTGTGAGCCGCCACTGTGACATCTCTTGGCTACTAGCGAATGAATCCTTGCAACGAAGATTCTCATTATTAATGTGGGAAGTTTTAGTAATTTACTAAAACCAGGCTGACACTATAATCATAATATCATAATACGAAAAAAAAATCCGTCCCCAATATGGGGACGGATGAAAGAAAGGAACACTTTATGGTCATGCCTTCTTTGCGAGCTCAGCCTTGATGTCCTCGGTGAGCTTCGGCACGATCTTATTCAGGTCACCGACGATACCAATATCAGCAACATCAAAGATAGGAGCAGACTCATCTTTGTTGATCGCAATGATGAGATCAGATTCCTCCATACCTGCGACATGCTGAATTGCGCCGGAGATACCTATCGCGAAATAAATCTTGGGACGGACAGTCTTACCTGTCTGACCGACCTGAAGATCCTTCGGCTTCCAGCCGTTATCAACGACTGCACGAGAGCAGGATACTTCACCGCCAAGAACCTCAGCAAGATCCTCAAGGATCTTGAAATTCTCAGCGCTTCCAACTCCACGTCCGCCGGAAACAAGGATCTTAGCCTTCTGGATATCTACTACATCAGAAACGGCCTTTACGACCTCTTCGATCTTTACATATCTGTCATTCGGTGTGAATCCCGGATTGTAATCGATCACTTCAGCCTTAGCACCTGCGATCGGAGCGATCTTCTGCATAACGCCCGGACGTACTGTAGACATCTGTGGACGGTTATCAGGGCAGGCGATCGTAGCGATCGTATTTCCGCCGAATGCGGGACGTGTCATAAGGAGCTGATTATGCTTCTGCTCTACACCTTCCTTAGGCTGCATAGGAAAATCGCCGATATCAAGGCTGGTGCAGTCTGCGGTAAGTCCTGTGTGAACTCTTGCTGAAACTGTCGGGCCAAGATCACGGCCGATAGCTGTAGCGCCTACAAGGAAAATCTCAGGCTTGTATTCGTTAATGACGGAAGCAAGCGCATGAGCATAAGGCTCGGTCCTGTATGTCTCAAGCTCAGGATCACTTACTACGATGACACGGTCAGCGCCGTATTCAGCGAGCTGTGATGTAAGCTTATCCTTGTCGTCCTTGAAATAACCAACAAGAACTGCAGTCACCTTTGTGTCAAGCGGCTTAGCAAGATCTTTTGCCTTGCCGAGGAGCTCGAAGGCGATATTGTCGATGTGGTTATCTACCTGCTGTGCGTAGATATATACGCCCTTGTAATCTTCTAAACTCATTATCTCATGCCTCCGTTAAATATAATGCTTCTCGACGAGAGCGTCACAAATGGTCTTTGCGCCCTCATCAGCGTCAAGATCCTTGTAAATTGTGCCGGCACCCTTTCTGACCTTATCAGATGCCTTTGCGATCTTTGTAGGAGAACCTGCGAGACCCATATCCTCATCTTTCAGAGTTGTGAGATCTTTGCGTCCCCATACTGTAAGCTCAGCGTCAACAGCATCCCAGATTCCCTTAGGAGTCATATAACGGGGCTTATTGAGCTCTGAAAGAGCTGTGACAAGGCATGGCATCTTGGCTGTAAGCACATGATAACGATCATCAAACTGACGCTTTACAGTCACGGTGTGCTCTGACTCGTTTACCTTTATTGCTTCCGCATAAGAGATAACGGGAAGTCCGAGATGCTCAGCGATCTGAGGACCTACCTGAGCTGTATCTCCATCGATAGCCTGACGTCCTGTAATGATAAGATCATAATCAGGAATCTTTCTTATGGCAGCTGCAAGTGTGGAAGACGTAGCCCATGTATCAGCTCCGCCGAGAGGACGATCGGTAATAAGAACGCCCTTGTCAGCTCCCATTGCGAGTGCCTCGCGAAGAACTGCATCAGCCTTCGGAAGACCCATTGTCATTACAATAACTTCTGCGCCTGTCTCGTCCTTTATACGGAGAGCGGCCTCAAGGCCTGCCTTGTCATCAGGATTCATGATGGCAAGCATGGCTCCACGATCCAGAGTTCCGTCCGGCTTGAATTTTACGCCGCCGGCGGTATCCGGTACCTGTTTTACACATACGATAATCTTCACGGTAAAATTCCTCCTGTATTATTTCAGCAGCTTTCCTGCGATGACCATGCGCATAACTTCGGATGTTCCTTCGTAGATCTCAGTGATCTTCGCATCTCTCATCATACGCTCCACATCATATTCTCTGATGTAGCCATAACCGCCATGCAGCTGAACTGCCTCGGATGTAACCTCTACAGCAATGCGGGCAGCAGCGAGCTTTGCAATGGCAGCCTCTTCGCTGTATGTTGAAGCCTGAGCAAATCCGACAGCATCCTTAGCTGCAGCAGCTCTGTATACGAGCAGCTGTGCGGCATCACATTTTGCCTTCATGTCAGCGAGCTGGAACTGAGTATTCTGGAAAGCTGAGATAGAACGGCCGAACTGCTTTCTCTCTTTGACATAGTTGACTGTAAGTTCAAGTGAACCCTCAGCTAGTCCAAGAGCCTGAGTAGCAATACCGATACGTCCGCCATCGAGAGTGTGCATAGCGATAGGGAATCCCTTTCCGCGGACGCCCAGCTGATTTTCAGCGGGAACCTTGCAGTCCTGGAAGATAAGCTCGTATGTAGCTGATCCGCGGATACCCATCTTGTGCTCCTTGGTTCCGAATGTGAATCCCGGAGTATCTTTATCTACTATGAAAGCAGTAAACTTCTTTGAAGGTCTGCCTTTCCTGTCAGGAACGATGTCTGTATAAGCAATAATGATATATACATCAGCTTCCTTACCGTTTGTAATGAAGCACTTTGAACCGTTCAGAGTCCAGTACTTGCCGTCCTCGGAAAGAACAGCTTTTGTCTGAACGCCCTGTGCGTCAGTGCCGGCGCCCGGCTCTGTGAGACCGAATGCTCCGAGCTTTCTGCCTGATGCAAGCTCAGGGATGTACTTCTTCTTCTGCTCTTCTGTACCGAAAGTCATGATAGGGTCGATGCAGAGAGATGTATGAGCTGAAAGAGCAACTGCCGTGGTGCCGCAAACCTTTGCGATCTCCTCGAGACAGAGTACATATGTAAGCTCATCACAACCCTGTCCGCCGTATTCTCTGGGAGCTGTAATTCCCATAAATCCGGCCTTGGCAAGCTTGTCGAAAGTCTCACGCGGGAACTTCTCTTCCTCGTCTGTCTCCTGAGCAAGAGGCTTTACTTCTGTCTGAGCAAATTCTCTGAACAGATCTCTCGCCATTTCATGTTTTTTGTCTAACGTGAAATCCATTTGTTTCCTCCAATGCAAGATAAAATCTTTATATTATTTCTGATCAACAGGAACCTTGCCGCCGTTTGAGTAGTCATAGAATCCGATTCCGGTCTTGACTCCGAGGTGCTTTGCGCGAACCATCTTCCTGAGAAGAGGTGATGCCGCATATTTGTTATCGTGTGTCTCGTCAAAGATGACATCCATGATTGCAAGGATGATGTCGAGACCGATGTAGTCGCCGAGTTCAAGAGGTCCCATGGGATGATTGCATCCGAGCTTCATTGCAGTATCAATACCGGCAATGTCAGATGTGCCTGCTGCATATACGCAGATAGCTTCATTGATCATGGGAACAAGGATTCTGTTAACTACGAAACCTGCAGCCTCATTGACCTGTACAGGGGACTTGCCGAGAGCGACAGCTATATTCTTAACCTTCTCGACCATATCATCAGGTGTGTTGGCACCCTTTATTACCTCAACGAGCTTCATGACAGGAGCCGGATTGAAGAAGTGCATTCCGATAATAGGCTTGGAAAGACCTGTGCCGATCTCTGTAATGGAAAGAGATGAAGTATTAGATGCAAAGATGCAGTCCGGATTCTTTACGATATTGTCCTGAAGATCTCTGAAGCAGTCCTGCTTGATCTTCATGTTCTCGAGAGCCGCCTCTACAACGAGATCCGGATCAGTTGCGATCGTGTTGAGACCGGTCTTGACCTTAGAAAGCACCTTGTCTTCTGATGCCTGATCAAGCTTTCCTTTTGCCACTCTCTTGTCGAGCTGCTTCTTGATCTTTGAGAATCCGCCCTGAGCGAACTCTTCCTTGATGTCGCAGAGATAGACTGTCTCGACTTCATCACACATAGCAAATGCCTGCGCGATTCCGGAGCCCATTGTGCCTGCACCGATAATTGCTACTTTCATGTGTTTCCCTCCTAGTACAGATGTGGATGCAGATTCCTTTCGGCTCTGACCGGTCGGTCTCTGCATTGTCGCCGGCATGAAAAAGCCGGTAAAATAAATAGTTACCAGAAATTCATCTGCGGATATATCAGCTTCATTCGTTAATATTTTAACAAATAATATTAAAAAAATCAGCTGCCCGCCAACGTGTCTAATTCTAGCATAAGCAATATATGCATTCAAGACCAAAAGTGCTCTCGCAGCTGATGTATGTGCAAATTTTTATTACAGTCTCTTCCGATATTTACAAGACATTGAAGAAGGTATGTCCCTTCAGCGTAAACTTGTCTGCTATCGTCCGGTTTTTGAGCCAGGACTGCCTGCTGAAGGCATCAGGCGTCATGAAAAAGAGCTGGTTCATGGGGCCTCCGGGTCCCTGATATCTCTGACCGCTCATGGCTGCCTTGCATGCGTTCACTGTTTCCTGATTTATCAACTCGGGATGGGCGAGATAATATTCCAGAACTGTCATCCCGCTGTCCTGCCAGGTTCCGTTCACCTTCACCCACTGATGGCGGGTCACCGGCTCAAACTGATTTTTCTGATAAACCACGGCGGAAATTGTATTCACGTTTCCGAATCCGTATTTTTTACAGAAAACTCTGTTAAGGATCACGGACGCCACGGCGAGCTTGCCGGCATAACCCTGGTTTCCGGCCTCGGCAGTCACTATGGCTTCAAGCAGATTAAGTTCGCTGCTGTTTTCATAGACCTGCCCCTGGCTTGACGATATCTTTGATACATTCTCCAGATTTTCTTCAGCATGATTTACATCATTCTGTTTATCATCTACGTTTTTTGCAGCTTCATCGATCTTAGTCTGGTCTCCGGTATTTTTTGCATCGTCAAGAGTCTTTTTTGCTTCTTCAAGCTCCTGATTTTTCTTTGTAAGCTCTGCCTCGGCAGCGGCTTTTTCAGCTTCCATCTCCGCTGCCGCTCTCTGTGCAGCCGCAGCCTGGGCTGCCGCCACCTGAGCATCGATTGCCTGGACAGAGGCTTTGTAACCGCTTATCTCACGATCGATTTCATCCACATCCGTGGATGCCGCGATTACTTCCTTATTCTTATCGCTCAATTTATCATTTTCACTTGCCAGAAGATTTTCAAGCTCTCCCTGTTTTGAAGAAAGAGTGTCGCTGTACCTTGTAAGATCACCCTGCCTGGTTTTAAGAGCATCAGTTTTTTCTTCAATTGTCTTCTGGAGTTTTTCAAGAGATGAGATCATCTTCTCATTATATTTATGGATGGAATAGATATACTGAGCTCTGTTTATGAAATCAGCAATGGATCCCGACTCGAGTGAAGCCGTGAAAAATGCCTGCTCATGACCGTTCTCATAGCTTAAGACGATCTGGTTCTTCATCGCCTCGTACTGTTCCTTTTGTTTTGCCTTGGCATTTTCAAGGTCTTCCTGCAGCTTGTCGATGTCTCTTGAAGCATTTACGACCTTGGATCTGGTATCATTGATTTCAGCTCTGACATTATTGATATTGTTTTCAATACCATTGACATTGGACTGGATATGTCCGGCTTCATTCTTCAGGTTATTAAGATTTTGAGAAGCGTCGTTTCTCCTGCTTTTGGCATCGGTCTCCTTCTTTTCTATCTCCTGCTTCTGCTTTTTTAGTTCATCCTGGCTTTTCGCATCTGAGACAGACGAAAACATCACAGGAGACAAAAGAGCTGCCGTCAGAATCAAACATAAGATTTTTCTCAGTCTTGATTTTATTGTTTTATTTTTACTATACATATAAGCCCCCTTGTCTCTTAGTGATTCCAGTTCACACGTCCCCAGAATCTGTGAGCCCCTATGTCAAGGTATTCCATATTTGCTGACGGAAATCCGCGGCTTTCGCATACAGATACCGTTGTAAAGAAAAGATATGGTACGTTTCTGTATCCCGACAGTATCTTCTGAGCAGCATCTATGCAGTCCTGGTTTGGTCCTCTGTTGTAGATAGCCTGAAAGTGTCCGTCATCGACCGGAGAAAACTGCCTTGGTGAAAAGACCACACCGCTGATAGTATTTGGAAAATGGCTGCTCGCAACCCGGTTCATGATCACGCTTCCAACGGCGAGCTTTCCTTCTTCCGGCTGGTTTCCGGCTTCCGCCTGAATAATGGTGGCAAGGATCTTCGTCTCGTCTCCTGTCACGGCATACGGTATATCTGACATAGTCTCTTCTATCGATCCTGTACCCCCGAAAATATTCATGCTTTCTTCTTCGGCATAGGCAAGATAAAGCGCATCAAGCTGCTTCTCTTCTGCCTCATATGACGCCATCAGACTGTCAAACTGATCTGCCGTCAGCTGAGCTTCATTTACCTGACCCACCTTTGACATAAGAGCGGATCTTGCTTTGGCAAGAGCGCTGTCAAGCTTCTTCTGCTTTTCAGAAAGCTCGCTTGAGTAAGAATTCAGCTGGCTTTTTCTGTCAGCCAGCTCTGACTTGCTGTCAGAAATCTGCTTCTTAAGATCCTGATATTTATTGATCATCTCATCGTCGTATCGCTTCATGTCTGATACATAAGATGCTCTTGATACAAACTGCACCAGGGAACCTGAATTAATAAGCGATGTAAAAAAAGTGTCATTTACAGATGACTCATATAAAAGGACTATGCGCTCATTTATCTGTTTTTTCTGCTCTTCGGCCTTTTTCTCGGTCTCTTCGAGTTTTCTTGACAAATCTTTTATATCATTATTTGCAGAATTGATCTTTGACTGCATATCCCTGACATCAGACGTTACGGAACTGAAATCGTCGTTTATGTCAGATACGTTATCCTTAAGCTCTGACTGCTGTTTTTTCAGCGAGTCGAGTTTCTCATGCGCCTTTTTCTGCCCGGCTCTGGCACTGTTTTCCTTTTCCTTTATCTCTGTCTTTTTTTCGAGATAATCGGCTCTTGAACCGGTCTCGGCTCTCCCGATGAGAGCTGATGGAGGCAGGAAAAGAGAAATGATAACAGTAATCATTATCAATATGCATTTATATTTTATTTGCCCCTTATTCCCCATATTTTTATCCTATCTGCAGCTTGTGCTTACTGATTCGACGGCGACCGCCCCGCCTCTGGTCACTTCGATCCTGTGAAACTCCTTCTTGAGAAGAGCCGTCAGCTCGTCATTCCTTCTTGGGGTAAGCGTTGATTCGAGAAGGACACTGTCTCCTCCTATATCTACAGGCGATACATTGCCGGATGAATTGCTGAAGACCTCTGCTATGCGGAAGACCTCCGCCTTGCCCTGATCATCGAGACCTGAGACTCTGGCATAAAGGATCTCATTCATGTGAATCGGCACGCCGGTAAGATCTATTACCTTTATTACTTCCACCATAGTGTTCAACTGCTTTTTGATTTGTTCAAATGTGATATCGTCGGAAGTAACGCAGATAGTCATACGGGACACATCGTCCCTCTCCGTCGTTCCGACGGTAAGACTCTTAAGATTATATGACTTGCCGGAAAAAAGTCCTGACACCTTTGCCAGCACACCGACCTCATTTTCGACATAAAGCGCTATCCAGCGGTCAGACATTTTTTTCTTCATACCACTACCTCTAAAATATCACGGAAGTATCATATCATCTTCAGCTCCGCCAGGCTTCACCATGGGAAGCACGAGCTCGTCCGATGAGACTGCGAATTCTATAATAAAAGGGCGATCCGAAACTTTTTTTGACTCATTCAGTGCCTCTTCGATTTCGGATTCCTGAGTCACTCTGATTCCCCTCACTCCGTAGCTTTCGCCCCATTTGATAAAGTCAGGCTCGTATGGAGGACAGGTGCCGTGGGGTCCCTTGCAGTCAGGAGGACATGATCTGTTTTTCCTTAAGCAGGTGATCGAATAACGCTTGCCGTAGAAAAGCTGCTGCTGCTGTCTGACCATGCCAAGATACTGATTATTGAAAATCATTATCTTTACCGGTACACCCATATTTACAGCTGTGGCCATCTCCTGCATATTCATCTGAAAACCGCCGTCACCGGTAATAAGAACCACATCAGACTCAGGAGAACCGATTGCTGCCCCGACTGCCGCCGGAAAGCCGAATCCCATTGTTCCCAGTCCGCCCGATGTGATCAAGTGCCTTTCCGGTCCCAGATGGGCAAACTGCGTCGTCCACATCTGATGCTGTCCCACATCAGTCACTATGTATCCTTTCGGATAGACCTTGTCTATTGCATTTATTATTTTCTGCGGAGTCATGCCTTTCTTAGGCATTTCCATGGGATGGTCTTTCTTCCATGACTCTATCTCATCCAGCCATTTCTTATTTATTGAAGGCTCTGCCCACTCAAGCAGCTTTTGAAAGGTAAGACCCGCATCAGCTGTGATCGGCACATCGACCACCACATTTCTGGATATGGATGAAGTATCAATGTCTACATGGATTATTTTCGCATGAGGAGCGAATTCATTCAGATCTCCTGTAATCCTGTCGTTGAATCTGGTTCCCACAGAAAAAAGGACATCACAGTGTGATACGGCCATATTGGATGCATACGAGCCATGCAGTCCCAGATCTCCGACAAACATCGGATCATCTGTATCTATAGCGCCGCGCCCCATCACCGTCGTGACCACCGGTATATTCATCCTGTGTGAAAGCTCTGTGAGTAAGGACTCAGCCCTGCTTATCCTCACGCCTCCGCCGGCCAGAATAAGAGGTTTCTTTGCTGACTTCAAAAGCTTATAAGCCTTCTTCAGCTGACCTATATGGACAGATGTATTAGGCTTATAACCTCTTATATCTACGCTCTCAGGATATTCGCTTTCTCCTTCGGCTTTCTGGATATCTTTCGGTATGTCAACAAGCACCGGTCCCGGTCTTCCGGTCGATGCTATATAGAAAGCCATCTTTATTATTCTTCCAAGATCTTTTCTGTCTCTCACGGTCACGCCGTATTTCACGACGGATCTTGTCATCCCGACTATATCCACTTCCTGAAAGGCGTCATTTCCTATAAGTTCCTGAGGCACCTGTCCTGTAAAGACGACAAGCGGTACGCTGTCATAGTGAGCGTCGGCGATAGCTGTAATGGTATTTGTTGCTCCGGGACCAGACGTTACAAGCGCCACACCAGGACGCCCGGTAGCCTTGGCGTATCCTTCGGCTTCATGAACAACAGCCTGCTCATGCCGTCCCAGAATCGTCTCTATCTTATCAGAAACTTTATAAAGCTCATCCGTCAGCTCGTTGATCATGCCGCCGGGATATGCAAAAAGCTTGTCTACATGCTCTGCCTCCAGAGCCTTTACAAATAATTTTCTGCCGGTTATATTCATAATTTCAGCACCACTAATTAATGTCTTCGTTCCCAGGTCGTATAGTGATAGACAATATCATAATATGTCTCTTCATCGGACTCAAAGGTAAGCTCCCAGTCAGGATCTTTTTCAAGATCCGGAAAATAGGCGTCAGCCTCATAGGTCATATCGGTCCTTGTAACATATGCCCTGTCGCAATATGGAAGAAAAGATTTATATACCATCTCTCCGCCTATCACATAGATGTCTTCGCTTTTCCATCCATTCTCAATAGAAAGAGCCAGAACTTCATCGACTGATTTTGCCATATAGGCGTTCTTTACTTTATAGTCCGGATTTCTTGACAGCACAACAGTTGTCCTGTCCGGAAGCGGTCTCTGTCCGGGAAAGCTTAAAAGCGTATGTCTTCCGCAGACCACTATTTTCCCTAGCGTATGCTGTCTGAAAAATTTCATATCGTTCGGAATACGGACAAGCAGGCTGTTTTTAAAACCTATTCCCCAGTTCCTGTCCGCGTTTACTATCAGATTCATAAAAAATCTCCCAAAATTTTCTGCAGATGTCAGATTGCAATAGGAATATCCTTTATCTGAGGCCCATGCTCATAGTCACTTACTATTATATCATCAGGCGTAAAGCGGTAGAAATCGTGTATTTCAGGATTCAGACTGAAATGCGGAGCCGGATAAGTCGGTCGTGAAATAAGTTCCTTTATAAGAGGCACATGCCTGTCATAAATATGGGCGTCAGCTATCACATGAACCAGTTCACCCGGAACCATCCCGCAGACCTGAGCCAGCATATAAATGAGGATAGCGTACTGACATACGTTCCAGTTATTGGCTGCCAGTACATCCTGAGATCTCTGATTCAAAACGGCATTTAATATAAGCCGCGAATCTTTTCCTTCTGTCACATTGAATGTCATTGAGTAGGCGCAGGGCTGCAGTCTCATCTCCCAAAGTTCAGCCGGATTGTATATAGTCGTGATTATCCTGCGACTGAAGGGATTGTTTTTCAGATCATATATGACTCTGTCGACCTGATCCATATAGAACTTCCCATCCTTTACCGTCACATGGGTCTCGTATGAATCACCGAAGGCATGTAATAGTCCGTCTTCTGTAATATCTGTATATAAATGACGCTGCTTCATCTGATAACCATAGGCCTTGCCTATGGAGCCGTTCTCATCAGCCCATTCATCCCAGATATGAGAATTGAGATCATGAATATTATTTGACTTCCTCTGCCAGATCCAAAGCATCTCATCACAGGCGGACTTCAAAGCCGTACGTCTAAGAGTAATTGCCGGAAATTCTTCCGAGAGATCATATCTGTTCACTACACCGAATTTCTTTATGGTATATGCGCTCGTACCATCAGGCCAGTGGGGACGGACTTTCTCTCCTTTTGTAGATGTGCCGGTCTCAATAATGCTTTTACACATTTCAATGAAAATATCATCTGCTTTACTCATCACGTGCCTCTTAATTTTACGGTCTTTGATCCTTCAATTTATTTTGCTTTTGACAAGCGCAAAATCAAGTAAACAAAGGATTCCTTACCGGTTCTATTCTTATTATTCAAGTGCCGAAAGTATCTTCAGCAGTCTTATTATTTTATCTCAGAATCAACGATTTTTCAATACATCGAGGTTTCAGTCCTCTGTTATGGATCTTAAAAAACGCCGCTTCTCCATGAAATGTGATATCAAAACTATTATCGTTATTATTGGAGCAGCAAAAATGGAATACGAAAGAAGGGAAACGGACAAAGCCGCATATCTTGCATCAGGATCGTTGTCGAATTTTCCCATCACCTGATGATAGACGGTCTTTACAGATATGACAAGAAAAGCCGTATATAAATATACCGGTATCATAAATCCAAGCGGATGCTTCAGAAAAAAACGGATCCTGAAGGAAAGAGCAGCAATTATTATTAGTATCAGAGACTGAAGCAGAACAAGATATATGTTTCCGGGCGGCATCTCTCCATGAGAAGCAAAAAAACGGCGCCTGATCCTGCAGGGAATCAAAAGACCTGCCGTCAGCCCGAAAATATTAAGAATTAATATTATAAGAAATACCGTCACTAGTCGCTTCTCCTGTCAATTACACGAATCTTTCCATTATAAATGCCATCTACAGATAGTCCGTCTGAAAGAGCCTGCCTGATGGAATTTATTATTGTCCTGTCTATCTCCTGTCCCGGAATCAGAGCCGGCACACCCGGAGGGTAGACCGATACAATGTCTCTCGCGATAAGACCTGATGCGTCATAAAGATTCTCGTATCTCCACTTTTGCCTGGATGCAGCCGAAAGATCAAGCCTTATTTTTCTCTTTTCCGGCGGATTTCTTTTCTCTATTATACTATGATAAGCCTTGTCATCATATGCAGATTTTCCAGACCCGGAAATCTTTTTGTCTATTGCAAGAAGCGCACGGTATAACCATTCAAGATCAGATCTCGCAGTCGCTACGCTCGTCATGGCGAGACAGAAGCTGTGCATGGCCATCTCACATTCGATCATCTCATCTCTTAACATGTCAGAAAGAGCCTTGCCGGTGATTTTTGCCTTATCAGTAATAATTACTATTTTAGTCGGGTCTCGCCAGATTGCAGGATATCCTTCGATCACTCCCGGTTTCATTACCCTCAGAGATTTAAATGCAGATGTCTTTTCATAGAAGGTTTTCAGGTCAGAAAAAAAACGCCTTCCGGCATAAGCACCCTTATCTTTAATAAATGACAGGCATTCTGAAACCGACGATGTAAGAACATAAGAGGGAGAGCTTGTCTGGAAAATTCTTATGCTTTCCTCAAGATCCTCGTGATAAATGTTTGACTCATTTAAAAGAATACAGGCAGTCTGAGTAAGAGCCGGCAGGGTCTTATGCAGACTGACGACAGCCATGTCAGCTCCGGCTTCAATTGGATTATGGCAAAAAAGAGCCTTCCCGTCAGCATCGGAAAATACCGAGTGTGCTCCATGAGCCGCGTCTACTATCAGAAGAACTTTATTTTTTTTGCAAATATCAGATATTGCAGGAATATCAGATTCCACACCCTCATAAGTTGGGCTTGTTATTATTACTGCCTTTATTTGGCTGTCTTTTTCAAGATATTCATTTATTTCTTTCGGATCATATCCCATAGAGATTCCGTTCTCATCAGTAACAGGATCCAAAAGAAGCGGTATGGCATGGGAAAGCGCCAGACCATGCCAGACGCTTTTATGACAGTCAGCTGCTGTCAGAGCATGATCTCCGTCATGAAGACAGGTGTATATCATTGCCAGATTTCCACAGGTAGAACCATCTACTGATATATAGGCTTTGTCACAGTGATATAATCCGGCTAATTCTTTCTGAAGTGAAACATATATGTCACAAGGTCTGTTCAGATTGTCGAATCCATTTATTTCCGTAATATCGATGGAATATGGATCAGGCCAGGATGCCCGCTTCTCTTCACCGGGTCTCCTTCTCATATGCCCGGGCATATGCATGGGGATAAAACCCGACTTTGAATATTCATACAGCTTCTTATCGATACACATGATTTATCCGATCAAATCATTCTGGAAGCGCGACAAATGCTCGTATGGCAAAATCAGCCTGCCACGATAAAGTCCGCATCCGTCATTCATTAAAATATTGCTGACGGCCGTGAACATGTTGACATTGCAGTTCTTTAATTCCAGATTCTGAAGATTATTAAGCCTGGTATAAGCTTCATCGTACCATTCCGAAAATCCCTCGGGAATAGCATCGTCATGACCGTTCTTTTTCTGTCCATTCTCATACGCCACATGATCGGCAAAACCTATCTCAGCGTAATCATCCATCTCCTTTGTCCTTATCTGCACCTCGATTCTGGTCTTGCTCGGTTTATCGAGAAAGGAGATATGAATTGATTTATACCCAAGCTTTGTAGGATAAGTAACATAATCCTTATAATACGGTCTCAGCTCTTCTTTTATTTTTTCAGAAGGATGTTTAAGAGCAAAAGGAACAATCTCAGGCTCAAACCCCCTTTCTCTGAGAAAATCCGGCAGCATATCTGCTATCTCATACAAAAATCCGGTCTCCATCGCGTTCATGTCACTTCCCACAGGCACATGGCAGACCGGCAGCGAGATCACTATCCTGTAGGCAATGATGTCTCTCACGTCAGAAGCGCGTGAGATGATGTAGTCGTCTGACGGTATCTTCTTGTCCTTATGATATCCGTCTTCAATGGCATTCATGACATATCTGTCAAATTTTTCCTCAGAACGGATAAGAGACTTTATTCTTCCCTTGAATGTGAACGCAAGAAAAGGGTATTTCTCCGCCATCAGCTTATAGAAATCGCGAATCCTCTGAGACTGCGATGTCAGAAAATCATTATGTTCCAGAAATTGTATGATTCCGGCTATATAATCAGCATGAGCCAGGTCGACCCTGTCAGATCTTGACTGGGCGTCAAGCCGCAGGTCATGCTCGAAATTGTGCATGATCTTTATTATGGTATCACCGTTGTACAGATAATCATTAAGTGTGATCATAATATTCTTCCTCAGGACGTCTGCATTCCGGCAGTCATTTCACAAAAAAAAGAGAATGCTGACTCATCAGCATTCTCTATATATCGAGCGCGAAACGGGACTCGGACCCGCGACCCCGTCCTTGGCAAGGACGTGCTCTACCAACTGAGCCATTCGCGCTTAACTCGTGAGCTCTTATCGCTCGCGACTTGTATATAATACAGGACGATCAAGCTGATGTCAATAGTTATTTTTATTTTTTTCAAAAAAGATTATTACAGGGTCAAATGACACGCATAAAAGCATGCCATTTGACACAAAACCAGATCAATCCGATGAATCAGAAAGACTCTGACTGAATTTTGTAAGCTCAGACAAATCGACCTTGGTTGTGACAGGATTCTTCTCCCGCCAGTTATTGTAATAATGTCTGGCCGTAAATCCTATCCAGACTGCCAGAGCGCACGCTGCCGCAGCAGCAATAAGAATATAGATCCTGGTCATAAACTTCTGCCGTTTTACGAGCTTTTTCCTGTTACGCTTCAGTTCCTTATTTTTTTCAACTTTAGCCTGTGACATAAATTGCCTTCCATTTAATCATTGATCTGTCTTCTGCCTGCTCCGTCGCCCGGATCTGCGATATAGAATTCACAGTCAAGACCTGTCCTTTTCTTGTATTCTCTTGCGATAACATCGCAGAAATCAGAAGTATTTTCTGATTTTACTATCGATACAGTGCAGCCTCCGAATCCGCCGCCGGTCATCCTGGAACCAAGCACATAAGGAAGCTTCCATGCTTCCTCGGCCAGCACATCAAGTTCAGGACATGATACCTCGTAATCATCACGAAGAGATACATGCGACTCATTCATAAGATGGCCGAAAGCAATAAGATCAGAATTTCTTAAGCATTCTACTGCCTTTATAGTCCTCTGGTTCTCCGAAACGGCATGCTTTGCTCTCTTCCTGCAGACAGGATCTGAAATTTCATCCTCATACTTCCGGAAAGTCTCGTTGTCTAAATCGCCCAGAGTTTTTATATCGCATACTTTTTTCAGATCCGAAAGTGCCTCTTCCGATTCTCTCCGTCTGTCATTATAGGCAGAACCGGCAAGCTTGTGCTTGACCTTCGAATTTGTAATGATTATCTTCTCATCAGTAAAATTGAGAGGAACGTATTCATATTGAAGGTTCGATGTATCCAGAAAAATGGCATTATCCTTTTTCCCCATGGCTGATGCAAACTGATCCATTATTCCACAGTTCATTCCGTTGTATTCATTTTCGGAATACTGCCCCATCCTGGCGCAGTCCACCATAGTCATGTCTATATCAAAAAGGTCCTTTATTATCACAGCAGCAAGTTCCTCGATCGAAGCTGATGCTGAGAGGCCTGAACCTGCCGGCATATCTGACTTCATTACCATGTCATATCCATGCGGAACATGAAAACCATTCTGCATAAATGCCCAGACGACGCCTTCCTGATAATCATACCATAAACCGTTATCCTCAGGTGCAAATTCCCTGATGTTTTTCTCTATGACTCCGTTATCCGGATATGTAAGGTTGAACCAGCGGATAATGTCATCGTCCCTCTTTCTTGCCACGGCATAATTTCCCATGGTAAGAGCACATGGAAAGACATGCCCGCCGTTATAATCCGTATGCTCTCCTATAAGATTGACTCTGCCCGGCGCGAAATAGCCCCTTATATCTCCGCCTTCTCCGAACTTTTCTTTAAAAACTTTCAAAAGTTCCCCGAACATTTTATGCCTCCTTAAAAAATAAAAAGTTTTTTGATTTTCCAACATTTCATGAAGTATCTTCATTGCAAGGATTCAGATGATTCCAGATTTTTTCAAGGCCTTCATGATCCCGTCATTCTCCGGACTGTCGGTGACGTATTCAGTGTATGGATCAAGCTCATTGGAATGATCCTTCATGGCAATGGCATGACGACAGCTTTGAAACATCGAAAGATCATTTGAAGAATCACCAAAGCAGTATGCATCATCGGGTCCGATTCCTGTATATTCAAGTGTTTTTATTAATGCGCTGCCCTTGCTGAAGCCCTTTGGTACACATTCAAAGAAGCCCTCGCCTCTGTCTATTATATCAAAATCAGAACCGAATTCTGATGTAAGTCCTGACATATCAGAAGCATCATCCGCCTGCAGACAGAACTTTGATATTTCATATTTACTTTCAAAGGGCTGATGAGAAACAGCGCCTATTGCCTCAGTCATTGCCCGTATTTCATTCACGACAGGGAATCTCGACTTGCCTTCCCTGTAATGATTGCCGTCCGTGCCTTCGAGAATTATATCCACGTTATATTTTCTGTCCGCCTTGATAAGACGCTGTCTCAAGTCCTCCGGAATAATAAAGTTTTCCCTTATCTCTCCGTCGATCACGATCTCGGTACCGCAGCCTGCAAGGATTCCGTCCAATTCTATTTTTTTATCAAATCCATTCAGCATTCCCATGCAGCGACCGGAATTAATAAATACGAGACATCCTCGCTTTCTTGCCGCGGAAATGGCAAGGGACGCACTCTTGGGCACTTTATGATCAGCCCCTAATAAAGTTCCGTCGATGTCGAAGAACAGAGCCTTTTTCATCAGGAATTCTCCTTCAGCATCTCGTCCATCGTATGCCAGCCGAGCACGGCGCATTTTGTCCTTGCAGGCATATGAGAAACATCTTCAAGAATGCCGGCCTCTCCAAGTTCTTCTTTTTCCTTATCAGTAATTGTTCCTGTTATCATCCTGTGAAAGACGTCCGCCAGATGCTCGGCTTTCTCGACCGGCTGCCCAATGATCAGATCAAGCATTATATCAGCGCTTGCCTGAGATATGGCACAGCCGTCTCCATCAAATGAACCGTCCGTCACTTTTCCGTCCTCGACCTTCAGATTCAGAACAATATCGTCGCCGCATGAAGGATTTACTCCCTCCAGAGTCATATTCGCATCCGGCAGCTTATGCTTATGGAGAGGATGCAGATTATGGTCTGTAAGAATCTCATTGTAAAATGTATTATTTGCTGGCATATATATCACTCCTAAAAAACGCCATTAATCTTTGTATCCCATCTCACGCCTTATATCCGAAAGGCAGTCGATGAATTTGTCGATGTCGTCCTCATCATTATAGAAAGCAAGACTCATCCTGGTGGATGACATGGTACCGATGAATTTATGAAGCGGCTGGGCGCAGTGATGACCGGCTCTGACCGCAATGCTTTTGCTTGAAAAAATTTCCGCCACATCGTGCGGGTGCACTCCGTCTATAGAAAAAGCAATGATGCCGTGATGTTCTCTGGGATTTTTGGAGCCTATAATGTGAACATGGGGTATGGCATTCATCTTTTCAAAGGCATATTCCGTCAGCTCATTCTCGCGTCCTTCAATCTTTTCCCATCCGAATCTCTTCATAAATTCAATAGCAGCCTGAAGCCCTACTGCTCCGCCCACATTCACCGTGCCCGCTTCAAATTTATGAGGCAGCTCCGCATAGGTAGCCTTCTCAAGAGTCACGGTCTCGATCATCTCGCCGCCATAGAGGAAAGGAGGCATCTTTGAAAGCAGATCCTTTTTCCCATAGAGGACTCCTATGCCCATCGGAGCATACATCTTGTGACCGGAGAAAGACAGGAAATCCACATCGAGATCCCTTACATCCACTTTCATATGAGGCACGGACTGGGCTCCGTCACAGACAAAGACCGCTCCTGCTTTATGGGCTATGGCTGCAAGCTCCTTTATCTCATTCTCACGTCCGAATACATTTGACACCTGGGTGATGGCGACGATCTTTGTCTTGTCGGAAATCTTCTCCTTGAGCTTATCAGGATCCAGATATCCGTCCATATCAGGTTTCAGATATGTAATGCTTACGCCCTTCTCTCTTGCGACCATCTGCCAGGGGAGCATATTGCTGTGATGCTCGATAACTGTTGTTATTATTTCATCGCCGGCATCAAGCATATGCATGCCGTAAGAATACGCAACCAGGTTCAGTCCTTCCGTAGCGTTCCTTGTAAATACGATTTCAGACGGATCCCCGGCATTGATAAAATCAGCGACGGTCTTTCTCGCCTGCTCGTAAGCCTCTGTCGCGTCAATAGAAAGCTCATAAAGACCACGCATGGGATTTGCATTGTTTTTCTCATAATACTGCTGGACGGCAGCTACAACGCAAGGAGGCTTCTGAGTGGTAGCCGCATTATCAAGATATACTATGTCCCTGTTTGTAAGAACCGGAAACTGCTCTCTTATTTTTTTATCTTCGCTTGTCATAAATTCATCTCCGAAGTCACTTCTTGTCCAGATAATCCCTTATCTCGTCTCTTGTCTTTGAATCGCGGATCCTGTCAGCCACAGCATCTACCCTGGCGCGCGCCATCATCTCGTTGACCTCGCTCGGATCGAGACCTCGCGATTCGAGATAAAACATAAGGCTGTCGTCAAGTCTTCCTATGGACGCTCCGTGATTTCCCTCTACATCTTCTTCATCACAGAGGATCACGGGAATTGTGCGGTTTCCGATGGTATCGCTTAAAAGCAGGACATTTTCCATCTCATCGCCTTTGGCTCCGGCAGAGCCTCTTCTGAAATCAATCGTGCCTCGGAAGAGTTTCTTTGATTTATCTCTAAGCACTCCGTCGGCATTGATGTTGCAGACGCTCTTTTTTCCGGTATGATATGCTACATAATTCATATCGAGGTTTGAATCGCCGCCAAGATCATAAGCAATGTCTACATTCAGATTCGACTTTTTGCCTGACAGAGTATTGTATGCGCCGTAATACGATTCATGTCCGCCCAGTATCAGCTGAATCAGGTCAAAAGATCCGTCGTTCTCTATTGTTCCACCGATATCATTTATAAACCTGAATCCGCTTCCCAGCATCTGCACCTGGATCAGATGAAGAATTGCGCCGGGCGCTATATGATATCTGGTCTGAACTATAGAGCCGTTTGATGCTTCCTTTTCTGATCTGTATGTCATGATCACATAGCTCTCAGAATTTTCTCTGGCATATATATCAATAAGCGATACAGATTTTTCCTTCTCTTTAAAATTAAATTCAAGCCTTACCGGATCTTCAGGTTTTTCATTCTTCTCTATTATATATTCATGGACCGGAACGGAATTCCCAATCAAATCAGAAAGTTCCTTACCTATACCGGTCTTTTCATCTGACATTGCAGATATCTCTGACTCACGTACGCTGACCCCCGACGGTATGTCCTGCTCAATGATAAAATCCGAGCCGGACTCCACATCAGATACCACTGTCTCATTCATATGAAGCCAGTTCCATGTCAGCGATGGAATTCTATTTACCTTTATAGTCTTATTATCCATAATTCCTCCTGACATCAACCAATCGCGCCCTTCATCTCAAGTCTTATGAGATTATTCATCTCCACTGCGTACTCGAGAGGAAGTTCCTTTCCTACATTATCCGCAAATCCGCTTACTATCAGGGCTCTCGCGTCCTCTTCAGACATACCGCGGCTCATAAGATAAAAGACAGTCTCGTCTGAGATTCGTCCTATTCTGGCCTCATGTCCAACATCACACTGACCGGTCCTTATATCCATTGCGGGAATCGTATCGGATCTGCTTATATCATCAAGCATCAGAGACTGGCAGGATACGGATGACTTCGAGCGGACGGCCTTGGGGGTAATAACGACTGCCGATCTGAAAGTCGAGATGCCTCCGTCTTTTGAGATCGATCTCGTATTCACATAACTCGATGTGTCAGGCGCGTTATGAACGACCTTGCAGCCTGTATCAAGATTCTGTCCTTTACCGGCAAATGTTACCGATGTGAATTCCGATCTTGCTCCGGCGCCTTCGAGAACGCTCATAGGATAAAGATATGACACATGTGAACCGAATGATCCGGAGATCCATTCGATCTTGCCGCCCTCTTCGACTCTGGCCCTCTTGGTGTTCAGGTTATACATATTCTTGGACCAGTTTTCAATTGTAGAATAACGAAGCGTCGCATTCTTTCCGACAAAGAGCTCCACGGCGCCGGCATGAAGGTTAGCCACATTATATTTGGGTGCCGAGCATCCTTCTATGAAATGAAGATAAGCTCCGTCCTCTACAATAATAAGCGTATGCTCGAACTGTCCGGCTCCGGCAGCATTCAGTCTGAAATAAGACTGAAGCGGAATAGATACATGCACTCCGGCGGGCACATATACAAATGATCCGCCTGACCACACTGCTCCGTGAAGTGCTGCAAATTTATGGTCTCTCGGAGTAATGAGCTTCATGAAATGATCTTTTATCATATCCCCGTAAGGACCATGAAGAGCGCTCTCCACATCAGAATAAATGACGCCCTGCTCTGCCACTTCCTTCTTTACATTATGATATACGAGCTCGGAATCATACTGTGCGCCTACTCCTGCCAGACTCTGTCTCTCAGCCTGAGGGATGCCGAGCTTCTCGAATGTATCCTTTATATCCTCCGGCACATCCTTCCAGTCTGATTCCATCTTGTTATTCTTTGGACGCACATATGTAACGATATGATCCATATCCAGTCCGTCAATCGGCGGACCCCATTCCGGGACATCCATGGAATTATAGATCTCAAGCGACTTCTGTCTGAAATCAGCCATCCACTGAGGATCATTCTTTTCCTTTGAGATCTGCTCCACTATATCGCTCGTCAGACCCTCTTTGAGTTTGAACGCGTCATCCTCAGAATATCTGAAATCATACATGCTCCTGTCTATGTCATGTACTTCAGCTTTCTCCTTCATATCAGGATCACCTCTCGTCTTCCTTTGCCAGATATTTCTCAAATCCGTTTTTATTGATATCATCGATCACAGAGCTGTCTCCGTCAAAAATGATCTTTCCGTCAGCAAGGACATGGGTCCTGTCGACCGCGAGAGACTCCAGGATCCTGGTCGAATGTGTGATGATAAGAAGGGCTCCGCCCACGGATTTCTTGTATTCTTCTATACCCTTTGAAACTGTACGGACAGCATCTACATCAAGTCCCGAATCAGTCTCATCAAGTATCGCAAGATCCGGCTTCAGCATGAGAAGCTGCAGGATCTCCGCCTTCTTTTTCTCGCCGCCGGAAAATCCGACGTTAAGATCTCTGTCGGCATAGGACGGATCCATATTAAGGATCTCCATTGTCTTCTCAAGTTCTTTTTTGAAGTCCCAGAGCCTTATATGCTCGCCGGTCTTATTCTCGATCGCCGTCCTGATAAAGTTTGAAAGCGATATGCCTGGTACTTCGATCGGATTCTGGAAAGAGAGAAAGATCCCCATCTTTGCAATCTTATCCGTGCTTAGATCCGTGATGTCCTCACCTTTAAACACGATCTTTCCTGCCGTCTTTTTATATCTGGGATCTCCCATTATGGATGAGCCGAGGGTTGATTTACCTGCTCCGTTCGGTCCCATTATGACATGAGTCTCACCAAGGCCTACCGTAAGATCCACACCATGCAGTATCTCTTTGTCCTCATCAGCAACAGATGTCCTTAAGCCAGATACCTTCAAAAGTTCTTCTGACATAAATTGTTCCTCCTTGATCTATTCTTCAGTAATTCCTAGGGAAATACTAGTAATTAATCCACGCCTATTATATCAAATGTTTTTGCTATTGCAAGAGATGTATTTTTTTTAATTCATAAAGAAGGTCGCCGATAAAATAAAGCGATCCGAAGGCTATTACCTTTCTCCCTGTCCTCTTCCCGTCAGCTGATGAAAGCCGGATGGTCTCTTCTGTGCTTTTACAGATATGGATATCTTTTTTATCAATGTAAACGCTGTACTCATTTGAAAGAAGATCCGGTGAAAGAGCCCTTTGATTTTCGACAGGTGATATATAGACAGTGCCGCAAAGGGGTGCCATGATCTCTACCATGTCCTTCATATCCTTGTCACGAAGGACCGCTGTCGCAAAGATATATTTTTCATCTCCGAAAAGTTTTATCAGGCTGTCATGGAGAGCCTTTACTCCCTGGGGATTATGGGCTCCGTCTGCAATTATTACAGGATCTTCAGACAGGATCTGCATACGTCCCGGCCAGGATATGGAAATAAATGCTTTCTTTATTTTTTCTCTGTCTTCTTTTGACAACTCATTAAATCCCTGAAAATCAGGTCCGTACTTCAACCGTAAGAAGGCGGCAGCTGCTGTAGTCAGGTTTTCTTTCTGGTAGGTTCCTTTGAGGGATGACGGATATTTTTTTACGATCTCCCCCGCGGCAGCGGAAAAGGAAGATCCCTCATTCATATCCACCGTCTCTAAGGAAAGCGACCCGGCCACTTTTCTAATGACGGCACGGGCTCTTTCATCATTTTCCGATAGTATAAGTACTGTGTCTCTCTTCAGGATCCCCGCCTTCTCATGCGCTATTTCCTCTATAGTATTTCCGAGTATGGCGCAGTGGTCGAGACCTATTCTCGTAATTATTGATAAGACCGGAGTTTCGGAAAGGCCGCTTGTGGAGTCATGCAGACCTCCAAGCCCTGTCTCAAGGATAACATAGTCGCACTTTTTCTCTTTGAAAAAAATAAGTGCCATGAGAAGTGAGTCGTCAAACATCGTGTCTTCAATATCATCCGGCAGATAATAACTCTTTCCGTCAATGGTAACGGTTCTTGAAAGTATCATGCTCCCGATACGTACCACATCTTCTCTTTTGATATCGGCTCCATTATATTTTATTCTTTCCGCGAAATCGACAAGATGTGGGCTGGTGAAAAGTCCGGTTGAAAATCCATCTTCCCTAAGCAGCCTCTCCAGTCCTGCTGCCGTAGAACCTTTGCCGTTTGTTCCGGCGATATGGATTATCTTCATTCCTTTCTCCGGATGGTTTACGGCATCAAGAAAGCGCGATGTCACATCGCGCCCGTACATCCTGCCGAAGCGGCGCTTTGCTTCAATCGCGCTGACCACACTGAAATATGTGTCTGTATTATTTTCCATGCAATTCATATTTTGTCACACCACCATGATAATTCCGCCGTCATTTGCGTACATAGAGCTTACTCCTCTGGTGTTTACTATCACTATGTCTTTGAAAGAGGCTTTCTTCTCGATTTTCTCTTTAAGGACCGTCACATCCCCTAATGCATTGCAATGCGAGATGGCGAGCACACGTCCGGCTGTATCTCCCGTCACTGAAAGCATACTGTCAACCATGCGATCCAGAGCCTTCATCATGCCTCTTGCCTGACCCAGCTGCTGTATCGTACCCTCGGGAGTAGAGCCCATAATGGGCTTGATATTCAGCGTATTTGCAATCATTGCCTTTAGACCGGACAAACGGCCGGCCTTTCTAAGAGTCTCCAGAGTTTTCAGAATGAAGAAAGTATGCTGAGACTGGATATATTTATCGGTTTCTTTCACGACCTCATCAAACGAAAGCCCTGCCTCTTCAAATTCTGCTATCTTCCTTCCTATGAGAGTCTCGCCGATCGATGCACTCTTGGAATCGAATACATGGATATTCTTCGGAGGCATATCATCATCCTCCAGTTCTTCAAGATATATATCTCTTGCAAGACAGGCACTGTTATAGGAGCCGCTTAACTGGGAGGAAAGAGTGATGATATATATATTGTCATAATCTCCCCTCATGCTTTCTATATATTTTTCCGGAGACGGACATGCGGAATGCGGACTTGTCGGGCTGGCCGCCACTCTCTTTAAAAAATCCGCCTGGTCGAATGTCTCATCGTCAATTATGTCATGACCGTCTACCGTCAGCGTCAACGGTATCGATACGAAATGATCATCCCCGGTCATTTCCGGGAACAGCTCTCCGCAGCTGTCTATCAGGATACGGTACATAGTTTCCTCCGAACTATTCTGTACATATCGTTCTATTAAACGAGTGTCAATCGTACATATTGCCACTTGTTCTTTAATTTTACAGCAAAATCAAGGTCAGTGTCAAAATACCTTAAGTCGCTTTATCTGTCAAAAACAAATGTGAGAACTTTATTTTCCTTGTCTTCCGTATAACTTACATTTCCGGCTTCAGGTATCGTATTCCTCAGTCCGTATTGATCTACAAGATAAGAAAATGCGTCAAGGTACGCCTCGTCCGTTCCGAATCTCATTGAACACTCGGTGCCGCCTGAATCCCACATTTCACGAAGGGCGTCGGCCTCTCCGATGCGGTCTTCTGACGGAAAGTAAAGTCCTTCTTTTACATAATAATTATCAATGAATTCATTGCTCTTCGGAATTGCAAAATTATCATCAGCAATATGAGTTTTGGAAAAGGTATCATAGTCCGAATTAAGATATGCATAATTAATATGCTTTTTGATCTCGGTATTTATCTTGTATGTCCCGTTGCCCCAGGTGCTGTCCAAATAATAATATTTTCCGTCAAGTCTCACCAGATTCCAGGCATGCGCCTCACCTGTATAGGCTTTCCCGATCACAACGCAGGAGCTTACGCCAAGTTTTTTAAGAAGATAAGTCGTGGCATCCGCAAACCCCTGACATACAGATGACTTCTTCAGAAAAACAGATTCTATGGTCTGATTCTTTATGTCTCCCGTAGTCGTGTAATCATAATCCACATTGTTTGCAAGAAGCTCATACACATATTGGGACTTTTCATAATCTCCCGCGTCCGTGCTTATACCGGAGAGCCATTCAGACGCCACGGCATCGATCTCTTTCTGCTTTTCTTCAGCTTCTTTCTTTGTCATTAGATATTTGGGGTAAAATTTCGTCTCCGTTCCTCCCAGGAAGGACGACGTTGTAGTGTAGCTGTAACCGTGCACCCAGAAATATCCTGTATTGTCCGCCATAACACATTGATATATCTTTTCGATAAGTTTCGCATCGCTTGTGCTTAAGAGTGTCATCTCGTCATGGTTCTTTACAGCCTTGTCTATCTCCTTATATACGATTCTCTGACTGTTTGTCAGAACGGAATAAGCATATCCGTCGGATGAGACATCACCCGATTCATCACCGGTTATATTTTTTGCAGTCCCGGAAACAGATTGGGTCACATCAATTACCTTGTCTCTTATTCTGATTCCAAGGCCTTTCCTCCGTATCAGGAAAATGGCGATAACGACAAGGATTACGGCAAGTCCTCTTTTCCAGCCCTTACTCATATATACCCTCCGTCTAAAAAAGAGACGCGCACCGTAAAAAGTGTACGTCTCTTATGATAAATCACTGTAACTCTTACCTGAAAAGGTACATAACTTACAATGGTCTTTTCCGTATGTGATTATTTCACTACGGTCACGTTCACAGCCTGCGGGCCTTTCTTGCCTTCGGTCACATCATACTCGACCTCAGCGCCTTCCTCAAGAGTCTTGAAGCCGTCCATATTGAGACCGGAATAATGTACGAATACATCATTGCCTTCCGAATCAGATATGAAACCATAGCCCTTCTGGTTGTTGAACCACTTTACTGTACCTTTCATTGATAACATCCTCCAAAAACACATACGCCGGTCAACCTTAATTCCGGCCTGTAGAATGAGACTAACACAAGACTTTATAAAAGTAAAGTAAAAAGAATAAGGCTTTTTTCAATTTGCCTCCTCAAAAGCGATTTTTACCGACTCCATCAGCTTCGGAACAAAATTGTCGAATAAAGTCTCTGCGCTCTTGTCTATGGAAAACGTCTTCATGGAAACGCCTGTAGTGAGTATAAGCTTTTCTTGTCTGTATCTGAAATTAAGATACATACCGTTTACGGGATCCTGGTTATCTCCCGCAACTTTTTTCATAAGGTCAGACGGACAGCAAAGGATTATTGAAAATGAAGAAGGAAGATATTCGCCCATCATAGAGTCAAATAATATCTTTCTTACCATTCCGTATGGGATAAACTGTCCCTTCTCCAGAAGCCTGTTCAGTTTGTCATCCGGGAAAAAAGAGTCATTAAGCCTGCCGTTTAATGACAGTTCGACTTTGCCTTTTACAGACGCCTCAACCAGAAGAAATGTATCAAATGTATCTTCCGAAAGAAGTTTTTTCATGCAGGATGCGGTATTGATAATATTATACGCTTTCAATTTTATTTCTGTCCCGCTCTCTTTATCACTTCTCCTATTGCACCCGTGCCCTCGGAGAGAGCGCGACCCACGCGGCTTATTGTAGCCGTAGACGCGTTTGTTTCATCCTGAATGTCAAGATATGTATGTCCCTCATCAAGCATTCTGGCCACGTTATATCTCTGCTCCATGGCAAAAAGCTCCGATTCGGAACAGACATCCTCAAAAAATCTGAAGCACTCATCCTCGTCTTTTAAAGTAAGAATAGCCTTATAAAGTTCCATTGAATGTTTTCTTTTTTCCTTTACAGCCATAATGCCTCCCGTCAAATATTAAGATTCGTGCCATTGATCACCGGCTTTTCATCGGTTCTCATTTCAATAAGCGGCGCTCCTTTTCCGTTTATATAATCTCCGGTGATCGTGACCGTACCTATATTGTCATCCTTTGGAACTTCATACATTACATCAAGCATGAATTCTTCTATAATTGCGCGAAGAGCCCTGGCTCCCAGCTTTCTATCTTTAGCTTTTTTTGCGATTGCGGATACCGCATCAGCCGAAAACACAAGATTTACTCCATCCAATGCCAGAAGCTTCTGGTACTGTTTCAGTATGGCATTCTTTGGCTCGGTAAGTATCCGGCAAAGTGTCTCTTCCGTAAGTGCATTAAAGGGGCATATTACCGGAAGACGTCCAATAAATTCCGGGATCATTCCGAATTTTCTCAAATCCTCGGCAGTCACCTTTGAAAGGATATTCTCATCCTTGTCATATTTATCGCCAAGCTCAGATACAAATCCCATCGATGAGCTCTTATTCAGTCTCTCCTTTATTATTTGAGACAAATCAGGAAAAGCTCCTCCGCAAATGAAAAGGATATTGGTCGTATCCACAACCGTCATCGGAACCATTGCATTTTTAGAGCTTGCGCCAATGGGAACTTCCACCTCAGAGCCCTCCAGAAGCTTCAGCATCCCCTGCTGCACAGCCTCACCGGACACGTCCCGCTGATTCGTGTTCTTTTTCTTGGCAAGCTTATCGATCTCATCAATAAATACTATTCCTGTCTCAGCCTTTTCGACATCATTATCAGCAGCTGCCAGAAGCTTTGAAATCACAGACTCTATATCATCGCCTATATATCCGGCCTCAGTCAGACTTGTGGCATCTGCTATCGCAAGTGGTACATCAAGGAGCTTTGCAAGAGTCTTTACCATATATGTCTTGCCACATCCGGTGGGTCCGAGCATGAGAATATTTGATTTCTCGATCTCAATGGAATCCTGCGTGTTTGTCGCCACTCTCTTATAATGATTATAGACAGCTACGGATATGATCTTTTTTGCCTGATCCTGTCCAACCACATATTCATCTAACTTCGCCTTGATTTCGTGCGGATGGGGAAGCTTTTTTATGTCAAATACGCTTTTCTCTTTATCCTTTTTCTCTGCTGTCTTCTTTTTCGGCTGTCTTTTATTATTAGGAATCATTCCTGACAAATCGCCGAGGTTAAAAAAACCATAATTCAGAAGATCGGAGTTATTCAGATTATGGCTGTCATCAGCAGCATTTGTGCCGCCTCCGAATCCCAGATTCGCCATGGAATCAAAGGTCTTCTGCATGCAGTCCTCACAGATGGAGATATTATTGGGAAGATGTATCATCTTTCCCGCATCTTTTTCCGACCTGTGGCAGATATAGCAGAATTCTTCCGGCTTCTTATCATCATTGTTATTCGTATTCTGATCTTGCATTGATCCTCTTTCTATTTCAGACAAAACTTTTCTACATTATATTGGACAATCAGGACAAAAACAACAAAAAGTCTCCGCGATTGGCGGAGACTTTAATAAAGACCTATTCTTACTGCCTGCGGGAAGCTGTTTCTGCAACAGATACCATATCGTTTATGGCTTCATCCATGGCGGTCCTGATGCTCTTCTGCTCATCCAGATGAGACGAGACATCGCTGATTGCATCATCCATGCTGCTTACTGACGACGTCGCATGATCCACGGAATTCTTTATACTGTCAATTGCACTATTTATCTTCTCGAATCTTCCGTCAATATCCACTCCAAGTCCGGCAAGCTGATCCATAGTCTCCTTCATGCTGTCGATGACGCCCTGAGTCTCTGTGATGTTATCATGAGACTGCTTGATAGCTTCCTTTGTCTCATCGATCGATCTTACCAGACGTTCGTTATTTGAATTAAGTTCTTCCATCGACTTTCCGATAGATACGACCAGTTCCTTTATATCAGTTGACAGCTTATTGACCTGGGTTGCCACAACGGCAAAGCCCTTGCCTGCCTCGCCTGCCCTGGCCGCCTCTATTGAAGCATTCAGAGCCAGAAGATTTGTCTGAGCTGCAACCGAATTTATCTGGTTTACCTTTTCCTGAATATCATCGAAGCTGGACTGGAATTCATCGAATACCTTCTGGACTTCTTCGATCGTCTCTGATACGGAATTGGATGACTTATCTACCTTTTCCATATCGTCATGAGTATTGTTTGCAGTATCCGTCAGATTCTTGATCTGATCTGTGAGTCCGCCGATTGAATCTCTTGTACCCGAAAATTCATTGCTGAATTCATCTATCGAACCTGAAATCTCATCATATCCGCCTGATATATCGGCGAACGTGTCTGATATTCTCTTGATCCCGTCTGTCACATCTTTCTCACCTGCTATCAAAAGATCGCGCTGTTTCTGTGCCTTCTGACCGGCTGTGAGAAGTTTTTCCGTATCTACGGCAGGTTCCTTTTCAACTGCAGCTGAAACTGTCTCAGGCTGAACCTCAGATTCTTTTCTTCTGAATAATCCCATTTACATTTCCTCTTCCTAAATCATCTAATATCAACTGATAACGGATACTCATCTCAATATCTATATTTTAATAATATTTGTGCTGAAATTCAATGACAAAATGTGCTAGACTCTTTCCGTCAGCTGTTTTAAAAGTCCTTTGACGCTGCAATGATCTTTTGATATGCCGGGACTCGCATGTTTTCCATGCATGGTTTGACTTTTGACACTGTAATCATACGAAGGAGAAAGCAATGTTCATCCAGCTTAACGGACAAATAATAAATTACGAGAAAACAGGCTCCGGTCGTCCCCTGATTCTGATTCACGGCAACGGAGAGGACCTGTCAATCTGGGATGAACTTACCCATGCGCTGAAAGATGAATTTACCATATACAGACCCGATAGCCGCGGCCACGGAAAAAGTGCCGATCCGGGTGTCCTCCACTACACCGATATGGCCGATGATATTATAAATTTCATCACTTCTCTTGAGATAGACCATCCGATCCTTGTGGGGTTCTCTGACGGCGGCATCATATCACTCATGACAGGAATCAAGAGGTCAGATCTCCTCGGCGGAATAATATCCTGCGGAGCCAACCTGACTCCTTCAGGAATAATGCCGCATGCCCTTAAGGAAATCAAAAAGCGGGCAAAAAAGAATAAGGATCCATTTGATATACTTATGGTGAATGAACCTGATATCAAAGATTACGAACTTATAAAAATAAGCGTGCCTCTTCTGGTCATAAGCGGAGAATTCGATATGATAAAACGCTCTGAAACCGATAAGATAGTATCCTCTGTACGCGGTTCCCGAAAGCTTATCATGCGGGGAGACGATCATATGAGCTACATCATCCATTCTGACCGTCTGGCTCCCATAATAAGAGAATTTACAGGCTCAATTTCCTGAGATCACATCATCCATGCCATAAAGACCTGCAGGCTTATTCATAAGAAACCTTGCTGCTGACACAGCGCCTGACGCAAAGATATTTCTGGAATAAGAAGTATGCTTTATTTCTATTACTTCATCATTTCCTGCGAATATCACTTCATGCTCGCCGGGAAGAGTGCCTGCCCTTACCGATGAGATCCCTATTTCGTAAGGATCTCTCTTTTCTCTTCTCTCATGTCTGTCATAGACATAGTGATATTTTCCTTCCATTGATTCATTTACGGCATCAGCCAGAGCTTCTGCGGTTCCGCTCGGCGCATCAAGCTTCCTGTTGTGATGCTTCTCAACTATCTCTGCGTCAAATCCGGCGTTCAAAAATACCGGAGAAACTGACTTCAGCATATTTATTATTGTATTTATTCCCAGAGACATATTTGCCGAACGAAGCACGGCGGTCTTCTCAGCTGTCTTATTTACAAGTTCGATCTGATCGTCAGAAAGACCTGTGGTGCAAAGAACCACCGGCATCTTCTTCCCGGCGCACCAGCTGAGAAGCCCGTCTACAGCAGCTGCTGTGGAGAAATCTATTACAACATCAGCCGTCTCTTTAACTTCATTTATATTTTTATAGACAGGAAAATCAAAGCCCTCTGCCATCTTGTCAACGCCACAGACAATCTCGGCGTCCGGATTTTTTTTCACTATATCCATGACAGCGCGGCCCATATGTCCCAGACCATGTAAAATAATTTTCATCTAAAAACACTCCCGATAAAACTCAAAAATACTTTACTTCAAAATACCGTAGTCTCTCATTACTTTCTCAAGTACGGCAGCTTTGCCTTCTGACATTTCAAAAAGCGGAGCTCTGAGAGGTCCCACATTAAGTCCCATGAGGTTCATGGCTTTCTTTACAGGGATGGGATTGACCTCTGAGAAGAGCGCGTCAATGAGAGGCATCATCTTGAGCTGAAGCTTTCTGGATGTCTCCGTGTCTCCCTCAAGATATGACATCACGAGCTTGTGCATATCGGCGGGCGCCACGTCGGATACGACAGAGATAACACCCTTCCCTCCCAGCGAGAGAAGCGGCACCACCAGTCCGTCCTCGCCGGAATAGAGATCGATCTTGCCGTCGAGAAGATTCATCATATGGGAAGTCTCCGCGACATCTCCGGTCGCGTCCTTTATTCCTACGACATTTTTGTTTTTGTCTACGATCTTCTTTACGGTCTCAGGCAAAATATTGACGCCTGTACGTCCGGGGATATTATAAAGAACGATCGGAAGCTTTGTGGATTCGGCAATCATAGAGAAGTGACGGACCAAACCATCCTGTGTGGACTTGTTATAATAAGGAGACACCACAAGCACTCCATCCACTCCTGCCTCCTCAGCCTCGTGCGTCAGCTGAATGGCTGTATCTGTGCAGTTTGATCCGGTTCCGGCTATCACCGGGATCCTGCCGTGAGCAAATTCCACTGCTCGCTTTATTAATGTCTTGTGCTCCTCCATGGTAAGCGTGGAGCCCTCGCCTGTCGATCCCACAACGACTATACAGTCGGTGCCTTCCTTTATCTGCCAGTCGATAAGCTCCTCAAGCTTGTCATAATTTACATCCTTTGTATCATTATTCTTCATAGGCGTAATTATCGCTACGCCGGCGCCGCAAAATATGCTCATCCCTTGCCTCCTGTTTATTAATATCCGGATCCCATGTCCGGTTTAGTATGATTATACCATGATTGCAGCGTCAAAAATACCTTTTGCCGCTCATTTATTTAAGTCTGATCCCGCTGCTTCTCGGAAACTATATTGTATACTTCATCAGCCTCATGCCTGATCGAATCCGGCAGATTCCTTCCTGTCATTATAACAGAAGCCATCAGGCTCTTCGCTTTAAGTATTCCTGTAATGTCATTTTCCGTCGCCATGCCTTCCTCAGGAAGACCCAGCACCTCATCAAGCACGAGAAGGTCGCATTCATCTGTAGCCAGCACTTTTCTGGCATAATTCAGACCGTTTACTATGTTCTGTTTCTCTTCCTGCTTTTCCTCGTCATTAAGATCGTCGAATCCTTCCGGACTTCTCTCAAATCTGAAGAAGCGCACCTCGGGTTCCAGCCGTTTCAGATACTCGCTGTCAGTCGATCCCTTCATAAACTGGATCACTATAACGCTGCTGCCGTTTGATGCCGCGCGTATCGCGTTTCCAAGCGCCGCGCTGGTCTTACCCTGACCATTGCCATAGTAGACCTGGATCTTGCCACGTTCCATTTTTCATTTCCTCCTTAGCAGTTATATCTGCAATATCACGGAATATATCACATTATTGCTGATATGTGAAGTTTTGCTTTTTCAGTTGATTATATAAAAATTTATGATAAAATAAATCAGTTATTGAAACTTCCCATATAAACAATGAAAAACTTCGTTGCAAGGATTCATTCGCTTTTTGCCAAGAGATGTCACAGTGGTGGCTCACAAGTTGTGTTTTTGTGGAAAGTTTTAGTCAGTTATGTATACATTTAAGAAAGAAAGAGTGATATAAAATGGTCCAGTCGAGAGACGACATAAGAAATGTTGCTATCATTGCGCACGTCGACCACGGTAAGACTACTCTGGTAAATGAGCTTCTGAAACAGAGCGGCGTCTTCCGCGACAATCAGGAGGTCCAGGATCGCGTAATGGATTCAAATGCCATAGAAAGAGAACGCGGCATCACTATCCTGTCCAAAAATACCGCTGTATATTATAAGGGAATCAAGATCAACATAGTAGATACTCCGGGACATGCCGATTTCGGAGGCGAGGTTGAACGTGTACTCAAAATGGTTGACGGCGTCGTGCTTGTTGTGGATGCCTTCGAAGGCGTTATGCCTCAGACCAAATTCGTACTTATGAAGGCACTTGCCTTAAGTCTTCCGGTAGTCGTATGCGTTAACAAGATGGATCGTCCCGATGCCCGTCCCGCTGAAGTGCAGGACGAGGTTCTCGAACTTTTCATGGATCTCGACGCCAGTGACGAGCAGCTGGACTCGCCTTTTGTTTTCGCGTCGGCGCGTGAAGGATATGCCGTAAATGATCCCGCCGATGAGAAGAAGGATATGAAACCTCTTTTCGACGCTATTATCGATCACATACCTGCGCCTACCGGAGATCCGGACGCTCACACCCAGGTACTTATATCCACGATCGACTACAATGATTTTGTGGGCAGAATCGGCGTGGGCAAAGTCTCAAACGGCAGCATCGCCGTCAATCAGGACTGCGTGGTAGTCAATCACCATGATCCTGACAAGCTTGAGAAAGTCCGCATCACAAAACTCTTCGAATTCGACGGTCTGAAGCGTGTTCCCGTAGAAAAAGCAGACATAGGCTCCATTGTGGCAATCTCCGGAATCAGCGACCTCCACATCGGCGACACGATCTGCTCGCCGGAAAATCCGGTCTCAATACCCTTCCAGAAGATTTCCGAGCCGACTATTTCAATGAATTTCATTGTAAACGACAGTCCTTTTGCAGGTCAGGACGGAAAATTCGTCACATCACGTCAAATTCGCGACAGGCTATATAAAGAACTTAATACAGATGTATCGCTCCGTGTCGAGGATACTGATTCCACTGATACTCTCAAGGTATCCGGCCGCGGCGAGCTGCACCTCTCGGTGCTTATCGAGACCATGCGCCGTGAAGGATACGAATTTGCCGTATCGAAGCCTGAGGTAATTTACGAGACTGACGAGAATGGCAAGAAGACAGAGCCGATGGAGATAGCTTATGTGGATGTACCTGAAGAATATCAGGGGTCTGTTATTTCCGAGCTGTCACAGAGGAAGGGTGAACTTCGCAACATGACGCCTCTTACAGGCGGATTTATTCGTCTTGAATTCAGGATTCCGTCAAGAGGTCTTATAGGATTCCGCGGCATATTCATGACTATGACCAAGGGCACCGGTATCATCAATACCATTTTCGACGGATATGAACCCTACAAGGGTGATATAGAGTTCCGCGAGAACGGTTCTCTCATCGCTTTCGAAACCGGCGAGTCCGTAACATACGGACTGTTCGCCGCTCAGGATCGCGGAACGCTTTTCATAGGTCCGAACGAAAAAGTATATTCGGGTATGGTCGTAGGCGAATCCAACAGACCTCAGGATATCGAGATCAATGTCTGCAAGAAAAAGCATCTTACCAATACCCGTACATCCTCATCAGATGAAGCGCTCACTCTCGTGCCTCCGAGAATAATGTCTCTGGAGCAGTGCATGGATTACATAGACAGTGACGAACTCCTTGAAGTCACTCCTGAACATCTTCGCATCAGAAAGAAGATCCTTGATCCACGCGAGAGAAAGAGAGCCGGATTCAGAACAGAAGGCTGACATATCAATTTATGATCACAGTGTCAAGGCATGCAGGTGGTGAGCAGACATGACACTGCCCTACATTCGTTTAGTATGATCCATATCTTCCCTGTAAATGCAGGGAAGATATTTTTATGCGAAAATATGTTTGCATTTTCCCGTCAGCCTGATATAATATATCCGAACAGACATTCGATGGAGGCGTTTATGGAAAAGACAGACAGAACATATATGGTCATAGATCTTAAATCATTCTATGCTTCCGTAGAATGTGTCGTAAGAGGACGCGACCCGCTTACGACAAATCTCGTAGTTGCTGATCCATCCAGGGGACGCGGTACCATATGTCTTGCGGTCTCCCCTTCCATGAAGGCTCTCGGCGTCAAAAACAGATGCCGCCTTTTCGAGATACCGGATCACATGGATTATATTATTGCTCCACCCCAGATGCAGCTGTATATCGATTATTCAGCCCGAATATACAGCATATATCTGAGATGGTTTTCTTCCGATGACATACATGTATATTCCATAGATGAGGTCTTTATAGATGCCACATCTTATCTCCATCTCTACGGAATGAATCCGCGTACTCTCGGCCATGCGGTCATGAATGACATACTTAGAGATACCGGCATCACCGCGACCTGCGGCATAGGAACCAATCTCTATCTGGCAAAAGTGGCACTTGATATTGAATCAAAGCACGTTCCGGATCATATGGGAGTGCTTGACATCACATCCTACCGCCGCAAGATGTGGGATCACAGACCCCTGACAGACTTCTGGATGGTCGGATCCCGCACGGCTCTGAGGCTCAGTCATATAGGCATATATACCATGCGGCAGATAGCAGAGGCCGGATCCGACAGGATGCAGCGTGAATTCGGAATCAACGGAAGATATCTCTTTGACCACGCCATGGGATATGAACCTGTGACCATAGCAGAGATCAAGTCATACCATACCAAATCACGCTCTCTGTCAAGCGGTCAGGTACTTCCACGCGATTACAATTATGACGAATGTCTTCTTATAGTAAAAGAAATGACTTCAGAACTTGCGCTTGATCTTGTAAAAAATCATATGCTGGCCGGTGCCCTGTCTCTTTACATTGGATATTCCCGTAATGAAACCGGAGAATCCGGCACAGGCGGTCACATATCAATTGATGAGCCCACATCCTCATCCACCAGACTCACATCATACCTCACAGGTCTCTACCAGAAGACTGTGGATCCGTCATATTACATAAGGCGGGTATGCATTACATTCGAACGTCTCCGGGATGCCTCATGCCGGCAGATGAGTCTGTTTGATGACGGCACCGAAGACCGTGACATGAGACTGCAGCAAAGCATCAATGAAATCAGATCCCGTTATGGCAGCAATTCCCTTATCCGCGGTATGGATCTGATGGAGGGTGCCATGACTCAGGAGAGGCACAACGAAATAGGCGGACACAAGATGGTAAATACTGACCGGTCGGACGTAAACGCAGATCATCTCAAAAACTCCGGATGGAGAAAGGACATTCATTCATCATCGGATAGAAGCGGCTCGCCCGCATGCAATATGGATGAGAGAAATATAGATCTTATAAAGAAAAGAGGATAAAAATCATGGAGCACGCAGAAAGGGCGCGGCTTTTCGCGCCGTTTGACGCGCTGTCAGGTTTCAGGGCAGCGCTTGTAAGAACAGAGGACACATCTGTACCCAGAAAAATCCTTTCCGAGGATCAGCTAGAGAAGCTTGATATAATATTTCACAGACTGTCTCCCGGTGATACAGTGAGATGCACCTACTATGACGGGAAAAGATACAGCGACATTACCGGAGCAATCGATGATGTTGACGCAGAAAAAAGGATGCTGAATCTGAATAGAATCAGCATCCCTTTTGACAGGATATACGAAATCCGCCTTATATGAATCTTGATACTCCGAGTATTTCTTTTGCCCTTTCGACCCGGTCAGCTGACGGAGGTGATGTATCCTTTAGAGAATAGGGCATCCCCAGAGACTTCCATTTGTATATTCCCATAGTATGATAAGGCAGCACATCGATACGCTCTATATTTGACAAAGTATCGAGAAATTGTCTCAGTCTCATGAGGTCGGCATCATTATCCGTTATTCCCGGCACAAGTACATGTCTTATCCAGACTCTCTTATTGATCGTATCAAGATGACGGGCAAAGGATAGAATATTATCATTCGGCTGACCCGTCAGAAACATATGCTTCTCAGGATCGATATGCTTGATATCCAGCATGACAAGATCCGTATCTTCCAGCAGTTTATCCGTGCGCTCTATCATCTCATCTGTCTCACGAAAAGGCTGACCCGATGTATCGAGACAGGTATTTATTCCTCTGTCATGAGCTTTTCTGAAAAGATCGGTGACAAAATCCATCTGCAGCATGGGTTCTCCGCCGCTTACGGTAATTCCGCCGCGCTCTCCCCAGTAATTCCGGTAGCGCTCCGCCTGATCAAGGATATCGTCACTTTCTCTTATATCATCATGCAGCAGATTTTCCGGAAAAGAACAGTCAGGATTTGGCACTGTGATCCTCTCTCCTCCTGCCAGAGTGATACCGGCAGGATAATCGGAGGCTCTCATAACCCATGTGTCAGCGTTATGACAATATCTGCAGCGCATGGCACAGCCACGCATGAATACAATGAATCTGATGCCGGGACCGTCAGACGATCCGAAGCTCTCTATCGAATGGATATAACCTTTCATGATTAAAGTCTGTCGTGGAATGTACGGCTGATGACATCCATCTGCTGCTCTTTGGTAAGGTCTATGAACTTTACAGCATATCCGGACACACGAATCGTGAAGTTGGCATATTCCGGTTTTTCAGGATGATTCATGGCATCGATGAGCTTCTCGCGTCCGAAAACATTGACATTCAGATGGTGAGCTCCATTCAGGAAATAACCATCCATGGCTGATACCAGATTATCAATTCTCTCATCTTCGGTATTGCCGAGAGCTTCAGGATTCATTGACTGTGTATTTGATATACCATCGAGAGCATACTCATAAGGGATCTTCGCAACTGAATTAAGTGAAGCAAGGAGACCATTCTGCTCTGCGCCGTATGAAGGATTGGCTCCTGGTGAAAGCGGTGTCCATGCCTCTCTGCCATCAGGCAGCATACCTGTATTTTTGCCGTATACCACGTTGGAAGTGATGGTAAGGATGGATGTGGTCGGCTCGGCATTTCTGTAAGTATGGAATTTTCTGATCTTCTTCATGAATGTCTTCAGAAGCCATACACCGATTTCGTCGGCTCTGTCATCATCATTGCCGTACTTAGGAAAATCTCCCTCGATTCTGAAACCTGTGGCTATGCCGTTTTCATTCCTCTCTACAGAGACTTTTGCGTACTTGATCGCGGAAAGGGAATCGATCACATGAGAGAATCCGGCTATACCTGTCGCAAAAGTACGGCGGACATCAGTATCAATGAGAGCCATCTCAGCTGCTTCATAATAATATTTGTCATGCATATACTGAATCAGGTTCAGAGTATTGACATAAAGTCCTGCAAGCCAGTCCATCATCTTGTCATATTTTGCCATGACTTCATCATAGTCAAGTACATCGGAGGTAATCGGCTTGTATTCAGGACCCACCTGCATTCCTGTCTTCTCATCCACACCGCCGTTTATAGCATAGAGCAGGCACTTTGCAAGATTTGCCCTGGCTCCGAAGAACTGCATCTCCTTTCCGGTCTGAGTAGCGGATACGCAGCAGCAGATGCTGTAATCATCGCCCCAGATCGGTCTCATGACATCATCATTTTCATACTGGATGGAACTCGTGTCTACTGAGATCCTTGCAGCATAACGCCTGAAGTTGAGCGGAAGACGCTTGGAATAAAGCACTGTCAGGTTCGGTTCAGGAGCAGGGCCCATGTTTTCAAGCGTATGGAGGAAACGATAATCATTCTTAGTAACCATGTGACGACCGTCCTGACCGAGACCGGCTACTTCAAGCGTAGCCCATACAGGGTCGCCTGAAAACAGATTATTATAAGACTCGATTCTCGCGAACTTTACCATACGGAGTTTCATAACCAGATGATCTATAAGCTCCTGAGCCTCGCTCTCATTTAAAGTTCCTTCTTTTATGTCGCGCTCAATATAGATATCAAGAAATGTTGAGACACGTCCTACTGACATGGCAGCGCCGTTCTGTGACTTTACGGCAGCAAGATAACCGAAATAGAGCCACTGAACAGCCTCTGCAGCATTCTTTGCGGGCTTTGAGATGTCGAAGCCATAGGACTCGGCCATTTTCTTCATCTTGCCAAGAGCCCTGATCTGGTCAGCAAGCTCCTCTCTCTGTCTGATGATGTCGTCGGTCATGTCGCCGTGTCCGCAGTTTGAAAAGTCTTCCTGCTTTTTCTCAATCAGAAAATCTATTCCGTAGAGCGCCACTCTCCTGTAATCGCCGACGATTCTTCCTCTGCCGTATGTATCGGGAAGACCTGTTAAGATCTTGTTATGGCGGGCGACCTTCATCTCCGGAGTATAAGCATCAAATACGCCCTGGTTATGAGTCTTATGATATTGAGTAAATATCTTATGAAGTTCCGGATCGGGAGTATATCCGTACATAGTACAGGATTCCTCAGCCATCTTGATTCCGCCGTAAGGCATAAAAGCTCTCTTCAGCGGCTTATCTGTCTGAAGTCCGACAATCTTCTCAAGTCCCTTCATGGATTCATCGATATATCCCGGACCATAGGCGTCTATATCAGAGACAACGCTTGTCTCCATATCAAGCACTCCGCCTTTTTTTCTTTCTTCCTTCTGCAGCTCCTGCAGCCTGCCCCAGAGCTTATTCGTAGCCTCTGTCGGACCGGAAAGAAAGCTCTCGTCTCCTTCATACTGAGTGTAATTGTTCTGGATGAAATCGCGGACATCGATATCATCTTCCCAATGAGTACCTTTAAAGCCTCTCCATTCCTGTTTCACAAAAAACTCCTTTTCTAATTACCGTCTGTGCCGGTTCAAAGATTCTGTACAGTCATTACAATACAATAAATGTATCCCGGAATGAATCAGTACATGTATGGTATGTGTATTATGTCTTGATACTATATATTGTGTTTATCAAAGCAACTATTACTATACTTGAATAATCCGATTATGGCAATAGAAAAATTTTTAATAAAAAATCTGAAAAACAGAACAATTTGCACATATATAAGTAACTACATGAATTTGCCTTGCCGTATTACAGAAAAAAATATAAAATAAAAACATGTTGTTGTAATAAAACATGTAAAAAATATTATACGGATATTCTGAAAATGAAAAAGACTCAACTTAAGAATTCAATACTTCTGTTTCTTGCCGCCCTGATATGGGGAACAGCATTTGTCGCTCAGGCCAAGGGAGCCGATCATGTTCCGGGATTTACTTTTACAGCTGCCCGCTCATTCACAGGTGCGCTCTTTCTGATTCCCGTAGCATTTCTTTCGGAAAAATTCAAAAAAAAACGCTCTGTCTCATATTCAAAATTATGTGGAACAGATAAAGTAATGCGCGACCATATGGCAGGTCCTCTTACAAAAGCTGAATTGATCGGCGGCAGCGTATGCGGCACCGCCCTTGCTATGGCATCAAATTTCCAGCAGATAGGAATCAGCCATACCACGGTTGCAAAATCCGGATTTCTGACAGCCCTCTACGTTATCATAGTCCCTGTAATAGGTATTTTTTTGAAAAAAAAGATACATCCCGTCATCTGGCTGTCTGTTGCCATGTCAATTGCGGGGCTGTATCTTCTCTGCCTGTTCGGAAAAGGCAGTCTCTCATTCTCCTACGGAGATACTCTGGAAATCATCTGCGCTCTCCTGTTTGCCGTACAGATAATCTCAGTAGACCACTATTCACCAAGATGCCGCGGAATAATACTGTCATGCGTTCAGTTCTCGGTCTGCGGCATGGAATCACTGATTCTTATGATTCTCTTCGAACATCCTGATGTAAAAGGTCTTATGGCTGCTCTTCCGTCCATCCTCTATGTCGGAATCTTCTCAAGCGGGATCGCATATACGCTGCAGATTCTCGGACAGAAAAACATGGATCCCACATTATCCAGCCTAATAATGTGCCTTGAGTCTGTAATATCGGCAATATCCGGTTGGATAATTCTCGGTCAGAAGATGAGTCCGTCTGAAATAGCAGGAGCCTGTCTCATGTTCGCATCCATAGTCCTGTCACAGATACTTCCCGCGAAAATCGGAAACCGGAAGTAAACTATCCGACACCTGTAAAATCATCGGTATTATTTCCGTCTGAATTCCTTCAACAATTTTTTTCTGTCGTCCGGTATTCTGAAACTTTCCACTGCCTTCTGAATTGTCTTATTATGAGTCCATTTATCAAGTCTTCCCGACTCAATATAGGGCAGTGTCTCATCCCACTGCTTTGCAAGCGCCGTCGCATAGAACCATGCCACCATCATTTTTACATAATATTCATCTGAGTGAACCTCTGCCGGATATGAAAGATATTCGGGCAGAAAATCACTGTCAAGGAAGTGCCTCATCAGCATGCCTATGCCGAATCGGCAGGTATATGTCCTGTCGGACGAAATCCAATGTCTTATCTTTATTATAAGATCATCCTTATTTTTCTCGAATATTTTCGGTGCCAGAGTATCGCATACAGCCCAGTTATCTATGAAAGGAAGGAAAGCTTCCACTTCCTTCATGCAGATGTCATAATCCTTTTCTTTTGAGAGCAAGATTGCGTGAAGCAGATTCTCATCATAATATTTATGCGGTAACTGCCGGAGGAATTCCTTATACTCCGGATCCTTAAAATAAACACCGGCAAGCTTCCTTAATTTAGGAAGACGGACGCCTATCATACTGTCTACAGGTATTCCCGGTGTGAGTCTCGATTGAAAATCAGCATAGCCTCTGTCGCTCAGTTTAAATAATTCTTCTGTTATATCCATCCGTATTCTTCTTTCTATATCTTAATGCACTGCCACTTCGTGCCGCTGCATTTAATATTAACAGATTGGTTCGAATCCTTATAATAATATTTTCATATCACGATTTTTTCTCTCAGCAATATTTACAAATTTAACAATATTATGTAGAAAATTTTACATTGGGGAAATAAAATGATTACAGAGTCAAGCCACACAAGAAAAGCATGCAGGTGGTGAGATATCCCCGCCACAGGCTTTATCGGCGAAGATAAAGGAAGCGGTATAAGACTTTTTACAATAAAGATATTTGAACAGTTAAATAAAACGAGGTACATATTATATGCAGACAAAAAAATACAGCACCGGTATCGGCTCACAGCTACTCTATGGAGCAGGAGAGTTTTTCAACGGAGGCGCCTTCGTAATCATCAATTCATTTTTTACGGTATTTCTGATAAAGGCGATGGGTATGCCTGCAGCAATGGCAGGCACCGTTCCCCTGATCGGTCATTTCTGGGATGCCATCACAGATCCAATCATGGGAAATATCACAGACCGCACCAGCTCCAAAATGGGTGCGAAGCGCTTCTATATGCTGATCGGCTCATTTGCGACAGCCCTTACTTTTGCTACTATCTGGATACCCTTTCGAACGGATCGGCCAATCACCATGTTCATCTTCTATGTGATCATGTACTGTCTGTTTTCAACCGGCTCAACGATCCTAATGGTTCCCTATAACGGACTTCTGCCCGACATGGTAGATGATTACAGCACCCGTTCCAGATTCTCCAATGTCCGAATGATCTGGTCGACCCTTGGCGCCATGGTCTGCGGCGTGCTCCCGACTCTCATCATCACCGACACCACAAAGACCTCCACCTATCTCCGCTGCGGCATCCTGTTCGGACTCCTTTTCCTTATTACCTGCCTCCTGACAGTAGCGGGAACATGGGAAAAAAAGCATAAGCCGGTAAAATCAAAGCTATCCGACAGCTTCGACCACGCCGGCAGCGCGTTCAGAAGCAGGGCTTTTCGTCTTTTCGTAGGAATATATCTTACTGGTCAGTGCGGCATGGACTTCGTCTCCGGCATGGCAGTCTATTATGTGGATGACGTAATAAACGGTTATAAAAATCATTATGTCACCTATCTGATGGCTGCCCTTATTGTAGCTCAGCTAATAGGCATGCTGATATGGGGTCCTGTCATGGCAAAAACCTCCAAGCGGACGACTATCCTTATTGGGGCTCCCATCCGTATTATCTGCACAATTCTTCTGCTTCCTTTTTCATATGAGGGCGCAAGCATAATACCCATACTGGCTCTGGCTGCAGGTATAGGAATCGGAAACGCAGCCACTCTCACAAGTATCTTCGCCATCATGGCGGACATGCCCGATGTTGATGAGCTGATAACCTCTGTTCACAGACCGGGTGTGGTTTCAGGCATGTCTACCTTCGCAAGGAAAATATCGTCAGGACTCTCCGCATGGCTTATCGGAGTCCTGCTTGCTTTTGTGGGTTACAGTGAAAAACTTGCAAACGCAGGCAAACGTCAATCTATTTTTACACAGAGAGGCATAACGATCATATTTGTCTTAATGCCGGTTATCCTGTGCACGCTTCTCTTCTATTTCGGATACCGCTTCCCTATGACAGAAAAAGAATTCAATATAATTAAAACAGAGATAAAAAGAAGAAAGGGCGAGGACCATTCAAAGCCCACGCCCGAGGAAATCAAGATTTGCGAAAGAGTTACAGGTCTTCCTTTTGACAGGCTTTTTGATCCGGAAAACCAGTGGATCAGAAAGCGTCATCATGAATTTTAGTTATTTTTCATTGCAATCTCAGATATCAATTATTCCCAGCACATTCAAAACCGAACTTGCAAGTATAACCAAAAGAAACAGGATCGACAGGTATTTGATAATGAAGGTATAGATCTTCTTCCGCTTGAACTTTGCTCCACCCTTGCATACCTCTTCTTCAATTCCCTTCAATGTCACGCTTCTAAGCACCAGAACACAGATTGCAATCGCGGCTATAGGCATCATTATTGAATTGGACAGGAAATCAAAGAAATCCAGAAAATCCATGCCCAATATAGTGACGCTTTTCAGCACGTTGAATCCGAGACTTGAGAGTGTACCAAGACCAATAAAAAGAACAGTTACTATCATAGAAGCGTATTTTCTCTTCATATGCAGCTCATCTTCAAAAGTGGATGCGCATGTCTCAGCAAGAGAAATGGAACTTGTCAATGCCGCGAAAAACACCAGGAGGAAAAATATTATTCCTATTGCCGTTCCCATTCCCATAGAGCCGAAGACCTTTGGCATGGTAATAAACATAAGAGATGGCCCGGCCTGAAGATTTCTGGCAGCATCATTCCCGGAAAAAGCGAATACAGCCGGAATGATCATAAGTCCCGCAAGAATTGCGATCGCTGTGTCAAAAAATTCCACTTCCGATGTAGAACGCTCAATGCTCACATCTTTTTCCATGTATGAGCCATAAGTAATAAGGATACCCATAGCGCAGGAAAGCGAATAGAACATCTGGCCAAGCGCCGCAACCACAGTCATCCAGGAGAAGTGTCTGATATCAGGTATCAGAAAATATCTGACCCCTGAAAGCGCTCCCGGACGAGTAACTGAATATATCGCAACGAGTAAGGCAAGTACCACCAGAGCCGGCATCATAAGACGCGATATCTTCTCCACGCCCTTCTGCACTCCGAAGAATATTACAACCACCGTGCATAAGGCGAATACCAAAAACCAACCTTCTACCGATACTCCGTCTGAAATAAAATCAGAAAAATAATTGTCACCGGAAAGAGCCTTCACGCCTCCGGCAGCATAACCGGCGAGATAGCGGAGAACCCATCCTCCGATCACACAATAATAAGGACCTATTATCATCGGAATTATTGCGTTTATCCATCCTCCGAACCTGAATGACGGACCTTTTCCGAAATGCTCGAAGGCGCCTATGGGACTCTTCTTTGTCATGCGGCCTATGGCTGTCTCTGAAATAATAAGAGTATAACCGAAAGTCATAACAAGAATCAGATATACCAGAAGAAATGCTCCACCGCCGTATTTAGCGGCAAGATAAGGGAAACGCCAGATGTTTCCCAGACCTACGGCAGATCCGGCCGTTGTCAATACATAGCCCAGCCTGCCTGAAAACGATGCGCGCTGAGCAGATGTCTTTGTACTCATTTTTCATCTCCCTTTAAATAATACAAAACTACCAGATAAAGATTTTAAGCATCTTTCAGCCAAATGTCCATATGAAAATATGATATGATGAGACAGGTGTTTATCAAAATTATCACGGGTCTGTTGATCCACTAAATAAGTGTAAAAAGTCATTGCTTCCAGGGAAGAACACTGTTTCTCAAGATATAGTGACTTTGTATTTTTGGAGAAAGATCAGATGGAACTTAATTCATTAAAATTTAAAGGGCAATTCCGTGATTATCAAAAGAAAATACTTGATAATTCGAAAAAGTATCTGGACGATGGAAAAATAAATATAGCAGCAGCCCCGGGCTCCGGAAAAACCACCCTTGGGCTTGAACTTATATGCCGTCTTGGAAAACCTGCTCTTATACTTGCTCCTTCGATCACGATCCGCCAGCAATGGGGAGAACGCTTCTCTGATGCCTTTCTTCCTGAAGGAGAAAATTCCGAAAACTACATATCCTATAATATTTCAGAACCCGGTAAACTTACCTGTATAACTTACCAGGCTCTGTATTCCGCCATGTCCGGGAAAGAAGCTGAAGTAACAGATGATGAAGAAGAATCCAATGGCGATTCTCTGAAGAAGGCTCCGCTAAGGAAACTGGATGTTTCTTCCATTATGAAGAGAAATAACATCACGACCATCTGCCTGGATGAAGCTCATCATCTCCGCACAGAATGGCACAGAGCCCTTACAAAGCTTATAAATGATATGGAAGGACAGATAACAATAATCGCACTGACTGCCACTCCTCCCTATGACTCCACTCCGACCGAATGGAAAAAATACACTGATCTCTGCGGAGAAATTGATGCAGAGATCTCGATTCCTGAACTTGTCAGGCAGAAAACTCTCTGCCCTCATCAGGATCTTGTACTTTTCTCCTATCCGACAGAGGCAGAAAGAAAAGAAATAAATTCCATACAGAAAAGGTCAGCTGAAGCCGCAAAAGATGTCTTGAAAAGCGGTCTCTTTGAAGATGCCTATACTTTTCTGGATCAGAATATAAATCCCGACAGAGAAGACTATCTCTATCAGCACATAGAAGATTTCCGTTCATTCCTTTATTGTGTCAAATACAGTGGAGTGAAGCTGCCGTCACGGTATAATAAGCTTATTTATGAGAAAATAAAAACAGTCATTTTTTTTAAAAATAATCTGCAGACCGGCTGTCAGTTTGTAATAGACAATCCTGACCTCTTCGGAGAAAATATATCAGAAAAGATGCTATCATTCTTCCGCGAGAGGCATGTGACAGACAGAAAAAGAATAGATCTCTTCTCATCCAAAGAGACATCTGCTCTTCTGGCATCCTCGATGGGAAAAATCGGAGGAATAAAGACTATAGTGAAGGCTGAAACAGACTCCCTCGGCAGCAGCCTCCGCATGGTAATACTTACAGACTATATCAAGAAAAATCTTATTAATATCATAGGAACTGATGAACCTCTGACAGAAATGGGCACAGTTCCGATCTTTGAGAGCATAAGAAGAGAAAAAATCTCCGGTATCAGACCTGCAGTCATCTCCGGCACCCTTACCATTATCCCTGATACAGCTTTACCGGCGCTAAAAAAGCTTTCCGAAGAGGAAGAATGTTCTGTCACGATCAAGCCTATAAAAGAGACCGGATTTTCAAAAGTCGATTTTGCAGGAGGCAATAAGAAAAAGGTAAGCGTAGTAACAGATCTCTTTCAGAAAGGAGAAATAAATATACTAATAGGAACAAAATCACTCCTTGGAGAAGGCTGGGACTGTCCTTCCATCAATTCTCTTATTCTGGCAAGCTTCGTCGGATCATTTATGCTGTCAAATCAGATGCGGGGCCGTGCGATCCGTATTGATAAAGAACATCCGGACAAGGTAGCTAATATATGGCATCTGATCACGGCTTATATTGATGAGTGCCTGTCAAAAAATATAGAAAGTATCGCTGAAGGAAAAGATATATATGAAAACAGTATGACGCTCGGTGAAGACTATGAATCAGTCGCCAGACGCTTTGAATGTTTTATGGGGCCTTCGATAAAAGAAGACGTGATTCAAAGCGGTATAGAAAGACTTGGCATAGATCGTTTTATCGATAGATCCGGCGTGGAGAGATCAAACGCCGAGATGCTGTCTCTTGCTTCTGACAGAGAAGAGGCAAAAAATCGATGGATACGCTCTCTTTCCCGGTGTCAGTATTCTGAAATTGAAATATGTCAGAAAAACGAATTCAAAAAAGAGACTCTTCCAACTGCTTTCGGATTTATTAATCTTGCACTGGAACTTATTTATGCCGTTGCCGGTACGTTTTTTTCAATTATTCTTTTGAAAATCGGATTTAATCTTATGGCGGTTCTTATCTCCATTGCCATATATCTGAGTTTCATTTATGGTATTCACATTGCGATCCGACTTATTTCACCGTCAGCTGTTGTGCGCGGGTTCGCACAGGCTTTACTTAAAACTTTCCGGAAAAGCGGTGCCATACAGTCGGAAAACGTTATTGTAAATGTAAGCGGCAGCTCCGACGGATTATATACTTACAGTACTCTCCGTGGCGGAACATTAAGAGAAAAGCAGATATTTGCTGATGCCATGAGAGAATTGCTGTCTCCCATGGATAATCCCAGATACATTATAATAAAAAGTGTATTCCATGTACCTCTGTACTTTTTCAGTCTGTCTTGCCCGACATTGATTGGAAATAAACGGGAAACAGCTGATGTCTTCCGGATGGAGCTTAAGAAGCAGTTCGGAAATATGATTCTTATTTATACAAGAAATGAAGAAGGACACACTATCTACAAAAAATGCGTAAAGCAAAGCTTTGTAAATCTCGAAGTCAACCAGAACGGTAATATCGTTCGAAAGGAAGTATATTAATACACGAATGTCAAGGTTACCTTTTGGCACTCATTTTGAATTATCATATACGGAGATTTAAGTTGAAATGAATAAAAAGAATAAAAGAGCTGTAGACATGCTGCATGGTTCCATATTTAACAAACTGCTTTATATAACGATACCAATTTTCATGATGAGTGCTCTACAGCAGCTTTTCAACGCATCCGACACAGCTGTCGTCGGAAATTTTTCTTCATCTGATGCCATGGCAGCCGTCGGCAGCAACGCACCGGTAATCAATATGATCGTAACAGCATTTACCGGTCTTTCAGTCGGAAGCAACGTCATGCTCTCTCACTTTATCGGAAAAAATGAAGAAGACAAAGTAAATGAAGCGCTTCATACAAGTTTTATGGTGGCTCTTATAAGCGGGTTTATCATGCTGATTCTTGGTCAGGTCATAGCCGTACCTGTTCTCAGACTGCTTCACACACCTGCCCGTGTGCTTCCAATGGCGCAGGTTTACCTCCGCATATATTTTTTGGGTATGCCCTTTCTGATGGTCTACGACTTCGGATCTGCTGTACTCAGGTCAATAGGTGATACAAAAAGGCCCCTTTACTTTCTCCTGACCGCCGGGATACTAAATGTGATCTTGAATATGTTTTTTGTAATAGTGCTGAAAAGAAACGCTGACGGAGTTGCAATAGCAACTACGATCTCAAATGGTGTGAGCTCTGCTCTAATTCTCCGTACCCTCATGCTAGAGAAAGGCATGCTGAAGCTTGACTTAAGAAAACTATCTCTAAAATGGAAATATGTAAGAAGGATTCTCTGGATAGGAGCTCCTGCAGGTCTCCAGGGCATGATTTTTTCAATCTCAAACGTAGTAATTCAGTCAGCTATAAATCTATTTGGTTCTGAATGTGCTGCCGGAAATTCCGCTGCCCTTAATCTGGAATATATCTGCTATTTCACAGTCTATGCATTCTGTCAGTCACTGATGACATTTGTAAGTCAGAATTATGCAGCCGGTTTCTATGACAGATGTCATAGAACTACACGTATCGCTTTCATCTCAGCTATCGGATTTACAGCTATTTTAAGCGTCAGCTTCTTTTTGCTCAGACATCCTCTAATTTCACTGTTTTCTCATAACCCTGAAGTAATTCGTTATGCAATGATAAGAATGTTATTAATCACTCTTTTTGAGCCCATGACTGCTCTGTATGAGATCCCAGGAGCTTCACTTCGCGGAATCGGACAGTCAATCGTCCCGACCGTAATTACAATGCTTGGATGCTGTATGCTTCGAATCATATATATGCACGCAATGTTCTCACGATTTACCAACTTTTTTCAGGTAGTAATCATCTACCCCATCAGCTGGGCGATAACAGGAACCTCTATGATAATTCTATATTTCATTATTACGAAACATATTCGAGAAAAACGGGAAAATTCAGAATTTTAGTTCTGCTGCAATACAGATGATCGTGGAGACAAAAATATTAAATTATGCTTACAGTTTCAAAATACTCCCGCCATGCTTAATAATAAATGAGTGTCAAAAGACTCCCGACAATTAAGTCAACTTATAATGTGTCACCGCAAACAGACACGACATGCAGATCCTTCGGAGAAGTCTGAAAGACGCCGTTTTTGCATTTGACCACGGGCGCATTTACATTCTTTTTCTCGATATACATTATCTGCCCCATACGTCCGTTTGAAAGGATCACAAACTTTCCATTGAGCTCTCCAAGCATTTTTTCAAGGAAGATATTGACATAATCCATATCCAGATTAGAAAACTGATCAGTATAGAATTCCTGAAGCACCTCAAACGGTGTACTAGCGCCCTTGTAGACACGCTCAGATACCATGGCGTCATATATATCCGATATGGCCGTGACTCTGGCAAAAGAAGATATCTGATTGCCCCTTAGCTTGTCAGGATAACCTGTCCCGTTCAGTCTCTCATGATGTCCTCTTATACCGGAAAGCATTTCACGGTCATCGATACCGGCATCTATGCACATATTATATGAGTAGACCGGATGATTTTTTATTATTTCAAACTCGTCCGGAGTCAGACGTCCGGGCTTATTCAAGATAATATCAGGGATCTGCAACTTGCCTATGTCATGAAGGAAACCTACGGTAATAAGCTTCCTCACATCCTCTTCAGGCAGATCGAGCCAACGCCCCATCAGACCGTTAAGGATCGCCACGTCGGTGGTATGAGCTTGAAGATAATTATCCATATTCTCAAAATAGTGAGTATATTGCAAAAGGAAAGATACATCCATTGAATCCAGCACATGCTCAGCCAGATCTATAAGTCTCACGACAGACTTCTTCTCAATATCATTATTATCCTTGATATCGTTGAGAAATGTATTGCATGCTTCCGCAGTACGGGCATAACGCTCTTCTGTCTCATGATCAGCTTTCAGGAAAAATCTGGCCTGCTCCTCCAGAGTCTTTCTTGTAGACTCCTTTACATAGACTTCTCTTCCAATGCTTGCGATATATTGAAGCCGATTCAGTGCCATGGTGTTGATTATCTCTCCGCCATGGCACAGCAGGACAGAATTCCCCTCAAAAACATAGAAAAGATCAGTCGCGGGATACATTCCCTTCTGCATTATTTTCGGATTCAGTAATACGTAATTATCTTCCATAGGAAAAATCTTTTATTTGATTACTCTTACTCTGTACATTTCATCAATAGTCTGCAGCTTCTCAAGCAACTCCGGAGTCAGGGTGCCGTCAATATCAATAAGTGTATATGCATACTCTCCCTTTGCCTTATTGGTCATATCGGCAATATTGATTCCTGCATCGCCAAATACCGAAGTGTATTTTGCAATTACGCCCTTGGAATTATGATGAAGGAGAGCCACACGGCCTTCAGTCTGGCAGATTCCCATTGAGCAGTCAGGGAAGTTGACTGAATGAGTGATATTTCCGTTTTCCAGATAATCCTCGATTTCATGAACAGCCATCACTGCGCAGTTCTCTTCAGATTCATCCGTAGAAGCTCCGAGATGTGAAGTGCAGATGACACCAGCAGCGCCGGCAGTAAGTGTATTGGGGAAATCTGTTACATATTTTCTGACCTTGCCTGATGCGATCGCGTCAAGTACAGCCTGCTCGTCATATATGATATCACGTGAATAATTGAGAAGTATTACACCCTTCTTCATTTTTTCTATCATATCACGTGTGATCATTCCCTTTGTGGAATCAAGAAGGGGAACATGGACAGTTATGTAATCAGAAGCAGCCAGAAGCTCTCCCGGATCAGTCACATGATGGACCTTATTTGAAAGGTTCCATGCGGCATTTACGGAAAGATAAGGATCATATCCGTATACTTCCATTCCGAAATGAACAGCTGTATTCGCCACCAACTGACCTATGGCTCCGAGTCCTATAACTCCGAGCTTTTTACCGAAAAGCTCAGTGCCCTTGTACTGCTTTTTTGCCTTCTCCATATCCTTGGAGATATTTTCATCAGAAGCATTGTCACGGCACCACTCTACGGAACCCACTATGTCTCTTGCCGCAATAAGCATGGCTGCGAACACCATCTCCTTGACGCCGTTTGCGTTAGCGCCTGGAGTATTGAATACAACGACGCCCTTTGCTGCATATTTATCCAGAGGAATATTATTGACTCCGGCTCCTGCACGGGCAACTGCCACGGTCTTGTCAGCCAGATCTATGTCATGCATCTTTGCTGAACGCACAAGCACGGCATCACAGTCATTTATATCATCAGTCTTCTGATAATTGGTTGTAAATTCATCCAGTCCCACCTGTGAGAGCGGATTTAAGCAATGATATTTATACATCTTTCCCTCCGGATAATTATTTCAGGTTCTTCTTTTCGAACTCACTCATAAAATCAACAAGCTTCAGAACGCCTTCGATAGGCATTGCATTGTAGATCGAAGCTCTCATTCCGCCTACTGTACGGTGACCCTTGATATTCAAAAGGCCGGCATCAGCAGCCTCAGCTACGAATTTAGCGTCCATATCCTTGTCGCCTGTGACAAAAGGCACATTCATAAGAGATCTGCTGCCCTTCTCTACTGTTCCGTGGAACAGCTTCGACTGATCCAGAAAATCATAGAGGACCTTTGCCTTCTTCTCATTTCTCTCCTTCATCACGGCAAGACCGCCCTGCTTCTTCAGCCACTTGAATACGAGTCCGCAGATATAGATCGCCCAGCAGTTAGGAGTATTGAAAAGCGAATCCTTGTCCGCTTGAGTCTTCCACTTAAGCATCGTGGGAGTGCCAGGATATACCTCATCAGTAATAAGGTCATCTCTTATTATGTCAATTACAAGACCCGCAGGTCCGACATTTTTCTGAACTCCGCCGTAAATAACTGCATAATCATTTACATTCACAGGCTCAGACAGAAACATTGAAGACACATCAGCTACGAGATCCACGCCCTTCGTATTCGGAAGAGTCGGAAATTTTGTGCCGTATATAGTATTGTTCTGGCAGATATATACATAATCCATGTCATCTGTTATCGGCAGATCCGAGCAATCGGGAATATAGCTGTATGTCTTATCCTCAGATGAAGCAAGAGCTACAGCATCGCCATATATCTTAGCCTCTTTATAAGCCTTTGTCGCCCACTGACCTGTGAGGATATATCCGGCCTTATGGTGCTTGTTCATCATGTTCATGGGGATAGCTGCAAACTGCTGATAAGCGCCTCCCTGCAAAAATAGAACCTTATAATTGTCAGGTATGCCCATGAGATCACGGATGTCCTTCTCAGCTGTCTTTATAATGTCGTCAAACATCTTGGATCGGTGGGACATCTCCATTACGGACATTCCCTTGCCCTTGTAATCCATGAGGTCTTCCTGTGCTTCTTTCAGGACCTCCTCCGGCAGACATGCCGGGCCAGCTGAAAAGTTGTAAACTCTGCTCATCTTATTCTTCCTTTCCTTATTTATCTTCTGTCGCTCCCGTCAAAGCAGTCGCTTATGGGAGTTCCGGGAGCTACCATTGGCCAAACCTTGTCATCAGAACCTATTATACAGTCAATTACAGTTGGCTTTTCTGTTCTCTTAAGAGCTTCATCAAAAGCGGACTTGAATTCTTCTCTTGTCGTGGTTCTCACGCCGCATGCGCCCATAGCCTCCGCGAGCTTTACATAATCCACTCCGTCATCAAGTGTCGTAGCGGAATAACGCTTTCCGTAAAAGAGATCCTGCCACTGCCTTACCATACCAAGTACATGATTATTCATAATGATCTCGATGATCGGCAGATGATTTCTCGCTGCCGTAGCCAGCTCATTCATATTCATGCGAAAACATCCGTCACCGGCGAAATTTATAACGGTCTTTCCGGGATTACCAATGGCTGCGCCTATTGACGCGCCGAGTCCGTATCCCATGGTACCGAGTCCTCCCGATGTCAGAAGCTGATGAGGTCTCTTGTATTTATAATATTGAGCCGCCCACATCTGATGCTGGCCAACCTCTGTAACTACAATGGCATCGCCGTTTGTGCGCTCCCAAGCATATTTTACAGCAAAAGGACCGTTAAGTCCATCGGGAACGCTTGTCGGGAATTTATTCTCATATGACCTGATTTCATCCATCCATTCGGAGTGATCAGCCTTATTGATGAGGGGAAGCAGCCGTTTCAGTACTTCCTTAAGATCACCTATGACCTCTTTTGTCACGATAACATTCTTATTTATCTCGGCAGCGTCCACATCGATCTGGACGATCTTCGCGTCTTCGCAGAATTTCTTCGGATTGCCGAGCACTCTGTCTGAAAATCTGGTGCCGAGAGCGATCAGGACATCACACTTCGATACACCGAGATTAGATACCTTTGTGCCGTGCATGCCAAGCATGCCGGTGTATCTGGTACTGCTGCCGTCAAAGGCTCCCTTGCCCATCAGCGAATCACAAACAGGAGCGTCCACCTTTTCGGCCAGCTCTCTTAACTCGTTCTCTGCTCCTGATATGACAGCCCCGCCGCCGACAAATATATAAGGTCTCTTTGCTTCGTTAATGATCTTTGCAGCTTCAGCCAGAGCATCCTCTTTTATCGTGTCTGTTTTCCTTGGTTCCGGAGCGATCTCTTCACTTACATATTCAGTCTTTTTGGCTGTCACATCCTTTGGAATATCGATAAGGACGGGGCCGGGTCTCCCCTTTCTCGCAATATGGAAGGCTCTTCTTATAGTAGGCGCCAGATCCTTCACATCCTTCACGATAAAATTATGCTTGGTGATCGGCATCGTGATGCCGGCTATATCAACCTCCTGAAAAGAATCCTTTCCGAGAAGCGACACTCCTACATTGCATGTGATAGCGACCACCGGTACGGAATCCATATAAGCCGTGGCAATCCCCGTAACAAGGTTTGTGGCTCCGGGACCGGATGTGGCGAAACACACTCCGACCTTGCCTGTCGATCTGGCATATCCGTCAGCTGCATGGCTCGCGCCCTGTTCATGCGAAGTCAGCACATGTCTGATCTCGTCTTTATGTTTGTAAAGTTCATCATAGAGATTCAGTATCGCGCCGCCCGGATAACCGAACACGGTATCCACATGCTGTTCCTTCAGGCATTCGATAACTATCTCTGCTCCGGTAAGTTCCATTTTTATCAGTCTCTTTCTTTAATAAATATCAGACTTTCGGTACTTCGAGAATTGCTCCTCTGTTGCCCGACGTCACCATCGCCTGGTAACGGGCAAGATAACCGGTAGTCACCTTTGGTTCTCTCGGCTTCCATTCCCTTCTTCTCTTTTCAAGTTCCTCGTCAGAAACGTCAAGCTTGATGGAAAGTGAAGGAATATCGATCTCGATTATGTCGCCTTCATGCACCAGAGCAATGGGACCGCCCACAGCAGCTTCCGGTGACACATGACCGATCGAGGCGCCTCGGCTGGCTCCTGAGAAACGTCCGTCAGTGATGAGGGCAACCGAATCTCCGAGACCCATTCCTGCAATAGCTGATGTGGGATTTAGCATTTCTCTCATTCCGGGACCGCCCTTCGGACCCTCGTATCTTATTACTACAACATCTCCCGGAACGATCTTGCCGCCTTTTATAGCGGAGATAGCGTCTTCCTCGCAGTCAAAGACTCTTGCGGGTCCTGTGTGCTTCATCATTTCAGGAACTACGGCCGATCTCTTTACCACAGAGCCGTCGGGAGCAAGGTTGCCTTTCAGGACAGCCAGACCGCCGGTCTTCATGTAAGGATTATCAATAGGCCTTATAACCTCAGGATTCAGATTGTATGCGTTCTTTACCGACTCGCCGATAGTCTTTCCGGATACAGTCAGGCAGTCAGGATTCAGAAGTCCGGCATCCAAAAGCTCCTTCATGACTGCATATACGCCGCCAGCCTCATTCAGATCCTCCATGTAAGTAGGACCTGCAGGAGCCAGATGGCAGAGGTTCGGAGTCTTCTCGGATATGGGATTTGCAAAGCTGATGTCAAAATCGAAGCCGATCTCGTGAGCTATTGCAGGCAGATGGAGCATTGAATTTGTGGAACAGCCCAGAGCCATATCGACCGTGAGTGCATTCAGTATAGCGTCTTTTGTGATTATCTGTCTGGCTGTGATACCCTTATTGAACATATCCATTACTGCATAGCCGGCTTTTTTAGCCAGGCGGAGTCTCGCGGAATAAACGGCAGGAATGGTTCCGTTGCCGCGGAGTCCCATGCCCATAGCCTCCGTAAGGCAGTTCATGGAATTTGCGGTATACATTCCGGAACATGATCCGCAGCTGGGGCAGACATTTTCTTCGTAAACCCTGACTTCCTCAGCTGACATTTTTCCGGCAGCATTGGCTCCGACAGCCTCGAACATGGAAGAAAGCGATCTCTTCTTTCCTTCCACATGACCTGCAAGCATTGGACCGCCTGAGACAAATACGGTCGGCAGATCCAGGCGGGCCGCGGCCATCAGAAGTCCCGGAACATTCTTGTCACAGTTCGGTATCATGACAAGTCCATCGAACTGATGGGCAATGGCGAGTGCCTCGGTCGAATCAGCTATGAGATCTCTTGTCACAAGAGAATACTTCATGCCAATGTGTCCCATGGCTATTCCGTCGCAAACGGCTATCGCAGGTACTACCACCGGCATACCGCCGGCCTCGGCGACACCCATCTTTACAGCTTCTGTGATCTTATCGAGATTCATATGCCCGGGAATTATCTCATTAAATGATGATACTATTCCGATAATGGGCTTTTTCATCTCTTCCGGAGTCCAGCCGAGCGCATTCAGAAGACTTCTGGCAGGCGCCTGCTGCATTCCTGATTTCATATTATCTGATTTCATATATTTCTCCTTATTACAATCTCTCTACTATAGCGTCTCCCATTTCAGAAGTACCGACCTGTTTCAGTCCCTTCTTTTCTGCTGCCTCCTTTGGCATAAGATCAAAAGTCCTGTAGCCGTCAGCCAGAGTCTTTTTAATCGCCCCGTCAATATCATCAGCCGCCTTGTCGAGACCCAGACTGTAGCGAAGGAGCATTGATGCCGATGAAATAGTTCCGATGGGATCGGCAATTCCCTTTCCTGCTATATCCGGAGCTGAACCGCCGCTCGGTTCAAAAAGACCAAACTTCGTCTCATTCAAAGATGCTGACGGCATGGTGCCGAGAGAGCCCATTATCATGGCTGCCTCATCAGAAAGGATATCTCCGAACATATTCTCTGTAAGTATCACGTCAAACTGACCGGGATCACGCACGAGCTGCATTGCAGCGTTATCTACAAGCATGAATTCAAGCTCTATGTTCTGATATTTTTCATGGACTGAAGTCACAACTTTTCTCCAAAGGCGTGAGGAATCAAGCACATTTGCCTTGTCCACCACAGTGACTTTTTTCCGGCGCTTGCCGGCAATATAGAACGCCTTTTCCGCTACGCGCCTGATTTCATTCTCGTTATAGGAAAGTGTATCAATAGCTGTATTAACTCCATTTACGGGCTTTGTCTCCCTCTTTCCAAAATAAAGTCCGCCCGTCAGCTCACGCACCATCATTATATCGAATCCTTCTCCGATAATATCATCCCTCAAAGGGCAGGCGCTTCTAAGCTCCGGATAGAGATGAGACGGTCTCAGATTTGCGAACAAACGAAGTGATTTTCTCAGCTTCAAAAGTCCGGCCTCAGGACGCTTGTCAGGAGGCAGCTGATACCAGGGCGATGTGGCGGGATTGCCTCCGATAGACCCCATAATAACGGCATCTACTTCTATCGCCTGCTCAATTGCCTCGTTTGTAAGCGGTACGCCCGTCGCGTCAATAGAACATCCGCCCATCAAAATGTCTGTGTATTCTAATGAATGTCCATACTTTGCCACCGCATGATCCATTACTTTTCTGGCTTCAGCTACAATTTCAGGCCCGATGCCGTCGCCTGATATAGAACCAATCTTATATACCACGTTTCTCTCCTTTCATTTTCATCCGATATTTATATAGGTTACTGCTGATCGATCACGACCTTATCTTTGTATTTCTCATATAGATCTTTCAGTTCCTGAATTTCCTGAGCGGTCAGGTTTTCTTCAGCATACTGCTTGACGCCGGAGACGCCCTCTTCCTTATAGATTTTCGCCACCTCAGCTGTCTCCTTGGGTGACGAATGATTATCAACGATCTTTTCTACAGTCGACTTGTCGCTTTCAGACATTGAATCAACTATCTTCTCTGCCTGAGCTTTCGTGTCGCCGTCAGCTCCGGATTCCTTCAGTGCCTGCGAAAACGTGGACGTAGCCAGCTGCTTTGCCACCTTTTTCTTTGCAGGCTTTACAAGATAATAATTTACAGACAGCACTGCAAATACTGCAATGACAATAATAATCGGGATGATTATCAGAGCCTTTATTAATTTAGAATGTCTCTTCTTCGCTTTCTCTCTCTGCCTGTTTTCTCTTATTTTATTATCAACGGCATTGCTCTTCATTTCTTCCTGAAGATTCATTTTTCTACCTCCTCAGTCTGGTATTTTCATACTGGAGACGCTTCTCTATGGCAAAACGAAGATGGGCGATCCTCTTCTCCATAGGGCCTTCAGGAACGACCACATCGATGGATGCAGCCAGATTGTCCAGCATTGTATCATCGATCTCGCCCTTCATTTCTTCAAAGATTTTTAATTTCTCCGCAAATGTCTCTGCATCAAGAAATCTAAGGAGGTCAGCATTGACCCCGTCAGCGTCTCTCTTTCTGTTTTCCTCGTCAACGGCTTTTTTGTACTGCTTCTCCCGTTCAATATCAGCGCCCACAAAGCCGACCATAGACTCATCCATGGCTGATGTCCTTTTTTCCGTCCCGGAAGGCTGTATATTCTTTACGGCTTCCGTATTTTTTACGGTTTCCGGATCCTTTACAGGCTCTTTTGTTTTATTGTCCCGGCAAAGATCCTTCCTGACAGTATCCAGCGATGTCCTGTCGACCAGCTGAAAACGGTACATCTGATTGACTTCCGGGTATTTTACATGGTCAACTTCCTCTGTGAAGTTTGCGAGCGGTCTGGCAAAAATCCTGTATTCGCCATAAAGCGCCTGATATATCACCAGCAATGTTCCGTCATCAGCATCCTCTGCAAGTTCGAGCACCTGATATAGTTTCTTTTTGAAATGGAGATATATCTCTCCATGTACAGGTCTTCCCTGCGGCATAATATCACTTTCCTTTTCATAAACAGTTGTCTTGTGATATTCTAACACAAGAGGACTGAAAAATTTATTTTTTACTAACGATAAAAGAGGCGCACATCCATGGTAAATAGAAAAGATCTGATGTCACTTGGCTTCTACAAGCTGTCTCCCTACACCGGCAGCGACGGCAATATGCGGTATCGGATAGAAAAAAACGAAGACATGACAAAGCTCGTATGCGAGGTCTGGCGCGGTCCGCTGGCCTATGACACGACAAGCGAAGAGAAGATCCGCCACGAAGAGGAATTCAGCGACAGCGGTCTTAATGCAACTGTCGAATGGCTGAATCAGATGTCGCCTTCATTTCATAAATCCGTCTGATAATTACATTTCTTTTTTTATAAGTCTCCAGATAAGCTTATAGGTATCGTCATCGTAATGGAGTCCGTCTGTAGTCTTATAGCCTTTTTTGATGAGCTCATCATAGGTATCTATATATTTCCAGTCATTCTCGTCGCAGGCATCGATCAGCTTGTCATTAAATTTCTGCACGTCCTTATTTGTAATATCAGGACGGTTCTGAACAGGATTTACAGATACCATTGTAAGTTTCACAGAACTGTCATCTTCAACAAGACTCTCGTATTCCTCAATATATCCATCGATATCAGAAAGGTCATTGACACCCAAGCATATCACATACTTCCATGAAGTAATGGCTGTATTTCTGGACTTTATTTTATCGACGGACTTAAGAGCCGTAGACTTAAACCAGGGCAGACCCTGTCCCACCTTTGCCACCATCCAGATATGATTTTCCTTGTCTTCTACGGATGCCGCCTCGTTCATTCCCACGAAACGGCTGTCTCCGATAAGAATTGTGCCGCTTGTACCGTCGTCGCTGCCGGAATCGGCTGATTTTACGGTTTTCCCGTCCTTAGATGTACTGGTCTTTTTCTTTGTCTGACTCTCTACAATGCTTTTTGCATTGCTTCCGAAGAAATCGCCTCCGTTTTTTGCTGCCTTCACAACTACATAGCCCAGACAGGCGATGGAAGCGATAAGCACCAGAAGAGTGACTGTGAATTCAACATATTTTTTCATTACAAATATCCTCATCTCTTGAAGATAATACTTCCTGGAAGAATTGCTCCCGCTTTTTTTCCAGGCATCCGATTGCAGGCATCCATTATTAATGATACCCTCGAATTGCTTACTGCTTATAAGCTCATGCAATTCTACTAATATTCGATTATAATCTTCCCCCAATAATATATCAACACATTAACTCGTTGATGTTCTCTCCCGAATGTTCGATCTGGCGGGAAAATATTCTTGATGCTATCTGGAATGCGGTCTCCGGGCTGCCGGGTTCTTCTATCGTACATTCATGCTCCATGCTTTCGTATTTGTCCTTATTTTCAGCATAATCTCCGAGAAGCAGCAGGAGGACACCGGTGCACTTTAAGCAAAACCTCATCACTTCCAGCGCGCCCCTTCCCTTGTAGATATACATGGTGTAGCGCCAGAGGAGATAAGTGAAAAATCTCTCCAGGAGGCATGAATTGCCACCAGACGAGGAAAACAGAGTCCCCTCCGTCAGCATGCCGCCGGGATCCTTTTCCATCCTTTGAAGAGCCTGAGACCACATGGGATTCACAACTTCCATCGTCTTTAATTTTTGAACCAGCAGTGTAGCGTCTTCTCTTGAAAATAAAGTATCATTATCAAAAGGAAGAGTGCCTTTCTCACCATGATCTCTGCTATAGTCAACGAAGAGCCGGACAATATCAGACAGTCTCTTGATAAGCGACCGACTTCTGTCCCCGGCGAGATTTATAGCCTCATCTCTCAGCCGGATAACTGAGTTTAATTTTTGAAAATCAACTTGATCTTCTTCAAAATCTTTTATTTCAGCATCCGAAACCGCGCAGTCGTCGTAGGGATCAGCTTCCCAGTCAGATTCTCTAAGAGGCGCATTATCCCTTATGTAACGGACAGGGTCATGGCTCTTATAGAAAATTCTCGCGGCTTCCGGACATGAGAGCGTCAAATCGACAAGGGAATACTTTCCCACGTCGAAAAAATATCTGGGATATTCTGTACAGGTCACGCAGAGCGCTCCCTCTCCCATCGAAAGAATCAGCTCGCAGAGATTGTCATCATTTAAGAAAGGACATCTCTTATCAGGCGTCAAATGGAACTTATAACCTTCTTTGTCCCTGTAAAGCTTTTCCTTTAGTTTCTTGCCGACGGCAAAAGGAACATTTTTATAGAGTTCGGCTGAATTATCATCCACATCAACTTCCCAGCCGCTGCAGCAGCTGTCGGGGCATATTCCGCCTATACATGAAAATGATTTGTAATATGAAGGGTATTCCGATGTGAAGGAATCCTGTTCTATGTCTCTTTCTCTCATTTGTTCATCCGCATCTTTCAGTATGTGCACTCAGTGTGATTTGTGTTATTATAACAAAAAACCTGATACGAGTGTCTACTGGCACTAATAATATCATGAAGTTCAGTCGGTTTAATTGCAGAAAAGAAAGGATAAGAAATTGAAGATCGCAATAGGAAACGACCATGCTGCAGTACAGATGAAGAAGGATATTTCAAAATATCTTGAGGAAAAGGGATATGAAATAATAAACTTCGGCACGGATACTGATGAATCCGTTGATTATCCCCTCTACGGGCAGCGCGTGGCTGAAGCCGTGAAGGCCGGGAAAGCTGATGTGGGTGTCCTTATCTGCGGAACTGGAATCGGTATCTCACTTGCAGCAAATAAAGTTCCCGGCATCCGTGCGGCTGCTGTCTCAGAGCCTGTATCAGCCCGCCTGGCAAGGGAACATAATAACGCGAATATCATTGCTTTCGGTGCCAGAATCGTGGGTCTTGAAGAAGCGAAGGCAATCGTAGACGCCTTTCTCGGCGCAGAATTCCTGGGCGGCAGACACTCGAAACGTGTGTCAATGATAGAAGATATAGAAAAGAAATACAGTAAATAAAAACTCCCACTTCCCGGTCAGACGATGGAAGCGGAAGAGTTTGAAAAAAAATAGCGTGTGACCTGTCATGCATATCACACGCTATTATTCTTTCAATAATTTTCAATTAAACTGTGAGGTAATCATATGTCTTGCGTCGGACTTTTGATACTTCAGACAAATATAAATCAAAGATCAAAGTTTTCTGACGGATGTACATCTGCCGTATTCCCAGCCGGAGCATCATTCCCGACGAAATTCCTGTACTGCTTCATTGCGAAGTCTTTGTGAATCTCGTCCATTCTGTTCACTACATCGAGTGAGGACAGATCAGAATCTAATCCTTTCATGCTGTAAACCGCATCAGACCTATACTGCTTCGAATAATCAAATGAGTTATATTTTCTGTCCGGAAGGGCCCTGCCCTCCGAAACGTTTTGTACATCATCTGACTGTACTGATATATTATTCGAAGCCGTGACATCCTGTCTGGGCGTCGTATAAATTTCCGGATTAAGACCCGAGTAGGGACGTATTCCTGATATATTCATAATCTTGATTCCTTTCACCACATATATCGGGCGATATCGGAATTAATTAACCCATATATAGTAAATTATTTATTCCTCAGCTTCATAATCTCATCCATGAAGGTATCTACATCCTTGAATTCACGATATACTGAAGCAAATCTGATATATGCCACGCTGTCCAGATCGCTGAGTCTTCTCATAACCATCTCACCGATGTCAGAGCTTTTGATTTCACGCTCCTCGCGTGAATAAATCTCCTTCTCAACATCATCCACCAGCGCCGTGATTTTGTTTATGCTTACGGGGCGTTTATGGCAGGCAAGCAATACGCCCTTCTCTATCTTTGAACGGTCGTATGTCTCGCGATTATTGTCCCGCTTTATTACTATAAGCGGTATCGTCTCCACCTTTTCATACGTTGTAAAACGCTTACCGCACTTCTGACACGCTCTTCTTCTCCTGATGGATGTACCTTCATCAGCAGGTCTAGAATCTATTACGCTTGTCTCCGGGCTTCCACAAAACGGACACTTCATAACATCAATCCATCCTATCTTTTAATAAAACAGCAGTGTCAATATATGGATCACAGTATCAAAAAAACGTCACCGAGCATATTCACATCAGCCTGACTTATTGATACTCATTTCACAGTATCGAAACGAAATACATATACAATATAAGAATAATGAATTAGTCTTTTAATTGCAAGCATAAAGAAAGGTGACACTTGATAGCCGTCAGATAATTGCGGAAAAACATTCAGCATATGTCTTGAATTTCAGGCAGAATTACTCAGACATTAAATCAGAATGCGATCACATTTCCATTACTCAGACATTAAATCTGAAAGTGATCACATCTCCGTCGCGGACTACATAATCCTTGCCCTCAAGTCTCAGCGCACCGGCCTCCTTTGCTGCCGCATGGCTTCCGTATTTTACGAGATCATCATACGATACTGTCTCAGCGCATATAAAGCCGCGCTCGAAATCCGAATGAATCTTGCCGGCAGCTGCCGGAGCCTTCGTTCCTTTTTTTATAGTCCATGCTCTGGTCTCATCAGGTCCTGTGGTCAGAAATGATATAAGTCCCAGCAGGCTGTAGCTGGCTTGGATAAGCCGGTCAAGACCTGACGCCTTCAGACCGAGTTCATCGAGATATTCCTTCTTTTCTGCATCATCAAGTTCGGAAATCTCAGCCTCGATCTCCGCGGACACGACATAAACCTCTGAACCGTCGGAAGAAGCGCATTCTCTAACTGCTGCCACATAGGGGTTATTCGCGCCGTCATCGGCCACATCGTCCTCAGCAACATTTGCAGCATAGATGGTGGGCTTGTATGTAAGCAGGCTGTAACCCTTAAGAAGCGCCGCTTCTTCATCCGTCTTCGGAGAAAAAGCCTTGGCCATGTTGCCGTCCTCAAGGAAAGGTCTGAGTCTCTCCAAAAGCTCCACTTCAGGCTTCAGAGACTTGTCCATCATCGACTGCTTCTTTATCTTTGAATAACGTCTGTCAAGAATCTCCATATCCGAAAACAGAAGCTCCAGATTTATCGTCTCAATGTCCCTGGCCGGGTCTATGGAACCCTCGACATGAACGATATTTGAATCCTCAAAGCATCTCACCACATGGATTATGGCATCACACTCGCGGATGTTTGCGAGGAACTGGTTTCCAAGTCCTTCTCCTTTTGAAGCGCCCTTTACGAGACCTGCAATATCGACAAATTCGATAGTGGCTGGGATAGTCTTTTTGGAATTATTCATGTCAGTCAGGACCTTCAGGCGTTCGTCGGGCACAGATACTATTCCGACGTTCGGATCTATGGTCGCAAACGGATAATTTGCCGCAAGCGCACCGGCTTTTGTGAGCGAATTAAAAAGTGTACTCTTTCCTACATTCGGTAACCCGACGATTCCGAGTTTCATTTTCTATATATCTCCTTCTAAAAGTATTGATTTTACTGTGTTTTCAACACTTCTCGCATTTTTTAAAATTGGTGATTCATTGGTGCAAACCTTTTGTATATTACCACATTTCTATTTATTTCTCTACCCTGGATAAAACGTTCAATAATCCAGGCTATCGTCATTCAGTAAGAAATCAACGCATTAGTTTTTTTCGGTGATAGCTGCCTGTGCCTCTTTTCCTTACAACGTTAATTTTCGGTCAATCCTTTTTCTTTAAGTACTCTTTCATCTTGAATGCACAAAAATATGGAAAGGTATATATGTTATTTGCATTACCAACATTAAAATCTCCCAGCTTTATCCCATATGAGATATCGCTATAGTTCTCATTTTTTATCAGCGAAGATAATGATTTTGACTGGTCATCATTTGACTTAACTTCGACTGGAATCAAATGATTCTGAGTCCTTACAAAGAAATCTTCCTCTAATGTTGAGTTTTCCTTCTTATAATAAAAGAGTCCTAAACCTTGCTTAACAAAAGCCTCTGCCACAAAATTTTCGTAAAGAGCACCTTTATATACACCAAGATTTTTATTTACTCTCAAATCCTCTTGGGCTTCCTCATCTAATGCAGAGACTAATAATCCAGTATCTGGATAGTATAGCTTATATTTACTTTCCTCGATATTTCCCTTTAATGGCAACTCAGGATACTGCAAACAATTGCACTCTGTTATAACGCCAGCATCAATAAGCCATTCTATACATCCAGTATATTCTCTTGAACGAGCATTCTTCGAAATCTTATTAAACTGAAACTTCTTGTTTTCCCTTGAAAGCTGGGCAGGAACGCTTCTATAAACGCTTATAATTTTAGCTTGATCAAGACCTTCTGCATACTTTCTTACGTCTTCTTCATAATCAAGCCTAATCTGTTCCTGTACATCGAGCGTTCCAGAAAATGTTCCAGTTTCAATATATAGTTTTACGACGTCTGGCATTCCTCCTAGTACACAATAATCAAGGAATAAACTCTTAAAAACAGCTAACTCATTATCATTAAATGGCTTGAGTTCTACCATATGAGATAAGATTGAGTCAATCTGCTCTTGATTATAGCCCTTAGCCCAAAGGAATTCCTCAAAATCCATTGAATACATTTCATAGTCCGTTTTATACCCAACACTATTACTATGAATCTTCTTATAATTAATTCCTAACATAGAGCCACTACAAATAACGTCATAAGCACCATCTATCTTAAATGGTTTAAGTGTCGTTGCAACATCGGGGTTTTCCTGAATTTCATCAAAAATGATAACCGTTTTGTTAGGTAGAAACTTTATAGATGGATCAGCCAATGATATATTCTTTACGACACTTGCAACATCATATCCATCTGCAAGAATTTGCGAGAATTTCTTCTCCAAAGCAAAATTTATATATACAACATTTTCATAATTAGCCTTAGCAAAATGCATGATGGATTCTGTTTTACCAATCTGTCGTGCTCCCTTTACTATAAGAGGTTTATGCGCCGTATCCGCTTTCCAATCTCTTAAATAATCATCAATCTTTCGTCTGTAATACATTTTCTTTACCTCCGAGCACATACTATCACAAAAAAATAGGCACTTCAATAAACAGCATCACATTTTATGAGGCACTTTAATGGTTTTTCTCACATTTTATTACCGTAAAACTATTCGTGAATAGAAAAATTCCAGTGTAGAGGTAAATTCTACTGCAACTTAAAAAGCTTTTTAATATATCAGATGCAATTCTGTTCTGAGAAGCATATAATTAGGATAACTTTTCTGACAAAAACCTAAATTTAGACATGCTTCGTAAGCCGCTGGAAATGCAGTGTGCGAGACTGAATTCCACTAGCCAGTGTGCGGGTCCGGATGACAACATCTGGACAGAAATCTATTGCATGATCCGACACCGGTTTGGAAGATGCCGGAAGAGCAACCTCGGCAAAAGTAACTTCAGGTTCAGCGGGCAGAGTCGTCATATGTGCATCATGTGCTTCGCGACGAAGCTGACGCTGCCGGTAATAAAAGGTTTTGATATTGATACCGTTCTGTTCACACTAGGCCTTTCTTGTAAGACCGCTGGCGTTACAGGCATGGATGATATCAAGCCACTGTTTATGACGGACATCGGAAGTGATCTTGTCCATATTTCTTAGCCTCCTTTGGAATAGTCGAAAAAATCTTAGATTTTTTCACCTCCATTATCCCAAAGGTCAGCTGAGTTTGACAGGTACTGACGATTTACCGTTTACTGCGTATATCGCACTTCAGAAAATCGCCGCGATCTACAATGCGGATAACAGCCTAGCGGATCTTTCTCCTGAAGAACGGTTGGAGAAACGCCAGACCCTCGTCAAGCCACTTGTCGAGGTCTTTTTCGCATGGCTGAAAGAATTACATTCACGGATCCCTTCAAGAACCAAGACCGGCAATGGCTTTGATTACTGTCTGAAGCAGGAGCCTTATCTCAGATATTTCCTGGAAGACGGCGAAGTTCCGATCGACAACAATGCCGCTGAGCAGGCCATCAGGCCGTTCTGCGTAGGTAAGAAGAACTGGCTGATGATTGATACGGTCAACGGGGCAAAATCCAGTGCCATCATCTACAGCATTGTCGAGACAGCAAAGGCGAATAATCTGAATCCGTTCCGATACTTCGAATTACTCCTGACCGAGATACCCCGGCACATGGAAGATACTGACAGAACCTTCCTAAAGAAGCTGGAGCCATGGTCCCAGGATCTGCCGGCGGAATGCCGGAAACAACTTGACTGACAACCCACAGCTGCCATCTCTGGTAGCTGTATTTTTTAACAAGGTACTGGCGATTTACCGCTTACGTTATTTCAATACATTGAAGAACGAGATCATTTATAGCCGTAATTACAAAAATGAAAAAGAGCTCTATGATGCTATAGATAACTTTGCATATGTGACCTACAATCATGAAAGACCACATACATATGATAACGGCAGGACTCCTTTTGAAGCAAGATATAATGCGGCGTGAGAAGAGCCATTACAAGGCAAAACCGTCCTTTGATTCCTTAAGTATCTGATAGCCGTGGAAATGGAAAGGAATCAATGAACTTAAAAGATTTAAAGTTCTTAGACAGAGTATTTGATGTATCTGTTTAAGAACAATATTTTAGCCATATTTGTTACAAAAATGCTTGACCACAACAAGAATATAATTCCTGCCCTTAACAGTAAGCGTCTCATATAATGGGCAGTCTCTAAGGTAATCAAGGATATTCTGCTGATCATCCCTGGTTAATTTCTGCATGGTCTTCAGTGTGACATCACCGCCGTTTTCCATATATCGGCGTCAGTTTTCTCATAACAGAAGAACTGATTGTCACGGTAATCGGCACTTAAAATATCAAAACTATCTCCCATTGCATCTGCTTGTGCATATTCATTATTTAATAAATTTTGTGCTCCAGGATAAAAGTATTCATGATAATTATCTTCAAATATAAATTTTCCCTGACTCTCATCCCATATTTTCGATAACGGAAAAAATTCTCCTGGTGATACTGCTGCTAACTCTTTCGGAATATTTTTCTTCTCTAACGGCTGCCCATCATTCCCAACAGTTATTGCTTTTCCTTTAGAATCAAAAAATACGTACTCCCCTTCATAATTATCAATTAAGCCAGCATTATAAAACATATAGTAACCATTCTTAGCACCTAACATAAGATCGTATCCAGAAAGATCAGCAAGTACATTACCATTTACATCAATAATATATTGATTTTTGTCTCTCATAACCACATATGCTGAACCATCCTTTACGGGAGTTTCATAGCCTATTTTATCTTCAGCAAATGATACAGTTATCCTTCCACATTTATCACAGATCCCCCTTCTTTCCTCTCCATCTTTTTTATAATTGACCCAAGCATAGCCGTCTGAAAAATCTGAAATCTCACTTATTTCAATGGTATTCTGGGAAGTATCATAATTTTCATCTGCTGTGTCTGAACTGTCATCACTTTCTTCATCAGTAGTTGTGTCAGAACCATCCTTTGAAGCAACAGATTCAGTCGTATTTTTGCTGACATGACTGCTTATCGCCTCTGATGGCTTGCGGTATTTAAAGAAAATTACCAAACCTATGGCAACTGCCGCCACCACTAATATGCACAAAAAAGTATATTTTGCCTTCCTTGCAGGTTGTGGTTTTCCATTTTTTGCCTCACCGTGCTGAGTATAAGTACCTTGATTATTCTGTATTGAAATTTTCTTACCGCATTCCGAACAAAACTCCGCATCGTCCGGCAGTTTATTTCCACAATATGGGCAAAACATAAATTACCTCCTCTTAATAAACTGAACTACATTTTCATTCAGGAACCTTTCTTTTTTAATTCAATATCCATATCGACAGCGCCAGCAACGCCATCCACTGTGCCTTCATTTGAGTATTGCCAGTATGAAAATGCATACGGCGTCTGCGGAAGTGCTTCATAGTCGGCATACCAGATTGGATAATTTGAAATTTGCCTCATATCAAATTCGAAGGCTTCCCAGAGCATATTGCTGTATACCATAGGCTCGTAGCCTGCATCAGAAATCTTCTGACAGAAGGCAATGGTATTTTTCGTAAACTGCTCTCCGGAAACATTGTCCGTCCTTGCGACATCATCAAGGATGCTTTCTGGATCATAAACGACTGGAAGGTCGAGACTGTATCCCTTTAGTGTTTTTATTACGAAGTCCGCCTCTTCTTCGGCTTCCTGTTCATTTATTGCCTGTGCAAAGAAATACACACCAACATCAAGACCTGCTGCCTTCGCCTGCTGATAGTATTCTGAAAATTTCTTATCGGCATTAATCGTGCCAGCCTCGCCATAGCCCCGGTAACCAATGCGCAGGAATACGAAATCATATCCTGCTGCCTTGACCTTTGAAAAATAAATATTGCCCTGATGGTGCGAGACATCGATACCAAGCCTGTAGGAATATCTGTCATCAGCATAGGAAAGTTTGCTGCCGTCATGAATGAACTTACTTAAATCATAATCATGCTTTGGAACATCAGATAATATTTCAGTCTCATATGACTGACCGAAGACATCGACAAAATGCAGAATGTTTGAAGCGGATCCACTTGTAGCGGATGTCCCTGACGATTCAGCTGACAAACCTGATGCAGAAGATCGTTCTGCTGCATCCTCATTTGCTGCCGTGCCCGATGCACTACCTGATTGTGATAATCGGGTATTAGAATCACTAGCAGTATGTGCCTTCTTTGAATCTAACATAAAAATTCCAGCAATGCATAAAACAACAATTACTATTACTATGAAGATACTTTTTATTACAATTCTTTTTCTCATAAAAACCAGACGAATATTGACAACAGAAATTATAAAATTAGAAGCATGATATTAATACTTTATGTCACCAAAATCTTTACAGCTTTTCTTCATGGATTGCTCTCTAAAAATTCTTCATATGACCTTGGCGAATTAGATGAGCCAGAGAAACCACACATCCTGTATTCATTTTCAGTAACATATGCATATTCCAGACGGTCTTCTTCACTTTCATAAGGAAGTCTTGTTGAAGTCATTCGATATACATTATCATTATCTATTTTCAACAAATCATAAACTAGATTGCTGTCAGAATCACTGATCTGTCCAACAAGTACAATACGGCCTTTTTCTGAATCAGATTTTACGAGTATATCTGTTATATTCGGATATAATAAATGTTCATTTTGATTTATATTCGAAGTCTCATCCGCAATTGATAAGCCATCTGTTCTCTGATAAACAGAAAAAGTCAAACTTGAACCTTTGCTTCCATAAAAAGATATCGTCTTTAAATTTGTACCATATTCTGTTACATCTTCGTTCTCATTAACATCTACGTCATTAAAAAACTTATTAGGATAATAGAAAGACATTTCGCCTATTCCAGTATTATAATAAAGATATTGCGATGGGTCGAGATTTGCAGAATAATCTTCCACAGTATCTGAACTTAATCCAAATTCAGACAAGAGGGCAGTATTATCATCGGCATTTGCCTCATCAGTTTCATAGTCCTGATCTTCGCTTTCATCTATGGCTGAATCAGCTGAATAGTCTTCTTCGTCATCAGAAACAGATTCGTTGACAGTGTCGCTCGACACAGTACCCGCATAACTTGATGGAAGAGACTTAATATAATTTGCCCGGACAAGAAAGATAATGCCCACAACAAGTGCAACTGCCATAACGACCATACCAATCAGCATCATCTTTACTTCCGGATTCAAAACTTGTTTCTGTGGTACACTGCTACTATTGCCGTATGGTGGGTTTTGTTGATAGGCACTGCCTCCATTTTGACCATATGGCGGATTCGGTACCGGAGATGCATTTACAGGCGCACCACAATATCTACAAAATGTAGCACCTTCATTAATTTGACGATGGCAGTTTGGACAGATCATAACGTTCACGCTTTCTTTTTACATTCTAACTATTGTCTATCATCTGAAATAAAAAAATTTATTAAATAATTCACACAAAAATATTATTGATATTCAGCCACTTTTTTGCAAGAACCACCACGAGGACAGAGATGGTAACCATCATGGCTCCAAGATATCTAAATGGGACCAACGGCTCATCTTTTCTGTAATCAAAAAAGCAGAATCCACTGTGAATACATGAAAAGCCGACATTCACGTATACAATTAAATGTTCCAATATTTTATTTTTGAATATTAGATATAGAACAATGGAAACCACATCAGCAATCACGATGGCAAGCTGAATATTAGCAATGATTCTCCACTTTTTTGATTCTCTTTCGCCACAGTGGCGAAGCGCAATCAAGTCGAAAAATAGGAGGAGTGCCGATGCAACGAGAATATAATAATAATTGTGCGTAAGTAGTGGCAGGCAGGCTGCAACAGAAACTAATACGACGGCAAAAACATAGCGAAAAAAATCCTTGATGTATTGTGAAAGGTCATTGCCTGATTTGTTGAATGGGGTTTCCTGCATGATTAATCTCCATGTATGTTATTATTTAAAATACTTAGCATGATATTGGTGCTTATCTTGCCAGTTCGTTAATCCTTAAGCTTTATCGGATCATAAAATCTGCACAAAGCATTTATCAATTTTTCATTTTTACAGCCGGTATCGCTGGCAATCAAATGAATTAGTTCAGTATCAAAAGAACCGCTTGATACAAGCCTAATTCTTCTCTCCCATGAGGGATGGCTGATGGTATCTTTATTATTTTTTGCATTCCTTCTTTTATATTCCATAGCGAAAATTGAAGGCTCTATTTTCCCATCAAATGCAAGCATTGCGCCGCCAAAATCCGCATATGCCTCACTTACCCAGTTTACAAAACACTTATCGCTCGTCGGAAAACCTAAGAAAAAATAATCTTTTTTTTGATGCGTCATCTCGTGACCCATGGTAAAAATAAAGGCATTTCTGACTTCTTCACCAGGCTCAAGAACCAGCCTTGCTGCCCACTCGGCACTTGCCAGAATAAGTCCCCTCCACATGGATATAGCATTTAATTGCCGGAGGTCACCAGCCAGAAAGAGAGAAAAATCTATTTTTGTATTATCAATAAAGGGGAGCTTTACAGCTTCCCTTAAAATTGGTTCGGCTTCCATATAGGGCAGTCCAAGCTCTTTCGCTCTTTTCTTAATATAATGATCAAGCAGCATCTCACATTATTGGTAATTGCTATCAAAATTTTCCTGCTAATCGCCTCAAACGCTCAGATCAGTGTAAAATCTCTGATATTCTTCAGGAATATTGGCAAGTATCATGTCAAGATAATACTGATATTCGGTCTTATAAAGATGATGCTCTTTAATGAGCTTCTTTCGTACCGAGTCAAGAATATCGAAAGCCTTGTCATAATATTCCTTCGAGGTATCATACTTCTTGTCTGAGCGGACATTGTACTTCTTATCATAAGGCGCATCAGAAAAGTCCTTTTCCTTTGTCTCATATTCCTTGATGATTTCTCCAGTTTCAAGATCGGCAATCGCCCAGACGGTAGGTCTGTCTACGGCACCAGCCTCAATGTCCCCTCTATTAAAGAAGAATACGAATACTGCCAGGTAGTACTTGCCATTTTCTTCGTAGATTACTGGCTGCGAGGTACTGTGCGGAACCTTGGCACCACCAAGGATGTTCTGCTGAATTTTAACAAATATTTTTGAAGATATTGTCATAACTAACTCACTATCTAATGTAAAAGACATAATAATACAAGTCTACTTGACAATCTTTTTTCCTTTGATTGTCCCGTCTAATGCATTTATCAAATAACATCTTCCATAAAAGTCTGTTGCATATAAAACTCCATCTTTTAATTGTACTTGTTCATAAGGCAAAATATTCATATTCGGATAAACTTCGTCAAGGCTTTGCACATCCCATACTATCGCTAAATGTTCATTAACGCATAGCAAATTATCAACTCTACTATCATTAAACGGTATTTTTAATAGAACATATGCTTTATCCCCATCTTCCAAAACTGTACGAATATTATATGCAAAATTTCGTTCAGCAAAATCGGTTTTCAATTTTTTCCCAGAATATTCAAACATATCTTTCACCTATCTCTCTTTCATTGGAAAATACGCCCATTCTCTTGCCCATCATATCATATTGCGTTCCGCCTCCTTTTCCCCATCCAGGAAGTGGATTCACTTCTCCTTGTCTAAGATGCGCTCCTTTTGGCAAATCAACGTCACATACATAACTTGGAGTACTTGGTAATGCAAATTTATCACGAATCTGTTCCGGTGTAAGTCCTTTAATATCTTTTTCCTCCATTATCCATGAGCCATACATTCCGGAGCCACCAGGTTGATTATCATAAACCCTAACAAATTTGCTATCTTGCGAAAGTTCTATTTCTTTAACCTCGGTTCCTGGTTTATAAGGCGGATTGTAGTCAGGATCAACATTCTCCTTAAACCATTGATTTGTTTCTTCAGCACTAAAATGACCAATTTCCGAATATTTAGGTGCATCATTTTCATCCACTTCCGATGCACCCTTTGCATTCATCTCATGATTGCTTCCAGTATATTCCGGAGAGCCAACTGAAGTAGTGTCTGTATCGTTGCCATCTTTTGAAATATAGACTGCTGTCGGGTCTGTCACGCGGTGATGGTTGTCACCCTGGTACATACGCTCAAACTTGCCTGCGTCGACGTAATCACGACCGCCACCGGAATCCACAATATTGAAGCCCTTAAGAGAACCGCCCTGACCTCGAACCGGACTGTCCACCATGATCCAGTGGTCAGATGGTGATTCTGTATAGCCACCGAAGAGACCGGAATTTGTGACATCTCCACGGCGATCCCAAAGAGTGGCAGAGTCTACGCCAACCATTGCGACGGTATTGGGATCATCTAATCGATCAGCCAAATCTTCAATGTCTGGAGCGTTACCATATTCACAGACTTCCGTTTGAATATTACTTTCAGGATTCTTGACCTCATCTATGATATTTACAACATCCCTCGTGCCTGTTCCACCGCAAGCGTATGGGTTATCGCTCTTATTACAGAGGTCATTGTCCATGGCTGTATGCAGGACACCGTTTTCGGTATAACGATCCGTGTTTTCCAGTCTATTTAGAGAATTAGCTATTGATGTCGGACCGCAAGTACCGAGTGCGCCCAGATCATTCTGTCCCTGATGATAGGAGCAGTTCTCAAAGTATGCCTGCTTTTCAGCATCGTCTGCTTTTTTATCATCATCTTCATCACTGTCAGTATCTCTCTTTTCAGAATCTTCTTCTGAATCATCATCTGTGTCCGGTTTATCATCCTCATTATTTTCGCCCCCATCTGTATTGGTCTCACTATCTTCTGGAGCGTCTGCATCCGATACGTCGCCTGCTTCGTCTGCACCTACATCGCCAGTATCATCATCTGATTCAGCTGTATCATTCGTGTCTTCTGCATCATTAAGATTTTCAGCTGCCTGATCTGAACTATCTTTTGCATCATCTTCGGCAGCATCATTTTCATCTTCTGTCTCATCCGCATCAGAATTCTCGTCCGAGTCGTCATTGTCTTCTGTTTCATCCGAATCGTCTTCATTCTCATCTGAATCATCCTCATTCTCTTCTGGATTGTCAGTATCCTCTTCAGAATCATCCATGTTCTCGTCAGTATCGTCCTCATCCTCTATGGAATCATCTGTATTTTCGTCAGAGTCATCCTCTGTAGAATCGTCTACATTCTCATCGGTATCATCTGTATTCTCGTCAGGGTCATCCTCATCCTCTGTAGAATCATCTGTATCCTCGGTTTCGTCCGATTCATCCGAGTCATCTTCAACATCTGAATCAGACTCTTCATCCGCGTCAGATTCATCCTCTGTATCTTCAGCTGTCTCATCTGCTTCATCTGATTCTTCGTCTGCTTCAGACTCATCCTCTGTATCTTCAGCTGTCTCATCTGCTTCATCTGATTCTTCGTCTGCTTCAGACTCATCCTCTGTTTCATCAGCTATCTCATCTGATTCATCTGATTCTTCGTCTGCTTCAGACTCATCCTCTGTATCTTCAGCTGTCTCATCTGCTTCATCTGATTCTTCGTCTGCTTCAGACTCATCCTCTGTTTTATCAGCTGCCTCGTCCGCTTCATCTGATTCTTCGTCTGCATCAGACTCATCCTCTGTATCTTCAGCCGCCTCGTCCGCTTCATCTGATTCTTCGTCTGCATCAGACTCATCCTCTGTATCTTCAGCCGCCTCATCCGCTTCGTCAGATTCTTCATCTACATCAGACTCATCCTCTGTATCTTCAGCCGTCTCGTCTGCTTCATCAGTATCTTCAGCCGCATCTGACTCATCTTCAACATCTTCAGAGGCATCTTCCGATGCATCATCTACATCAGCATCGTCTTCAGCACTATCATCTTCATTTACGTCCTCTGTGTCGGCAGCTTCTTCATCTGTTTCGGAAGTTTCGTCATCCGCTTCCTCTGCCTCTTCCGATGCGTCATCTCCATCAGCATCGTCTTCAGCGCCATCATCCTCATTTACGTCACTGTCTTCAGAAGCATCTTCTGCACTGTCATCTTCAATGCCTGTATCATAATCCTCTGCCTCTTCTTCTGTCGTTTCGTTAGAATCGTCAGTAACATCTGCCGTATCATCAACATTGTCAGCTTCGTCTGTTTCATCAGTATCATCTACATCCGAAACATCTTCAGCACTATCATCCTCGATGTCATCAGAATATTCGTCACTGTCGTCAGCATCAGATGTATCATCGAGTCCATCTGACTCTACGTCACTGCCATCACCTTCAGCGTCGTCAGTGCCTTCTGTATCATCTTCAATGCCGGTATCCACATCATCTGCGTCATCAAAAGACGAATCATCTACATCAGATGTGTCATCGACATCAGACGCATCATCAGCATCTGATGTGTCATCAACATCCGACGCATCCTCCACATCTCCTGCGTCGTCCTCAATACCATCGTCATATGAATCAACGTCTTCACCTGAAGCATCACTGCCGTCGTCCGTGACTTCTGAATCATCTGTGCCATCTGTATCTTCTGGCACATCTGTACCTTCAGCAGTATCATCTTCAATACCTGTATCCTCATAATCTGCATCTGCTTCAGAAACATCGTCACCCTCCGAGGCATTATCTGTACCTTCAGAAAAGTCACTTTCTTCGGTTTCGTCATAAGAAAAGTCTTCTGTAGATTCCTGGGCGTCATCATAAGAGTCGTCAAAATCATTGACGCCATCACCATCACCAAAGTCGTCTTCACTTGTTTCGCTTACATCACTAACTTCGCTGCTGTCGTCGCTTACGTCACTTCCACTGTCTCCGCCAAATCCTTCGTCCATAATAATCCTCTCCGAAATATTTAATAGTCTTGAACAGACTGCATTTTGGGACCTTTCTGTGTTAGCTTAACCTCCATTATTCCTGTATCATCATAGGTACTTCCTTGATATACTGATTTTATTGTAATCACTACAGTATCACAGTCATATGTCTCTCCGTCTAAATTCAACTGATACTCCGTAGGATCCTTATCTGGAAATGTAAAAGTATCTGTATTAATAGAATCACCATCTTTCAAATACTCTACAGTAAACTCCTTAATTCTATTGTTTGCATAGTATCTGTCATGTTCCTCCGATACTCCGTTATATATAGAAATGCCTGCTATTTCCGATTCATCAAAGGTATATGTAAGTGTCTCGCCCTCTCCTCCGCCTTCTGAACCTTCTTCCCAACAGGTATCTGGATTACCATCAAGTGTATTCTCAATCCCGTAAACTGTTCCACTGCTGCTTGTAAGTGTAGACGAAGCCGTAGCAGAGGTAATGGTAACAGGCACATCCACCCTTTCAACCTCCATGCCATTCCTTGCATATACAACAGGATCTACATCAAGTTTTGACCTTGAAGGATATGTGAAAACAAAAACACCGAAAATAATGAACGTCCAAGTTATTGCACCCTTTATCTTTTTGCTTCCGACATCATCAGCAATAATCCTCAAAATAAGGAGAATTGCCAGCAGAGCCATTATCATACCTATATCTATACGCATACATGAAAGATATTTACCTATACTATCCAAAACACTTCGAAAATCTGTAAGTTTTACTCTGTCTGAAATACTTACCATTTCAGAATTCATGACAAGGAAATATTTTGCAATTAAATATGATATAGACATCACCAGAAACGAATAAAACATCGTAAGCTGACCATATAAAAGAAGTCCCATAAACGATAAGCAAATTGCTACAACAAAAATCGTCACATGTTCTTTTGTAAAAGTATTAAAGCAAAGCAATGCCGGAATCAAAAACAGTGAAAGACCAATAAAGAATGCTTGTACCCTTCCACCGTACAATTGAACCAGGCAGCTCCAGCTTGTCGTCTTCGTATCATATGTGCCAAGAGATAATATCATTGCAAATACAAATATTGATATAGGGTTGATATAAGTTCCAAAGCAGTTAATTATTGCACTTCCTGTAGAATCCTTTGCAAGCTTCGCTACCAAAATTACAAATGTCTTATAAAAAGTATGAAGCGAAAAGATTGCGGCCGCAAAAATTACAGACTTAAAAATTCCCAAAATTCTTGGTCCGATCTCATCTAGTGGTCCAGATGATGCAACAAAGTAAATCACGGCCATTATTATTAATGTAATAATTACATAGCCCTGATGAGAGTTATCACCACTATTTAGATTATAAATTTGATAATCCAGAAATAAGAAATGATTCTCTCCTACATTCATAGCGTAATCAAAGAAATTCTTAAAAAATTCTACAATTGTCTGCCAAGCAAATGCGATATTCATGATGTCTTGCTCCTACCATAAACCTTGATAAATGCCTTTACAGCATTCTTAATTGATACAACGGCACCTGTAATAAAGCCTATGATAAATAATGCCCATAGAACTGGAGCCATAGCAATAGAAAACCCAAAATATGCATAGGCTATTCCTGTCATAACATAATAGGCTGCAAATAGAAACGCAATAAATAACGCTATTATGATAAAAAGCTCAAATAATAAATCCATAGCTTGTCTCCTTATAATTCAAATTTCTTGCCAAATTTCTGCTCATTCCAGGCATTCTTCATGCCAATATCAGAGATACTGCATATCCATTCTATTGGTTCCAATACACCTTTTGGATTATATTTTCCACCTTCTCTTACATGGCCTATGGCACTGCAGAAAAAGTAACGAGATGACTTAAAATTAGTATCAATACTCTTTACAAGATTCTGCATATCGTTTTTATTCAGGAATTGTCTTACGATGGCGTCCTCAATATCAGAATATCTATCCATTTCGAGCGACTTCTTGTCGATAATATCATATATCATATCCTCATTCAGAAATTCCTGCATACCGGCCATATCCGCTTTTGAAATCACTACTGCTACTGGTACATTAATCAGAGCATCCTGCTTCCTGCCGATAACATCATTTATTTTATTAATGAAAGAATTAATAACAATTTCTGTATCAATCGTTCCTACACTATTCTTGTCTATCTCGCTTGCGGTAGAATCCAAGGCATTTCTTACTGTGGGGATAGTAAGCGGATCTATAATAAGGATAATTCCCTGGCTATATTCATACTGCAATTGGATTTCATTTTCAGTATTGTTTACGAAACTTTCACCATCAATATCGTAAAGCCTGATTTCCCTTTTTGGCTGAAGCTTATCGTTCTCTACAAAGAAGCTGAATGCCTTTGCGCTTTCAACGTTGATATTATTTTCTGTAAGCGTCATTCGCGTAGTACCATTAAGGTAATCATTCTTTATCTCATTATTATAAAATTGCTCGGATTCATCACTGAAATGAGTGACGATTAATTTTTTCCGACGAGCTACATTCTCGATAAACTGGTATGTAAAAGCGGTAATGAAAGCAGTTTTACCTGCAGAACGCCCACCTACAATCGGTATATAAAGAGGCACGCTTTCACCGCCCCTAAGGCTTTCCCCACAATATGGACATTCAGCTGAAAGCTTACTCCTTCCTGTAAGAAAATGAGATGGTATTTTTTTTCCACAGGTACATACCCTGTGAAAAGCACCATATTTTCCAGGAAATAATCTTTTATGCTTGGCACCGCAACTCGGGCATATATATGTCGGTATAAGGTATTTTTTCTTACAATGAGGACATGCACCAAATATGCCATTAATCATTAAATACAGCCTGTCAATAAGCCATGCAATGAAACTAATGATATAGACGATAAAAAATCCTATCGACAATACGATTGAAAAAGCCACACTAATAATAAGAAATGAAATAGTTCCAAACAACGCAAGGAAAAGGCAGGAAATAAAATTAACTGCTCCTTTAAAAGACATTATGCCATTCTTATTCTTTTCTCCAACAGCTTCATATTTCTCTTTGCGTTTATTAATCGATTCTGCATTTAATTTCCAGAATTCCTTAATAAAACTCCCCAGGTCCTGCCAGCACGGACCGAAAAAATAATTTATTTTCGCCGGCTCTGGGTCTCTTTTCTTCATAATCTTCATTCTCCGCATCTATTTGACATCACTTTAAGATAGCAATAAAGCATCTGGTTGGCTCATTCCACATATAGCGGTACTCGATTCTTCCATTCATTATCGTTGCTCCGATACTTGCTACCTTTTTACCTAAAAATGCACCATTATCATCAGGAACCACAACCTTTGGAGAAAGCTTCATGCGGATAGCATTCTTCCCCTGCCTTATTTCTCTTGCTATGATATTCTCAACCTGGTCCATGCTTGAAGCCAGCAAATGATTATATTCATAATAAGAAAGTGCGGTATCATCACAGGGAGGTGTCTTATGATAATCCCAGTCATGATCTATGGCTATCTCCTCATCACTTAATCCAAAATAGAAATAAGGATATTCCTGACAATCTTGATAGTTTCCTTCATCCCATGTTGCATCTATATGATAATACTTGCCCTCAAATTCTACAATATTCCATGCATGGTCAATGCTACTAGAACCAAAGTGATTTGAAGTACCACTTATTATCATTACATTAAATCCAAATTCCCTGGCAATTAATGCAAATGCCGAAGAAAAACCATCACATACGGCAAGGCCATTTACCAATGCGCCAAAAGCATTATGGGAATCCGGTCTTTTCGAAGCACCTCCTGCGCCAACTGATTGAAGTTCATCCATATCATATATGACATTCCTCTGGAGATACTCACTTATTCCCTGCAGAGTCTCTCTATCAGATTTTGCCTTTGAGTCAATTTCAAATACTGCTTCATCAAGCTTGGCTTTAAGCAACTGATTCCTTTTCGTGCTTTCACCTTGAGAAGCAATATATCTAAAATTTACCTGTTTAGATGTAAATGAACTTACTATCCTGTATATGGTTTTATTAATAGAGATAATATCCGGGTTATCATAACAAACAGCCTCTATCGTGTCTCGTATATCATCATTTGAATATTGACTTTTTACTGGTATTCCATTTTTATTATGAAAAAGTGCATCTTCTATAACACCATATAAAGACTGATTATTTTTTGGCAGAAAGCTATAACATAATTTATCCACTATTTCTTACCTGCCTTGTTCCTTATCAAGTAAAGTGCATACTTGTATTTATAGCCGTACTTGTTGTTTTCTATCATATAAAATATCAGGTTCAGGAAAACGACATCCTTTGTATGCACATCTACAAACTCCGCATAACGGTCAAGACCGCTTCTAACTTTGTCCCCCCATTCTTTTACCTTTTTCCTGATTTCAGGGGTAAGCTGCGAAGTTTTTGTAATCTTCTTCGCAGGCAGAATGCTGTCGTAAATCCTAAGCAGGTCACCGCAGTTCAAGAGATCAACTATAAGCTTTGGCAATGCCTTTTTCTTATTGCCATGGCCATATTCTGTCTTATAGTCATCAATCATCCTCTCAACTGTCCGCTTATAACCGCTCTCAACCTTTGACTTTGTAACTATTCGCTTAAGCTCTGGAACATTTAGAGACCTATCCTCATCTTCATATACAAGTTCATCCAGCAATTCTCCAAGCATCCACAGATTATTAGAAAGATCCTGTTTCTCAACATCATATACTTCGTACTTACTGCTTGCCTTGTCAATTCTAACAAGGACGGATTCAAGCCAGTCATTCTGGTACACAGCAGCAACACCCTTGTCCAGCCTGCTAAGTTCACGAATCTGTCCGTCGTCAAGACCAATGGAGCGTCCTATGGATTCACAATCGTTCGCTTCAGGAAGCCTCATTACTATTTTCGTATTAGTATTTTTGATTGCAGAAATATCTACCGCAGAAGGAGATTGATCGACAATTATGAAGCCTTCACCGTATGTTCGCATTTCAGCAATGGAGTTGCTTATCATCTCAACAGATTTACCCTGAACATTCGCTGATTCCTGCCCCTGGTCTGTCGAAGTCCTCTTTAAGAGATTATGTGCCTCCTCCATAATAGTTACGTGTTTAAGTTTCTGATTTGTTCCTCCAGCTGAAGCCTGTCTATGCTCGCTGAGTTTTAAGACAAGTACGCCCATGATCAGTGCCTTGGTCTCGGTAGAACCTACCCTGCTCAAATCTACTATGGAATTCTGATCAAACAGAATTTCATCGTCTATTCCAATACTATTAAATATCTGACCTACAATTCCATTAGTCAAAGACTGAACTCTTGTAACAAGAGAACCTACATAATTTCCCCTGGTCTCGGCAGAAAATTCTGATTCATCTACAACTGCCGGAAGTATGCGAACCACATCCTTAAAATTCGGATACCTTCCATTACCCATATCTGTATATGTAGAATTATTAAGATCCCAGCCATGGATAATATAGGCACGCTCGAAAGACTGCTTCAATACTGCAGGCATAGCAGCATACAGCGGCCAGCAGGCGCTGAATATTTCTATAAGCCTGTCCAGGTGTTCAAGTACATGAATCTCTTCAGGAAATTCAAATGGATTTAGCCTGAGCATCGAATAATAATTTGGATTCGAAGTAAAAATATTAATATTAGGCATATCTCCAAACTGCAGCTTATATTCACCTTTTGCAGGTTCAATCACGAGGAATTTCACATCATTATCAGACTTTGTCAGTTCGTCTATCAGCTTGTAGGTCGTATTTGATTTTCCTGAACCTGTAGAACCAGTGATAAAGCAGTGGGCAGTAAGCGAATCCAAATCAAGGATGACCCTGTTTGCTTTAAAGACTTCACCCATATGGTAAATAGCTCCAAGATTTATGCCTCTTTTCGGTTTGATTGGAGATTTTCTGAAAACATTTCTTCCAAATTCTGCTGAAACTATAGATGTCACCCCATTTACTGATTTATGTGGGAAGCCCATAAGTATTGGAAGCTCGATGCCACTTATCATGGATGCGACAGTTATCTCCTGATCTTCATAATCAGAATTCTGAAATTCAGGCTTATAGTTAAATTTAGGGTGTATGCCATATCGAAGATATTCGAGAACTTCGAGAGATTTATCTGAATTTTCGAACCCATTATCCCATACGTTGATAAACGAATTCTCTACACTCGTGTTCTCACCTGCAACCAGCGCTTTATAGGTATTTGCAGCGACAATAGCAACTTCCTGTTTTTCTGCAGTAAAATAGCAGGCGCTGTCCCAAAGACCATAAGACTCACACTTTTTTATTCTTTTAAGCTGCTCATCTATGGTATCCATAAGTTCTTTAACAGTCTTATTCTGACTTGTTATTTCGATACTTCCAGTTTTGCCCCTAGTAGCGGTCACCGTATCTGTCTCCGTGCTGGTACTCGTATCCGTCTCTGAATGCGTATCCGTATGACTTTCGGAAGTTCCGGAATAGCTGCCTCTGGATGAATTACTTCCACTTCCAAAATTAAATCCAGTACCTAACAGTCCAAAACTCATACCATGATTTCTAGAATGTCCACGGCTTCTGTTAGTACCGCGATTGCTACCTGTAGTATCACTGATTCCATTATTTACAGCTTTTGAAAAGCCCTCGCTTACACCTACTGCAACAGATGCGCTCTCATTCTCGCCATAAGAAATTCTAAGTTCGGAGCACTGCGAAAGTGCGGAATACATCTCCTCATAGCCCCTCTTCTTATCTTCAAGAACTTCTTTACTTAAAGGCTCCGAAATAAATATGGCAGTATATTTTTCGCCTACCATAGAATCAATGAACTTTTCAAGTCCCTGAATGAAATGTTCCTTGTCCTGATCTCTCATACTGGGAACTATGGAAACAGATGATACGGCAATATTACTGTATTCGCTCGGAAGCCGCGTTTCCATCAGATCCTGAATCTCATTAGCATCTTTCTCACGCACATTTATTCCTGGAAAATTGCCATGCAGACTCTTCTTTAAAATCTCCTTTGCCACGTAAGGCTCACTGGTGTCACGGGTTCCGAGATAAAACCTTACGCCGACCTCATCACTATCAATTATTAGTAAAGCAGTGCTGCCGAAATTACAAAGTGCACTGTATACGCTTACCAACTTATCATTAATATTCTCATTTTCATCATAAACTATCTTATCTATCTGAAATAATGACATAACAGAAAAAGTCTTTTCAGGGTCGGGCAGAGGCATAGGGTCACATTGATCCACATTAATTAGATAGTTCTTATTGACAAAAAGGTCCACCAGCTCCATGCCCTGAGTCAGGACATTGGTAGCTTGTGCTGTCATATTTTTTGAAATAGGTAATTCGCTCATCATTAGCCTTCTTTATCAGCTCTTCTTCTTAAACAATCCATTAGCCAAACCATTTAAGCTATTAAGAAATGGATTTGTATTTTCAGCAATGGTCAAAACTTCTTTCCACATATGAGATTCTACGCTATCCTGGAAAAATGCATCTGTCATAGCTTTATCTATTTCATGAAGCTTTTTCTTTCCCAAATGGCAGAGCTGTTTTCCAGCTGACTCAATATCGCTTCTATCACCGCACTTAAACATAAATCGAAGATATTCTGAAAAGTCTGAATAATCATCTCCACCATCTTTGCACTTTCGATAGCTTTCCTTACAGAAATAATTCATAAAATAACTATGTGCAAATGAGGACATCTGAAAATATGTATAGATAAGCTCATAGTCAGCGGCATACAATGAATACTTATTTACATTAGGCAAGATCCAGTCAAGATATTTAGTAATAAAGCTCTCTTCGCCAGATAATTTTGCAGGCTTACCACCAGAAATTTTCCTGATTCGCTCGGTCATTGGAGAAAACTCTTTCTTGCCAGAGATATTATCTAGGTAATAACCGATCGTTATCAAAAGTATCATGCCACGAACTGGAGCCTGTCTCACATTAATCTGATATTTAATGGCCTTTGAAAGTATATCGGCCTGACGATTGTTAAGCTCCCCTACAGGAAGCTGGCTTCCAATAATGTCTAATAACTTGTCTGCATATTCTCCATCAGCGTTATATTTTAAAGACATATCAAGAAGCTCATAACAATAATCTATGCCTTCTTCTGTGGATACGCCATCTGCTGCGCCAAGGCGGTTAAAATATTCATTAAAAACCCGCCCTGAAAATAATTCAGTAAACGCAGGATATCTTGAAAAAACCTTGTTGACAAACTTTATAGTGAAATCACGAGTTGATGAAAAATCTGAAAATCTATTTATTTTCGCATTATAAATACCATAAATCTTGTCATAGCTATTAATCTCTGCAAACATATTTATGGTCTCTTCCGTCATTTCGTCATCAAAATCAGCTGTATACTCCAGGTAATGGTTCCACAGAAAATCAATTGACTTCTCACCGCCATTTATATCCCTTAAATATCCATCGATATTCAGCGCCATATTCGTTAAATAATCTGGCATATCCTTGAACACACTTAACAATAAGTCAATAAGTTTCTCACCATTGCTCTTTCCGGATGCATAAGTTGCATTGAAAATATCAAATATAAGCCTCCCTATACTATGATCTGGTAAAAGTTCATCTACAGGCAGCCTCATATCTTTGACATAATCGCAGACTATCCGAATAATAGCATTTATCTTCCAGCCAGAGACAGATCGTCCAGAAATAATGCCTAATAGCTCATTCTTGTGTGAACCATTCATCAATTCTGAAGATATTGATATGCTCTGAGTTCTTGCCATAGAAACTAATGCATTATAAATTTTATCGAAGCTTTCTGCAGTAATGGTCGGATCATTAAGAGCATAGAGAACCCTCTGTACTATTAATTCTCTCAAAACAATGATTTGATCTTCCTTAAGGAATTTTCTGTTTTCTATCAAATAAGATATTACTTCCAAGGCAAAATCGTTATCAAGTTTTAGAATTGTATCGCTATGATCCATTAGACTTGTGAGTATGCCATTTTTTGCAGAATCTACGGCGTGCTCCTTTGAAAATCCAATAATTTTTTTGAAATGGTCAAGACTGATGCCATCTAGTCCATCAGAAACAAATGAATATAAAAGATAGCAGTCATAATAATTTTCATCCAGAGTACAATAATCAGTATGATTCGTCACAAATTGAAAATAATCGGATAGGCTGTCATAAGAATAACTCATAGCAGTATCTACGAATTCAATAAATGGTTCATTTACTGGTACCTGTTCAGAAAACTTGTTGTTAATGAAATCAAAAACGACATACCTGCCTGACTGTACATAGCTATCCGAATTATATCTGGTGCCTTTTGGGACAACGCCACAAATTTGAGACCTTGATAGGCTAGGATCAAATTCATAAGTCGTAAAATTTATCGTTTTTGCAATTTCAAGAGGGAGACAATATTCTATTGCGGCAATCCATTTTATGGTCCTCTCTGGATGATCACAAATCACGAGCCTCTTTTTTGTAGACTTATACGCAATGACCGAAGCTAACATAAACTTTAATATTTCCAGATTGTCCCCTTCTCCTAAAAATTCATCTATAGAATCAAGGTCAGCTATATAGCCCGGCTCTAATATAGGAGTAGGAAGATAATCCGGTTTGTCCGGATTATTTACCTCCTCAAATTCCATGTGGTCACGTAAACTGCTGCTTCCATATATCTCGCAAGGATACATGTCAAAGTTTTCAGAATCACACACTATGGTATGACTGAGATAATTTCCAAATCGACCAGAACTCCCCATATAATCCCTACCGAGATAGGTATTGAGGGCAAGAGCGCTCTGACCATTTTCAAATTGTCTGTAGATAAAGGACTGTGGCATTTCCTTTGCAAGTTCTTCAGTCATGCTCTGTCCTGACTCAAGAGCCGGAACTTGATAGGAAAACATATTCTTTACATCATCACTTTTAGCTCCGTCGAAAGTTCTGTCGTATGAAAAAATCTGCTGTCCATCATTTACACCGTCGATTCCTCTCTTGCAGGAGGTATATATTATCTGATGTCTTCCCATATTATTCCTCCTATTTGCCAGCCTTAATTACATTGTTCTGCATTAGAAGCCATAGAATAGGATCTTCTATTCTATGTGGTCTCGGCCTTTCAATTTTTCCATTTGCTTTAGGATTATTATTCATTCCAAGTGCAGAACATGCAAAAAATGCAGTATTGCTATAATTAATATCTACCTGTTTAATAAAATTAGATTCACCCCACGTAGTTAACAGACTTCGTATCTCTGAATCAACATTATGAGCATCCGTCAAGTCAAATTTTCCTTCATCACAATGCGGGCTTGGATCCAGAACTGTACTTCCCTCTGGGATTAGACTTGAAAAAGCATCGAGCTTTGAAAAGACAGCGGCTACCGGTATATCTATCGTCTTGTCACTCTTCAAATGCCTGTAATCTCTAATCATATTAGATACTCGTGTCATAATAGCACTCGAGTCAGAATCACCACTGGCAGCAGATGATCGTGAAACTGTATCATCATCAAGCTGATTTACAACTGCCGGAATCTGCATAGGGTCTAATAAAAAAAGTATTCCTGATGACATATAAATATATTTATTTACAGTGTTCATCGTATCTGCATCTTCCAGATCCTCGCCTGCAGTATCAAAAAATGCAAAAGTAAAACTCTCAATCTCCTTTTTCAAGAAGCCTTTTGTCTGAAATTTTATTGTATAGATAAGGGGTTTAAAAGCACCGTTTTCCGTACTTACAAGAGAACTAACGGTCTTTGGCGGTACTTCATTCTTTATATAGAGATAATTATATGCCTCACCCTTCCTAAATCTTGACATCGTATCGTCAAAACCTTCAATAGAACCGTCGTTAAAACTTCCAACTATTCTTTCACTTAAATTCTGAATGAGTACACTGACAAAATTCGTCTTTCCTGAACCTCTTGCACCTATGATAGAAAAAATCATATCCTTTCCAGTAATAGTCGCCTCTGGAAGAGGATTGTGACAGGCAGGACAGACTATCTTATGACTTTTTTCTCCACATGTAGGGCAGATTCCTTCGCGAGGAACGCTTCCGCCCTTTAACTGTACAGGAAAGCAGATCTTTCCTTTCATAGGGTTTGTAATATCACCGTTTTCGTATTTTGTAAGTTCTACATCATCAACATCGGCGCAGCGCTTATTTGTGCAGCGGAACTGTAATTCCGAAAGTTTTCTTTCCTCAAAACAATAAGGACATACAAAGGTCTGTTTAAACATGGCAACTCCTTTAACTTATTTTCAAATCTGACTTCAGTTTTAACTTGAGCTGATACTTACTTTGCTGACTTTCATCACTCAGAAAAGCTTTAATATATGTATTTTTAGGGATTCCTTTTAATGGAATTTCTATACGAAGACTTCCCTTAATATCCTGCGCTGGAATCTGATACATCAGCTTTGCTGACTGCTTAAACATAGGGGCAACTCCAATTGATGACATAATATCTATAGCTGGAAGTTTCATATTCTTATTGTCTCCTTCAAAAGTAACAATAATATGTCCGCCAAGAATACCTTTATTCACAGCTACAGAATAATTTACTATCTGTTTTCCAATATTTGAAAAGAGATAGTCAGTACCAGCAGAATAGTCTACATCTCCGCCACTTCTAAATTCAGCAAAAACAGAAAAGTAATAATCTCTTGACTCGCATGAATCAATAAATATACAACTGTCATATTGATACTGCTTCAATGGTATATGTTTTCTGACTGCCGTCTGGTCTGATATATCAGAAGCAAATTTATCAAATTTGTAAAGAACTACAAAACCAGTACATTTAGGTGGAAGATTCGTAGCTATTCTGATTTTTCCGTTTACAACATTTACATTTTCTATCTTGACAGATCCGCCTTTACTTACGCGGGAAGTATCGCCCATAATTGCTGAACCTGATTTGACAACGAAGGCAGCAATATAGATAGTATCTTCACCGTCATAGTGAAAAACGCCTTCCTCTTCTGAACTCTTTTTGATCATAAGTTCAGTCATAGTAGACTGCAATTTCGAAAGTGGAACTATGTCACCGAAAAAATATTTAGGCTTATCTTTAGAGTAAAAAAACTGAACCGGATTTTCATCTGGCTTTTTCCAGCTAATTGTAAATTCACCATTCTCTTTCGGTCTGACAGTCAGCTTTTCAACAGGAAGTGGCGGCCTTGTTGGCGTTCCAGAAATAGCTACTCCCTTTGTAGAAACCGTCTTTGTTCCAACCTGGTACTCAAGATGAAAAACATATTTGTAGCTATGGTCATTCTTAAGTTCTTTATCAATAAAACTTGATCGACCATTTATTTCGAGTTTAGTATGTGTTCCATCTGCTTCCCGCTCTGCTACAACATCTGCATTTTCTGAAATTGGATTCCAATCAAACTGAAGGCTTGTATCACCTGCTGCTACGGTAAGACCTGAAATCTCAAAGTAATTCTCAATTGCATCTTTAGTTGTGAGAGCCTTCGAATATATTTCAGCCCTTTCAGCAAAAATAGCATAATAATATGGCTTTCCTGCAGAAATATTGCGGTCGGTAACGGTACACATACTAACACGTCCTACGCTGACTCCATCCTGAACGCTTATTGGCACTGCGCCTTCTTTTCGGATAATGTTGTAATACAGAAGGCCTTTCGTAGCACTTGCCGTCCACGATAGTACATTCACCTGGGACTGTGTATCAACAGAAACCTGAAGATTTGTAGGCGGCTGGGGTGGGTACTTAGAAATAATTTCCTTTATTCCCGGATAATCCCTGCAGGCTTCAAAAGCAAGGGTGCATTCACTGATAATTGTATTTTCATCTTTTGCAGCCTCAGCCTTTTTTTTATGCATTTCTGCTTCGGAAATAGCCTTGTTTACCTCATTATCAAAGTCCTCGTCCTTATACTCCGGAAATAGCTTTCGTACACCTTCATACTGCTTCTTTGCTTCATAATAATTCTTTGCATTAAATGAATCATTCATTCCCTGGGCAGCAGAACCGATACGCTTTTTCATGTCGTCAAGACGACCTCTTAAAGATACTGCTTTTTCATATCCAGGCCAGTACCTTTCAGCATCAGATAAATGCATATCTGCTACTTCAAACTCAAGATGATCGATTGCATGATCTGCAAGTTCACAAAGACTCACAGCCTTATCAAGATTTGAAAAGTCAAACCCACATTTACAGACATTAACATTGTTGTCATTTAATGTCCCACACTTTGGACATTTTATCTGTAATGGCAGGCCACAGACCTTACAATTTTTACGGCCATCAGAAATATCATTTATCGCACCGCATCTGCAAATTTTTATATTTTTAGTAGATTCTTCTGTCTTATTATTTACTACATACGGAATCTTTTCGATCTTGCAGTATGCTAAAAGCACTTTCTCAGCATTCTGCCGGTTCTTAAATATTTCAGTAAGCTTTCCTATGGCATCTTCCTGATTCTCAATTGTAAAATCACCTGAAATATCATAAATACTTTTAACGTCTTCAAGTACCTTATGCCTTTTTTGATACTCCAGAAATGAATCATATATCTTCTTTGAAGCATCATCCTTAAACGCTGTATCGCAGAATCCACAAAGTTTCTTACCTGTACCGCTTATGGCATCCGCTTTTTTACTATATGTCTTTTTTAATTCTTGGGTTCTCTGTTGCAGCGCACTGCATGGCTGTGTGCGCGCATTCTTGATGTTGGTATCCTTATAAAGGAACTCATAAAGATCTGCAACATTAAAAGAGTCCAGCTGACTTGCCATGGTTATGTAGGTATCAGCATTCTGTGGCTTGTTCTTATAATATTTATCATAAACAGCCTGATAGTCCTCAGTAGGAGCAACTATTTTCATTCCCATGGCACTGATTCTTCTCTTGATGATATCCTCATCAACTTTCAGTTTTTTGGCCATTTTCGTAACAGCATCCGATGCTATCTCTGTTTTATGAAACCGCTTAAGAGTGTCATCAATAGGACCATAGGTCTTTGCACAGGCATCCTTTATGAGCTCAGCTCGGATATTATCCTCACCGATCATATCTTTTTCGATGATGCCTTTTTTGGCATACTCGAGATTTTGCCTGTATACAGCACCTTTAAAAGGGTCATTGGCCTTTGAGGACCATTCCTTCTTCTTTTTATCTATGACATCCTTAATTACTGCCTCGTCCTGTACGGGATTTGGATAAAACTCCAATCCAAGAAGGATATACCAATTCTCTGTCATCACTGTACTCCTTTTATCACAGCCTTATGCCACTTCCGCCAACACTATCGCCAATCGTTTGTGCGATTTTTGAAAACGAGCCAGACAAATCTGAAAGATTTGTAAGAGAGGCGAAATCATCCATAGAAGCAATTTTCTTTAAGAATTTGTAATCTGCTGTACCGAACCCTAAAGCAATAACATCTATTCCAGTCTTATGACATATTTTTGCTTCGGCAATAGCTTCATTATCGCAATTCCAACAGCCATCAGTAAGTACAATAATATACTCATGGGAATTATCACCCTTTTTTTGCTTTTTAGTCAAAACCCTTCGGGCATCAGTAAACGGCTGGGCCGCATTACAAATTCCTACCAAATCAGTATCAAGAAAATTAATCTCCTGTGCTACTGTGTCATAATTGTCTGTAGGATTAAGGACAACTTTTGTTCTGTCAGCAAAGGCCATAAGCCCGATCTTTGTATAAGAGCTATCCATCTGATTGACAAAATTAAGCATTGCCTCTTTTGCCTTTCGTACGGGTTCTCCAGACATACTTCCAGAAAGATCAATTGCAAGCATGATATCAATGTCTGGAATGGCCGGCATCATATCTTTTGGCGAACCATCAGTCCATGACATATCATCAGGAACTGGCTCGATTCGAATAGGGAGTTTTTGTCCGGTTTCTTTCTGTACAGCTGCAACTTCAATAACGCCATTAGAGGTATAGCTATAAGATACATCAATAACGGATGGATTGCTCTGTACTGGCTGAATATTCGTCACAACATATTTGTTGATAATATTGTTATCTAATGGACGTTCATTGGCACCCTGAAGCACGTATATTTCAAGCTCGTTATCTTTTTGCCTGGTTCTAAAATTGTACGACTTAGTTCTCTCTGAAGGTATCTTGGTGTTTTTCGGTATAATCACACTATTGATATATTTTTCGCCATCTTCACTTACAGCTATCATTCCCATCGCATGAGCGGTTACATCGGATACAGCCTTTGCTCCTGCAATTTTAAACCCGCCATTAGATCTTTTACTGCCTCCGAGCGAACCCGATATGGTCTGTCCACTGTCATCGATATTTGCCCTGATGGCTGCGCCTAAGGCGACAGCCTCATCTACATTAACACCTGAAAGTGGTTCCTTTCCAGTAATGTCCCTGACATAATTATGTACCATTCTCATTCTGGTAGAGCCGCCTACCAAAATGGTTCCTGTGATATCTCCCCAGCTAAGGCCAATCGATGATAGTAAATCTTCTGTAAGATCTTTTGTCGCACCAAGTAATGATGATGAAATTTCTTCGAATTTTTCTTCTGTAAATTCTATCGTTCCGCGCGTTCCTTGATAATTTAATGGTACATTTACCACATCCCTTGATGTAAGCTGTTTTTTTACATTTTCAGCAGTAACAAGGAGATAATTCATCATATCTGGATCCTCAGATAGATCAATACCATACTTATCATTAAACTCATTGACCAGATAGCGTGCAATACAATCATCCCAATCTTTGCCACCTAATTCATGATTACCGTCACTACCTAAGATTTCAATTTCGTCACTATTTATTTTTGCAATCGTCACATCAAAAGTGCCACCGCCAAGATCATAAATCATGACTGTCTGCTCGCCACTTTTTTCAGTCAGCCCATAGGCAAAAGCTGCTGCGGTAGGCTCATTAATAATAGCTAAAACATTCAGTCCTGCCTTCTTTCCAGCCTCAATAGTTGCTTCTCTTTCCTTGTGCGTAAAATATGCGGGAACAGTGATAACGGCTGAATCTATTTTTTCACCTATGCCATTCTCTGCTTCCTTTACAAGGTTTTTCAAAAGGATTGCAGATAAATCTGTAGCAGTATATGTCTTTCCAAAGTATTCTACTTCAAAGGCATCATTTCCCATATTCCTTTTAAAGAACGCAATGGAATTTGTATCGCCAGTTGCCTGCATTTCCTTGGCATCCTCTCCAAAAAGGACATTGCCATTTTGCTGAAAGCAGAGTACAGATGGGGTGATTGGATTTCCAAAACCATTTTTTATAACTTCCGGCTTTCCAGTCTTCTCATTAATATACGCAACTGCACTAAATGTTGTGCCTAAATCAATACCTACTCTTTTGCTCAATTTATATTCTCCCAAATGTATAAAAATAGCCTGTCGACATAAAATCGACAGGCAGAAAAAATTACTGAACTACAATAGCCTTAGACTTTTCTTTCAGCTCTTCAACTTTTTCCTGAGCCATAATACCCTTTGCCTGCATAGTTGCATGTACTTCCTTATTGGTAGTCTTATCTACTCCAGTAACCTCAAGCATGCCTTCTGTAGTAAGTGTAAAAGTAACCTGAATAGGTGAACCTGCTGGAAGATTGCCTGGCAACTCAAGAACGCATTGTCCTAATACGAAATCTTCATCAATATCATATTCCTCATCCATAAAATCGCTCTCATAAACTATCAATTCGGCAGTATCCATGTCAGCTTCATTTGTACCAAATACCTGAGTGACAGATATGGATCCATTCTCCATAGGGGTATTCTTTATGATCATATTATGGCAGACAGATTTATTATCCTTATTTATTACCTGAAGCGCATAACTCTTTGTTGTAGCATTAACAATCTTGGGCTTTGTGCCGCCTATTGTCATAGAGCTGATATTTACATCAAGCGTTTCCTTGTAATCATCCTTATTAAGCGTCTTTTCAGCACCGTTATCATCTGTGACTGTGACCTTTTCATCATCAGAGCTTGCTGCGCCACTCTCTTCCTGCGCTAAGATATTCTGCTGGTTGTTTACATAAACGTTTACGGCGTGAATTGCTGCACCCTTTGCTACAGCTTCATCTGGTTCCAAAACCTTTGGTTCAATGCCATACTTATCCATCAGGGCTTTCTTTACCTGAGGCATCTTTGTAGAGCCTCCTACAAGAAGTATTTCCTCTACTGTATACCCCTTATCCTTAGCGACTGCAATAGCAGCATCAGTCTTGTCGAGTGATTCCTGCAGTAATGGAGCTGTCAGCTCATCAAACTTCTCTCTTGAAAGCATAATCTTTGATCTGATACCAGCAACATCAAGCATTACTGGCACTTCTTCCCTCTGGGTAAGGGAAATCTTTGCCTTTTCTGCCTTTAGTCTCATATCCTGTTGGGCGTATTCATCGAATTCTCCATCAAAGCTTTCATTCTGGGACTGAAACTCCTCGCCTAAATATCTAATAACGGCTTCATCCCAGTTTTTACCACCAAGATCATGATCACCATCTGAACAGATAACTGTGATTTCTTCAGCACTTATTTTCATGATTGTGACATCGAATGTACCACCACCAAGGTCATAAACCATGACAGTTTTAGGCTCTGTCTCCTTCGTGCAGCCATAATACATAGCTGCGGCCGTAGGCTCATTTATTATTTCAAGTACATTAAGGCCCGCTATCTCACCAGCAGCCTGGGTTGCTTTTCTTTCAGCCGTTCCAAAATATGCCGGGCAGGTAATTACGACATCCTTTACCTCTTCATTCAGCATATCAGCAGCATCGCCTGTTACCTTCTTAAGAATATAAGATGATACTTCCTCTGGTGAAATGTCCTGTCCGTTATAATTAATAGCAAAATCTGTCTTGCCCATCAGAGTCTTTACAAGCTGAACAGTGTTCTGAGGATCTGAAACAGCTGTCTCCTTTGCAACTTCACCAACTACGACATTTGTAGGACTTGCAAAATTTACTACAGATGGTGTAGTGTTCTGACCTTCCTTATTCTGAACTACTGTTGCGCGACCAGTCTCGTCTACATAAGCAATACAGGAATATGTAGTTCCAAGATCGATACCAAATACATGCTTTGCCATTACTCTTCTCCTTCTTTCTTTTCAGTTTCCTGATAAACATAAACTGCAACTTTTTCAGGGGAAATAACCTTCCCTAAATATTCATAGCCATCACTTGCTATTTCAGCAACCTTACCATTCAGTTCCTTAACAGGAGTAGGAACTTTCTTCACAGGTCTCTGCCTTAATGGTACCAGTGGCTCTCCTTCTTTAGACCTATAAATATTAATATTATTCTTTGTAAGAATTTCTTCAAGATCATCAGAATATGTAGTGAATGACGAAAGCGGCACCGCCTGTTCACCTTCAGGCTTCGAAGCATAGACTTCTGTCATTCTGTTAATACTATCCCTCATATCTATCAGGTCCAGAAGTATCGGTCTTAACAATTGTGAATACATATCTCCTTTATATTTAATAAGTTCATCATGCATCCTGTCAATGACCTTTTCCTCCCCATCGGTATGCATTATTCTTGCATCGAACTTCTTTCCGAGGTCATCAACCTTTTGACTTAATGAATCTATTGCATCAAGAATATTGAGGATATTTGTATCCGGTTCCTGTTTTTCAGACTCCGGAGTACTGTCATCACTTATCACCTGATCTGTATTCTCTTCTGTGCCCGAAGTATCTTGAGCAATTTCCTGTTGTACAGATTCTATGGGTTTCTCATCATTTTGTTCTTGTGAAATTTCTTCTGATACCGGCTCTGCATCTTCAGCCTGACTCTGCGGCATAGCCTCTGTTTCATACGCATCCCCTTCATTCTGTGACGCGATATCATTGTCAGCCTCTGGCTCTGCATCTTCTACAGTAGGATTTCCAAGTATCGGCATTGAAATCTGAACATCATTGGAATTTACATTTGTCAATTGCTCATCAGTAATTTCTTCCATATAGCCCCCTGGCTTTTATACTGCCTGTTTAATTTCTAATACTTTATTCGGAAATTGAATATCATTCCAAGATTTTCTCATAGAACTGTCAGCATTATCAAACAGCCATTGCATAGGTGGAAGCACTCCTGAAGGAACATATCTTCCATGATCCCTTGTATGACCGATTGCTGAACACGAGAAGAATCTATTGTTTGAAAACCTTGAATTAATATTATTTAGAAAACTTGTCATTCCATTATTCCTAAGGAATTCTCTACAGAGATAATCTTCAGTATTAAAATAATCATTAAATACTTGAGGTTGTGCAGACATCGTTCTCCTAACTGCCATGTCCCCGATCTCATTCTGCAAATTTGCTGAATCAATCTTGCTGATGATTACTGCAAGAGGAACAGAAGACATCTTTTTATCGTTCAGACCAGTAACTTCTCTAAGCTTATTAAGAAACGAATCGATTATTTCATCAATATCAGCAACACCGATACCAGCAATATCTTCAGGGGTCAGCTGGTCTTCCAATCTATTCCTAACACTTGGAATTGCAAACGGATCTATAATCATTGCAATACCCTGACAATATTCGTACTGCTTCTGAATCTCGTTCTCGTTGTTATCCGTAAAAACCTCTCCTGCTATATCATAAACATGGACAAGTCTCTCGGGCTTGAACTCTTTTCCCTTTACAAAAAAGCTGAAAGATACGGATGACGCTTCATTGATATCAGATGGACGTTTAGTCATCCTTGTACTTCCATGTGTAAAATCAGTTTCAATCTCACCATAAATCTGTTTCTTCTTGTCATTGTAGAATTCCAAATCCCATGAATGTGTTGGAGCGACCTCATCAAAGAATTCTTTTGAGAAAGCAGTGATAAATGCGGTTTTTCCAACAGACCTTCCACCTACTATTGGAATACAAATAGGAACTGTTTCTCTATCTGAAAGAGGTGTTCCGCAGTGTGGACATATAGCCGCAAGGTTCCTTCTGCCGTTAAAAAATGTAGTCGGAAGCTTTTCGCCGCAATTGCATGTTCTATGAAGAATTCCATATACACCAGGCGTTAGATTTCTATGCTGCGCACCACATTTAGGACAGATATAGGTAGGAATTAATGATTTTTCCTTGCATTCATTACATGCTGTAAATATCTTATGAGTTTGAAGATAAATACGGTCGGTGAGCCAGATTACCGAAAATCCAATGTAAACTATCAACATAAATAATAACAGTATTACAATGTGAAAAACGCTAACGATTGCTGTAATAATCGACCCACAAATAAGAATTGCCAGCATTGCAAAAACATTGCAGACAAACTTGATGACAACAATAGCACCTGAGTCACCGTTTGCCCTAGACTCTCCAATCTTATCTTTATATTTTCCAATCGAAGTAAAATTTCGCTGCCAAGCGCCCTTTATTGTATCTCCTAGGTCAGTATAACCCTTTCCGAAGAAATAGCTTTTTTTAGCCGGTTCAACTATAGCCGCCATGATATGCCTCCTAATTATCAAACCTTTGTAGGAATTTTGTTACTGTCAATGACATTTTCCTTGAAAGAGGAACAATAATTATAAATCGCTGTACCACCTCCTAGACAAACGCCAACTATGCCGGCAACAATTAAAATAACGCTGGCAATAAATACGATAATGGCAACAATTGTACAGATTACTACCAATACAACAATTAAGCCTGCTGCTACATCATCATCATGTTTAAACATAGTTTTTTCTTCCTTTCACATTCACAAATTATTCACATTTGATTTTAACCAATACCACCATAATTTACAAGTAGTGGCAATACGTAAGATATCTTACGTCACCCATGCAAAAAAGTTATGAATTATGCATTAACTTATGAATTATGCATTAACATATGTCACATCATAATTTTCTCTGGCCGCTCATTAATATTTTTTGCATGAACTTCAACTGAAATATTATGTGCCATCGCCGGATCCATTTGTATGTTTATTTGATAATTCGAAACAATGTCTGATATAGGAACATTGAAAATTCTTTTGTCGTTCACCTAAATCAGCATCACATCCAGAACTAATGATGGACATCTCTTCGCAATTCACTTGCATAATAGTGGCACAAAAAGAATTGCCTCCTGAATCATAAACCAAGACATTTTTAGGACTATATTCCTCTGTGAAGCCATAATACGTAACTGCGGCGATAGACTCATCGACGACGTCTAGTACATTTAAGCAAGCAACTTCAGCAGCTGTTTCTATTGCCCTTCTTGTCGTAACACCAGCATCATCAGGACAGGTGATAATTACATCTTGCACCTTGGTATCCATTAGGTCTGCCGCATCGTGAGTAACTTTTATCAATATTAGGGCGGCTACTTCTTCCGGTGACAAATCTTTACCTTGATGATTATATGCAAAATCAGTCTTTCCCATGAGTGTCAGCACAAGCTGTATTGTATTTCCAGGATTTATCTCTGCCTCTTTTTTAGCAATATCGCCTACTACTACCGTATTAGGGCTCAAAAAATTCACAACCGCAGGGGTATTATATTGTCCCTCTTTATTCTCAATTACTGTCGGATACCCCGTTGGATCAACGTATGCTATACTTGCTGAAGTTGCTCCAAAATGTATACCAAACGCATTCTTACTCATATCACATGCCTCATTTATGAATAATGTTATCACATCATACTCATTATCAGCTTACTGATTTCCTTCTTCGCATCTTCTGTTTTCAAAACAAAATGCGAATCATTAATTATCTCAAAAAAATCAGTAAAAGAATTTACCACATTTACCTCATCAAGCTGTATAAATCTGGTATCAAGGCTCTTATAAAAACTAAGGCCAATATCTCTGTTTACAACAAAACTCCACATATTCGTATTTGAGAAATATCTGTCGTCTATAATAAAAAACCGTGCGCCAAGACCATCCAAAATCGTATTAAGAGAATAAATCCTGTCTTCTCTATCGAGGACAATGGGCTCACCAACTGGAAAATCATAAATTTTCCCATCCTTTGCAAAAGCTTTTATTCCATTTAGGAATATAAACTCCTTTACTTCTGTTAGCTGCTGAACAATGCTGCAATATGTGATAATTGTTTCCCAAAACTCTGGTGCAACATACTTCTTTATCAATTGCTCATCTGCCATCTTAGCAGCACAAAATGTCTCATTCATTGTGTACATAATCTCAGATTCATGATTGCGAAAGAAGTTAACTGATGCTAGTAAAAAATCATTAATCGTGTCGCAGGAAAAAATAAGCTTCTTCGTCTGCGACAGCCGAAGTTCAAATCTTTCACGAATCTTATCTGCTAATTCCTGTTCATTAATTTCGATATATGAATCTAAATTCAGAAAGAATACATTTTTATGTAATATTATGCAGTATGGATAAAATACAGAAAATTTTTCATCTATACCAGACGCACCATAATAATAGTAAGCCTCATAACCCTTTATTCCATTAGATGAAAGTTCCAGAGCAGAAGCAAAGCTATTTATTATGTCCACCGGATTTTTTACGACATCATTTGGAAATTGAAAAATTTCTCGGACGTATGCTATATGTTCCTGATTTTTGATAAGAAGTTTTTTTATTATTCTAAAAAACTCCCTGTCATTTGCAGAAATAAACATATCGATTTTAGCATTATCTTTTGATATTTCAGATAAAATCACATCGATAAGGTGCTCTTTCCCACCCGCACCAGAAAAATATTTCACCTTAGAAGGGTCATTTTCTTTTTCTACCCCACCTGAAGCATATCTGGAGCTTTCTGTTGAAATCTCTTCATTAATAACATTATTTTGAATTACATTTTCAAATCCGGTTTCTGTAGAATCAGATGGATTCTCGAAAAGTGTCTCTATGCACTCTTTTACCGCATGCATTTCCTCAACAAACAGCCTACCTTCTTTTGCCTCATAATAAAGGGTCTCAAGCGAAATAAAATCATCGCCATTTATTCCAAGAAGTTCAGCTATTGCCGTAAGCATTTCATACTTAGGAATTCTGTCTCCTTTTAAGAATTTAAAATATGTGCTTCTGTCAATATGTAATAATTTGATCTGTTGATTGATTGAAATCTCCGATTTTACTGCATATTTTTTCAAAGCATCTGAAAATTCTGTTCTCATTTTCTGTCCCATTGTTGTGGTCAAGCATTTTTGTAACAAATATGGCTAAAATATTGTTCTTAAACAGATACATCAAATACTCTGTCTAAGAACTTTAAATCTTTTAAGTTCATTGATTCCTTTCCATTTCCACGGCTA